>JAABVA010000065.1_pt1 | contig 129117 bp, 131 predicted proteins | sample 5560331 | NCBI WGS metagenome assembly JAABVA01 (sample SAMN12812661, study PRJNA571458) | rock metagenome | isolation source: Antarctica rocks | place: Antarctica: Victoria Land, Mt New Zealand sud | collected 2016-01-07 | reverse complement strand
TACTCGATACCAACATCGTGACCCGGCCCGAATACTCGATACCAAAATCCTGACCCGGCTCGAATACTCGGTTCCAAAATCCTGACCCGAATCGGGTCTTGGCGGGCCGGGTTCCCGGCCCGACCTCGATGACCCGGCCCGACGCGGCCAGTCTACGCTATACTCAGAGCGTTGAGATCGATGAGAAGAAGCTATGTGAAATGAAGGATAGACTATTGCAGAAGGAAATTGCCATGACTAGGCTAAATTCTTCGAGCGAGAACATTCTCAACGAGTATTTGAATAGCGTCATCGACGGTCAGGTGCTTTTGGAGCTTTCTTTACATGGTGAAGGGGTCGATCTGCAGGCCAATTAACCCTCTATAAGTTGCTACTATAAATATAAACCACCCCTGTGTTTAAAACATCCTTCAAGAAACGAGTTTAAAACACGTCTTGAGCTAGCCTAAAGAAGGTAGTCAAAAAACATGTTTTAAACAGGTTCGCACCCTACTCGGGCCTCACAAATATTTATCAATACAATAACATGATTCCCGCGTGGTGGGATGTTCTCTTTGGTGAGGTTATGTTCTGACTTTTTCTCTGTGTGGGAAGGTGTCCTGAAGAGTGGGGTTACAGCTGGCGAAGGGTGGGAAAAGTTGGCATATGCACAAAACATGCGAATCATGAACTCCACTTGTGACATGCTCACTCACAAGCTATCGCTCACGTTATCTTCGTCAGACCTGCTCGTGATTTGCATCACCACTTTTCTCATCGTCTTCGACATTTGCATTGCACGGATCTTGAGCGAGCTGAGTTTCTTTTTAGTATATGCGCGGCATATACGGACTGCGACTCTCACATTCAAACCATTGAGTCAATCTGTTATCTCATCCGCTCGATTTTCAGCGTCGATGCTTTCGTTGTTCATCGATGTTTCTTTATGCTCAGTTGATGCTTCTCCAAACCCGACAAGTCTTGAATGTGCGGGACATGTGCTATTTTCAAAGTCCAACGGCTCAACTTTTCCAACCCACCCGCGAGCTGAAAGTCGGCATAGGCCTCGAAGCTTTTCCAACCCGCCCGTCAAGTCTTGAATGTGCGGGTCATTTGCTATTTTTAAAGTTCAACCCGACGCCAAGTCTTATTTCCGACCCCGGCTCAACTTTTCCAACCCTCCGCCGCCAGCGAGCTGAAACCCGCTGAAGAGGAGGACGACCCTCGGCCTCGAGTTTTCCATTTCCGTTGCTAAGAAGACTGACTGGACCGACACACTATTACTCTCAAAAGTCCCAACTCCCATATTTCACGAACAACTAAAAGAAATCTTTACTGGGAGAGAATAATTTGCGAACTTTGTTGTATTGTTTCAACCGCAAGATTCGACGTTCTACCCACGCTCTTGCCGCAACCAAACAATATGCGCATAGTTGGGCGTGGGATTGAGTGTATCATGCGAGCTGCTACTATGCGGCTGGGAGGGAAGTTGTAGCCGTACAAGCGATGACAACTTCATCTATATGATTCCCCATCCAGATTCTGCATTTGAGTATTTTCTTCCTTGTAGCAACACATTCCAAGATGAAGAGTCGACCCGCCCATTTCGTATTGTGGCCCAGCGCTATCTTGTCAACATTCGTTGCGCTCCTCCTTTCCCCAACACCAGCATCAAGCACCCCACTCAACACCAACATTTCCATCCCCGGACCCCTCCAATCCGCCCCATGGTGCACCAGCTCATACGACTGGATCCTCCCAGACTTCGTGCCCCAAGTCTGCCCCTCGGCCCTACAGGCCTTCACCTACGGCGACTACCTCCGCTACGGAGCGACACGCTTCGAATTCCGCAACCGCCGCACCCCCCAACGCACCCCGCGCCTGGAATCCATGCGCACGCCGCGACGTTATACAATCGGGGGCTGCACCATTGCGGTTGCCATACTCGAGGACTCCTGGTTGCTGCCTGGAATGGAGGGGGAGAAGCATTTCGAGCGGACGGATTCGGCGAGCTTCAGAGAGATCTATGAGAGCCTGAGGAGGATTGGGCTGAGCTGTGTCACAAGGGCTCAGACTGCCGGGTGGGAGCCGGTGGGGAGGGCCGGGAGCCTGGGTGTTTTTATGTATGCGGCGAATAGCCCGTTTGATTCGCTCCTTCAACTTGGTGAGCATACGAGCGTGTCGAAAGGCCTGGTGAACGGGACACTGGATGGGAGTTGGTCGACGTCATGATATTTGGTAACATGAGCCGAGTATGTTCTTGGGGCTTCAGGTACTGAGGAAAATTGTAATTATCGCTCAACATCGAAAGGACTACTTACAACGCCAAAAATTTCGTTGGCGGAGTTATCTACTTTGTTAAGTCCACGATGCAACTGCCTATTAATGTAGGGCATTGCAACACGGATCATATAAATAGATGAAAAAGTGAAATCTCTACAGTTTTCCATGTCTACTTACCTGCTCTTCCCCCTTAAACATCTACCTTGAGAACTACTACCAGCAGCCCCTATTTTCTCCAACATGATTCCAGTATAGTTTTTCTGAACCAACAGGAATGAATGAGACTAATGCACTGCTTTAATTTAACTCCGTGTGTGCCCGAGTGCTCGAATTCGGTTTGGATTATCAGGGCTCGGTAGGAAATAAGTTGACGTGCCTTGACCTTGGGGTTTTGTTGGCGAGGAACATCCTCTCCGAGGTGAGAGTTGGGTACAGAGTAGTGGTGTAATTGGAAAAAGGTGGTCCACGCAGAGTGCGCAAGGCAATGTGTCGTTTCTTTGCAAAGGAAATACTTGCTATAAAAGGACCCGAAATGGGTGATACCCATTGAGTGGACAACTTCATGTTGTTCCCTAAGCTATGAATTGCTAAAAGACACCAATTCCACCGTTACCTTTAAACCAGATCTAGCCCCTTGGCAACCGGTCTAAATGCTCACCAAAAAGCCTCCCAGTGTAACAAGAACTGAACATGTTATAATCTGTCGTAATAATATACCCTCACATCACGGCACTCAACTCTCCGTTTCCTCTCAAAAAGTCCTTCGCATCCTTGTCGCCTCCATTCGCTGCCAACTCCATCCAGTGGAACACGACTGCAAATGTCAACGGATCCAGTGCCCCGGACTCGTTCCCACTTCGTTCATTCGACGTGGCCGACTTGAAGACATCCTTGGATTTAGAGAGCGGAAGAGTGACGCGAGGTAGAAGTTCTGGATGCGTGAGATAGAAGAGACCGAGCTCGCGTGCAGCAGTAGGGGAGCCTTCCTTTGCGATAATGATCCACAACTCAGCGGCATCCTTCAGGCTAGAATGTGCGAGGTTTTGAGGTATGGACAAATCATGCCTGGGGGTGTTCTTGCCCGAAATGTGGTATGTGGTGATTTGATTTGCGCGGTCGATCATCGACTCGCACAAGTCTTCCTTGAGCGCTAGCGCAGCGAGACCCGCATCCCAGAACGCTTTGCCTTTCGGGGTTTGATCAAGTATTTCAGGAGGAACAAAGGCTGCAATGAGTTGGAGGTCGCGGAACAGGGTCTGGGGGCGATAGTTGCTGTCGCGGAATATGGCCAAAAGAGTATTTACAATGTCGTCCGTATCGGGAATCTCAGTCTCAGCACCGTAGAAGCTCGCACCTCTTGGGGAGGGGATAAGGTTCGATGATCTAGGTTTCAAAGTGCCAGCTCGTCGCTCGAAGCAGTTGGCGACGACCTCCTCTAGACTTGTCGCTTTCGTTCTCGGCGTCCTCATCGTACGCGCCGTAAGATGATTGTTTTTTGGTACAGGGGTATTTGATTTGCCCAACGTAGAATCATTAAGGTGCTCCGAGATTGACGATTGTTGTATAGAATTCAGCACTAGCATCTCGAGCTCGTAAAGCACCTGGAGCTTGACATGCGGATCTGGGCTGGCAGACAATTTCTGAAGGAGGCTTTTGTAGGCTTCCAGGTATGGAAACGCAGAGCCAGAGCTGGAGCCACAAAAGCCAATGCCAAACTGTTGGCCACCTGCAGGATTATCACTGGGAATCCTTGCGGTCTCAGTCGAAGATCGGTCAGTAGGTCTTGAACCATCAAGTTCTGTGTGTCCCTTTAATACCGTAGTGTTCTGCGTGTCGGGTACGGGCGTGCCTTCATTCATGCTATCATTGTTGTGTTGAGGCGTAGTAGGAAGTAGAACGGTTGGGTCTGAATGTAATTTTGGAAGATCCAGGTTAACCCAAGCATCCGTCTCGCTGCCTTGAGCCCAGAGTAGGTAGCCCAGATCGCTAAGCAACAGGCTAGTGAGGTTTTGCTTTATTTGACGGATAAAGGCAGTTCTCTTAGCTTTACCAGTTTGTCCAGAAGGATTTCTTCGCAACATATTGTCATCAGGAAACTTTTTAGATTGACTTGTTGCCAAGAGTGTAGAAGAGTTGTCAAACCACAAATGTCTTGCACGGACTGGTTCTTGGACCCAAGGAAAGCCAGCCGAATTAGTTTCCGCAGTCTCATGCGATGCTATTCTAGGAGTATTCCATAGGCGGCTGATGTTATTAGTGATGTCGTTGGTTCTCAGGCTTTGGAAAGTGGTTGGGACCAATTCCGGACCGTGTTTCTGTGACGATGAAAAGCTACCACGGCTCCAAGGATTCGCACTTGTATTTGAGCCTACGTCTCCAAGCCCAGTAACCTCCTCTTTGTCAAAGGCCAGCTTTTCGCGCTCGAAGAGCCGGCTAGACCACAGTACCGGGCTGTCCAGCAAACTGGCCCCACCAAGCTTACTGACACACCTCTGGATCTCAAAGCAGAACCTGTGAATTCTCTCTTCACCCTTGCAGAAATTCTCGACGCTATTCCGAGTCAGCCATCTCGATGTCAAATCGATTTGCTCGTCGGCCAGCTTATGTGGACCACCATGGTCCTTTTGTGCAGATAGAGCCTCGAGTGCCTGAGCTTCGGATCTATCGTGTGCAGTAGAACTTCGAAGTCGATGACGAGCCCAATTTGTTATGCTTCCAGACTGCTTCATACGTGGTGGACTGGCCATAGCCCGCAATGCGCGTGCAACATGCAATGCATCTTCGTATGTCGATGAGTGTCTGACATCCGAAATGTACCACATCTTCAGTCGCAAGGCATTCTGTTCTACTTTTAATCTCTCGAGCACGTTGTGTTGCTGGACCTGCATGATCCTATATGAGCGAAGCCATTTCTCATTCTGCTCGTTTATCCTAGCATGATCCATCGTATTTGTCCGGACATCGTGCCCAATCGAACGTAGGAGGGTTTCACAGGAGTTTGGTGAGTTTTCGGTATGTGTGAAATGACGCAACGCTTCCAAACTCTTCCACCAGAAGTGAGCATCGCTGAAATCAAAATTAACTTGGCACGTCTTCATCATTGCAAGAAAGATATCTTCTAATCGCAGGTCTAAGCTGTCATTCTCTGCAAATCCACTCTCTAGGACTGGGATTTCAAGGAGATTGTTCAGCCTATCCTGGTTGTCCATCAGCTTAATGACCGCTTCTCTCAAAAACACGTAGTCCATGTTTTGGTTGGTTGTCGGATGATTGCGATCCGCTCCTGCCGTCCCTGAAGGTTCATCTAAATTTGCGACAGTCTCAAAGGGCGCCAATGAAAGCTTCTCTCCGTTCACAGAAATGTAGACGAATGCCCACTCTTCCGGAGAATGGATATCGTTGGGGCTCGTTTGAAGTCCCTTCCTTTCCATCAGTTTCCCGCATACCGACTTGAGTTGGACTCCAAGATCCTCTTCCGTCTCCTTAGCTCTCAACTTCAATCCAGAAGTACAATCAATACTTTGAGCCAGCGGAAACCCCGCCTCCTTGACTTGTGGACCTACAAAGGGACCTTCACTAAGCATAGTGGTACTGGTCATAGACGTGCCACTGACGCTTGGAGTCGTTGATGAGACCATTCCACTCCCAGGCTCCATGGAACCTGTAGTAAGGGTAGAAGACCCGGCAATTGAAGACTCAGTGGAGTCCGTACCATAAATGGAGTTCGTAGAACTTGACGAAGGAGGAGAATCCGGAAAGAGCGTCCTGACCAACAACTCAACAGAGTGCAGACTAAGCATCAACGGTGCCTTGAATGTATTTGCGGCAAACTCTCCTTGACCCTGTTTGATCGAAAACGTAGAATCTTTATGTTCACTGGGATCAAAATACTGGAAAAATTGGCCAATGCACGCCTGGATATCAGATGCTACTAAGAGCGGTTTTCTCCTAATAGGTTATCTCAATGAGTCTAATCAAATATATTAGAGAAATTGCAAGTCATACCAAGGAGAAGTGATGTCAATCACTTGTTTCTGCATTCGGATCACCAGCTCTTTGAGTATCATTCGCCTGGCGGTGCTTCCAACGTGGTGTGTCATCATGAGACCTTGGCTCTGATACGTATAAGGTTATGCCTAGGGTCAATCAAGCTAAGAAGTTGACTTACCTCGGGATATACAAGGATATTCGAGAGAAAAGATGAAAAGTACCATTTGGCGGCAATAAAATTCATCGCGCGGATCCTAATTCTTGGGTCCTTGATCCTGCCTAGAAAAGCACGCGCAAAATCCAAAACGCTCCCCGGTATGCTATCCCGCGCTGAACCTCCTGTCAACAGTTTGAAGAGATCATTCAAGGCTTGGTCAAAGAAGTTGGAGCCGGCTATGGCAGCCCTGGCCTTGCGTATTTCCACCGGCTGTTTGAAGTCGATGAGTTCACTGGCAGACGAATCCAGAAGAAATGCCCCTTGCTGGAGTACCCGGATCAGGAAAAGCTCAACTTTGGGTTTCAGTGGCCAATCCTGCAGGCCAGCAAAAGAATTTAAGGCGACATTCAAGAATTCGTCACTGCCGCGCTTCCCCAGTGTGGTGGTTCGTGCACAAGTTGTGGACCATACATCAATCCGGCGGAGATACTCCGAGGACCTTGGTTTGGAAGAGTCGTCAAAACAATCGTAGAATAGAGCGAACATCGGATCCTTGTGATGGAATCCTCTTAAGGTATCCAGGCAAGCGGGATCTGTTCCAAGCCGACGAGCTTTGTCATGGCCCCTACCTTTACCATGAGATAGGTTCTCTAGCACAGAGTCAACGACAGAAGTAGATTGATAAGGAGAAGACAAGGCAACAAGCTCAGCAGATGACAGGCTAGAGATACGGTCCGGTAAGAAATTTGGATCTGTCCTGATCCTCATGAAAAATTTAAGGACGTCATCCTGTTGGGCTGGCGGCAGATCCTGTAACCATGAAGATGTTGAACCTCCTCGAAGTTGCATATACGCAGAATCGTCAACACTGTCCCCAGTATCGGTTGGTATGGAATGTCCAATTTCATGGCATTTATGGAGCATTTGTTCACATGTTCTGAATAACGCTGCGAAACCGGCTTGGTTATCGGCCTTGAAGTAGTCCAACATAGCAGCGTAAGCCAATGTGGTACTGCGTATTAACCTCCTGTTCAGGCCGCAGAGGAACATGACACGGGAAAGAGTTTTTTGCACAGATGAAGCATGACCAGATTGATATTTCTGAAGCCGGATGAGCTGAGCCAATTCGTCCAACGATACGGCCGGTAATTCGGTGGCCGTGACTTCGATCACATCCTTACTAGTGACACCGACCTGGAGCTCTTCTGCTGGTGGGGTGGACATGTCCTGCTTTCCTTGTGCCTCATGGGTGATTGGTGCCTCTTCTGTTGTTTGGGGCCCCATCATAGCCTGTCTTTCGTAGTCCTCTTCATCCCCTGAGCAGGTGCTTGAAGCAGGTAACGGTATTGCCAGCTCGATCGGAAGGTCCAGGATGGGGCCGATTTCCTGTGTTGCCATTGGCGATGTCGCAAATGTCGTCAGTGGAGAAGCGTCGGACTTGACTGGTATTATTGTCGATGCCAGGGCTTCGCGGATTAGCGCACTCCTCCCACAAACAAGAAAGAAAGGGCTCGAGCCATTGCGTATGTGCAGCCAAGAATCTAGGAAGTGATGCTACGTACACGACATGCTTCGTGTATGCCCATGCAAGGGATAGCTATGCTCCATTATGTCCACCATCTGTAGCCGATCCGGCGCCTGAAAAGCGACGACGCCGGCTCTTGACATCAAGACCTCCGCATCCTGCGCAGGCAAGAGAGGATACTGCGTTTTCGAGGTTGGTCTTGGCACATTAAGAGGGCCACTGATGCTGATCAGAGAGCTGCTCGTCAGCTCAAGCGCATTGTGACAGTAGACGGATGAGTTTGATGGAAAGTCTTGAGGATTTGGTAGGATCTTTTTTTTGGGCTACCATGGAGGCGGTGTCGTCGCAAAGTGTGCAGAAGTCATGCTTGTAGAGTAGCTATTCATGTGGTGAAGTGGTGGTGTGCTGCTTGTTGATTGGGCCAGCATCAAGTGCTGCTTACTGAGGTAGATAGGACTACAGTAACAGGGATTATAAGGTAGAGGCCGCTCGGACCCCCTCATCCTTTCAACGTCTGTCTATGACTCTATGTACGAGTACACAGTCACACAGTATACCTGGAACGCATCCTTTTACACAAGATACATAGGATGGAATTGACGTCTATTTGTAGAGGTTCCGATACGACTGGATGATCTCTTCACCGACAATCCTGATGGCTTTGCCTTTTCCCCTCTGTTGGGCGTGCTTCCAGCGCAGCAGGCTAGACAGAGAAATGCGCAATACGCAAGTAGCTGGCGTCGAGTCTTAGGGTAAGGTACCTCGACTATCGAGCATTGGTTCAGTCAGCTGCCGTTGGTCAATCGACTGAGCTGCTTCCACTAAGTGACTTGGCTTCGCACTGCTCTACTACGTTAGATAGAACTAGGGCTAGCTGCTGGTCCTGTTCTCAAGATATTAGATATATGCACAACACCCCATGGCCGGACGAATCAACACGCCTTGCTGTTCACGAGAGGCGTTCGACGCCACCACACCATCGAGACCGTCGAGTCCTGACAGCCTGACAGGTCCATTATCTCTTGGCGTTTCGATCTTTCGGGCCTGCTGCAGATTCTCTTGAAACAACCTTCGGTTCTCTTATCCGTGAACCGAAAACGTAAATCGCTGTCCGGAACGAGTTTTGTCGAGTATGCTGAAAAGCTTTCAGCCCCAGACAGTCCTTTTCTCGACTGACAGCGCAGACACCACTTAATCTCACGGTCGGTTGTCAGCCTGCGCCGATATGTCATCCGAGGTGCAGCTCGATGCAGAATGCCACTTACCGACCGCACCTGCAGCTATCCCACGTGCCCGCTGGCATTGCATAAACTTCTTTTTTGTTGTGCGCTGACTTGTCAGAAGGGCATTATGGTGTTGACCGAAGTCTGATTTGACAATAGGTAGGAGCCTTTGTATTGAGACCTCTCAATCCTGACGGTCCACCCAACAAATGGAAATGCCATGCCAGCATATGTGCCTCAGCAATCTTTCACCCTTAGATCACAACACTCCGGTTCTAATACCCCCATTAGGAGGCTAACAAGAATCTTGCGTGTTAGGAGAGCTCGGTGCACTGTTCCAAATACAGTGTCTAGACCACAGGTCATTGATTACCCTATGCTATTAACCAGCAACTATACCTGGGTGTTTTGCGCACTTAGCTTATCGTTCCATAATATACGGAAATCATGAGTTAGATAAGTGTGGAATCGCCAAAGTTCTTATGAGTAGATCGTTTAGCCTGAATTCTGCGTATGTCAACGATCAACGGAACTGGGAAAATCCTGAGAGAATAGCTGTGCTTGTTGGAGTCGTTGGTGCGTAAATAAATGATCCGACATGATACATCTCGAGTCGTGGTACCTTACCCTAAGGTATCTGGATGCGTTCAGCCCTACGATGCTCCGTTTCCCATGGAGAAAAACAACGAAATTCTAGAAATTAAATTTATTTAGCGCGCAAGTAGGTCACCATCTAATTGTTAGCTCACCACACAAAATTCTGGGGGAAAACATCTTATGCGATCAACAACAACTTCTTCACACGCCACTGTGTCTTAACATTACATCCACTTACAAACTTCCAACCAGGCAACGTCGATGCAAAACAATCACTATCAGAGCCACAATTCCTCATCTACAGACGCTTAAAACATCCTTCATGAGCCGCAAGGACCTGCTACGCTTCCTATCAAAGCCTGCAAAGTACGTACATTTGGATGGCCACAGCGCCACATTCACAACACTTCGACAAATGATCAGTGAAGCTAATCTGCTTTGCACAGGCCCAGATAACACCCCCCACAAACACCCAAAGTAAAATCCACCACCTTTTCTTACTTACAGGAGATATCCTTGTCTGCTAGACCCGGTACTTCTAGAGGGTATCGGACTCTGTCAGAGCAAGGAACAAAACAAACAGCCAAGATTCCTTGGTTCAAGGCCTTCTTCATCCCGCTCTCCGCTCGACCTCCGTAACGACCCCCAAGGTTTACCCGATAATACTACCTACTGCTGCTGGCAAAAGCCAGCCTCCACTTTACCCCACTTATCGTGGGCCTTCTCTTCTCAGGTGGACACCGCATTGTTCTTCTGAGGGGTGGAGTGAGCATCACATATCTTAGCATTGCAGGTACAATTCCAGGTTAGTTTGTCATGTTATCCTACCGGGTGGCGGCAATGTGATGCATAATTGCTGACGTTATTACAGAACAAGCATTGAAAGCCGCCCGGAAGGATCAGCAGACCAGGTCACCGCACGGAGATGGTCAATACTGAAATACCCCTGAACTATACATCTTCTCCATCCTCTTTCAGTGGTACGCCGCATTTGACCATCAATCGTGATGTTACTGTTGATCTCGATTCCACCAATGCATTCGAAGGTACGTCAAATTCATTGGCTTCATTGGGCTGTAGGAGTGACTCTAGATTAGGCCCGGAGAAGCTTTTAGAAGTATGGTTCAGCGTGTCTCCAGGCTCCCTGCCAAAGTCTACCGCTCCCAAGGGCTTGAAAAATGTGCCCTCTGAAGTCTGGAAGGATATGCTGGATTTAGTTAATTGCAAAGTTCTCTCGATTGTCGAGTCCGAGCACGTCGATGCCTACCTCTTGTCGGAATCAAGCATGTTCGTCTTTCCTCATAAGCTGATACTCAAGACATGTGGTACTACGACCCTACTCTGTGGCCTACCTCGGATCCTTGAAATTGCTGCAATCGCGGCCGGATTTCCTCATACTGTGGCCAATTCTGTGACTGGTACCGGTACAGCTGCGATTCCTTACCGGGTCTTCTACAGCAGAAAGAATTTCCTGTTTCCGGATCGTCAGCGTGGTCCACACCGGAGCTGGAGAGATGAGGTCAGATCGCTCGATAAGCTTTTCCTGGGTGGTAGTGCATATATGATTGGCAAGATGAATGGTGAACATTGGTATTTGTATCTCACCGAGCCCAACACCATTTTGACACCGCCGGCTACACCAGATAGGAAAGAAACAGAGATTAAAATGCTTGACTTACCGGCTTCCAACCATGCAATCAAGACGTGCGGTGATGAGGAAGATGATGGGCAGGATGAAACTTTGGAAATGCTGATGACGGATTTGGACCATGATAACGCAAAACAATTCTATCTTGACCACGCGAGTGCGGTCGCGGAAGGTCAATACTTTCAACGAGCTCACATAGCTCGCCAAGATGCACAGCAGCACCTGGGCGATATCAATGATCAATCTCTATACGATCAGAAAACCACTGGCAACGGCGCCTCCAAGCTTAGCCAAGTCAGCTACGATGACATCCTCGACGTTTTCAGCAATACGTCCTCCGAAGATGAAGAGTATGAAACCGACAATCAGCTCTACAACCTGCCCGAGGAGTTAGCAACAGAAGGCCACGCCCTTGGCACCATCGTATCCGAAGCTTCCGGGCTCTCCGCCGTCTACCCACCTTCCAAATACCCTGACGGTCGCATTGACGCCTTCCTCTTCACTCCATGCGGTTTCAGTGCCAACGGCGTCATCCCCGCTCCAACCGGACCCAACGCTACACACTATTTCACCGTCCACGTGACCCCTGAACCCCATTGCTCCTACGCCAGTTTTGAAACCAACGTCCCTAGCCGCCAAACCGGCCGCGAAACCGCCGACGTCGTGGAGCAAGTCGTTTCCATCTTCAAGCCCGGCCGCTTCTCCGTCACCTTGTTCGAAGCCAAAGCGGTGCCTTTTGACGATGGAGAAGGTGATGTGCTGGATGTTAAGGCCGCGCAACAAGTCCCGAAAAAGAAGTGCGCGCGCATGGACAACATCAGGGGCTATAGGCGCGTGGACCGCATCGTGCATGATTTGCAGGGGTATGAATTGGTTTTTAAGTACTACGAACGCCATGATTGGGAAGGGGGCGCGCCGAGGTTGGGGGAGGTGGGATTCTAGGGGATCGGAGACGAAGGTCGGGCTTAAGAAGGGCAGGGGAATGTGTAGGGAAGACGGGGAGAGATGGAGGGGGCGCAGACTTGGACGCTCGTTTGAGTTTCTTGCAATGCTCTGTCGACTGCTTGTTCTCAGAATGGAATGGGATTGGGCTTGAGCGTGGCTGTTGGCACACCTGCGATAGTGATGGCTTGAGCACCTTACGGCTCGATGAGTGGTTGTCGTAATACCTGATTAGTCTACGGCGAGTAGCTGGGTAGCAATCAATCCCTTCATTTTATCTCATAGATTACCTATTGACCTCAACACCCCACGCCCCATTCTTGCAATCCACTCACTTCCCCGCCCCCCCATTGCTTTCCATTGCCTTCCACGCCCCAGCATCCCATCTCTCTCAAATCAGAACCCCATTCCTTCGGTCGTCAAAGGATGCCATAGCGCTACAACTTTCCCGTCAACGGAAACAGCTTTGCGGGGTGCGGAGGCGGGATGTTGAACTACCATGATGGTCGCTGCTGAGTTTGTATCGGCCAGGGGAGATGAGGTGGATTGTCGAGTCTGGGGTTTTCTGGGAAGGTTGCGGGCGCGGGATGATCCAGGTGTGCTGGAGATCTGAGGATGGAGTGGCCGGTGTAGGGGAGTCGGCATCAACCTTGCCTCACGTGAGAGGGGGAGGGGCAAGTGCTTGGAGTGTTGTATTGTCTTATTGAAAATGAAGCTAAGCCAGTTTTGTGCTCGCTATGTTGGGTTTTCGCGGTTGGGGCGTTGGTGGCTGGGTTCCCGGGCCCTGTGGGATTGCGATGGGGAGATGATGGGGGAGATGATGGGGGTGCGGGAGTTTTATGGGAGAAGGGTTGTGGGGACTGCGGGGGTGGGTTTTGGGATTTTGATGGGTTGGGTGATGGAGGCTGTTGGTGAAATTGGAGGGTGGTTCTTTTGGATATGATCCGTTCAAAGTTTCTATCCGTACCAGGGTTAGACTTTCCTTTACCTCTTCGACAGCGGTAATGCGCATCGTTTTCTGTGATCCATGTAACATGCATCCATCACAGCGAAGCCATCGAGCTCCTGTTCTCGCCCAAGATCCTATGTAGAGCGTCCGCAGCGCTGGAATCTCGAATCTGTAGACTCTCGATCCGCGAGGTAGAGCCTCGTAACCAAGCCATGATTTGGTCCGAGCACGAACCCGACAATTGGAGCGTGTTTGCCGGTGACTGCGGGGGGGATCTCGGTTGCGATGTAATATTCGAAGTTGCGGCAACCGGACTGCTTGAAAGTGCAAGCGGGGCCCGATTCGAGGACGTGCTGGCGAGAGCGAAACTATGGCGTTGGGCATGCCGGGATCGTGAAGCTTCCTCCACCGGTTCGAGTCGGGAGAGGGCTGCCATTTCTGGCGGGTTGCTCTGCTCGCGTAAGGGATGGAGCTGGCCTTGGGGTGGGAGATGGCTGTCGTACTCGTCCGCCAAGCTCATCTTGCTCCGGCCGCAGATCTCGGCGATGGTGTCGATGGAGGCTCTAATTTCGGGGTCGATGGAGGCGAGGATGTCTTGGAAGGAGAAGCTTTCGAGGGGTGGGAGGTCGTAGGTGTTGGTGTCGGCGGTGGGCTTTTGTTTTCTTTTCATGGCGGCTGCTTGAGAGGAGTTGGAGGTGGGTCTGGGGGTGGGGTAGGAGCGGACGAGGACAGGTTGGGTGCTTGTTGTGGAGCCGGATTCGGAGGTGGCGATGTTGTGTTTGTTGGCAGAGACGGTGCCGTTCAAACGTCGTAGGGCGACTTGGTGGGCGGGGTAGCCTTCCTTGGTATCAGTGTCTTGAGGTTGTTGGTCAGTCTCCAGGGGAGGAGTCGATTGCGCTATGGCATGAGCCTTGAGGTTCTCTGTAGAGAGCGAATAAGGACTTTTAACAGAATGCAGTGGATTGTTTTCTCGATTTGTGGGCTCTAGTATATGGACAGCGTCATCTGCTGCTGGGATTCTGCTGCGTCCGCCATGATACTGCATGCCCTGTGCAGGAGCCGCGTCTGCAGAAACACCAGGTGCTGGCACTTGGTCAGGAGCCTTGACCATGATGCGCTCGGCTGTGGTGCTGGAATATCGAATGGATTGGCTTCCTATCGGACGGTGCATACATCTAAGACATGAGGAGTGCAGGCTGAAGATGCACTGGAAAGAGAAACGCGCGGAACCAGTGGAGTAGCACCAATGCGGGCGGGGATGAGGAACATGCAGCATGCGCTGGCAATCATAAATTGAAATAATATTAATGTGGGAACAGGAAGTGGGAAACAATAATAACCATGAGAGAGTCAAGAGCTGCCCACCAATCGCTGTTGATCCTCGAGCGAGTTTCATGTTGTTGCCCACCACGCCCACCTAACCACCTTCCATGAGCTGATCCGATCTGCAGCTATCATGCAGCCTCTTGTGCCAGGTCACATCATAGGGACGTGTATTGATATTTCCAGCTGCGGTACCTTGGAGAGCGTCTGTGGCAACTTCAGTGTGAAAGTCAAGATTGACCCCGTTCCATATGCTGTTTTCCCCAATACTTCTCATCGCATTTACTTCTGAGAGGCAATGAAGGAACTTTTCAACTAGACAACAAGTCTAATGGTTCGTTTCGAGATCTTCTAACTTTCGAGACCCTTTGAAGAAGTAATGAGACGAATAAGGGTGAATCTACAAGTATGAGTACATGAAGCTGCCATCTTTCCAGAAATAGCATTGATGCGACTTCTTTCCTAATAGTTCAGCTGCTAGTTACACGATGGATTGAGTTTCATGTGTTTCATCTATCATTCTCTATATATCTATGGCCATAAAGTTCGCGAATCCATCTGCTAACCCATGCTAAGGGCAAACCATCGACTCCCACTTATTTGCATGTGCATTTTGGTATGTTTCTTGCATTGGCTGCTCTGAAATTTGTCACTGCCTTAACGTTGTCGAAGCTCAACGGCACACCTTTTCTCGAAGCAAGCAACTGCGCCGTCTTGATCACGTTCCTGATCTGGCGTCCATTCATTGGAATGTCTGACAACGTCTGAAGATTTTCCTCTGTGAAACTGGTGGCTCCTGAGAAAGGGGCGCCCAAGAAGGTCTTCCAGACGTGATACCGAGATGAGTGAGAGAGTTCCTCGTACTGCAACGACAGGTGGATTCGCGACTCAAACGCTGCGTCGATATTGTCGACGCGGTTGCTGGTCAAGAAAAGAAATCCTTCGTAGTACTCGAGGATGCGGAGGAAGATAGAGACAAGCTTGTTGCGCTCCAAATCGTGCGTGCTTCGTGCTTCGAGGAATACGTCTGCTTCATCTACTAAGAGAACTGATTGCCACCTGGTAGCCATAGCCAGGATCCTGGACAGTTTTTCCTCAGCTACACTGGGATCAGTGCCAAGATCGCCAGCGGATAGCATGTACAATGGCACTCGCATGGTCTCCGCCACACACTCGGCCGTGAGAGTTTTACCTACCCCTGGAGGGCCGCTCAAGAGCATGATGATGCCTTTGCCCTTTCCCTTGACGACGTCGTCAAATACGTGCCCGTGCTTTGCTTGACTCTCAGCAAAGGCGAGTACAAGTTCCTTTTGATCAGAGGGAAGCACAAGACTTTCGAAAGCTCTGTTATTCCATACAGCATCTTTGACGGAGTCTATCCAAAACTTGAGCCATTTCTTGTCTTTCAAGGAATACCCCCGGAAAGATGCGCTGCACATCAGCAATTGGTCGTCAGTCAATATTTGGTTGTCTAACCAATCAAGTCGCATCCGGCCATCCGGCTGAAAGCGGTTGTATGAGTCGGTGTCGATAACGATACGACTATCGATGTTATACTTAATGGACTTTTCATCCATTCCAAGGCCTTCATATTGTTTGTAATGGTAACCCTTGTTGGCCTCGAAGACTTTACCTCTTGTGATGAGGCGTTCTTCCAACTTGCTTTTATTTTGGTGGTGCTCCAACGGAACAGCACGTAAACCTTCGATTGAAGCTGTCCCTTTGAATTCAGAGATTTCAATGGTTTCGTTTTTCAGCCCAAAGCGCTCGCCATCCCAATCAATGTACTGACATTCCAAGTCGTAACTCGAATCGAAACCTCCACCAGTGAAGCGCAATAGTCTTTCGTGGCCGTCATCAACCATTAAAACTAAACATCCGGGTTCAAATATTGTCCAAATGTGCTTGAAGGTTATTACACCGTGTGTAACATGGTCTGCCTTCCTTCCTAACGTGTCTCTCAATTGGTGTTCGAGCGTACTCCATAACAGATCGAGATGAATCTTGGCTTCCGGGTCTTGCTCTGCCTGTCTGGCCGTTTCTAGCTGCTCCCACCGGTGAACGAAAGGCTCGAAGGGTGCTTCGAATTCCAATCGGCCCAGTCCGGTGGTAATACCGGGGTAGTCTTTGAGAACCTTTCCTAGGATTCTCTTCAGGATCGGACTCTGCACGACGATTGAATCAGTCGTGAGTTTCTTGTGACTATCGCTACTTTTCCGATTGCGAACAAGCAGAGCGTAACACAGAGTCTCCGAGTTCTCAGCAGGCTCTTCAATATAATCTGGATAGTTCTCGGTCCAATCGCGGTCTCCGTCTTCATCTGCCTTAGTCTGGTAGAGGTTCTTGATATCGCATCGCATGCCAGTGGATTTCTTCACATCTGGTTCGCTGGTCAATAGAACGTACTACGTTGGGTTATGGCTTATAGAACTACCATCGTTTTCTTCCACTTCGTTGATGGAATCGTCGCTAACTCTGCGAGTGATGGCTCTTATTCTTATCATCTTACCCATTCTAGCGTCTTGAGTCCGGGATAGTTCTTCTGGGCGTACGATGGGCTAGCGCTGCAAAGGAGAATTTTGAATATCTCAGAATCTATTATTTATAGAATGAATGGTAAGGAAGGCAAATGAAAGACTATATAGACGGAGGTTTAGGCAATTCTGTCAACTCACCAGGCATAGGCATGGTTGCTGCCTGCCCAACTTCCTTGCCGGTTTGTTGCTGCGCGAATCCTCCGATGCAGCACAGCCACGGTTCGTGGTGTGTATTTGGCAGACTAGCATGTTGTTTAAAGGGCATGAGCCACATCAAAGTTTTGAAAGGATCGGTGGGATCAAATGAGCCAGTAGACCTGCAGTGATCTGCTATCTAGGAAGAAGCCTCATGCAAGCAGACAGCGCACCACATATTTTCATAAGGCGTATGTGAAATCCATTGCATGGGAATCGTCCTATTGACTTGTTTCAGAACCCACTGCTGGTGAGATCAGGTGTAAGTGGTGTATCTTGATAGCTCGTTCAAGGGCTGGCAATCCATAAGCGCAGGAGTCTTTACTTTCTGTCGGCGGTGGAAGCAGGTGAAGGGTTCCATTAGCATGACTAAGCATGCTTCAGCCTTGAAAACGTCATGTCACTGTCAGTAAGTAAGCAATGATAACCGGCCGATTTTCAAATTGATCGATCCCCACCAAAACATAGGCATTGTACTACCGAAATCACGAGAAAATCACCCATTTCTATCATCTAAAATCCAGTAGAACGTTCATCACGCTGATAACACTGCTTCACCCTATCCTGCATGCTGGCCTTGCCTGTTTGTATCCTCCTGACATCTGGTTTGCCTTTGAAACCCTTATATTATGCACTCGTTGATTTTCTTCAGTGTTATCTTATTCCATTCATTCTCTGTTGCCTTTCTGAGCTGCCTGTGGATCCGTAGAATGTTTTAGCTAACTCGTGACTTTAGCATACATCAAACGTTTTCTATCGAATTTGAACCTGACGAGTGAGAAGATCAGTCATCGATATAATTCAGCTCGTAATCGATCTTTCTGTAGCATGTTATGTTTTCTTTCGAACGTATATCATGTGAGTCACTATTATTTTCTTGACATCGTTGAGCGTTCTTCTGACGCATGTTCTTTTCAATCTGTGAGAAATTAACGTGCATTTCAAGGGATGACCTTTGATAATTCAAGGGTATAAGAGCGCGTCTCCTTCGGTGAGACCGATAGAACGTTGCGAAGGTGGGGTAGTAGGCGTTGCGATGAGAAGGCAGTAGGCGTTGCGATGAGAAGGTAGTAGGCGTTGCGATGAGGAAGTAGTAGACGTTGCGATATGCTACAGAGTTTCCTGCAGAAAACTCTGTAGTAACTGATGAATCAAGTTGCATGACGGATAGTAGTGCAAAGTCATCAAGGCCGTTTGCAATTCTTTCCACTATGTAGACTCCCCCATGTTCTGGAGCTTCGATGATCTGCTTTCCATGCCTGTTGTGCATGTACAGCCCCTTTTCATCGAAGCTCCCCCGCAGACCCCTCTGACACATCCTCCTTCCAGAGGAGAGATTTACCCCGAGCTTAGGAACATGAAGCACAGCGGACAAAGAGACTGAATTGCCATGACGATCTTGCATGACTGCTGTGCCACAATTGTTGGCCCCTCCGACCTTGATCCTGCGCCTTTTGATTCGAACTAAAGGGCCGCTGAAGAGTCGGAGTTGGTCAGTCATGTGTGAGGAGGCGCCGGAGTCTGCAACCCAATCGGACTTGAGGACCTTACTGGCGACCTCCTTTGACAGGGCTGCGATTTCCTCGCAGTCCTCATCATCTGTCTCGCTGTCGGATGGCCCCGTTGCCTCGTCTTCCGCGTTGTAGGCTCGGTGCTTCTTGTGTTTGCCTTTTAGAAGTTTAGCAAGGGTTTGAAGATCATTAGAACTCTTCTGCTTGATCCTTTTCTTGTCCTTGCGTTCCTTGACAAGCTTCTGGGCTGCTGGTAGGTAAGAACAATCAGCTAACCGATGTTCTCCTCCATAAAGAAAGCACTTGAGGGATCGGCGACGATGGTGAGATTGATGTTCACTGCTGGAGCTTGAGCTGCTCTCGCGGCGACGATCAGCCTTGTGCTTCTCGCGACCGCGATCAGTGCGTTCGTTTCCTCGCTTGGCCCAGAGTGCGGTCTCGGTCGCATTCAGTTGCGTCTCTTTCTCTTGTAGCTTCTGGATTCCTCGCTCGATGTCTGGTCATTCTTGTGCATCAATGGCGTCACGGATGACCGTGTACTCCTCTGGCGGGGCCTTGAGCAACGCTTGGAATCGACATTTCAGGCTTGGACAGGCCGCTCATATCCTGTTGAGTTGCAGCAATCTTTCGAGCCAGATTGGTAAGAAAGCAAATATTTCTACAAAAGAGCTCACTTCTAGGCAAAACCGGTTAGGCAACCAGTACATCGAAAGCGTTATGGAAAAAAACCAAATAGAAGCCTGCGAGTTGCCCAAGATATGTATTATCAGCTCACTGTCCATCGAGTTCGGCTTCGATTAGACTCTCCGTTCCTTGTTCATAGGTCCACATTTTGACGACCTTAAGCCCCACGGATTCTAAGAGTCCTCGCCACTGCGTCTCCGTACGTTCGCGTACGCCTCCAAGAACCATCATAAGCCAGTCCATGGACGTTATCGACCATGCAGCGCCCTTATCAGAGACGACATTCTCATTGATAAGTACCTTGGAATAGTTTGCCCTCATCGCAGGGACAAGGTTACTCAGGATCTTGCGACATGTATCGTCATCCCAATCATGCAGCACGGAATGAAGGTAGTAAGCTTTTGCCCCTGCATTATTTTAGCTGGCGATTGGCTCTTTATATCGTCCCACATACCTTGGATGGGCTGAGGAGTAAAGAAATCATGAACAGTTGCTTCAAAATCTTGCTCGGACTTCGAGATATGCGTAATGACTTCCGCCCGTTCTTGCAGAATCAGACGTCCAGGTAAGTCTGTATGTTTAGCTTTGAACTCTTTCAAGTCATGGCCGATACCACCTCCAACATCCACGAGCAGGACGGCATCTTCATTATCACTCAGCCCTTGACCGAGTCTTTCTGCAACGGGGTAGAAATCAGTCTCCATCCAGCTGCGCTTTCCTTGACGATAACCACTCATGTAGTTGTTGAATTGTTCCACGTAGCCGTTTTCGCTCAGCCAGTCCCAGAAAGGTACCTTCGTATCGTGTGCATACTGAAAAGGACCGTCTGAAATGTCTTTAGGATTTTTGTAGTCTGCTCGCGCAAGATAAGCCGGCAATTTGTGAAACGAGGGTCCGACGACATCGTAACTGCGAAGACTGTTACGTTACGATCTGAACTTTGAAAGGAAGAAAGAAAAACCAGTATGTGACCCCGTCACGATATTTCGGCTCTGTCAATGCCTTCGAAAAAGCGGTCGAGACGTAGGTATCCGCTTCTTTTTCTGCAACTATATTCATGGCCGCTAGATGTTTCATAGTACGAGCTAGTAAAGGGAAATGAGTATTGGACGACTGTCTTCCAATTCAAAGAACACTTGCCAACAAGGGAGACATCGGCTTTTGTATCTTTCGCAAGCTGAGCAGCACTCAAGCCTGTCTTATCATTCGCAGTAAGCTTGTCGAATAGCTTCAAGTCAATTGCTAATCTTGCAGCGGCAAATCTAGCGGGCTAGAGGCTCAATACTGATCAGAAGACGGTTAGGCGAAAGAAGCTTTGAAGAATTACCTCAGCCCAACCAATCCTCTGGATAGTTTCGCTGGGTGTTTCGAGCGCAGCGGTCAATGAGTGAGCTAGGTCCAGCAACTCTTCTCGAGACCCAGGTTTTGCCTGAGCGAATGCTTCTCTGGTGGCAGCGATAGCGTCCAGCAAGGCCGGAGTATCAGGCTGTGGGGTCATTGTTGACGAATTTTCACGAAGCATTCCAAAGGGTTTGGGGTCAAAGGGTGTCTGGATAATGGGCTTTTGATCTGTGGTGGTATCTGGAGGCTGTGGAGTGTGATCTGAATGGGCTGGGATTGGTTTGCGGCAAACCCGCCGCTCAGCCTCACGTTGCGAAACCCCAATTCGACTTGTTGCATTCGTGTGACCAATAGAGAATAAAAGAGGCTCTGAGTTGTGATACAGCTCGACGAAGTAAGAAACGATGTTAGTACTCAAGGCAAGTTCCGAAAATACAGTTCTGCTTTATCTGTGAAGCGAGGTAAAGAGCAAGAAGAGCATCATCGAAAAGTGTCGTTTGTATTTATGTTGACTGCTCACACTGAAGTTCTTCGAACGAGTTGCCTTAGAGATGAAGCACAGTTCTGAACAGTGAATCTCGAAATTTCGGATTCTTGTTTCATCGCTGTGATCGCTTGATTCTTCTGCCTCTCAGTTCTCGATGTTCTGACAGCATAAAGCGACTTCAACATTAGAACATCAAAAGATAGATACTATGTGCAAATTCTTAAGAAAGCTACACACGTGATTTTTCTGATTTCAGCTTGCTCATAGCTTATTCAGCTCTTCTGACAGACATGACACTTGTGATATTCAGTCTTCAAGTTAGAAGCTTTTTTCATAGTGTCTGCACTGCAGTTCAATTCGACTACGAAGTAGTACACACAGTATTCATCTTATGATAAAATACGTCTCTTATAATGATCTTTCAGAGTGTTAATCATCTTCTCAACTGTATCATCATGTAGCTTGCTAGATTGATCAGAATGTTCTGCACCAGATCGTCGAACAGAAGCTGTAATCATTGTGATTTGAGTTCTTTCTGGAAGTCCCGTTTGCTGACGAATTTCCGAAGCCTTGTGAAGTTGTGACCCGCGGCTCTTAACTGTTTGACACGTGCTCGAGTAAATGTAGTTCATTCTGCTTTAGCAGAAGGTCTGTGTCGTCTAAACCAGATGTTCGAGATCGTTACATGACGATGTGATTGATTTTTCTCGTGATTTTGGTAGTATGTTTTGGTGGGGATCGGTAAATTTGAAAATCGGCAACGACTTTTGCATCCGACCTCGGGTCTCTGTACAGATATCCACTTGAATACCACGAATACCTTGTTCACATAGAATAGTGAGTTCGTGTATTCGGGCTCCAATGCAAATCTTGTGCGATAAGAAGACATGGGCAAAGGAACGAAAGTTGGTCTTGGTATCGATTGTTGTTCGATGAGTTTCGACAGCCGTGATGATTGATGAGAGAGCAAACATCGATGACTGTTCTCTTTTCTTCCCTTCATTAAGTCCAATACTTCCACTGATCTGTGCAATATACTTTTAATGGTTCCAGAGGCTTGTTGTTTCCTCGAGATCGTTGGCCATGGCTCCCCTATCAGCATATTCGACAGCACTCTCTTCAACAATCCTACGTCTCGTCGCGTACATCTTTCTGAGATGGGTATTTGTCTAGCATCTCACAGATGTACTATTACCTGACTAAGGCCGACTGTAGATACCTGGGCATCATGCTCCTCCAGTAGTGCTTGGGTCTGCAGTAATCTATACTACTTCGTACATCATTACCTGGCGGTCCGACATGAAAGTTCTTGCGATTGAACCAAGCACTAGTCCGGTGGTGAAAACCAATAGCACCACCAAGAAGTCTTTGGAAGTCGCGGGAAAAAACATGACAAGAGCCACCAAGGCAACATATTCTGCTAATGAAGAAAAAGCGAAGGCGAGAAAAGACCCTCGGATACTTCAGACACTGCTGTTGGGAGTACCCAGTCCAGCATCATCACTGTGGAGCTGTATCACCGCTGCTATCAATCTATTACTAGTTATTTTCGTAGGAGACCTTGTTTTCCGGGCCCCACTCTTGTACCCAAGTCACGATCTATCTTTCGCTAGGGTTGGCTACGTCTCTGATACCAGCGCAAATATCCTCCTAAGAGAACCAGACTGCGCCCAGCTACCCATTTACATCTCCTACCGAAGTGCTCTGAAACCAGAAGATCCACCGCAGGATGGTTCATGGAAGTCTGTTAGCCCGGTGTATTGGCTGTCAAATGACACTGATTACACATATGTTATTACCATCTCCAAACTACTTCCATCAAGTCGCTATGAGTATGCAATATCGAATAACCACACGGGGGTCTTTTCTACGGCTCCTCCTGCAGGCCAAACAGCTTCAGATAATGAGAAATTCACATTTATCACCTCCAGTTGCATTAAGCCACATTTCCCCTATAATCCATTCTCCCATCCTTTATCCATCCCAGGTTTTCAGCATCTAGCGAAATGGATCCCGTCTCTCCACGCCGCCTTCATGCTCTTCCTAGGCGACTTCATCTACATCGACGTCCCTCGCCGTTTCGGCACCGATATCGAAACTTACCGCCGCGAGTACCGTCAAGTCTACGCCTCTCCAGACTGGCCATCAATCTCGTCCTCTCTGCCCTGGCTCCACGTCCTTGACGACCACGAAATTGCGAACGACTGGGACGCCAATACCACCGCGCCCTACCCCGCCGCCGTAGACCCCTGGCACCTCTACCACACCTCCGTGAACCCTCCTCCCGTCCGCCCTAATGCTTCCTACTTCCAATTTACCCAAGGCCCGGCCTCCTTCTTCCTCCTCGACACCCGCCGCTACCGCACCCCTGAGCACTCAGCCAACGCAAGCTCCCCCATCAAATCCATGCTAGGCCGAGACCAGCTCTCTTCTCTGCTAACTTTCCTCTCGCGTCCCGAACCCTCCGGCGTCAAATGGAAACTCATCATCTCCTCCATCCCCTTCACCCGCAACTGGCGTTTCGGCTCCGCCGACACCGTAAGCATATTTTCGGACTTGTTCTTACCTAATCTAGACCCAATCATAAGTGTTGAGACATGTTTCCAGAGTACATAATCCGCAAACATATTTCACACCTCATGAGTCCATCCCAAGAGAACAATGCTGACTCCAAAATCTCGCAGTGGGCCGGCTACCTCCACGAGCGCCAAATCGTCCTCGAAGCCATGTGGGACGTCGCCGCTCGCGGCGACGGCGTAGGCGTCGTCATCCTCAGCGGCGATCGCCACGAATTCGCCGCCACAGCGTTTCCGCCGCCCAAGGGTAGCCAGTGGCCGCTCAGCGCGACGGTGCATGAGTTTAGCACGAGCCCGCTGAGTATGTTCTACTTGCCAGTGAGAACGTATTGGGAGGTCGAGGGGGAGGACGACGTGTGTATCAAGTATATCCCTGATGGGAACTCGAAGTTTGGGGCTGTGGAGCTTGAGGGTGTGAAGGGGGGGGAGCAGGGGATACTTAGGTTTAGGTTGTTTGTTGATGGGGCGGAGGCGTGGGAATATGTGCTGACGACGCCGCCGCCGCCGACTGGGGTTGGGAGAGGGAGAGGGAAGGATGCTGTTTGGGGGTGAGTGTGTGGGTCAATACTGATGTTTTCTGATGAGATGATGATTTGTGGATATGGAACTCTCAGTATCTATCTAGTAGAGAAAGTTGTGGAAGGAATCCATGAAGAGCCGAATGACCGCGAATCGAAAAGTAATGCGCAGGACCTCAGTGGATAGATCATTTTCTGACACTAGGAAAGGATCAGAGTATGGGGAAGACCGGTCTCGGATTGCGCAATGTCGCGACTCGATGAACCGACAAGCCGACAACTCGACAGCCCACCAACCCATAAAACCCTATCCATAGGTGAACTTAACAAGTTGTTCGATCTGTTCTGATGGTTATAACCACATTGTGCCCTTAGGATCTGTACAATGCACCGCCACCGCCATCGCTACTGCAAATCTCTCTACCTCGCACTCACCCCCACCTTCCCACTCGCCGGATTCTTCGCCGCCTTGGTCGGATCCCGCACCCCCACAGCCCCACTCCTCACCAACCTTCTCTGCCTCAAATACTGCTCCACCACACGCTCCACACCGCCCCGATCATGCTCCGGTTTCCGCATATAAAACAGCCTCGCCCTCCTCGCCCTCTTCTCCGCCCTCTTCACCACCTCCACCCCCTTCACATTCGGGCTATACACCTTCACCCACATCTCCACTCCCGTCGTCAGGAGTCTGTTTCTCAGTAATATAGCCGTATCGACGCCGCGGCGACGGATGGAAAGGCAGACGCCGGCGAACGGGTCGCCGGATTTGAAGGTTGTGAGGAGGATGTCGCCGGGGTTGGGGACGTCGGGGTTAGAGCGGGAGAAGAGGCGTTGGCGGGAGCCGGTGGGGTCGAGGATGGAGAGGGAGGAGGCGGTGAGGTCGGCGATGGCGAAGGGGTGGTTGTTTTTGGTGGAGGGGGGAGGGGGGTAGGTTTTTATTCTCATGGGCGCTGGGGGAGAGTTTTGTTAATTTTGGTTGGGGGGAGGAGATGGCTTTTGGTCGGTGTTGGGGAGGCGTTGAAATATACGTACGAACATAGGGTTTCATCGGGGTGTCTGCCGGAAGTCGACGTGGTGGTATTCGGGGTATGGGTTTTATGGGGGCGGTGGAGAGGCAGCGCAACGGTATTGACTGCTGCCGTGACTGTCGTAGAAAGCCTTTCCAGCAGGCCAAGGGCCGCATTGTGGGTTTTGAGCACGCCATTGTCAAGTGAGAAGGGATGTGATTCTGATGAGAAGTTGTGCTAAGGTCAATGTCGGGCGGCGAACTTGCCGCAAAACGCGCTAATCTTCGCGAGCTAAAATTCGTCAATAACCTCGATTGTTGGACGAGCGCTTCATGCCTACGCAATCCGAGCAAAAGGGTACCACTCCCTATTTTTAGTACACTTGACTGTGCACATGGCGGGTCTCTATATTGAAGCATCTTATTGCTGCCGCCCGTGTCTCCGCCGGCTCGCTGTCCCATCACAATCTCGTTCTTTCACGAGCACCCCCTCCCGCCGAAAACATGGTACACTATCTCACTCTTTTGCGCCCTAGTGCGTTCAGCTAACGCCTACCAGGTGGTCTTCCCCAGTTCACTCTCACATCCTCCCCTGAGCTCGACAAACTCCTATCCACCTTCCGCAGCAACATCTTCCTTCCCTCCCATCTCCTCCGTCTCCAACGCAACCTCGTCTACAAACCCAAAAACTTTGCCCTCCTCACAAGCGATGAACCCGCTACCGTCCGTGTTGGCAATGAAGTCCTCCAATTGCAGCCTCTGAACCATCTCCGCGACGAACCCCCTACTCGGCGATCCTTCAATAAGATACTGGACTTGATGAAGGACGGGAAGGATTGGCAAAATTTGCCGAAGTTTTTAGAAGGGCTGCAAACGGCGAAAAGGCAGCTGCACGTGTGGCAGATTGAGAAGATGGTTAGAAGGGCGAACATCGCGGGCCGGCAAGGTGCAGTATTGGAATGTTTGAGGAGGCCGGGGACGGGCGTGCGTCTGACGGATGTTCGGATTGTGAGGGAGGTGATGTGGGGTGCGGTGATGAAGGCACAAGAGGGGAATTGGGAGAAAGAGGCCGTGGAGCAGGCGGCCAAGCTTGCCAGAGCCGTGTGGGATTTGTTGGAGGATCCAAATCATGTTGTGAGGGCGCGGGATGTAGGTCCGGAAAATGTGGCCAGAGCGAGGCCGGAGATTGTGGGGGTGGTGGTGCAATTGGAGGCGGCGAAAGCCTTACTGGTTGGAGAGGGAAAGGATGAGGGGGGAAAGGTGGAGACTTTAATTGAGATGTTGCTGTGGTGCTGGACAAATGCAGATCTAGCATCTGGAGAGATGAAATGGTTCGATGCGGATCACAAGGTGATGATGTGGGCGCCCCTGTGGCATGGGATGAAGATGGCACGGAGGGTTTTGGGTGAGGACTCGAAATACGGAAAATCACTTGGGGAGAAGATCGATCAAGATTTGGTACCGGCACTGAAAGAGGCTAGAGATATTGTGGCGCGTGCTCCTCCACAGGATCGTTTGAGGCGCGGGGTCAAGATGTACGAGGAGCTGTCTAGTGTTTCCTTGTAGAAAGTCTTCAATTCAGGCCGTTGGCATCGTCTTCTGAACACCTTGACAGCAGCCTGCTGGTACTCTTTTTCCAACCGTTCAAGGCTCGCAGTGAGGACCCACTGAGTGCCAAATTGTTTATTCTGAGATCTGTATTAGCTTCGCACACGTGCCAGTACTGCAAAGATTCAGTTCCCGCTATAAAGGTGTATGCCCACTCAACGGTACATCAACCCAGTCATTCATGTACTTCGGATGCGTATTCACATGAGCCTCTATCAGCATCTCATCTTTCACCTGGAACGGCTTCGTATACCATTTGAAAGACGACCAAGGCTCATCATCGACTCGTAGACATTCGGTCCGACGTAGAAATTGCTTGCTTCCCAAAGGTTATGGTAGTGGACCTGAATCTTTAGCCCAGTGCCGTTGTGCGTGAATAGAATTTCTATCAATCAAGTGACACTGTTGACAATTTGGTCTGTGGAGTGGTCTTCGTAGGCCTGATTAATCATTAGTTTGGGCCTCTTCCAAGTCTTCGCAAAGACAAAACAAACTTTGGGATCTCTATAATGAGATGCTTGATTTGTTTAAATCTTTCTGCCGGCAGAAGGAGAAACCCCCCAGTGTACTCGACGATAGGCCGGTCCACAAAGAGCAGTAATGGGAACCGATATTTTGTTTGGAAGCGTGTAAGCTCAGTGTGTGTCCGAGACAAACTTCACGTTCTGACAAGGGTTTACCATTCTCATGGTAGTAAAAAGGTGGAAGGTTCAGCAAATACCTGCTTGTTGACACAAAGCAAGGCGCTCTAAACGATGTGTCCTGACTTTTGACAGTGAAAGTCTCTGCACTAACGAGCGCAGTGCGGTAAATTCTATTGCGGATCTCTCCACAGTCTTGATGCTGGAGGCCGAGTTGAGATGTTTGGGGTTTTATTTTGTGAGTTCGCTCATCCACACTGAGAGCCGTGCTGGGTAGATATTGCCTATATTTTCGTAGAATGATCAACTTGGGTTTTTAAGATGACTTGAAGTGATGAGGGCTGCTGCAGTTAATAGTGATCCAAATGTATTACATGAGTCATGGAAACACGTCTCTCGTTCTCCGCAGGTATGGTGTACTGCATCGATAAATTGGATAGAAAATTGTCTATGCTTCGAATACCCGAGTTTGTTAGATACCAAAAGTGAGCACGCTATCAGCACAACACCTCTGCAACGAGATGGTCCCTCGTGTCAAATGACTGAACATGCGCATGAATGGTTTCCAGAGGAATGATTCCTAACATTTCCAAGGGTAGGCAGATGATAATAACCGGATTGGTAATCCATCAGTTCCCACATCATATCTCTAGGAATGACTGTCAAAAACATATAAGATATTCCGAAGTGCCCTATGTCCTGCAAAGTGCCATGACGTAACCAGCCTCTCTACAAGGCAACTTCTTCTAAGTCGGGCCAAGGACAGTAGAATCTGCCCTTGAAACCTTGCGACCTACGGAAGCTTCAACGTATTATCATCTCTCATGCTCGCTATGATGTCGAGGTTGGCTTCTCCTCCTACCACGGCAGGCCCACCCGCAACGAGCCAGCCAGTTGGATCAGTACCATCTCGAATCTTATGCTCGGGCGAGTCCTTCAACATGATTTCTAAACAGCTTAGTGGAGGTCCAAAGTGGGAGGCTTCGTTCGCGTTCACCGTTGTTCGGTAGTCGAAGACATTAGATTGACTGACAGCACCAGCCGCTTTAGCAGAGGTAAGAGCATAGATGATGCGAGCTCCCGTCAGTATCCTAAGATCAGATATGTTGGCCGAAGAAAGAAGCAACGAATTTGCCCCTGCACGATGGGATACGAAAATCACGCGCGGACTTTGGTTCAACATTGTCGTGGACAGTTTCGGCATCACGCCAGATGCCAGAGACCTAATTTGCCTTGAGTAGCTTATCTTTTGGAAGACTCCTGTCACAGCAGCCTTCTTGGCGCTGCAGGCTCTTAACATTGTTTCTTCAGACGCAACGATCATGGTGGGTGAGATGCCTAAGAATGCCATGGAATAGTCGGCTGTGGGCCCGCTGATCGAGGTAAGTACAATTGACGCATTCGAGAAGAGAGCGGCAAGAGTCACTGTTAAAGGATAGAGAAGACTAAGCGAATCAAGCGGCAGTAAGAGATCAGAAGGCCCGAAGCGTTGGGACTTCGGTAAAGCTGATATTTGCGCAGCTATGCCAGCCACTATGTTCTAGAAACCTTGTCAGACGTATGGTTAAAGTACTCGGTTAGAATACTTGCCTTGTGCGTAAATCCCACGAGCTCATACTTGGCAAGCTCTCCTGGATCTGTTTGCCACACCGTAATTATATCCCGCACTGTGTCACCAACGGCACTCGCGGGTGGCTCTGATGAAGATGATTCTCCCTTTTCATCGATAATTTCGTGCCAGACAGCAATATCAGCTTTACCCCCAACTCCTTCCGGGATTTCGTTCCATTCCATGTGACGGCTAGTTCGCTCTGCTACCCAGATGACCTGCATGAGACCGGAGTATTTACTGAGCAGCCCTTCCAACGGTATCGCGCCTGCAGCAGCAACACACATATCGGCATTTGTGTCTTTCAAAATCATGGCAAGGGTCTCGAGCGATTGCCCTTGCGGGATGAGAATGGGTGTAAATCCGTAGAAAGCAGCAGCTATGCCGTTCGATCAGAACGAAGGATGGGGGATCAATCGTAGGCCTTACCAAAGAATGTAACCAGCAATTCCACAGAGTTGGAAAGATAAATAGCAACACGTGCACCCCGATGTGCCACAATGTATTCTCCAATGGCGTTGATTTCTTTCGTCAACTGATCAAACCCGTAATAAACAACCTCTTCTCTCCCCCGGACTGTTAGCAGTTTCCCAGGTCCTCCAGCAGTGTTCCCATCTTGTTCTATGGGGCCTTTCAATGCCTGTCTCCATACGTCCCGCAAGTCTCCATCCCTTCCACTGGTCCACTTCTGAGCACCGGGATCCTTCACGTTCAGCCCGGTCCTGAGCGGATAACCATGGGGAGTTTCCAACGCTCTGTAAATGGCAGACTCGCCTGGTTGTCGCACATGGGAGGTTGAAGACTGGCGAGCGAGAAGTAATGGATGGGTGTCAGGCTCCGGTGTAAAGAACAAGGGATATATGAGGTAGGTGACAAGCCCTAGGCAGATAAGAGTGGTATAGATGTTCCAGCCAGCAAACAGTTGCTCAAGCTGAGAGTCAAGCTGTCGTAGTAAGGAGCCACTGTCCGCCATACTTGAGGAAGGATTAATTTGAGTCTATGAAGTTCGCGATGTAATAATCTTGAATACCTGGAGTCACTTTGTTTGGGAACGCCTTGGAGCTGTCAAACGGGACCTAAAGTTAGTAAGCGCTAGGCGACCTTGCTAGCTAGCTGACATGTTCACGTGTCAGGGGGTTACAGTTGGTGGGGGGTTGGAAAAGTTGAGCCAGGGCCGGAACTTTTTTTTTTTGATCCCGGCCCCGGCTCAACTTTCTGCATATGCTAACCATGAGTTCAAAATTATTCCAACCCCGGCTCAGCTTTCTGCATATGCTAATCATGAGCTTAAGAATTGATGTTATATAGTTAAAGTAGCTAGAAGATAAACAGCAAGAGCGAAGTATTGAAGCCGTGCATATGCACAGCTTGAGCGAAGCATCGAGAAAACAGCACAATCACAAGACGAGCGAAGATTCTTCTACATATGCTTAGCATATGCACAAAACATGCAAAATCATGAACTCAACTTGTGACATGCTCATCAACAAGCTATCGCTCACGTTACGAGTATTCTCATCAGATCTTTCTCGTGCGTTTTTTTCTTCATTCTCATCATTCTGCTCATGATTTGCACTAGAATATCACTTTTCTCATCGTCTTAGTATATGCGCGGCATATGCGGAGTGCGACACTCACCTTCAAGCCATTTAGCCAATCCGTTATCTCATCCGCTCGATTTTCAGCGTCGATGCTTTCGTCGTCCATCGATATTTCTTTATGCTCAGTTGATGCTGCGCATATGCACCGACGAGGCTTTGGTGACCAGATGTGAATTTTATTGTGGCCTCGCTTAATGCTCTTGGCATATGCTTCGCATAGGGCCCGGAGCTTTTCCAACCCGACGTCAGGTCTTGGATGTGCGGGGCATATGCGAATTTTAAAGTCCAACCCGACACCAAGAATTTTTTCCGACCCCGGCTCAACTTTTTCAACCCCCCGGCCAGCTGTAACCCGGAAACGGGGAACAGTAGTACTGTTACCCCTGTGGTTAGTAATCTCCGCTCCCATCCGGCGCTAGTGGATGGGTACTTACCTTACCTTCCTCCCACTTCTTCCTTCCTCCGTAGTTCCTACCTACTAGATAGTTCAACCAATATATCTACATGCCTATCTACCCTCGTGTCCTCGTATACCAAGAGATGCATTGGACATATCCATGGTTCGGGTGCATCACATACACTGTTACGCAAGTGCACTTCAATGATGGTTGTTGCCTGTGTCGGAAACATCTTAAGTACTCTTAGATCCGATGGCATACAGCTAATCTTATTAGAAAGTAGAAGCTCGTGTATCTACGAGCTCCAATGTTTCATTCTCCGATTCTTCTTCTTCTATCCGATCCAACGTTCTTTGATCGTCTCAACTAGATGTTCTGCCGATTAGATACTCCTATGTCGAGGGACTGCAGCGTCTTCGATCAGGATGTTATCAAGTCTTCTTCTTTCATCCTTTACCCAAAGCAGATTAGAAAATAGTCACGTTAAGTTGAATCGTTGGCTGCAACCTTCGAGGATGAGGATGACGCTAGTGAGAAGTCCGAGCGGGATATCGAGTCTTTGAAGGATTTGTTGTTTAGCGGAATGATGATGCTGTTATAGTTTCGTACTAAAGTGAGAGAATCTGTACGAAATTCTTCATTGCTCCGAATTATTGATCTGTCGCAGGATATCGACATGCAGTGGCTGAATAAGGCTTGCGGTAACTCCAAAAGTGGCTGACTAGATTCTGCGATTCAGCTAGCTCCAATCATGACCCCGTGATACCCATCATCTCAGTTGATCATCTCCACGTGGAATAGTACCTGGAGATATGACAGAGCGAATACTTGAGTTGGTGTTAGCCCACGCAGCTCCAATTGCTCCAGGGATTTTAAACCAGCAAGAATTAAAATGATATCAACATGTCCTTAGGGAAACAATAGCTAATTAGACTTGGCCGTAGGGGAAAGCAGGAAGTACAAGCCAGTACAAGGGACATGTGCAACCCTTTCGGAAGAACTTCGTTGTTGCAGGGGAGAAAGCCAGTGATTGACATAAAGCCGTTGCACGATGAATAATGAATATCGCTGGCACCACTGTCACATCCGATCAACACAGCCCTTCACTAGCAACGGGAGGCACCCTCGACTATATCTTATTTTCTCGCAACCATATTCAACTTACCAAAATTATATATGTGGTAGCCACCATGAGAGATTTCAGGGCGCAGTGGCCCCAACAGGGCCAAAGCTTGATCTCCGCCTCTTCTTTTCTTTCGTATCTAATTGTTGTATATTCTGAATATATATATCGTGACGAATCCCATCGTTGGGTACTAAGAAATTGGGACCATGAGCCAGCAGCCTGGTGTTAGTTGGTACGGTACGGCTCGTAAGATGATTGAGGCAGGCATTTCGACGGTCAAGGTAAGTGGAGCCCTCAGTCAACATTGAACAACTATTAGAGCACGGGTGATAAGCTGACGCTGGTCCAGTATCTTGAGTTTACCAATAGTTGTTCTGCCCGTTATCTGTGATGGCACTTCAACCCAATAATTGCAATGGTCTTCCACCTTCATGGGCTTTGCGCCCTTGCCGAAGCCTAAGAGATTCTGCTGCTATTGCAAGACGTGGAAAAGATATCGATGAGACTCGATGGACAATGTGCCTTCATCAGTGAGTATACAACACATTTGTTTTTTGTCATTCCCATTGTCCTGACATGCTCACAACACCCTTCATTTTGCTTCATCTCTGGTCTATAACATCTCCTAAACACTCTAGATTCACTAATCCAATGTCTCGACACGAATGGCTGCCACACATTGGGGTACCGCACATTTCATCTTGGCCTTTATTAACAATGTTTTCTCAGACAATGGAACTCCTTGACTCCCAACCTTTTCCATCTAAATCCCTGAACATTCGCAAGATTTCTGACAAGCCAAAGTGCTTAGTTGTCTTATCTCTTCCACACTCAACCCGAACCCTTTGTGGATACCGCATTGCCGATATCGCAACCTCAAGTCCGGCTACAGAAAACTACTCTGGGGATTCGGTCCTCAAAGTCAGAGATTTTACTAGTTGTCTTTAGTATCTTGCTGAAATCTGGGGGTCTTTATCTTTCTACGACAGCCGCTTTGTCATAGTACGTTTGGCAAAAGGATAAGATGTCAAGTCCTGAAGAGGAGACTTTCGAGGAATTCCTAGAGAAACGTAGGATATAACCTATCACATCTAAGCAAGTACTGACTCTTTCAGATAACCAAATACTTGAAGTCATAAGAAACGCGGAACCAGTCGTCAACCCACAAATCGAACCACATTGGGTGGCTCCTTACCAGTCTGATCAGACATTTGGAATTCTCAACCCCCCAGAAAAGACTAATGGTTCGTTGCCTCCAGACGATGGAACACGTGGAGATCGATTCCCAGATGCAGAGGAGTTCATTAACCAACCATTCGAGCGCCAACGGTCGACTCCTTCCAAGCATGGCTTTGTTAATTTGCCAGCAGAGCATAACAATCGGTTAGCTCCATATGCTGCTTTCAATGATACGGGCAATCATCGCTCTTTAGAACGTACTCTAGAATCGGGAACTCCAACATTCCAACCGCCAAAAACATCAAAGCGATCGGAGAGACTTGCAAATCTGGAACGACAAGTCGGCCCAGGAAGACTTGGAGCAAATGGATTAGCGAAAGGACTAGTTCGATCACATACGCCTGGGATAACAGAGTGGTGGTCGCAGGACATGAATGCGTGGAGTGAGTTGCAATGATGGTCCTCCGTTGCGCCTAGTTTCCCTTGAGACTAATCATTCTGCAGTACCTGCAATATACCACGAAAATCTGAGACCAAGCTTACTTGCCGAAGCCAGTCAATTAGGCAAGTATGGTAAGTATTTTCCGGTGAATTTGAAAGTCGAGTGACTGACCAATGCAGAATATCCACGCGCAAAAGGGAATGACCAATTCGACGAAACCAGCTTTCTCTTGGATCAGCAATATTGGGCTCCAGATCGGGAGAACGGCTGGTATCAGATCAAAGACCACGTTCTATTTCGCTTTCAACGAGACGGCTATCCTGTACCTCAAGGAGAAGTCGAAATCTGGTACTATCAAGGCCGTATTGTCCTCGATATGGATAATCACCCGGTCAAAAAGTACTCCAACATTCCCGCATGCTGTAGTAGCGATATGGAGGGTTAATGGAAGCCATCTCTCGCCTGGATGGACGAATCACTCAGGCTGACTTCAGAGCTAGAATGGTATGTATATTTCGGAATTATGCGCCTCAGTTTTCGGATTTCGGATGTTCAAACTTGCTTGGCGAGTCCAAATATTGTATCTGCTATGCAGCTCGTTTACTTTGTTACGAAAGTAGATGCTAATTCTGATATTTCCCTAGCCCTCCACGCGGACGACCAACACAGGCGAAATAAAGCCTCTATTTGCCTTGACCGCGTTGGGTATGAGAATGAATCGTTTCCGCGACGAATATTCGTGCCCAGCTTGGAATTCCCGTACTGGTGGAGAGAAAATCAAAGAGTGGTTCTGGAATCGCATGTCCCAAGGAGATCGCCGAATGCGCATGACCTGTGGATTGCGTAAGTTGACCGAATTGGAGCTTGTAGAACTCAGGGCTCTCAACAGGGCAACACATCCTGAGCGCGCGGGCAGAAATGCGTTGACCAGCGAAGAACGCTCAAAACGAAGTGCAGAGGCTGAAAAGAAACTTCAGCTGAAATACGGAGAACAGGCAACAGAAGTGTTGACTGGTTCTAAGCGTAAGCGTTACGAAGCTGCAGTCCCAGGATTTGGTGATTGCCAGCCAGCTGTGGCAGCAAAGCGAGTCAAGACACCTAATCACTTCCCCAATAATGAGGAGGTACATCGTTATCAGTGGAACCCTGACGGAGAACTCTACGGTCAACCTTACAACTTCTGTCAAGATGTAAGCAACAGTAAGCGCAAGCACGCAGATACAGTTGAGAAATCAGACGACGAAGAACCAACTGAGAGTAGCAAACGGCGGAGGAGTCATAGATACCTTCATCAACATTCTCCCAGCGGGTACCATGTCACCAACGGAACCACGACAGAACAAAGCTCTTTAAGTCGCCATGGAACATACGATTTATTGAGCCGCAACCTCAATCAGTCAAGCCAGTCAAGTCTCCAAAGTCTTGCTGAGTATGGGCAGCCTGGGACAAAAAAGGGCAAGCGTGCTCTCGAGTCTCTCCCCCGTGGATATGGGACCACGCCTATGGAGAGCAATCTACAGTACCAAACTCAATATTCCTCTCATGGTCTCTTTACAGCGGAGACCCACGGTCCTCAATTGTACCCAAGCTCTCGATACGAGCAACCTCACTCTGCGCAAGGAAACCATGGCCGGGGCCTGTACAAGCGCACAGCGGACGCGTCCGGGAGCCCATATGAGACTACCGAGCAGCCAATATCTGATACACAGGGATCATACGTTGACTCTTATGGCTTCGATGATCTCAACCTTCCTTTGCATACTTATGAGGTACCGTATCCCATTTCTAATCGAGAAGCCTCCACGAGCAAGCGAAAGCGAGACGAGGTCATTGAGGAATCAGACTCAGGAGAGGACATATCTTTGAAGTTGATTCCAAAGCGCCAGAAGACAACCCCATCGGATAAATTATCTGGCAAATCAAACCTATTCACAGCCAATTCAGCGCAAGCGATCGATTGGGCTCAAAATCCACACTCGAGTCTCCAGTGCCGGCAATGCTTTTAACAATGTAAATCCGGCGAGGCAACCTTCCAGTGACGCGGATCTCCAAAGATTGCGCAATGTTCGGGAACCTGTTGTTCTTAGCGATGAAGTGGAAGTGATCAATAAAAGACCTGTGAGCATTCGGAAGCCCTTGGCTGATCAGAGCGGAAAGGCCACACCACAAGACTACGCAATCAAGAATGCCGAACCTCTTCCTTCTGGAGCAGTGGATTTCCGTTTTGTCGAACCTAGACTCGAGGGCGAGCGGGAAAGCATCGCACTTGCTTTAGGGTATACTCGATCTGAATATATTTGTCTCATGAAAGAAGAGCCTCCACAAACTTCTACTGGGGAAAGTTATGCTACGCAGCATACTGAGATTCAGGCAGCACTGGCGGCACGATGGGTCGCACCAGAACCAGTCCCACAGTTGGTGCATCTTGGGGCTTGGAGCACGGCATTTGCGCATTTCCCTTTTCCCGACATTGAACTGTCGAGCGATCAGCAAGAAGATTTTGCACAAATCTGTAAGGAAGCGGTGCTGGGTTTCTTTGATCCCGCACATCAGACGGCTGAGGAAAACCTTCAATTTAGCATTGATCAACAACTTCCTGTTGGCGAAGAGGAACCCGATTCGCTTTTTGAAGGTGATACTTTAGTGGCCAATCCCGAAGACGAGCTAGATCCAGAACAGGGTCGGGATGAAGAAACCGATCTCAGCCCCTTGGATAGGCTAAAGAAGGAAAACATTCCCATTAGCGATGGCTCGCAGCTGCCTGTTATTGATGATGAGACCGACAGCTTCAACTCACTTTTCGACGGGGATACGCTGGTGGCTGATCCCGAGCATGAGCCAAAGCCCAAAGAGGGCCAAGGCGAAAAGCCTTCCGCCAGCCCTCAGGCTGCTATTGAAAATCAAGATGAACTAGACTCGCTTTTCGAAGACGATACTTTGATAGCGGATCCTGAAGATGAGCCAAGCCCGGAGGAAGGTCAGCATGAAAAGTCTGACACCAACCCTCTGGATGCTTTGACAGGCCAAGCCGATGAATTGGCCGGTCTATTTCCTGAACTCGAAGGCCTTACTACCCAGTTCACTTACGAAGAGCTTATGGGTGTTGAACTCCCCCCTCTTACAGAGGAAGAAATGCGCGCCTTGGATTCACTGTGAACGATCGCCTAGCTTAAATCAATCATGCGTCTCAAATAGAACTTTCAGAGGCGTGTAGTTCATCAACCGGTCTTTACTAGTGATATAGCATTGATGCCAAATAAGATCTCAGAATAAATTTTGTTTCTCATGGACATACGTGTGCTATTTCCGGTCATTACACACTCATGCCAGCTCGGAAACTTCAAAGGAACCTTCGGGCAGACCACGAAGAGCGTAAGCCGACCGCTAAACCTTCGAGCGGACCGATCACAAAGCACAACAGCCCACATTCCTTATCGCTATCAACAGTTGTCAGGAAGAAAATACTGATACTGGTAAAGGATAAACTACACAGCCTACGACAACAGACGAAACGTGCGGAGTGTAAAGTGAATTCAATTCTTCCAGAATTGCGGTGACGACAGTCGTATAGCCAACGAAAATATATATCCAAGAACCCAAAGGAGCTCACTACTGATACGAAGATAAACTCAAAGAAATGCAAGCGTAAGCTGGTGGGGCCGCTAAAAATCATGCCTGAGAACTGAGCTCGGAAGTACTTTGCAAGTGCCAGCGTGTAGCATCAGGCTAAAGAATGTCTCTTCCCCGCGAAACAAATACAGCGCGGTTTCTATTGTTGTAAGACCACTCTCGGCAGACAAGTAACCCTTCACAGTAGATCCGAAAGCCAGTTTTCTCCCAGCCTGGGCCGAATATAGACCCGCGCTACCGAAGGAAGCAGTAAAGCCAAGGGCCATTGCTAGAATCAAAGCTGAGCAAGCGGTGAACAAGCCAAAGATTGCAGGATTCACTTTTCCCAAGCGATTAGGCGCACCAAAGCTACTAAGAGGTAGGAGAGGGGGGAAGTGATGGTGCGGTATCTGGGGTTCTAGGGGCTTTTCTGGGAAGTGGACGAGATGGATGAGGACTATTGTGCGTATAAGGATGGGCTCTAGCGAAGCCTCAGGTGGAGGTGTTTTTGCTGGTGAGGCAATTAGGGGATGGTGAGGGTGGGGGTGGGTATAAAGAGTTTAGGTTTGTGGGATTGTGATACGGTATATTAACGATGGTTCCGTGAATGAAAGATGACTTTAATAATTATAACGAACTTTAAGCCCTTGATGTGCACCGCTCTTAATGCTTTGCCTTTCAAATACAACGTTGATAGGTCGAAATGCTACGGGAAATAAAATTAGGATTATACTCCTTTATCAAACCTCAAAAAACTCGCGCAACTTGTTGATGATTCGCTTCTAGTCAAAATATCTGCTAATTACTCCCTTGTAAACTATCATACTTTTTACAGAGTCAGATGACAGTGCGGATTAGTCTAACTATACAGATTTCCTTCTATACTTTGGAAATTCCATGTATTTAGAACTTGGTTGATTGTTCGTCTATGAGAGTAACCTAAGAGATTATTGTTGTGAAATTTTCCTAGAAATATCCTTGTACTCAGACCCGTCATTATTCAATCATGTTCTCACTATCTATAAATTATCTTTCACGAACTTCTACGCATACTGCAACAACCTAACAATCCACGCCTGCATACGTCTTCTTAAGAGCATGTTCATATATTGGGGACTGGCGAACTCCTGAAGATCCAAATAGCTTGGGTTAGACTGATATTGCTATGAGCGCCAAAGTTTTCCTGCATCTGGCTTGACTCCGTGTAAGATCACTTATGGAATGTGAACCGCATATAGCCAATAGGATTTATACTAGTGCTCTACCCTTGCAAGCCATCTGTTGAACAGTCCATCTATAAAGCTGACAAGTTATCCCTTGTGCTGGATGCTATACTCCAACACCGTGGCAAGTTCTGAAAGAGCTTTTGGATTGTATCAACCCTGGCAGTATATCATGGAGGCCAAAACCCATATGCTTCACTGGCTCTTCCTCCTAATTGATCTTGACAAGCATTGAAATGGTATCTAATGATGAATGAAGATTGAATAGAAACGAGAATCCGAAATCAAATAGAAGCAGTGACACTAGAAATTCCAACACGGACCATCATCATCGTGTACAAATAACTTTGAATTTCCCTCTACTTTCCTCTTCCTCTTCCACATGTATATATGTTTGCATCCTATGCACCCCGCCCTGCTGTGAAAGTGACTCCGGATACATCTTGGGCTACTTCTTTGTTTCTTTAGCCTATATAGGTAGCCACCCCTGTGGTCGAATGTTCGGTATCCTGTTCCATTTCGGTACAGATATATATATGTGGTGCCATGCCCTATTACTTGGCATGCCCGAGCCGTCTGAGAGGGTTTTCGGGCATCTTGTGTCTCTGTGTCGCTTGATTCTTGGAAGCCGCGTACCAGTGCTGCTATCGAAGAGGTTAAGGGGTAAATTTGAAGTTTAGACCTTAGGATAACAAAGAGCTAACCTGTTGAACTATAGCCTTTGCACTCGTTCGTCTCCGGTTCAATAACTACTATCTTCGTTTTAAAATTCGGTATCTTCCACTCACTCAATTGTCTTCGCGTTAATTTTCAGAGACTCAAAGAAGAACAACACGATATAAATCGGCCCAGCGTGACAGGCAAAGCGGGGTCAGCGTCCGTTGGACTCAAACCTCGAAGGTGTTGAGAGGATCTCACGCAGCCAACAGTCTAGCTCGGGAATAGTGAAAAGCTCGGCGAGCTGACTATATCAGCACAGCCGCAACCGTGAGGCGAAGAGGACGTTTATTGTGCTCACCAAAGCAAATATGGCTCCTTCACTTAACTACGTCTCAGCATTCTATAGTTGATCCCTCTTCCTTATACAGGTCTCGCCACAAGCAAAGGAGCGTGCACTAACAAAGAGCATTCCGTCGCCAAGACACACCGTTGTTGGGTCCAGGCACCATAATTTGAGTGATCAAACCTGCCTTGGGCTTCTGCATCTCATATCACGCAATTTTATTCCATTAAAGCCGGCCATTGACCGGCTTAGGTAGCTATGGTCTTGCAATATGAGCTTCATCGGTATAGAAGGTTTTGTGAAGCAACACCTTCCCGAACTGTTGAGCCAACTTGGTTCGGCAGCGATAGAGATCATGAGCTTCGCCGCCGTGGAATGCCTGGAATACTTCCTCACTTCGACATCTATGGTAGAGATGTCGATACTAGCCAGCCATTCGACAAAACAGTGCCGCCAGGTAGAGTATTGAAGATGGAACAGGAACCATCCGGAAGGAAGACACATCAAGCACAGACATCCCCCCGCTATGCGTCTGTTGAATTGCTACGGCCCACCTCTGGGTATCGATGAACTCCACCACCTCTGGTTCTTGCTAGACGTTGCTACGACGTTTCATATAAGTCCGTGCCTGCTCGCAGTGTTATTAATACCATACTCAAGCACCATTTTTAATTACTGGTGATGACCAAAGAGCGGTTCTTCGTTGGCTTAGGAGCCATCTGAACAACTATCGAAGCATGGTAAGTAAAGGCAACCCCCCCAGAGCGTATCGTTACCACGGACTCACAGATTCAGGTCTCTGGGCTCCCAGCTATCGTTTTTGACTGCTTTATGTCCTAATAACATTCATCAACAATTGGCGGCACTCGGATCCATGGAGCCTGCAAAGGTGTTTCGCAGCCTTGTGTGACTGCTAAGAGCTAGCAAATCTTGAGCCTGAAAGAGCACATTCCACGTTTTCCGAAACAGATGTTTCGATTGGGAAAATAGGGGGAAAAATACACAATATGCCGTAGAGACACGATACCGGTATCAAACATATATGCCCATGGTTGGTGCCACCACGCAGAAATACTGAGAACCTGCATGGCCGCGACCGGCTCTATGTGGCCAGAAGCAATAGAATTGTGGCATATCCATGACGAAGATTCAGACAAATAGAGTGACATCTTTGCTGTTTCTTCGGCTCCTGCAGGGGAATTCGCCGTTCATTACGGTTATACCTCTCTCCATATACTTAGAAGCAACGGAAACCGTGGCCCATCCCTAAAGAAGATTCTGACAGACGAAGTGACATTTTGGCTGTTTCTTCGGCTCCTGCAGAGAATTTTGCCGTTCATCATGGCTACACCTCTGTATGACCAGAAGCAACGGAGACTGGCATATTTGTGACAAATACTCTGACAGACAGGGGTAACATCTTTGCTGTTTCCGTCGGCTTCTGCAAGGGAACATGCCGTTCGTTATGGCTATACCTTACAGCTAAGGTATTCAGGAACTCAGAAAGGAACCGCGCTATTGCGATGATGCGGTGTTGGATGATCAAGTGTCGAGGCGCTAGCTAAGCGAGCCCTAAATTATATTGGGAAAATGTTGAAGGTTTGGTCTGATACTCTATGAATGGTTGTAAGTTCTTCTCATATCCTTCTTTCTGGTGTTGAACCTCCAATCTTCATTATTCAAACACATCCTGTTTGTGATATGGAAATCAACTAATCAAAATTTAGATAGGAACCATGGAAACGGGAAAGCCGCCAACGACCTTTAACATCTCAATATTCACTATGCTGGAAGTTATGTTGGCTGAACTTTTGGCTGAAATGTTGGCAAGACTTTATGATGAAGTATCCTTGGGGAGTTTATAACCTCTCACAATGTCATCAACGACCGTTCATCGTTCAACCTCGACAGCAAATACACAAGGGCAACGGATATCTTCCACCACGGTGTTCACTATCAGCACCGGGTCTATAACTCTTTAAAATCCTCCCAGCTTCTTGTTCAGCGGACCAAGTCCACGAAAGATCTCTTGTCTGCGGTCAGACGTATCGTTCGGTCCATCATTATTACAGCTACACCAGAAGAATGCGTCCACAGAGGATACATCCAATGGCTCCACCAGGAAGACCTCCTCGTGTACACACATCGACTCAAAATTTTGCGAGGTCCAATGGTCAAGACTATACACCTGGATGGCTGCTGGTTCAACCAGTGACGATCCAGAACCAGCGAATTAATCCGCTGGTACGTACTCCAGAGATACCAGAGCAACGGCGAGCTATTCAGGACTATCCGCACGACCAGCAACAGACTAGGCCATATACACCTACCCCTACGCTAAGAAATCAGAGTTCCCAGCATGACGCATTGAATGTTCAGGAGCGATTATACAATTTTGATTCTGCTCCAAGTCTTCCATCACAAGCCCAGCGTGATCTCACAGCTTTACCAGCCAATGGCCTTGACCGTTCATTCGCTGATACAAAGCCAGCTGCGGGCCTGCAGCATGACCTGTATGCTGTGCACGAATCTCAGGCACAAGGTGGATTTCAAACTTTCCCAGATGAGGAAATAACTCATCCGAGATATCAAGCTTTAAGCCGGCAACAACGAGAGACACTGGAGATAATTGAGCCCGATCATGGACGAATACGTAATACCACAAGGGCTGAACAAAACAGATGTCATGAAGCTTTGAAGAGGCCATCGTACTCCACGACTTTTGGCCATCAGCATAAGCACATACGAGCTGAGACAAACAGAACTCGCGAAAATCCAAGGAGGTCGTTATACGCTTCAAACTTGGGCCATCGACAAGTAAATCAACCCAACTTTCCAGACGATGGGCGTAGAACACGAGACAATACTGTGCCGGGACGTCAGAAACCACAGATTCTTCCTCATTCGATCCAGAATAGTACCGAGGGATTAGACATTGAAAGCACAAGTCTCAATGAGGACAGCACCAAACTGATATCAAAGCGAGCAAGCAAGGCTACCAAGGTTCTTGAAGAGCACGGACAAGATACACAGCTCGGTGCGGATAATCAACCGAAGGGACTGCTACAATTCACTCGGTTTCGCAATTCACAAGTGCAGTGGCGAAACAGTGACAGGGAGCACTGGAGGCCTGCAGTATACCATTACCAATTGAGGCAAAAATATGTCGTCCAGCAAGATCCACTGGACAGATTCGACGTAGCTCGAGCGATGGGAAACGAGCAATACGACGTCACCACATACCTCGGGTTGTGGAGGCACTGGCGCCCTAGCCGGAAAGACGGATGGTAAGGCGTCCAAGCAGAAGTTCTATATCGGTTCGAGAGGGACGGATACCCAATACCAAACTATACGCCGGAATATTTAATGGACGAGGGTCGCATAGTCCTCGACCTTGATGATCACCCAGTGAAGAACTGGCGAGAACTCCCTCTCTGTCTCTCGAGTGCATTAGAAGGCTCAGACATTGAGACTGTCCGGCGTATTAATCCAGGGATAACGTTACTCGATGTCAGAGCGCGGATGCCGAAACACACACTGACTGGGCCGAGGAAAGACAAGGTCACACCTCTCTTTGGTCTTACGGCACTAGGAAATCGGACGGTCCGCTTCCGTGAAAAGAACGTATGTCCATCCTGGTTGGAAAGAACCGGCAGTGATCGCCTGAGAGATTATGTCTGGAGCCTTATGTCGCAACAGCAACGAAATGCAAAGTCAACCCAAGGACTTGGAATGTTGACGGAATTGCAACTGGCTGAATTCAAAGAGCAGACTAAGGGAAAGTTCCTGGAGCGAGCTGGCAGCCGTGCTTTGCCAGATGAGGAGCGAAAAAGGCGATACGCTGCTGACGCGGACAAACTTTTGCGACTTCGCCAAAACGCTGGATCTCAACAAGAGAGATCTAGCAACCAGCGTAAGCGAAATTTCAGCGTATCTTTGGACACCGACGACGAAGATGAGGTGCAATTCCTCGGTAGCAAGCGACGGAAGACTCTTCATAACAATTCTTCTATTGAGCAAAAAGTCGATGATGAGCTGGAGGCTTTGTACCCGGCGCGTGAGGCAGAGGCTCACCTAAATGTCATATACCCACCGTACCCATTGCAGAATCATTCTTTACCTGGCAGTTCCAGGAACCCAGATAGGCCGAATCGGTCACGCTATGTTGAAGATAACTCGGAGGACGATTCATTCCTGCCAGAGTTGAACAGCAATCGCCATCAGCAGCCCTCATACGCATTTGAAGACCCTTCTACAGGCCCTGCGTTTGGGACTTCCACTCATCGTCCCCCAATACCATACTCTGCTGGGAGAGGCTTCCAACCAGGCCCTGCCACCAACTCGTGGAGAGCTACTCCAGGCTTTGGTAATAGATCCCCGAGAACTCTTAGCAACGCGTCGCATAATCCCCTGGCCTCGTTCTCTGTGGGTTACAACCCCATACCAGATGATATTGGAGGCTCAAGCAACCGCAAACGACGCTATAGTAATACTCGGGTCTTAGATGACGAGCAATCAGATCCAGAGCCAAAGCGGCGCGGTTCCATCCAGCGGTCGCGCTTCCCTGATAATTCGTTTGCCAGTCAAGAAGTTGGAGTCTCGAGCCGTCGGTCACCCTTCCCGAATGGAGGATCACGCCGATACAACTCTGCTGCTCGAACTCAGCGCCCAACTCTGCAGGGTCTTATCGAACCTTATTCCGCCTCTTACGCAACGCACCGCCAGCAGCACTGTGCTCGTGAGATTGCGTACACAAGGAACAACGAGGACCGTATAATATCGGACAATGCGGACTTCTCGAACAACGTATCCAGTATCGCCAGTGTCGCACGGGACAATGGCCGCTCACTGAAGGAACAACTGGTATCGGACGCATTGTTTTATGGTGATGGACTATTCTTTAACTATGATAATCTTGACTCTGCTGATGCCGCACCCGAAACACCAGAGAGTAGAACAAGATTACGCACCTTAAGTCTCTCGCCAGAGATGGAGAATACATCTGCTACGGTCTTGCGGGAGACGAACCATCAACAGCAACGAAATTCAGAGGAAGATATTCCGCAACGCAACTTCCATGTCGGAACTCGTTTCGAGATAAGAGAAGACACGCCTGAAACTCGTCAGGAAGGGGATGTTTCTCATGGACAAATTGGATTCGAGGATAGGGTGGAGGATGCTGCAGCTCACAGCGATAAGGAGAACCAGATCCCTACTCCACATGCTTCTCAAGTCCAGGAATCCATGACGCCAGCGGCTGAGACCACACAAACTAGAGTGGTCTCACTAGACGGTGTACAGCTCGACAACGTCGTGTCTGGAAGTGACTTGGAAGCGGCACTTATACGCAACTTCTTTGACCTCGAAGCGGCGGCAAGTGAAGAGCCACTAAGCCTAGACTACCGATTCGTCGAGCCACACAGCGCGATCGATGAACGACTCATCAACGATGCACTGTGGTATACGTTGGCGGAAGTGAGTTGGTGGACTGGAGCCACAGTGACCACCACACAACGCAACAGCTACCAGTCTCAGTACGAAGAGATAGAAGCTGCGTTCGCAAGCCTGTGGCTGCTTGAGACTCCAGCTCCGCAGCTAGTTCGTCTAGGACCGTGGTATAGGAGCTTTGAGCACCACCCAATTCCTAATATGACCATTGAGCACTTCAACGAACTCCTGTTGGCGCTTCCAGAAAACGCTCCACCGTGGCAGCATCCGGGTGATATCTGAAGCGGCTGCTTCAAGATTTTATCGGTGAATATTTTGGGTTGATATCTTAGTACTAGTGATTTAGGCCTCGCTTCGTTTTGGTTTAGTCGTCAGGCTTACACATGGAATGGTTAGAGGGGAGTACTCACAAGCATAGTCATGGAAGTGGAAGGTCTCGGCTATCAGAGAGGAAAGGGTGTTCCTTCCCCATACATATGTCAAACCACCTATAATAACTTATTGAATAACACGACTTCACCAGAGATCCCCGCTTTCTACGGCTCTTGATCCATAGATTTATGGTATGTCTTGATGCCAATTCTCTAAACCAGTAGATGCCAATTTGGTCAGTAAGCCCATTCCTGGCTGTCGATTGAAGCTTGGCTACTAAAAGACTAATTTTCTATTGTCATCTCTAATGTTGAATTACATGCTTTGTCGTGTATGCCGTGGCCCAGGCAAGAATATTTTCATGTAATCTTCCAGGTGAAACCAGCCCATAAGTCTCATCAGACCGACCATTACCTACCTAAATTATATTCCCCCAGCTGCTGTGAGGCGAAAAGCCTTCCATCGTATCACCCGAATCATTTATGGGCTGATGGTTTCCTCGATAGCTTAGTTTAGGAACACTTCATATGCAAAAACCGAGCTGAGTAAGTCCACTAAGTTTTTCTACGTTAGATCAATGGAAGACTTGGTTGACTGAATTTTCTTATCGGAATTGGAGTTCAGACAGCTCGTTGAGGAGGTTGACTGAAGTTACGTTATCGAGGCCTTGTTCTGCTCGGAGTCCTCTTCATTGCCCGTATCGCCCGAGGCTGATCGATTTTGATGTTTTCTTCTCATTAGAAGCCGTTTCGTAGATCCACTCGAAGCAAACTTCTGCTACTGAAGTACGAAATCCAGTCGCTAAAAAACCTGGGTCTACGAGCCATACGGCGGGGAGCATCGCGTCGAGCACAGTATTGACAGCCGACATCGAAGGCCATCGTGTATTCTCGCTGTTCCCAACCAATGAACAAAGAAACTGTTGAATGTCATTGTCCACCCTTCTAGCTAGGACACAAGAATTCGCTAATTAAGCGAGCCCTAATCCTGCTGGGCAGCAAAGAGTTCGATGTTTTTCAGCAGCCCTTTCAACACTCCGTATGGGACATTCCATACGATGAATAAATTTCTAGAATTTCAATTAGTGTTGACACTCTAGCATCTTCACGCTCAACACTTATCGTTCTTGTAAGCCTTCATATGTCCTGGAGAAACACTGTGTTTATACCCAATTGTCCCAAGTCCAACACTGACTAAGATTGATTGTCGTAGCTCGTAACACCTTGCATCGATTTGGATCTGTAAGATATATTGCAGCATATTTTCCCCTCTCACCTTCCTCCTCCTCTTCTTTATCATACAACCGACCCCACCAAATTATCGACTCCCTCCATCACGACACACAAAGACTCGATACACTACACATCCCCCAGGAACACTGCAAATTATCCGGAACACAGTAGCAGGTCTAGGCATGGAGGCTCAAGACGTTGAGAATCCGTATGATGAGGATGCTTTTCTGGTTTGTCCTGCGACCCAATACTTCGAAGATGCATACAATGCTATGATTTTCAGCAGCTCTAATGACATGCAGGGCAATGAAATCAACGATGACGGTGTTCCTCTACCCGCCGAACCGTTGAGCGTAGACAATCCTGTCAACGAAGTGGGCTCACCAGGGATGAATTATCGCGAAGTCGATCGCCAGAATGAAGCCGTCGAGCAGCAACGGGCCGATGCGGGACTGTCTCAGGCTCCTTTATCCCGGTCAACAGAAGACGCGGCAGCTGGTCAGAGCCCCATCTTCATATCAAAGTCGAGCTGTATGCCTAGAAAACTCGCTGACATTCCTGAGTATCGAGAAGACCCTACGGTACAAGTTCCGTCGATGCCAAGTACGAAACGCTGGTTTTCGGACTGCAAGAAAAAGGGCGAGGTGCGATTCCTACCCATTGGAATGGATTACCGAGAGAATGCTGGGGAGAAGTGGGTACCTGCTGTGTATCACTACCAACTGAGGGAACAGTACATCTTGTCGTCGATTCCAAGCGGCGAGGGGTACGACTTCCCAGACCCACGAGGGCGGGATACTCTTGATATTACAAGCTACCATTCCGATTACAAGGACTGGGGTCCAAATTGGCCAAACCGTCCTCGAATCTTACAACGGTTCGCTCGGGACGGCTATTCTGTTCCATACTACGACCCTGGAGTTTTGACAGACCGCGGGCGTGTGGTGATAGACCAGGAGAATCACCCAGTCAAAGCCTTTCGAGAACTTCCACTTTGTATTTCTTCTAAAGTTCCTGGATACAAAATGGAAGCATGGCGGAGGCTTAATCCGAATATTACCATCCCTGACTGCATGGCTCGGATGCCCAAGACGGACAGACCACACCTTACCGATAGGAACAAGTTGTCCATGCGAATGACGCGGTTTCGTCTAAGAGCAGCTTGTATTTCCTGGATCGAACGAGAAGGATGTCTAGCTATCAAGGAATACATGAGCAAGCTCATTGGCCCCGCCTGCGTTGCCGCAAATTCAACAGCGGGTTTCGGAAGAGACCTCACAGACGCAGAGGTCGCGGAAGTCGTGGTAGTCAATAAAGGGCAACATCCGGAACGTCGTCGTTGGAGAACCAAGCTTGAGGATATAGGGCAACAGACTGGATCAAAACAACACCCAGTGGTCCTAGGATCAGATGACGACGGCGAAGAAGAAGTCAGTATGCATGAGGAGGATGAGTACACCCAGGCACCAGTCAAACAAGAGGCGGCCATGGCGGCCCCATCTGCACATTCAGGTGTTCACTTGACTGAAGCCTCCCAAATGAACGGAAGTTTGTCTGAGGCCATGCCTCAGCACCAGCGACTACGCGACCCTAGCCGACGGATGAGCGCAACGCCACAGAGCTCTGCTCGCCCTATTGCTCGTAGCTTCGTCGGACCACCAACCAACGAAATCCCTCAAGTATCACGGCTATGCGAATACCGAAGATACGGTGCCGCGGCGGCAAACGTTTTTCGAAACGATCCTCGCTACGTGGCGCCTCGCAACGAGGCCGAAGCCGCGAGTATACAGCAAGCTTTGCGATTCACTCGAGATGACTTCATATTGCATTACTTTGAGGAGGCACCTCTCACAGATAACCGTCAGTGCTATGCATCGCAATGGCAAGACCTTCGAATCGCCTTCTGGAATCGTTGGTGTTTCCCTGGCGAACCACCACTGCTATTTAGCATAAGTAATTGGGGCGACACTGTCATGGAATGGCGCCCTCCTGTACGAAATGGGGGCCAGCAAAACCCCTTTCACTGAGGTGGGTGATATCTCCGAAGGGTTACGTCTGACGCATTCATACGCTTGAACACACAATTTTCGCTCGCTTCCGATCTGGTTCCGTAGGGATGAAGATTGGATTGAATGGCGGATAGAAGCGCACTATTTCATGATTGAAAATTTGGCATGCTCTGGGACCATAGAGTCGTTCCAGGCGTTAGAGTCTGGCTCTAGATTAGAGAATTAATACATTCATTTCCACTCCATGCCTAGTACAAACAGAAGCCTTCATAACACTAATACCAATTTTCTTTACACTCTTAGCAGTTGTCTTTGGATAATTAGAACATGTAGAAACTCCCATATAAGGCATTATTAATTGAATGCAAACTGACTGTGGCTTGCGTACATTTTCTAATTCTTCTTCTCGGCGTTTCGTAGAGCTTCTTAATAATTTCATTTTTCCATTTGAGGTCTTAGCACAGTAGACCATACTTCTAAGTGAGAAAGAAATCCCACTTGCTTGGATCAATATGATGGACCTGTTAGTTTTGTTCGATCCTCTTGAATCCTGACCGGTCTTTGCTTATTCCAGGTACTACAATTTCAGGTTCAATGAAGTAGCTCTTCCCCTTGTTGAATGAAAGATGCCTGACTTGGTAAGCGATAACGGCGTTATTTCGAGAACCGCCCTTGACTTTGACTCTCGCATTCCCAGAATATCAGCATCACTGTAAGATATTCAGCATTGCTTTTGTTCAGCATCGAGATATTCCGAGACTGTTTACACCAGGATCCAGCACATGCCGGATACAATGCTATTGTCTCTGCAATTCATCCCGTGTTTCGTCCCACCTGGGCAACACATCTGTGGTTGTTCTGACAGAACAACCTTTGTAACACACCTCGATAGCCGGATGGACCTAACCTCTGTAACACTCTCCATCTTGAATATTAGTCCAGCCCTACGACACAACGGTCTACCAAACCTAACAATGGCTCTAACACCTCAGCTTTCATGCTGGGTATAATTCCCTCAGAACCATTCCTCATTTTCCATCTCCGTTTGATCTTTACAACCCAATATCACGATAACATCCTGTATCAAGTTCATCATTCTCAGCACTCCCTCAGCGGTCGTATCGAGGGATTCCTTGACGGTGTCGTGTTACTTGGACTTGTTCGAATCGTTCATCAAAGCTCAACATCAACAAACAGCTACCTTTTGGCCCCGTTCCCCTAAGATCGAGCCCGAGATTTACGTATCCGGGTATAGCTGGCAGTTCCTGCCATAGCTTTATGATATAGATCGATGTCATCCTCACAAACCATAGGAACGCCAGCAGCTGGCAAAGTAAGTTGAGCTTGCGAGGTGAAGAAGACATAGGTAGCGAAGAAACTGACCGTATGTATATAGAAATCTAAGAACCATGTGCCCCATCATTCAACCAGCAGTAAGCCACATAAGGAGACCCATACGGAGTCCCAGCGTACGCCTCCGTTCGGATATCAGCCTGCTGCTCCCATGAAGCAGAGTGGGTACATACCAGTTGCGCCAGTCGAGGACATTACGGATGAGAGTAAGTCAAAACACCCACTACATCCCGAAGTTGTACTGACAGCATCCAGTGGGTAATGTGATCAGCGACGACCAATTCGTATCCCTACTTAGAAATTTTCAACGTGATTGTATGTACTCACAACTCTGGCGCCCGAGAGATACTGACGACTCATAGCTGGTTATTCTTCCAATCTATGCTCTTATAATGCGCCTTTGGATTCCATCTCCCATCGATCGAGTCCTACACCTTTCGCACCATCTGGGTTAGTGCCTGGGTCTTCACACCCTCAAGATCATAGAGGGATTTCCCAAGCAGGCCAAGATGAAGCTAAGAACGATGAAATAATGTGCGCACCGATTATTGCGGACACGTATCCTTTAGATGTTGTGTATGATGACACATATAACATACCAACTCAGGAACGACATGGAGACAATGAAGTCGGTGCGCCTTACCGAGGAGTAGCAACGCGAGGACTCGCATCTGAAGCCTTGCCGGAGTTGCAGGAACCGCTTTACCAACCTCTCCCACAGTCTTTGTACGGAACTTCTCCAAGCTCTCAGCTACAGAGTCAAACACCACGCGGAAGGAACGATGGCAATTTTCAGAATTGTGGAACTCATCAACAACAACCGATTGTGCGTCAAAGTCAACCGGAAAATACAAATTATCCGCATTCAGATTGGGAGAACACTCGGACGTACAATGCTTCACCTGGAGTAAGACGAGAACACGAAATTGGGACGACCCAATATCCAGGAGCGCTTGATCAGAGATACGTGCAACAAAGTGCGCAATATCTGCCATTGCAGAGTATCGAGTCAGACTCCGAGGACAGCTATGATGAGGCGGAATCAACGCCAGCATCACGTGAGGGCCAACAACCCTTACGGTCCATTCGGAAAACCCCTGGCGCAGCGGCCAAACGACAATCTGAGAATGCGCCAAGAGGCGATACACGTGAGGTTGATGGCGAATTGCAGTGCAATTACGAAGGCCAGTGGAGTAAGCTTCTAATTAGCTTTGTGATAACTAAGAGTTCTGACTAATGGTTTCTCAGAGTATGCTGTTCGTCTGGATGAGATACGAAGTCGGATTAATGCCGAAGAGAAACGTAGAGGAACTTACGGTGAGCGTGTTCTTCTCGTAGTCCAAAGCTTGAGACTAACAAGAAAAAGATTATCCATGGGCGAAAGGCAAAGCAAAGAACGACGAGACCTCTTACCACCCTGCGTATAAGTCTTGGGGCTGGGAGAGGGATCAACGACCAGAGATCTTATTTCAGTTCGAGCGGAACAACCATCGAGCGCCAGCCTACTCTCCCAAGACGTGGATAGATAGAGGCCGAATTGTTCTAGACCCGGACGACAACCCGATCATGCTCTGGCGAGAGATCCCCTTGTTATGCAGCTCGAACATGAGTGGTGCAGAGCTGGAGGCTATCTCTAGGACTAACCCTGATATACCTCTCAGCGCCCTACGAGCTCGAATGCCTGCACAGATCGTCAAGGGGCTGAAGTTTCGCCCCTTGTATGACCTGAATACACTGCGTATGAGGATGGGCCGCTTCCGAATGAAAGCTGGTTGCATTGCCTGGAACGAACGAGAGGGAAGTAAGCAGATTAAGTACGAGCTTGCTATGATTCTCGGACCTAGATGCATTGGCGAGAACTCCACCCGGTCTTTTGGAAGAGATCTCTCGACGTTAGAAGTAGATAGCCTTAAGGCTGTGAACAAGGGAACTGTTCCACAACGTTCGCGGAAGAAGCAGCCTGCTGGCACAGATGACGAGTCATCTTTTGAACCGACACCGAAGCGTCAAAGCACTATGCCAAGTCCATTCTCTCAGGAGCATCCAGCGAGCCCGGCTCAAGCAGTAAGGATCGGAGCAGCTTTTGCAGGACAAGGACGCGCTCGGCAGCTCAACAGCCTTGTACCATATCCTCATGAACAGAAACGTAGGCGGGAACGAGCAGATACGGAACAGTCGGAAGATGCTCGCGGCTCGCCACAAACCAGGAGACCAAGCACTGGACCTCATGGTAATTACGGATATCCTTACCAGCAGCAAAGCTACGGAAGCGTGGGATATCCTCCATATGGTCATCCTTCGGGCAACTTATCAAGCCGTAAGCGCGGACGGCAGTTGGATTCAGGCACCTCCGATAATGAAGCTGATCAAGAAGATTCAAGCCAACCCCTGAAGCGTCGTAGGCTAGATATAGTTCCTGCACGGCCAAAACGGGCAATGAGGTCTGCTGCAGTAGAGTCGAGGCGTCCGTCTCAGATGAGATATAATTTTGTCGCGTCCGTGGACCATGATTTAGGTGACGGAATCTACCACTTACCTGACGATACTTTTTACGAAGGAATGGCGCCCTTTGCGAATAGTGAGCGTCTCCAGGCTTTTTCAAGGCAAACACCTCAGACAGATGGGTTATCTGTAAGAGCAACTCTGAGCGGATTGGCCCAGCCACCAAGGAGCCATCAGACTATGGTTGAAGATCCAATGCCAGCCTTTAGAACAGGAACCAACCTCTCCAGAGGACCTTTGGGCAGCGATGTTTCACTTCTTCCGCCCTTGCAGAGGGATCCATATCTGTTCGACGAGGCCCTAGCCGATCATGTTACCCCATCTGCAGCTCAGCTACCTGCAAACATTTTCGCAAGACAAGCTCTTGACCCAGCCGGAAATCGTCAGACGCAGAACTGGAAGGATTCAAACCTTGACTTCCGTTATGTGAACCCAAAATATGCCGCGGAAGAAGAGAGCATCCAGGAGGCCCTTTTGTTTACTCGCGATAGCTTCGAATTTCACTCTGGTGGAGACGCTCCGAATACTCCAAGAAACCAGTCATATGCAACCCAGCTTGGGTTGTTGCAGCGAGCTCTCACAGATATGTGGGACGTGGATGATCCACAGCCAGACCTCTTCTTCTTTGATTCCCCGTGGCAGTCCTTCCCCGATTGGGACGCCTTAAACTCCCAAATAAGTAGCCAAGGCTGTGTGTGAGTCAATCGTTGCACCAATGGAATAGTCAAGTATGGCTAGGTCTCTCATCTTGTATGAGAAGGATCTTGATTGTGGAAGCGAGTAGATTTGGCGAGAATCGGCGAGCGTGACAATGTCTGGTACTAGATGATCTTGAAGTGCTGAAATTTAGTTTGAGACGCTTGTTCTAGTTACCTTTGTATTCAGCGTCGTGCCAAGCAATGTCTTTCTTCTTATAGATTCAGGTTCTGGCTTTGGTAGATTAGGCGCCAAGTGCAGATCCAGTCACCATTACTGGTAACGAACGTGCTGGGTTCATTTTCGCTTGTTAGCTGAGAAATCTACAGAAAACTCTAGCTGAATTTTGAACACTTACCTTCAACTTTTATGACTCTCTGTGATACCTTTCATATATACTGATTTAGGCGTGCTTTGACCTTCGTGCCGGCACAAGGCCAAGCAAGCTGACAAATAACAACTTCATCCGAGGATAATGCGTTCCCCATGGTCCTTCTTCCCATCCATTGGATAGCACAAAGCTCGAAGCAAACATTCGAAGGAAGCATTGCGCAATTCACAATACGAGAACCGATAGCTTACTTGGACGAACCAGCCTGGCGTAGTCTCCTAGATGAAACCGATCTTTGAGAATCGACTCCTTGCGTAAGCGAAACTGGATATGATCCACCCAGCTAAACTAACTTGAATGCTCTTCTTGCTTTCCAGATAACGAAGTCGTCAACACATATCCTTTTTCAGACTGGGTCTGTATTCCGTTGCCAGCGCCGTTGACAGACCTTGCGTGGACCGTTCTTCTCAAACCTGAAGCAGGCCTTGAAGATTACTAGCAAAGACAATTCCAATCTACCATTGTTAGTTTATACTGACCAATTAATCGTGCCGTTTTCCTAGGGCCGTGCGGAATCGGGGGACATGTCTTTCAAGAGGACAGAACTTCCAAACACGTCTTGAAGTGAGACCACATACTCCTGTCTAGATTGATGGTTATGAGAGCTTCTACATGTGCAGCCTCCTGACTGTAGTACAAATGTAGGCTTAAAGGAATGCAAATATCAAAGAAGCTCTGCTGAGAGGCTTATAGTATCACGGTTTCATATAGCATGTTTCGCAATGATTCTGGGTAGAGAAAGCGTTCTTGTACCCTTTTCAAGACCGAGAAACACTGTGGGACCTGGCGGACTCACTCCTTGGCTGTGTAACGGGATCCAATTTCAACACAACTACAGCACAATATTAGTTGCATTTCAGACCGTAACACGCTCAAATACACCTGGGTCCTTGCCATTATTGAGAAAAGCAAGCAATCGAGTTACCAATTATCGAACGTTGCGATTTGGCCAGGATAAGCTTCCAGCAAGCGTGAGTCGTTACTATTCAACAGCCAGCTACTCATGGATTCAGTAAAGCCCAGGAATCATGCAGAGGCACTACCAAGAAAAAGCCGACATGTGGAGACTGGTGAATCTATATGCGAGTTCCAAAAAGATCAACCAGAAGGCTGTGGGTCACATCAAGGTAGAAACGATGGCCTAAATGGCATCCATCCACACTCTTGGGGTATGTCTCCTGAAGTAGTTGCCGAAGGTTGCCCATCCGTTGTTCGCATGAGCAGTCTGAAACTTGGTAGCGATAGTACTAGTAAGCATCACCATACCTCTTGAAACGTATTTACTGATGAATGACGGCAATATATAGGCTGCAATTCGAAGATCAACGCCCAGAATAGGGCAAGATGTGAGCCGAGCCGAAAGTGATTGATTTGCAAGACTGACTCAAAGCCTGTAGCTATATCAGTGGATGATGGAACCATGACACAAGGAAAAATCACGCCCGGGATTGGCATTTCACCCGGTTCCAGTGCCAACAATGCCTTAAATTCGGACAGTACCATCCATGCCAAACTGAGACATGATGCCCAAGGAATAATGTGCATTCGAGGGATCAACATAGACTATATGGCTTCGAATCTCCCACAAGAGTGCAAGAATCCGAACGGGACCAAACTCTCGAGTGCTCTCAGTTGCTACGAGATCGCGGCCGTGAAGTCAAAGGGCATGGGGCAATACTCTGAACATACCAGGATGAAACAAAAGCTGTTGAGAGATGTCCCAGTATTTCCTCAGCAAGTTGTTCAGAACGGAGTCGCTAAGATGGAGGCCGACATTACTCTCGACCAACGGATATATAAAGATGGCAGTCAGGTAGAAATGAAAAAGAAACGCCAGAGAACTGTACAAGACAATGTTGGCGAAAAGATGAAGCACTACAAAGACAGCTTAAGCACTGAAATGTCTGAGAGTTGGTGGAAGAGAGCCAAGACTCACCAGACAGCTTTAGAGTACGCACAGAGCAGCGACGCTGGATTCACTGTATCTGAAGTAGGTATCAGAGGCGGTGGTAGGGAAGACCCTGCATTGGACAACGACATTAGCCCTAACGCAGACGAGGTACGAATACATCTTCAACTTTAAGCGAACATGCTGACTCGATAATATTAGGACAGCGAGATTTGGCGTGAGGTTTCCATTCTCCCTCCGCAAGATCACCCGAAGAGAAAGCAAGAAGAACCGCCCTCGGTAGATGCTGCAGAGCTTGACAAGATCGGTTACATTGCGAGTTGTGATAAACGAGATCCAGAAGTAGTTCGCACCTTTCACAACTCCATGATGCAGAGCATTCCAGTTTCACTAGGTTGCACCGGCGATAACGCTCATAAAACCATAGCCAACACTACGGTAGATGGCCGCATAGTTACGCCTTCTAATTTGGATGAAGTTCGCTCGCTTCAAGAAGCTCTAGAACCATCGCGAGAGAACTTCAGCCAACTGGTTGGGCAAGCAGCATCTTCTTCAGGGCTTTGGGATAGCTATCTTGCTCAGTGGGCCCACCTACAGAGAAGATTGACTGAAGTATGGGTGGCTACTGGGCGCCAAGGCTATCCTCCAAATTTGACGAAGCTGGAGCGCTGGGACGGGCAGATCCGGACTTGGCATATAAATCCAGTGTGGACCCCACAAATTTTAGAGCCACCGTACACACGTCCGTGGACAGGAAGCGGTTTCGAGCTGGCAAACCAGCAAATGCAGCTTGCACACGAGTTCCATGAAAACGCCACACGGGAACTTCGCGAGGCAAAAGAAGCAGAACATCGGAGGTCTGAAAATACCAGAGCAGCGGGTCCTTTGCAAGATAGTAAAGCCGTCGAGCCTGTTAGAGAAATTCTGGCGAGGATTGTTGCCAAAGACCCAGATGAGTTTGTATCGTGGCTCGCCACAAAGGGAAGAGAGCACTATATTCGGTCGTCGCAAACACATATTACTGTGTCCTGGCGGGATTATTGCGATTGGTACGCTCCATCTCGGTTTGAACTCGAGTCACATCCTCAGAACCTGCTAGAGCCTGGGTGTGTCACTAGGACGAACACGTTCCATGAGAGCTCCATAATTGAATCTAGTCAGGCAGCACTTCAAGCAGCGATCATAAAATTGAACGCAATCAAGAATCAAGATGTCTTCATGGGAGCAGACGACGGACGAATCCAGGAAGCCGATGCAGTCAAATAGCGTGTCCGAGGAAGAGCGCTTGACGGAAGAGTTGCGGCTTATCTAACACTTTGGGACAGCATTGACCGGACAGAGTCATTCTAAATGGCTATTTCGAAAAGGTCGGGTCATAGGATAGATGAATCGAAAGCCCTGCTAGCCTTTCTCGAGCGCCTCACCGCGGAATCTCTCAACCTCGGGCTCCGAGAATATTCACAGAGCCAAGACAACCGGCCCCGTGTAGGACACTACAAGCAGGCTTGCAAGCCGGCTATAATCCTTCAAGTATCTTTCATACTTGCGAATGTATCTTCATGTTGTCCGGGAAGGCTTTAGATTTCACTGCTCTCAATACTTTTGAAAGCATAGCTACAGCATAGCTGTTGCGGATGATGTACCATAAGCATAGCTACCATTCTTCAAAGAATTTTCGTGTCACTACTAGTGCTTGCAGTGACTCTAATATTGACGATCTTGGGATGAAGGTAGAGAGACGCGAAAGCAGGCGTCGAAGAGACCCGCGTTAGAGTAGGCGCGCGTCAATTTTCCTAGAGCCCTAGAACTCGGAAATCGTTAAAGCTACATAGTAGGAATTGCAGGTGGGATCAATACACTTGAGGCATGGAAGTCAAATTGTCCTCAAATCTCTTCCCCACCTCGACTTCATCTCTCCTGTTTCCAATTGAGTCGCATAACTTCTCCAGGACCCTCACTTCTCTAAAACGCTCTAACCTCTCTGTCACCAACCGCCTTGCTTCCATACATCATGACTCCATCATCGTGCAGCAAGTCGCGGAAAATTTTAACTTACCTCTCATCGCAAACGAACGCTGTGGAAGCTGGTATATACCGCCAGAGCTTAAGGTGGGCAGTGTGTATTTTAAGAGCACAGACGGGCACCAAGGGCAATGGAGCTTCAGCACTAGAAGGTTGAATCTGCACATACTGGGACTTATAGGGGAACATAACGGGTGCGCTTGGCATATCCATGCGGCCAATATCCGTGGCTACGGCATGCTGATTGGTATTGTCGACAGATTAGATGCATCATAGTCGATTCTACACGAAGGGGAAAGAGCATGCCTGATGCATTAACGAAGACCATTCCTATCTGGTGTGTTGTCATAAACAGGCTTCTTTTTGAGAATACGCCTACAGCTCATCAACTCTTTACACCTAAGAGTGTCGTTGGGCCATCAGAACATGCGCAAATTGAGGCAAGACTTGAGACACTTATTGAGGATGCGAAGGTGATTACGAATTTCGATATTTATCGCAATATCTTTTTAGCTGACTTATTAGTCTCTGCTTCTTGATATAGTTTCCCTACGTTCAATCCTAAAGAAACCCATTCGCCCGTTTTGGGTCACCCCAGAGACTTTATCATCGAAATCCCCCATCATATCCGCCAATTTCTATCCAATAATCTGCTGTACCGCATCTAGACGTGTGGAGGGCGGGGAAGCATCTGAAAATGGCTATATACAAGGCGCTGGTGACGATAATGAGGCTTGGTCTTGCGGACTTACGGCACAATTATTCTGGCAATACCGACAACGGCTGCTATCTGCAACGGAAGAGGGACTCCCCGAGCTCATTCGAAGCGTATTGAGTGTTGAAGGAGCCGAACCCAAGACCAATACAGCTGCGCTGGTGGTGCCTATAACACCCATTTATATCGGCAGACTGGACGTGGGGCCATCAGAAGGATTTGACGGTACCATCATCTGTAATGACCAAGATATTAGACCAAATTGCGAAGTTTTCGAAAAACCAGGGCGTGTGCTTCATCTACGTTGTGGTACCGGGAAGTTAGGTAGTCGTGCTCTTCGAGCAGAAATGCCTCTCGTGCCTCCTTTCGTCTCTTCACTTGCCGCCTGCTTCGACTCTCCCAGGATCCTGATTACCTGTTCTACTGGCAATGACCTTTCCGTCGGTGTAGCTCTGGCATTGATTTGTCTCTACTTCGATGACGATTGTAAGCTTCGATTTCTACGGCTCGCCATGTGGTAACGATACCTAGACTACCGAATATGCCTAATTAAACTCTTAGACAACTTTGTACCCGCTCTTACACGTAACGAATCTCCGATTGATAAAGCCTTTATTCGCCGTCGCCTTGCCTGGATCACGACTGCAAAACCAGACGCCAACCCGTCGCGTTCGACTCTGCAAGCAATAAATTCTTTCCTAATGCAGCGGCCCACATGAAATAGTTTGTTCGGCTTGCCAGAGTCAGAGATCGTTATGAATGTCAGCGCTTAGACCACCAAACCTTGAAAGGTAATGACTCATAGGAGACCCTTCTACAGCACGTTATGAGACACTTGTTGTTCGCTATATCAATTACTACTGTAGTGACCGGATAATCACTATGAATGCTATAGCAATTAAAGGCTGGGAAGGTCAGGCTGGTGTAGCTTGATAAGCTAATCATGAATATAGTAGAGCAGCTGTTCCTTTGTGTTACTTCACGGCTATTGGTTCAGCTTGCCCTGGGCGATCTCATTTCGAGGAGGTAATCAGGTGTGTCAAATCAGTCTAGCAGCAGACATGTGACAAGTCTTAGAGTTGATGCAGGCAGGGACCGCTGGAGCAGAATGTCTGCCCGTCAAAACCGCCTTATCAATAAGTGATGCTCTCACGATTCATCAGAACTTCAAGTGGATACGTAGCAAAAAATGTCTCCCTGCTACAATCAATTGATACCCCAAAACTTCGACATCTTATTATGTGTCAACTCTCTGGCGACATACAAATACAAATCTAGATATCCAAATAGTCGAACAGCGACGGATCATCTTGTTGGAACGTTGATGTAAGAGTTAAACACCCTAGAGCTAGCATGCGTTTGAATACTAGGTAGCAGACGAGAATGAACCACCCTAGGTTAAACCAACCATGAATCACGACTATGTCTGTCTATCTCGGTCTTTCCGTTTGCAACTTTGTACCTTCCATCTTACAAATTCGTTCATGCTTACGAACAGTTGTCATGATGAAGGGTGTAATTACATATCCGCTTTCCAACCACCTCACCCTTACAAAGCAGTTGTTGGTTCTCGAGCTATGCTTGTTTGGGAACAAATACCTCGCGATACAAACTCTTAAGACGGTTCGATCGACAGCTTCTTGGGCGGTTATTCTTCTCTAGGTATCTCATGGAACAGAAATTCAGTTCCATTGGACTCACTCATATTTACTGCCGGTCCCACTCAACTTCCTAGAAATCATCAATCGGGTGTATCCTCGCTCTCGTGTTCTCGCTGCGTTCTCTCGAACTATCCTTCAAAATGCTCTGGCTCAGCACACTCCGCTCGGTTCTCGTCTCGGCTACCATTTTCTCAACTCTCTCACTCGCGACAGCAACCCCGCATCCAACCCCCCCAAGCAGCTGTATTCCTCATGCCGTCTCCGCGCACGAACACCGCGAGATTTTCGACGGCTACGTTCACGCCTTCTTCATTGAGAAGAATCTCACCAAAGCCTTCCAGCACTATGTCTCCACACAGTATATCCAGCACAATCCCTTCGTCGCCAATGGCCCTGCGGCTACTCTTGCGTTTCTTGGGCCTATCTGGAAAAGTCAAAACTTGACGATTCTACACACGGCACTGGATGGCGACTTTGGGTGGATTCACTATAGAGATGTTGGGCTTCCTGGGGTGACAAGGCCCACCGCAATCGTGGATATCGTGAGATTCGAGGAGAGTTGTGTGGTGGAGCATTGGGATGTTATAGAGGAACTTCCTGCAAACGCGACGAATCCTCTTGCTTTGTTCTGATGACAAGACGGCGCTCGCACCTCGATAGCCATTGGATAAGACCCTAGTCGCGAAGACGTCGAGATTCGGAACAACAGTATACAGCAGGAAAAGTAAAGCGATGACAGCGAGCCAACGCTCTGGAAGCGTACTGGGAGAACCGCCAAGACTTAGATTTAGATAGGTTATTTAACCATAAGCGTGTGGAAGAGCAAGGGAAGGCCGTTCTACATCTACATTAAGGCTTGCCATTCCAATTATGCACTGGTCGTGTATCACAAAACGAGGCTTGCTTGTGCCACGAACCATGAGCCCAGAGCTTGTACTGTATGTATGTAGTCTTTCTTACAATAGTCCATGCATCTCGTCCAAATAGATTTTCTTTAGATTGTGGCTTGAATGCCTATGGCCAGTGCAGACCTTGACCCATGATTATGAACTGGCAAAGTGGCAGCCGGGGCAGCGTGGTGACGAAAGTGTCGCTAGCACTTCGGCTGGACTACAAGAGGTGGCCGTATCGATCTTCCTGGTGTCCGCAGTAAATGTACCGTACAATACCGCTAGCCGTACTCTGGGGCTGCCGAAGAGAAAACCCCATCGACCCCCAATCTCAAATCTCAAATAAGAATCCGCGATGAACTACTCGTACCCTTGTATATTGCAGCAGTCTAGTATCGACAAGGCTAAAGTTGATCTCCAGGGTTTCAGCTGTGGGATGCCATGGGTCTGTCTGCTCATAAAGATGACAAGCAGGTGTAACCGTTTGAATGACCCACATTCCCTTTATTACTCAAGACGTCAAAAGTGTTCCAGACTCGATGAGATGCATGAGGACCAAAGGATCAAATCTCGTCTTAATTACCTTACTGACAGGCACTTTCTACTTCCCTACCGGATGCTTTCCATGCCTCAGCTGGCCTAGCTTTGATTCGTCGCCTAGGAGGCAAGGCCCGGCTCGGCATGGGGGGAAAATCGAGATCCGGTCCAGATGTACCTGTAATCAACTCACAAGTGGACATGGATCACCACACGACCATCTCTACCTAGTCAAGTGGATCCTATAATAATGTCAGACTCAAAACTACCGAAACTGTGCTCGCTTCCGTTCCAACGGCCTCTTGGATTGACACCGACAGCCAAGAGCTCTTTTCATTGCTCATGAGTCAGTCGCACCTGCTCGAGCTGGAATCACATGTAAAATTGCTTTGAAGCTGCACTTTTGCTTTTTGCAATCCATTGCACCATGCAGAACGACTCTGGCAATCCCGATGGCCCCTCGGCCAGGACGGAGAATTATGCTCGCTCACCTGTCAGTGAGACGGCTCCCAGGCTGAAGGACTGGCAAGAGGTTACCACAGTGAGCCAGCCGTCGTCAAGCACCTATGCGCCGTCGATTACGACCCAAAAACACAGTCCCGGCAGTAATGGCATGCTCACAAATGGCGTCGCCGACTTTTTCAGTCCGGAAATCTTCCAGATTGTCCTCCACAACCCGACAACATCGCATCAGCTTCTTAAGTTCAGCCAATCGCGGTTTTGTGGAGAAAATATGGAGTTCTTGGACAAGGTAAGGCTTCCCTGCGCTATGGCGCGCAACCCTGAAGACATTGCTGACATGGTTTGATTGTGGACAGGTTGACCGTTATAATACCCTTCTCGACGAGTTGACCAAGATCATGTCGGAAATCTACCGCTCTTTTACCTCCGTCGAAGCTCCCCGGCAACTGAATCTCTCCCAAGGCATAATGAAGACGATGAATATGGACATCAAAGAGACAACTTTAACAACGCTTCCGGCGATGGAACTGATATTCTCCGACGCCCAACAGTGTATAGAGAATGTTCTAGCGACTGACATATACCCGCGCTTTGTCAAGCACCAAATGACAGTTACCGCCGAGAAAGCGTTAGCTTCCGGTCGGGCCAAATTCGGAGGCCTGGGAGACTGCTTCTGCTTGACAAGTCCCTCGTAAGAATCTTTAGATCTGTGGCTTCCAAGAGCCGCTAAATTAGGTCTAATGAATTTCACAGTAAGGCAGACAATCCCATTGTATACGCATCCGACGGTTTTGTCAAGGTGACGGGGTACTCTCGGTCCGATATTATACCACGAAATTGCCGATTTCTTCAAGGCAAATACACAGACCAGTCTTCAGCAAAGCGCATAAAGGAAGCGGTCAACGCAAATTTGGAGTCTGTCGAGCTTCTACTAAACTACAAGAAGAATGGAGAACCATTCTGGAACTTATTATATGTTGGTAAGATATCCACGCCAAATGTTCTCATAGAAGCGCCTCTTCCTGGGAAGCTGACGAAAAACCACAGCACCTTTGTTCAACTCGGAGGGCAAAGTGGCTTTCTTCCTCGGAGGGCAAATTAACTGTTCAACAACCATACATAATCGCTCCGACATTCTAAGGGCGCTCTCATTATCTGACGAGGTTGCGGACGACAGCACTGAATTCAATTCGGGGGCATCCATCCATCAAAAGGACGGTGCTGCGAAAAGAGGGTTCTTTAGGAGCCTAAGGATGCGCAGTAGCAGCAGCAAGGGCGATGACCGGGAAGCCGGTATGGAGGCACAGCTTATCCAAAAAATCGAGAAAGTCGACTTTAAGCAACAGATGAAGATGTTTTACACCGCTTACTCAAAGGTAGGGACTACTAGCTTCTGCATCTACTTGGATTCTCAGAATTGGCACTAACACAATTTTGTTCGACTCATAGTACCTGGTGCTTGGCTACGATAGCATGTCAATCGAGTTTTACTCACCAGATGTGGTTGATATGCTTCTGATTGACCCCAAGAATGACACCACATTCGTTGGCAACAGCATCTTCAAGGTCCTGGCTCAATATTCGCCGAACATGCCTCGAGAATTCAAGAACAGAGTCAAGGGCGCATTAAGAGCGGGACGAGCAGTATCTGCCGACATCAGCCTCGCGACGCGGCGCTCGGTGGTGAACCGAGGCAGCGAGAAGTTCGCGACCCACTGGACACCGCTGAAGGACGAGCATGCAGCTGTGCGGTGCGTCGTCGTGCTGTTTGCTCCAGTCAATCAAGACTGGTGATACTCTTGGGGTTTGAGAAAACCAGGTAAGGGGCGTATAAGTTGAGGTATGTCGTCGTTGTACTTGTTTTTCAATTGGGTGAAACTATATAGCTGGGGGTATAGTTGGGCGACGCGTATCCATGAGCTTGGCCCGTTCGATGGACGCGAGGGTGATATGCGAGGAAGATATCGGCGGAAGTCATGCCAATGTTGAAGACCGATTTCGACATCTTGATATGGTACGCATCATGCACAATGCACTGGGTTTCAGAATGTCGGAGCGATCACCGAGCACCTCCGATGGAATATTTAGCGAGCAGAGATAGGGTCCTGATATTGTCTTGTCTCGAGACTGCAGATGCTTGCTCCTCCCGCGTCTCTACCGACTTTGGACGTGAGCTAGAGATGCCGACCATGTGGTGATGCATTGCCGCCAAGATCGACGATCTGTATCGTGCCACAGTACAGATTACAGCCACTGTACTGGCGTGCTTGGGTAAAGTACTTTAAGGTACTGAAACAATGGGGTCCTTGAGCAAGGTAGGGTTGATCATGAATTCATGATGCAGCCTGACCCTTGAACCTAGTACATGCATCGGAGGACAAACCTCCATCATCCATGGGCCGTATTCCGTACTACAGTAGCACCCTCGGTAATCGGACTCTCCCATAGATCGCTTTTGGTGATTTCTTTGGCTTACCTGAACAGACCTTTTTACTACATGGTGGGAATCGCGAGCATTAGTAGTCTGCTTACTGCATCAAGGGCAACAGCTGTCAAAATCCCAACGTATCGCCACGGGTCGCAACGGGGGGTTGGGGACGAACAAGTATCTGCGCTAGCGATAGAATACCCGGATCGAGATCAGATCTTTAGAGTCACCTTTTGTTTTCGGCACGCAGCCGTGGGCACAGCCAGGGCCTAGTCTGGAATCTTTCTTTTCGTGAACTTCCAGAAGAAGGGCAGAAGATCCCATTCAGGAGAACTCGACATCTGGTATCCCACGCGACCATGATCAACGTGGCTACCCTGAACTCGGGAAAGCTCGCTGCTGTCAAATTACAGTCGATGGCGCAAAATCCCTGTACTATTTGGGCAACATGGTTGCAGATTGGCAATCAGCCGTTGCCAGCAATCATCAGCGATTATTCCGTACCCGACGACCGTAAGATACCGTACTAACATGCATCTGCTTAGAACCAGTGCAAGTGCAGAGTGGCAGTCGTGACAGCCCTACGTGTTATGTTACATTCAAAGTGAAACCAATCCACCTTACCTTACCAGTTGGCCTTGGGATGAAGTTTGCTTTGTCTTCAGTAGTAGTAGATAATACCTAAACGACCGTATCAATGACTGCTGCTGCTGCCACCCGTCAAAGTTTCGTCGTTGACGGACGGCATGTACCTACGTACAACGGTACCTCAAACCTACGGGGCTCTACAGCAACATCGGATGCTGGCATCCCAGCGGTTCCACAACGTGTGCGTCCGAGCGTGCCATTCACCAATCCGTTGACGCAAAACCCATCAATCCCTCCTGTGCCTCCAATATCACCCAGATTCGAAGAACACCCACGAAAGCCGGGAGAACCTCAGGTCCCAGCATTCGACTCCTCACAACGTCCCAACTCTCAGTCCTCATTTTTCCCTTCCCGTACAAGGTAGGTGGAACCAAACCGTTCTTTGAATACGACTGAAAATCTCTGAAGCAGCAAACAAGATGCCTGGGAACCACCCACGCGCACCAATGGCGCCGCCGATTACATCCCTACCAAGAACGGCTCTCTGACCCCCACAGATGGAGCTCACAAGAGCAATCCACCATCCTCAAATCCCACACGACAGACTCATTTACAAACGAGAGATGACAGTCATGGGCGGATACTTGAAGACCGTTTGGAAGACTTTGATCTGGCAGCACCAGTCGAGGATGGCGGCAAACTCGAGTCACTCGAGCAAACCTCGGATTTGCTTTTCTCTGGAGCACATATGGAGACAATCTTTGCCGATCCGTCCTTTTTACTCAAATTCATGTCATTCCTAAGGGCACACCGGCCACAATCCGTCCCAACTTTAATGTACTATCTCGACGCCAGCAAAGCATTGAAGGCCATACACTATGCCAATGCAGTCGCAAAAGCTTTGGAGCCATTACAAGAGCAAGGCTTGACACCGATACAGGAAAACACGAGGAACTTCGAATTGGAACAAAGGGCAGGGAGGGCATTCAACCTGCTGGTACAGGAAGATTTGCCGGCCTACGTCACGCTTCTGTATATACAAGTAGCGAAGTCGAACATAAATCCGTCGACAATGGCGGGACAACCAAATGTACAGGAAACCTCTGAAGGGTTTGCGGAGGTGTTTTGTTTGACAGACCCTTCCAGGGAGGATAATCCTATTGTTTTTGCTTCAAAAGGTATGTTGCGAACGGGTGAGGGGTTTGGTTGGATTCAGCTGACAATGGATGCGTAGCTTTTCATAGCATGACCCAGTATAATATGAACTATATCGTGGGTCGGAATTGTCGTTTTTTGCAAGGACCGAAGACGAATCGTACAAGCATTGACCGAATACGAAACGCAGTACAAGCGGGGCGGGAGCATTGTGAGGTTATTTTGAATTAGTATGTACCACTCCCAGTGCACTGGACTGAAACTAACCCACATGTAGCCGCCGAGACGGATCAGCCTTTCTGAATCTGCTTATGCACGCACCGTTACGGGATGGGACTGGCAAAGTCAGGTACTTTATGGGGGCTCAGATCGATGTCAGTAGCGTAACCGATGTCAGCCCCGAACTGGAGTCTCTGCAAATAGTGATTGCTCAAATGGACCGCGAAAAGAACCCACAAGAGGTCAATAGCGCCACCGAAGTAGCAGAGAAAAAGGGCGAGTTTCAAGAGTTGGTCGAAACGCTTGATATGCAGGAGCTGATGGCTGCCCGAACATGGCAAGGTCGAATGCTCCAAGAAGTACCAGAAGGACTAACAGACTCGGACACAACACAATGGCATCGAGCGCATATACGCGATCCGTCGTATGACGCTGTCAAAGACTACAAAGGGACGTTGGACAGTCTCTACAACTACGTAAGCCGATCGTATGTCGCTCTCAAGCAATCAGCTAACCCATCAGTTCCTCCTTGTCCGCCCCTACCCTTCCCTCCGCATACTGTTCGCCTCCCCCGCCCTCTCCGGCCCTGGAATCGTGCACGGCCTTATCATGGACAAATTCCGTGTCAATGCTCGTATCCGTGATGAACTTTCCCAGGCCCTTTTCGAAGGCCGCGAAGTCACTGCCAAAGCCCTCTGGATCCCTCACCAGAACGAAGAAGGAACTAATAAGTGGATCCACTTCACTCCGCTATTTGGAAGTAAAGACCAGGTGGGAGCGTGGATGGTCATTCTGGAGGAGTATAATCCAGATAGCCCACGAAGACCGAAGCAGCAAAACCCTCCTTCCAGACTTCCAAATGGAATGACCTCCCCCATCCCCGAGGAATCCGAAGACGATGACGACGACGAGCCCCCAGGCCCGGGAATCGCCACCGCCTCTAACGGTAACGTCGTGCACAAAGCGCAAATCTCCTGGTCCGGCCCCGAAGTGGCGCCCGAGCATCGCAAACCTGCACTCCACTGGTCCACTAATCAGAATTCCTGGCATCAGCACAATGGCGACAGTGAAGGTCGTAGCCCATCAATCGATAGCGCAATGGAGTCGTTCTTCCCTGAGACAGACGACGAGTATGAGTCTCTCAAGGAGCGGCTCCGGAGGAAGAGACAGAGGGATGCGGTCATGATGCTAGAGCAGCCAGGGTTTGTGCCCAGGAAGACGTATAAAAGTTTGGCGCCGGATGATATTATTAATGATGGGACAATGTGAGGGGAGCGGATGTGTGTGGTGGCTTTTTTTGCTTTTGTGGGGTTTGTTGTCTGATCTCTGTTTGGGACTTTTATACCTTTATACCTTTATAGCGTTATAGCTCTCTCCCTCTACATATCGCCAGCTTTTATATATATTCCTTCTGTATATTCTTCTGCGCCTTCCCAAGCAGCCCCGACACCAGAAAAAAAAAGGAAGCATTAATTTCAATTCAATTTGCAACTCCGAATACCGTAGCTTCCAAAAATCTCGAAACTGAATCTCACGAATTTGAAAATGTTGCTATAATATATTGTTCCTCTGTGGTGGCCACGAGTAGCTGTTTTCCGAAAAATTATTTATCCCTGCTTTGGTGGAAATTTTAGTAGAGATTTGCTGGGGGTGAAGGTTTTTTGGGGGGTGGGGGGTTTGGAGGATTCAGAGCGGAAAGAGAAGAGAGAAAGCGGTGGGTGGAAAGGTGGGCCGTTTTGGAGAGTACTGCAGGTAGGGAGGGTTCTAGATAGACTTAACGAATCATCTCTCTAATCCCTTTATCGAATTCACGACATTCGTTTTTCTCGTCTCGTGCCTTTTATCATTCGTGTTGATGCCTCTATTACCGCTATGGCGAACTATAGCCTCTAACCACTCCCTTGGCCCTTTCCATCTCTCCGTCAATATCGCCCTTCCATCACCCCTGCGTCGCCATCTCCCCCTCGATCCACGCCCAGACCTTCGCAAACAGCGCTTCGTCGATCGGCTGGACGTTTCTCATCGCAGGGACCGTTTTGCTTGTTTTTTGGGTCTCGAAGACTAGCTTCCCTTTATTCCGTCCTTCTTCTTCGTCTCCGCAGTATGCGTCTCGCCACAAGCCGATGAGTTTGGTGGCGGGGTGGTTGGCTTGGTCTCCGGTTAGGGTTTCGAGCTGCTGGACCCATTGGGTTGGAGGGAGGACTTGGAAGTTTGGGTGGAGGGTGCGGAGCCAGTGGAGGAGGTCGGACCATGTTGGGGTGGGGTGGGGGTTGAGGATGTGATAGACTGGTATCTCTGTGTCGTGCTCTGCTAATTTAGTGGTAGGATTATGAGCATCGATGCCGCCAACTTGCAGGGTTGCTTCGGCAGCGACGTCAACAGGAAGCCAGTCTAGCGCTTCGTCCTGCAGATCAGGTAGACTACCGGTAGCTTTGACGCTGCTGATCATCAACGGCCACGCCTCACTCATGTTCCAGACCCCCCTTTTCGAATCTCCACACAACTGCCCCATCCTCAGCACCGCAATGCGCCCCTGCATCCTCGTTTCGGCAAGAGCTTTTGCGCAAATGGCTTCGGCGACCCATTTGCTGCGGGAATAGCCTAACGGTGATGCCGTGTGGGGAGATTGTGAGGTTGATTCCTTGATAGGGGAAGGGGAGGATGTGACGCTAGCAGTGGAGGAGCAAAAGAGAAATTTTGGCGGCTGGGGGTGAGAGGAGGAGAGGGCGAGGGTGATGAGGTTACGGAGACCGAGGATGTGGTCTTTGACAAAGGAGCGGAGAGAGGCGCGGAAGTTGACAGCCCATGCTGCATGGATAACAATGACTGCGTTCTCCGCTAGGTTGGCATAGTCCTCGATAGAAAGTCCCAGATTCCCCTCTGAAAGCTTGACCGGAAGGCAACTGAGCTTTGAGTCCTGGGTGAGGGGAGGTAGTTGGCGTGCGAGGAGGGATTTGGAGACTCGGGCGTACGCAGCAGCGGGAGTGGCGGCACGTACGAGGCAAGTGACGTGCGGGGAGGAGGGATGCGAAAGAAGGAGGGAAAGGATATGCGCGCCTAAGGAGCCTGTCGCGCCGGTGAGGATCTATGAGGATTAGATGGGTTTACTTTGGATGGAGGATGATGGACTTACAATGATTGGCTTTGCGGGCGTGCTTGAGGGGTTGGTGGACGTTTCTATGAGGTTGGGGGAGAAGGAGCCATGTTCTTGGACAAGATCGAGCATGAGTTGGATTTCGTCTTCTTTTTCAGTTATTTGGCCTTTGCGGATGTTGAGGAGGTATTTGGAAAGTCTGAAGAGTTGGTTAACGTGGTATCGTTGCGGCCTTCGAATTGCCTAATAGTACCTTTTGATAGTCCCACAATCATAGACAACGTTGAGTGGAAGCTTAGGCATTTCGGGAGATAGTATCCTCTGACCACAGAGTCAATACATTACTTCTATGAATTTAATGGCCGGGAAGGCTACTCACAGTCTGGAGTAGTGCTCTGATCTGCATGCATGCGACAGAGTCAATGCCAAAAGAGAAGAGGTCCGTATCCTCCGGTATTGGGATTTTGGTATTGAGGACGCTCGTGATAATCTCCAGCACAACAATTGGTACGTCATGGTCTGAAACAGACGCTCCCACTTCTTCTCTCCGCCCATTAGCATCAACTCCAAATGCACCCTCATAGGCTTTGTTAATCTCTGCATAGAAGGTTTTTTCAGCTACACCCCTCAAAATGGTGCCTTTACTACTTTTTTCCACCGCAGGTGCGCCCCTAGTCATCACTACCAACATTGACCTTGATAGCCGAGCATGACCTTGGCTTTCAGCGTTAAGTTTGTCAATTGATGGCCAAACACTCCCCAGAACCTGTTCATCCGACATCTCCTGAAAATATAATGACCGAAACAGCAGAGCTCCAGGGTATTGCTGGCCATTGCCAAAGATCAAGACATCACTCAATAATGGAGAGGTAGCTATCGCAGCTTCGAGAGGCGCAGGATCAAATTTCTTGCCAGTAATTAGAGTCAATTGAGAATCGGCACGTGAATGGTATTTCCAGGCATTTAAGATTTTTGGATGCGCTGCAAACAAATCTGCGGTTGCAAACGAACCATCATCTCGATTACGCTTCGCCATGTGCGGCCATTGAGATAGAATGATCAGCTCGGACAGCCCATCATCTCGAGGTTCGAAGCTTAGAGGCATCGATCTGTTACTTCGCAGGAATTGCCATTCCTTGTCCGATGCATAATCTCGATGGGAGGACATGATAAAACCACACTCGGCGCTGCCAAATCTGGAAACCAGATGTACTCCTTTTTCTACCAGATCATCTCCTACTTCTTGGGGAAGTGCAGCACCTCCAACACCGGCAATCTCCATGCTTTTCAGTATTTGCAAGCCATTATTGTCTGCGGCTACCATTTGCAGAACGTAGGGCACAGAAGAGAAATAAGTCACCAGAGGAGTCTGACAACTTTTGGTGGATCTCTGAGCACATTCTAATGATTTCAGTACATTCTGTGCAGTGATTGGCACTTCTTTCCCTGGGAACAGCCAGATCATGGCGTTGCTTGTCCAGGCACGAAAGCAATCTGCTATACCTCCATGATAGAGCGGCGTTGTGGTGAATGTTGCTCTGTCATGGCCATTCTCCAGGCAAGGAAGAACACCTACCGCAGCTCGGTGGCTTTGAGGAATTGGCTTCGGGAGGCCGGTGGAGGTCCCGGACGTATGGTGCAGGTAGGCAACATCGGTTTCCTTCACTTCAAGCAACGATGTGCGTAATAGCATGAAATCTCCAGTCAGGGTGATATCGCCCAATAGCTCTTCCCTTTGCTTAGCCCCTGGCAAGCGGATTGGGCGGAGTGACGAGGCCGAGCTTGATGCTCCTCCGGATGCCCTTGCAAGTCTCTCATACGTGTCATCATAGAACAGTTCAGTCACGTTGCACGACGTGCACAAAAGTGCAATCGCTGAAGGCTGACATTGAGGCCTACCATCTTGGGTTCAGCTTTGACTTTACTCAGCACAGCCAGTCAGGGTGGTACGTACGCAATGAGAAGGACCGAATGCCCCAACCTCATCAGCCCTAGCCATGCAAAAAGAAAGTCGATGGAGCTTGGGCATAGCAGTGCCACAGTCTTGGTAGGTGAAGTATTCGCCCGCAGTGACTTGGACAAAACTTGCCCTATCGCAATTGATCCTTGCCGTAGATCCTCAAACGCTAAGGGACAGATTAGATCTCTGATTCGCAACCTACTAGATACGACTCATACGAGCATACTGAGAATTCTTTGCTGCCATTCCGGGCCATCATTCCTTGAGTCTGGAGGTATCGGGAAGCCAACAGCAGGAGCCTGTGGGATTGTTCGAGCTTGAAAGTCGATGAAGTCGTTGACAGTCTTGAACACATGAGGGCTCTGAGCATTGATTCTCGCTGCTTGGCCCAAGGTACAGACGAAATAGTTGAGCTCAGGCTCCTGTGTTGACTGCGCGACATGGGCCATGGTTAGGTGGAAGAGAGATCATGACTTCAATTCTACGAATTAGAGTAGTTCTATCGCAACCAGAAAAACTGCGTTTGGAGGCACTTGACATCATGACTGCAACTGTGCACTCCGAACCAACGTAGCGAGAAGTCGCTACCCGAGCTTACAATTGCCAGCAGGCGGTGTGTAGTCGCTCAGGCACTCCTTTGTCCGCTCGCAATATCAATGCTAAAATGCTATGCTAACATGAAGCTATTCATAAAGATCGCCTTCCAGTGCGCTCTCCGCATCATTGTTCTTTCTCGCTCGCGGGCTTCGGGCTTCGGGTTTTGGTCTTAAGTCCGCAACACCCCGGTGAGTTGAATTTAGGTTGCGGGAACATCTCGGTTAGAGGCATTCACGGCATTTTAAGCTCTAGATATGACGATTAGACGTTTCATTACCGCATTACAGCATTCTTTCCATCCGGGAGCATCGGATCTGTTGATATCCCATGGGCCTGGCTTTTCTCACAGAAGGTGACCCCTCATTGGCTCTCGATATGAGGTGATTATTTCCAAGCCGACCCGCGACCGCCGTGTTTGTTGGCCAGAGTAGGCTGACAGATCTGCGGCGAACTATTTCTTTTCGTCTCCCTCGGCCATTTGTTTATCGTGGAGTATTTTATTCCCTTTCTTTGACCATGTGCTGAGGATTCTCCGGCTTCGCGTCTGCTGAACTCGACTCATTCTGTCCGTTTTGGAAGTATCCTAGCCATCATCATGGCTCCTGATCCGCCTGAACGTCCTAACATGGAGGCATTGCCTGACATATGGCCGTCAACATCTGCCAATAGTTTCAGACAGCAATACTTGGCTCCTGCCGGCTCGGAAACGCATCCACCACATCAGGATTCGGCCGCCATCAGTAGAGTATCGCCTGCAATCGAGAGCCCTGCACATGCAAACACCAACGGCCCCCATGTCGCGAATGGAGGGACGGAAGGGCGTAGCCGGTCATCCAGCGAATACACAGCTGTACCATCACCCGCAGAGTCAGAGTCAGCGGCTGTTGCAGGGCCATTAATCGGTAACTCGAAATATGCGGCTAGGCCATCTGATGAAATCAACAAGGACGAAAGAGCCGACGAAGTGGCTGGATATGAGCCTATAAAAACAACACAAACCAAGGATGCCGCCAAAAGACCTGGTATGAGGAAAAACTCGTCAAGGCAATTGACAGAGGATGAAGTATTCAGGGTTCTCAGCCGGAAGCGAACAAACCAAAGCGGCCGTCAAGGCTCTTATGCCACTAGCGTTGAGGAGGACGATGAGCAGGCCGAGATTGAAAGATTGATGTCACGCATGTTCGGGAAGGGCCGACAAGGCCAATCCGAGGAAGAAAAGACAAGACATGTGGGTTTGGTGTTTAAAGATCTTACCGTGAAAGGGATGGGCTTGGGTGCCGCGCTGCAACCAACTCTGAGCGATCCTTTCTTGGCTCTTCCTCGATTTTTGAAGAGTCTTTTCACGAGCGGACCGAAACGAGCAGCTGGTAAACCTCCGATAAGGACCATAATCAATCGATTCTCAGGCTGTGTCCGACCTGGAGAAATGCTATTGGTCCTGGGTCGGCCTGGATCTGGATGTTCTACGTTCTTGAAAGTTTTGGCCAACCAAAGGTTTGGCTTCGAGAGTGTCGAGGGCGACGTCACGTACGGTGGTACGGATGCGAAGACTATGGGCAAACATTATCGTGGAGAAGTAGTCTACAACCCAGAAGACGATCTGCACTACACTACGTTGACCGTCAAAAACACCCTTCAGTTCGCTCTGAAAACAAGGACACCCGGCAAAGAGTCGCGAAACGAAGGAGAAAGCCGCCAGGACTATATCAACGAATTCCTCCGTGTTGTCTCCAAACTCTTTTGGATCGAGCATACCATGAACACGAAAGTGGGCAATGAGTTCGTACGTGGTGTATCTGGAGGAGAGAAGAAGCGTGTCAGTATTGCGGAGGCTATGATCACTAGAGCAAGCATTCAGTGTTGGGATAACTCCACACGAGGTCTGGATGCTAGCACAGCTCTCGAATATGTACAGTCCTTACGGTCACTTACCAACATGGCCCATATATCCACATCAGTTGCATTGTACCAAGCTGGAGAGAGTTTGTACGATTTGTTCGACAAGGTTGTACTTATCGACGAAGGAAAATGTCTTTACTACGGGTCAACAGAGGACGCTGCAGCCTACTTTGAAGGACTTGGATTCGCTCGACCGCCTCGTTGGACCACCGCCGACTTCCTTACATCTGTCACCGATGAGCATGAGCGGAATATAAGAGAGGGTTACGAAGATCGAATCCCGAGATCTGCGGACCAATTTGAAGCAGCTTACCGGCAGAGCGACATGTATCAGAAGAACTTGAAGGATATCGGAGACTTGGAACTGCACAATGAAGAACAGCGGCAACAACGTTTGGCAGCAAGAACAAAGGCGACTAAAGAGAAGAACTACACCCTTTCATTCCCTCAGCAGGTTGTTGCCTGCACTCACCGTCAGTTTCTGGTCATGTTTGGTGATCCGCTCACTCTAGGTGGAAAATGGGGAGGAATCTTCTTCCAGGCTCTGATTGTTGGCTCGCTCTTCTACAATATGCCAAAAACATCCGCTGGAGTCTTCACTCGTGGTGGTGTGATGTTCTTTATGCTTCTATTCAACGCACTGCTTGCACTTGCTGAATTAACCTCCGCCTTTGCAAGCCGACCAATATTGTTGAAGCACAAGTCCTTGTAAGAGTTCCTATGATCCTGAAAAGTACTTTGCTGACTGTATGATAGCTCTTTCTATCGTCCTGCAGCATACGCTATTGCACAAACCGTAGTCGACATTCCTCTTGTTTTTGTTCAAGTCGCAATCTTTGATATTGTGGTCTATTTCATGTCAGATCTTGCGAGGACGCCATCACAATTCTTCATCAGCTTGCTCATCCTATGGATCCTGACAATGACCATGTACGCTTTCTTCCGGGCCATTGGATCGTTGGTGAAGTCACTCGATGTGGCAACACGTATTACAGGTGTCGCGATCCAAGCACTTGTGGTGTATACCGGTTATCTCATTCCTCCACAGAAAATGCATCCGTGGTTCAAGTGGCTTATTTGGATCAATCCAGTGCAATATGGATTTGAAGCGTTGATGGCTAATGAGTTCTACGATCTGGTAATCCAGTGCGTGCCTCCGTATTTAGTCCCGCAAGGTCCTGGAGCTGCTCCTCAATATCAGTCTTGCGCTATCCAAGGAAGTCAACCGGGGCAAACCACCGTCAATGGAGCAGACTACATACGAACCGCTTTCACCTACTCCCGATCACATCTGTGGCGGAACATTGGGATTATTGCCGCCTTCTTTGCCTTCTTCGTCGTCCTCACTATGATTGGGATGGAGATACAAAAACCAAACGCGGGTGGAGGAGCTGTTACTATTTTCAAACGAGGTCAAGCTCCAAAGTCTGTCAAGAAGGCAATGGAGAAGGGCAGTATTCCTGAAGATGAAGAAAAAGCTGGCAACGCGGGGGGCGAGAAACTCGGTCAAGGTGAATCCAGCGGCTCGGAATCTGGCGAAGCTGTCAAAGGCGTTGCAAGGAACGAGTCTGTCTTTACTTGGCAGAACGTAAATTACACAATTCCGTACGAGAAAGGGGAGAGGAAACTACTGAGCGACGTCCAAGGCTACGTCAGACCAGGGAAGCTGACGGCACTGATGGGTGCTTCTGGCGCCGGAAAGACCACGCTCCTGAATACATTAGCCCAAAGAATTAATTTCGGGGTGATCACTGGCGACTTCCTAGTCGATGGAAGACCCCTACCAAAATCATTCCAAAGAGCAACTGGCTTTGCTGAGCAGATGGATGTACATGAACCGACTGCCACAGTACGGGAGGCTCTACGGTTTTCTGCTCTCCTTCGGCAACCGAAAGAGGTGCCGACTGACGAAAAGTACGAGTACTGTGAGAGGATCATTGATCTCCTTGAGATGAGACCGATTGCAGGTGCTACCCTAGGGAAAATTGGCGAGGGTCTGAATCAGGAACAGCGCAAAAGAGTGACGATTGGCGTCGAGCTGGCTAGTAAGCCAGAACTCCTTATGTTCTTGGACGAGCCGACTTCAGGCCTCGATTCTGGAGCAGCGTTCAACATCATTCGATTCCTCCGCAAGCTAGCCGACAATGGTCAGGCTTTGCTCGTTACAATTCATCAACCATCGTCTGTCCTCTTTGAGTATTTTGACGAACTCCTGCTGCTCAAGTCCGGAGGGAGGGTTGTATACCACGGGTCTCTCGGAAAGGACTCTCGAAGCTTGATCGACTATTTTGAAGGAAACGGAGCAAAGAAATGCCCGCCCAGCGCCAACCCAGCCGAGTATATGCTCGAAGCCATTGGCGCCGGTGATCCTAATTACAAAGGCAAAGATTGGGGCGACGTCTGGGCCTCATCCACCGAGCGCGAAGAACGTGGAAAAGAGATCCAACAAATGATCAGCGACCGTCGCAACGCCTCGACCAACGCCAATACCGACGATGACCGCGAGTACGCCATGCCGCTCAGTACCCAAATCTCTACTGTCGTAAAGCGCTCTTTCGTTTCCTACTGGCGCACTCCAGATTATATGATTGGAAAATTCATGCTCCACATTGTCACTGGTCTCTTTAATACATTTACATTCTACCACGTCGGCAACTCGCAGATTGACATGCAATCTCGTCTCTTTTCAATCTTCATGACCCTCACTATCGCTCCACCTCTGATTCAACAACTGCAGCCCAAGTTCCTCCAATTCCGCGCCATCTACCAGTCCCGTGAAGCGAACTCCAAGATTTATTCCTGGGTTGCGTTCGTCACTGGCGCTATCCTTGTCGAAATTCCTTACTCTATTGTCGCCGGAACGATTTACTTCAACTGTTGGTGGTGGGGCGCTGTAGGCCGTGGCCGTGGCAAGTTCGATTCCGCATACACCTGGATGCTGCTCATGTTGTTTGAGCTCTTCTACGTCGGTTTTGGCCAGATGATAGCCTCCTTTTCTCCCAATGAGCTATTAGCCAGTTTACTTGTCCCAATCTTCTTTCTTTTCGTCGTAGCCTTCTGCGGTGTCGTGGTTCCATTTGCTGCGCTTCCACACGTAAATCCTGCACAATCCCCGTCACAGATTATTTACACGCTAATGATCACCCACAGTTCTGGCAATCCTGGATGTACTACCTCTCCCCCTTCCGCTACCTCCTCGAAGGCTTCCTCGGTGTTGCCGTACACGACCGTCCAGTCATATGTGCCCCTAACGAGTTCGCCCGCTTCCCCCCACCCCCGGGCCAAACCTGCCAATCCTCCACCCAGCAGTTCATCCGCCAAGCCGGCGGCTATGTCCAAAACGGAACCAACGGCCTTTGCGAATTCTGCCAGTATGCCAATGGGGACGAATTCGCGGCGGGTTTTAACGTGTTTTATAAGAACAAGTGGGAGGATTATGGCGTGTTTTGGGCGTATTGTGGGTTTAATTTCGCGGTGGTGTTTTTGTGCTCGTGGCTGTATTTGGGTGGTGGAAAGAGGGTTTGGGGGGCGGTAAGTCCGAAGGCAAGGAGGCAGAGGAGGGAGATGGGGAGGGCAAGGGAGAAGGTGTAGATAGGTAGCCGCTGAGGGTTGGGCGAGAGTATAAAGGTATGTAAATTTGATAATCTACAAGCACGGGGAACCGGTCGGGGAGTTGAATATATAGAGAAGCATGAGCCCAACGGCAGCATAAAAACGCAAAATATTTCCGACCTCTAACCATTCAAGCTCTGCATCAAACGGCCCCAATTCACGCAATCACATCTATCTAAGTCACGCTTTCCAACCACCTCACCTCACCCCACTCCGTCTATACCACCTTCAAGAGCTATTTAAATGACCGTCCCACCCCCATCTGCCTACTTCCTTCATCCCCCGCGCCATCCCTTCAAACCATGTCTCCAGTGACATTCCCTGGCAAGTACGCGAGTCCTAGCGAGTCCTAGCGAATCCTAGCGAATCCTAGCGAGTCCTAGCGAGTAGTACACGATGAGCATGCAAGTACGTGCAGGCAGATGTTGCCGTTCATGATTCTTCTTATCACTCGCGCATACGATACTCTGGCAAAAAGTCATCATTATAAACCGTAGTTCTGCTCTACAACAATCCCCTTCTATCTTCTCACAGTGACACTCGCAGCGATATCCTGAACACAAGGATTCAAAGACCTGCGGTCGGGTTTGAACTTGAGACAACGAAGAAGTGAACATTTCGATTGAGTTCTCAAATGTTGCTCATGAACTAGGGTGATGACTTCTTATCACTCGCGCACGCGATACTCTGGCAAAAAGTCATCGCTAGGAACCGTAGTTCTGCTCTACGACAGTGTTCGCCGGTGAAATGTCGCTAGGACTCAAAGAAGAAAGAAGGAAGAGAAGAGAATAGAACTAGAGAAAGGGAGGGGAAGAAGTGGAAGAAGGGGAAAAAGGGGAAGGTTTGTGAGAGTGACGTGAGATTTTGATTTTCATCATTGATGACTATTGCCTCCCCATTCTCTCATTCCCATAACCTGCCATGGTTTCCCTATCGTTAGCCCCCCTCTCATACCTTCCCCGCCCTTCTTCCTTCTCTCTTTATGTCTATCTTTCAGCACAGCCAACACTCTCTCCCTTCTCTTGCCCACCTTCCCAGCCCCCTCCCTCCCACTTCCAGTAGCAACCCACATACTATCCCTTCATTTCTCTTATTCCCTAATTCAATAGATGCTAAACCGGCTAAGGGAAGGCGAGGGAAGGAGAGTGTGTTGGCTCTATTCACATGCTATCGGGCATCGACTCCGTTTGAACTATAAATATATATTATATCTGTTTGGGTAAACCCGACAGCCCCTGGCGGTTTCTAGGGCCAAATTTTGCCCCGGAGACCGCCCTGAGGTGTCAAGCACTCCCTCTATCTAAGCGACTGAGTCTATGGAGTGGGTGTGTGAGGCAAAAGCGAGTTTCTGGCTGAATCTCAAGGGATGAAGGGCAGAAACAGGAGGGGGGACTGCCTATTTATCCCTCTGTTCCCCGCCTAGCTGTCGAGGTCTATTGGTAATCGGTGGCAACGAAGTGGCAACGGGGTGGTAACCTCTTCTACCACTTTCCATGCCCCTCCCTTCGCTTGTCGATAGCATTCAGTCAAGCTGGCCCCTTTGAGTACTACCTGATGGGTTTATAGAGGGAAAGTACTCTAATCTCATCATTGACCAGCCTTTAATAGCGCAGTGATGATGAACTCTTCGTTCTCTCTTTTGATGGAACAGAATGCTGCTTCGAGGTTTGAAGCTCAAGTTGAGGCTTTGAGTTTTACTGTGATACTTGAGATATTGGTCGTTAGTACTGAAGCCACAGTCAGAGTTTGTTTTCGATGCTCATCAATCAAATTCTCTATATTTGAAGATCGCATTAACAACTGTTTCCTCAAATACCACAGTAGAGTTAAGAGGGGGTTACAGTTGGTGGGGGGGTTGGAAAAGTTGAGCCAGGGCCGGAACTTTTTTTTTTTGATCCCGGCCCCGGCTCAACTTTCTGCATATGCTAACCATGAGTTCAAAATTATTCCAACCCCGACTCAGCTTTCTGCATATGCAAATCATGGGCTGGAGAAGTAGTGACATTTCTAACTAGAGAAGCTAAAAACCGCCGTGCATATGCACGGCGTATGAACGAGGCCAGAAAAAAACAACCACAGGTCACCACCGCCGATCTATTTCCCAGCCAGACGAGCGAAAACGCGCGAGCCAACGTTGCTGACGACTAGACTATGTGTTAGCAGAGCATATGCGAAGTTTGTGCTATCGTCGTTCTGCTCGTGATTTGCACTATCACTTTCCTCATCGTCTTCAATATTTGCATCTTGAGCGAGCTGAGTTCCTTCTTAGTATATGCGCGGCATATGCGAAGTGCGACACTCATCTTCAAGCCATTTAGCCAATCTGTTATCTCATTCGCGCGATTTTCAGCGCCGATGCTTTCGTCGTCCATCGATATTTCTGCATGCTCAGTTGATGCTGCGCATATGCATCGACGAGGCTTTAGTGATCAGATATAAATTTTATTGTGGTCTCGCTTAATGCTCTTGGCATATGCTTCGCATAGGGCCCGAAGCTTTTTCAATCCGACGTCAGATCTTGGATGTGCGGGGCATATGCGAATTTTAAAGTTCAACCCGACGCCAAGAATTTTTTCCGACCCCGGCTTAACTTTTTCAACCCCCCGGCCAGCTGTAACCCGAGTTAAGAGTGACTGTCTCAAATGATCTAGTGACTAGGAACTCGCTAGGACTCGCTAGGACCCGCTTGAATTCGCTAGGACCCGCTTGGACTCGCTAGGACTCGCTAGGACTCGCTAGGACTCGCTAGGATTCGCTAGGACTCGCGTACTCGGCGCGTACTCGCTTGAACTCGCTAGGACTCGTGTACTCATCTTTAGTCCTAACCGCTCGCTCCCATCTGTGGAACGGCTCTTATCAGCGCCAGCAATGCTAGCAGCCATACATGACAAGATCTAGATAAGGCTTGGGAAAAGTCACATCTCTCGAATCTGATCTCATGATCATATTTCTATCAAGCATCGACTTCGTTGAAACGATAAACATGTCTACTACGTAGTACATTTGTTTGGGCAAACTCGACGCCCCTTGACAGCCCTCAGGGCCAAATTTGGCCCGGAAGCCGCCCAGAGGTGCCAAGCACTCCCTCTATCAAGCGACTGACTCTATGGAGTGGGTGGGGCAAAAGCGCGTTTTTGGCTGAATCCGAAGGGATGAAGGGAAAACATGAATCGGGATGGACTGCCTATTTATCCTCATGTTCTTCACTTTGTTGTTGCTGAGGCTATTGGTAATCGGTGGTAACGAGATGGCAATTGCTACTTTCTATGCCTTTCCATACCCCCCACTCCACTTGCCGATAGCCTCCAGTCAAGCTGGCCCTTACTAAGATAGTCATAGCGAATAACGGTAGAAGCTTTGTTCATGAGGTTAGTTGACGACTATTGAAGGTTTTTGTTGTTTTAGAAGTACTTGATGTTTTTGAGAAGTCAATAGCGGCATTCCCACTCTAGCCTCTCTGGTCTCGATCGCGACATGTTAGGACTTAGGATTTAGATCAAGGCAGAGTGAAGATTCTGTTGCGTTCTTGAAGTCTCCAGGCGGGGTGGTACGTGGGGTATGGGGTATTCGGTTGCTTGAACTTGTGTAGCCTCTGAACGGGAAAGATTGCAGTTAATGCATTCGCGATGGGTTAGTCTTTACATAGACTAACTTGTTGAAAGAGCATCAGACTTACGCTTCGTTTCTTCTACATTTACAACCTTCTTCTCTCTTCTTCTCTTCCTCTCCTTTCTTCTTCTCTTTCTCTCCTTTCTTCTTCTCTTTCTCTCCTTTCTTCTTTCTCGTCTTACTGTCTCTTCTTTCTTCCTTAACCCTCTTCTATTCTCTTTCCATTCTTCTCTCTTCCTCGTCTTATCTTTCACTCCGGATTCTACATTCTTTCTTTTCCTCGTGTATATCAATACAAGCATCATCACCCCCTACAACTCTCAATCCCCACTCAATCGTCCCCTTTCCTCCCCAACCGCCATCTTCCCCCTCAACATCTCCCTCCATCCAACCCCTAATTCTCAACCCATCCTGCACCCCTAAATCATCTTGCCTTGCCTCACCTCGCCACCACGACGAACGAAGCGAAAGCTGGCATCAACGCAGCGGGTGTTCTGAAGAAGAGCCGATCTCATTTGAAGGTGTTAGTGCAAAGGACTTCATCGATAATGCGCGTCTTCCAGCTGCTGAAAGCGATAGCCTGACCTTCACGCTCAACGGCTCCCAACGAGAGGGTCTCCTAGTCGGTACCGTTATCCTCGGCATCTAGCTGATCGTCATATTGTGCGAACATGCTGCTGCCGCAATCTGAGGCCGCGGGATCAGTGTTGCGAGCCTCTCCATTCCCCTCTAACATCTCATCCTCCACTTCCCTCTTCAGTGTCCTTGACAAAACCCTCGGATTCACTATCGGCTATTCACTGTGATATGAGGACGGGGTATAGGCGGAAAGGGATGGGATCGGAGGGTATGTGAAGATATGGGAATTAGGGTAAAAAGGAGGGGAGAAGATGAGAAGTGAGAGAGGGTGATGAATTTGGTCAACTTGAAGCTCGGGTTAGGAAATGGTAGAAGAAGGGGTAGGATGATGGAGGGCAAGAGAGTGAAGGGTGGAGTGAGGAATGGTAGGGTAAGGAGGGTGGGAAGAAGCGTAGGCGAACAAAACGAAGGGTATAGGGGGAGATGAAGAGGGAGAGGGTTTAAAAGAGTGGGAATAGCGGAGTAGAGATGATGGATATGATGGAATGAATGAAGGAGGGAAGGGAGAGCGAAGGAATAATGGATTACTAGATGATTACTAGGCAACTGGTCATCCTTCTGCAACCCTTCCTTACTACTTCGTCCTCAGTACCCTCAGTCCTCAAACCCCACTCTCTCGCAACCTAACGTCGTCCACTCCATCTCAAACACCCCATCCACACGCCCTTAGCCCTCCTTAAACTCCGCCTCGGCCGTCCCTCAGAAACACCACCATCTCCCTCTCCACCCTCCCTCAAAACCCCTAAGATCACTCTATGCCGATATCTTTATCAACCCAGCCTCCGCGCCTTAGAGAAGCTTGAGGAGGTAGCGAGCGTTGCTGCCCTTGTTCCGCGAGCATACGAGATGGTCAAGACTCCACTCCTCTATGCCGGAAAATATATTGGTTTTTCCCGTGGCGGCAAAGATTCGCGCGCACGGCGTGGCCAGGGGAAGACCTCAAGCATGCTGAGTATCAATCAGATGGGTCTCAGATGGGTCGCAGAGCTGATATAGCATCATCCAGAATCCCCCTAAATTGTCCCCATGACCCACAGTCTCATTACCCATCTTTCATCCCCCGCCTTCTCGCCTCTGCTGTGTCAAACCATCTCCTGCCCCTTCAACCCAGCTCAGTATACGGCAGCCAGCTGCTACATCTTCAGTCGAGTTCCCAGTGGTAGTACTGATGATCTCCCTAGCTAAGGGGTGACGCGCACTGTGGATTCTCGTTCAGTGAGGGTGTTGGTGGTTAGAATGGCTCGAAGAATGAGGTGTGCGATGCTTAGGGGCGAAAGGTTTGAGGGTGAGTATTGAAGCTTTTTGCTTAGGAAATATTGATCCTGATGCTCTTCTAAGAGACTTGACACTCTCTCTAGGAATTCGCCTGCGTACTCACTCGCTCGCTAGGACTCGCTAGAATTCGCTAGGATTCGCTAGGACTCGCCAGGACTCGCCAGGACTCGCCAGGACTCGCTAGGATTCGCTAGGACTCGCTAGGACTCGCTAGGAAATAAGGAGCGAGTTCTTGAACAAATGCTAAGCCTGCAAAAATGAGGTCTTGGTCGTTGTTTGTAGAGGTACTAATGGTTTATAGTGATGCTGCGGGCGCAGATTCACACTCTCGGCTGTAACTCGTTTCTGGGTTCTAATTGATTATGCGCTGTCTACTGTTAATCATATCTCTTCGTCGCCATAATAACCCACAACCCCTTCATCAATTCTTCACAGCCTGCACAATCGCTCCCCTACTCCCTTGATCCAAGCCGTCCAACGTCTCCATATCCCCCGCTCCCAGCTCGAAATCGTACACATCCGCATTCTCCTCAATTCGACTAGGTGTATCGCTTTTCGGTAGCGGCACCCATCCTTTTTGCAAGCAGTAGCGGACAAGCATTTGGGCGGTGGTCTTGCCGTGTTTCTTCGACATGGAGACGAGGGTTTCGTCGTGGGCTTTTTGGTTGCGCACGAGGGGGGAGTAGGCTTCGACGATGATTTTGTTTTTGTGGCAGTAGTCGACTATTGTACGTTGTTGGCACCAGGGGTGGAGCTACGTTGCACGATAATCAGCACCAGCTTCAAGCCCTGCGGACCCGGAGATGGGAACGAATGTGGAACTGGGAGAGAGAGTGGAAGCATACCTCAATCTGATTCACCTGCGGCGGCCAAATCTTCGCATAACTCCGCATTCCCTCAATATGCGACACCCCAAAATTGCTAACCCCAATACTCTTCGCCTTCCCCTCGTCCACCAATTTCTCCAACGCCTGCCACATCTCCTTTATCGCCTGCGCACCCCCACTCGGCGTGTGTATCAGGAACAGATCCACATACCCACCCTCCCTTCCCCCTTCAACCTTCTCAACACTCTCAGTGCACTTCTTGTAAGTCGCCCCCGGAGAACCTCCCGCAGACATTATCTTAGTCGTAAGAAAGACTTCGGACCGTTTGAGGCCGGATTGACGAAGAGCCTCGCCCATTTCAACCTCGTTGCCATAGAATTGCGCAGAGTCGATGTGGCGGTAGCCGGTGCGGAGGGCGTGCAGGCAGGATTTGACGGCGGTTTGGGAGTGGGATTGGTAGATCCCGAAGCCGAGGCGGGGGATTTTGAGGGAGGAATTGGGGAGCGGAAGGAGGTCTGTTATAGCGAGTTTGGGGGACATGTTTGAAGGGTTGTTTTGCTTCTGAGCTTCTGCTTGTCTTGCGGCTTCGCGGCCTTTGTCGGTGGTTTGGAATTGCTCGGGGAGGATTTCGTGATGGGGGTGGATTTGTCTGGTGGGAATTAGGACGAGACAAGGACTGGGGGCTAGAGGGAGACTTACTGTTGCGGCCTGGGTGGCCCTGACATGATGGGATATGATTTGTTGATCTAATAATGAGTGGTAGGCGTTTAGGTGGATTTTGCATGGATCATTGGGATGATTTCGTCGATGATGAAATTGGGGAGCAAATGCACGTCATTACCCGTAAGAAAGAGCTAAGGCAGATGGAGCTTAGCTCGAATCTCCATCTCCGACCATTCCACAGTCACCATCGATTAGCCATGAAAGATCAAAGGAGATACTTGTAGTTGAAGGTATAACTTCTCTAGCATCTCAGTTGGCTCGTGATACATAATGTGGGTATTCTAAAACGAAGAATGCTCTCGTAACGCTGCGTTCACCATACCCAACCCTTTCCCGTCCTGCACCAGCGCTCTTCCATCTATTTTCTTCAACCATTGACATTGCATACCGAGCACTTGTCTCCTCTACTCAACGCCCGAGCTCTTCGCCTTCTCCGCATCATGATGTACCCCCAACACCTCTTCCTCGTCCTTTTCCATCGCCTCCACAAGCCCATACTCCTTAGCTTTCCTATCAATCTCCTCATCGGTCAGGAACTCCAGTTCCCTTGCAGCGCGCACGTAGCTCATATTCTCACAGTAGCCTTTTGCGAAAATAATGTCAATTTCTTCTAGGCTGCGCTTTGCGGTTTCTGGGTAGGTAAAGTAGATCAGGGGAATAAAGCAGGCGTTGACGACGGCGAAGAAAAGGTAGGTGCCCCAGCCGATGTTGGTAATCATGATGGGGGTAATCATGACAATGACTGCATTTGGTTAGTCTGCATTTGGAGAATACGATAGGGGGAATCGAACGGAAATTGAACAGCCAATTCGAGCATGTGGACATGGCGTTGGCTTTGGCACGAATTTTGATCGGATTGATCTCGGCAGGGTATAGCTGGTAGAAACATCAGTATCAACCGACTCGAGAAGGGTTAAAAGCCTACCCAAGGCAAAGGCAACCACGTCGCTCCGAAGCTGGCAATGTATGTAAACAGCCCAACGGCGGCCCCTTTCGCAGCGGCTGGGGTTCCTGGGATCAAGCAAGAAAACACCAAAACCATGCTAAGACCTTGTCCAACCGTTCCCCAAAGGAAAAGCTTTCGCCGTCCAGCGCGTTCAATGATGAACCAACTGACAGTTGCGAAGATGGCATAGACAATCATGTTTACCCCACCGAGGAGGAGTGAGATGCTGTGAGATTGTCCGATACTTTGCTCGAAAAGAATGGGGAAATAGTAGATGACCTGGATAGAAGTAAAGGAGTCAGTCCCTAAATTCCCTCAATCGGCAATTGGAAAATTGAAAGGCTTACAGCATTGCAGCCTCCAACTTGTTGCATGAATTGCGAACTGACACCCAACATCATCCGCCGGAAATGCTGAGTCTTGCCGCCTGTAAACAGAGCCTTGAATGGCGTTCCTTTCCTGCCAGCGTAGCCCGAAGCGCGGATACTGTCTAGAATGATTGTCTTCTGCAATTGAGTCTCTTTATCGGTAATTTCCAAGCCTCGTAGTGCGGCAATGACTGTCTCGCCCTCCTCGAACCTATCTCTTGTGAGCAACCAGCGGGGCGATTCTGGCAGCCAAATCATGCCAATGCAGATAACTAGAGCAAAGATAATCTGGAATGCGATTGGGAAGCGCCATGTAAGATCTGGGGAGCCACTGTGCCTGTCAGGGAAATGGTCAATCCTTTCTCCACCAATGAAGGGCTTACTAGCTGCATCCGTAGTCAATCCACTGCAGCCGCAATATCAGCTTCTCGTCCACTTCTTGTACAAGAACTTTTCAGAACGTACATAAGCCACCAGTGTCCCAAAAGCGATTACCCCCCCCTCAATACATATTAACAGTCCTCGATTGGAAGTCCTGGAGCATTCTGCCTGATATGTTGGGATCGTCGATGTATTAATTCCATTTCCAACTCCGGTAATTACACGGCCGATGATGAATTGGGCAAGAGGGTTGGAATGGGCTTGTGCGGTGACTTGGATAATAACGCCAAGGATCATAACGCTTCCACCCATCATCATAGAGCGCCGGCGACCTAGGTAGTCTCCAAATATTAGGATGAATATGGCGCCGAAAAGGCATCCTAGATTCAAGCAACCAGTAAGCAGGTGAACAGTTGAACGTAGATCGAGTAGAATCTATAAGAAGAGAACACGGGTATAATACCGATCTCATATATCGCGGTAACAAAGCCTTGCATGGTCGAGTTTTTTTTGGTAGCTGTGAAGAGGTTGTTGAAAGCAGGCGCTGTGATGATGCCGGACATGACGCCCTGGTCGTACCCAAAGAGTACAAACCCTAGGTCGGTATTAGAGCAGGAGCAGGAAAGGAGAAGGCATTCGGTATTAGGATGTACCAGTTGTTGCAACAGTGGAAACAGCCAAGGAAAGAGGCCTGCCAGTGAGGCCCATAAACTTTGGGGGAGCCATGACCGAGAAGAAGTGCTTTCCAGGATCTTTCTAATCTAGATGGAGAGGTTTATGAGATTCATCAGCGTCACAAACGAAGAGCCTCAACGATAGGAGGACAATTGGCCAAATAGAGATTAAAGAAATTCATCCAACAGCGACACTCAGCATTAAGTACTGTGGTGAACCTCGGTCGTTTAAGCATGTATTTGACTTCAGCGCTGCAGGTGCAGACTTGATGGTCACTCTTTGCTCTGTCGAGAGAACGTCCGACAGCAGAACCCTGACATCGAAGGGGCATGCTTGCATCGAACAACTTCTCTCCCCTCCGCTGTGCAGATTGTCATTCGTTGTCATACCCCGCATTTCGTCTTCCCGTTAGTACAGGTAAGGGCTAAACCCCAAGCAGAGCGATCCCGAACGCCTACCGCCCGCCATGGCTGATGTCATGCAGGATAATCTATAAGACATGCCGGTTCGCGGAGAACACCTCGGGATTTCTTTGGCACGACACTTAAGATCCAATATATACAGGAAAGAAAATATGACTTCTATCGGTCTATCAATGAATGCATTACAACAATGCTGCTTCATGTTCGCACGACCGGCCCATGACCTGTACGAAGTCAGCGTTTGATCTTTTCGTATCGGAGCCGAACCCAGGGCAGAGTATTCATAGACAGCATGTACCTTGCTCACCAAGCCTTGGTTTTCGTAGCACTGGGAATTCCAGACATGATCCGTTCACCCCGTTGGTGTTCCTCCTCTGATCACTAGCATCTTTTTCAGCACCTCCTCCATGGCCGTCAGTTCCATCATCTGTAGCCACGCTGGGAACGGGCACTGGTAGGCCTTTCTCCTTGTTCTCTTCGCATTGTTTCTGGTCTCCCTCTTCGTGCAACGGCTTTGCAACCAGACCGTCCATTATGTCTACAAGATCTCCATCTCGCCGTCTTCTCCAATCATCCCAGACTCCCCACCACCACTTATGCGTTTCTCCATCTCTCCCTAGATGGCCTCCAATCCCATCACTGGCCACTCTTCTTTCCCACGGCTTATCCACGATGTAATGCAAGCCCATCACCTCGTCGTCCCGCCAAATATTTGGGTGCCAGGCTCTCATGGTTTTGAGGGCGTTGTATTTCCAAGGCAAAGGTTGCCATTTCGTGAGGAAGAAGGATGCAAGGAAATCTTGGTCTGGAAACTGGTAGATTGGCAATTCCTTGGAGTTTAAGAAATGGCTGTGTAATGTGTCCCACAGCGATTGGGATGGATGATAGAGGAAGAGCCCGCCGTTGAGGAGCGCGTATGTGTCTGGTGGGGCTGCGGATTTAGGGACAGGGGTCGCCGAAGTCATCGATGAAGGGTGTCGCAGAGGCGTCCATGCGCAGTTCTCACGTTCCCAGTTGTCAGGCGCCCAGGGGTCGTGATCAAGGTTGCAGACGCAAGTGTGATTAGCTCCTATCCAGTCTCGTCCGGGCAATTGAATATCGAAAACCTCGTCCATATTGTGGTAAACCGTGATATCGGCGTCGAGGAAGACGCATGTTTCGTAGGACGTGAGTTCGAAAGCTCTGAGCTTGGTCCATGTGTCTTCGAAGCGGGCAGCAATAAGGGTTGTCTTTTGGTTGGCTGGGGGAAGGAGTGGGTCAATGCTTTGGACAATTAGAAGGTGGTTATGTTTAGATTCGAGCTCCAGTGCGCGGAGGGATGATTGAGGAAGAGACGGCGTGACAAGTACTATAAGGGGATATTGGGTTGAATGCAAGGAAAGGCTATGCGCGAGGGTTATGACACCAGGAAGATAAGAAGAGCGGGTTAACAAAGTGACCCAGGCACGCTTTTGGGAAGATTTGTCTGGAGCCATGAACATCGAGAAGAACAGCACAAGACCGGGGGAATGATAGGACAAAAATATCAAGAACAGAAACAGAATACCAACCTCCAAAACTCAAGCAAAACTCGATTTCCCTAAGGTAACAAACCTCTCAAAAAATACTTAGCTTCGAGTTACCTTTGGTGATGTCACTATTTCCTTTCGGGTAAGGTAACTTAATCGTTACCATGGCAAGCTGTATCCACGCTAAGCCCAGTAAGGCTGTCCGATCAACAAACACCGCCGCAGTCCCCGGGCAGTCGATTTCTCTATCACGGTGAATTGAATTGAAAACAACATGAATTCACAGATCACCATGCCTTCATCGCAGTTGACCTCAGCCCCACCCCCTCAGTGTCGTCTAAAGTTCGAGAACCTGGTGTCCGCCAGCCTGGCGATCTCCACTATCGACCTTGAAGGATTGCCATTAACCTTCTACAAAATCGTTGCGCTTTTATTTGCACTTCCATTTCCCTTTCTGTCTCGAAATCATCTCGATAAGCCTGGCCTGAATTCAAATAAACATAGAGTGACATTGTGCTGTATTGAGAAGTCTTCAAAGCGTGCAGAGGTAGGGCACATTCGTAAAATCGCACACTTACTGCAGAATATTTCTTTATGATATTAAATTCTGAAGAAAAGAAAGTGATAAATAGCGAAGAATTGTAACTGCATAGATGACAGCGAGATGAACTCAGATGACTGACGTCGCATAAGGAGCAGAATTTTTCTCTGTCAATACCTGCATTTCGGTAAGACCTTCACTAGAAAGAAAGTAACTTGTAAGTGTGCCCTTTCGCAAATGTGCGTTACCCCTTTATACTCAGGGGGACTTTTTCCATGAGAGCGAAAGCTGCTCAGATATACCACGAAGTAAAGAGACTGATCCACATGAATGCGCAGACGTCTTTGCATAAAGAGAATTTAAGACATTGAGCGAAGACACGAGATTGCACTGTATGGTTTGATTCAAGCAGTTGGCTTCACGCATCTATCGGACAGGTACGAATGCGCAGCAATTCGTCTATGAACTCGATCCGATCTGCTATATCTTGTGCCGGAGGATCAGAACACCGGTACCCACTTTCAAAAGGCGTCGGTCTAGCTATATTTCCTGTCATCCTTGTCTACCTGGAAGTGTCACGTACCGTTCGAGCTCACAGTTTGTGAGTGTGAACAAGCTGGATTGCTATTTCGCAGGCCCCGCCACTATGCTCATACTTTACTCGACGTAAGTAGGGACGCTGTCTCTAAAGAATCGAACGGCGTGAAGGATTGATTTAAGGGAAAGGACGATGAGCAAACGTGGACTCGGCCGTTCCGCCGATGTCGAATGGGCGTAATGAAGGTTTGGTATTCTGTTTCAAGCAAGTGAATACTGACCTTCGAATTTGGCTGTAGAGACCTGAAATATAATGGAAGATAAGAAGCGGTTCAGCCTCTGCAGTCAGGAACAGGAAAGGTCAGGACTGGAAGTATTGTCTAAGCTTAGAGACTGCCTGTTCAAGTGTAGGTCTTCAGACGCATTGAGAGGTTTTCTGAACAGAAGGAATGGTCGGTTGGAGTAATGATCGATCGACAAAGTCGGTAAGCGTTGTTGAATTTCTTATGATTTCTTAGATACATATGAAAAGCGATGCAACAGTGCATGGAGCAACCCCTTCACTGTAAAGCTATCCTAACACCTAAAGCCATTGTAACCTGCGATTTTTGCATACGCTTTCTCCTTGTCCTGCCCAGCGTTTCGATATGCCCCTCCAAATCTCTAACTTCAAAGGAACAACGGGAGCGATTATTGTTGTTTTCCGAATCAAGGGTGAACAGTCTCAACTCATTGATATTGCGCTCAGTCGAATCAAGGACAGCCGAAAGAAGACCGATCATCGTCCAAAGAAGACGGCAATTTCTTGCCTGGAGTCTTGCGGTAGTGCCTGCAAAAAGTGGTCTACGTCGGCGCTCTTGAACTTGTCGGCGAATGTTACGACCTCAGTAGGATATTTCTTCATCAGGCTAAGAATTTCCCACACAAGTCCTTCCGGTGTGCGGCTCGAGCGATCCGCTAGCATGGTACACATCAAGTAGCGTAGACTGACCACATGGAAGCTGACCTTTTGATCTGGGGTTGGGAGTGTGAACGAAAGCAGGTCTCGTTCGTACTCGAGGGATTGAGGAGATACGATCTGCTGGTCCAACGATGCAGGCTTACCACATGGTATGATATTAACCTCAATGATGTGCGCCGCTGTATTGTCGTCCCACTTAGGTCGCGTCTCCACAGAGAACTCCGTCAGGCCCTCATCATCCGTCAGGCCCTCATCATAGCACTTATCTTTAATACGAATCCTTTAGCTTACTTAGCACCGTTCCAGACATCTCGATAGCAACAGAAGACCAACCGTTCCTCTGAGCCAACGATATTCAGAACCCGCGCCGTCGGGGCCTGAATCACGACATCAATATCCCACGCCCATACGTGGGACAAGTCCCGCAACTTCTCGGCGAAACGGCCCGTGAAGGCATAAAGTATATAATTTTTTCTAAACAGAGCATCCAAATATACCGCAGCAGAGATAAGGTTTTCGAAAGGTCGATCAGTACCAGCTCGGGAGTTGTCACGGTCAAATTCCAATAGTCGAACTCTGGACGCCATGGAAGCGTTGTGGTTTGAGAACATCGTAAGTGATTGGTCTAAGCGGGAGGAGAGGCGAATACCGTAAGGTCTCTGGCTCGAGGGCACCGAAAAACGTTGGTAATGATTGAAGGTGAGTGCTTTGGCCACCTGAAATAGGACCAGTAGCTTCGGTAGACGAATGCTTGAGAAATGCAAAGATCTTGCAATATCAGCCGCCTTACCCTGGGGCTTTGATTGCAATCGAGCTTCAACTCTTGGATGGGAAGGGACCTTGCGGTATCACCTGTTGCTGTTGGGCTTTGGAGCCTTGTTGGCGTACGACGATTGAAACGCTATCACTATACTAATGTCCACAGCCTTATTTCGGAGGCCAGCCCAAGACTATTAGACAGGTTTCCGGATCGGCACCCAAAGTTCCGAGCTTCACAGGTCATGCTAGTTTCCTTTGAGACAGGTATGTCCGGCTACGTGATCAAGGAATACTAGGTAAGGTAAGGCAAGGTACTGTAGAGAGAAAACTCTAAGCCGGAAGGACTTTCCAGGAAGGGCACAGCCAGAGAGATATCACCATGACGAAGTTTCTCGTGATGAAAGCCATGGAATAGAGCAAACCCAGGGTAAGAAGGAAGGAACAGGTCATGGCAGATAGAGGCAGAGAAAGATTCCCTTTAGCATTCAATGTCATGCCAACCCCTTCCTCCAACTCTCCTGCTGCTCATCTCTCCGTCTCCCAATGCTCATCTTTCCCTCTCCGATGCTTTCCTCTCTGTCTTTACCAGGGGCTTGTCAATGCTTGTGACTGACAGATCGCCGCCCTATCCCCGAAGCTGTTGAACGTCACTATTTATTCGGCCTTACTTCGGCTCCGTCCAACACCACCTACCGAATCAGCCAGAAGGCTCCCTAATTCATACTCGTGACCCACACTAACGCCATTGGTAATGGCGCTACACACAATGAATCATTTGTTGTGATCGCCCCTACCTATATTTTCACCTCGCCTGACATCCAATTTCTCTTCCTCTTCATCATCCATCAAAGCTACACTTCAATCTTGCTTGTGCCCCCAAATTCCTCTTCACGGCCAGCCCCAAAGCCACAGTTACTAATAGCCGTGAAGAGGAAAAAGGGGGCACGAGTGCACAGTGCCTTAAGCACAAGGGGTATGTAATATTGACAATAAGCGGCCTGGGGTGTGCGGTCGGTCTTCAAGACCAAGCCCAACGCGACCGTGCACCCCCAGGCCATCAACTCGAAGATCCATACTTCAGGGCTGTTGAAGTCCCAGAGACTTCTGTCACCCAAGTAAGTCATCCTATCTTCACAACAAGCCGTACGGCTTTTTGCACCTTCTGACAATGTTCCTGTATCAAGACCCGGGGACCCCTGGACCTGACGATCCAGGGTGGGCCTGGGGTGTGCGGTCGGTCTCCAAGTCCAGGCTCAAAGCGACCGTGCACCCCCAGGCCATCAACTCGAAGATCCATACTTCAGGGCTGTTGAAGTCCCAGAGATCTCTGTAAGTACAGTAAGCTCTCTTACTTCTACGTCTTGAGTGTGCAACTTGTTGCATCTCCTAATACTGTTTTTGTGTCTAGAATTGCGGCTTCCCTGGACCTGACAATCCAAACTAGGTCTTGGATGTGCGGCATTGCAGACCAAAGCAAACATAACCCGCACACTCCCAGGCCATGATATTCAGAGACACCGTCTCAGTGTCTCCATCATCTGACGATTTGGTATTTGCACTGTTGAAACTAGCAGTCGATGATCGTCAGGATCCAGTACATCAGCACGAAGCTTGTGTCTGTGCAGTAAGGTCCTCGCTCTCACGTCCTAAGTATCGCTCACTTCATCTACTGACACATTCCTTGTGCTCAGGTTGGTGCCGTCGTTCAGGAACGAAGAGAATGGTTCCGAACGTAGGTTGAGCATGTCGATTGATTCTGTAAGACTTGCTTCACTTGCGTCGACTGTGAAGGTTGCTGATCCGGTCTGATGTTCAGGGAGTTGTGTCTAGTGCCGGTCTTAGACCAATAGCCGACGATCAACAAGATACAGCACACAGTTAAGATGAGCTTTACCACAGCTTCGAATAATGATACTGGTAAGGTCCTTTACTTGCTGGAATGGTATTTGTACCTGAGCTGACAGACATAACGATAGGAACGATATCCAAACCAACGGCTCTCGTCTGCAGCCTTTTTCAGACCGAGATTTACTCCCCTTGAAAACGGGGTTGTTCTTGAAGTAAGGTGGGGATCGACCATCCAAGGGTACCCCAAGTAGATGATACCTTGCAATGAGAACAGCTTTTGTAAGCATCTCACCACGATCGACCGATATGCTTGCTTTCCTCCTTTTCACCTCCATCACATCACGCTCTCTCCACACACACGAGCTCTTCCTCTCAGTCACCACCCACTCCAGGGTGCAAGCCTTGAGATCATCTGCTGACTTGAGAGAAATAGAATCACGCTGTTCGTCCACCAAGCGAACCATGTAGCCGCTTGAACACAGACACGCTTTAGGATCCAGAATGGCGCCAACCACACTTCTTACTTAGCTGCAGTTTTCAAGCTCTCATTCAGATGCCGTCGGAGAAGAGACTAATAAGAAACAAAAGCTCACATCCGCACACTCACAGCATCGCTTCCGCTGCTACTGCTTATCCCCCGGTTCGACCTTCCACCATTGCTACCTTCTTTGTATCAGCGCCATGATACGTCGGATAGAGTATCAACCTGCTGCCATCAACAGTCCTTAGGAACGACAAACCTTCACGTCCGAGTGACGAAGGGTTTGGTTTGGCCTCTACTATTACTATCCTACTTGGACTAGCTTTATGACAGGCCTTTATCATGACGATGTAACAGCCCAGATAGAAAGTCAACCTGCTGCCCCCAACAGTCCTCGGGATCGACCGAGTTGCATGTCTAATCGGCTGGGTTCTGGTGCCAACTCCTGTAAGCCACTCACTAGACAAAATCCCATCACACTCAGTTGGTGAACTGCCCACTAATAGAACCTAGGTCTCCGGAAACCTCAAGGAATTGGAAATAGCGAAGACACGCCATTGAATTTGAATGCTCTAAAAGCACTTGCAGCGGCAATGAACGATTCTCTCAAGGCATGCATTGGAAGAAAGACAACACCTACAATGTGTTGGAGTACATTGGCAAAGGAGAATTCACTTTGGTATAACCAATCGCAAGTCTGGTTCCCAGGAAATCGGCCTGTCACCCTCAACAATACCTTTCCGCGTCCTGCCTCTAGGTTATCGTTCGGACCTCTCTGATCCCTGCTGAAGGTACATCTAACGCCAAGCTGTTCAAGAGGCTGGCAGCGAAGATGGGACAATACGTCCTAGCACGTAAGTCAACGTGCTCACACTCTTACACGTCCGATACCAGCTAACGACGATGCTTGCAAGCATCTACATAGCATATGCACGAAAGCACAAGTTCCGGAAGTCTCCACAAGGGACGTCCTCGCCTTGGGTCTCTGTGACCCTTTGGCGAGCCCGGCTGCTTCCTCTATGTTCATGGGCCAAAGCCTTCTTGGTATAAGAAGCCACTAACACTGTCGCTGTGATGGTGCACTGGACGAGGACGCCTTGTCCTTGTTGACAAAGTTGGTTACGGCAAGACGGCCAGCCGGCTGGGTCTCGTGCGTTGGACGATAGTTGGTTATGGCAAGACGGCCAGCCGGCTGGGTCTCGTGCGTTGGACGATAGTTGGTGGAAGTTGGTGGAAGTTGGTGGAAGTACAACGATGGAGATACAATGCATATATATACCAGCAAGTTGTGAGTGTTATGGTTCGGTTTTTGAACATGTCCTTGTATTTCTTATAGCTTTCAGTACAAATAAAAAGGCGTTAACTGTAGTCCGTCTGCTTTCTGCAGACGTGATGGGCGTGAGTTCCTCGGAGAAAGTTCAACAGAACACTGCCTAGTCCAGATTCCAGCGAACGAGTCGACAAAGCTTCAGCGCCGCTCTCCACACATCCCTGGGCTTGTTGGGGGCAGAAACCAGAGGTGATGGAAGTGAGTCCCTCAGATCTCTCCAACATGGCAAAGGCTAATCCATGCAATAGAGAAGAACCGAAGCAATAGAGAAGAACCGAAGCAATTCTGCTGCAATTGCTCAACAGCAACAATATCGGACTTCGACTTTGCGCCAAGAAAACTCCTCTCTTGCTATCCATCTCCTCCCTTGCAATCCAGGCCACTTTTCATGAATCCCAGCTACTGCCTAACCTGGCTCTCAACTGCGTCAATGGCGCGCTCCTGTGTTTGCGGGAGGGCACTGGAAATCTTTTTCGAGGGCAATGGAGATATTTATAGGTAATAACGAAGCCTTGGTCCTTGTATCGCATCTTCGCTCCGGGACCTTATTGGTGGTATCCTACACCACTTTACATGTGGGAGGTGGGTGGTTAGGCCAAGTTCGACCTGTCGGCCGTCAGAACCACCCGCTTTCTCAGATAGCAAAAAACCCAGCACTGGTGCCGGACGAACGAACGCACCAACATCGGGGTGTTGTCTGGAGGCTTTCCAAGCCTTTTTTTTTTTTTTTTTTTTTTTAAAGGATGGTTACGCCAAATCTGTTTGTCGGCTGTCAAAATCATGATTGCGGGGCGACGTCCATATGTTGGCCGTCAGAACCACCGGTCTCTTGCGGATGTCAAACAAACGCACCATTCGTGCCATCCGAACGAACGCACCAATAGTGGTGTGAATCTCCGTGGGTTGGAAATGTCGATTCAGATATTCTTGAGAGACCATCCTAGCTCTATTTATATGGGCCAGTGAGATTCCTTTTCGACGTCTTATTTTTTTAGTTGCTTTCCGGATCGCTGTTTCCAGGTTAGCTTTTTAGCTTGTGCTTTTTTATGTTTGCTTTTTAGCTTAGAGGTTGGGGGTGTTTGGGTGTTTAGGTGTTTAGGTGTTTGCTTTTTAGCTTATAGGTTGGGGGTGTTTGGTGTTTGGGTGTTTGGGTGTTTGGGTGTTTGGGTGTTTGGTGTTTGGGTGTTGGGGCGTTGGGGCGTTGGGGCGTTGGGGCGTTGGGGCGTTTGGCGTGCTTTTTGGCGTTTGGTGTTTGGGCGTTTGGGCGTTTGGGCGTTTGGGCGTTTGGGCGTGCTTTTTCGGCGTTGGGGATTTGGGCGGGCGTTTGGGATTTCGAGGTCTCTTGTCTTGGATTCCACTTTCCGAGTGGTTATATGAACCACAATACCTCTAGGGGGTGGGAATTGGGCAGAGGTTTTGCGAGACTGCCAGGGACCTCCCACCCCCTAAAAATCGAACAAGGGCACCAATACCGCACCGAGGTTCGACTTGGTCTCCGAGACCACTTTTTATCTAGGGGTTGGGAGCTGGGCAGAGGGTTGGCGAGACTGCCAGGAACCTCCCACCCCCTAGAACGAACGCACCAATAGCGGGCCGAAACTTCACGTGGTCTTTTAGACCTCTTTTTTTCGAGGGGGTGGGAGTCGGCAGTGGCTTACAAAGGGATGCTGACTTCCCACCCCCTCGAACGAACGCACCAATATTGTTCCGAAACTCCAAGTGGTCCTTTTGACCATCTATTTTCGAGGGGGTGGGAGTTGCAGAGTTTTGTGGAGACTGCTAACTTCCCACCCCCTCGAACGAACGCACCAATATTGCGTTGAACTTAGACTTGGTCCTTGAGACCCTTTTTTTCCCCAGGGGGTGGGCGATGGCACATTTTTGCCGGGAGACGCTGACTGCCCACCCCCTGGATCACGAACGAGCGCACCAATATTGCGTTGGGCTTCCACTTGGTCTTTGAGACCTTTTTTTTCCCCAGGGGGTGGGCGATGGCACATTTTTGCCGGGAGACGCTGACTGCCCACCCCCTGGAAAGCGAACGAACGCACCAATATTGGGTTGCACTTCAATGGTTGACAGGCATGGACGGAATGCCTTTGGGCATCTCCTTGGCAAAGGCTGCTTGGGCGAAGAGCAAAGGTGGTTTGGGTTTTGGGGAGGGATGCGGGCTGGTATTTCTGTGGATATTGGTGGTGGAATTTGGGGCACTGACCCCGGCTGTAAATACCATAGTGCTACCAAGTACGATAAGAACTCTGCAGTACTGAGTGCAATGCAAAATCATCCAAAGCCGGGTGGGTCCACCAGAACCGGCACACCTGTAGCGTTAGGTCGTGATCTGGCACATCCATTGCGAAGTATCATCGACCGCTCCACAGACACAGAGCGAAAAGAGTTTCAAGAGCTAACCACAGGAGCTCCTTCGGGATGGCCGCCGGTTCAGGGAAACTTAAAAGAGCTCTGCTGAAGTTTTAGGCCTTGTTCTTCGAGCGAGGCTTATCCCCCAAATACCAATATCGTGTACTCCGCCGTAGCGGACTCGTGGAAAGCTAGCGACTCAGATCAATCTCCTCTGATAAGTTCTTGCATGTTTGTCATTAAGCCTAGCACGATGGATGTGCTAGACTTGACGCCGCCGATCGAAGGTTATGAGCCTGATCATCACCCCCGCTTCCTTCGCCCACCACCAGTCAACGAGCCCTAAGGCTCACTTTATTCTGCTGCGTGTGTCACCACAGACCTCTGTACCCATTGGGGGTTAAGCAACGCACTGGAATCAGCCAAGATTCGTCGTGCCAGCAGTATCTCCAAAGCCACATGGATTGGTGTGGAATTTGGGGGAAGCAGACTTGGAACTTGCTTGAATAAACGAGTTCATTTGCTCGGTGGTTATGCGAGCATATGAAGACCATTGGCGTTTCCCAACCAGTCACACGATGCACCAACTGTGTTCCAACCTACGTGGTTCCAAGTGCACTGGCAAAGCACTACGATGGGCCTCTACTGCCCAGAACGAGTACTTAGGTGGCTTGAATCCACCGAGCACAACTCTACCAGCCAACTATTTCAAGGAAGTTGGGTTGCGAGGACGCCCATCAGAGGCGTACAGGGAAAGCCGGGTTGGTCCTGGTGTGGAACTTGGAGGAAGCAGATAAGTTGTTTCTATCCACCAAGCGATGGGGCGTATCCAAGACGCTCGGGGGAAGCATGGAGGAGGTGTCGATCGGGCCTTGATGTGGAGCCCGGAAGACAGAACGAGTTCGCTCACTCAGCGATTTTGCTCAAATCTGGAGACCATTAGCGTCGCCCAATCAGTTCAGACGATGCACCAATTGGGCCTCAGCCCAGCAGGTGGCAGATGGGTGGTTTCGTATGCGCTGGTAGAGAACCCAGCAAGGTGGTAAACAAGTAGGGGGTTAGAAGATCCTCCTGAGCCGGAGGATCTATGGCGGCAGTAAGCGCTCGCGGAGCGCAAGCGCCCTTTGCGGCGACGAATCGCCACCGTGAGAAGGGAGGTTCGCTGGACTGTATGCGAAGCTCGCCATCAAGATTATAGACTCAAGAGCCAAGTGGGATTCGATAGGCCAGTAACCATTGGTGGCTGCGTCTGCCGGACCTATGAGAAATTTGACGCGTTGGAGGACATGAAGGGATAGGGCAAACTAGCTTTTTGGGGTGCTGGGCTCAAGGTTTGACGCCTTGTTTCAACGATGATCCAGACTTTGCCAACGAAGTCTCCCTACAATCCGATATTTCAGACGCTGCCTGTTGTGCAGCAGCAGCATCAACCTATGAGCCCACCTCAGCCACTTGGTTATCGACCGCCCTATACGGACGTCGGAGAGGAGCAGTCCACTGGTACTCTTCCGGGACACACTGTGTCTCATATGGCTGGATTTACGCCGATAAACTGTAGTTGTGCTTTGCCACACACGCTTGATAATGAGGACACAGAGTTTCCTCGACAAGGGTTCACCTGAATATCTTTGAATTATCGAGACATCTCTCTTTTAGCTTGAATGCGCAAGAATATTGGAGTTCGTTTGGAGAGGTTCCGACAATGGTTCATGACACAGAACAATCGCCAATTGAATGTGTTCACCTTATGGGATTCTGAGCGTTTTGTATATAATTCACAGTCTATAGAGCTTCGTTCTTGTAATGAAAATACCCTCACATTCGCTGACAGCATTTTACTTCTTTTGCCGGGACTACGATTCGACTTCTACGTCCCGATGATTGACACAGCCTTTTTGAGCATAGCATCCTTGGCGCACTCTCCAGAGTAGACTCATTTCTATCGCTATTAATGTTGCAACCGTCTCATCCACTTGTATAGGCTTCTTATCAACTGAACCTAGTCCAATAGAAACCTCAAACCCCCCTGTATTCCACTTTCTTCTTTTGATTCCTTATATTTGAATTTGATTCCCTATGCGTCAGAAGCCGAGAGGGCTCAATAGAAGCAGGTCCTTCATCAATTGGACAAGACCTCTGCCCCCAGTACCTCAATCCCCTCCAATCTATTTACTTCGCCCTAGGTTTTCTCCCTCATCGTAAAGACACCAGCCCAGATTCTCTATTCGGAAAACTTAACGCAGATGATAGCACCCTTGATAGCTTCCCACGGATTCGTCAAATACACGCAGTCCGTTCTAAGAAACCTATCCCGTACCATTTAGAACCCCGTAGGAAACTGCAATATTTTTTATCTCTTAGTTATACCTTACAACCATGAGCGCCGAGAACCCCCATTCGCGGCAGTCATCATCCCAGATATATGGTCAAGTAATATGCCCATTTCAGTTCAATCATGAGGGGCAAGGGTGTTTTTTCCTTCTTTCCATGTAAAGAATGGAGAATAATCCTTTATAAAGCTACTGTTTTAGATGAACTGGCTCCAGTGATTAGTGGAAAACTGGTGTTGATGATCTTGGAGGAGATTCAGATTGGAGGGAGGTCATGGTAGATGTAGTAGACATTGCCGATCGTTTTATCGATCTTTTCACACGCCGTCGCCAAGAATAGACCGAATTAAACCGTATTACAATGTAGCAACGCGTCATACCATTTTGTTGGTTTTCCCGATCTCTCTCTACTCTCGAAATTTCAAGGCACAAGTGCAAACCAGTGTTTCATTCTCCTGAACAGGACAGTACCATCGGGAGTGAAGTCCAATCTCGCCAAACCTACCAATGATTAGAGATATTTCAATCAGATCAGCTGTCTTCCTGATCTCTAAAGAGTGGTTCCCGTCAAATGGCACTAACCCAGATACGATACCTTCGGGCGATTTGGTTGATTTGGTCTATGGGAAGCTTCTTTTCAGCTTGCTGAGTATCTTCTGCCAGGACTTCTTGTTCTGGGATACCTTCCTGATTCAATAAAATTGGGTTCTGCTAGCTTGATTCTGGCGGTGGAATTGCAAATGGGGAGAGTCTGATGCGTGAAAATAATGCGTTTACCCAGTACGGTTTCTTGGTTGTGTCTCTCGACTTAAGTATTTCTAGTCCAGCTATACGTACATGAGATCGAGGTTCGCTTGGTGGCAATCTCTCGTACCGCATATCCCTTTAACGGAATGCTGTTTACCATGAATGCTTCAAGTTCAGCTCTCTTTGTTTGAGCGTTTAAGTTCCCTGTATGCTGTGGTCCTATGTTTCTGCGATTGGTGTTCGTGCTCCAGGTTCTTCGACTCTGGCCTTCTCCAATTTGGGATGCGTGAGATTCCGGCTTGGTAGGTTTGCCTAGTCTTTTCCGGCTTGAGATCTACCAATGGATAACAATGTTCTCAGGAGTTAGAGTTACTACCTTACTCACCGTCGACAAAATCTGTCAAGTCGCTCAAAACTGGTCCTTTCCCCACCGCCTTAGTAACTGTCAGCTAGGTATGGTGGCAATCTTTTTTCTAATAAATTGATAGCTCTCCTTGCTATAGGTTTACCTAGCAGTTGAACAGATTTTTGACAACGACAGGGGATTTCTTTCTTGTGGCGTGAATCAGTCAACATGGGCCGCACATGGGCGGAAGCAGTGAGTTTGCCGTCTCAGTCTTGGAAGAGTGGGACGAGTGCTTTGTTCATCTTTGTATACCAACGCTCCTTCGACTCCCGCACAGCTTCTAGACCTGTTCAATTCCCATAGTAGATCCTTTTATCAAGCATAAAGCTTTCATCCTGTTGATATCAACATTATCCTGTATACCTTCTCATCTGACGAGACTCCCTTCTGCTCATAAACCCAACTTTGGCAGGACATCTAACAAAGAATGCACTGCGTGCCTCATCCTCCTAACATGTGTCTCTAGTCTTGAACCCTGACCAACCGGGATGTCGTACTGGAAAAGCTATTACTGCAGAAGGACACTCTGGGACGCTCCCAGCCACCCCTTTAATGCCAGGTAACATGATCTCGGAGAAACTTAGGGTTTGAGGCCCGAGCTTCTCGGATAAACAAAGGAAAGCCATTAGATTCACAGGTTCCAAGCCTAACCATATTGCGACGATCGTCTAAACGCACAAACCTGAACATTTGTGAACTTTGGTAAGCCATCTGCAACTGCAGTATTCTGGCTATTTTGCTTCCAAACCATCCAGATTCTAGCTTTCAGGTGTCAGTACATTGCATAGTAAGACACTTCACCGTTACCTTCAAGATCTCTGCCATTATCAGAGCTCCAAGATCCAGCCCCTTTTCGCACAAACCTCACGATCACAACATGGCTTCCAACGACTTGCCCTGGAATCAGACTCCAGGCTATCTGGCTGTGAGCAGTAGAGTTATAGCACTAGGAGGACGAACAACATATGGTAACCATAGATGTATTGCCTCCTCACTAGATGCAGTTGCTGATGTTCTTGCAGTGGTGCCCCGACAGGAGGGATCCACACCATTTGACAAGACCTCGTTCCATCCAGGGTGCGATCAACCAACATTCCATCATATTTCATCAAATATACAGACTAACGTTTAGCAGACAAGCTAACTGGAGTAAAGACAATCTTTCAGACGTAAGAGCTGTTCTTGCCTTGTTTCAAGCTACGTGCTGACATTCCATAGATAATGTACGAGCTTTTCCCGCCAGAGGCGTGGAAAAAATTCGCTTCCTCTAGGCTTCCGCCAGTACAGCGCGATGCCAGAGGAAGAGAAATGGAGGAGAATGACCCTGAACCTGGCGAAGAGCCTCGGCTCCTCCGTGCTTTCGATATCTTGCCGGACCGCGTAAGTTATGCCCATGCTGCTAGCAAATTCAACTAACGCTTCCCAAACAAGATCGGTACCTTGGAATCACCTCTGCTGATCGAGGAATGGCGAAGATGGGACGGACGCATTAGATGGCAGGACATCACGATGAGGATGTCCCGGCCTCGACCTACTCCTAATATCTTGAACATGCGAGCAATTCGCATGCGTACTAACTATTGCTTGGTCTCATGGCATGCCAAGGCCAAGCACAAGGACGAAAATGCTGTGCGAGCTGCTGTCTTTGCTCAGTTGACTGACCAGCAAATGGCTCTAAACACCACTCGTGGTACTACGCCTGGTTTAGAGAATCCCAGCCTAGGTGTCGCAGGTGGTATTATCCTTCATCCATCAGAGAATCCACTCGGACGAGGACCAAGTTACAACGCTATAAAGAAGTCCGCACGAGAGGCTAGGAGGGCTAAGCAGACTGTAACTGAGCCTGAAGATTCTGACAATGGGATAAATCAAGAGGACGAACAAAGTAGTGGACAAAGTACCACCAGCGAGACATACCATAGCGAACATGCGGTTAAGCTCGAAGATGAAGATGAGTCAAGCAAGCTGGATTTGGCGGGCGACGACAAGAGTTTGAACAATAGCCAAGAGCGTCCTGCAGTAAGTTTCATTACAGGCATCAACTTTTCTATGCTGCAGAACTCTGATATGTGGCTTTGCAGGACATTGTCACCTCGGACGAAGTACCAAGAATGACCGACGAGAAACAAAAGCAGACTTACAACAATGATTCACTAATCGCACAATATGCATCCCATGAGCCACACTCGATCGGAGCTCAGTCCTTTCCGCAGAACTGGACCGGAATCGTTAGAAATCAACACGCTGCAAACCACAATATCCATAACCGGACAACAATACTGGGCTATCATGTTCCTGCGAACGAGCTTAGGGCTCGAACAACTGGAAGTGGCTCAGCAGATTTACACCAAGGGACACAAGCAGCAGTTGAATCAACTATGGTTAGATCGAATTCTTTGGAGGTATTGCCAATCGACCCCAGCCAGCCTTGGGACCCTTCCCAAGAAGTGGACACGAACTTCTGGGAGAATCATTTCAACTCCGCGAGGATTGGAACGTACCAACCAGCTGGACCTATCAATATGGAGGGCTGGCTGGATCCAGAGTACGAGCGTGCTGGGTGGGCGAACATCTTCACCACAGATTGAAGAATACCTTCGAAGCTGAATAAGCTCTCAACGAGCAGCGCTGTCTCATTCACCTGTTATTCCCCACTCCAGTGTACATTATCTTCACAATAGCTTAACAAGCACTTCGAACAGCATCATTGCCTTCACCTGTCGAACCAAACGGATGAACACCCATTCGCCATATTGTGAAAGGGACATTTACCGGGGAGGCCGGGTCCATGGAACATAAAAAGGCTAACTTTCCCACCCAAAAACTTCTTTCTAAAACATACCTTCGCAACCAACCTCCACCGTTCCTTTATGGGATATTTTGGTTACTTATTTTCTCCTTGGCCTCGCTTATGGGAGGCTAACTTCATTCAATCCATTGTGGCTCCATCCTTGGCTGCTGCTCCTTTCCTTGGACTCACCTATCGACGCTTGAATCTTGTTTCTTTAGAACAATTCTCAAATTATTGCTTCTTTATGAGGACGAGTTCCTTCCCTCCTTGCAACATCCCAACGTCTGGTACGTTCTCATCCACGCATCGCGCAATACCATGGCCTTCCCACCTTCTCGTTAATTCGGCGGTTCTTATATGCGCTTTTCTCACGATTGCCTCCGTTCGGACAAAAGACTTATCGTGATATCAGTTATCTTTGCTGTAACAGCAGCGCTTTCTTTTAGCCGTCCTGTACCAGAAGAAAGCACGCCACAAACACCAAAATGAGCGTAATACGCAGCTTCGATTCAAGCTGACTATCTATCTTTCATCACCAAGATCGGCCTTAACTCTCAAATAGGAAGATTGCAACCTTATTGCTGAAATCCCCGAAGGAAAGTCGCAAAGCCTCACTTTACCTTTCGCAGTCCCAGAATGCGATAATTTTCTGGTCACAACGCCGTGTTACTATACGTAGACTTCACTCCACCTTGGGATGGAGCATCTTGCCAACCGTTGGTTGGGTACAGAACACACAAATTCACTAGTCTGAGGTTTCTGCTCGACTTCTCTTCATATCAATCATCCTTGGACGACGCATAAAAGCATACGCACTGTACAATACTAAACCGGAAGTCGATCGATACTATCATACACTGGTGTTCGTGGTGGAACTGCAATAAATGGATGAGAGTGTTGATGGCGGAATGAAGTCTAACCAAGGATAGTTTGACGCCACCAATCGGTAAAATTGCCGCTAAGCGCAACCCGCGCGGAAGGAAATGGCATCGGAGAAGTACAAGGTGCAACGATTCCATTGGGGAGATTAATTACACCGAAAGGAGCCCAATTCTCGACTGCTCTACTGTTATCAACACCGACTGCCGTCATATTGGATTCGAAACTCAAGTAGTCATTTGTGACGAAGGCTGCCATGAAAAAAATGAGAAAGGAGTTTATTAAGTTATCTTAACGATTGTTTTTCAATGGATACCTCGAGAACGACAATTGGAACAGAAAGCCTAAGAAGATTGGCTTTGTGGCGTCGAATGATGAGACTCCTCCTGGTTCGAATCGAGACAATGGAAAATTGACTCCCCCAGTCTAAGCAAGACATTATCGACGTATATATGGCAGATATAAGGTCTGCCTTTCAACAAAAATTGGCAATTTGTTGCCAATGGAGACTTCACACGCAAGTACAAGATCTTCGATGACGATTCCTGCCGCCTCAGCCTGAGTTCGGATGCATCTCTCCATCCCTTTGACCGCTCACCGTTACCGATGATGCTATATTAAAAACTCAAGGATTATCTTCCGTCTCTGGAACTGCGATCCCCGAACCGATCCGGCCATTCAGTACCTATCTTCACTGCCAATCATCCTTTCAAACAAGAGTGACTGTATATTGGTGGCAGAGTCTGAATTTGATAGGAGAATGAACGCCCCGTCTAGGTTCTATCCAAAACCCAGTAAAGGACTCCTGAGATACGAGTCTGGGCATAAATCAGTTTCAGCCTTTGTTGACTGCTCATCGTTATCGAGTCCAACGTTACAAACATAGGGTCAATGAAGCAGCTTTCGATGTATCACATGGCAGCAGCAGCAGCTAAATTCCGACCGGTCTCCTTCTTAAATCAACACTGTTCTGTGTTCCTAGAGCTTTGGCCAGAATTGGCATCTTATCCGATCTCTTCACAACAAACGTACATGTTGGTGTATGGGGCGCAAGTCATGGGGTATGTGTCTGGAGAGCTTTCTGGCACATTCGGAGCTTTCGCGAACGGGTTAATCGCTATCTCAAAATTAAGAGCTCGATTACGACGTTTCATCTCTCGGTCTGGATATGGATTCATCTCTGCCTCTTGGACGGCCTCTCACTGTTGATATCATAGGCGAAAACTTGAGTTTCAAGTATTGACAGAAGGTCGCTTTTAAATATGGTTGAACACCTTCTGTTGCACTAAATCCAGGATCTCTATCTTGCAGGAACTGACTTTGATACATGGAACAATCCCAAGAAGTGCAATAGATGATCCAGAGAATTACTCCATCTCGGTCTCGGCATGGATTCACCTCTATGTTCTTTCGACGGCCTCTCACTATCGAAACAAATAGTGAAAACACGAGATGCGTGTATTATTGAAGAATGGTTTTGCGATATGGATGAAGACTCCGAAGTACGTCCAGGGTCGTAAGGAGCTCTTTACAGACCGATCCGGCAACATTCTCCATGTCGATCGTGGCAATCTAGTATAATCCTGGATTTATGACGAGTCCCGTCTCCCAGTAATAAACAGCTTCATTAATGGTCGGCATGATTGTATTTCGAGCATGCTCATTCTTTGTCCCCCCTTACCGGATGATTTTGGATATACACAAGACCACGACGACGCCTGTTTACTAACAGAATTTGGCTCCAATATAGGGATGCTTTCTAAGCGCATCCCAAAAGCTTCGATTAGGTTTCTGCAAAATATAGCATGAATCCATGACGAATCTCGTTTTTTGGACCCTGAAAGCTTCCTCGACGGTCGGTGTGATCGTCTTGCAGGGATTCTTGTTCTCTGCGTTCGTTCGAGTCGTCGTTAGAGGACCATGATTTACAAATGTAAGATCTGTGAATCATCAAAAACTGGCTTTTGCATATGAAGGACACTCCTAGGCACAGTTCAAGATCCCCGACACTGATATAAGCCGAGAGTACCCGAAAGACGTTCCACCTGAAGTATGGAACAGATCTTCCTGCAGTGCCCACTGGAATATCTTCTTGAAGGTTGAGAAAGTATCCAGAGAGTCCAAGTCGATCTTTGTCTCGCACGTCGGTTTGGATGGAGACAAGATTCCGGACATATGACAAGGAGCACCCGACTGGCCTAACAGAATTTCAGTACACCAGCCTGTTAGTTGGAGCGGTATGCCAGAGTATGTATTGCGTCAGTGGCAAGGGGAGCGATGGTGTCCTGATTGTCCTTGGACTGAGTCCAGTATGCCAGAATATGTATTGCGTCAGTGGCAAGGGGAGCGATGGTGTCCTGATTGTCCTTGGACTGAGTCCAGTATACGCTCAGACATATGACGGGTCTCGTGTCTCGTGGCTTTGAAACTGGACAGCTTCACTCGACGGTCACACAGCTGTCTTTGGTGTTCTGTGCTCGGTTGAGAGTTATCTTTCTAAAACAAATTGTTACAGATTGGAAATCTGTACATTATCGAAGATGGGCTTTTTTATTTGAAGGGACACTCCTAAGCACACTTTAAATACCTTAATACCGACCCTGGCACTCCAGTAAGCATGGATCTCTTACTAGAGCCTTACAAAGTAAGAGGCATCGGCATCATCGGGCAAGAAAAGAAGTTCAACGTTGCAATCCCAATTGGACAGCTTCGCTCGACGGTTCACACAGCGGCCTCTGGTTCTAAGTGTCTTCATGACAGTTATCATTATTGAAGGAGATATTTCAGGCTCGAGAATCTTCCATTGGCAGGAGCTGGCTTTCTTACCTGGCTGGACACTTCTGGTAAATTCCACGCATGTTAAATAGATCTTCTTTATCTTTACAGAATTTGATAAGCAAGTCTATATCCCTGAATCCAAGTTATATTGCTATACGTCTTTATATGCTGGTATCACTGATGAAAATTAGTAGCCATTCAGCTTCTCTATAGCTTAAGATCGATTAAACATTATATACTCCCTTGAACTTACCTTACCTACCTTTACTTATAAATACTTACGCCCGTAGCTTGTATACCTACACTACACTCATCTTTACTGCCACAAGCATAGACTTCAAACTTATAAGCATCGTCTAGACATACAACCATGCCCAAAAACACGCCATTCACGTGGTCTGCTCGCGTCTTCGAGGCTAAGGGCAAAGCTGCCCAAATGCCTTATTCACACCAAAGGTCTTGTGTTGAAATTTCTCTCAACACCGATTTTGGGTCATGTAGGGAATATTTTAGGGAGCAAGATGTTCACCTCCTTGAACTTAATCAAGCTCTCGAATCTTCAGCCCCTTTCTAAGTTGGCTTGCATCTTGCATCTTGCACCCGCTAAGTTGTTTTGCGAACATCTTGAATTTTGGGCTTGAAGGCAAAGCCTTTGGCAGACAAGAAACATTGTTGTCCCAAGAGACCAGTGCAACTTAAGCTGCTTGCAAGTTTCGTGCTGGAAGCATCGCCATACTTGCTAGGTTCCAGTCATCGAACGATCGCTTATAAACGTATCATTATCATTTGTTCGCTCAGTATCCGCTCCTTTGCTATAAGCTTAGCTGCCACTCCGGCACAACAACCTTCCAGTGCTGTACGAAAATTCCTCGGGAGGTCATGGACGCAGATTCCCCACAAAGTACAGATGAAACACCGTGGGATCAGACGGCGGATTTCGTGGAAGCTACAGATACTGTAGTACGTCCTGGTGGATTGACAGCATACAGTGAGTAGCCAGTTGAGATAATTGCTTCTAGGAAAGATCATTGACACGGGGGTAGTCGAGCCTCGTCCAGTAGGATCTGTCCCGACGGATGTAACAGGTTTTGTCCCTGGGTAGGATAACTGTTGGGTCACATATGTTAACAATAGACTAAAGCATGAGTAGGCAAGCGGCATGGACAAGCAATGAATGGTCTAATGTAAGCAATCATACTGATCTAAGTTTTCAGGCTAGAAGCTTTGCTTACCATCATCATAGATTCTGTACACCTTGTGCCCCCCTCCCGGTTGGGAAGACTTCCGTCAATCTCAACCACCACCACTCAAGAGAGACACCGAGGGAAATATAATATATGAAAGCAATCCACTACCAGCAGAGCCAGGAAAGAGGGCAAAAAAGGCGAAACCTCTTCGCGATTTCTCAATCTTGCCCGACATAGTAAGCTTATTTCGTAACGCCATCATATCGTCTATATCTGACTTATGCCAGATCGGGACTCGAAACCCCTGGTGGTACTACGAAGTTATTCGCCGCATCGACCCTCGGGTATGCTGGAGTGATATCCTCATGAGGATGCCTCTAGAGGGCCGAAGAAAGCAGAATGCTCTAAACATGGAGAGCTCCAGGATGAGACCGCGATATACCATGGTCTCATGGCACCCAAAATCTGACGAATCAAAGGAGAATGAGATTCGTCAGAGAGTCATGAGGAATTTGACTCCACAGCAGGTTGCGGCAAATACGACTAGAGGTAGTACGCCTGGTCTTATCAACCCACTACAGGGTGAAGCAGGTGGTAGAATTGCACATCTGGCCTTAAGGAACGGTCAAGGCCAGGTTCGAGGCTCGAGGCCACCGAGGCCTAAAAACATCAAGAAGCCGAGTAACTCAAGAAGCCCAGATGAACCGATTGAGGATGAGCATGATGAAGAGGACGCCGAAGAGCATGACGAGGTGGATGAGGAACCGCAATTTGAAGCTTTTCCAAGTGCGCGCACCCCCAGCTACGCACCATATCCCGTAAGTGGCTCCAACTTCGAACCATGTCGATCAAAAGCTAACCAAGGTATTATCTTCACCAGTCCACGAATCACCAAATTTCTCGCCAAACTGTTTCTGCGATTGATGGCCGGGACCGTGTTCAATCTATACGTTCTCAAGCTCGCTCTTCTCGTGACACTCGCTTACCTCCTTTCGACTACTTCCCTAGCGAAGTGAGGGTGGCGGAGGAGCATGCGCCAAGAAAGCGTAAACGGGCCGTCGACGCCTCTGCTCTTACTGATGATGAAGAGATTGGGGCAACTGTCCACCACCTACCCAGAAGACGGGTAGCCGCAAGATCTACATCACGTTATACTCTAAATACTCCATTCACCTCTGGGGGACGTTCACATATGAGAGGAGACCCTATAAATTGGAGCCTGTTGACTCAAAGAATGGGAACAGTAAGACCTCCTGGCCGAGTCTCACCTGGCTCTCACTCTTCTCGGACACTGTCGGTTTTAGGCGCACGGGTCGCTCGTCATGTACCACCGCGCGAGGAAATGGAGTCTGTAAGACAACGCAACCGTACGCCATTTGGGGCTTCACAGCTAGAAGGACAAAAATACTCGGCCCCTCCATGTCAATGACCAGTCCGCAGGACAAAGTAGAGCCAGTTACACCAACAGGCCAGGAGGGAATGATAGCCTTCGCATGGGTGGACGTCGAAGCGTGCCTATGGCCGGCAATCATTCGCTTTCGCCAGCCTGGGAGTATAATCATCATACCGCTATGCATCGTCGAGTAGCAAACGATGCTCACCTCACCAACCCTGACGGTGTTATCCCAGCTCAAGGCTACTACGAAAACTTCTCGGCTTTTCAGGCGCAGCAAGACCGTGTCACAAGGCAACCGATCCATACCGCTGCCTCTAATTTCAATTTTGATCCCGTTCAGGAAGAAGTGAGCACCCGCTATAAGAGTCCTTCGCTCCTCTCAACTGAGGAGTGTCGTAATCTTTGGTCTGGTGAAGAGGACGTGGTCTGGGGAAATAGAAATTCGACTATACCACGCTATACGGATACTGAAGTGGTGGGATCAGGCCTACGAGGCACAAACCATCTTCGCCCATTCCATGCATCCCAGCGTACTCAACCCTACGTGAACAGCGTACCCCGACCAACGATCACAGCCAATCGGCCTAGACTACCGGACCAGAGACCAGCGCCGGCACCTCCGAACAATCCTTTCTTTGGCTACAATGACGATGATACGGCCACTTACGAGGGATCTGACTAGCAATGACTTCCCCAGTTGCTTGTAACCTCTTTGATGCTTGTCCATTGACTTTTTTACTTCTTAAAAAGGTAGCTTACGGATTAGGACAGCTTTATCGCGATCTAGCATTCCATTGACTCTTTGTTCATCGCAATAGATATAGCCAATGCAGGCCCAGATAGAATTAGAATAGCAATTACTCCCCCAAAATCCTACGGTGCATTAACCAGGGCAAATTGCCTTTATATATGATATATTCTTTGACTTTGGATCTGCTAGATCATCTCAGAGCTCCGCATGGCTTCTTGTGATCCTCGTTGGATTCCTTTCGTTTATAGAGTTTCCCATTCTTCACACTTAGAAATACTTACGAGACCATCATTAGCTAGACTAACCTTAAGATGTCCATAGACCGTCTTCCCAAGGTAAGTTATGAAGCCTTCGCCACAGTACGACGGACGCGAAGGACTTGCAATCTTTCGGTCATGGGGGAGATTCGAACGAATCACGTGATAGGGCTCGCTAAAGCCCTTTGCTCGGGACAAAGGTGTTGTCCGAAATTCTGAATCATTGAACTTGTATGACCAGAGCAATGGCGCCTTTCCGCGCTTTCAACATATTCGGACCATGGGAATTCGCCACAACAATTTACCCTTTCGAAGCCCCTTCAACATATTTCTCGGTCCATTGGTCCGCTCATCTAACTTCCTCGATTCAATCTTTCTCGCCTTCTCAACTGATTTGGCCTGATCTTCTTAAGTCGTTCAATTCAGATCTGGACTTATTCTGCAACTTGAATCTCTCAACCAGAGCCTCAAGTCCCCGTAGGGTCCTCAGGACCGGCCTCGTCGGCGGAACATTATACTCTCGAAAGTATTAGACGGTCCGTCGCAGAGCTTGACATCAATGCTCAGGATGTCTCGCAATACAAGACTGTGGAACCAGAGCCCACACTATATTGCAGCAACTCAATGTGTTCTTCGTCCAGGAAGCATGAGCAATTATGGTAAATGTAAAGTCAGGTTTCGCACGATATGTGCTGAATTACCAACAGTCGTTCCCCGTCGTGTAGGTCAGAACCCCTTCGACGTCACTGGATTTGTGTTCGGGTAAGGTTTTTGCTCGTTCATCCTGTTGATCAAGAAGCTTCTAATCTCTCTACAGCCAGGCAGAGTGGGATAAGGACAACCTTCCAGATGTAAAACACCTTTGCATACCTGCTCAATGTCACTACTGACGATTACCCAAGGTCTTGTATGTTCTTGAGGCCCCACCAGGATGGAATGAATTCCGGTTGAGCGCTCGTCCACCTCAGAAGAAGGACGCCGATGGTAGTCTCATGTTCGAGCGAAACCCAAGGCCTGCAGAGCTTGGGAAGCCTGCAAAACATAGAGAACCGTTACTTGATTTCTGTATCCTCCCAGACGTCATTGGTACGCAGGAGCCGTGGTGGTATTTTGAGGCGATCCGGCGTATCGATCCCCGTGTGAGATGGACCGATATCACGATGCGGATGCCGCTTGAGGGTCGGCCAAGTGACAACTCTCTGAACCAAGACGGCGTCAGAAATCGACCAAAGTATGGCCTGCGATCCTGGTTCCCAAAGCAAGTTCACCAGGCTCGTAATACGAGACGTGACACGGTAATGGCTATGCTTTCACCGGCACAGATAGCAGCCAATACGACTCGAGGAACAACGCCGGGTCTAATCGACCATATACTGGGTGAAGCTGGCGGCAGGGTTCCTCATCCTGCTGGGAGGAAAGGTCAGGGCGTGCGACGTGGACCGAGGAAAAAGGCTAAATTGAACATCTCGGACAATGAAGCAGACGACGAAGAGTCTGAGGCGGAAGACGATAGCGATGGGGTGTCCGACAGGGAGCAGTCAGATAGCTGGGCTAAGCCTGTCATACCCAGGGTCGAACCAAGGAAGAGTATGGCTCGGCGAAGCAAGTTGGAGAATACCGCAGACTGGAAATGGGTGGGTGGTGTGCTATATGATGGGCGAGGCCTCGGGAAGAGTAAACCGCTAGGGTACAAACAACAATCAGAGACCGGAGCGCAGAATGGTGGAGGAAAGAAGAGAAAGGCGGAAGTAGAAGAAAAACAAGGCCCAGAGTTGCCACGCAAGAAGAGAGTTCTCGATTGGCTCACCGCCACACCTCTCGGTCCTGGATCTTTTCAGCTGCCCCGGAACTTGGTCCAAACCCAACTAAGAGAATCTGCTGCACACATTCCCAATGACAAACCCCACCATCGCTATGATTGGCATTCAATTGAGCATGCAGCCCCGTATAATACAACCTCCTACGTGAGTCAGATGCAGATTCGATCTTGGAAACCTGCTGACTTCTCGCCGAAACAGACAAACTTCTTTCAAGAGTTGGAATGGGATAGTAAGCCTACAATAGGAGTACGGTCTTACGATGGTGGCGATCAGTGTCAATACAATAGTCACTTCATTGCAGCAAGTACATTTGGAGGAACAGCCGACCTGGGTCCGATCGATGGTAACAAGATGGCGAATGCAGAGCTGAACCGAAAGCGCAAGCGCGACGAAGATTGCGCCTGGGACGAGGATGGTAAACGAACAATAAAGAAGGCAAAATCTACGGGAGCGAGGGATGTGGAGTCTCGCCCGCTCCAAGTAGAATCCGACGCAGAATTTTCCCATCCATCTTCAAGACCAGCTTTCAAGGAACCTGTCATAGTTGTTCTCCCTCCGGCGCCAAGCAACAAGCGCAAGCGCGGCCGAAAAGACTCTATTGTAAGCTTCGAAGGAGAAGTTCTTGAGCCGAAGGAGTCGGAGAGTGCAGTCGACCAGGCTATCGACTGGCATTATCCTCCAGTCATACCGGCGCAAGGTCCTCAATCCGACAGTCGCTCCAGCCCAAGATACATTCCTAACAAGTGTTCCGAGATGAAATCGTCCCAGAAAGACCCTTCAATACTAATCTGCCCGCTCTTGAGTGCAAGGGATGGTTTGCGAAGGGCCGAAGCTGAAAGCCATATGTCACTGGACCAGAGCCACCAAATTCATAGGTTACCATTAATGGATTTTATGAAACAAGTGCTTGCTGGATTTGCTTTTGAGTGGCAGGAATAGATTCAGCTATAGACGTGTTTGAGTTCTGTCTTACGTTTTGTGATTCTGGGCGTTACATATTGGCTGCCATAACTGGATCAGGTCTCGCAGAGTATATTATCTTTTGTACGTGGTATCATTGACTTTTGGGAAGCATGGCAGCATCGGTTGGGGGTTTGGGGGGGCCTCTGGTATCTGGATTACTGCATCGGTTGGCGAACAGTTTTCAGTTCCTTCAGTATCGGCCCTATGGCGTTGAGCAATTATTGATAAAATATAATTCAGAATTGCCAATCCGTAGCCTGAGGGCGCTGGTCGACTAGAGGTCTTTCTAGTATCTGACAAACACTAGAACGAGATCAAAATCGTCTCCGTCTGGCTTTTTCCCTCAGGATAGAATCAAACTAAGACACCAATCTTGAGCCATTGAGTTCTATCTCCGGACGTTTTCGTGTTTCGGAAGGTCTTTGTAGTAACAATGAGTTTCAGAGCATTCAAGTTCGAATTCGCTCCCAGCAAACCCTTCTTTAGAGAGCTTGGCCAATAATTACCCATACGCTTCTCTTGGGTGACAATAGAAACCTTAGGTTTGAAAGCGCCATACATCGAATTCACTCGATCGAGATATTGCGAACCGTATTCTCTCGAAGCCTGACTCGTGAATCTCCCAAGCACGCTCTAATTTGCCCAGATCCCCAGCCGTTCACTGACCTTTTAGGCGAGCAAGACCTAACTTGCTCAATTCACTCGATATAAATTCGCTCAGGGTAACTGTTCATCCGGCCTTTGATACTCCTGGGTTCACAACAAAAGTATTGTTCGGGACACGCGATTGTTATTACTGAAAGGTACACTTTGCCTGCCATTTTGACACTCGAGCTTGGTCCCTCACTCCAAGATTCGGCCAGACGGTCGTTCGATATCCTGGTAAGTCACCCCTGTCAGATTCCAACTCTTTTTCAGATGCAACAACGATCCATCTCATCGGTTTTTGCCTTTGCTCATCTTGTCAACCGTGCTGGTCACCAAACGACTTGATGTGAGCTCATTATCCTTACACTACCTTCTGCTTCACGCACCATATCGTAGATGGCTAACGTAAGCATATAGTGCACAACAAGTCGAATATATGGCACAAAATCCCTTCTTAACCACCGTACCGTGGGAGCAAAACCCAATGTTTCTTGCGGCAATCAACCGCAATACACTACCGAATGGTCCACATACCTATGGTAAGACCTCAATGACACACTGCTTGGCTGCAAACCAAACCAACTAATACAATAAAAAGCGGTGCCGCGACCTACAGGCAACTCACCAAGCGATGTGACGGCATTTCATCCTGGGTGAGTGAAGCATCACTTGAAGACTGGAGAAATGACGTTGCTGATTAACGATTCAGGCAAGCTGCTTGGAGCGCTACCCACCCGCCAGCTGTGAGAAGTATTTCTCCACTCTACGATTGTAAGACTGACCAACCGCAGATACTATACCAGTTCGAGCCGACAGCTGAGTGGAGGGTATTTAAGAGATCGCCGCCTCCTCCACAGAAGATAGATTCCAAAGGCAGACCAATGTGGGAGAGATGGTCCAAGCCAGGAACAGAAGTTCAGCCCCTTTTGGACTATGCAATTTTGCCTGACCAGGTAAGAATCGTGGGGCTTTGACGCTATGCGGTTTTGACTTCTGGCAGATTGGCACCCAGGAAGAATGGTGGTACCTAGAGGCTGTTCGCCGTCTTGACCCACGGATTCATTGGCGAGACATCATGATGAGAATGGAGCGACTAAACCGCCGCCAAAAGAATACACTAAACCAGGAGGCGGTGCGAGCACGTACAGATCTCTCCATGCTGTCATGGTTTCCTAGGGCGACGAAATTCGTCATTAACGCAAGGCTAGATGGGTTACTTCGGTCCTTGACGGTGGCTCAGATCGCTGCAAACACGACCAGAGGAAGTACGCCTGCTTTCTTGGTTCTACCAGCAAGCAAAGGGAATCACAAGCTTTCACCTCGCATGCCCACACCGATCGCCACACTCAGTAACTCCGCTAAGAATCAGAAGCCACGACCTGGATCGGGCTATATTCCTGGTGCCGGTTGTGAAGAAGCGAATGATGATAAACTAGTAAATCGTAACGTGAACCTTCATGGGGCACTTCAAGGTGAAGAACGTCAAAGCCAAGCACGCCTATATGAAGGAAGTAATGAAGAACCATACAACTTTGGGCGATATCAACGTGAAGCCAATGGACGTGAAGTAGGGGGGAAAAGAGCGGAATACAAAATCAATGGAAGCAATGGATTCACGCCAGGTGCTGAAATGTTTCCTCCAGTTCTTTATAATCCAAGCTTTCTATCCGTGTCTGGACTGGAATGGGGGCATGGGAGTAGCCGGGGTGGACCTTTATGGTCTTCAAGAAGGGAGGAAAATGACCGTTCTTCTCAGGTCAATTCACCCTCCAAACCAACTGGCCGTAACGTACTGACAAATCACAGCAGCTAGAGTTTGCTACCTCATACCAGTCCGGCATTCCAACTCTCAGGCCTAGTGTAAACCCCTGGAATCCAAGAAAGTTTGACACGGTGAGAGCTCATCAAACTAAGCCATCACCGACTCTTGCAACAAGTTCCTTCAAGCGCGTATACGATGAGCCAAAAGAATACGCGTGGATGCCCCGCGTGTCGAATCATACACCCCACGCGAAAGAGCGAAGAGCTGCAATCATGACATCGGCACATGCCAATTGCCATCTGCGCAATGCTCAGGGCAGCACTAGGACATTCGGAAGGTTAATACCGAATGAAGCAAATACAATTGAGCGAACGACCAACACTGAACCTTACAGCACAGACTTGCGACATTCCTTTCAGCCTTCCTTCCCTGCTCCCATCTTTCGGGAAGCTATTCAAGTTCAAGTGGGCAGGAATGCAGTAACTCTAGCTCCATCAACCAGGCACACTACTAGTTCCGAAGATGGGCTCTCTCCAAGCATAAAACAGCAAGAGTCAGTAGCAGGATATGAGTTTGACAATTTCTTCGACATGGATGCCTATCAGAATAGCTGATCTTGTTCGGTTCTTTCGAACCTGGCTAAACCGGCCGGCAATGCAGCCCTCAGCTAAGGCATCTGAAACCGGCTAGCTTCAAGTACTCCAATGAGGATCAAGCAATTTCTGTTTTTCGAGTGGACACCCTCCAAGGTGTCCAAAACATCTTGATCTTTACCATGGACTTTTCTTGTTCCCCATAGAAAGCAATCCACATCTCCAAGAAAGCACTAGGAATGTTCTAGTGCTATCATGACCTGCTCATGCAACTTTCATGCATACAAGACAAGCAAAAAGCTCAAAGAAGTAGCTCGTACCATTTTCCATATATTGTAGCTTCTGCTAATCACCCGGCCCGATGGTATAACTTACTCCGATAGAATAGACACGCTTTAAGATCATCTGAGCCCGTTGAGATGATCATGGCACCCATTTATAATCACCAACAATCCAGGTTTGAGCCTTAGGGCCCTCTTGCCCTTCTCTTATATATTTCGCTTCTAGTCCAGTTTCTCCCAGACAGTCTTTATATGATTCGTCGTCCCGGTAATATATATAAACTTTATACAACACCAAATCATATATCCAAAATGCACCTCCACAAGACCGTGCCTCTTCCAGTAGACACGTCTCCAAACTTTCGGACGACCTTTAGAAATGAAAAGTCTTCAGCTCTGTGCCCGCCTATGATACTGGTCTTTTTCAAATGGTAATTCGATATTTCCCAAGAACTTATAAAGCAAACTTGGTTGTTGACTCGACTTCGTCGGGTAGTTTAGCGGTCTTGCTCGTGAATAAGATTCCACACTCGCTTTGAACAACACTTGACCTTGGGATATCTCAGAACATTTCGACGTCCAACCACTCTAACTCATCATATGATTTGCTCAGGAATCTTGCCCCAGGTCTTTGGCACTTGATTTCTATCACTGTCTTTAACTACCAAGTTTTCTTCATCATAGCCCTTGAAGTATTAGCTCTGCAAAGAACAGGCGAAGGTTCTAGGAAAGACTCGTCTGCTAGTGCTCTAGAGTACAGAGATGTGTGCATCTTATGCGGAAGCGCGTGAGAAGCGTCAAAGTGGAACGACATCCACCAGTTAGTCTTTAGAAGATCATCGCCTCGATCCAACAATCAGATCTTCACAGCAGTCTGATACAGCCCCTAGCGACCTGTATCTTTTAGAAAGAAACTCTGGCTTGTTGGAGCAATGGCTCTTAACGTAGTCCCTTGGGATCGAAACCCGGAATTTTTAGCTGCATGCATCAGTCAGATACCACCTGGTGGTGCAACGGCATATAGTAAGACCAAATGAGGAGGGAGCTTGTGGTGCACCAGACTCTTGCTGATAAGGTAATAGCTGATCCCGAGCCAATGGGGAGTTCGCCGTCTGACGTGACAGATTTTATCTGGGGGTATGTAGAGTCTCCAGGAGGCCGAGGAGAGAAGCTAATTCATCGTACAGGCAGCAGGCTTGGAGTGAAACGAACCTGCCAGATGTAAGTCCCTGAGTTTACATACCTCTTGGTGCGTGGTTGATTCCAAAGACAGATACTGTATTTACTTGAGCCGTCCCCGGAATGGAATGCATACGTGGGGTCAGCTCGCCCACTACAGAAGATTGGCACAGATGGTGAGCCAGTGCTCGAGCGATATCCAATACCCGACAAACAGGGGGTGGTTCGGGCACAGAAAATTCTTGATTTCAAGATTTTGCCTGATCGGGTAAGGAGTCTCTGTCCTTCTCCGCTAGTCAGGTTGAAAGTGGCTAAGCATAACGTTTCAGATCTGCACTAAAGCCCCATGGTGGAAAGTTGAAGCATGGCGCCGATTAGATCCTCGTGTACGATGGTGCGATATCCTGATGAGAATGGAGCTTGGGGGTCGGCCAAGCCGAAACGCCCTGAATACAGAATGCTTCAGGTGGAGGGGAAAGTTCACGATGATATCCTGGCATGACACCCCGACACCTGGCGCGGCTGGAATAACGGCAGAGGTGCTGAGGAGTCTGACGACTGCCCAGAGAGCCACTAATTCAACGAGGGGGAGTACGCCAGGCTTGATAGATCCTTCTGTTGGGGAACAAGGCGGCCGGATACCCTTACCAAACCCTCCACGTCCAGTAAGACGATCTGGAGTGCCAACGGCGAACGGAAATAATGTGATTGGACAAAACAATCTGGCGTTTCTGGCAACAGGCCCTCCACAGGCTGGAAACCTTGGGTTTGGACATTCCAACGGGCATGGGGTACATGATCTCCTCCTTTCTGTGATGTTTCGAAATTTGCTAATGGTGGTGCAGCTCTACGACACCAATCATCAAAGCCTAACGATACCTCAAAACATCGCATTCGGGGATGACCTCGGCAGCTCGGTCATGGTAGGTCCTAGTGGTCCCATGAATACGTATGGCGTTACAACCCCTATGCCATGTGGGTCTTCTTATCAACCGCCCCATCACTCATCGCTCGCACAATATTCCCAGCATGACGTGTCGATGGGTTTGGGACAGCGAGCTGCAATAGGTACTTTCCACAACGATAGTGCGTCCGCGATCTATATCGTTGGTGGAATCATAAGCTCAACAAGAAGCTCATCTTCGAATCGATCGGTGCTTGGTGTCCCTACATCTTTCCAGCCACTCGATGAAGGTAGCAATTATGACCAAGGACGTCAATTCAGAATCCCATCGCACCCAATCTTACCTGGTGTACCAAAACGCTCACATGACTCTGGTGAATCGGACGTGCAAGACCCAAGACCTTTCAAGAGACCTCGCGTTGTCCAGAATTCGTCGAGCGCTGTTCTAAACACGCCATGGTCAAATGCGTCTACGTTGAGGCCAGGGCCTAGAGTGAGACACAACGGCCCAGCTACACAATTCCATGGAGACTTTACCAGCCAAACGTTCACACCAGAATTGCGAAGACATGTTCAGCAGTACACGTCCAACTCTACATTCTATCAAGGGTCCCCTGAACAAACACTCTCTAAGGTGACAGATCAAGAGGGACCATCAGAGCTGTCGGGGTTTCCGAGATATTGGGATCCCACAATGAAGAGACGTTCTCATGCAAGAGCGTCCCGTTCTTCGACATACCTCTCCCTGCCAATCCGAGGCCATGAAAATATCCATGAGCAGCAGGACCTCAATGCCAACCCTGATTCCAGCTTTGGTGACATCCTAAGTCCAACAGATGCTGCTCAGGCATTTGAGGTGGGACTAGCTTTTGACTATTCAAGAGGCAGTTCAAACACATGGACTTCAGAGCGAGGCTCAAGGGCCGACTTTGGAGGAGCAAGAAATTCAACATCCCATCGGATAGATTGCACTGAGAATGAGCAACAACCAGCTATGCATCATCCAACGGATCGTGTTGCATTAGACGCTGCTACGCGTGCCTGGCTGGCAGCTGATGGCGGCTGGGACGAATTTCCAATGTCGGTCGGTAGTGAAACAAGCACTGTTGGTCAGCATGATGCTGGTGGCTCTGTTCGACAGGATGGCGTCTTGAACACTACAAGTCGGCAGACTAGGATGTCCGCCTCAGCGACCACTGGAGCAAGCACCGTCTCCCAGCATGAAGAGCTTCACAACCAACCCGATACAGTGTTCACAAATTCAAGCACTCGAAATGGAATTCCTTGCCCAGCCACTGGAGATGCCAGCCCCCAATCTCACCAGTCTCAGCACGGTACTGCGAACTTGGATGGTCTTGATTATCTCTTCAACAATTCTGATGAGGATGACATCTGATATTGCAATAATGAACCACGATACGGTACCTCAGCAGACACCTACGCTTTGAACCCCACTATGCCGATTAACACCGTCAACGAAGACCTCAGAGTTCTCGAATTTTTCAGCGGCATCGTGGCCGCCACTCGTCTGTGGTAGTGACCATGGGATCATTTAGGCTTCTAAGCAACTTAGCTAGATAAGCTCAATGGCATTCTTGGCATCAGTCCACCTAAAGCTGGCCTGCCGTCCGCATGGTCACCGCCTTGGAACATAGTGAGGTTTTTCTACTAAAATAGACAATTTTGGTTGGCGAGTTTTTGACACTGGTAGCGGCTCAAAATTGTGACTCGTCCGCTCTAAATAGCACAAAGAAGAGTAGAAGGCCCCTGTTGGCTGGGTAGCTTCTCTCCGCTGGCGTAGTTGTACTTGTAACGTTGACAACCTCAATGTTTTGACCTTATCTGATGCCACGTTGTGACCACAGTAGATTCAAAGCTTCTTGTATCGACTGTGACTACTTTGCCCCGTTGTGGGACTAGCTTCGAATTCTGAGATTCGGTTGACAAGTGGTTATATTGAGCAATCGTCTATTCTTTTGTTTCTCTGTTTACGATCCGTCGTGGAACGGGCCATAACTCTTCTAAGGTTCTGCGAATTCTGTATCTCATTGCCCTTAACATATTCTGGCGTGCTTCACAACGATTCTAGTCCTCCCTATCATAGCTGTGAGTATTCGAGGTCTTTCTTTAGTCAAATGATGAGTCATTGGAGACAGTAACAACCGGCTTTAAGGCAATACTCTTAGGATAGTAACTCCAACACTTCCATGCCAACGGTGATTCGACCAATATTGAGGGTCTTCGAAGGAGCTTTTCTTCATTATCTTTCCTCTGCCTACCTTCCACATCATCTGCTAGTAGCCACATCGAGCAGTTAGTGAACTCCTTGACTGGACGCGAATGCTTCTTTCCTCGTGGATATTATTCGTTCAGGCTTAAGCCGCCGTTTAATTTTCACCCACTATCCACTCATCCGCAGAACACGGTAGTCAAACTTGAGCTGAGACCTTTGCGCAGGATGTATCGATCATCCCTTACTAAAGAGAGCAGCAAATAGACGGATGCGCTTAGCAGGTTTTTCATGGTGTGGTCCCCTGAGTCGCCATTGATATTGACTAACAGAAGCATAGAGCCCAGTGACCACCTGGCCCCGCGTGGACACTCCATCCTGAAGAGAGCGGCAGGCACGAATGATTCCATGACTACGCATCAAAATTTCTCCAGGCCATACATACGATAACCTGTTTGCGTAAACCTCACCCATAAAACGGGCCCATTGCCTTGCATCCATATGCCTGAAAGCAAGGAAAAAGAACGGAAGATCTCGAACCAGCATATGGCTATCAGGAAGCCTCCGACAACGGGTCAGTGCTGTGTGATTATCAAGCATTGGGGGACGAGCGTCTATCCGTCTGTACGTCGAATGGATAGCATCTATAACCATTCCCTTTCGGGGTATGATCCAATCAGCCTCTTTCTGTGGCATCGGACAACCTGCTTCAGTACTACGATGTCTCAGCTCCAGTATGTTCAATACCAGTGGTTTCGGTTATTTGGCGTTCTACCTAGCAGTTGGCAACATCCATGGAAGTACGAAGGAAGCCAGAGTCCGCTTCATCTTCAGTCCCTATTCAAGCAATCATCCAGGAACGTCTTCTAGATGGATCAACCTATGATTCTGTCTCTGTTCAGATGCAGAACAGGCTCTCAGAAGATATGGAGAACTTTGCATTGCAAATTCAATCTAAACGCACCATGCTTCGAGAGGTGTTGAGCTTAGAGCCATCTTGAAATAGCTTTCGAAGTCATCTATTCTTATCTGAGCGATGGAAATCCCCTCGCCTATAGTGCAGGCTGTAGTCTCTCATGGCTGTCGGTTGATAGTTCTAGTAGGACCATAGAATATATTGCCCCTTTTCTGGGAGGACGCCTTTCCCAGGGCCCAGGTGGAATGTTCTTTAGTCTCTATCTCCATGCTAGCATAGACTCGTAGCGTGATGTTTTGCACTGTTTTCCGGGATATCTTCCATTCGGCCCAGTAATTGCCTAACAATAATCAACTTTGATCCGATAGGTCCGAGCTTGTTTTGGCACGCTAGGAAGCTGTGATATAGTGACCTGTCTAGCAAAACACTCCACGTTCTTACCATAGACCCAGCAATCGCTAAGCATCGCACTCTAGTCCCATCATTGCAAGCGTTCAAGTCAGTAACTTGGTATCCAAGCCTAGGTATTGTGTTCAGGCCTTTAGCTTGACTACACCTTGATTTGATAGACACGAAGAACGTGCACACCAACAACCTACTCCAACAGCTTCACTTTCGTGAACCACTTTCGTGAGTGAGTTTTCCCCCAGAAATACGAATTCCGATCTTTCTGCCTGAAGTCTTGCGTTCAAACCTATAATGCTCAATATTATTGTCGGCCACTGACCTCTGTCATCAGATAGTAACATAATTACAAGCTCGACATGGCGGGCAGTATGGTTCCATGGAATCGGACTCCGGAATTCTTGGCGGCCACGAACTCCACAATCATTCCTGGTGGGCCAACGGCCTATAGTGAGATCTCCTATCTGGGTAACATATTTTCTAGCCTGACTAACCACACTATAGCTCTACCACGACAAGTGGGTAACTCCCCTGGGGATGTAACGGCCTTCCATCCAGGTCAGGTTTCGTGGTCCAAACATAACATGCCTGACATCTTGTACGTTCTGAGGCCGAGTGACGAGTGGTACGCGTTTACGGCGACCCCACTGCCACCTCAAAGACTCTCTGGGGGCCAGTTCATGTTTGTTGCTGCCGACGGCAGAATAGTTCTCTCCAATGATCGAGACGCGCACAACGATCACCAGCGTTTGCTGGACTTCAAGATCTTGCCAGACAAGGTAAGCTTTCCTTCTAGTCGATCTGAGAATTTTTCTAATCGGTTTTGGTGCTCAGATCGGCACGTTTGAGGAGTGGTGGTTCTTCGAAGCACTGCGTCGGCTGGATCCACGACTCCGATGGGAGGATATCCTTATGCGGATGGAACCGCTCAATCGCCCAACCGCCAACGCAGTTCAGGAACGAAGTTGTCGGACTTGGCGGCCAGCCTTCTCTATGCTTTCGTGGCATATTATTGGGCGATATACGAAGGCAAATGACAGGGTCAATGCGGTGATAGAATCGCTCAGCCAGGACCAGCTCAATAGGAACACCACACGAGGTTCCACACCCGGTCTTGTCAGTCCACACCTCGGTGAAGCAGGGGGTCGGGTCCCTTTGCCGGCATTGAAGCTTGGTGCCGGCTTGAGTCGTTTACAAGCCAGAAGAGTTCGCGAAGAACATCGAATGAACCAACTGCAAGGCATTGGGATGGACAGATCCAGTGAGCATTCGAGTGAAGATCCTTCCGGAGAAGCGGAAGACATTGGTACTACCGAACCTAAATCCAATGGACTGGCAAGCACAACCGCAGAGTTTTCCCATGACCACGCAGTCGGACAATCGCTACCAGGCATTCAGAATGGTGATAGGGTTACGAAGCGGGTCTACTCGTCTCGTAGACCATCAACCCCCTATGACACTGGCAGTAGCTCAAACCAAGCTCCTCGAGTGAGGAGGTACGCAGTCGCGGGTCACATCGATCAGAACGGCTCCGTTGGTGCGTACGCTTCTGTCTCCACAGTTCATGCACCAAGAATGAAGCGTCAGCGTGAGGATAAAGTTCAAGGTACCGAGCAAGGAAATGGCGTCATTGCAAAGAGACGTCGGACCACGATTGACCGTCCTGCAATTACCCCTCTTGTCTCGAGCAGCACGGCACCCCAGCCACGTGTAATAGCATTCGCAGGGCCATGGGTACCTCCGTCGTCTTTTCAACCCAGCATAATACCATACTCGTCAGTCTCAGGGCCGCATCTTCCAGCTTTAGACCAATTCTTAAACAAATTCCCTGCACACTCTACCACTGCCGCAGAAGTGGTTGCTGAGCCAGGTAGAATCAAGCAGACTGTGGGGTCACACATGCACACTGTGACCAATGCTATGGTCTCACCAGACTGGATCAATAGGCCAGTAAGTAGCGCCAGGAACGAGGAAGACAGTGTGATGGTGTACGGAAACCATTTGGAAGGATTCCACCCAACCCAAGGATACCAGTGGTTTCGGCAGGAATCTACTGGACCAAATCAGATTCAGAGCGTCATAGATTCAGCCACAGAATACCACGGCCAGGCCAATAGCCCAGGACTATCCCAACAAGGACCGTATGCTATACCAGACCCTTGGGTAGTGCATCCGGCTGTGGATTACGATGTACTTGCTCAGCAAAGTTGGCAAGATCTTCAGGATGCGATAAACTTTCTTGTCGATCCTGAGATGAGCCTATACGATGCTCTTGACATGTAGTATTACCAGCGAGCCGATTGGAGCGTTTCCCAAGACTTTACTCTCCAGCACAGCAAACTATACAGCTAAGAGCATTTCCGAGTCGAGAGGCAGAGTATCTCCATGTAAGTCCAGGTGGTACTGGGTTAAATCATCATTCTTCCACATAAGGGGTTTGCCGGCCAGTATACTGTCCCGAAGTGCTCGGCCTCAAACTGAATGCTGCCCCGCTCGATCCGGCTCTATTGGTATTTCTCAGCCATATTGTTATCTTTCCTTTAGCCAGTCTCTTGAATTTGTCGAGGTGCCAGCTCGGCTACACTACTTTGGATCAAACTCATCTGATCTGATGACCCCAGCCCTGGATATCTTTAGCCGCCATGCCAACGACCATCATTGAGGTTACCCATGTCAACCCAGGGCTTCACTGGTTGTTTTCGCCTTTGGCTTTAAGCAGGGCTCAAAATTCGACAAGGTCATATGCCCAGAGATCACATTGGGTAGAATGGAAACAGTACGGTCAGACTTGATCTCGGTATTGGGCCCCATGGCTGTTGAAGGATTACACATCAAAGTCTTCGAGCCCCATTACTGGAACAGCTCTATGTCTTGAGCGTCATGGGCCACTTACCCTCTTTTTTCCTAATGTAGCGTGTTCGGTGTGCTTGTGGATCGATTTCCTTTTCAATGACAGGTCCGTGTTAGTCAAAAAGTTCGGAAATGGAATGAATAGCCCCTTTCCTAGTTTCAATCAAAACATCATGAAAATTTTCAGGGCTCCATGTCCTTTGTCAGCTTCGTAATTCATGATAGTTCTCAACAAAATTCAGAGTGAGAGGGTGCTTGCAAAGTGCAGTAGGATAGAGCAAAACCTAAGAGCTGTATTTGGCATCACAGCGAATTCGATGTTTACGCTAGAGCCTGACTTAACACACATCTATCACCTCTAGTGTTACGACACCCTACCAGTCCCCGGATCATTGATGGTTGTTGGACAGCGTGTAGATACTCCGTAGAAGACTTGACGTTGGATTTGAGAGATCGTCGCTTGCGCCCGTTGAAAACGCCACTATGCTAGTCACGTGAACCCGAGCCATTCATAAGGTACCTCGAGGAATCGGACTTCATCCGTTCCCATAATGGCAAACTCAAATCACTGAAGCCTTAGTGTTGCTCGATCTATCCCCTGATCTATCCCAGTTTCTCTATTAGGAATTGTTGGATGACCTTGTCCACATCCCTCGCATTATCCACCTTGGCAGGATCAAACAGAATGAAACCATGAGGTGATCCTGCGAAAAATTTGAGAATAGTCTCTGTTCCAGTCATCTGCCATCGAACCGCCATCATTACACTATCATCCAGCATGCAGTCTTCAGTACCGCAAGTAAATAAAGCTGGAGGGAGCTTCAAGCCCGAGAGGTCTTGGAAAAATGGGGATATGGAGGGTTTGCGTCGCTCTTCGGGTGTCATTCCAGGGCAGAAAGCTTCCAGGAAGTGCTCCATGATCTCCAAGTCACGCATCAAGCGCGGAGATCTATGAAAGTTCCGGGCTTGGGGAAGGAACGACATGTCGTAGCAGCCAAAGTTGAGGACAAGCGCGGAAAACTGGAAATTAGATCTGGTGCCCAGAAGGTGAAGAGCCGTCAGCATAGCCAGGTGGCCTCCTGCGGACTTTTCTGCTGTCAGCTTGTACTTTCCATGATTTCCGTCGCAATTGACAAGTCACTCACTTCACCGCCTAAGAACCGCAACTCAGTACCAAATTTGGCATGCACATTATCAACAAGCCATTCTCCGGCATCGAAACAGTCCTCAGGTCCTTTAGGGTAAGGGTTCTCCGGGGCCAGTCTATACCCAATGGATATAACGGCAACGTTTGACCCGTTGGCGATTCTTCTAAGGAGAGGATCTTGACTATTTTAAAAAGTCAACGAATTTATGGACACCGGGTCTTGTCAAGAGCTTTTACTCAGCCTCGGATTGTAGCACCCATCCACCGCCATGTATATGCATGTATACACCCTTGACCCGTCCACTACTTTCTGGCATCATTATCCGGCATGGGATCTCCCTTCCCGTCTCTCTAGACGGAACCGAGAATGCTTCCCCGGACTCGATGACGGTACGCTTGGGAAACGCTGTTTCTCCCTTGACCCACATATCCCGATATTTCTCTGGGCCGACCTGAGAAGATGTTAGCAAGAGAAGTCTGTCCTGGCTACTAATGCCGAATATACCTCCCACCACCTTGGTGCACCATGCAGCATCGACATCAAAGAGGCATTTAACTTTCTCGTGGACTCAGTCATGGCCTCCGGCTCCAGCTTTGAGGCATCGATTGTAAGATCGCTTTGAAGCGTCATGCTGGCACGGATCGCTATGAGGTAGGTCCTGGTTTTATGTCAGGCTCCCAATTATATATGATATATATATCGAGCAGCTCATCAAAAGATCTGTTTAAGATATCTGATATACTCGGTATGAAGGGCAGATAATAAAGACGATTGATTTCAGAACCTCCCCTCGGCTCCATATTTAAGCCGATGGAGATTAGTTGGCCGGTCCCTACGTCCGTAGGAGTCCGTAGGAGCGTCATTCTCACAAGTCCCTTCACATCATGGCTGGTGGTGCCTTATAGCAAAAGGCGTGGTTGCTTATTTGAAGGCGTTTCAACGGGCCGAGGGTAGGATAATGGCTTCCCGAACCTGGCTGGTTAGCCTAATGTAAAGTAACCTTAATCAAAGATTCCTCGCCCCCTTTTCTTCTCCGTATCCACGCACACTGGGTTTCCGTGTAGGCTAACTATAACTAGTGATACGAGTACCAATTTGATTACGCTAAACCCAGTATTATCTGATACTAGCTATTACAGGCTAGCGTGCACGGAAACTCTGTGGATACGGGTATGAGTATTACTGGCTGTTTGGATGTAGGTAGGAATGATATAGCAAATATGATGATATAACAAGGGAGCAGCTACCCGTACACCCCCCTGGCTTAAATGTACACCCCCCTTTGCTTACATGTACACCCCCTTCGGGAAACCTGAAATTTCCATTGCGCATCACTCAGTTACACACCAAATTTAGTAGGCAATTCAAGGGTTTACATATGATTCTGAGCAACCTCTTCACAGTAATTTTGCACTGTTTAAAGAGCTTCAATTTCGTGTTCAAAGAGCTTCAATATCGCTGTTTCAGCACCTCCTTCGCTACATATGAAACGCTGCAAACAGGCCTGCATCCGTTTGGATGGAAGAGGGTGTGGCAGCACGTCCACCTCGCTGTCCCCCTCCATCTCGCTGCCCTCCACCTCGCTGCCCTTCACCTCTTGCCCGTGTGAGACCTCGACCCCGGCTTTGATAAGAGAACTTATTGATTCCCGAACCTCCTCTGTCATGGCTAGCCTTCGAAGAGCTGAATGAGCTGAGGCGAGTGTAGGAGTATGATTGTGACCCCCGTTTCGTATGACTTCAAGATATCAGCCATCCTCCTTGTTCCGTTTGCCGACGGCGCTGAAAGGACACTCCATGAGCCGTGTGCCACTGTGGAGACGTCTTCCAAAACCCGCTGAGTTTAGACTTGCTTTTCCCCCACGATCGCACCGTATATAGACGATCCGATCAACACCTTTCTTGGACTTCTTGAAGCGTGCAGTGACGACAGCATAGCCCTCTGGCCCAGCGTGTTTATTGAGCCCTTCAATCAGGAGTTTCACATCGTCATAAACCTCCCCCGAAACGGGAGGTGGAGCCAAAGACATGGGGCCGGCGGA
>JAABVA010000064.1_pt1 | contig 129362 bp, 123 predicted proteins | sample 5560331 | NCBI WGS metagenome assembly JAABVA01 (sample SAMN12812661, study PRJNA571458) | rock metagenome | isolation source: Antarctica rocks | place: Antarctica: Victoria Land, Mt New Zealand sud | collected 2016-01-07 | reverse complement strand
TGAGATGGTCGTTCCTTGCCCTGGTGGCAGAAAGTGGGGTTACTTGGGGAGAAAAGGTGGGTGGGGGGTGAGGGATGGGGGGTGGGGTAGGTAGGGAGGGAGGATAGGATAGGATAGGGTGTGGTGGTGCGTGGGAGGGGGCGTGTTGCGATGGCGGGAGGGAGGGAGAGATGGGGGAAGGGGACAAAGGATGTCAGGGAGGTGAGGGAGAAAGGCACAGGTACGGTTCGCTTGAATCGTTGTTCTGTCCTAGAAAGACACCAATGCCATCTCCGGCACCAAAGCAAACAATATACCAGACCCGGAGACACGGATTTTAGGAAACCCAAGTTCCATTCGCACCTATGTACCACACACAACACAACATTCTATTAGTACAGGCTAACCATGCATACCCACTTTCCTTCCCATTACAGATTTCATCGACCACATATCCAGATTCAGCCAATCAATGCATCATGCCAATTTTCGGATTACAAAATATCCCTTTTCCATGCCTTCTCCCTATCCTCGGAAATGCAAGCTTTCTTGAAAGTGCTCGCGAGCCGCAAACCGCATTAAATCATCCTCCCCTTACAAGAAGAAAGCAGCGAGGCCGGCAGCGACCGCGCCAAAGGAAATGTATTGCACAGCCGCGCTGGACTTGAAGCTGGAGGGAGAGGCCTTGGGTCCCGAGGTGGTGGTGTTGGAGGTTGGCACGGAAGAGTTGCCGCCGGTGATCTGGAAGCTGGCGCATGTAAGGCGCTTAGCATTGGCGCTGTGGATAACGATGGAGCGGTTGCCAAAGAAGCTGGCGGGACCCGAGGCAGTGGAGGTGTAGAGCTCCAAGTATCTGTTGCGCGACGGCATGTCAGTGAGAGGCCTTATTCACGAAAGTGTGAGGGGGATGGAAGAGGCGAAGCCTACGTGATTTGGAATGGCGAAGATGTGATTTTGCCATGTTTACCAGCAAGGTCGCCGACCTGGCATGTCTGGGGCTGGGTCGCATCACAAGGAGGAACCTCGCCGCGCACGTAGGGGTCCAAGTGGGCGAGGGTGCCGGTGCAGTTGCCGTCAGCAGGTACGGGCTGGTCATGGATGTGGTAGACTGTTACACAAAACCAATCGGTTAGCACTGGAACAGTGTCGAAAGAAGACGACTAGAAATGTGGCGGAGGGAGGTAGCGGACTTACGGAATGGACCCAGCGACGCATCAGGGAACCCGTAAAGGTTGATGTTGAAGTTCACACCAGTTCCGTTCGAATTCGATGTGCCCGCAACGTATCCACGGATACCGGTTGTGTTGACACTGGGCAGGACGGCGGTGTAGGTGACGCCGGCTGGGTTTCCCTCAACAATGGCGGCATCGCCAAGTTTGCCTGTTGCAGCTTGGGCTTGTACGAGAGCAAGGCCGCTGGCGGCAACGGTGAAGAGGAGCGAGGAATACATTATAGCTTTTGTTGGTGGATTGATTTGCGAGAGAAGAAACGGTGTGGGAATCTGGAGTTGCTGAAGAGAGGAGAGGTTAGAATTGGGGGTTATAAGTTGGAAAGGGGGGGCCGGGGGGGGCTTGGCTGGACGGGTGAATTGCGCACAAGGAGTGAAGGGTAAGGGGCGCAGGAAAGCAAGCAAACTTACCAGCAGCGAGAGACTGAATGAGACCTTTTCTGAGACTATTGATACAAAGAACGAAAGTCAATCAAAGAAGCGACAGCGACGGAGGTTATGAGAGTGTACGGAAGCAGTCAGTCGTCTTGGCAATGGCAGGAAAAGAAAGAGGTGGGAAAAAGTCGGGGTTGGTGTAATAAAGAACGCAATAATGTAAATATAAACAGGCTAGTAGCGCTAGTGCTGTACCAGTGCTGTAATTAATGGATGGCGGGTAGCGAGCGACAAGGCAGCATGTGATTGGCTGGGCTAGACACGAAAGGGCAATAGCGCCGTTCACTAAGACGCATTCAATGTTTCAGGATCGATGCCATTTCCGGTGGGGGGTTCGCTTGCCGACACGTGACGAGCCATCGCTTCTTCCGTTCGCTGTCAGGTTAAGTACCTATGCTGGGGGCAGGCTGGGTGATGGGCATTTACCAGCTATTTACAGGGCTACTCCGACCAACAACATCTTCTTAACCAGTACTTGCGTACTCCGTACTCCGTACCGTTCTATTTGTCGTGATGGCAGAAGAATTCTCTGGAGTCTTTGCCAGGTGTGCAAAGAGATTCATCAAACCAACAAAAGCTAAGGTACTTCTAAACCGCACACCACCCCCCCAAATCGACTTCAGGGGTCAGGGGCCATACAAAACACCCTCCCCGCTACGATGTACTACAGTAGACACTTGAAGCCAGGATTGAGAAATGGACGGTCTGGCTTCTTGGAGTCTTGACATGAGGAATAATTCGTGTCCTTGCTGCGTGCCTGCAGCCAATTGGCATTGGCATTGGCATTGGCATTCTTTATTCTCTTCCCTTCAACTCATATTCGACTACAAAGTATCCGAGACATGTTCACCCCCCCAAAAGTTCATTCAGAGCACTGTTCCCGAAACCAACGATAAAGCGCCGTAAACCAAAGATTGCATCATGATTCATGAATCATGACATTGGATGTGTGGGTGTGTAAATATAGATCTGCTCGTGGCCAAGCTTTTGATTGGTGCACGTCGAAAAGCAGGTACGCATGCAAAATGCCGTGCTCTGGTTGGCTACATCCTTTCCGCCTCCACAAAGGCCTCCCGCGCAAGTTGCACTCGATTGGAGTACTCGTACTCCGTACGGGATACGGCATACGACAAGGAAGAGCCTTCGCCATCACTGCCAACGGTAGCAAGACGGCGGTCATGATCATAGATAACACAAGGAGATATATCGCCCCGTGTCCTTTTTAATTTGTTTAGGAGACTGGTGTATTATAACTCGATTCACGCGCTGCCGGGTGTCCCAAAACCGAACCCTAAAGCTATTACAATCTCTCAGTCCTTCCTCAATAGCCAAGCCAATCTCCAACAAATCCTTCACAAATTGCAGAATAACGAAGGGGGTATATCCATCGCAAAGCTATGTACTAGACAGGCAATCTTTGAGTACATCTTCGAGCTCCAAAAAACAAAAGGGTTGGTCGACTTGCCGTACCAAAGACTGCAAGAGTGATGTGACAAATGAAAATGTGTTCTACGTAAGTTCCGAGCGGGAACCGATTGTGGGCCCAAAAGGTTCTTCTTCCGCCGCTTTCCCTGCCTCGGGGAAAGTGTCTCCAAACCCACTGCTGGATGCATCTTCGTCGTAGCTGGCCTTTCGCATCAATGGAGGGGTTGTCGGCGGCCCTACGTCCTTCAGGGGCCTGTTTTCGTCCTGGAGCGACAGGCTTTGCCTTGGCGTTCTGTGCGGTCGTGCTGACCCGAAGGCAGACGACGTTGGCCTCGGTAATCCAATACTTGAACCTTGCTGTGGCGTCTGCCGGAAATTGGTGCTCGGCGGCGTCATAAGACCGGATAGGAAGCTTTGAGAAGGAGAGGAACGTGACGGTGTCTGGTTGACACTGCCGTTCGCAATTGCCGAGAGATTGCCAAAGGAAGTGTCGCGGGCTTTACGCCAGTTCCCCCAAGCAGCAGCGGCGGCAAGTGGTAGAGCTCGAGGGGAAGCTGCGAGGTTGGATAGACTGGATAGAGACGGGAAAGTCTTGCCGCCAGCCAAAGCCCGCTCCTTTTCTTGCTGCTCCATCTGCAAATTGGCCTTGAGACGGATTGTAGCGTCTTTGACTGCTTCGCGATCGTACGATGGTTGAGATAGTATGCTAATGAGGTCTTCGAGATCATCGACTCTAACGCCCAGTAATTCACGAAGCCAAGTGATTTCAGCTTCCTGATCCTTGATCTTGGCTGGTGCGTCCTTATCAACATTCGACATCTCCTGTTCGATTTTCTCGATACGACCCTCACGCTCTTGCAACTGCTCCTGCAGCACCATTATGGACTCACGAAGCGCCTGAGGTGAGATCTTCTCGGGTATGTCAGAACCTTTAGTAAACGGCATTGACGCACGACCTGCAGATGGGCTTGGAGTCCCTTTTTGGGACTGGGCCGCTTGCACAGCGGCATGTGCAGCCGATTTAGCGATTTGGAGTTTTTCTTCGAGGTGAGTAACCCTCTCCTGATAATGTAGCACCTTCTCGTTGGCAAGAACAAGGCGATCATTGAGATGAGTCTCCGAGCGTCCTTTATCTTCCAGAGCATTTCCCAGTGCGCGTTCATGCTGAGACGTCATCTCTTCTAGAGTTCGTTCATGGAAACGGTAATGCTCCTGTAAAGCAGCTTCTCTTGCTTCGGCAGCCTCTCGAAGGGCATCATTCCGGAAATCGGAGGCTTCTTCTAGCATGAGCTCGTGCCTTGCCTTAGCTTTACCAGCGTCTTCCGCGGCAACATCCAGCTGTGACTGTAATCTGGTAATCACGGCCTGAAGATCAGCACGCACATTTTCGGCTTTGATATTCGCAGCCTCAATGTTTGCATCCATCGCTGTACGCGTACGCTGGACTTCTAATCTGCCGGATTCCTTGGCATCATCTAGATCACGCTCCATAGAAGTAGCTTTCACTTGGTGCTTCTCATTTTCTCGGCTTAGTTCCTCTACCAGAGCCTGTAGCCGTGCATTTGCACTCCTAGTCTCCTCAGCTGATAAACGCAATCTGAAGGTCTCTGTTTCTAGCGCTTCAAGCCTCTCAACCTCTCGCTCTAGCCTTTCCCTTGTCCGGGCTTCAGCTTCGAGCTTTGTGCTGAGCAAATCAAGCCTAGCTCTTTGGTCCTCCTCTCTATTCCGCCATACAGCTTGGTCGTGAGCAATATCGCGCGACGCTTGGGTCATATCCTCCTGTAATCGGTCGAGTTTAGCGCGTAGAGTATGACGACCTCTAATACTATCTTCGATTTCAGCCTTCAAGGCATTAATAGTCCGTCTTAGATCCTTGTTCTCTGTCTTCGACTCCTCCATTTCTTTACGCCATTGAGTGTGAGAGAGTCTGTACTCTTCCAAAGTGTCCTCTAAAGCGGTATTCTTCTCGGACAAGTCAGAAGCTGTCTTCTGCATGCTTTCCTGAGAGCCTTCAAGCATTGCGGCGCGCTTGAGTACTTGTTGTCGCTCTTCATGGAAAGTCGCAAGGCTTCTCTCCGTTTCTTCTGCCGATTCACGCTGTTCGGCAGCCTCGTACAGTGCTTGGCGAAGGAGCCTCTGGGCGTCAGCTAGAGCATCTTCCGTCGATCTACGAGCCTTGAGTTCGTCCTCGGCGCGAGTTTCCGCAACTTTGAGCATACTTTCAAGACCCGCGATCTGAAGTTGTGCTTTCTCAGCCGTTGCTGATAAGGAACTTGACGTGATGGGCACAGATCTCCCCCTCATCTGTCTACCAACTGCTTCTTCAATGATAGCCTTGATGTCACCAACTGCTTGGGGTGCCTGCTGCAATGATGCTTTCAAATCCTTGACTGCCTCCATGACTTCCGTAAATTCGCTGACAGGCGCAAACTTTTGCTGTGCGGCTGTGACTTCACTCAAGGCAGCTTTTAGTTTCTCATATTTGCGATCCCGCACTGGCGACCTGAGCCTTTGTTGTGACGGGTCTTCCGGATCATCTTCATCATCTTCATCATCAGCATCACTATGTACGATTTCTCCCGAAAAGCTTCTCCGACGTCTTCTGTTGGCGGATCTGCTTGATAAGATGACCAAACTATCTTGTATGCCTGCCAATGTCTTTTCTAGAGGACCTAAGCGCTGTTGAACGATACCACCCACGAGATCATCTATACGTGAATCGAAGAAGCCGGTCCTCGACCGAAGCTTCAGATCATCATCTACAGAAGAGAAGGCATCATCCCAGTCGCTAATAGGAACATTGCCGGGGCTATTGAGGCGATGTATTGGAGATAAGTCCATGGTTTCGGATTTGGAAGGCCTGTAAGACGGGCTGAAGCGAGCGTTACGAGCGACCATTGCAACTTCTGCTGAGTCTGCACTGTCAGAATCCGTCCGAGGTGGGTACTGGTATGTCTGCTGCAATCTGCGTGGACTTGGTGACGGCGCATCACTACGTATGTGGGTCGCAGGTAGGAATTGGTGTGTTCTTGAATTTTCATGCACCTCCGCTAGGGGTGTTCGGAGAGTATTTCGCGGTCCCCAAGGACCACCAGTTCTCTCGACGCCTAGATCCGAATCTTCTTCATTAAGGTGCTTCATCACGGCATCGATCTCTTGGTATGATGGTTCAATGTAAGTCACACCCTCAACGATATTCTCAACTAAATCTTGGTCCGGACGAGGACTGCGACGAATAGGGCTCGTGCGGCTGTCAGGAAATTGTTCGTGAAATCTTTCTACATGTCCTTCTGGCAGATCGAAGGACGCAGATCGGCTGGATACGGAGCGAGAGTCTACTAAATCATCGTCAACCACGCGAGAAGCTCCTTCAGAATCAGAAGCGCTCAAGTCAGGCTGGATCCCAAGCCGGTCGAGAATCGTTGGTGAAGAAGTCTGCCGAGGACTACTAAACGCGTTGCTAGCGGTGAGCATGTTAGCGTCCGGATATTCGCTCGGAGCCAGCTCAAGCCTAGCGGTATCCTTGATTTCCTTCTTCGTGGTCTCCACTGTGTCCAGGTCTAAATTGCCTCTACTTTGTTCTGGCGATGAGGGCCGTGCCGCATTGAAAATTGCAGCTTCTTCGGCATCAGGGAACGCAAACGGCTCCCAGTGTTTGCCATCCGCATCCACAGATTGATGGCTGCCTGTCGGACTAATGATTTCTGAAGCCGGCAAACCACCGATGATTTCTTTCAATGAACTTGCAGCGTTTTCCATTGTTTTAACTTCTCTCTCATTGTTTGGTGTTGCGGCTGAAGAAGTACCCACGCCTGGGGATGCGGCTTCTACGGGCTCCGAAGGTAATATACCGCTTGGTGTCGCGAACTGAGGTACTTGATCACCATCACCATCATGGCGTCGGGCCCTCTTTTGTCGGCCATCCGCCTGTGTGATTCGTCCTGACTCGTCTTCTTGGCCGTCCGCATTTCGATCACTTTCACTCTGGCTCTCCGTGGGCTTTACGATAGGGATCGCCTTCGACCATTTGGCAGGTTTTATGACCTCAGAAAAGTTCATATGGAATATCTTCTTGACAGCATTGTCGGGTACGTCTGAGCCTGATACCTTACTCCTGGGAGCTGCAGTAGGGTTGCTCGGAGTGAAACTGGGAGCGTCAGGCTTGAAGGTTGGACCGATTGAGGAGAAGCTGAATTCTCTCGAAGGAACAATTGGCTTGGTCGTGTTACTGGGTGTAAATGCTGGCGCTGAAACATTGAGACCGCTATCATGGACGGACCCATCAGATTGTTGCTTGGTGTGATTTACGTCTGGGTTTACGAGTGATGAACCACGACCGGATGGTATGGTTGACTCATTACCCAGGAATGCAAAGACATCGGGTGCATACGACAATTTAGGTTCAAGAGTAAACACTGGAGCGTTTACATTCAACTTGGACGCAGAAGGCTTAGATGCGTGCCCTAATCCAAGGCGACTTTTTGAGAGAGGAGTACCCGCAATACTGGGGTTCGTGTCAATATCCGATCCGTCAGCTCTAGGGCTTTTAGAGAAAAGTACTGGAAGGTCCTCAGATTTTGAGTCTTCCCTGGGGACATTAGAATCAAGCAACTTCCCATTCGCTTCTTCAAGTCGAGACATCGATGCTTCTAGATGAGACTCGGCTTCGTCGACCTCTCGCTGCAAGGTTTCACTCAAGTTCTGACGGTGACCCCGTGGTACTGGAGTAGCAATCTCAGGTTGCTCGTATTTTGTTGCACGTGATTGCTCTGCGAAATTGTATAATTTTGCCACAGGTGGGAGTGATTGCATGTACAATTGTTGTTGTTGCTGTGCTTCCAGCCGATTTTGCTGTTGACGCATTTGCGCCAAAAGGCTGCTGGAACCTTGGTTGACAGCTTGCTGGCTGTTGGTACGAACGTATGGTGGTACTGGTGATCTTGCGGCGCCAAGACTCGGTATATGCTGATTGGCGGCAGGAGATACATCGCTCAATTGAGGCGGAGAGGACAGTTGCTGCTGAGGCGACCGAGTACTAGAAATCGTACTGGTCTGAACGAATTGATACGGTGACGGATAGCCATTGTCTCCACTTGGGAGAGCCACCGAGTACCTTGGAAAATGGGAAAATCTAGGCTTTTCTGGATATTGAGATACCGGAGATGCAACAGACGAGACGTGGGAGCTAGGATTCGGGGATGTATAATAGGATGGCGAGAAAGGGCTCATGTATTGTGGGGCTTGTGAACTGGCCGCCGACGAGAGGGCCAGCGATGGCGACATTGCAACAGCAGTACTTTGCGAGGAAGCTTGGCGGCTCATGAGGGAGATGACTGGAGATTCTCTTCTTGGGGGCTCTTCATCCCCAAAGCTTACGCCTAGGGCGCGTAGTTTTTCTTCCTTCAAGCGGTTGACATAAGTCTCCCATTCGCGTCGATCAGGTATGCTGACCCGGTATGGAACCCCTGTTCCCTCTCGCTTCTCGTCTTCTGGATCAGGGTAAGGAAGTCTGCTCTGTCCCTCCGAAAAAGGTGGAAGTGTGGTACCAGCGAACACTGGGGAAATGCCAAAACCTCTTGTATCATATCCATTGCGTTCCCACTCGCGTAGACGTTCAGATACAGCTTCAGGGCTCAGGTAGGTATTCTGACTAATTGTGTCACCATGGTCGTCACCAAGTGGGAGAGCAATAATGCAAGTCTTCCCGCGCCAAGGGACACGCTTCTTGGGCCTCTGAAAAGAGTTCACAGTTGAGACTGGTGGCCTGGTATTCGTTGATAGTTCGATTGCAGTGAAACCAGTATGCGAGACAGCTAGAGAATTGATAATCTCCTCGGACGGTGGGGACGGAGGTAAAGGCTTCCCCACGTTTTGGATCCTGTTATTTAAGCCTTGGGACGGGGAGATTATAGGGCTCTCGAAAGCAGAGACCGGCATTGCGGCTAATAAGCTACCCTTAGATACTCGTAAGAGACTGTATCCTGGGATTTTCTCTGTACTGATGGATGAAGAGCCCTGTAGAAACTCTGTTGACTGGTATTGCCGAGTTTTCCGATCTAACGCCAACCAACCCTTATCTGGGGGAGAGTTGGCTAAGTGGTTGCTTACACCCACAGACGGCGTATCACTGGCGTCGGTATCGTCACTCCACCAATTACTTCTCTCGGATCTTTGAAGGCTAAGGATATTGTTTTTAAGCCAGTCTTCTGTAAGACCGTATCGGGACTTCCTTTGCGCCAGAGGCGATATAAACTCTACAACTGACTTATTATGAGTTTCGGACGGTCTAGCTTGGCTTTCCCTTTCCGCAATTGGCGTTCCTCTCTGGCTTTGTGGAGTAAAAACTCTCTCCAATATCTTAGGCCTTGCGCGACGTAATGGGGATCCGTCGGCAGTCACTAAACTAACCTTTCGCTGCTTATGACGACCGGGAAGCACTTCAGGACTCAAGAGACTCTCGCTTGGAGAACCCCATGGAGCAGTATAATATGTGCTGCTGTCTGAACGTTGATGGGTAGCCGGTGAAAGTGGATTGTGCGAGTGTCGAGGCAAATCTGGTTGACTTGGCAGGGAAGGAAGCCAAGATGAAGATGGATCGAAGGCTTGGCTTGGTGACGGGGCGGTCCAAACACTTGAAGACCTCGTGTGAGTGATCGATTCGCCTCCACTTCTACTACTTCGGTAAGGTAATTCTTCAACTTTGTCTCTAGGAGCTTTGTCTGCTGATAAGTCTACCAAAGCAGACAATTTTCTGGATCCTGCAGATGAATTAGCCCCTGGAGACCGAGAACAGATTTCTAATACGACCTTCCACTGCGACGGTTTTTACTTTCGTAGTCTGAAAGGCTCAATTCTTTCCACGAAGTGTCAAGGGTGGGCAGACTTTGGGTATTTCTGTAACAATGGTGAGGGCGCCGGAAACAACGCAGTCGTTTCTAGGGTTAGCAATAACAAAAGAAATGGATCAAATGAATGTAAGATGGGTTCCCATGAACGATTAAAGTACTGACATGACGCCCCTACTGAGTTGTCGTCGTCGAGTGATGGTGATGACAGCAGTTTCACCGAGTCGCGGAGAAACGCGAGTGTACCTAAGGTACTAGGTAGTTCTAAGGTAAACTTGGCCCCGATGTTTACTTACGTAATACGGCTTAACGCCATTCATGAGTTGACGCCAGCAGCACATCGGATGCAAGACTCGCAGTAAGTTCCAAGTATTATTGGAAGGTTACAGTTGATCATGAATTTGGTGTACGATAAATGCATTTTGACACAAACGAATCTTCAATAAAGTCTATTAGGATAAAGCCATGTAATCTTCTCTTCTAGTGCTCCATCTGCTGATGAGAAGGTATTCCTACAGTTTTATGCACACAGACCAGGCCGTTCTAAGCCCACAGAAGACCCCATGAACGTCAGGAGAACAGAAAGATAAGGCGCATACAAGAACACCAGACCCAATGCGTCAACCCCGCATCCAAACTGACCGCCCTTACGATGCGGCTCGACAGTGTAATGGTCCACTATGGCCTCGCAATTAAATCAAACAAACTTGACCATCTAGCAGCTCAACGGGAATTTGACATTGCGGTTTTGGTCGTAAGCTCCCCAGTGGGTCTCATCACCGGTGTGGCCGTTGGTTCCCGCGCTAGCGGGCTTCCATGGCTCGTCAAAAGCCTCGAAGTAGAACACGTTGAAGCCCCAGTCCAAGGCAGCACAGACTCCGTTCTTGTAGAATGTCGCGGCGTTGGAGGTTCCCGCCTTTGCGGATCCGTAGTCAGAACCGCCTATGAAACGCATTAGTAACGCTTTATGTAATTAAGTGATGGAGCTTATACCGTTTCCTGGCCATCCTGTCTCTCCGTTCCAGAGCTCAATCTTCGTGGTTGAGCCCGAAAGAGACTGGATGTGACCAAATGCTTGCTGCAAGTCGTCCAGATATGTGGCTGTAGCGTTACTGATGTCCTGGCCCTGCCAGTAGGCGAACGCATTTACGAGTCTGACAAGGATGTAAGCAGAGAATCTGGATATGGTCAAATAGGTCAAGCTAACAAAATTTCCACGCCTCCTTTGATTAAGGCATCCGCGGTTCCATCAGTGTATTTATTCCAGCTGTCTGCCGTGCCAACCTTTACACCGGGATGGTCTGATTTAATGTCGTTGATGTGCGACAGCAGCTCTGGGCCTGTGAAGTTTCCGCGATAAAGCGTCTCGGAACCAACAGTAATGGCATACACTGAATTTTCCTTTCCGACCATAGCCGCCTTCAGCGCATCCCTGTCGGCCTTGAACGACTCGGGGGTGTCAGGCCTAATGGTTGGTGTCAGCATATATGGATTTGGCAGCTAATGCGTCGTGAATTCCCGAGGGTCCCTTACCAAACACCAAGTATGACTTGGAAGCCTTTGTTCGCGGCTGCAGGAAGTATTGCGGAGGCAACCTGGCATGGGGTGTTCGAGATCGCTCCATCAACCACTGAGTACGTTCGAACAATGGTGGTCTTGCTCTTCAGTGTCTCGAAATCAGCTTCGTAGTCAGAGGTTGATTTGCAGGTGCCATCTAGTGAAGCATCAGTATCTAATACCACTCTGCACAGTTCAATAGTTGGCTTACCTGTGTGTCTGGAACCGAGAGCAAATCCGAATCTGCCTCCGGTTGCAGAGACGGCCAGTGGTGCCGCTGCAAGAGCAACTGGAAGGATGGTAGAGAAACGCATGCTGAAGAGCAGTAAGTATGAATAGTAGTTGTAATAATGGTAAAGGACCGTGGAGTAATGCTGATGAGCAACAAGCAATACTGGATAATGCTGAGAATGTAGGGAGGCAAAGAATGACAAGAAGCTTGGAGGTGAAGGAGAAAACTCAGGGTACGTGTTGTTGCCGTGAAAGGGGCATCGGTCGTTCCTGACTAGTGTCGGTCAGGTTAGCTCGGTCCTCACCCTAATTGCTCCTTTCCCTCCCGTGCCCCCTGGCCCCCCGAGTTGTTTCTTCCTCATAAGTCATAATTGACCGATGCTTCCAGCATTGCTCCGGTGTTTGCGGAATCAAGAAAGGGCTCACCTGCAAGGAAATTCCTTACCTGCTCTGCTTAGTTTAGTTGGGGGAGGTTTTCATATGTTCCCATGCAACTCTCTCGATGCTAAACAAGAAACACCGTTCATGAGCAGTCTCTTTGCAACGGGACCTCGGACTACACATTCAGTCTCTAAGTTTGCTTGGTCACAATCATATTGATGCTCCTCTTCTACTATAGTCGTTGGTAATAAGGTGCTCAGCACTCCCATGTCTATTAGTGGGTTATAGACTCTGATCCAAATTCTACGTATATCTTTCTTCCTTGGGCTTCACATCGCTTGCATTCATCGTCTCGAGATGTCACATACCCTATGAGAGTATCCAAGCCAGCTGCTCTTCTTTAACTTACTCGTTGTGGTGATCGTGGTATCAGAAGTGGTACTTGTATATGACAGGTGCAAGTCTAAGTCAAAAGCCCTCAGTCTGCCCCCGACAATTAGATTTTCACCTCCACCAATTGCAGCTTGGACTCTTGAATACAGCATACAGGAAGAGAAATATGCCCGCTTGTTATCGAGCACCAGTAGTCAAATCATTGGCTGGATCAGGCATGCAAAGAATTCCAAAAGAGGCTGCCGAGATTCTAGCTTCCTCCGCTAAACCATTGTGTCTTATTGAATCCCAGCGTACATAGCACCTCAGCAAAGTGCAGGCGGGATTGGTCTTGGAACAATTATCGGCCGAGTCACTTTGTCTCTCAGCAAGATTGGATTCATAAACAAGACGACGCTCGTGTCGCAGCCCAGAGACCTGCTACAATCCGGCCCACTACTGAGGTCTTAAGGAGAAGAAATCAGTGTACGGATTAGGGGTATGGCCGAGTGGCGCGTTGGGAAGATCTGTAGGTTTAGGACAGCCATAGCAGCAGTAAACAAAAAGTAGTGTGGTACGTGTTGTTAAGCAAGCCTCGTCAATCGATTGATCGAAAACATCCTGAAGTTTTTAGCTGAAGACTAGGCGTACAGTAGCAGAGCACTCGTTGAGCAACTTGTTGAGAATTGACAAGAGCCAGTGGTAGAGCGAATAAACAGTAGGGTTGCTACTTACGCGTGTTGTTGATTATCTCCGAGAGGACTTAGCGCGATCGTTCCTTTCGGCATCAACAAAGACCTTGTGCGACGTTAAAGCTCACTCAACATCCATTGTCACATCTATCACTTTCTTCGTTGAAAATAATTCACTACCACTGATAAGCAGCTATACTGTCTTTCCCCCTTCGCTACATATAGTTCTTTGCTGTTTACGACATCGCGGCCATGGTAAGTTGCGCCTCCAACATCAACCCTTCAACCTCTTGATCGTATGCTGATAGTGCTCGCAGAATTCCTCCACGCTACGCAGACTTGCTTCAGATCACTCCTCTCTCCACACTTCGGAGCTTCCACCTCACTATCTGTTCCCTCCGGCCACTTTATCTTCGTCTATGCCAGATGATCTCACACAGCTCACGATTCTTCTGACTGGCCCACAAGGCACTCCATATTCACAAGGGCTCTGGAAATTGCATCTGAAGATTCCAGAAGACTATCCAAAGAGCCCTCCCAAGGCAGCCTTTCGCACTCGGATATGGCATCCAAATGTTGAGGAAAAGACGGGCCACGTCTGTGTAGACACTCTAAAGAAAGACTGGGAAGCAAAGTTGACGCTACGGGATGTACTCATTACAATATCTTGTCTTCTGATCCATCCGAATCCGGATTCAGCCCTTAACGCTTCAGCCGGCCACCTCTTGCAGGACGATTTTGATCAATTCGCGCGTCAAGCCAGACTGATGACATCCATACATGCACAAATTCCCTCGGAGATGAAGGAAGCCGTAATAGAGGCCAAAAGGCGGGGAGAAGATGCTGGCACAGAGATGAAAGAAGAGATAATACCCAGGCCTAGGATGAACGGGAAATCTGCCAGTTCCTCAACGGTAGTCATGAAAAAGCTGCCCTCGCATCTCGTTTTAGCGCAAACAGCGGGCGCCAGGCGTGTGCAGAGTGCTCCTACAAGCCAGGTTATGGGCGGCGATAGTATCGAGGACACTGAAGCCGACGAAGACGACGAAGTATCTGCCTCCAAAGAGAACGATCCCTCACTCTCCCCATCCCCAGTCACTACACCACAAAGCCCTCGAAGACCCACCCTCGCCAAACGTCCCCTATCCGACCTCCCCACCCCCGTCGAACCCGACTCTGATTGCGAAGATGCTTCCGGCCTGAGTCCCTCGGAGCGTAACATCGTTAACAATGCACCTCTTCTACCGGTTTCAGCATCTACGCCCGCATCCTCTTCGGCATTCACTGATTCCACCCGCAAACCATCCACGCTAACCGAGCGAAGCCGAAGCGTGAACTTCACTAGTCGCGGCCTTCAGGACGCAAGCGCTGACGGTTTAGCAATTGTGCCATTTGAAGACAAGGCTAGCAGTGATGATGGCCCGCCGGCTGCCAAGCGAGTCCGCTCTGGGGAAGGGAAAGAGAATGTTTCGGAGGGCTCAAACGAGGTCAAGCCTCTAGTGTCGATCATGAGACCTGCGAGTGCGAACGTAGGTTTGACGAAGACGATTACTGGGGTCGTCAGGAAGGCGCCTGCAGCTGGGATGGTGGGGACAGGAAGCGTGAAAGCGAGGCCAAGGGTCGGATTGAGGAGGCTGTGATTACAGTGCTGCAACGGAGTCAGAGAATTTACTCTTGATGTCCACGAATGGTTATTCAGCATGATGGCATGGCATGGCGTGACGAAGCATTGGAACTAGCGTCTCTTCCACGGATATGACATGCATATTTCTATCGAGCATTAGGCGGCGGTGTGTCTAGGCATTGCATAGCGCGGTGCAGCATAGGCTTAGCATTCAAGACATAGATGCCGATCTCTGGGTCAATTCGGCTTCACTTGTGATATGAGTGGGCTTCTGGACTGGTTCTTTACCGTGATGTGCACGAACATTGTCCAGAGAGACAGGGTCAAGCATGTAACAAACACACTACACAGCGATGACCACTTGGCCTGGTAGCTCCGTGCTCATCATCTATCCCATGTCTCTCGAATCCTCTTCTAGCTGGAAATTCACAATATCCCCTCCGCACACTCAATCCCTTTAATCATAATATTTACTTTTGCAGCGTTTTTTTCCGAAGAAGGATGATGGGCACATCCTGTTGATTTAAAAAGCCCAAGGTCTTCAAGCAATAGTTTTATGTCATTAATGAAACATCAAGCGAAATCCAGAGTATGGGTGCTGGGATTGTGACCCTCATCTTCTGTTTTGTGGGCCTTTTGCATTTTACAAGTTGTCCACGCTCGCCATGAGAAGAAGGGATCAAAAATTCAAGTACATTAAAATCTGCTATATCGAAGAGAGCAATTTACTCGTGCCGTTGTGAGCAAGGAGTAGCTTCGACTGAAGGTTTTTCTATCAAGTCATGCATTGGTCGAGTTTCAGATAAATCCCCGGTAATGGCACATTTTCGGGACAGAGTCTCCTACCTCCAGTACATTGTCTCATGCCTTCAGTACAGAATCAGATGCCTCCAGTATGTCATCCCATCTCTTACACAGATCTCGTACTCCATTATCTCGACGACAATTTACCATAGTAGATCAAAGCCCTACTCCACCACTTAAAGTCCTTCAAAGCGATCATACATCTGAGGGTGTAACGGCTGCCAGACACCGCAAATTGTCAACAGTCTCTTGGGATAGACCTACAATCGATGTCTTTAGTTCGTTGAACTTCAGACACTTGTCTGGAAAAATATCGCTAGGCTGGACAGTGCGCTTTGCCCCCCAATGAGGCGGTATCTCGAATTCAAAGGTAGGTGCATGACTAATGGGCCATTCTATCGTGCCGACTTCGGCCTTGTACCTGCATATTGATAGGGTTTTCTTGCGTTCTGCCATTTCGCTCTCCGAATCGATCAACGGTGTTGACTGGAGTTGGTCCTCGACCGCACTTGAGGTGACCGTCGCTATGCCTTGTTCTGCCTCTTCAGCACGCTTTGAGATGCAGACATGGAATTGTTGAGAGACGCCTCCCCTGCTTCCGTCAAGAGTCTTGCTTGGAGGTCCAACGATGATAGCCAGCGCCTTTAGGTGAGGGCGGCATATGTTTACATCCATAGGCTTGTCCGGACCGGGAACGTTACCTGTGGCACGCTTACGAGTTGCAGTATCTTGGCTTGCGAGTATTCTCCAGAGGTGGGACCAAGAAGAAGCTGCTCGGTTCATGGTGGCGACCGGGTAGCCGTGTCGAAGTAATTTGCTTTCCGTTTCATAGTAAAGATCAAAGTCAATCTCCAGGTAATGTAGCCAAGGAAAAGCAATAGCTATTGACGTGAGGGTTCCATAGGGCCAGTTCGGAGTGGCACGGATATCCAACTTGAGGGTATGGAGATTTGGTAGAAGTTTACCAAGAAGTAAGATGTCGCCGTGAGTAAGAAAGCGGCGGCTGTCAAAATTTGCACCTATTGCTCTTCGGCGCCGTGATTGCTCGTGAATGCGCAATGTGTGAAGAGTCGAGCTGAGCGGTGCAAGCCAACGAAGTTCCATATGATTCATGAAGTCAACGAGTCCAAGCATTTCTATCTTCTGGTTCCTGTAGAAAAACGACTCGACTTGTGGGGGAATAGCATCGAAGTTCAAGTGATTGTTTGAGCGCTCAGGATACGAGGCCCCAAAATATTTGAGAGATCCAAGATTGGTTTCCTGCCACCAATTGAAAGCTTGCTCTCTAAAGTCTCTGAGATAGAGACCTTTGAGTCGAGACAAATCAAGGGCTTCTCTCCAGGTATCCTCGATACCCCTATGGAGCGCTGTAGGGAAACCAGCCAGTATCAAATGCTCCAAGGGCGGTAGTCTCTGTCCATTCGTAAGTCTGAAGCCACGGATTATCGGCGCTCCATGCATCCAGTCCCCAACCCACACTAGAGCAAGGTCAAGAAGGCGTAGAGCCGGACAGGTCATAATGGTACTCTGCAAACAACCAAAGGCCCCCACATCCCTAGCGTCCATCGATAGGCATAGAAAAACTAGGCAGGACAAGTTCTGTAACCTAACGATCTGGGGAGGGGTGGGACGAGAAAAGCAGCGACCGCCTATCCATAATTTGCATGCGGGCTGCTTCGAGTTGACCCAATTTATTATCTCCCAGGGGATTGTTTGTTCCGTGTCCCAACTGTTCCACTGGTTAGTCTATGATAGCAACGACAAAGAGTCACAAGAGGAGATAAGATCAACTAAGACAGGACGTAAACCAAGCACGTTGTAGAATGACGCAATGAACATTTGACGCCAAAGTAATCTGTGAAAACTCGACTCACTGTAAGCTTTGTAGGAGAGGGAGCTTCTTCAAAAGCCGTATCAGCTGGCCATCCAGGTGTATTAGACTGGAGGAATCCCGGTGTCGTAACAATCCTGCAACACGGAGACGACGGATGTAAGGTGCGATTTCGCTGTCCGCTTTGATCCGAGCTAACAGAAGTGTAATGCGATGGATACTTGTTGGGTAGTCTTCGATGACGAGATGCTGGTAGGTGAATTTCCGGGCTTGATAATAAAGATCCCATGATACCAGCGCAACACTCTTCAGTGTATCTGGAGATTCGAGTTCCAGCTAAATCTGTCAGCTTAGCATTGCGCTGTGCACAATATACATACAATGCGGAGCACTTCTTTGAACACATCTCGGGGCATGAGCTCGAGAATAGAGCGATCGCCATTCATGATGACGATCACAACCTCAGACACGGTTACCTTCAGGCTAATCCACGAGATTGATATACTGAAGCTGGATCGACTGTTTGACAAGTGGTGGGTGACGACTTCTTTGACAATCCTACAACGCTATCACCAAGCATTTGATCGTTTCAGAATTGAAGGCCTCAATGTGCGACACTAATACTGACACTATTCGGGTAGGTTAAGAAATCCATAAAAGGAGAAGTGAATGAGATAGGTAAAATATAGAAAGACTCTGCCATTTGAGAACCGAACTGAGCAATAAACTAAAATAATCACACGAAAACCAGGATACAGGTCCATCGAGAAGCAGACCCTCAATCTGAACTACCGAAATGTATCATTGCATTTGCCAGCTTTTTTCCATAGCCATGGGCGTGCAAAGCCAGCACCAGGCTTTCGTTATTGAACGAAAGTTTTGTAGAGATTTTGTCATCTCTCAATTTCTTCCTTGAAGCTCTTGTTGTCCCAGTTTCATGGCAGGAAACCTGAATGAGCATCCGCATATTCGAGGATGTCCAATTGTCCATCGTCAGTCAGACTGAGTGACGCCGGATTATTTTAGCCACATGATGGGTTGACAAGACTGCTCTTTTGCAAGAAAGCTTGGATCGATCAGGTTGAGGATATTATACGCACGCAGCTGAGACCGTCGTTCTTCTGGCAGCATCCCTGCATCGTGCGGTCCGCATGATTCTCTTCTACAACATTGAGTGATCGTGAGTGGGTCAAGGTGAAATATTACGAAACCGCGCAGATAGTTTACGCTAGCTCGTCGTTCAGAAACCATCTCAACCTCCTTTGGTCGACCTCTGACGAACGGATCAGCTTACAAACATGGCAGAATATCCTGACTCAAGGTATGAGCGTGTGCTAACATTGATTGATGAAGCACATGCTCAGGATCCTACGATGGTCAACGTCAACGGCACACAACAGCCATACGAGCTTCATTACAGTCAGAAAATGAGCAGCTACCTTGAGAGACGCAGTCCAACGGCGCCCGCTACACTACGCTTAGCTATACGTGCCCAGCACTTTAGGCGCTGGGAAGTCCCTCGCAATACCTATCCTATGAACAAGATCGGCTATCACGCATGGCGGACCTATCTCAAGAAAAGGCAGGCAGAGTTGGCTTCTCAAATATGCCTCGACTGTGGGTACTCAGAGGAGGATGCGGAAAGAGTAGCTGCCTTGATCCGAAAGGAAGACTTGAAGAAGGATGAAGATACCCAGACCCTGGAGGATGTCGCGTGCTTGGTCTTCTTGGATGACCAATTCGAGGAGTTTGAGAAGCAGCACGACGAAGATAAGATCATCAGAATTCTGCAAAAGACGTGGGGCAAAATGACAGACAGAGGTCATGAGCTAGCACTTGAAGTCCCTATGTCAGATCGTGCCAAAAGTCTGGTCGCGAAGGCTTTGTCGGGTGGTTAGAGGTTTCTACGTAGCAGACCCTAAGAGAGCCGGCTGGTAGAACACATCGGAGTCTTTACATATATTTGACCATACCCTAAGTTCCTCATCTTGCCGAGCGCATCGTACAAATCTCTGGATCGAGTCCCGCTTGAATCCTACGTTGTTGACAAAGGTCGAGGTGATTAACCGTCGGTTTTGCCATGTCGACATGTGGTGATAAGCTGCATGCAATGAGCTTGTGTGGAGGAAGCTGACTGCAGTGAAACCTTTGTACTATATGTACTCATATGAAAGCCTCCTGACTTCTTAGCACTCCTGATGGGATCCAGTCCGTATGACGGCGTGCAGCTACTGAAACTTTTGAAACGAACTTCGGGCAAAAATTATTTATAGCGCCATACACCAACAAGAACTCTCGTTTGCATCAACCCAGGCCTAGTGATGGGTATTGACTGCCTCTCGGAGGCATATATATAACGTAGACTAAATGCGTTACCCATTACCCAACCGTTTTTTCGACCTTTGGCTCTCTTGTCGCTTTCTTTGCGTACGTCTCATTGCTCGAATTTGTTTCTCTCTGGAAAGCCAGTACGTGCTCCGGAACCTCCTTCACGGCATTTGCTCCCCCAGGTACTGGCTCACCAACTGTCTCCCACATTGGTAAGACACCAGCCCAAACCTTATTCACCACTTCCTCCCTCTCCAGATCTTTCTTGTCGTCATGGGGTTCACCATCCCTTATCTTCCCGCTTCCGCTGACAATTCTCACCCTCAAGATCGAAGTCGACACCATTTCGGCTCGATCCGGAGGTACTCTACTATTTTCCCACCGCCCCGGAATCACAGAGTTTGTGATCAATTGCATCGCCCACAGTTTCTCTTCGTCCTCTGTCACCAAGCTCGCATATCCGAACAGCACCGTAGATCGGTAATTATAGCTGTGCGAGTTCGGCGTCAAGCTAAGAATCACACCGTCGACCTTCGTTGCTGCAATTGAAACTGGAAGTCCTTCACCCTCGTTCGCACGCGCCAGATTCATCATTCTCGCGCTCACATACCCATGAAGGTAGCAGTCGAGCGGGTCATTCAAATCCGCGCTTGGGTACTTGAAAGAGCCCATTACGCCAATCATGGGGAGTATAGCTGGGAAAGGGCCCTGAGTAGGGTCGGCAGGATTGAAAGAGACATGGAGGACCGAGGTACTATTGATGATAGAATGGATGGTGTGGAGGTCGTATGTGGCTGATAGACGGAAAAAGAAAAGTCAATTGGGTTGATTCGAAAGGAAACAACCTTCCATACAGAGAGTACGCTTTTCCAAGAGAATCAAACACTTACCACGGGTGTCGTACCGATGGGCGGTATTAGCCGGACGCTTTGGGTAGACAAGTGATCGGCCCATGTTTTGATCCAATTGAAAATCTGTGTAAAGGATGATTAGAGAAACTGAATGCTTTCTTGTTTGGGATCTCAGAGACCTATACATGCCTTTGTAACCCCGTCCGTCCTAAACCCAAGGTCACTTTATGACTCTTCCAACAAGGTTGATGATTGATAGTGCGATCCGAATGCGGGAGGTCCTGCCGAGATCAAGCCCTTCCGACACGACCCCACTTTTAAACACGTCAATTATATTCCAACAACGACGTAGTATGCCCTACTCCGTACTCGCATCAGAGACTACTGAGCGCCTGTCGGTTTGTCGATGACCGGGAAGGGACTTGTCGTCCTGGAGCCTGGACCCGAACATACTAGAAAGATGGAGGATCTAGGATGTCACGTTGCGGTTTAGGGCAATGTCACTAATAGCAGAAGTATGTCTTCTCACAGCACAGAGAAGACCAAGATGTGAATCAAGTAACCAGACTTAGACAGTGTTGTTACTTCCCATAAAAGGTCGAACGAGCCTGTCAGGTGAGCTGCACCCCGAAACTGATGTCTTGCTGATCATATTCTGCTTAGCCTGCGCACCAGCTACTCAATCTCCGATGTGGCCTCGTGGTATCGTAACAGTCCGTGCCCGTTGAGCATTCTAGAACTCTCACTGCAAACGAGACTTCAACTCATGTCAAGCGCTAATTCCCTCTCTATCAGGGTCCATATCTTACCAGAAGCCAATATGGCGGTGGCGATAGCGGACATGACAAGATATCAAGGCTTGTATCTGGAAAGCCGAACATAGCCAACTGTTGCTTGTCACCTTGATGCGGCATGGCTTGCCGTTAGTAATGAAGAAAGAAGATGGTCGATAAGCCTGCCAAGGTCAGGGAGATTGACTTTCCAGAGGCGCAAAGCTCTTGCTCTGTTCACGTCTTCCCTTCCCACCTGTCCCTTCCCACCTGACGAATTGTTCAATTAGACGATCACATGCAGCCGTTGAGTGTTCCATCAACAGGGCTATGCAACATTGTTTTTCCTTTTTTCCAACAACAAATCCCGTGGCATATCACTCAAACGGCAGGCCTTATACAACGCAAACGCGAGTCTGATGAGTGGCCCCACTTACGCATTGGCGTATGGTGCAATCAATGGTTGTTTTCATTTTGATATTCTGTCTAATACAAACCAAAAACATTGAACTCCCCCATCCAAGCAAAATCGAACAAATTTTCTAGGTAACAACACCTATTGCTTTATCTTGAAGCGGTTCCTGGCTGGGTCAGCAGGGTCCATAGCCGGCAAGACTGAAATTAGATTGATGCCTACCTCGGTATCTTGGCTCTGATGCGTTTTTGCAACCGAGTGTTCTCGGTGTTCAATACTCTCATAAACCAAAAAAAAACTTTTATAATTCCAAATTCCCATCTAAGATGTAGTCTACTTTTCCAACTGCTTGTCATCGTACGTATGACCGGAGCGCCAAAACTTCTAAGCCGGCATAAGGGGGATCATGAGTCGAGTCAAGCGTCAATTGTGATTTCCTCAAGAGTGAAGATCTCACGAAGAGCCGCCTGAAAACAAAGAATTGTTTAACGGACTTTGGCAAAAGTCGAACCAGTACAACTCTTTCGACATATTAGACCACCGTCTTTGGGAAGCCTCAATTGCAAAGCTATAACTCAATGCATGCGCGTGTGAACCTGAACGGCTTCGGCCAGGCCACGGGAATTGCTAGATGAATTGGTCTGTGTCTTGCTTGTATGACCTTGCCTCCAGATCCCCGTTTACCACACCTTGAAGCGTTCGATTAACGTGTTATGCAAGTTATCTGTATAAGAGAAAAACCCAGTCAGCAAAGCTGGCTTATAGAGGAATATAGTATAGGACACGCTCAACAAAGCTGGCTTATAGGGGAGATTATAGTATAGTACACGCTCAGCGATCGCTGAACCAGTACATCTATCTCACTCACATCCGCCAGCTAGAAACCTCCGAAGAGAAGACTTGGACGTTGACGAATGGATTTGTGTGAGACCCGGACGAAGGAAAGATTGTACTGGCCTTTGTATGTTCTACTCTGCTCCGCTGAAAAGTCCAACCCTTCCTTCACTATCGATTGAAACGGTCGATTGAGAGCTATGCACGATACCTGTACAAGAAAACAACATGTCAGCAAAGCTGGCTATAAGGGAATATAGTATAATACACGCTCAGCTGTTACTGAACCAGTACATCTATCTCACTCACACCCGCCAGCCAGAAGACCCCGGAGAGAAGACTGAACGTGGACAAATGGTTTTGTGCGAGACCCGGACGAAGGAAAGATTATACTGGCCTTTGAATTTTCTTCTCATCTATACTGGAATGCCTGGGTCTTCCTGCACTACAGATTGGAGTGCTCGAGTCCATGGTCATGTTCGGTGCCTATACGAAATGATGCACTACAATTAGCAAAAGTTCGTCAGTGTATCTGTCTGGGCGCTTAGAATATTATCACGACAAACGCTCAGATGTGCAAACACTCGCCCAACATAGAAGCTCAGACCTTGGTTTCTATGTTGGTCATCATGAATGATCATGGTAGTGTAGTTTTCGTCACTGCAGCTTCCTTCCCACAAAGCATCAAAAGGGATGAGCTGCTGACCTTTGCTTAGGTCCGTTCTTTCTACGTCGATGCCCTGCTCCGCTGCGTTATGGCATATATAAGTCGAGTGTCTTAGAAGATACCTATATGATAATTGGTACCAGGTAAGCAATAGCCCAGCAAGAGTATCTGCCCTTTGTCATAGAGATGCTTGTATAGGGAACTTTCGGTAGAAGCCTTACACAATTAATCGGAGGGTAGGTGTGAAGAGCCGAATATCTTTTAATCATCGCTTTTAATTTCCGAAATATATGTGAAGAGAGAGGAGGCCTCGCCTCGTATCATCTGTATGTTTCTTCTTGAAGCTGCTTAGCATCGGAGCTGGATCTGTGATTCTGCAAAGGACACTGGTCAGATTTCCGGCCAAGACCAACAACGAAGGAGTTGGCACTGCTTACATTGTTCAGAAAGTATCAATGCCGACAGAGGTGTACTCACCAACTGTACGGATGTCTCAATCATGAGCATACTACATGCCAGTTTCAACCATTGCCGGCCCTCAACTGATGGTGTGGTATTGTTGATCTTGGAAGAAGGAAGCAAGATCTGGGTGTCTTTTGATGGGTAAAAAAGAAGTCAAAGCCGATTATCTGGGACTCGATTTTATTCCTGCTATGTGTGGTCAATATTGCTTGTATTGATCCAGGCACTGTTGCGGCCGTCAATTCAATATTCTAGTCGATTGACATAGGATGGTATGACGGTGTGCAAGCTGGTGTTTCAGGGGCACCCCAATAGACTTACCGACATCGTGATCTGGGACGGTAGAGAAACTAACTGGTTGCACTTAGGTATCAGTCCATTGCAAGGCATATGTGCCTTATAGCGTTGCAAAGCATCGAAACTTTAGGTCTAGGCTCGCCATGGATCCAACTATCAGTGGACTGATCAGCCTAGTTCTGGGCTTAAAAGTCACAAGCATCTTGCGACACCACAGCTCGCAAGCTCTGCCATTCATGCTATGAACTCATCTAAAAATACACTGGGTTTCAAGGTCCACCATTATTTTGCTCGAGGACAGTGAGGGCACTGGTGGCTTGGTGATCCTAGTGAAGGTGAGTGACTGTGTGATCTGCGATGACAAAGCGACGAGGTAGTCGAGAAATGGGGCTTACATGGCGACATTGCCCCTTCTGTGCCGGGAGTATGTGAAAGACGAGAGACAAAGAACAGACAGACACAATGGCGAACCTGCTGGAAGGAATCTATGACCATATGACTCTGTTTATGGTTAGGTGCTGGTGTGCTGAGGGCGTAGGGTGGAGACTCACAGAGACACGTTGATATGGTTAAATTGGCCGTGTACAAGAGTTGCAACGCGAAGAGGACAACGTCTCAGCTTTGACATGGCGGATTCAGTATCACATTGGTAGGGCTGGGCTCGGATAGAAGGTGACCGCAGCTGAAGTTGATATTGATGACCCAGGTAGGACCGTGGGCGATCTGTCCCACATCCCACGTCGAGTACGATTTTGTCTTTGAAGATATGCTTGTTCTGCTATATAGCATGTTGATATGCTTTGGTACGAATCTCGTCTTTCTATCGAAGTGGCCTACATATTAGTGAAAGGGTTTTAAAAAGAATGTTTGCGTCAGGGGTAAAGGACTCAAATACGCACCAACATTTCCTTATGGATACCTATTCGGTAAGAAGAGAGCTGTCAGTGCATGCTCTTGTAGACTCGCAGAGAAGTCTAAACAGTACCATGGTGGTTGTAGCTGCGCAGGATCAGCTGAGTTGAGAAGGTATGACCTCCCTCGATGTCGCTTACCACCACTCCATCTTTCACCATGTTGTTTTACTGTATCCACTCTACTTCTCGTCAGCTCAATACCTATTCCCAGCCATGGAGGAGCCGCCATCGTTGCTCGGTTCTCTCTCGGAGTTCCGAGTGGGTCAAGCATGGCTTCTGTGGATTCAAATCCGTCTGGTTGGACGAAGCATATGAAACGCCGCCACGCTTCCTACCACCGGCTCGCCTTACCTATTAAAGTAGTGGACCTTTGCACTATCCATGTTCGCCCTGCTTCTAACATTTCTAGCGCCTTCTTATTTTGGCTTTAGAGAAGTCCCCGAAAGGTGCCAGCAGCATGGGAGTAGTCAGTTTGAAGGGAGGCTGCCATGGTGCACTTCTTCAGTGCTGTTGGTGAAAGATGTAGGAGCTGTTTGTTCAAGGGTAGAGGGAACGAGGTAAGATAAGCAAGGCTGTCGACAATCATGCGGCAGTGTCAACGAAAGATGTATGGGTGATCCTGAGACATAACAAAGAAGTGAACGAGTGCTGTTGGCGGGGGTACTCAGAAACGCCTCTAGGGACTGCGGATTCCAGCACAGCCGCGACTTGCTTCGACTAACAAGAATGTTGCTGGCGGGGGTTCTCAGAAACGCCCTTTGGTGGTTGCATATTCCAGCGCAGCCGGAACCTACGTAGACTAATCACTAAGGCTCACGGAGATATCTGGTCTACTGAAAGGTCTGTTACGTGTTGAGACACTCTCAGTAATATTTGGTTTGCTACCCTTTATAGTATACGTTCTAAAAGAAATCTAATTGAAAGGCTTGGAGACAGGTTAAAAAGATATCGACTAGCTTTGCTCTTCTCCAGCTGCCCATCAAGATTCCACTGACTGATTTTCTCGTCACTTCCATTCAACCAAATCATTCTTCTCTTCCCTAAATTTCATCTTGCACTCATTCCTTTACAAATGCAGCGAATCCAATGCTATCCTCTCAATTTGTCTCTCCTTCCCCCTCTACAGATCCATGCGTTGCGACTGTCCACCTATATTCATCAATCATGTCAAAAATTGATCCGCAGGATTTTAAGGATACGTCAAAGTGCCAGAAACCACTCGAGAGACAGAACTAAGAGCTGGGAAGGTCGCACAAGAATGCTATGTTGGGAAAGGCATAGAAATATCGGTATATTGTCGTAATGGAAGTCCTCTTAACGAGTTCAGCTGACCGCTCTACTCCTAGCTCCGGACAAAGACAACCCACCATCTACAGCGACATCCCTTCTTCAACCAATCAAAAACCCAAAACCGATGAAAGTAGTGGGCCAGCTAGAGAATATTATGGGATACATGCGCGAGCTAGAGGGGTTATGCGAGCATATGGACGGAATGGGGACAAAGGTAAGAGCTTTTGGTAGGATTCGTTGGAGTGATGCTGTGGATTTCAGAAATAATTGGATGGGGAAGAGATATTAGATGCTCTTACCTCTAGCTGTTACTATTTTGGATATCTTTGCTTATACGGTTCTGGACACTGGATCCTTAAATTTTCCAGGGAGCCCTGAGAAGAATGGGAGAGGGGGCGGGTTATATTTTTCTCTCTCTCTTTCTCTAGAAAAGGGGTAGATGTTTGAGGATGTTCGTGTTTGAGGCATTAGATTCTGTCTTACGCAGTATTAATTTAACTTTAAAACTACTTTTGAATTGAAAGCGATAGGAAAGGCGTACCGGCAGCAGCCCATTTGAATGGGGAGTCTATAGATGTACACCCCCTTTCTATAATCGTACACCCCTTTTCTATTGTCACAGACCCCCCATCAGGTTTACATGTTTAAATACTTGACTTCACATCACAAGTAGGTGAAAGCACATATACTGTGAATATTAACCATCAAAGAACTGTCAGCTTATCTTTGTCAGAGACAAACCAGAAAACATAACTTTAACTTCATTACTTTGCTCCTTCCAATCTCTTATATTCTCATCTGTTTACACAGATGAAAGAGTAGCATTCTCGCTAACGAGAGTCTCGAGCTGCTTCTCGCACACGTTTCCCCCCTCATGTTCCCTCGACTCTTCTGATCTCGCTGATCTCGCTGATCTCGCGGGCTCAGCATTCCCGCCCCTCACGTCGCTGTTGTTTCAGCGACTGCACTGTCGAAGCAGTGTCGAGGTAGTAGAGAGAGAATCTCGAGCTCCTTCTCGCACACCGTTTTCCTCCTCGTATTCCCTCAATTTTTCTGATCTCGCAGATCTTGCGGGCTCGGCATTCTCGCTCGTTCCCGTCGCTGCTGTCTCAGCGACTTGCACTGTCGAAAGCAATGTCGAGGTAGTAAAGAAGGTGTCAAGGATCTATGTCTGAGAAAAGGGGGTGTACGACTATAGAAAGGGGGTGTACAGCTATTAGTGGCTCCCTTTGAATGTCGTCATCTTGTGCTTTAATGCGAGTCCCCCCTAGCTGAATCCTCAACCGTCATTCTCGATCTTTCATCTCCGATGCTTCTTCCTCAAAGTCTATCTCTCTTCATCAAGTTCCCTCCCCAGCAATCCCCTTTTTCCTACCACTGCCTCACCGATTGCCTAATCCGCCCATCTCCCCCATTCGTATTCGCTCCCGCGCAAACCCCCAGCCATTTCCTAGCCCTTTCCATTATCTCCCCTTCGAACAAGTCAAGCACTCATCCCATGCATCTGGTAGATTCCAACCTACATACTCCGAAATAACAACCGGATCACATCATCTTTCCCCTGAACATCTATACCGAATGTGCACATAATCTCAGACCCGAGGTTAGCAGTCCAAGAACACAGAATTCCCACTTCGTCATCGGGTTTAGAGCTGTTTCTGTACGTGGGTGTGTTGCTTCAAGTGGGATTGGGAGTTGTAGTATTGACAGAAATGGGGAAAGAGACCGAGGAGGGCGGCGGGATTCAAAGCTATGGAGGAGGTATGGTGAAGGGAAGGGGGTTCGGGATATAGGGTATTGGAAAATGGAAGGGGGAGAAGGTGGGAGAGATAGTCAGGAGCGTTCTTTGAGCTGATCTTCGGGATTCGCATATTTCAGGAGTGTGGTATATATAGTAGCGTGGCTAATGGAGAGCTTCAATTACGAGAATAATGGTAGCGAATTGATACGGAGATTTGTGAGGCTTTTTGGGGGGTACCAGATGGAAAGGGCTTAAGAGGGGGAGGGAGGCGGATGCGCAGGAGGGAGATCGCGGTGGAGCGTAAGGGTATACATAGTATACATGGATATCTGGAATGGGAAAAAGGAAGAAGGCAGGCTTACTAGGACACAAAAAGCGCACGCCGTATCATCTGCAACGCGAGAGAGAGAGAGAGAGAGAGAGAGAGAGAAAGGAGGCGAGATAGTATTTAAATAAATAAAAAAGCCTATCTGGGTTGATAGAATCTCAATTTTTGTACACAGGGCTTTTTTACAACAAGACCCCGAATACCAAAACCACTAGACTGTTCTGCTGGGAACCAATCTATTTGCGAAAAGAAGAGCAACCAGGGGGGGGTGGCAGGAAATCACTATACAAATAAGAACTGGGTTCGGTAGAGTAATGTCTAAATGGATAGATAGACATCCTGCTTTTCGCGAAATAAATCCAAGTGCACTTGCAAAAACTTGCGCGATAGGTCGAGTTGGGTGGGATTGATGTTTACAAGTGATCAGTCATAGATTTAATGTTCTTGAATGGGCGTCTAGTCTGGCATTTAACCTGGCGTGGCTGGTCCTCGGTTTTCGCTACCGGGCAATACCGACTTTCTGCCACCGCTGGTGGTGTGTATGGGACTGCTTTCTTGTTGTGGAAGGCATTATTAGATGATTGGGGTGGGGTGATGGTTGTAAGACTTTTTAGAAAAGAGAGAGAGGGATGGAGGTAGATACTAAGTTTGGGTGGATACGATTGGGACTGGTAGAGTATTGCTGTGAATGCAGGACTATTTCTTGGAGGTTTTTGGGATTGTCGGTTGCTAGAACGTTCTGGTGCGTACGGGGTTCTTTGCAAAAAGAGAAAGATATGAAAAAGACACCTACTCTGCTTACCCGCTACCCTGATAATTCGCTCATTTCCGCCTTCCCGATCCAATTCTCTCGAAAAATTTGCACCATACTACCAGTAATTGCCCCCATCCCAATTCATTAGTCTACTGTTCGTGAACATACAGCGGATTACTCTCCACCTCCCTGACCCACAAGCCCCAAGGTCTCTCCGCCGTCTCCGCTCCCATCAGCGTACATCCAGAAATCTCTTGCTCGCTAAGGTAATGCGGGCCTGTATCAGGGACGCTACTTTTTTCTTCTGGCTTTTTGCCTCTATCCTGGGCATTGAGATGTGCGTTGCGAGTCAAAAGCGCCGTTGTCTGTACCGCGGCGTTTTGCTGCGTGTAGATAGCCCTGAAAACTGCTTCCCGGATACTGCTTCCTACAGTTGTGAAGCCGTGGCCGCGCATTAGAACGACAGTGTGGTCGGGTTGCGGAGATTCGTCGGAAGCGAGAGAGCTTTTGGCGAGAGAAGAGACGAGAGAGGTTGCAGCATGACCGAGGCGCGCTGTGTAGCTGTCTTGCTTTGAGAAGGAGTCGGCGAGAGCGGCGCCGCGCAGTGGGGTGGAGACAAGGAGGTCAAGGCGGGAGTTACGTTGGGTATGGGCGGCGGTGTCGAATATGGGGACATTGGTGCCTTGGGTTTTGTTAACTGGTTGCTGGCGATGGATCGGAGAATGCAGACCTAGAAATCCAGCAATATGAAAAGCCGCTTGCAAAGGCACTCCACTAACCGTGTACGGCAGCACAGCTTCAGAATGGCTATGCACTACACTCTTTACATGTGGGTACTATTTCAGAATCTCGCTATGGATGAAGCGCTCAGAGTAGCCTTTAGCAGTGGAGTTTACGGGAGAGGCATCAGAGATGTGGTATTCAACGAGATCTGAAGCGGAGGAGATCAGGGCAGGGGCTAGGGAATAAGAGAGAAAGAATCTTGACGGGTTGGTGGGATTGCGGACGGAGATGTGGCCATAGGCGTCGAGGACGTTGTGATGGTGGAGGATGTGGTTTGCTGTAATGAGGTCGTGGAGGGTTTCTTCGCTGGACATTGTGGAGGTTTGATTGAGGTTCGCAGACTCATTTGAGTACTTGAGCGAATCTTGGGTTTCCTGCAAGAAGCAAACTGGAGATGATGGTGTATGTGCCATAAAGCATTACAATGTCATTGTGCTAAGGTATGTTCCATTACCATAAGAGACGGAGTTCCTCGTTGAGTACAGTACACAAGTGGGTAGTACGTCATCAACCCCTGCGTGTTCTGCGACGGGTTCTGGAAACACGGGCTAACCATTAGCGTGGAACGATCGCTCGGCTCTTCCCATGAAACGCCTCCCGTTTCCACAAATCATGTGACCTTGGACGACAAAACTCTCAACCCTCTTGAAGATTATTATTGTCTGGTCGATATGTATGAGTACAACTACCGAGATTCCAGTCTTGCAGACTAGATTGCGTGTGCGCTATTTTACTCGATTCTACTACGTATTCTATTCTTGTACTTATCTCCTTGGCTGGAGAGGGAACAGTTTTCAATGGTCAAGGGAATAGAATCCACAAGCGACAATTGCGACTATGGGAATATTACCTTAATTCATTGCTTACCCGGGTTGCCACGATCAGAACTTCATCTTTCTCAAGGCTTATATTCCATTTGTTTCTCGTGCTGTTCCTTTTCGTCTCTCATTCTCTTTCCCAGGGGAGATGTGATGCAGGGTTATGTACAGCCTGCCGGGTCCAGACGCCTGCTTAGGAGAAGCTTAGCCCTTCTATCAGAGTCCAATAATAGAGACAGTCCAGCACTATTAATTCGCCGCTTGTTCGTAGAACCACAATACACACGGGCCCCTTTTAATGCGTTCCGGACTCCCTATGAGAACGATATAGGGCAGGTACCGAAAATTTGGGGACCGGCTCTGTCGAACGAGCAGCGAATTGGGGGTCTCAGATTTGAGATTCTAAGATTTGTTGGATGGAAATCATAGATCAGCGAACATTGCAACTGATTATACGATGATAAGTCAGAGGAAGTTCGGCATGTCAAGTATGCAATTAATGCTCTTTGCTGTTGGAAGCCTTTATTTCTATTTCTAGCCTTAAGCAGTACCATGGGATCGAGCACACAGATTATCATCTCTTGTAGATAAAGCCAGCAAGCATACCGTCTATGAAGCTAATAATTCGTGATTGAAATCCCCCTTTTCAACACGAGTTGGACTATGATTGCTTTTAATATAGGATCCAGTAGTCAGTAGTTCAAGAAATCGAAACAGGTATGGCACGGGACTTGGACAAGACTTGAGCCCCTTTTACCGCCGCTACCTGCACAAACTTTGCAGTACCAATAGTTGCGTTGGTTTCGAATCCTGTCCTTGAGACATCAGCGGCTAAAGTCAGGCTGTCCTTTGCGCCACCAGCATACACAAGCCAAGAGTCGTATACGTTGGGAGTGGCACCGTTCCAGCTCATAGAGACCGTGGTGGAATTGAAACCCTTTGCGGTGGCATTCGCCAGCGGAACAGTCGTCGGCTTCCCGCTCCATTGTTGTAGAAAGGCTCGGTAGCTGGACACCTGGACCTGGTTTCCGAATTTGACGTCCATGACAACATCTCCATGCTGATCGAACTCTTTCATGGTGGGACTCTGTCCATAACCGAGGAAATTATGGCCGTTACCGAGAGGCTGGTAACTGCCTTGGCTATTTGCGTAAATGATGTCTTTAGGGTCGAGAAGCGAGCTTACTACCGTTGCAGTGCGCTTCGATAGGTCTAGGAACAAAGTGAGACCAGTACTAGGACTAGTCTGATTGGTACTAATAAGGCCTAAGTTGTCGTCGTTGAACATTTGCAAGAACAAGTAATCACCTGAGGAGTATGCCGGTCGTACATGATGCTGCCATTGGAACTGGGCGCCCGGACCAAGCTGGAAGTCCCCGCCGGTGATTCCTTGAAGATTCCATTTGACTGATCCATCTTTTGCGAGTGCATAGATGGACGAGAAGAAGCGCGACGAGATGAGATATCCGTCGTCCAATGTGGTCACCGAATTGAGGGTGAAGTATTCCCACGGATGTGTCGCGTTTTGCCCCTCGAACGGTGCACCATCTATTAAGAAGTGTGACTGGTTGATTGGCATCCGATCAACATGATCCAAAGAACTCCACTTAAACAACGTTCTGTTGGTCTTGATGTCTATCTCATAGAATTGACTATCGCTCAACCAGCCGTTTTTGGGCCCGCCAACGGATGAAAGGTCATAAGGAGTAGAGTTGTAGGCGGTAACGAGGATGGATCCCTGTGGAGTGATGAGGCTTTCATGGTTGTCAATGTAAGAGGGGTAAGCTGAATTGTTCATTCCGTCGCCAGCAATGAAACTGCTGTCATTAAGGCTGACGGTGTAAATCTCTCGATATGTAGTATCCAGGATCTTGATTATACCGAAGCCATGTCCAGCAACGCCATTTACAACGAAGGGGCCGGTCCAGTACGTGAGCACGTCTTTGCCGTGCAATTTTTGGGCTGCAAGGTTGGCAGAAATTGCTCCTGAAACTGTATTCGGACCGCCAAACGACATCACTGCCTTCTGTCATGATCAATGGCGCAAGAGTCCTAGGCCCGGGTACTGAACCAAAGAAGGACTGAACGAGGAAGAAAAGACCATCAGTTGCTCCCACAGTTTTCGAGATTTCTAAGACTGGCGGGTGAAAGTCTGGCTCAGTGACGAATGTTTGATATGGCCAAGTGCTGGCTGGCAAATTTTGCCTTGATTCCAGGCCTCTTGCTGGTACATTTTGCGTGATAGCATCAGCGAGATTGTTCAACCCGATGATCGAGCCCTGTAATGCCGCGAAGCTGAGCAGCTGAATGAGATACCCTCGAAACATGTTGACTTTGTTTCTATGTGATGTGAGTGCGAGATCTTTCAAGCTCTACTTCTTCGATTACTCAAAGTTCTTCAGTTGTTGAGCCCAGAACTCAGTAGATGCAAGGTAGATAGGGTCCAGTACATGAGTTGTCCCGGGGTTCTTGACTGTCGGTTCAGCAATGCACACAGGATTGAAGTTCTTATGGAATTGCAATTGCTTATCACTGGCATAGCGTCAATTAAACAGAGAAGATTTATTGGAGAGACATCAAGACCATTTGTAGGAACTATAGCTAAGAAAGATTGACGAGTCTTCGCATTGATACTCCCTTGTACAGCCAGCAATGACGAGAATCGCCGCGAGTACTCATTAAGGCATCCATACACCTTCGGCTCTCCTCATCAATCCTACGTGGTGATCCCGCTTTCAAACATCTCTGAGCTGGTGTGATACTTCTACCAATGGCAAAGGCGTTCAGGTTTGAGTGTTACTTTCAACCAGAGGCATGAAAGGAAGACATGGAACTTTGGCCCCGGTCAGGGAATCTGTCGTTTCAGGTCGGGAAAGGCTGTCAGCCCTACGGATCGTGGGGCGGGGCCTCGACCGATCGACTGCCCCTCCATTTCCTCAGCCGTCCGCTCCAGCTCCTGCTTGAGGTGACATTAATCGAATACGATTGCATACCACGTCCAGCCATAGGCCAACGAGTGCTCATAGAAGAATGAAATGATGTATCACCTTGTCAATCCAGAACTATAGAACATACAGCTCTATGACTGCTGCTGGCCGCCTTTGGTCGATGCTTTCGTAGTTTTACCGTCCTTGCTTTTTTCCCTTCCCCGTTTGTATATAACGGTGTCGTTCTACTTACCTTCCTCTCGTCCGCTGTTTAAGATCAGAGACTGCAATGTCCTCCTCCAAACCCAGCCGTAAAGGTAAATTCCTCCGCACCCATTCGATGAGCATCACTCATAATCTTCCTAAGGCCTCGATTCCTCCCTCCAAAACCTCTCTATAGATTCCAAACCTAAACAACACACCAAACCCACCTCCACCCTAGTCGCCGACTCCTGGGACGAAGAACCTTCCTCGTCCTCAGACACTGAACCCCCTCTCCATACCACGTCCGATATCCCGAGCGCCCCTCCCCCTACTCCCATTTCGCCACGCTCCCACCAACCCGGTACTAAATGGAGTGATTTCCCATCAAGTTCCTCTTTCTCAGCCCAGTATGCCCCAGATGGTAGCCCTATAAGTCCGGCCAGTGGTCGTCCTGGTTCTTCGAGAACAGATGCTCGACCGGAGAAAACGACGGCAGTGGCGGGGAGACTGATTGCAGGGGCGCTGGGGGTGAAGACGCCAGCGAAAAGTGAGGAGACACAAGATTATGAGAGGGTTTTGAAGGAGAAGGAACAAAGAAGAAGAAGGGAGGAGAAGGAGGCGAAGAGGAGGGAAGAGGACGAGAAAGAGGCGGCGAAGAAGGGTGTCTGGGAGGAGTAATGGGGAGAAGATTGGATGGAGACAGCAAGATTGCAAAAATGAAGATGAAACAGCACGAAGATCGAGAAGGGTATATAACTGGTCGACTGGGCCTGGAGGTGGGACGAGTGTACGATAACTGGAACGCAAAATGCATCACAAGGGCCTGGTTAAATATGCGTTATGAATGGGCATCTGCAGCGGATCCTATACATCTTTGGTTTTGGCCTCTGATTTTCTGTAGCCCAATACTAGGAGGACTTAGCGTCGCGTTGCATATATCGGCATCATCACTAGACTCTGATGTATATATCATCATTTCAAATCGCCGCCTACAGCTGTCAGCCATATAGTGTGAATGACAGAGGGATCGATATTACCTTCCATGTTAATGAGAACAACGGCTCAATATATTGTAGCTCCACGCAGTTCCATCTGCACTAGACACACCAACAGATAGTCATCATGTTAGACAACAATCGTTAAACTTGTGTCAGTCTCGTAAGGAAGTCGTATCAAGAGCAAGTGTCACGCCCTGTAGCCAATGGAAGGAGGAGTGACCAAAAGCATGAAATTGAACCTATCCATGTTCCTGGAATCTAAAAACAAAACCCTGCTCCCTTAGCGCCCATTGCTAGAGTCTTTACTATCGCCGGAGAAGCTACATAGCCCGGTGCAAAAGATCAGATAGCTGATAATCTTCCTGCTTTAATGACGTGCTATCCTCATATCTTGAACCGTAGCATCCTTAGCACCCTCCGATCTGTTCTTGGTGGACTTCTAGAGTGTCTCCGTCTGCCATCTCAAGCTATGTAACTTATTAGCCTAACCAATTCGGGAAGGGAAATAATGTTGGATCAATCATGGGCAGAAGGTTGCTGCATTGACGCGTAGGAGGACAGGTAGAGGGGAATATTTGCAAATGTGGAGACCTACCGATTCAGGACTATCTGTTGGGTTGACGCGAGCCCCATCGAATAAGAAACGGACGGATGAAAGGTTCTTTCCCTGACGGTCGCAGAAGGCGTTCATGAGTTTGGACAGTGCCGTGGTCCGTTTGATTTTGAAAAACACCTCATTATTGTTATCCGTGACTTTGATGTTGAGATGCTCAGCCTTTGGTTGATCGTCGGGATTCCCCCCTGTGCCGGGCGACTGGTCGCGGTCCGACATGCTGTTGAACGTAGATAGGTATGGGTATGAGGCGAAGTGGCGAGTAGGACTTCTGGCTTTTTCAGGGCGTCACAAGTAAGTCAACAAGCTGATCTGAAAGTTGTGTTAGTATGTACTACACGCCAAGCAAAGGTAGATACGAGAGGGCCATCTACTGACAATGTTGATAGAGTTAGGATCGAGAGGTTGGGATCTTGGTGTTCTAAGAAGTGAGGCTGTAGGAAGAAGTGAAAAGAAGTTGATGTTGCAGGAAGTTCGCCGTGAAATATGCCCCACCAATCAAGAGGCTTCTAGAAATAGCCGAAGAGGAGACCGTCATTCACGCTTTAGCCTGACCGGATACCAATGTAATATAAATTTAGTAACAATTGCATACCTTACATTACACGACACGCCTCTCTACCTACCTATGTCCCTGGCGCTTCTGTTTTTCGGGAACTTCACAATGGTACCACGACTACATGCCTACTTCCGAACTCACAAAGCACATATCTAACGTGGCATTTTAGGGCTTGGAAGAAGATTTGAAGACGAATCCGCCATGCCACCCTCTTGCGGTGAGTCTGATATTTCATTTTAACCATTCACTAGGCTAACGAAGCAGTAGTGTGCTATTCAGGGTACATTATTGCCATACGCTGCTAGCCATGATTGAATGCTAACGAGATATGCAAGACTGTTTGGCTAAGAATTCATACAAAGAAGACAAATGTAAAAGCCAGGTGGACGCTTTGTATAAATGCTGCAACGCTTTCTATCAGCGGCAAGGAGATCATGCAACCACAGTCAGCTGCCCCAAAGCGAGCCTGTTGAGACTAAAAATGAAGCAACGCGCAGAAGGCATCTAAGTCTGCAGGAGAGGCATCTGGATCTTGAGAGTTTGGTAGCCGCTAGTTCCGGATCCGATATATCTGTGGGGATTTGCTAGAGGTTGAAATTTTGTAACAGCTCGCTATGTTGTCAAGACCTTCAGTCCTCCGTAAGAGATCTGGCCTGATGTGTAGTGAGTGTCGAATCCGATATTAGGCGATCGTGAGCACGCATAGAGATCCTCAAGGGATCTGGACAAACATCGAAGAGTCTGCCCCGAGACTCTAATGATCACCTGAAAAAAGACATTGTTTTGTAGAGAAGAACAGTCTGAATTTCAAATTGACGGGATGTTGTAGAAAATTACCTAAGCGAGATGTCGAAGAAACGCGCTATGCTAGCGTGTCTGGCTCACGTATCTTTTCCTGCAGGGCGCTGCAACACAATACTTTATTGTCAACAACTTTGAGGAGAGGTAGCTCTTGGTGATACTCAGGAGCTCAGGAGCTTTGTGTAGCTTTTGAAGTAATCGGTGTTTGTTCCTCGTTGAGAGTTTCTAGCCCAAACATGTCCGACCAATCCAATGAGATTCTTTACGCCGTTATAAGGTACCTTTAACGAATCTTTCATAGCGGTCTCTGGAAGGTTAGACTCCTTCTAGCCATTATGTCTTCACGACGGCATTCCCGAGAAGAAAGCTGGGATAGCCTTCATCACTCTGATGCGTCCCATGGTGCGTCCGAGGTGGAGGATGATTACGCCGACATGAGTATGGATGAAGCATCAGATGATCGTAGCGAAGGGTCTCCGTCTGGAACACCGGCGTTGCTTACAGTCAGTGATGTACATCGGGCACTACATCCTCTCCAATCTACTGCAGATCGGGTTGGAAAACAAGTCGAACAATTTGCAGAGACTTTGGATCGTCTCAGTACCAGAAGACAGCGAAAGTCGCAGAAAGATTGTCGACATGTGCTCCCTTTAGTACAAGCCTACAAGAAGATCGCTAGTGGCGCTGTCGAACACTTGAAGAGTATTCATGCGCCTGAGAGGCAGCAGCAGTTGAGTAAAAAGTGGAAGCGTAAGTTGCGGAATTCTGGCGGAACCTCCACCCCTGCATCGCCTCATGCCGACCAAGAGGAGCGTGGCACCAAAACTACCGTAGAGGATCTGAGAAGATGGGAGGAGGAGGAGCAAACATGGGATTTGCTTGGCCTCATGCTGGAGGTTGAATATCCTATTCCACAATCGGATAGTCAACGACCAAATTCTTTCCGAGGTCATACGCGACCAAGTCGAAGTAAGGAGGTCACTCGGTACTCGTCAGAGAAAGCGGTATGGGATTCATTCCTCGCCCATGACGATCTTGCCTGGGAGAGACACACGGTGGTTGAGTGGTTGAAGAAGTGTGCCGACGAATCGGGCCAGGACATCGAGTTAGTGGTAAAAGAGCTAGAGTCTGGCGCGGATAGAGGATCTGGTTTATGGGCTCACAGCTGGCTATATACTAAGGAAGCAATCAAAGGTCAGAAGCGTTTACGGTCATGGCCACAGGCGCTTGAGTCAGACGCACCGGGTATCGATACTTCTCTGGTGAACTCTGACCGAACGAAAGCTTTGGTGACCCAGCTGGATCCTGATGCAATCACAAGACAGGGGCGAAGCCTTGAGAAGCAAGACCACTACTTCGAGCAAGCTACTTGGCTGGCTTGCTGGGAAATGGTGCGGCGTGGAAAAGATTGGGATTATATCCGTGAGTGGTGCCAGGAACGAGTGGAAGGATGGAGAGCTACACTTATGCGTGGGGATCCTCGAAATTCTCAATCCAAGGAAGATCATCCAGGACCTGATGTCACCACTGGCTGGCGATCAAGAGCTCTTTGGCGGAAGACCTGCGCCCTTGCTGCCAAAACAGGTGGAATCGACCCTTATGAAAATGCTGTGTATGGAGTTCTCGGCGGGTATTTGCCCAGTGTTCTTAAAGTCAGCCGCAGCTGGGACGACTATTTATTTGCACACTACAACTCGTATTTGCTGAGTCAATTTGACCGTTATGTTAAGTCACATTTCTCTGATCGACTTTCAACTGCGTTGTTACAGAAACACGGGTGTTACGATTTCTCTGTCTCTGAGGGGCATCGGACTCATTCTGGAAATCAAATTGTGCAGAAGATGAAGACCCTGGAAGCGACAAAGAAGGAGGCGAAACGGCCTTTCAAGATGCTTCAAAGCAGTTTGATCGCCAAAACTTTTGATGACTTTGTTTTCAAGCAGGGCGTAAAGCTTTGCCAAGCAGCAAACACCCCGGAGAGGTCCAAAATTCTCCCCGCAATGAGTGCAACTCTCCTCGAGGGTAGTATTACAGCACCGATCGGCATGAAAGATTATGATCTTTTACGAGTGGTCACACATATGCTATTGATTTTCCAAGACCTTGGGCTCGACATTGGAGAAGGCAATCGCCGCTTTGCTACCGAAAGTATTGTTGTTGCGTATGTGGATTATTTGAGTAAAGCTGGCAAGCAGCAGCTGCTCCCTCTCTACGCGTCTTTCCTTTCTCATGACAGGTCCACCACCTGCTTAGGTAGACAGCTGCCCTTCATCAAAGATCATCGGGAACGCCAGACAGTTATGCGGCTAATGAAGCAGTGCGGCATTGATGTCCCTGGCGTTCTTAACATGCAACTTCAGATGATTATAAGAGACTCCCCTGAGAAATGTGACAGCAAAACTTTCCCAGCCTTGGCTATACTGGAACCGAACAACCATGACAAATCTAGAGTGCGACCAATCCAGAGTGCTTTTGTAGGCGATTCAATCAGCGACGACGAGCAAGACCTGATCAATGGGTTTGAGTGGTATATGCTGCTTGAGGGCCATTGGCAGCAGACCATGACAACAGGAGCCGTCCTGTACAAGCATTTGCTTCGTAAGTCGTAACTGTAAATATGTATTATGTTCGATTGCTATCCTAATCTGAGCTCACAGGTACTCATGGCTTTGCCGCGGCCAAGGAACTGTCGAAGGCAGTCCCATTTACGACCATCTCGCTCGGTAAAACTCAAGGGCTATTAGGCCAGATGGTAGACATCAGCAAGGAATACAGCGATGAAGAAGACGAGCCAGCCAAAGAAGACGAGTCAGCCAAGACGAGCCGGAGCACGAGGTCAAGCACAAGATCATACCGGACCAGGGCCCGACCACAAAACAGGCGTAGCTCATCTGCAGTGCAAGTCAACAATGAGCGTGAGCTCTTGCTCCATCAGGCCAGTGCTCTCCGGGATTTTGAGAATCTGTTTGCGGCTCTCGATGCCATGGAACAGTGGAAGGCCCTTGCGGATCAGGCAAACACGTAAGAGAACGTTGGACCACTCCGTTTGACCACATACTAAAGTGTTGCCTGCTGTAGCTATATCGACCCTCGCGAGAACGGCAAACGGTGGAAGGCCATGTTTCAGAAGGCCTATGACCAAGTAGAGGTGACAATCGTGCCTTTGCTCAGGGGGTGGTTGCAATATCCGAGGGATGGTGCGTTCCGCGCGCTGAGGTTCTTACTTCATGAAGTAGCTAACAGGCGTTGCAGACAAAGAAGCCGTCGAATTTGGGCAAATACGGGTTGCTTGTCTCCCGGAAGTTATACTTGCCTACAACACAGTATTGAATTTCAGCGCTCACACTTTGAGTCGAGATTTGCTACTGAGGAGTATGGACTTGGCCGCTATAATAGCAGCGGAAGATTCTGATCTGGCTTCTTGCTTCACTACGGCGAACAGGATGCCTGAGCTTGTGGACTCTTTCGCGGTGTCAAGCAAGAACATCATCAGAGCCGAGGAAAGCGGAGGAGGCAAAGGTAAAAAGAAGCCTGACGGCGAGCGCTTGGACATTTGGACAGTGAAATGGGCCCCAGGCCATGGATAAGAATAGCCTCTTGTTCGTGTCAATATCTCCCTGGACATTTCTGAGTCAGAACGTTCTGGGAAATGCTTAGAAGCAAACGAATTCACAACACAGCACATCGAAAGGATCCTACAACGACGACGGGAAGACTCCTATGGCATTTGTCCACATCTTCCAATCAAAGACTATTGTTTGATAGATAGTAATGTAGACATGGTCAATACCTGAAGGCCTGAAACTTATTTGACCGAATCACACTTGAGATTTCCGCATCGCATCGCATCACGAGGCTTTTGTAGCAACGATGACCGATGAATTTGAAGACATGAAGATCTTCAGCGACACCACAGATTGAAGGCATATACAGAATACAGTAGGGTGAAACGCTGGCGCTTAAGGCAGATTCAGGCAAGAAACGCTGGGCACTTTCCCACCAATGTGATAGCTTGCCCATGGAAAGCGCTACTGTAGTAGTTCAACCATGATTCCTAACTTTGGCACCAGCTGCATGCATTTGATGCCTTGCCATGTGGCCCGGTATGCGGTTAAATCTGATTGAAGAATGTACAAGTAGTCGTAGTAGCGTAGCGCTTGGATATTGAAATGCTGTGTTGTCTTACTGCCCACGAGCATCCGACAATGTCTCACCAAGGCCTAATGCAAGTAGGATGCTGTCTGAAGAAGAGAGTTATCTTAGTGGTTCTGGCCCCCCTTGGGCGCAAGTATCTAGAGTCAAGGCAAGTCGTTGTCATGTCACTATCCGTTTTGGGACTGGCCTGGGGCAGTGCAAAAGTCGCCAAGGAATATAGAACTTATGGGCAACCTTGCCAGAACCAACGAACCAATTGAAGGGACTGAGTGATACTCTGCTCTCGCACACAAGCATACACTCTGCGGAATCCACTATAGAACTCTTTTCCGGCTCAACCCCCATGAGACTCTGCTGAAAATCGCCATCAGATGGCGACTCGGAGGCAAAGAAGCACAGCCCGCGGAAGATCGAGTGCTTCGGAAGCTCTGGATGGTCGTGAAGGTGACCGAAGGTGTTCAAGAGCTAGGGGACCGGCGGGTCCAGCTTCTGAGCTGCTCGGAATCTGACCATATTTCCTTTGGTATGCAGAATAAGGAGCTTCTGATAGCTACGACTTCAAATTTCTTCCCAAGCTGTTGCAAAATCTTTCAATAGCCTGATCACTAATTCAAGTTCTCTTAGCAGTCTCTAGCAACGAAACGAGGCGGAAACTCTGGGCGAAGTCGCCAAGACTCGTACCTTCTCTTTACGTCAAATTGTGAGCTTGGCACATCGACATTTGAGATTCGACACATCGACCCGACACATCGACCTACACCACAGCTTAGGCTACATCCTTAATCCTTGTTCTCCCAGCAACACCGGCATATTCTCACCATCCACCTCAATCTACGTACACATGACTGACGGACAGCATCATCTGCATTACATCTCAAGGAAGATCGATTGGCAATAATGACCACTCCTGGAAAGAATGGTCAAACCTCACCGACTCCGGGTAGTGCGCCTCGTAGGCAACGAGCACCTACTATAACCATTGACACTTCTGCCGTCAGTCCACCTTTATTAGAAGATGACGCGCTGCCCCTCCAAAGCTTGTCTGACCGACCTCAATCGTTGCAGGGCGATCAAGACAAGGAGGCAGACTCAAAACCTGCTGCTTTGTCAAGCGAACAGTCACCGACGCAATTACGAGCAGCTCATTCATTCGATAACCTAGAGCACCGTCCAACGTCCGCCCACAATGTCTCATCACCCACATCCAGGCGAAGTGATCGCCAGCCCCACGATTTCCTTGCTGTTCCCAATGCCCGCTCACGGGGCAACTCTGTCGATTCCGAAGAGCCGGGTCATACTCCGACGTCTTTTGGCGGGGACACTTACGTACCCTCCCCAAGCTCGTCGGCGCTTTCGACCGAGGGAGGGCAGCTTAACACCATAACTAGCACTGATAGTCTTATAGATGATGGACATGCGTTGGATGCCGTTCCAGGAACAGAAGCCGAATTCGGAGTTGAAGATAATAAATTCGCCTTCTCTCCAGGTCAGTTGAGTAAATTAATGAGACCTAATCCGAAAAGTTTTGCAGCTTTTCACGCTTTAGGGGGTCTAAGGGGACTCGAGAAGGGTTTACGCACCGATCAAATGGGCGGTCTATCAGTTGATGAGAAGCGGCTTGATGGGACCGTAACCTTTGAGGAAGCCGTTGCGGCTGGCGCCCAGAGAAGAGCTGCAATCACTTCCGAAACCCGCTTGCATAGGTCGTTAACGTCCGCAACAGCGGCAACGCAACGCTCGGATGACTCGTTCCTGGATCGTAAACGGATCTTCAAAGATAACCAACTCCCGGAGAAGAAGGCTAAGAGCTTCCTCCAACTTGCCTGGTTAGCGTATAATGACAAGGTCCTCATTCTTTTGACGGTTGCTGCTATTGTATCGCTTGCATTAGGGATATACGAGTCCATTTCTTCCACGAACGGTGAACACGCCCAATGGGTAGAAGGGGTTGCTATCACTGTTGCTATACTCATTGTCGTGGTTGTGGGGGCGGCCAACGATTGGCAGAAAGAGCGGCAGTTTGTCAAGTTGAACAAGAAAAAGGTGGATCGAGATATCAAAGTTATTCGGTCAGGCAAATCTCGTCAGATCTCGGTGCATGACATCCTGGTTGGAGACGTTGTTCATCTTGAACCTGGAGACATGATACCGGTAGACGGCATCTTCATCTCTGGGCATGATGTCAAATGTGATGAGTCGTCCGTAACAGGCGAGTCTGACTTACTAAAGAAACACTCCGGCGAAGATGTTTACCAGGCCCTAGAGGCGCGTAAGAGCGTTACGAAGATGGATCCTTTCATTATTTCTGGAGCTAAAGTGACTGAAGGTATAGGTACATTTCTCGTTACTGCTGTAGGAGTTAATTCAAGCTATGGTCAAATCATGATGTCACTTCGTGAGGACTCACAGACAACACCGCTGCAGTCAAAGCTCAATGTCCTCGCCGAGTACATAGCAAAGCTGGGTTTAGGAGCCGGTCTTGTGCTCTTCATTGCAACTTTCATCAGGTTCTTAACTCAATTGCACAGCGCACCAGGCGGGGCTTCAGCGAAGGGACAGCATTTTCTTCAGGTCTTTATCGTCGCAGTCACAATTGTGGTTGTTGCGGTTCCAGAAGGCTTGCCACTTGCTGTAACATTAGCCCTGGCATTCGCGACTACTAGGATGCTAAAGGAGAATAATCTGGTCCGGCTGCTTCGTGCTTGCGAGACAATGGGTAATGCTACGGTAATTTGCTCCGACAAGACCGGCACTCTGACACAGAACAAGATGAGTGTTGTGGCGGGAACTCTGGGTGCTTCGACTCGATTTGGCAACAAAAAAAGCCCCGATAATTCGGAGGAAAACTCACCCATCAAGCGCCAATCAGTAGTTTCCGAGACCTTTGTGCAAGACGCCTCGACATCGGGCGTTGTCCAAATACTACACGAAGACGTGAAATTACTTCTGAAACAATCCATAGCGGTCAATTCTACCGCGTTCGAAGGCGAACAGAACGGGCGTGATGCATTCATAGGATCCAAGACAGAGACTGCATTACTCAACTTTGCCAGGGACTACCTAGCAATGGATTCGGTAAACGAAGAACGATCAAACGCAAACGTTGTGCAGATGGTACCGTTCGACTCTGGAAGGAAGTGTATGGCTACCATTGTAAAATTAAGCGACAAGGGATATCGAATGTACGTCAAAGGAGCCTCGGAAATATTGCTTGAAAAGTGTACGAGGATATTGCGAGACCCTACCAAGGCAATTCTAGATACGCCGATTACGCAAGAGAACGTAGACAGCCTGAACCAGACTATTGATGATTACGCGTCACGATCGTTACGGACGATTGGGCTTTTGTATCGGGATTTCAAGGAGTGGCCAATGAAAGGAGTACCTACGCAGGAGGATTCTCCCACACTTGGCGTTTTCGAGACTGTTTTCAAAGAAATGGTCTTCTTAGGCATTGTCGGCATTCAGGACCCTCTCAGAGATGGTGTTGCAGATGCAGTTCGCGCTTGTCAGAATGCAGGAGTTAAAGTACGTATGGTGACTGGAGATAACCTCCTGACAGCGAAGGCCATTGCTGCAGAGTGCGGGATCTATACGGGGAATGATGACGAGCAAGTTATCGAAGGTCCCGAATTTAGAAAATTGAGCGAGTCGGAGAAGAAACGAAGAATTCCCAAGTTAGAGGTACTTGCCAGATCCAGCCCTGACGACAAACGTGTCTTAGTCAGGACATTGAAAGAATTAGGAGAGACAGTTGCCGTTACGGGCGATGGCACCAATGATGCTCCTGCACTCAAAATTGCCGATGTCGGCTTTTCAATGGGCATTGCGGGTACTGAGGTTGCTAAAGAGGCTTCTGCCATAATCTTGATGGATGATAACTTTGCTTCTATTGTCAAAGCGATTATGTGGGGTAGAGCTGTCAATGATTCCGTCAAGAAGTTCCTCCAGGTCTGTAAATTTCCCTTAGTATTCGTTGATGCTCTGCTGACGTTTTCGAAGTTCCAAGTAACTGTAAACATCACTGCCGTTGTTCTAACATTCGTTTCAGCTGTTTCTAGTTCAACCGAAACATCAGTGTTGACTGCTGTTCAGCTACTTTGGGTCAACCTTATCATGGACACTTTTGCTGCACTTGCGTTGGCAACTGACCCACCGACACCTAGCATTCTAAATCGCCCGCCTGAACCAAAGTCAGCTCCTCTGATTACATTGACTATGTGGAAAATGATTATCGGACAATCGATTTTTCAGCTATTCTTCACATTGCTGCTCTTCTTTGGGGGCGTACGCATACTTTCCTACGACTCGCCCCGCGAGCAAAACCAACTGCAAACCTTGATTTTCAACACCTTTGTCTGGATGCAAATTTTCAACCAATACAACAACCGGCGTCTTGACAACAAGATGAACATCCTGGAAGGGGTACTGCGAAATTACTTTTTCATTGGTATACAGGTGATTATCATCGGAGGTCAGATCCTGATCATCTACGTCGGCGGCCAAGCTTTCTCCATACATCGACTTAATCGAGCGCAATGGATATATTCGATAATTCTTGGCTTCCTTTCTATACCAGTTGCGGCATGTATTCGTCTCATTCCGGACGAACTCATCCGCAAACTTATTCCAAAGTGGTTGAAACGTAAAACAACAAAGCCTGAGTTTGTGGTTTCCGACGAGGAGCGGCAGGCTCAGTATAACCCCTTTGAAGAAATTCGACAAGAATTGACGTTTATGAAGCGGGTTCGTGGTGGCCGTCTACACGGGTTTGTTTACAATTTGCAGCATCCCCGAGAAGCATTGTCGCGCTCAAGAAGCGGGTCGAGGTCCCAGCTCCACTCCAGGGCTCAAACGCCAAATGGTGAGCACAATGGCGGCGACTTTACTGGCGGCTTAGCTCCTCCAACTCCCGAGTCTCGAAAGCGAGTGGCAAGATCCCGATCAAACTCGGCTTTTGGCCCAGCGGCTGCAATGGCCGGTATCGTAGCCGGCAGTATAGTGGGTTGGTCGCCTATTGGTCGACGAGACGAAGACAGTCACTCAGGAATCTCTCTTGGGCGGTCGGACGTGGAGGATCGCGATAGCCTTGAGATTCGATCTTCGACGAGAGCTGATGAAAATAGCATTCGAAATCGTTCCGGGAGCAACATCTCTTCGTATAAGGACCTCGAGAATACATCCGTATCTAAGGGTTCTTTGACTCTGCCGGAAAGGGGCCACCAATGAGATCAATAGAGGATGGTTCTGTCTCCGCAAAAACGATGGTCTCGATGCTTCCTTTAGCTCTTTGTCTTGTTACACCGTTCTTCTTGATCAAGACCCTTGGGAACACTGAACCGGCAGCACCACCATTTCTACCGTGTCTTACTTTACTATCAGCATGCTTCCAGGCGGTCTAAGCAGCCAGGAACCGGGGGCTATACGCGGAGTCAGCGGCACCTGGAGTACTGGCGTTACAGCGATCTCCGGGAAGGCGTTTTTGCTATCTCGGCGTTCTCTAGCAGTTCCTCTTTCGGCTTTTTTTTAAACATTTCCTTGGGTCGAGATGAGGTTACGGGCATTTCGATTCTACCTTTGTCGTTTGATGAATGGTTGGGATGATGCTAGCGAGAGAGCGTGGGTGAGTGATGATCCTAGTCTTTTGAAGCGGATGGTGTACATAAAAGTTTAATCTAGGTTGGTGTGTATGAATAAGGTAGTGAGAGGAATTACTAAACTTGTTCAACTTGTTCAACTTGTTCGGCCGTTGGCCTAGTTTTTCTATCGGCGAAGGATCACTACTAACTTGTAATGGCTGAGTTACAAAGGGTATTGTTCTGCACCGGGTGACGGACTTGCAAAGACGGACTTGAGCCCAATGACCTGCCCCACGGTAAAAGTCCAGCAAAGTGTCCACCGGCGCAAGTAAAACCGTTTCATGTAATATACTACTACCGCCATATTCAGAAATAGATTTAACAAAGCTCGTTTCATTCTCATGAGAGATCGCTCCACTCAACCTTTGCTCTCGCCATCGCTTTCCAAGGTTCCGTCCGTTGTCATGCCTTTTTCGCAGCACGAATGGCTTTGCTTCTCTTTTCCCCCCGTCGTCATCGTCGTCATCATCATTGTCATCATCATCGTCGTTGTCGTCGTCATCGTTCACTTTCCACGTTTCTGGGAGCTTTTCTACCCGGGCCCTTTTCTACCCGGGCCACCTCCAGGTGTCCCTACTGTGCAGCAATACCAAGAGGACTTGTGCCATCCTGATTCTCCTCCCGATTGTCGGTCCGCTGCTCGCTTAGCCACTTGACCATTTCTTGAAGAACCGCCACACGTGTGGAGTGCAATTAACGCATTGTGCTTACACTTTTGAAGGCCAATTCTCTGCGATCCCTCCAAATAGTGCACGGGTTGAATCGCCAAGCGCCACGATGTCGCTTAGCGAACCAGTAGTGAATGATGTAAGGCACAAAGAATGGTACGGACGGGAAGTCGTGCATGCCGCCTTCGAAGCTCCTGTCTGCGGTTCCAAACACGAGAGGCGCGATTCGATACTAGGACGGAGTCAGTGACGTTGATTAACTCGCTGATACGTCAAAGTACGTCTAACATTGTCTGTAGCCATTAGGGTTTTTTCGAAACGCCGATAAGCTTGCCGTATACGCCCGCTGTCGTACATGTCGAGAGCTCGCAGAGTTTCAATCTCGTCATGCAGATGTCGAGTTAATGGCTCCGCAAAATCTTCGATGAGGCTCCTGATCTTCCGTCCGTCATAGTCTTTGGGAAGACAAGTCCGAGAGTACTCCTGAAACAGATCAAATCCCGGCGTGAATGCTCGGTGTTGCTCTATATTGCGTTCCATGATTCCTTGGACATCTGATATCAGCTCTATGCTCGGGAAGAAATCCTTTTCTTCGGCATCGTGGTGGTGGTGCATGGATTCACACCAGCATTGGCAATATGTCAGGAAGTCTCGAATGGCGTCCAGGTCTTCGCGCGGTATGTGCGTCGCTTGGAGGTAGATGGAGTTCAACCCTCGGAGAATGCCATTGTGGGCAAGTGCCATCTGCGTTGCAACATAGTATGCCGCATGGGAGGACTATGAGGATACATTAAGTGATGCAAAACCTCAGCAGAGAAATGACAAACGTACATCTTTTGAGAATGGATCCGTAGAAATAAGAGAATACGGCTTATCTACCCACTGAGAAGACATACTGGCTCTTCCAGTAGTAGCACAAACCGACGGCAACTTCACAGTAGCAGGAGGTTAGCGACAGATATATTGAAAGAATGATACTGTATAACCATCGTAACAGTCTTTTGGGTCCGGACGAATGCTGACATTGCTGACTCCGGCTTGGTAATTGGCGCGGCGCAACTCGACTCCGGCACGTCCGGCTTAGTAATTGGCGCGACACCGAAGCCATACAGATATATGTACCAGTCACTCTCGAACCAGGTAGCTCCGCGTCTTTTATTACAGCCAGTGCAACTGAATAGCAACTATGAAGGTCCTTCTTATCGGAGCAAGCGGTAATCTGGGTATTCGCCTCGTCGCAGCGCTCCTCACACATGGCCACAGCGTTGTTGCATTCGTCCGGTCCTCGAACAAACTTGAGTCTCTTCTTCCAACGTCTGTATACCGCCAGATCGCCGTTTTTCAGGGCGATGCCACGGATCCAGTCTCAATCAAGAGGGCCATCTTGGATGCCAGCTGTGATGCTGTTGTCAATACAGCCGGTTTAGCGGCCTTACCTCGTTGGGGGAAAAGTGAACTGCCTGCAATATTTCACGCAGTACTGGACGCTGTACGAGAAGCGGGATTGGATAGGAAGCAACCGTTGAGAACTTGGTTCTTAGCTGGCATGGGAGTATTATACTACCCAGGATTCGAATCGATGCTCTCGAACTAGTAAGTACAGTCACAATAGCATTCTCACCTCATACGCGCCGTTTGTACCTACTTTAAAAAGAGTAGCTCGGAGATGCATCGACTCTGGAATATTAAGAACCTTCAGTATTCCCATCTACCTCGAACACCGCCAAAACCTCCACCTTCTTAAATCTCTCCCACCGAACACGCTCGACTGGTCTATGCTTTGCCCAAGCACCATGACCCCCGAGTCCTCAGACATCAATGTACCTACCAAAACTTTGCGTGGGAAACTGATCGCAAATGCCGCGACTCCACCATCATGGCAAGATTCGTGGATAAAGTACATCCCCTTGATCGGGAAGACGCTTTCGTGCGCCATGAATGCCCGTCGCTATGAGACCACACTTGAACAGAACGCAGAATTCATTGCTAGTGACCTCGAGAGCTACGAGAGCCGGTGGAGTGGGATGACAGTAGGAGTTATCGACGGGTCAAAGTGAGTTCATCGTAGGGGAAGGACCACTAAGAATACATTACCCTGCACTAAGTCTTCGCGTGCGCTCCCCAACCAAATCACCCCTCTATTACCTTCTCCCGTATGTTCACTCAGGCCTTCTGTAAAATCTGGAACAGTTGGGTTTCAGCTTCGTTGCCTTTACTCTTCAGCGAATCCAAATCCGGATAGACTTTATAGGCTTTCTTCTTCAGTAGAGCCCAGAGGTTTTCGATGAGGTTCGGATCAGAACTGTACGAAGGTCACTTCATGAGTTCTATACCTATTTCCTGAAACCAGAGCTTCGATTTTCTGACTTTGTGTACCGATGCATTATTCTGCATGAACACTAGTTCTGACTTTCATATGTCAGCTAAATTGTGATTCAAAATCTGAGAAGACAGCTGAATAATCGTGTTTTTTTTATTCGAAGTCGAGCTCGATTCAGCAGGTATAAATCTGATCTTCCAGAATCTCAAAAGGCCCCTCAAACCATTATTGAAAAGGCCTTTCCATTAAAGATTTTCATCACCTTGTTTCTATCCCATTTCGGATCGGGAGTCCCCAAAACCCATTCCCGTGTTTTATCTGATTCCCCGAGCCACGGATGCCTCGTCCGACCAAATGACTTTCCCCCATTGATCCACGGTCCAACCCTTATGCTTTTCAGCCCATTGTGACCGAAGCAGAGCGACTTGAGGTGTTAATTTCGGTCGCTGAAGGGCTAACCAGTGAGAAATTCCGTGAGTTCGTAGTGTTATGTTGAGAGTTCTCGGATCCAAATCAATCCCGATGTCCTTTTTCAGCTGTCTTCAGGTGATTTCAGGCTTCGATCGTAACTGACGTAACAGTAATCTGACTTCTCAAGATGTAATTGATAAGGGCCTTCCTGATCTGGGTTTATTGGCTCTGGAGGGTGTTATTTGAAGTCTCCCCAAAACACTCTGAACGGTGGTTCGGGGAACGTTCAAATTTCGTCCTATTTGGGTGGGTTTTAGGTCTAATTGGGCCTAGCCTGATATCTGATCTTTGATGAGCAAAGAAAGCTTTCTTTCTAGAAGTCCCGTTACCAGAAATTGAGGTTAACGGAGTTCTTCTGAGCATTGTGGATGCAGTTGAAGATGGGTTGTTTCGAACATACGCGATTTTACGTGTTTTCGCGATCTAGCCGAAGACTTAAGTGCGGGGTACTACTGTGGGGTTGTGCAAGCTGCTGCTGCTTGTCGTTTGAAGTTCGTTGCGTGTGATTGCAATCGACTGCTGTAACGACCCTGATATTGTGCCCCAGTTACTGTAGCCTTATACGCGCATCGAGATATGCGGCTGAGGCACATCTCGGTGGCATTATGCCATGGCAGCACTCTTGAGCTTGGTTTTCAAGATGCTAGGCATGCTTCTGCCAGGTATGATTCTGCCTGTTGAAATATGACTGAACTAGAAGGTTTTGCAGCATATGTAGAATGTGTGTTTGGTAGTTGTTCTATGAAGGTCGAAGCTTCGGTTAACTACAGTGCGTCAGGTGACCTCGATAGGTCCGAGCATAACTCCCGTTTCAACCCTGCCAGGCGTGGTTCGACTCGACTGCGTGGTCCAACTTCGTGGTTCGACTGCGCGGTCCAGCCGCACGGTCCTGCCACGCGTGGTGCGTGGTCCTGCCGAAAATAGGAAAGATGATAATCTTCGCCTTCATGCTCGCTCCTAGATAGACTTCTAACAGCAACAACCAAAATTTCAATATGCCCCCATATGATCTCGTATTTCAACAGTTGTCTGCAGGTTGTTGTCTGCGGTTTTAGAGAAAAGTGTATACTACCGTAGTAGGAGTCTCTCACTCGGCCTCACGTTTATGTTCGATTGAATACATCCAATCATGGGTTACTAGGAATACTTCGTACTGTAACCATTGTGCTAAATAAAACAACTTCTCCTGGACAATGGCCCAAGCCACTGGGGCCGGCACGGCTAAGCGACTGCCGGGGATTGTCCAATCACCTTCGTAAGTGTGTCGTGTCGTGGTTCTGACGTGCCTGGATCCGTCGGTCGATGAAAAGTACGACAGGGCAGAAGCAATCCGTTTCCATCAATACGGGATAGCGAAACAGTGTTCCGATAATTAAAAGGCCCCTGAACCTTCGTGAGTCCTCGCAGTGCGGCATTGCCAGTCTGGTAGCGCGGCATTGCCAGTCTGATGCCGCCGGTTAAACGTTAGCTACAGTTGTCCAAAAGCCACCTGTGATTGCCTTATGCTCGATACTTCGTAAATTGCCACAACCGACCATTCGGACGACCGCGCAAGGCCGTCTGGGAGTGGAGGATGGTTGTGGGCGAAAGCAAGGGGTGTGGTGGGTGGTGGTTCGCCTTGTGGTTGTGGTTGATATTGCAGACAACAGTCCGCCGGTTTTACCTGAGCGCATCTCGAATAATCCCAAGCAACTAGTGCGCGTGGCGAATCCGAACATGCACGTATACCTAGTAATCGTACATCACAGATCACTCGAGGTTTGCCCTTTCGGGGCTGCGGGCCCGCTTACAGTAAGATCATAAGGATTTCCCACGCTTCGTCATTAGCACAGGGTATGTCTAAGGTCCGTTATGCAACCAAAATCACTATCAGTACGGAGTATGCAGCTGGAGTTACGACGATAATACGGCATGCTTATTGGCTTTTGAATAAGGCATCCAGCACTGCATCCCCCGATGGACCATTCCACCCTTTCATCGTCTTATGCGCCAGCCTAGTGAGTTGGACCTGCTGTGGAAAGGGTTCGTGGTCAGGCTGGCCGGGGGAGAAGGATTGCAGAACCCAGGACGAGGGACGCTCGTGCTAGCATGTAGAGTTGAATATAAATATATGTGTGGTCGACCCTCTCAAAGTTAGCATTGCTTCCTACCTTCAATACCACGCTGTTCAATTGAGCAAAACCTTCACATATAATTGATTAGCTTCGACCCGTTGAGCCTTAGATTCTGATCTTGATTCTTCATCATGAAGTTAGTGCTTCCTTTGAGCATCTCCTTTCTCTCCCTCCCACCCTGTCCTACGACGTCCTTTTCTTATACCTACTTATCAACCTTTCTCGAGCACCTTCGACTTCTAGGCGAGGTCTCATTACTCCTCGTATTCCTTGGCAGAATCTTCCTTCACTGCAAGGTCCACGTCCTCGACTTAAGACTGCTCTCTTTCGTTGCCCTTAGCAGCGAGAGCGTGTCCTTTTCGGCCTCTATGAGAATTCACCTCCTGAGCATTAGTACGATACATTATGACTGACCTTAACTAGTTATTCAAGGCCCAAGGCTTCACCTCGATTCAATGACCATCAACCAACCCCTCCTCAACCTCTCATGGTACATCGCTATCATCAAGAAGTCGATCCACACAGAGCTTTTCTCTGTGGACATCATCAAACACCTTCGAAGTCTTCGAGAGAGCCAACAATGGCTCAACACATTGGCGACTGGGAAAAGAACTGGAACCGTCTTGCTAGAGAACGCGGTCCTCGCAGTGGTAGCAGTCCTGGAAACGAAAGCGGCCCTCGCTGGGACAGCAGTTTTCGTGAGGAGCACAACGGTCATAGGAATACTTCTCACAATGGAGGCGGAGGCAGTCGCCGCGACTTCAGTGGAAGTACTTTTCATGGTGATCGTAATAGCCATGAAGCAAGCATTTTCCAAGGTGGAGGCGGCCGTCAGGAGGAAGATAGTTACGAAGGCAGAGTAAGCAGTCTTCAGGCTGACGGCAGTTGCCAGGGAGGTGTAACAGCTCAGCGGGACTGCCGAGTCATGCCGCGCCAGAGCAGGAGTGTGTGAGCGCATAGCTCATGGTTTGGGTTTGATTCCCTAGCCCAAAAACAATGGTAGAACCCAATATCTTGTTTGGACAGCTGAGTCTATGCCTCATTATGTGCAACAAGATTGATGAGTGAGATCTTCGAAATGAGTCTCAGGAGAATGCATACATCTAAGAGCCATCAAAGAAAAACAAGGCCAGAAGGAGGCTGATGTTCAAAGGTAGGTAAAGCATGCTGTACTGTACGCATAGTCTAAGCCTGTAAAGAAAAGGTTCTTCAAGGCACACTTGACAACTTTCCGCAACCGAATGATGGGAAATAATAAGCGAGACCGCAGGGACGTTGATGATGAGGGGCTTAGCGCTATGCTATGGTGACACAAGGCCTACCTTACCTATCTGCTGTCAAAATTTACTTTAGCGTGGGTAGAGAGATGCGCCACAAAGCTAATCGATCTCTACGAAGCCTCCCGATATGGCCATGTCCGTGTGTCTGCAATAATAAGGTGTAAGGGGAGTCAGGTGGAACTAGTACCCTTTACAGCTAGCTGCTGGAAACGCGTCGACTGCAGCTAGCCTCATTCAACCTGTCGGCTCATGCAGGTGGGCGCAAGTAACGTTGATCCGATACAACTTGGTGGGACTGATGGCACCCGTACCGAGTCGGCGTGGCTCTCCCTTAATCTGGAGATCGGCCCACGCTTGATACCATATGTACAGTATGTACCGGTACTTTACGGCATGCTTGGCAACGAACAGAGCCTTGATTGGGCAGCGCGACCGCTCGACTTTGGTACTTCCCATGTCGTGCTTTGTGGATATGGATACCTTGTCAGGTCGATTTTGATGACATTCTTCTTGTCCTTGGCGTTTGCTTTGTCACCAACCATGTACCTCCGTCCCTCCATCTGGTGTAATTACTCTTCTTTCCAAATATGTCGCTCGTACTGTTGTTGCCTTGAGACTCGAATCCAAAGTGCCGACAAGTTCGCTAGCCGGCGATGATGTTGTCAACTCAGAATATACGTCAAGATACAAATGTGTCAAAATCATCGTACAAGGAGTCGAAGGTACGGAGCATGACGAGCTATGTTCTCGGAATGCCAAGACCCAGCCACACTGTAATTTACATGTAATCTAGTCTTAGTGCTTGAAGATCGATAAAGTCCTATAATATCGATTTGAAACCCAAACCTTCTATTTGCCTACCAATTATCATCATCTACCTCCTCTATCACCTCTACCTCTTCTACCTCTACATCAGGCTCATCTGCCTGAATTATAGATTTCTTCACGTCGTCGTCGTCGGGCCTAAATCCTGCTTTTCGACGTGCATAACGTTTCTTTCGCTCCTTCGAGTTATATGGACGGATAGCACTATTTCCAGCTCTACCTTCTCTATATTCATTGCCTCCCTTTAGCTCAATGATCTGCTGAATGTGACGAGGAATTCGACTGATTCAGGCCTGAATTCGTTCCTGAGTGAGCTCTCTCTCCCAGCATCTAACTCATGCTTTGGTCATAGTAATTCTGTTTCTAGGAGCCCCTTTGAGCGTTGTTCTACGCTTCATTCACCACCAACAGGGCTCTATCGCGTTCAGATCCGGAGAATTAGCGGGCCATACTTCGTAGAAGACGAAGGATTGCTGCATTCATGAAGATAATGTTCTGAAAATGAGAAGCGTGAGCAGAAGCTTTATCCTCCTGTATCATAGTATCTGAAGCTAAGACTAGATTACATGTAAATTACAGTGTGGCTGGGTCTTGGCATTCCGAGAACATAGCTCGTCATGCTCCGTACTGTACTTCGTAAGGTAAAGGTAGTATAGAAATCTTGGAAATTGCGCACATGTGGCTGAGAATGACATCGTTCCGGGGCAAAGCCCCAACCGCGACACGAGGCACGGGCCTGGTCTCTGCGGCCGAGATGACCGAGTACTAGTGCGTGGCGTGCAGGTACGCGCTGGGTTTCGGCGGGTTGGAGTGTCAGGTGAGCGGGGGTAGTAAGGTACCTTAGTAAGATAAGAGCAAGGGCCACACTAGGCTTCGCACTAGCGATCAATACTGCGTTAGCCTCGATAACTGTGGCTAGAATATTTACAGCAGCGACTAAAGGTTCTTACAGTTAGTGCGGATTAAGATGAATGATCGTTGCATGGTCTCTGGTCTCATGCACGAGGATCCAACTCTAAAGTCTAAACGGCCCTTTGGAATACCCTAGAGCCCTAGAGGCAGACTGTGGTTTTCTCTCGTTCCTATGATTTACACGCACCTATCACCGTCATCGCCTCTCTCTCCACATAACATGACCACCAAAAGGATCCATCCCCGTCCAGCCTTGAAACGCGCATGACAGGGTCAGGTACCGTCTCGAGGGATAATGATGCAAACACTGGAGGGTGATGAGTTCGGTCCGACGGTCCCAGCTGGGGTCGAGGATCCAGGCCATAATACTAGTAGTTGTCGCTCCTGACCACGACTCCGCCCATCCCCTGTGGAGTACAAATGCCACGAGTACCTAGGGTTCGGGAAAATTACGTGCGTTGGTTCAACATACAACGTATAATACATTCACTTGCAAGGCTTCCACTTGCCTCAGATCTCAGACGTGTCCTGATAGCCGATGCTTACTACGCACGCACACGGTGTCCAAGGCTTCCACAGTTTGAATCTATTCAATTACTAAGCTGATAGTTATTTACTTGGCGATCTCGAAAAGAATTGAATACTTTGTGTGTGTGGCTCGCACTTACACCGGTCTCAAGGATGCGTACTTCGTAGTTTTGTATCCAGTATTAGTTCTATATGTTTCAATCTAGAAGATTCTTCTAAAGACAGAAAAACATTTTGATGGTGACATGAGTAGGGTACGTAAAATCGAGGGAGAATTGCTTCAAAAGGTATGTATGCACCCTTTCTTTACATATGAGCACTGCTGATTGGTCACAAACCTGTGCTGTATTTTCTCAATAATACACTACTTAATCTGGTCAGTCACCAATCTGTATAGCACGTTTCTGATTCCTACCCCAGGATCGGCTTTTGTGCGTTGGCTTGATGCACGGTTGCCTCACAAAAGTCGGCCCTTGATATTGTTGGCTGAATGCGAATGCTAACCGTCTGTATGCGAATCGCCTGAATGCGAACCGCCTGAATGCGAACCAGAATCATGGTTCAAGACTTCGACATCCTGCAGAGGTTGTTATATTCAGCAAGTCTCAGAGCGTGGCTTCCTTCCTCGACCCTTTGTTTGCCTGAATCTGCCTTGCACGCACGAGTGTGCGAACCATGCTGAAATGCCCGTAGAAGTCGAGTCGACACCTTATAGATGTAGATAACCCCCCCCCAAAAAGTGATCTCGCTCCAGAAACTAAAGACCCTGTGACATCTTTCAACAAGACCCAGACCACTCGAGATAACTCTTCGTTACTTGTCTTTCGTTCTCTAGCGCTCAGAAATTGCTATCTCCATAATACCATTAAGCATGACGTTAGTTCTTCTATTTCGACCCCTCTTCGTCTACTCTTCGTCTGGTGTTCCTTGACGTTCAAAGTGGTTTAAATGAGCAAAAACGTCTTCTGTCTCTCCGCGCACGTTGTTCACTGCCTCCAGGGCTCGATACCCTTATCACTACACCTCTTTCCTCGCCACATGGCGTTAGAAGAATTATCTCGCATATCAACATCTGGTTCTTCTTCTCCCTCCCATGATTCATATTCGGCCTCATACCTACTGTTCCCTTCTCAATATATGGCTGCCGAAAGGTACACGGACTGACTGACATTTAGAGGCTCGAACCCAAGAAAAGGAACGGCATCACCCAGGGCCCGCACACGTCAATCGCGACCTCCTTCCCAGCCTCTCATGATGAGTCGATCCCTCCGCGAAGTAGACCTATATCAGAACTTTCTCTGCCGCCAGCGCCAAGAGACCTCCTCGCGAGGAGAAGCAATGGCTCAGTACGTCCAAGACTGGGATTGCAACTGGAACCGCAATGACAGCGAACATAATCCTGGAAGCGTAACCGGCCCTCATAATGGACAACTCTCACCTAGTGATGTGAGACCATACAATGGAGGTAGCAGCAACAGCGGAGCCGGCTCTGAGGATATACATAGCTGTCAGGTGGGAAGCAGGCTCTCCAGCGAAGGTAGCCTCCATGTGGGAGGTAGCCAACTCACTACATCCGGTGCTAGTAGCAAGCATAGTCCTCGTGGTGAAAGCGGCTATAATGGCGTTACTAGTTCCCGTATCGAAAGCAGTTACGGTGAGGCAAGCAGTTACCGTGGTGGGAGTAGTTCCCATGGTGTATCGGGCCAGTCGTCTAGAGGATGATGATCGTGGTGACGGACGTGCTTCCTCGAGGAGGCGGAGGGGAAAAGGTGAAAACAGCGAACGAAACGCACGCTTTCTTGTAATCAAAAGCTTCTTTGGATTCTTTCTTGAAAACTTCTTCAAATAGGTAGCTCAGTGGTGTGTAATAGCGTTGAGCTTGTCAGATGACAGTGTTGCGTTTTAAACTCGGGGTCCAGTCGCCTCATATGAGGATCAGTGAATAAAAGTCATACCTAAGCTAAGGGTTTGGGCAACAAAGAGAAGACTTGAGCTTGACTTCCATGTCGAAGTGAGTATGCCAGAAGCCTGCATTGCAAGTATCTTTAACAGAGTCGCAGTGATCGATACGGTCGGGTGCGTATGATGGTATCCTAGCCATAGATTTTGCCACAGCCCAATGCTTTGAATTGTGGCAGGTAATTCCCATCAAAGATGGAAAGCCTGTCGAGAAGCCAGGGCGCGCACCATGTCTACCGTGTTTGAATTCCGGCAGTCGCAATATACCGTGATTCGCTAGGGGTTCGTAAGATGGAAGGGAGACAGGTACCTGCATGATGCAACATGCAGTCGCGAAATACATGGTGGGGAGGTCTCGAACATCTGGTACTTTATGATCGTCGTTGCAGCAGTCGGACTATATTCCAATTGCCTGGTTTCACGGTCCGCGAACGGAATAAGGCTTTCCCAGGCAACCGATAATGCTGACGAACACAAAACGTGCAAGCTGCAGATCGCGTTTCTGTTTCGTCGAAGAATCCCATCCACTATTTCGAAAGTAGCCAAAGAATCAGCCTTGGGCAACTGAAATGTTCTCCCGGGATGTCTCGCAAGGGCCTGCATGAGCAGGTTGGTTCCACCGCAGGAAGTGTTGCTCACGGGACCCAGGATTACTGAGCCACACGCAACCCTTTCTGGGGGCGACGACAGAATTCAGCTAGGATAATTCTCCGTGGCCGAGAACACTCGCTGTTTTGCGCACATGGGTGGTGTTTGAGTGTTTCGTTTCCGTCAACAGTTCAAACCCCTCTCCGCTTGATCATCCGTAGTAATGACTGAGTACTGCGCCCCACGACATCATGGGGGATCTTCCGCATAGCAGCTTCCGTTGCGGTACCAAGCAGCGTAATCCAGCAGAAGTGGAAATGCGAGTCGCACCACGTACTCGTATGGTATCTTAGATTCGCGGTCTTAGGCCCATGAAGTCAAGGACGAGACGATTGTTTTGCGGCAGCTGACATTATCTATTGGCCTGAAAAGTTCGGTGGTTGCCATTCTGACATTCTGACATTCGGTACAAGCGCATCTCAAAGGGGTTAGGCTCCACATTCTTCCACATTGTTTCGATTGAATGAAACGTCCGTAGGGCAATTGACAAACCAATAATCGGAGATTTCAATAATCGGAGATTTATTACCGAGTAACGTGATTTAAGGTGCCGTGTACTACAAGTAGTAGGTACTTTAAGGTACCTTATGTAGATGATAGGAGGCGTGGGAGGATCGACAGCAGCGGGAGGACTAAGATATACTTTACGGTTGAGGTTGAGTCCATGCCACACTAGAGTAGTGGGTACGAGTATGGGGGTGGGGGTGGGGGGGTAAGGTGTCTTCCGAATGGACCCTTGTAGAGTGAGCTAGTGTTCGACTCACATGGTTCGGTTCATTCGATCTAAGATATCCGTTACAGGGATGTATACCTTACCCCAAAATAGGATTCCCGCATTGCATTATCTACCTAGGACATACGAACACGAGGTGTCTTTAATGCACGTGTCGTTTCATCCGGATTTGCTGACCTTGTCCCTTGTGGTATGGTATATTGGGTTTATGTATTGCGCCCGACTTGCGTGCGATAGTGCAGAGATCCCTTTACTGGTAGCTAGGTAGCCGAGGGATTATATATCCGGGGAGCCGGGAGAGCGTAGCATTTCCCCGTTTCCCCACGATATGGGAGAGATAATTGCGGGCACTATTGCGACATTCCAGCTGATCTGTGGAATCTTGTGCTCAATATTCGATGTGTCTCGCATATTTTGCGTAGATTTGGCAATTGAGGCATCTCTGCGTCCTCGGCCCTTTCTTGTATCTTACTCTGTGTCGATTGAGTAGCTCGACCAGTGAAAGCAGTCGCATCCGCGTATGTTGTCATCATCCGACCGCTGGCCCCTATTGGCTGAGGATAGGTCCAAAGCATGTTTTCTCAAGGTCCCTCATCCGTTGTGTTTCAGGTTCCCTAGAGGCTTGATCCATACATATTATCGGAAGATTCGAAGTCGGTGAAGCACACCTCTGAAAGTCGTTAGCTCTGTACTGTGCCCGTGACTACTACTCAGCCCCACTAAACACACCTGCCTTTGCAGATATGGCTTCGTATCTGGAATATGTAGTAGTTTGGATAGTGCCTGATGAAGCGGCCAATTATCGCTTCACTACTCCGTCCTTGTTGATGGATAATTGCGAGGTAAATGGTTTCTATCAATCGAATGCCAGCTAGGAAACACACCCTGTGGATCGCTTGGCAGATGTGCGGCTTGGGGCGGAGAGCAAAGTACGACAAGTGAGTACCTTCATATTTAGTAAGATGGTATTGGGCAAGGACTGGCCATTACCTTACGTCTGAGACATGCGTACCCTTCTCCAAGAGCCGCACTTATCAATCACACGTATCTGACATAGTAAGATACTAAGGCCAATCAATTTGTTTTCGGGGAGTGGAGGAAAAGCCCCGGATGTCCCACCGCTGCTGTGGCTTTGACGTGTGGCTTGACACTTCATCGTGCATACGAAACATCAGTACTCCGTACCGTAAGCAAGACACCTTTCTAACTTTCCTATAGGATAATCAGCCACTAGTCGAATGGTGAGCACATTATTGGTCCGCATATATACTCGGCCAACAATCCCTGAACAGTCCACAGCGACTCGCGGTACTCTACTGACGTTCTGCGTAATACGACCGTTGTTTAGATAGGTAGATATCTTTCTTCTGATATCCCCCCCGTGAGAGGTGAGTGTCACGCAGAACAGGGCATGCTGCGGCCTCGAACCAATTACAACCACTTGCCATTACTGCGTTGCGCGTTTTTCGGCTTGTCGTGGTTCCTTCCCCTTGTTTGACACTCGCATTGCTAAGTGCAAAGGCTGGACTCGCAAGCATCACCTATACAACATGATGCTGTAACAACGACATGATAAGAAAAGGCTCTCCCGCAGGGAAGCCTGGTGTGCTTTATGCCGCATCTAAGATGCAAGAAGTTACAAGAAGAGATGATGCCGTCGGCCGTTCATCAATCCAAAAATTTTTGACGTTCCCAAGAACATTCCAGTCCAACCTTTATATTCAAGGCTATCGAAACATCCTCGTTCTTCATTTGATTGACAATTGACCGAGCTCGTCACGTGAATACCTCTTTTCGTCCTACCTGCAAATATGGTGTTAGTCGCAGCTTTCGTTATCCTGATTGTCGCCGTTATTGTCATGATTCTCGGTCCCTCATATCATGGTCTAGGTTTCTATTTGGCTCTTCCAGCTTGTTGTCTTTGTTGAGTATACCTTGTCTCCGAGTGCACTCGGTTCCTCCATCCTTCGTCTTTGCTGTTCTACTTCGAAGCACTAGTCGTAACTACTTGATACTTCTCTAGAACTTGTTATTTCTTGATTTACTTGCTGACGACCTCACTAGTAATTCCAATCCCGGAGTAACGTCGGAGCCTTCGAACGGATCAAATTTCAGCACTTTTTCGGCCTCAGTTCGTGTTGATGCGGCCCAAGCACATCAACACCATCGTCCCTCCGGTATTGAACGCTATATTCGTGAAGTCGATCAATATAATGCTTGGCTCGGTGGAAACCAGCACTCGAATCCCCCTCGAATTGAAGCCAAGGCGCATTATCTCGATAATTGGGACCGTGACTGGAAACGCCTCGATACCGCAAGCAATCGTTGCGCCCACGTTATGTCTGACGGTACTGGCACTGCCAATAGCGGAGCAGGTTCCAACAGCGGAGGAGGTTCCAATGGCCGAGGGGATCCTTGTGACGAAGACGAGTCATATGGTCGGGGTTCTTCTTATGGCAGAGAAAGTCGTTGTGGCGGAGATAGTTCCTACGATGGGGGTAACCGTCAGGACGAAAATGTTTCGCAGACTGGGATTCGTTCCCGTCGTGAGGCTAGCTTCAATGGTAAAGGCAGTCGCAATGGCGGAGGTAATAGTCATCACAGCACATCGCGGTAATCCTCACCACGAAGCTTGTACAATTAGGTTATGACAAGTGTTGCTTTCTTCATAGCGAATCGAGGTCTCAGGAACTGGCAAGCATAATGTAGATCTCTTGATGCCAACAAAAAGTAAAAGTTTAGAATTTATGAATAGCAACGCCGAGTTGGCGCTTTTCCCCCGTGTTCCTCGTTGTTCCGAAGCCCAAGGTATTGGAAGCGTGGGATTAACGCCATAGAGGGGTGAGATTGGCTCGCTTGAGGTTTCCTTGCAGGAGGAAAGGCAAATGCCGGTCGCACAGCATTCTAATATGCAACAATATGAGTAAAGGCACTCAAAGCCCTATAGTTGTATTGATGAGTAAGGTGAGAGAGGACGGATATCTTTTCAATGTAATTCGCTAACCTCATTGGCCCTGCTGGTAATAGGTAAAGTACGGGTACTGACTACCTGAAACCTGGAGTCGATCGAAGCCTTGTGCTCCGATATTCCTCTGACCACTATAGGAAACGAAATGGTTCATCATGTTGCGTCGCCGTTCAGCCCTCTTTACAATCCCTTAAGTTCCTAAAGTGTAGTATCGTAAAGCTGCAGATTAACGACACATGATTATCATGATCCCTTTGTTATAGATTTTGGGAGATTTCGAATCCAGGATATAATATCAAGGTTTGCATGCGAGCTGAATGGAATGATGCTCGGTGTTGTTGTCTTGGGACAGGCCTGTGTAACAATCAGCGGGTGGGCTCTTGTTGATATCCGTCCTTGAAGAACGGCTTTTCCCTAGGCTAATTCGAATGCCAAGAGCCCCTGATCAATAAGATGCTGGCCGTAGATTAATCTCGAAATATCAACAGATCGGCGATGTAGAAAAGCGGTGGAGGAGATTCGAGAGTTGGAAGCACTCGATCATGTGTCTCAGGCTGCTTGAACAACGCATAATAATGGTGGATAGACGAAAGGCAGCTAGGTCGTAGGTAGATGTTGCGAAAGTAACGAACAATAAGGTGTATCAGCCGATCGGTTTCCAATTGAGGGAGGCAGGGTGGCCTCGATGACCTCCTAAGCGGCGCCGGTTGATTCTTTCAATTCTACTTAACATGGATCCAGTGCATACCCTAGACGGATGGCAGGGTAAAGAAAGGGGTGTATGTAGGAAGGAATAGAGGCGTAAGTAGGAGAAGCTGCCTAGGGCTGACCTTACGGAAAATTACGCGTGCTAGGGCGCCTATTGGATTAAGGAATGCTGATCATCGGTACCGTTCCAGCTGCGTTCGTTTAGCGTGCGCATTGGGTTATAGGCAAGGCGAGATGATGCAGTTTGAATGCAGTTGAGATGATGCAGCAACTTGCCCTCAGGATGTCAGACATACAGGGCTAAGCCCCTTCGGGTTAGCTCTGCTTTACTCGGAAGCTCAGTGCGAATGGGGCTAACCTGAAGGGGATTAGCCCCACACATCTGAAGTCCAAGAGGCTAGCAGCAACAACCGGTACTTCTCCACATTACGGAGCAGGGCAAATTGCTGTTATAGGTACGCTAACAGCCAGTGTGTTTCTAGTGCCCTTCTCGTGGCCCGCTAGAATACGCCTCAGCGCTCTAGTGGTTTCTCTATGCTACCTTAGTGGCTTTTCTAGTGGCTTTCCATCGGTGAGTGCACGAGGGCCACCGCCCAACCTTCGCCAGTTGTTGGCATGCTGCTTTAAGACATTCTTACAACATTCAAGACGTTTCTCCTACCTAGTTTCAGGGGTTTAACTCTGAGAAGTACTGTTCACTTCACCAGCCTTGCCAGCCTGGTAGAAAACAGGATAACAGGCCAGTATTATTGATGGGTTAAAGCAGCAAGACGTTGCATACCCGCTGGAATAAATTTATCTCTCGTGAGGGGCCAATGTACAGGCGGACACACTCGAAGCAAGATGCCTTGAGGGCTGGCCTGCAACGATGCACTTTTTGTCAATGGCATAAGTAGAGCCTAGTTCCCAAGGTTCCAGTAGGGATTTTCTGACAGCACTCTAAATTGAAATTTCGTCACCTTGACTTGAGGAAATACCGACTCTTCGACTCTTCCATTACCTACCACCTCACCCCTCTTGTTGAACACTGCGTCTTCGCCTGCTCGATCATAGGACATGACGTGGGTTCTTCCTTCCAGTGTGCTCTTTCTTCATCCTCCTTGGTACTCGGATTACTGCCTCGGCTCGATCTGGTGGGGAGCACATATTATCTTCATGAACGGGCATCAAGTGCCTTCCCATGTACACCAGCATACCGCAGTGTTTGAATTAACCCCTGTTCCTACTTACATTGTCTCTCTCGCTCGTGCTTCGATTTCGAGATCCCATCCTCAACCTTCTCACATTGTTGGTGGCAAGGGAAAGTTGACCTGCAACGACAGCATCGTTCCGTCAGTTAGGCACATGATCTGTTCGATGTTCTTTGCCGCCTGTCCATTGACTTGGTTCCGAAATGTATGGAGGCTAACCTCTGCTAGGCGTTCAAATCTCAAGGCAGCATCAGGATCGTCCCATCCCAATGACTCTCAAGCACAGCAGCTTCATCATCCCGCTGCCATCGAAGAGTACCTCCGTGAACTCGACCGCTATAGAGCTTTTCTGGCTGGACAACCTCGAGAAATTCCTTCTCGAGGTCGAAACATGGCTCGATATATTGAAGATTGGGAGCGCAAATGGGAGCATCTCACCGGCGAAGGTACTGCACAAGGTAGATGGCTCAACGAACGAGATACGAATGTCTTCGTGGGTAACAATATCATAGGGAAGCCGAAACTATAAGGACGATTTGCTATGATCCTTTGATGGTGCTTCACCAGTGTACTTCAGTCTATAGTATCAATTTTCAATTCTCAACAATGTAATTCCAACGTACTCACTGTAGAATGAATACTGTAAATCTGCCTGATTGACCAGATGTATCGGCTTACTCTTTCCCCCGTGTACACGCAAAAAAGAACCCTGGAAGTTGTTGTAGAATAATGCAAATTGACTCGGGAATCCTCGACGAGAGGTAAGGAAATCATGATAGGCGCTACACCTAGCATCAGGAACCAGAACGTTGAATATTAGATCAAGGCTTCTTGTCAAGGGCGAACGGTGGGTACAGTCCGATATGCTGAGTCTGTTAGGATTCCTTAGCGTCAAATATTTGGTAAAGACTCCTGAGTGCTTTGCCGGGCGTGAGACCTATGCACAAGATGGGCGAATAGTGGTTGGATGTGCTATGCCCCGGGTACGACGATCGTGTGTAGAAGTTTTAGATAGGGCGGTGTCCATGTGTGATGAAAGAAGATGATGAAAGATCCGCATGTGTAGCATCTGGATAATCCATCCTCCGACTCATCGTTGGTTGCCTGGCGCCTAGTGGTACCCAGAAAGAGAAGCTGCCATTTGAAAAGGTAAAGCCGTAATCGGTAGGAGACGGGAAAGATTCCTGCATGCGCTGCCATGACCATCCTTCATCATCCTTCATCATCCTTCATCATCCTCGGCAAAAGCTTGTTCGTTATTTTACACCAGCTTGTATTATGCGCATCCAGTTGTGGAACCAATGTCAGGACCCGCAGCAGCTTCGCAGCCTGCTACACAGTACTCGTACAAGACTTCTGACTGGTGATTGGTTTCCACCAAGCCCACCCCATAGTAACCATTTTGCCACCAACACCACAACAAGGGTGGAACAGATTAGAGTGAACCACCTACTGAGGGGTAATCAATACACAGAAGCCCAAAGGCTTCTTCCACCCCCACCCCCACCCCCTATCAGATAAGCGAGTTTCGAAGGATCCCTTAGGTGTCAAGCTCCGTGCAGGTGGCGTCTCGAAACCGAGTGCTGGGTACGGACTCCTTCAGTCAACAGGTTTAGAGTGAGTCCCAAACGCCGGTTTCTAGCAAGCGCGGAAGAACGAAGGTACTACCGTTCCGAATTGACAGCATCTACAAAGATTCCTGCGTTACAGTATCTGACAAGAAGTCGACGAATACAATCTATTGTCAGCAGGGGAAATAATCAGCATTCAAGCAAGAGCGAGGAAATAGAAGCGCTTGTCAATTGTTTTGCCTTATGCATGCATGATGATTTGCCCTGATTCGTTCATGGTGATTTGTTTGGTTGGACACGCACAGAACGGAGGCAGTAACGTCACTGTGCATAATTTCTTGCAACAGCAATTGTAGGCCTCAAGCGGTTCGGGATCACACTCGTTCAGACTCGTCCAGAACACGTACTCCATCCATGTCTACCATCCTTTATCAGACGCACAGCCAAAGAGATCGCTCCCCTTTGCTTACTAACATCCCTAAAATGCCAAACAGTGCGTATGCTTTAGTGCCGCACAGCAACTACTTTTCACTTTACGCAACTAGCTGTAATGAAAAAGACTCGCCATCAAGGTGCACACCGCGGGAAGCGATGCCCCAAGAGCCTACTTCGACATGCTTGTGCTGTGCATCGTTGGTATAAGAAGAGCATGCACTCCGTAATGACACTCCGCTCAAGCCAGTCTATTCTTTCACCATCCATAGCCTTCTGAAGATTACTTGGTTGACCTCCAAGAAAGCAACCCCGACCAGATCGCTTCTTCATCTTGCTCCTACATAATGGCGTAAGGCTCTTCTCCATCTATCTCTTCTGTCGCGCATTGCATGGTATCCTATCCCTCTTGAATGATGGCTTGCAAGCATGCTTAGATATTCATGTTGCGTTCAGCTGTCCAAGTCGAGTCGGCCCACGGCTTGCCCTCATCTATCCTCCATGCACACTTTGGTTTCCTAATCATGCCCCACTCTGTCTCTGGTGCCGTTCAATGCTGCCAATGCTCCATTTCAACCTGCCTGAACAGACAAGATCAACATCCTCGCTGATTTTGACTTAGTGGCTCGGGCTCCCGAGACGGACGGTCCTCTCACCATGTCGAAAGTCCTGATTCTCGCTCTTCTCCGATGAAAAAGTACCTTCTCGAAGTCGACCAATACAAAGCTTTCCTAGCTGGTCAAGATCAAGCAACCACCAAACGAGTGAAGGCTATGGCTCAGTATATTCACGATTGGGAGCGCAAGTGGGAGCGCCTTGCTGGTGATGGCATTCTGCAGGGTAAGCTATCGCAGATATGTTTTGCAGGAGGTTGCCATTACTAACACAATGATAGGGAAGCCAAAGCTGTAAGGGTAGCGGATGTCAACAAATCAGCCCTTACTAGCACACAATGTAACGCGGAGATGTACGGTAGATTTAGTACCGTGGTCTCTTATACGTTATATTCTTTTCGACGTGTCTTCCAGTCTTGCACCCCTCAGACAACCCGTCTTCATCGCAACAAGTGTACATAAAATTCTCGGGAAATTGCTCCCTCATATCGGAAGAGTCAATCCTCCCATGACAGTCTTCGTCGTGATCAACGAACATTTCATAGTCTGGCTCAAGCTCTCCTGAGCGATTGTTAGCTGGTTTATCTTGACCTGCCATAAGCCTCCAACAACGCCTGTTAAGAGTAGCCTACCATCATGGTAAGAACAAGCTTTCTTCCCGTTATCTGTAACGTCGAACTCTTCGGAGCAATTCTCACAAATTGGGTATCTCGGGCGCAATCGTTTCAGATTTGTTGACGCAGCCTCAATATCCTCTGTACCATTCTTTGCTTCATCTTCGTCTTCAGACTCGTCGCTGTTCTCGTCGCTGGTTTCCTCGCTGTCGTCCTCGTCTTCATCACTACTTTCTTCACTTGCTTTTCGATGACCCATTTTCATGGCCTGATTCTCTGGTACAAGTAGAAGGATGCTGGCGATATGCGCTGCGTCCGCTGAGGAGTTGCAGATTGCTTGCAGAGTTTCGCGCAAGCGAGCTGGCTGTGCGGTGTCAATGGCGGATTGCAGTAATGCTTTGGCGGTTGGTATTCTGCCTTGCTCAACTGGAGGAGGACTCGATTCTGTTAAGTCAATGATTGGTTCGCTCATCGTTACTGGCAATCAAGTGTTGGGTTGATGTTGATGGTTGTTGTAATAACCACAGCCTTGCGCGCGGAGATTTGGGAATCGCTTGGTACGGGCCGACTAAAGGCCGAAACGAAGCCTTTCCAGCTGCCATGGTTGTCTCCACTTCTCCAAACAAATAATAAATACAGTATGGTAGCTTTATGGATGACAAACTGACATAATACATGAATCTAAGTCATTGCTGACTCCAGATGCGATCTATCAACATGAAACATCTGGTCTGACAACTCCAGTCGACGTCAATCCTCTTATATCCGCTTCTCGTATCTTCTCTTGCCAGGCCGGACCTGTAAAACACTCGGACTGCTCATCCACATCGACAATGGAGATTCCTACTGCAAGTCCAGGCAGCTTTGCCGACGTCGATCTTGACAAAACACCGTTCATCGAATGGTCGCCTTACTACCTTCTTCTCCTTCTCATCTACCCTTTTGCTGTAGCTCTTCTACGTCACGACCGCCTCCGCACTACCCTAGAAACATTTCCTTACACTGATCGCCGCTCTTTTGCATCCATGACCGACAACGACGCCTTCCTGATACAGCAGAAAATCAGCGAGCTCGAGTTCCCTTTCACATTTGAGAAAGCCCTGCAGTTCGCGCTATTTCGCACCTATGGCATTCCTTCGATCTCAAAGCTGCTTGTTGCGACTGCTCAATTCAGCGAAGAAGCTACGTCCTGTAAACGGTATACTGACACGGAGGTACTGATACAAGAATTCATTGGTCATGCGCCTGCTAGTGGGAGGACCTTAGAAGCGATCAGCAGGATGAACTATATTCATAGCGGATATCAGAAGAGTGGGAAGATTTCAAACGACGATATGTTGTATACGTTGTCGTTGTTCGCCGTAGAGCCCATACGGTGGATAGATAGATACGAATGGCGGACGTTGGAGGCATTCGAAAAGTGTGCGATTGGGACCTTTTGGAAGTCATTGGGTGATGCGATGGGGATATCGTATGAGAACCTGAGCTCTGCGAACGACGGATGGGTCGATGGATTGCAGTGGCTGGAGGAGATCGAAGCATGGGGGGAGGACTACGAGAAAAAGTACATGGTCCCGCACCCGAGCAACAAGAAAACAGCAGATCAGACGGTAAACATCCTCTTATGGAAAGTCCCAAAGCCATTAAAGCCAGCAGGACAAAAAACCGTCCACGCCTTGATGGACGACAGATTGCGAAAAGCCATGATGTACGCTACTCTCATCTTGCCCCCAACCTACCACCATATCCCTAATCAAACCCTGACCCACCTCCACCCTCACCTACCACCACATCACTATCCAACGCTAACCCCAACTAGGTATCCGACCCCGCCACCCCTCTACACCCACTTCACCCACAACCTCCTCGCCCTCCGAGGATTCCTCCTCCGCCACCTCTTCCTTCCTCGCCCCTCCTTCCTCCCCTCCCACCACCTCTCCACGCACCCCTCCCCCAACGGCACCTACTACGCCCTCAAATTCCCCGCCGCACCCTACTACGTCAAGCCCACTCTCTGGCAGCGCTGGGGTCCTATGGCTTGGGTGAATTGGACCATGGGGTTGCCGTTGCCGGGGGATGAGGGGGGCAAGTATTGGCCCGGGGGGTATCGGATTGGGGAGATTGGGCCAACGAGGGTTTTGGGGAAGGGGGAGGGTGAGATGAAGGTGGGGGTGGAGGGATTGAGGGGTAGGAGGACGGGAGGTTGTGTTTTTGGGGTGGTTAAGAGGCAATGAGGGCGTGGGGGAATGCGCATGGAGGATGCGTTGATGAATTTGATGGTTGCACGACCCAGCGTTACGAAGTAGACGTATTTTGTTACACGTTACTGATAGCCAATAAGTACCCTCAAGGTTTTACCATTGGTAGCGCATGGTTGATATCTCCAGCCCATGGATCCAAAACGCCGGATTCACTATATCTTATCCCTTGAAACTCACGATTCTTCCCTTTTAATGACATAATCTAAACCCATCAACCCCTTTCGAGTGTGACATCAGCCGCCGACATAGCTGCGAAGCAAAATAGGGCGGCGAGAAAGTAGGCAACTTTGATGATAACCTTATCAGCGCGCGAAGAGCGCAGCCCAATCAATGTACGCTTATGTACACAAACTCCTCCCCCACACACGGAACCCTCTCCTCTGCTCTCCCCTTCCGTCCTATCATCTCCTCAGCCCGTGTACCCTCCGGTTCTCTACGCCCAAGCCCCTTCTCAACACCCCATCCATGGACAAACCAAAGCATCCTTCGATTCCAGCACTTCGCCAGCCTACCACGCGACCCAATACGTTGTTGGTATGGCTATAATTTCTTCTGACCCTCGAGCTCCGGATCCGGCAGGATTCCCTCGATTTCTAACCGCCGGCGAGCTTCTTCTAGCGCCCAGGTTTGTATCCTGCGTGGTGTTAGCTTTCTACACCGTCAGACCTCCGTTCCCCCCATCAAAGAAACCCCCATCATATCCCCCTCTTCTCCTACATCTACCCCAACTCCCGAACCCATCCAACCCCCCCAAACAACCACAACCAATACCCCAAACAAGGAAAAACCACAGCACTCACGAAGTATCCGGTTTAAAAATATACCCCACAATCGCCACCGCAAAGCTCCCAAAAAACCCATACATCCAAATATTCTCCCACCCCTCTTTCTTGTACTTTTCGCCGGGTGGCACGCCGAAGAGCCAGCCGCCGGGGGGGTCGTAGTGCGGTTCGGAGGATGAGTTGCGGTGGTGGGAGAGGGATTTGACAGTCGGTGGAAGACAGCGTGAGGGGCGGATGGTGAGGGTAAGGCGGGCGGGGAGGCGAAGGGGAGGTGGCATTGTTGGTTTATATGGAGTGGAGTGGTTGTGATGGTGAGGAAGCGTTTGGGGATGGGGATGGGATGGCGGTGATGTTGGGGTGAGGTTGAAATGGGCTTTGACGGATTAGGTAAGCTGGTGAGGTCCGAGCTTTAGCCGCTCGCCCACCCGCCTACCAGCCCACTCCTCTGAAACGTCCTTATTGATGAAACGCGCAACGTTGGTCGGCAATGGTTCGAAAGAGTAGAATAAGATATTTGGATGTCTGAGTGAGGTACGGTCTATGTCTTCGCGATGGAATAATAAAATTCCAACCCTAACTCTAGTACTTGCGCCTCTGTTCAAGGCTTCTGAATTTTTTTACAGAAGGTGGAATTCATCTCTAATAGAAGCAGACCCTCTTCCAACCCGTTTTGTTTTTTCCAACCTGTTAGCTGCGAGTGAGAAATAAGACGTTGCAGCCCGAAGATTGAATGCGACCATTTAGTCAAACCAACAGCGCTGAAGCTTTCGTTTCCCCAGCAATCGGCAGAGGCTGCTGTGAAGGGTCTAGACGAGGTTTCAAGTTCGTATGTGGCGTTTGGGTTTATGAGGATCGATACCCTTCTCTACAAATGAGGATTTTCATAGTAAAACCATCTTGTTGGTGAGTTCGCAACCCGGTCAGGTTTACAGATAGGGCATCCTAAGGATCAGCACCATCTGGGACGCTATGCCGTTCCTTTAGCTGAAGCGCGGTCTACTATACGGTAGAAGCTGGAGAGGATAGCCTCGTGTCTTCTTTTGTGAATTTCGTTTGCACAAGACATCGATGCGAGGTTTGGCGGCGCGGCATGTCTTGAAAATGAATGTTCCCTCTACGAGACGAGTGGAGGCCGTTTTTAGGACTGCAGCTGGTGCAGGAGTGGGAGGCATGCTAGGATCTTAGTCCGGATGTCTTGAATGACTTGAAAGCCGTTAGGGGCTACCAGTTGTTGCTGTGCAATTCACTGCAATACGTTTCATGGGTTTTGCTGCAAATCGCTTTGCTGATTCAGCTTATCAGTAGCTGTCTGATTAAGCTCAAACGTCTGCTTTCCCTGCACAAACCCCTTTGCAGCCCTTGGCATAGGCTTGTTAGTGCAGGTAAATGTGATAAGCCCCTTCTAAATCCGCGCATCGACTGGGCAGATGACATTGGCGCACTGTACCGAAGGCCATATCCTGTGTAGAAGCTTCGCTCTATCATAGTACGAGTGCGGATACGTGTTTGGCTCCACTAGCAATGCCAACCCAGATTTTCGATCGTCAAATTTCTCGAAGGAAAAAGAAGCACGATTTTGCATTTAAACAAATATGCACTTAATTTGACATGCGACTGCTACTTCGATCTCAGGATTGCATTCCATTGTACTCTCCATCGGTTTCGGTAGGAACGTATCGTAGGCTGGGGAGGTAATCAAGTCATCCACTCTTCCACGGAAATCCCAGACATTAGGATGCTTCGAGAACACATTACCTATGCGATACTCTTTCAAATATGGGTATGTTAGGAAAATGCCTTGGGAAGAATTGGACGTGGCGTGACGCACAATTACCAGCTCATAGAGATTTCTACAGAACGGTCGAAGCTCTTTTGCGATTGTAGGATTGAATTTGATATATTCTCCGTCCTCAGGATCGATTAAATGTGTTGCAACCGTGCCAGTCTCGGAAGACCCGTGGAGAGTCTGAAGTCTAGTTTTCGAGGCGAGAACTTTGGAGAGCTACCGCGGACATGGGGCACCGACATGTGCTAGGTAGTGCAGACGGCGAAGATTCTCCAGGTACTCAGGTCTTTTCGAAACTTCCAACAAGAGTTTAGTCAACAGTTTGCTCGCCTGTACTTCTCCGTAAACATGGATCGTATTTAATCACTCACCAGTCATCGGACCTGGCGGAGGAAGTACGACGGTCAAGTCATACACGGGGTTGATTCCGAGAAGATGATATAGTCCGGCAGAGATGGATAGAGGATAGGCCAACAACACCCTGAAACCGCGCCAAGGGGCATGTGGAACGACATCGCTCATGACGTACGAAATCTTAGCATATGACATGTACTGAGAGGTTGGAAATCCATGACTCAAGCCTATCATCTTCGAGGGTCCTGTCGTTCGAAAAGAGTGTACCACAGCCAGTGAATCGTCATAAGTCTCCGTAAGACTCTTTGTGTGAGCGAATTTTGGAGTTTTTTCCTCATGTAACCAGTGAGCTAGATCTGGCAGTATAAGTGGCCAAGTCAGTTTTCGACAGAATCAATTGAACTATCCTAGGAGGCTTTCTTGGTTGAAGAAGAATTCTGCATCCTGTCGATTCCAAAAGCGCGAGATGTGACCCCAAAGTTGCCGCAGGATGAAAAATAATAAGTTTTCGTCCTGCCAGCCTTGATCGAATTCACCACAATAGAATCTCACCTTGTAGGTCGTCTTCGCAGCGGCAAGAAGCATTATAATATAGCAGATATCCTGAGGCCCAATATACGTCAAGGTCTCGAAGCTCCGACTTCTTTTCAGCTCTTGTAGAATCCACCACGAGTATCTATTCGCAGCTCTCGCGAGATCCCCAATCGTGATGTCCGGAAACCCATCTTCTAGATACTGGCTTCGTGGTAAAGAAACCAAAGGTCTGTCCGGTGTTCGAGCCGCAATCTCGTCAATCAAGCTGGGTAAAGGTTTATGGCCATAGTTCTAACGATCATTAAGAATGAGTTCACGCCGATTTGGCACCGATGCAATCGAAAGAAGACAATAGAGACTTAAGGCAGAGAAGTTCGAAAATTTTATCAAATGGCCCCAGCATCATTGGGTCCATGCCACACCAGCGATGATTTGCCTGGCTATGCGATATTGCCTTGATCTCCAAACTAGCACATCCAGGTATCTTACTGAAGAAGCTAGAACCGGAGGTCCGAAAATTTATATTCCCGACTACTCTACCATGCATTAGGCTAATGCATGAGACTGCAGACCTCCACCCGCCCGACCAATTCTTAATCGTATGTTGGGGAGTATGGATCTTGATCAATCACAAAAGCTTCGTCTGGTATGGAGGACTTTCAGCTGACAGATTATATTGCCTGGTTCCCAAAAACATACCAAGTGCAGTGTAGTCATTAGAAGCAAGGATGCAGTTGCGGCCCACTCTGCAGCATGCAGCCCGCCCCAGTCCCTGCGTTGGGAGCCCTTGCGGCATAATCGTACATGATACAGGAGGTGATCTATGGGAAAGAGGCGAGAATTTAACACCGAAGCATGCAAGGTAATCTTAAAGTCACGGACTCATGTTACACAACATGCTGATGCTAACCTAATTCCCAGCGCTACAAAATCTGCGCCTCCCTAACGCTGTTGTATTGTTATAGATGGATTGAGTGATTTGAAAAGAACCTAAGCCAAATAATTTGAGAACATGGTTCTTCATATCGATCTTCATACTGGTGAATTTCCTAGTCGTATATCCACACCTTTTCGAACCCTGATCTGGCTTAGAAGTACGTCGTCTCGCCCGCAGCCAAAGCCTCTTTGGTGCGATATTATTGTCTTCATGCCCTTCGATCCTGGCGGAGACTTATCTCTGATCATACTCCATTGGTTACTCCTTCCTGATATCTTGTGGGTTGGCTGGTAGGTGGTTGTGGAAGCCCGTTTCAGCCATAGACGCAGCACCAGAGGTCGAAGTTTGGGAAGACATGCTGACAACACGGCAACGCTGGCTTCGATTGATGTCCAGACGACGGTTCCGATCATGGTCCATGTAAGATCTGGTTCATGCACTTTAAACTGGTCGACAAGTTGAATAAGACTTGTAACGACTGTACTGTTAACTGGTAAAATGATTAGCTGAATTCTTAAATCCCCTAAGGGTAAAAACGTACAATCTACCCAGCAGGAAAATAGTAGACAGTGCGATCTTCTGCTGTCGAGACGTCTAAAGATTCGATATCATTCGGAGAGGGAGAAGTAAAATAATCACGTCCATGACTATCGTCGGTACCGCATTGCCATTGAAAAAGGATTCTTTATTGATGCACTTGAACTTGATCGTGTGGTCCCAAAAACCCCTGATAGGGTTGCAGGAAATTATCGAGACGAGGATGACGGTAATCCACCAGGCAATGACGACAGCGCCGATGAGGTTGGGTGCCAGCTTGAATGTTCGAGTTGAGAATACTCTACGATAAAATGAAAGGACGGAAAGCTTTATTGCGAGAATTGCTGAGGCATAGACAAAATCGGACGCAAAAAGGCAGTCCTGGAGTTAGGCGACAATCGCGGGCTTGCGGGAAGATAGGCACACTTTGAAGTACGTTGGTATGTTTGCAGGATTGACTGTATCTACATGCCGTCCCGATCTAAGATGTACCACTGTTGGAAAAATTATGAGTTAATTATTACGGTGTCTCTGACTTGTGGATGTCCTTACTTTCGTAGGAGAAGGGGAAACACCCCAATATAAAAACCTGCGTTATGTGAGATAAATTCCAACCGATGCGCCTCGTCAACAAGGAGCCTCATGTTCCATACCAGGGCAACGGCTATCATCCAGTCGTCGAACTCAAATCGTAACTTCTGTATCTTCCTGGCTGTGAAACGACTTATAGATGAAAGAATTGCTATAATAGCAAAAGGAGTAATGTCGCTAAACTTGAGCGCCTCCTGACTCTCCTGGAGATTGACGCCATCACTGAGGTGATTTAGAGTTGCCATGTTGATGAATAAGTAGATTCAAAGCCGCAAGAAGACAAGCATCAAAATGGCGGTTCCTGTTGATATTGACAGATGGAAGTGAGGTCTTTGGAAAAGAAAGGTAGGGCTCCCCCCAACCAGACTTCATTGCAGCGTATTACGCAACTGTAGTTTTGCCAAACTTCGATGGGTAAAGTGTGCAAAGTAGTTGACGAGGGCGTCAAGACACAAAAGGTACCTTATTACACTAATGCATAAGCATCCTCAGTCACTATTTTCGGATGGTGTCAGTAGACTGGCGGGACGGAGACAAGGGAAGCGTGACAGCGAGGCAGCACGTTCGCCCATACAAGCGATCCAAAATTGCAGCTTACAGAAGTAGAAGAAAAGCCTATCCTGCAAGGCACGTTGCAGATATGGTGCTGTGCCACCATCTGCGTACCGACCCTACTGGATAGTAAGAATGATGGTCTTGGTCAAAACGGCTGACCGGAATTCCAACCTGCTTTAAGTTTGTCAAATTTTTCTCATTGGTCGATTTGTTCGAACCATATCTTTCAAAGGTTCATATGACTGAGGCGATCTGAAGGGGATTTCGACACACCAAAGTGTTTGCCAAAGCTTATCCATCTACTGACCAAGACCCAAAGTTTTGGTTTCTTTAGACTGCGCGCCTGAAGCTCGGCCTTTCGACCTTTTCTGCATCTTTGCAGCGTCGGGGGGAATCCCCGAAGAAGAACGGTGTGTTTTCTACAACAGAAGGCTATCACGCTATCTACCTATGTTTTATGCCGCAATTGGCGTTAGCCCTAACTAGGCTAGCGGGCAGTGTAATGGCACTACAACTACTATGTTCCTAATTGGACGACTATGTACTCCTCCTGCTCCTACTATTACTCCTACTACAGCTCCTATTGCTTCAACAATGACAATAATGCTTCTTCGATCAGTGAATGTAGCAGGATACATGTATATATTCTTTGGATTTTTGGACGCGCACAGCATCTATAGCCATTCTTGGCCTTGACCCAAACTAACTCTTGAGCACGCAAGGATAGCTTGGGCCTGTCTATACATGCGCCAAGAGTGCTTAGCATATATCTTACCAATCGACAGATTCTTTAAGGCCACCTGCTCGCCAGTACACTTTCTTATTTATTCTGTGACAATTGAAACTTGGTTCAACCACGCACTGTGTCCTGAGTGGCATGTCTCTACCTTCCAAGGCTTACAGTCTTTGCTGGCCGCGTCGATCATCGATTGCTGCAGCGGTGGGTAAACTCCTTGGTCCATTTCGCATTTCAGATATGTGCAAGGTGTCAGACCAGTCTCCCAGACCACTGATTCTATTGGAGACTTGAAAGACGCATAAGATTCACGTTTCATCTGAGTGATCCAGGGCTCTCTGCCATCGGGTGCGACGTCGTTGTAGAACGTATCAGCCTCTGGGTCAACGATGAGGGTTTCAGGGTCTTTAGGCTGTGGAGAGCCTAAGTGTGTAGTCCCTAGGGGGGAAGTGGAAGGAATGACGTACATTGACGCGAAGATATGGGGAAAGTTGGTTATCAAATATTCCCAGTAGACTGCTGCCCTTGGAAACCAGGAAAGCAGCTATGAGCAAGGCATGAACCACTCCACCCTTCTCCTTTCTCCCGGCTTCTTCAAGCCCGTTGACAGCTTCGCTGCCGATGATGCCGCCGTATGAGTGCATCACTAAAACGACTTCTTTTCCCGCAGAGACCACTAACTGCTCCAGTTCCTTTCGAACGACTGCTGTGTCCTCATGGTGCGAGGTAACGGGCGGGCTTCGTCCGACACTGGGCAGGGAAACTGCGACAGATGGTTACGAGTGCTTTTCGAGTTCTTTACGAGTAGCGTCCCAGCATGATGGGTTGTGCCATGCTCCGTGAACGAAGATGATAGTCGGCTTCTCTGACTGAGATATTGTCTCTTGTCTTCTTGGGGGTGCGAATTTCCAATGCTCAGATGTGCAAAGACCAGAATTTTCAAAGAAAGAAATCAGCTATTAATGGTGACGATAAGACTTAGGAAAGGACGAGTCACGAGCCACTGCTAGAGTTGAATTGGGTTGTATAAAGCGTGATCGGAGGTAAGCTCGAGTCTCGAGTAGCTTGTTAATTTGCAACGAGGCGTGAAGGATACAATGGAGAAGATATCACAGTTCGCAGAAATAATATCTATTAGTGGCACAAACCAAATTACAGATGGCTTGATTGGTCGAGCTATACGCTGGCTAGGTCAACTAATATATCTAAAGGTAGGCACTGGCGCAAGTAATTGCAGGTCGAAACGCAACCTTGGAGGAGTCGAGCAAATCTGAAGTTGTTTTGAGAAGCACATGCGTCAATGACCTTCCCATCTTTGCTTAGTTGCCAAGGGACACGACCAAGGTATGGTGCCGGACATTGCACAGTCCAACCTTTAAACTACTGATGCTAGCTGTGCGGCCGTGTGCAGCATCTATCGACGTTCTCGATCGAGTGAGTAGAGAGACGTTTGTGACTTTGACCGCGTCACACCGTTACAATGACCTGGTCCATGACGGGCTGTGGTCCTGGTGAACTCCTTGATCAATCCCATTTACTTCCACAGCATTAAGAGCCGACGAGAATGGACCCCTAAACGATCGTTCCATCAGCACCTATGTGCCTTTTGTTGTAATAAAATAAGTGGTCCGACAAAAAAGAAAAAGTCGACTGTTCACCAGGTTGGAGTTTCATATAATGTCATCCCAAACCACCTTACCACTCCAACATGATCAAACTCAACATTAGCTCATCTGCGCAGCCGTTCATCAATGCGTTCTATCTTGCTAATCTCAGTCGACTATGTATGTACTTACTACTTATCCATGTGCATGTACGGCAGCCAACACAGCCAACAAGAGCCAATCCCGCCCGCAAGAAATGGACTTTTGAGGGATGCAATGCACGATCCACCGCCTATCCTTGGTCTACCTAAGTTAAGGCACTAGTTGATACTTTGACACTGCCGTAGGCTACCGTAAGTGAATTGGTAAGACCGAAGAGATCTGGTTTGGAGGCGGCTCAGGCGGCATCGACAGGACCATGTGGAAGGATCACAAGCAAGATTGCGGTGTCAAACTTTACTATGCGAAAAACTCCACGGTGCGAAGAATAGCAACAACGATATGCCCATGTGAACTAGGTATGTAAGTGAGCAGTAGTATGCGAAGCTATGCCCCCAACTCTTCCTCTACCATTAGGGTTCGGAAGAAATAGAGATCGCAGCAATCTACTACTTTGTTGTTTCCTTATTCGAATTTCTCTCAGGAAGATCCTACAATGTCTAGTACTCTCCACGACTAGATTAACGTCGATTTCCTGACAGAACACTTGCTATCAGCTACAAAGACCTTAGGCCGCCGTCAAGGCTCTTTGCCGGAACCATCGCAGTCAAAGCTTCAGCAGGACGAGGACCGTTCGAGGCTCTTGGCTGCAGCTCGAGATCTGGTGGTAGCGCTCGAGGTACCAGAGGAGAAGCTGATGGCTGTAGCCAAGGAAGTATTTTCTTCAAGTCGTTTCAATTTGCATTCTGCCGTAGAGCTTCCAGGTTGAGATTGGCTCCAGCCCGTAGGACACACTGCACTCAGGGTTGCCTTCAAAATGAAGATTCTCGAATATTTCAGCGCCTCCAAGATGTCCTCAGAGGAGCTGGCGATGCGTTGCAGTGCGGAACGTCTCTTAATCGGCACGTGGGCTGGATAGAATGCATAGCGACTACCCGAGAAGATATGTTCGTCGAGAAAGTCATCAAGTGGAGACATCAAGTACTCACTTTCGGAACCAGTTCGGATTATGAGGGCTCTCATCTGCATCGGCAATTTCCGTGAGGAAAAAAAGGAAGAAGTTGTTTATTTTCACAATGGCTTGCCCAAAGCATTGACTAATCCTACCACACGAGCACTAATCACTGGGATGTGCGCAAGACACAGTCTCAAATTTGATTTCAGACTCGGACCAATGCCAGACTGACGACCAAAAGGGCTGAGGCCACAACCATCATGCCAAAGCTTCCAAGCTTTCTTGCATCAATTAAGTACAAGAATCTAACGGATAGACACCGCTCCTTCTTCGGCTATGCCAATGACACTAATCTTAACATGTTCGGGTGGTTTTACGCTCATCCAGAGCAGTTCAAGATCTCCAACGAATATCAATCAGCAACAGCAAAGATTGATGAAAATAGGTTCCAGTATATTCTCAAATCGCTCCTTTCGTCTGCCATGGGGCTGCAATCCTGTGTCCCCATCTACGGGCAATTCAGACGATGTGCTTCTCGTCGACGTTGATGGCGGGCCGTGGGAAGACTCTTAGAGATGTTCGTAGGCAGATGCTGGTCTCAGGTGACGGGTGATTGTTCAGCACTTGCCCACAGTGATTGAGGGGCAAGAGACTGTGGGTGGCGTGGAAGCTGTGGCGTATGATTTCTTCACGCCTCAGCCCATAAAAGGTAACTACTTACAAGAGTTAATTGTAAGATACGGGCTTTGTGGTTTAATTATATAAAGGATCCGAATATTACTTCTTCCGCCACGTTCTCCATACTGGCCAGACAGCGCTTGTCGACAGATCCTGCAAAATCCCATCCCAGCCATGGGCCAATCTTCACGGCTAATCATCGCCGACATGATTCTCTCAAACACCCATGCCTCAAGTTGTATAACCTTTATGGATATTAGTATGATGGCTTTTAGTGGGATGGAGCGTACCGAAACTCAGTGATTGGAGCTGCTAAAAAGTGTCGGTCTGAGCATTGTGAGAATCGAGTACCCGGATCAAGGGTCCCGAAGCCCGGATTGTATGATTGAGGCCAATTTGTTTGATAAGGCCGCACTCGAAAATCAATGAGGCACTTTCTCATCGACATTCGAAGGTGGATAGAAGCAGGCTTTCACAGGGAAACCGGCTCACCCCATTTCTCATGGAGTTGCTGGCTCGTCGCTTCAAAATTTGCGTCTCTTCGGTGTGATTTTCACATGACGGTTGGGTTTTGGAAGTGGACTGTCCATGCGTACATAACTGGGTTCGATACACAATTATCTGCCCATGACATCTGCCATGCATTTTGCAAGCATGACACTGGTGTTCAATTATAACATATGCTGCATCATCTGATATATTCAACATCACTAAATTCACGATCTCAATACGAAAACCCATGTGGTTTTTGGGCCGAGTCGTGATGGGCTGTAAGTTTAGAGATTACCGTGAGACACCTGGAGAGTAAAATACTGTGCCAATCAAACCGACAATCCGACGGGCAAGCACTAGAGAGTGCAGGAATTCAGTAGACAGTAGCCGGCTACGGAGAAATGTCCATATGGACCGTTGGGTCATTGACTTGGGATTCAATGCGAAGCTTGTGCGACAAGAAGAATTGGGCAAAGGAACAGGTAGAGCTTGATCAAGCTCGAACTATTAAACGTGAAATTGTCATTTGGTCTAATAGTTGGCCTGGACCGTTTGGCTATCGATTACGGAGGTGTTGTCTGGCCGCTTCCTTCTCCAACGTCGGACAAAGTGACCGCATGACGTGAAAGAGTATTCGCCATCTCGCTGGGTAATTCAATGACCTCATTTCCCTTGTTCTCATCTCACAGGAGAACAATTCATGTTTGTTGCCAAAACGATAACTCATCTCATCGCAATTCTATACGTCACAAGTAGTCTCTAGGCTGGGTTTGGCCAACGCTACTATGTATAATCGACGACTAAAGACCGAGATCAACGAGATTCGATTACTCCTTTTACATCCTGGTGGTGCTTCGGATAAGCTTATATGTTCCCTTCTGTACGCTAGTTTGAATGATAGCACTCTCAAGTATGAGGTCGTATCGTATACATGGGGTGAACCACAACCTGCGGAAATCATTGAGCTCGAAGGTCTACCCTTTAGTATAAGACCGAATCTTGGTTCCTTCCTATATCAGGTACGCGGGGAAGATAGCGCACGCCTGATTTGGGTGGACGCTGTTTGCATAAACCAAGACGATGATGATGAAAGAAGCTCCCAAGTACGGATTATGACCAGAATTTACGAACAAGCCTCATACGTTCGGGTTTGGCTTGGCCCTGAAGCTCAAGGCAGTTCCTTGGCAATGTCTCTCATCAGGGAGCTTACGGAATCATCCGACGACTCATTTGAGAGTAACGAAGCAGCTTGGAATGTACAGGAAGATGCAGCGAGAATTCTATATGATTATTATCTAGCACTCGAAGGTCCAGAAGAATTAGACCAAAAAATTGCAGCTGCCTATAAAAAGGACGGATCAAATAAACAGTGGATCGCCTTCTATGATCTCCTAGATCGCCCATACTGGACTCGCGTATGGGTATTCCAAGAGCTTATTTGTGCAAAACGTATTGTGGTTACATGTGGAGCTAGCTGGGTGGATTGGAGAGAATTAGTACTTGTCCTCAGAAACGCAGCTGAATCTGATGAGGAAGAACTGAGGGGATTCGGTCTACTTAGAAATGGTTCTCCTCTTGTGGTCCAACAGTTGCGCGGCGCAAGAGGAGTAAGCAAACTTGAGAATCCTCCTAGCGGAATCGAAAAAGTTAAATTCAATGGGCACGTCAAGCTTTCCCGTCTCCTTATATCGCAACGAGAGCGCGAATGTACTGTACCGAAGGACAGAGTATATGCTATGCTTGGGATAGCTAGTGAAACCTCTAGCGGAGCATTTCCCGTTGACTACCACATGGATGTTTATGAGACATATCGAAGCCTCTTTCAATTCTTGGCCACCGAACATGGTGATCTGGACAGTCTATCCGCGTCGGGCATCGGCTCGTCTGACTCTAAGCGTCCGTCATGGGTCCCAGATTGGAATGAGGCTCCGTCAACAACGTCCCTGCACATTATTCTGGCCAACGTAGGTCTTTCGGCTTGCCGATCTCTTGCCTTTATGGGTGACTTCTCATATGATGGGAGGATCCTTAATGCTGATGGTATAGGGATCGATACAGTCCATAAGCTTTCGGATTCTCTGAATCCATCTGAAAGCAGCTTCTCCTACATAAAAAGGGAGGCCGTCTTGGACATGGCTCGGATGATAATGGACCTACATCCAAGGTCGGGTCCTGAGCTCAATCGTGAAGATGCTTATCGTCTTATTCGATTGGCTCGAGCTCTTTCAGCAGATAGACCGCCAGGACGCCGGAGGAAGGTCTCTGGCGAAGCTATCGCCTTGCCTATGTGCATCATCTTGGGACTGAAAAACCACGATCCGGATGTTTCAGATGCTGATCATGAAAACATACGGGCGACCATCGAGGAATTAATGTTTGGATTCAGCCTAGCTACGACGAACCGTCGATTTTGCATCTCGAAGAAAGGCCACCATGGCCTCGTACCATTGGATACACGTCAGCATGATATCTTGTGCATTATCACTGGGTGTTCTACTCCTATGGTCCTCCGGCCAGTGGAAGAACACTATGTCGTGATTGGAGAGGCTTATGTCCAAGGTTTCATGGCTGGAGAGGCCTTGAATGAAGCGATAGAAAATAAAACCAAGCCGCAGGTGTTTGAGATTCACTGAATTGCCTCCTAATCTTAGACCGATGACCCAGAAAACGGAGACTCATTTATTGTTTGATGAAACGAGCCTCTGTCCTACTAAACCTTACTGTGATCAGCACAAAATAGGCCCAACACCGGGCTTACGGCTTACGGTCAAAGCATCTCGGATGGTTGAGCTTCACTCGTAGCTTGAAGATCCCAACCTTTCCCTCCAATTTTCCAAAGCGCTCATGGAATAGATAAACGACTCTTTCCGCCACCCCTCACTTTTAAAATTGCAAAGACCCATCGCCTAGCAAAAACAACTTTCACTACTATCAGCATACCAAGCATATCCCCCAACGAAGCCGGCTCTCACCCGCACAAACATGAACAAGGAAGCGGAACAAACCCAACAACGAAATCATCATCTGCAATCTACTTCTGCACACCATTCCGATCTCTTACGCCCTTACTGGTCCGATCCTCCACCTCCCTCCTTCCCTTCTCCACGTCCTCCACCTTCCAGATATTCCCTGTCCCCACACAACGCCCACTTCACCCCGTTTTTAACTCCAACAGCCCTCATCCACACCCCCCACGCCACCATTCTCACCCCCCCATCAGAATTTCCCCACCCTACTATTCTGTTCGTCTTGGCCGGACAGTACACCCACGATTACGGGGTCGGTATTGTTGAAATATGCTATACATACCTGAATAGGATTGTTCCAAAGTGTGTTCACATTTTGGCCGATTCGTAAATCGACAGGTTATGGGCCCGGAGGGCGCGTTGGACGTCACAAAAATAAGGCGGGTGCTGACAAATGCACCTTCGAGCTTCATTGTTCGAATCCGTTCGCTGTCAACTTCAAAAGGGATGTATACGATGATTGATTGGTAGCCCCCTATTTCTTCAGGGGTAGCTTGGTACTCGACCCACTCCTTGGACTTTCAATAGACGTCCTTCTTGAGCTGGCACTTATGGTGCATCGGTGTTTTGGTTGGGCTGCATTCGCTCATGCCCAGGAGCTCGATGGCTCGCTTGATATAGGTGGTTTGGTTGATCCAAAGGGTTCGTTCAGCCCTATCACGAGTTATGTGCATATCTAGATATCACCCGATTGAGCCAAGATCTTTCATTTGGAAGCGTTCTGCAAACTGCAGCTTCAGAGCTTGAATATCGAATATATTCGATTCTAGAATGAGTAAATCGTTCACATAGATGACGATAATGATGTCATTCTCATGAGTGAACACTGAATGATCAATTTCTATCCTTTGATAGCCGATGGAGATGAGATAGATCTTCAGAATTGCATATCATTCCTGAAATGTCTGTTTAAATTCATATAGAATCTTGTTTAGGCGACAGGCTAAAAAGGTTTCATATGAACTTAAACAGGCACCTCGGGAATGATATGCAATCCTGAAGATCTACCTCATCTCCATCGGCTATCAAAGGATAGAAATTGATCATTCAGTGTTCATTCATGAGAATGACATCATTATCGTCATCTATGTGATGGACGATTTACTCATCCTAGGACCGAATATATTCGATATTCAAGCTCTGAAGCTGCAGTTTGCAGAACGCTTCCAAATGAAAGATCTTGGCTCAATCGGGTGATATCTAGATATGCACATAACTCGTGATAGGGCTGAACGAACCCTTTGGATCAACCAAACCACCTATATCAAGCGAGCCATCGAGCTCCTGGGCATGAGCGAATGCAGCCCAACCAAAACACCGATGCACCATAAGTGCCAGCTCAAGAAGGACGTCTATTGGAAGTCCAAGGAGTGGGTCGAGTATCAAGCTACCCCTGAAGAAATAGGGGGCTACCAATCAATCATCGGAACACTGATGTGGGTAGCATGCTAAACACGACTAGACATAGCCTACGCAGTAGGCAAATGCAGCAGATATTCGGCGAATCCTACCCCCGACCATGACCTAGCTGTCAAACAAATCATTCGATACCCAGCCGGTACTGCTGAGCTGGGGCTTCGATATGGACCTTCCAAAATGGAGGGAGTTGGGGGAGCTGAATTCTTTGGATATATCGATTCAGCCCATGCGGATTGCTTGGATTCCCGAAGATCCACATCCGGCTATATGTTTTTCCTATGGAATGGACCAATTAGCTGGAGCTCCAAACGTCGGCAATGCGTCAGTACGTCATCTGCTGAAGCTGAATACGTCGGCGAATGTAATGCAGCCAAAGAAGTCACCTTCCTGTTTCAAGCATTGAAAGAGGTGGGGTATGAAGGTTCGGATACGAATCCAACCATCATTTTAGCTGACAATCAAGCGGCTATAAAAATGGGTAGCAACCCCGTCAATCACCCCCGGGCTAAACACATTGATACGTCGTATCACTATGTCCGGAACAAGGTAGAAGAGGGAACAATCAGATTGAAATACATACCCACCGATCAAATGGTGGCTGACGGTCTGACCAAGCCCCTGGAGTCAGGAAAATTCCTGAAGTCCAGGTTAGTGATGGGACTAGCTTCAGCTACCGCCGCCGAGCATGGCGCCGGCGAGTAAAAGAGCATGGATATACAGTCAGTAGAAGGTCTGAATAGCTTCATATGGAGCTTCAATTCCTAAGAGGGAGTGATGAAAATAGGGAACAGTACGTACGTACTCGTACTGTTACCCCTATGGTTAGTAATCTCCGCCCACATCCGGCGCTAGGGGATTCAGGGGATTCAGGGTATATCTACATGCCTATCTACCCTGGTGTCCTCGTATACCAAGAGGTATGTGCAACTTCGAAGAAGAGAATGTCCTGCCCAGCGCTAGTACGCGATACGGCTAAGGAAATCATACGCAACAACATAATAAATGATAGGTGATGCAAAAGCGATTCGATTTTCTTTGATTTTGATATCTTTATGAAGCGTTGATTGAGGTGTAGAATTTGAGCTATCTTTGAGTCCACAAACTGTACTACCTCAACCTCGTAGAATATGAACAAAGAAAATCGTGAAAAGAGAGCGCAAAATGACTGACTACTCCACTGCATATTTTTGTCAATTTTTTTCTTCTAAAAGTCATTGCTGAATTTGGTGTCATTGGAGGGGATTTCGTCTTTCGCGGTAAGGGCTTTTTCTGTCACCCGCGTTACCTCCCTCCGTACACTTGTATGTAAGATTCGGATAGCGTACCTAGTACATAAGGAGTGGAAGTGAGGGTGATTTCGAAATAAGAACGATCACGAGGTCGAGATGAGGCATGCAGCGTGTGAAATTAGCAGAGCAAAAGCCCGATAGTGCTCTTTCAACATTCATTCTCCATCTTTTCCGTACTATTTACAATCCTTCATTACCATTTTCCTTTCCTGGCCACGTCACCTCAGGCAGCCATCACAGTCTCGACAACCTGTACTTAGGGTACTCTTCAATTTATCAAGTAATCATCACGCTTCCAAATGCCCAAATCCCAACATCCCGCTATATGCAAAAACTGTACCGCCTTTATGCGGCGAAGAAGAAGAAGAAGACAAATTACAATCTCAAATTAGGATGGCGACTATCGTCTCGACCGCCTCGACTCCCTCGTCCTTCGATCTGATGATTCGCTACCTGTGCGCTTGTCAGTATTGCTGGCAATTGAGTAGAGGAAATAGGGGGTTACTCACTTGCACTGGTGTAATCACTGTACGAGTAACTGCTCCCAGTATACTCGCTTTTCTCCTTCCTATCCCTCCTCCTCTTCAAACCCAAAAGCACCGCCAACCCCGCCAACCCCGCCGCCACGCCCGTAACCCCCCCTAACCCGCTCTTCTTCGGTCGCTCAACCCTATTCGGTCTTGCGGCGCCATACCACGTGCGTCCACCTCCACCACCTCCTCCGTGACGCGAGCGTCGTTCTTCAATGTATGTTTCTTCAGTACGACGTCTTTTTGGGCCGAGGCCGATGAGTGCAAGAAAGCCGTCGAGAAGGCCTTTGAAGCAGAAGAAGGTGCAGATGAGGAGGAGAAGGATGATGCCTGCTATGACGCCGATGACGATGCCTGCGATCGCACCGCCGCTTAGGCCGTTGTTTGTTGTTGAGGCTGCCATGCCAGCGGTTGAACTTGTGGAAGTTGGTGTGCTAAAAGGCACTGTCGTTGTTGGGGAGCCTGTGGAAGTAATAGTCTGAACAGTGTTGCTCGTTGGCCGTATAAATGCGGACGCGGTATTGGTTACCGAGGAGTAGAGGAAGCTGCTGACATCGCTCACGGTGTTGACTGCTGCTCCGCATTGGCCTTGATATACGCAGACTTGGCCCGGGGCACAGCAGAGGCTGCCGCCGCAAGGGCTAAACTGGAGGGCGGGATCGCAGTAGATGCTTGTGACTGCGGGCGCTACAAATGTGGTTGGTGTAGCTACTAGCTGAGAGGTGACGGAGGCGAAGTAGGAGCTGTAGGTTGAAGTTCGAGTGAGGAGATCAGTCTCGGTATAGGTTGTGGTGTAGAGCTGCCATTGGCTATTGCCTGCGACATTATTTGCTGTGTTTGCTGGAGCTGCAGTGGCATCGCCGCAATTGGGTTGCCCGTTGATGGTAAGGCATGCTTGTTGGGCTCCGCAGCATAGACCTCCATTTCCGCAAGAGTTTATGCAGCTTCTCTCCACGAGCGAGCTATTGTCTGATCCGAGTATCGCTTCATCGTAAGGTAAGGGTGTTGCGCTGGTCGTGTGAGTTGAAGAGAGGACGAATGCAAGAAGGGAGAGGAGAGTCGGTGGTTGTGAGAAGCGCATGCTGAGGAATGTGCTGGAGGTTGAGGAATGTAGTCGGCCGCCGCTACAGTCGAGGTTCACCGCCGGTCAAGCCCTAATCCGCCGCTTCGTCCTGAACAATATCTAGGATGCACGCGGCAGATGTATAGTCGATCAGCAGTCAGATAACGAGCGTAGTTTGAGTAAGTGAGTGTAGGGAAGAGTTGAGATGTGAAGGAGTTCGGGAATGCAAGCTTAGGTTCTAGAATATCATCAATTCCCAACCACCTCTTTGGCCAGCCACCACCAATAATCCGAACGTCCCACCACTAAGAGCCGCACACTCAAATGTACGTTGTATTCGATGAATTGAAAAGGTTGATGGATGACGAGATGAGTTTGAGTTTGTGCGACACAACGGTTCAAGGTCAGAGTTCAAAGAATGTAGCCAATAATCTTCGAGTGAGTGGTGATGGAGTACCATTCTGCATGTTTACATTTAGCGAGATCCCACTGGGCAACGCAACCCCGCCCAGCGACGGCACCAATTAGCGACTACAAATGTCTTCAACATCATGAGGAACTTGATATCTTGGGATTTTTCTTTCATCAACTTATGGGCGAAATCTAGATACCTTGTGCCTTCGACTCTGAAGAAACAACCAAGTTCATGGCAACTGCAGGCGGTCCAATTTATCTGCGACAACGCTGTCATAGCACAGCATCCCTGCAATCGATTAGGACTTTAGCTGCATCTACCATCGACTTGGATCGTACCCATATAATGGATTACCATACGGAGTACTACGAGTATATTACAGGTATATCGAAGTATCAGGTATGCTCAAACGCCCATTTCCCCACCGAAAGATCTGGATCATAGCATGGGGGTATCCACAAAACGCAACTATCAACTCCATCAACCCCCATCCTCGTAAAGCTCAAAAATCGCTTGCATGCGGCATACTCTGTCATTAATAACCCTCTCTTCCTTGGCGCACATTCAAAGTCCAGCTTATCCGATTATGTGCCCTGCAATGCCAACAACGATACCGACACCCACGCCGTAGATAGCAGCACACCTTGTAGGTGCCGTGTTTGGAGCGATAAACGTTGCCGCTGAAGGTGCCGTCTCGCCGGCGGTACCATACATCGGACAATTCGTAAGCTGAAGAGGATAGCAAGCCTGTGTGCTGAGGCTGGAGCAAATCGAAGCGGCCGAGACTGATGGTAACGGCGTTTGTGCTGTGGCACCTACTCCGGGCCCTGTAATGGTGACCCCCGGGGCGGTGACACCATTGGCTCCAGTGCCTAACGAGCTGGTACAGCTGCTGAATGCCGAGCCGCAACTCGAGAAGGATGACGAACATTCGGCGGCGTTCGAGAAAGTGGTCGGCAAATAGATGAACGGGAAGTACGAATTTGGCACTGTACTTCTCAAACCAATAACCTGCGCACTATTCGATGTCGCTGAGGGCGTCGTCGTCGTCTGCGATTGCGGTGCACTTGTCGATGTGCTTCCGGTACTTAGCCCTGTTGCCAGTACCGATCCGGCGTTGATAGTACCTGTGCATGCTGATCCAACCGGGCAACAAGCGACATGGCCAGCTTGATCAAGGGCGCACATGGCGTTGGATTTGCAGCATACGCCTAATCCACCGAGATTTGCACATGAGATGAGGCCTGAGGCACAACCACTCTGACGCCTTAGCAGGTCACCTGCTGATCCTTCGACATCCTGAATCTGTTGTCCAACGTAGGGTGAGGAGAACGGCAAATATTGAAAGGACGTCGCCATTGCGAGGTTGACCAAAAAAAGAAGAGAGTAAAGCATATTTTATTTTCCAATAGCTTCGATACCAGATGGCGAATGATAATGTCGAGCCTATCTTATAAAGCAATCAAAGAGCCCTCGCGTTTTCGATTCTGGGTTTTTGTTTACTGCCCCTTTTTTTTGCGATTCATACTAGAAGTTGCCGACACTGAGAAGGGTGAAAGCAGAAAGGCTTGATTGATTTGCGATCATTTATAGACTCGATCGTAGACTTGCGACTGCCACGGTAAGGTAGTTACAACAACGTCAACCAAAAGTTGTGCTGTCCTTCGATCTGCCCAAGCGCCTTGTTGACTCTCGGGCAGCTTTGCATAGCAACTACCGAGGTCAGGAAATACGTTCTTCCGGTCCTAATCCGTACACTTTAAGGTAAGGTATCCATTTCCAACATCGACATTTACCTTATTTTGGTCCATCAATTCGTGAGTTGACAGCATCACCCAATAATTTGAATCGTTTATGCAGACTTTCACTACAATCATTCAGCAGTCAATTTTACTCTAATGTTCAGATAATCATGAGACGTCCTCCTATAAATATTTTCTCATCTCGAATCATCCTTAGGTGCTTAGCTTGAATGCAGTCATATCTCTTGAGATATAACGCTCTCTGCTTGGCTAGCCCTTTTACATCGTTACGTTTTGCGAAAACTCAGAAGCCTCAATTTCTTCAATTGCGGTCGCTTCATGTATGTTGCTCACAAATATATGTAGTAAACGATTTTGCTGACCGTCAATCATAGGATGACGGCAGAAGGCGATTATCACGGTTCTGGGTGCCTACAGGTGGCATCGCACCTTCAAACGGTGACGAAGGTCTGCTTTCATAAAAAAGCTTGGGAAATTTGTATTCTGATTAGGAGCACAGAGGATTCCCACTCCATGTTGGTGCGAGGAGGATTTGTGCGTCAGGTAGGTTGAATAGCTGCATTGCTGGACCTCCCCTGTTGATATGAAACGACAGGCACATTCTGGTCTCTTTCAATTCCTTCCCTTGGGTTTGAGGATACAGGAAAAGCTCGAACGCTTACTCGACAAGCACATGGTTAAGCTTGGTAGACCCTAGTCTATTGCGTGGCCTTCTCCCCCTTCGCGTGCTCACGAACGTCTAGGTGCATCAAAGATCTCTCTCTCAACATTTTCTTCCGAAGAATTATGGGAGGAATCTGGAAGATTGCACGGGAGCTCAGAGGTACTACTATATCTCATATAGCAAATTTTTTCATTCTAATCGCTGGCGAAGCTATTCCGTTTCAGTGACCGTAAAGACCATAAGTATCTTCTATCGCCAACGCACGAAGAAGAGATTACGTCACTTGTCGGCGGCATGGTCAAATCGTACAAAAACCTTCCTCTTATGCTTTACCAGATAAGTCAGTGGAATCGCTCGCTATACACTTCTAGTTGTAGCTGATTGCATAGCCCGCAAATATCGAGATGAACTGCGTCCGCGTCAGGGTCTGCTACGCACGCGGGAGTTTCTGATGAAGGATCTGTATACCTTCGACTCGACCAAGGAGAAAGCACTACACACTTATGAGGACGTCCGGCGCGCTTACACCGGCTTCTTCGATGAATTCAAAATCCCCTACATCGTCGCCGAAGCAGACTCTGGCGATATTGGCGGCGATCTTAGCCATGAATATCATTTTCCAACTCCAAAAGGAGAAGATAGGATTGTCAGTTGCACTTCATGCTCCTTCGCTATTAACGAGGAAGAGGTAGCTAAGGGCAACTTCGATCTTCGTCCACGGATCGCTTCATCGGAAGCTGGAGCAGACTCAGAGCTGGCGCCTGCTCCAAGTGGTCAAGCTTACAGTTCCGACGAATTTTGCTCCTGGTATGGCATCAGTAAGGATCACCATTTTCTTGTGGAAGCTGTTTACCCGGCCAAGATCGGACCGTCGAGAACGGCTGTAATAAATCCTTTCCTACTTAGACAAATGTTTCCTGAACTGGATCTCGGTGTGGAAAACCCAATGGACACTTTCATTCGTTTCTGGAAAGCTGCACAGGCCAGGGGCGGTAATGAACCGCCAACCGTTCACCGAATTTTCGACTTCCGCGTACCCGAATCCCAATTCGAGAATTCAACCCAAGCAACTACCAACCTTTTCTCAACACTGAACTTGACGCCTCCAATTCATATAAAACCCTCAATTTCCGGCGATAGCGCACCCGACCTCCTCCGCCTCGAAACCGGCGACCAATGTCTCAAATGCGCCACGGGAACCCTCAAAGTCCAAACAGCAGTCGAGCTCGGCCACACCTTCTTCCTAGGCACTAGGTATAGCAAACCGCTACGGGCCACCATCGCCTCAGATACCTCGCAGCTAGAGAGCGGCCCCGTCCCCATGCAAATGGGCTGCCACGGCATTGGCGTCTCTCGCCTCATCGCCGCCGTCGCCGACATCCTCGCTGACTCCATCGGGCTGAATTGGCCGCGTGTCATGGCACCCTTTGAAGTCGTCATTATACCCTATTTGGAGTATACAGCCTCCGCAATCGAGATGTATGACTTTCTTTCGTCCAATATTGATAGTGCATCTCCCCACTTTGAAAACATCGATGCCGTGCTCGATGACCGCGACAGGAGTTTCGTCTGGAAGCTCAAAGACGCGGATTTGATCGGGTATCCGATCGTCGTGCTATTGGGCAAGAGGTGGAAATTGAACGGGAAGGCGGAGGTGCGTTGTCGGCGGCTGGGGGTCAATGTTGAGGTGGAAGCCGAGGAGGTGAAGGGGTTGGTCGAGAGGCTTCTGGGAAAGTTGTGAGGCGTTGGTGATGGGATATGGAGTATTTGCACGCTGTATATCATAACCTTCACGGGTTCTTGTGGGTGTTGTCTGCCAGCTCTTTATATGTTAACAGTCATAGCCCCTGGCTGATTTCCCCGAGCTCTCCACTCTGAATTTGCAGAAACACTTTGTCATCTATAACTTTCTAGAAGAACCACGTCCCCGTTTCCCTCGGGATGAACTTCCTTCTTGGAACAAACCTTCTTCTCGTCCGCCACAACCATTACATCAAAGACTAAAAAAAAATCAACCTCTTCCTCCCCACTGCCCCTCCTCTAGCACACCAACCCCACCTCCAGCGTACCCGCTTCATTCAAATAAATCCGCTTATCCCTCCCCCGCCTTCCTCCACCTCATCTCAAAAAGGCACGCCTACCCCTCCCCTCCCACCAACCCAGCCCAACCAAAAACCAGAAAAACGCTGCAGTCCACGCGTCCATGTATCTTCGTTTCCCCACCCCTCATCCACATCATCACCGCCTCTCTTCTTCTTCGCCCTTACCTTCATCAATTCTTCCTTTTCTTTTTAGTTTCTGTTGATTTTCTTGTACGAGTTTGAGAGTGGTGCTGGTGATGGGGGCGGGGGTGGGGATGGGGATTGGAGGGGGGAGAGAGGGGACGAATAGGTAGATCAAAACCAAAGCCATATCAAGTTATCCCCCAAAAAACCAACCCATCACAAAAACCCATCTTTCAACTTCAGATTTCATATTCTCCACTGAACTGCCAAAACTTCCTCTAGCATACATGCAATATTGTATCTCGCACATGTTCTGCCAGAACTATCGTAAATGTAGTTTGGACAATAACATAAAAAAACGCCATGATGCCCCTTTTTCCACCAACGCCGGAAACGCTCAATGCGGGTATACCCAGGGTTCGTGATACATGTAAGGAAATTTTGGAATCGATGATGTGTGTGCGTGTGGGGGAGGTGGGGCCGAGATGTGGTATGCGATGCATGGGGGTGTAAGAGTGTTGGGTGTGTGTGAGAGCGTTGGCAGCGATGGTATAGACGTAACGCCGGTGACGTGTTGGCGTTTTGTGGGTTGGAGAAGAGGCTATTGGTGATAAGCCGGAAGTCGAGGCACAGTGATTGAGGACGAGCCTTTTTCGACATTCCAATTATCCCTGTCGCGGAGCCGAGACTTTCTGGCTTATGCAGGATTTAGGTTGTCGTCCACATACCGATGTGCTGCTGCCTGTGTAGGCCATATCAGAAAGAAGATTGTGTAGAGCCGTTGGCAAACGGAGGTTTGTAGAATCATTGTGACGTGATGGTTGGGGTAGATTCGGGAAATCGTTTTGTAGGTTGAGGTTGCGGGGGTTGGGTTTTCGTGTTATCGTCCATATACACCTGTACTGCTGCTAACGCCGACCATGCCGGCGCTGTAACTGCCTGATCGTTCTCCAAAGGTTGGACTAATTGCGTGATAGGACTTTACAGCAACCTGTCAGCGGCAAAGTTTAAGCGACAAGATCATATGCAGGGATAATACCTTCTTCCGCTTCCTCGAGGTAGCGCTTTGTCTGCTGCCTTCATTGGACGTGTAGCCACTCCCCTCTACCAAGTCCCCATCGTCATCGACATAGCCCTCGCCGTATCCCTCAAAACTGTGCTCATCGTACCTCCGCTTCTTTCCGGCACGTTTGGGCCGCAATACCTCCGCTGCTTGGTCTTTGCCAACGGGGGCGCGGACGCCGTTAACCTGGCCATTTGGCTTCGCCTTGAGTTTCTCTGCATTCATAGCGTGTTTTGGATTTTGCTCCGTAATTGTGGGCAGCGGTTTCACTTTTTCATGACCCAGCAGATCCTCCCAATCATTCTCTGGAGTATTTGATACCGGACCCGGCTGCATCTGCATCGCCCTCTCTAGCTTTGCTAATATCCCACTCGGTAATCCTTTATGGACATCTTTGCCGGCAATCTTCTGGTTGTGCCACTCTTCCTCGGGCCATCGTGTCATCTCTAGCAAACCCAGATCCTTGCCATTCTCGTGCTTAACCGCTCGATTCCTGCCCGCCAATCCAAGATTTTTCACCTTCCCTTCGTAGGACTTCCTCATCTTATTGATCTTCTCGCCCGTTGTGGGGTCTGTCCGCGCAACGCTAGCGGCGACTGGCTGAAGATGAAAGAGTGAGAGTAGGTCTTGTTGGAGGTGAGATGTTTGTGCCTGGCCGGCTACTCAAAGGGCCAGGTCAACACCATAATCGCAGTCAATGTGCTACAGAGACCCAGGCTGAGATCTTACCAATTAGATTTGGCACCTTGGGTAGAGCATCTTCCTCCCTAGGTCGCTCAAAGATCTGTCTCGCATCTTGCAGCACCGCCACCTCAGGCCCCGAAGTGGGGATGACTTCCTTGCCCTTGGCTTTGTCGTCGTGGTTGAGATCTAGGGATGTATCCATGGCGTCTGGGTCTTTGCCGCGATCAGCAAAAGGTGGACCGTCGGTATCGATTTCCATGTCTTGACTGAATCCAACAGTCGAGAGCTTCCCATGATGCGTAGTGAATGTGGTATTTGTGGTGATTAAGGAGAGTGAAGTGTTCATGGGGTGGTGAAGAGGGACAATCAACGAAGAAGGCAGAGTGAGGTGGATTGTTACCTTACCATGGACCGCTGGCGCAAAATAGCGCGGGCTAAAAGCGGCTGCTAGAAATTGTAGGGCTGTTGGCCGAAACCAGTTTAGGCCGAATCACGACGGAAGAAAAGGCAGAAATCGAAACCGAGATCTTCATGTCTCATACTCTGTACCTCCGTAGAACCGTTTCTATGCAATACCTTTTGGCAACTCACCAGCTGTAGGTTTCTATCGATCAATCAGATGTGCCTGCAGTATTGTTCTGGGAACCAAACAAAGAAGTGGAACAGAGGAATGTCCTGTAGCAACTAGCAAGTACGGTACGGTAAAGTAACAACCAACGAGTCTCGGGTATTGATTCACAATAGTAGTAAATAAAATACTGCTACGATACGGCGAGTCATGTTGCGCTTGCATAAGGTACCTGTAATTCTGCGATAACAATTACAGGTAATAATACATCCGTACCTGATGCACAAGGGCTAGTTCTAACTGTGATGTTTTATGCATCGTCGCAATCGTTCCACTGAATCTTTACTGACGCCCCACGTGTTGGCTTGTGGGCACGCGACCAACTTTGAAAGGAATCACCCAAAGTCCACCCAAAATGGAGGGGCTTCCCACGTCTGAGCGTGAAGGGGGACTCTGTCTCTGTCTCTCTTTTCCTCGACTTCTCTAAATCTTGCCCGTACCCTGGAATAGCCTCCCGCCAAGAGTTACCATACCCACCACATTGAAACACTATAGTCCTCAGGTTCGCAATGCCTCGATGGAGTCTTCCTCCTACTCCTGCTTCTTCCACCGACATCCGAGGCAGAGAAGGACCACGTCTCTCAACAGAGAAGATGTCCTTCGCTCTACCTCCACCTGCCATCGCTTCGGCTGGAAGTAAATCCTCGATGAACAGCCAGCCGTCGAATCAGACCATGACCTCGGATTTCTCACTACCTCCACCGCCCACACGATCACGAAAGATCATACAGATGAAGCCCAAGTCACAAAAAAGCGAAGAATCCAGCAGTACCAGTGTACAGCGCACCGCAAAAGGCTCGAACAAGAGAGGAGCGAGTGGATCATTGGCGACGTCGGCTCCTGCAAACAAGAAGCAGCCTAGCGCTACGAGTGTGGCTGGCAAGAAGATTGCCAGGAAGACAGCCCATTCTGTCATCGAGCGAAGACGAAGGTCGAAAATGAATGACGAGTTTGGCGTGCTAAAGGACATGATACCTGCCTGTAAAGACCAGGAGATGCACAAACTTGCCATCCTGCAGGTACGTCCGCCATTAGCAAAGAACAGTTAAGGCCACGCAATCTAACCGTTTCCCCAGGCAAGCATTGATTATCTCCGCTACCTCGAACAGTGCATTACCGATCTTAAAGCTGCGAATAGTTCCATATCTCATCCAATTATCCAATCTCAAGCCCCACCACTTCGCCACCATAACTTTACACTGGACCTAGAAGATGAGAATGACGACGAAGATCTGGAGATGGCGAACTCGGGGTCTACCAGCACTTCTCCTGCTTTTCCTGCAGCGCAACGCCGCGCGAATCCGTACAAAAGCCCGGAATCGGCTACTGCCTCTCCAGCGCTTAATGCTTTCCAAAGCCAAGCGGCGTCATCCTATGCGTCATCACTCTCAACCCTACCATCCCCTGCTTTTGGACCACAGCATCACTGCCAAGGTTACCGGTCCCAATATACTCATTCTGCATCCACTTCCCCAACTCTGCTACCCGAGGCCATGAAGGAGCAAGATCAAGAAGCCACGGCTGCATTGTTGATGTTGAACAAAGATAGAAGAAACCCTAGCTCTAGCAGCACTAGTGGACGAAGCATGAGCGTGAAAGATCTCTTGAGTTTCTGATCGACCATCTAGATACCGAGCACGAAGACAAGAACCATCTACCTGAAGGAGGCTAGCATTGCTTTTACTCGACCATAATCTTTCATAGAAGGGGCGTAGTGTTTGGAGGCGTTTGCGAGCTCTAGAAGTAAACCGGGAAGTTGGTTGATAGTTATTCGGCTGCGTCTGCGAAATCCTGAGAGGGTGGAGAGTAGGTTGAAGAGCTTGATAGAGTTGTACTCAAAAAGCTGGATAGAGCCAGATTTGCATCATTGATTATTACAAGCATGTTTAACGATGACATATAAAGTGATCTGCCATAGCTATACCATGTCCGAACCTGTCAACCCTAATCTCGCTTGAGCATCTACCAACTCTCGCTTGTCGATCACAATGCCTTCCGCATCTACTGCCCCACTCTTCCTCTTTGGCAACACCAAGTAAAAAACCTCTCGTTGCTTCATCCAACACGCAGTACTGTACAGCCTAATGAGTTTATTAGACCTTGGCTCCCACCTCCGTGGACCACAACCGATGACCGCATCCGCGGCGGCTCTTCCCAGTCCTATCTCTCCTCTCTTGCTTCCAATGGCGCACTTTTCCACGGCAACCTCGACATCAAGACTTTAGGTGGAGCGGGGTTCGCATCACAGTTCAGTCCTGACGATGCTCCGCCGAATAAGAGCAGCAACGACGGAGGCAGCTACTGGGATTTGAGCGTTTATGATGGCATAGAGGTAGGAGTGAATGAGGGAGATGGAAAAATATACACTCTCATATTGAAGGATGAGCCCTTGCCGGGCAAACGAGAAGACGGGAGAGAAAAGGCCGGAATTAGCTGGGAAGTGGAGTTCAAGGCTGGGGAAGAGGGGAAGAAGTTTTGGGTACCTTGGAGTGATTTCAAGGCGACATATAGGGGTAAACAGAAGAAAGATGCCGGAGAGCTTAAGACCAGGAGCGTGTGCAGGGTGGGTGTTATGATGAGAAGGTGAGTGCTGTTTTCCTTGGAAGAGATTGAGGGGGAGGAGACGTCGGAACGGCTTGTGCTAACGTTGTGGCGTACAGCTATTTTGGAACCCAAGAAGGCGATTTCCGGTTGGAATTAAACTCTATCTCAGCGAGGAAGAGGACGGAAGACGAGGCGGAGAGATCTCGTACGAGGAATGGAAAAGTAGAAGCGGACTCTACAAGCGTAAACGAGAAGAGCAAACCGGAGATTGAAGGAGGCATTGAAGCGCTGAAGGATTGGCTTTCAGGGCTGTGCGTAGTTTCTTGATAAACAACAAGAGACTATCGACAGTGTGACCCCCTTTCTTCGTCACTTCCTACTTATCTGATTCCCGCCGCCACCCACTCGTTCTCAATCCTCTTTACCTTTCATATCAGTCTCTCTCACAGCCCTCCAGTCAGCACATAGCTGTTACAACTAGATTTGTTACAATCGGTTTTCCCACTTCATTACGTTGGAGACACACTCTGTCTGGTCCCACCTCGATCACTTCCTTCAAGGTCGAGCAGAATATCCATGCTGTCTTACGCTCCTGGGGATCAGTGATGGACTCCTAGTCGCGTTCTAGCAATCTAACCTCGAAAATTTGTTTGAAACATTCCTCGTACTCTGAAAGACCTCGTTTACAAACGAAACGACTACAAGGAAGATGGGACGCTGTTCCGGCATCATCTACGCCATCCACAGATCGTTCTTGATAATTTCGTAAGCCCCCCTGTTTTCTCATCATCGCGTCTTGTTCGAGTAAAAGAAAATTCGTTTGAACCACAACATACGAGGGCACGCTTCGATCCATCCCCTTGAGGCTATGTATTTCGGATTTCAGATTACAGCCACCCACCAAACCGTCTGGCAGATGACCGAGGCACGTGGTGGTGAGTAAACAGCATAGGGAGGATACATTGGAGGCGGAGCCATTGCTTGAGGCATGGGGTACGCTTGACGAGGGTCGGAGAGAAAAGAAGTCGTTGCCCACCAAAAACAATCCTTACCAAAACAGCGATTAATCTAAGGTATGTTCATGAGACCTCGAAATTTCGTCAAAAACAGCATGAAATGTCCTTGGACAAGTCAAGTATAGCATAACAAGTCTTTTGATATATTTGATGAGTACAACCAAGGCAAATCAATACAGTTGCTTATATGGGTACAGGTTTTGGTGAGAATCGCTTAATCCGGCCCTCGGACTCCCAACCGAGAACGGGAGTATCTAACCTTACCACCGATCTCACGAACCATCACTACTACAACAAACAGGCCAAAAAAACAAAATGGTCGGCTTCAGCGCGAAATTCAGGAACAACTGATCAGACATGCTCATCGCCATCTTATTATCATAAATCACCACCCCTCCGCACAAACGGAACTACCATTCGCCGCCCTCACGCTTCCCAGTTTCAGAATCCCAACTAATTCCTGAACCGCCCCTTCCTATCCACCCACCGAAGTTTCACCAGCACTCGATCCGTTGCTCCCATAATGCCTAGCATAATCCAGACCGTCGGCTCTATGTCCTAACCCGTTCGCGCCCCTGCCCCTCGAACCCCACAGCGGAAACCGAAGTAGCTTTCGGATTGGGGTTGAATAGCTCTTGCGGCACTTCAAACCTTCTCGCATTTCCCCCTCCTAATTTCTTATGGACCCGGCTTGGCTGGGCCTTTTTTAAGAATAAGAAATGGCTCCAAGAAGACCGAGGGGACGAGAAAGATCATCAAGCCCCTCATCGGTGATACAGAAGAGCACTGAAAATTTGCCAATCCGATAAATGCGTGACTTGTTGAGGCCTTGCACAACAAGGGAACGTCGAGAGCCAGCGTGCACGGAGTATCGAAGATAGGAAGGTGGATGCATCGTGGGGGTAAGGCTTTGCTATCGGCTGACTTGCAGAAGTCGTGAATTTTCAACTGTCTTTTCGAATAATAGTCTGTGAAACGTTGTCAAAAAAAAAACGGACCAAGTCGGTAGAGTAGCGCCGTGGAGGCCTTTTTCAACTTGGTGACTTTTCAGATCAATGTGGTAGGACGATGGTATACCGTATTTTGGTATCCCCACACCAGCTAGACGAGGCTGAATGGGGTTATACACGCTATATATATCGCCGTACTTGTCTTCTTGGTTCCAGACTCTACAGGGGAGCAGCTGTGTAACTCTACGTCAGCTTTTCGCTTGGACGTGTTGTTGATGCTCTGATGTTGAAATAGTCCCGACGCCAATCCTTTTCTATACACAGCTTTGTAGCGCCTTCTTCTTGTTTCGATTGCTCCTTGATGGAGACCTACCTCATATGTAGCTCGAACGAAATGTGCGAAATCTTGGACATTCTCAATTCGTGTTGTATAACTTCGGTCTTGGGCAGAGAATTCATATAGTTGCATACCTTGTCCTAGGCATCAGCGTAGCCCATCTATTTTGGAACAGCCATTGCATCTTAACCGGTGGTAGGAGCTAACTTGGGGTCTTGTCCGGTTCGGTCGAAGGAGCTCGTGTAGGCTCAGGACTATCACAAGAGTGAAGCTCCGGTTACAGCTGGAGACAGAAGTAGAAGAGGATGCTTGTAACCCTGTATATTTTTGTACGATAATGTATACGCAATCTACCCCTCGCACCTGCCCAGTATGCCTTCCCACGGCTTCAAGGAAATCTTGCCCGAGTTTCCTTTCTTAGGTTTCCCCTTTGTGTAGTTTCCCGCCATCCACACAACGTCTTTGCCCAATTGCGGAATCTCCCACGTAACATCTTTCCCGGAAAAGTTTAGAACAATTAGCCATCTCCCTCCCTTATTCCCCGTACGAGTATAAGCGAGGATTTCTTCGCTCTCTAGTCCGACTACTTCAAAATCTCCATACACAAAGACATCGCTGTGCTCTTTCCTGTTGGCTAGACCGCGCTGCCAGAATTGCAACACCGACAATTCGGATGGGGTATGATTAGAACGTTGGGCGTCAGCGTTGACGGATTTGTAATCGTCGTTTACGCGCATCCATGGTTTAACACCCTCCGTGCAAAAGCCGGCATTAGAACTGCTATCCCATTGCATAGGTGTCCTCGCGTGGTCACGGGCTTTCTTTTCGAGGACTTTACGTTCTTCGGCTAGCCGTCTCGGGTCGTGGCCATACAATTCCTTGCTTTTCTTCCAGAAGTTGATGCTTTCGATGTCTTTGTAATCTTTCTCCGGATCCCAAGATGCGGGCACGTTCCGCATGCCAAGTTCCTCGCCTTGGTAGATGAAAAGAGTGCCATTAAGTGTTGTTTGCATCAGTGCTAGTAGTGTAGCACCGTAGGTGCGGTAAGTGTCGCTATCATCTGTGTATCGGGATACAGAGCGCGGATTATCGTGGTTTTCGATAAAGACAGAATTCCACCCATTACGTTCCAGCATGGCGCGCTGCCATTTGTCTACGATACGGCGGATGTCCTTAACAGTCCAGGGTTGAAGAGTCATGCGGACTTTACCAGGCACATCGTCAATACAAACGATATCGAAGATGAAAATCATATTGAGTTCTCCGCTTCTGCTGCCAACGGTACGGATGATCTCGTCGATGTCGCTTACGCCGGGCATTTCGCCGACGGTGATGGCATTATGCGGGGTCAGCACTTTGTTCTTGATCTCTTGGAGATACTCGTGCATTCGTGGGCCATTGACATAGTACTTCCCTCCTGGATGATACTTTCTGTCTGGGCCTAAGACAGGCTCTGCGTCTGCGAAACTTTGGTCTTTACTGATGAGGTTTATCACGTCCATACGATAGCCACAAGCACCGCGATTGAGCCAGAAGTTCATGACGTCGTGGACGGCAGCTCGGACGTCGTGATTTTCCCAGTTTAGGTCAGGCTGTTCGGGCGTGAAAAGCGAGAGGAAGTACTCGTCTGTTTTGGCATCGTAGGTCCAAGCACTATTGGCTTCACCGAGGATCTGCGACCAGTTGTTTGGAGGAAGAGGGTTACCCAAGCTGTCACGACAAGGCTTTTTCCAGATGTACCAGGAACGTTTTGGGTTGGTGATCGAAGAGCGTGATTCAAGGAACCATGCGTGCTGATATTAAGTCACCTGAGTGAACCATCAAGAGAGCCACAAGTCAATTGTTTTTTACCTCATCCGATGTGTGGTTGACCACTAGGTCCATCATCAGCTTCATGCCTCGCTTCTTGAGCTCCGCAACCAGATGATCTACATCTTCAATACTGCCATATATGGGATCGATTGCCTTGTAATCAGCTATGTCATATCCCATATCCTTCTGGGGACTCTTGTATACTACCCCGCATGGTTCAGTATATTCACACCGTCCCGCGAAACAGATTGAGCTAACTTGGTGATACCCATACTATATCCACGCCCAGCTCTTTGAGATAATCAAGTTTCGACGTGATACCTTTGACATCTCCCCAACCGTCTCCATTGCTATCCAAGAATGACGAAGGGTAGATCGGTGGGGGAAATCAGTATCGAGTACAGATAGGGGCGGAGATGTCGCATTAGCTCAATACTCGGGCTTACCTGATAGATCACGGCTTCTTTCCACCACACCTCTGCCATGGCTCGATACTGTGGTTGAAAGGTGTTGCAATTCGAATCCCGTCCTGTCCAATGAATTATGCAATGATGGAAGCATCATTGATGCCAGGCACTCGGGTTTCGGGAGCTACGATGGCTCCCTGATCTACACAGGGATATCTCCTCTTGTAAGCGCGTCGGTTCGGTTGGGCTTCTCCGCCTTCCTGCGCGGAATATGCTATCGGAACATTCTCGATGTAATCATATGCCGAAACACACCTTTGCAAGGGACTGAGCTGCAAGAGAGCAGAAGAGGGTGGACAGATGCTGGTTATTAACGTAACGTCGTGTAAAAGAGACCCCGGTCATGTAGGTCTCCCAGCCAAAGATCTTTGGGACTGTTGATCGATTTGCCGGATCGTGGAACGCCACGTAAACGTGGTACTAGATCTCCGAATGGTATCTTAGGCCTCACATGCTTTATAAACGCCTAATTTGTCTCTGTGGCCGGCCATGTTCGGAGCGGGCGCTGTGCTCTACGAAGACTGGCCCCCAGCGGATTCGCCTTCTCCCGGTCTGGCCGCAATTCGCACAACATTCTACCGCAGGATGTTTCGCCTCCTGTTATCATTCCCATCAAACTTGAAAGAAGGCTCTTATCGTTGGGTGTGAGCTTAGGGGTGAGCTTCAGTGCGCCATGCATTCACTCAAGGGGCTGATGCAGCTCCCCGCTATCCTGCCTTGATGGCGTCTGCTCACGATTTTCCATGGACTCATGGTGATTTGCAGGAAGACTAGCAAATCCTTCACCGCGTACATCTTCTTTAGTAATCGTAATTCTAAGAGTTCTGTCAGTTTTTGAAGCTATTCCAGGAACTCCAAGGTTAGATGTTTGTTACCAAGCACCAAGGTCGTCAGGTTTATCGTACGACTGATGCCGTCTTGCATAGCGGAGAGATTATTGTGTGTTACCGTCTGGGCCCGCCTGCATGCTGCTGCAGCATGCGAGGCAGTCCTTGCAGAAAGCGCGCGACCAGGTGAACTATGATGCCTTTTATTGTTGATGCAACTATCCACACTGAACATCGACCTCCTATTCTTACTGTCGTGGCGCACCAGCCTGCAAAGACGACCAGCGGCATCGAGAGGCCAAAGCTGCAATCACCTGCTGGTCCAGGTATATCCTACAGGGCCGATTAGTCCTGACAATGTTTTCTTGTACAACATTGCTCGGAGTTCGGGACGTGTTCTGGAATGCACTGTCTACAAATATGATTTCTTATTTCCTTCCAACGAGTATAGCGCCTTCCCAGTCGAGAGCCTACTTTAGTCAGCAACATTGACTTAACAGGGCAACCCTGCCTTACCCACGTGTATTATAATCTCTTTCAAAAGACTCTGTTCTAGCATAACTCGTGTCTCCACGCCTCAGTTGAAAAGAACTCGCTCTTCCCTTCTTCTCAAGGTCATCAAGAATGGAGAAAACGTGTGAAAAGGGCGAGGAGCCTGGTCTCCCTCAAGACTTCACTGGTAAGAGCAGCGGCTCTGAAGACAGGACCATTTATGACCCTGAGTCCGCGGACAGAGCAGCTGTGAAGAGACTGCTTTGGAAATGTGATATCCATGTTCTGCCTATGATATCGATTCTCTACATGCTGGCATTCCTCGACCGTATCAATATTGGTAACGCGCGGATCCAAGGATTAGAGAAAGATCTGAACATGAAGGGGCACGATTACAACATTGTCCTCCTTATATTTTTCATCCCTTATATTCTCTTCGAAGTGCCAAGCAATATCATAATCAGAAAGATTGCCCCTTCTACTTGGTTAAGCTTTATCATGGTTTCTTGGGGTATAGTCCTAAAGATCCCAACTCTCTGTCAAGCCCTCACTAATGCTGAGATTTCAGGCATTGTCACTGTTTGCATGGGTCTCACTAAAAGTTATGCTGGTCTCGTCGTCTGTAGATGTCTTCTAGGTTTTTTTGAAGCTGGCTTTTTCCCCGGTATGAAAACGCCCTTCCATCAAGATTAAACAATTGCTCATCTTGAACAGGCTGCATGTATCTAATCTCGATGTACTATCGCCGGTACGAGTTGCAGTGGAGATTCAGCCTCTTCTTCTCAGTCACTATCCTGGCTGGTGCGTTCAGCGGAGTAAGTGTTCCTAGCGTCTAGTGAAGAATCGGTTATAACATCTCGGCAGCTTCTTGCGTATGCCCTAGCACACATGGCAGGTATTGCTGGCTACAACGGATGGCGTTGGATCTTCATTATAGAAGGTCTTGCCACCATCGTTCTTGCGATTATCGCTAAATTCTTCATCGTCGATTGGCCCGAAACTTCCAAATTCCTGAACGTCCAAGAACGCCAATTGCTCCTTCATCGCCTATCCGAAGATGTTGAAGAAGCAAGGATGGATCGCCTGGATAAAAAGTCGAGGCGTCGAATCTTAGGTGATTGGAAGATCTACATAGGGTATGGTTCTATTGCAACCTAACGGTTGGGGATTGTGTACTGACGATTGCCTTACACAGTATAATAATGTATATTGGTGTTGCAAACAGCGGCTATGGCACGTCATATTTCACTCCTACAATATTGAAGGAGCTGGGCTGGACCTCTATTCATGCCCAAGTCATGTCGATTCCTATCTACGTTGTTGCTTTCGTCGTTACTCTTATTACAGCGGTCTGCACTGATCGTTTACGCCACCGCTACGCCTTTACCATGGCCGGTATTTCTCTCGCCACCATTGGATACGTGGTTCTACTGGCACAGAAGGGCGTCCCGGTCGGGGGGCGATATTTTGCTGTCTACCTTATCACAGTTGGGGGTTATATCACGCAGCCGATTACCTTAGTATGGCTTAACAATAACATGGGTGGGCATTATAAAAGGAGCGCCAGCGCGGCGATGCAGATTGGATTGGGGAATTGTGGCGGCATTATCGCAAGCAATATCTATATCACCAAAGAGGCTCCTACATATCCGGTGGGCTACGGTGTCTCTTTGGCTTTGCTGTGGCTCTCCGGGTTCGCTTGCACCGCGTTCTTCATCGGCCTATGGATAGAGAACAAGAAGCGAGACCGAGGCGGGCGAGACGACAGGTTCAATTTGCCCACAGAAGAGCTGGAGAACCTTGGAGATGATCACCCACGGTTCAGGTTTGTGTACTAATTGGAGGTATATTCGCAGTCTTTGAATCTCGATGCGATTGTGAGTTTTCATCGTTTGGCTAGATATCAGCTTATTGCCGAGCAACGCAGCGAGGTGGGTTTTTTATGCGACCATTATGCACAATGCTAGCCACATCTGCAAAAGCATTGATGTAAGGTAACTGCTGTATCAGAATTTACATTGCTTTTCATTTTACGATATTATCTAAGGTACACGGCTCCAGTCCCCACATTGCTTAACCAACATGTCTTTGTCTATGCAGTATCTGTCTTTCGAGTTGTTTCTCCTGGTGTGTCGTTAGAAGTTCACGGCTACCGACTTGCATGGCTTACCTAAGGCTCAGGCCGCCCAAATTTGAACTGCTCCATGGTACATCTTACGTGGGCTCTCAAGTTTGACAAACACCTCTTTGACACATTTCCCACGTTTCTTTTCTCCCGTCAGAAATTCTCCGTTGTCACACAACCAACGGTCGCCGTGCGTTACACATACGCCCCAAAGCCCTCTACAACGCCCATAGGCCAATCCCTGATCCATGGTCACACGCGCACATCGCGTCCTTGCGCTTACCTGCATGCATCTGCGTCCTTGGAACCGTAGCAACAGGGATACCGAGGGAAGATCCGGTATTGGGATGTCTCATCTTTGACAAGGAATCCTAAATGCACGCGAGGGATCTATATCTCGATCTGGGGGTGCAGATAAGGAGAGCCGCAGTGGGTCTGATGCGATGTGCCTATCAGCCGAGTCTCTGTACTCCCGGCGAGGGGAATGAGTAAGAGGAATTTCATGGGTAGCGGAAAGATGAGAGATTCGATAGGGTGGTGGAGGAAGGAAACTTGACTTCGCATTGCGACATCGCAGCTTGGGACTACAGAGCTAAGATGAGAACATTGTCAGGTCTTGCGAGCAAGTATTAGTCTTTCACCTCTCACAAGGTCGGATGCGATGGTCCGTGAGGAGGATTGCCTGGAAAATGTGATCTTGCTGAGGGAACTCGCTTTCTGTAGAAAGGGCATATTTTATCTGTGTTAAGCAATCCGATCCTCGATCCTAGGAATCCTGTATACCTTAGGCGAGGGTCGCAGTTGAGCCTACTGGTACTCGGTAGTTATCACCAAGGAAGGGCGGGAGATTCCGCTCATTCTCTGCGGGATCAACCGCTCCGCCATGATCCGCCCGCTCCGTCACTATGTAGCCGACTAGCCAAATGCGGGGAAAGCTCTCATAAGGCCGGCAACAACGTCAATCACAAGTTCTCTCACACAATACTGATGAGCAGAACGCCGAAGAATTATTGCCATCCAACGATTGAAGCCAAGACCAATGTATGGCTTAAGCCTATTCAAATTCTCATTCACTCGCCCTAGTCCTGCCAGCTTACAGTAGAAATCCGCTGACCAAGAGACACCGGATTCCTCTCCACGCACTTGAAAAATGCCGGTCAGCAAGTTCATTGTATACGAGAAATACGAGTATCAGAACGGCTTCGGCTCTTATCATGAGTATGAGCTGCCCGTTCATAGAGGGTAGTTTCCATACTCAAACCACAGCAGATCCGAAGCTGTAGAGGGGGCTTTGCCAATTGGAGCCAATTCCCCTCAGCAGCCACCTTATGGTCTTTACGCCGAGAAGATTTCAGGAACGTCCTTCACAGCTCCTCGACATGAGAGCCAGCAGTCATGGCTCTACCGAATCCTCCCTTCTGCTGCCCACTCCGCCTTCCGGCCCAGGGAAACCACGACCTACAACACAAATCCTGAACCCAACAGGCTCTACCAGATTCCGAATCAACTCCGTTGGGATCCTTTTGATATAGACGAATCAGTCGACTGGGTCCACTCCCTCCACCTCATCGCTGGTGCTGGTGACCCAACAGTGAAGCAAGGCCTCGGAATCTTCATCTTCGCAGCCGGCAAATCTATGGACCCACATTCCACCTTCTACTCCGCTGACGGTGACTTTCTCATTGTTCCCCAACATGGTGCTCTGGATATTGCCACTGAATTCGGCCCTCTTCTTGTCCGACCCAACGAAATCTGCGTCGTTCCCCGCGGCTACATTCTTGAACTCTATCAAGGTCACTTTCACCTCCCCGACCTTGGCCCTATCGGTTCTAATTGCCTCGCCAACGCGCGGGATTTCCAAGCCCCAAAAGCCTCCTTCACTGAAGACGCTTCCGGGGACACCACATACACCCTCCTTTCCAAATTCGCCGGCCGCCTCTTCGCAGCTACACAAACACACACCCCCTTCGACGTCGTGGCCTGGCACGGCCTCTACTACCCCTACAAATACGACCTCGCCCGCTTCAACACCATCGGCTCCATCTCCTACGACCACCCGGACCCCAGCATCTTCACTGTCCTCACGGCCCCCTCCTCCACCCCAGGAACCGCAGTCGCCGACTTTGTAATTTTCCCGCCCCGCTGGCTCGTGGCAGAAGACACGTTCCGCCCGCCTTGGTACCACAGGAACACGATGTCCGAATTCATGGGCCTCATCCACGGCAAATACGACGCCAAAGAAGGCGGCGGCTTCCAACCCGCCGGAGCGAGTTTGCACAATATCATGAGTCCGCACGGGCCAGATAGCGTGACGTTTGAGAAAGCTAGCACAGGGGCGCTGAAGCCGATGAAGGTCGGCGAGGGCAGTATGGCGTTTATGTTTGAGAGTAGTCTCATGTTAGGCGTCACTGATTGGGGGCTTACGAAGTGTGAGAAGGTGCAGGAGGGATATAATAAGGAGAGCTGGGAACCGTTGAAGCCGAGGTTTAGGAGGCCGGAGAGGTTGGGGAAGGGGGGTAGTGCGGAAGGTGGGGAGAGACCGGATTTGGGGCAATGGGTTGGGGAGAGCTAGAGTTGGGAAGCGGGTTTGGTGGATGGAGGAGGGCTTGCGTGATCCTTACTTTTTCTGCTTCACAGCCTTCTTCTACCTGCTCTAAGCTCTCGCTGAATCCCAAAATACCTACTTCACCATCATCAAACCTACTCCACATCCATCCTAATAGACCAACCCAACTCCACCACACTAGCCCATTCCACTCAAGAGCTCAACTACATCTCTCCCACAATCCTCGTTCTCCAACTTTCTCCCTGACCTTTCCACTCATGTTCCCAGAACCAAGGTATATACAGCAACTCCCCCACGATAAACACCTTCCCGCTCTGCCCCCCACCCCCTTTCACTCCACGCCATTCAAAGCCCCTAAAACCACTCACACCTCTCCTTTCCCAAGAAACAAAGCTCACACTTTAGAATTCCTCCTTCGATCTTCTTGGCGAAAAATGGTGGGTTTGATTGATATGTAGCTATATAATCCCCTCGCTCGCTCTTGAGCTTTTTCATTTTTGATTTGGGCAGTGCGGAGAGGGTGGAGTGATGGTTCGTACGCGTAAGGTATCGCTTACCCTCTTTAATATCACTAGGGCCTTTTGTTTTGAAGAAGTGAGTGTGCTCTTCTAGTCACGGGTGTTCGGTATGCTTAATGAATAAAAGCATGTGGGAGTGATTGTTCTGGATTAAAAAATAAAGGAACAAGATGAGATGAGACGCAGAGGTGGGTTGGCTGGATCGTTATCGTTATCGTTATAGCGACTTTGATCAACCGGAAAAAGATCATGAGAATGTGCGGCTCTTCGGAAAAGGAGGGGGGGGGGGGGGGGGGTTTATGGGAAAAGGGCGGATGGGCAGGAGAAGGAGAAGGAGAGGGAGAGGGCGCAGAGATGGAAGAAAGTTGAACGAGAGAAAGAAAGAAAGGGCTTTCGACATCAGAACCCCTGTTCAAACCCCGATCACATCCCCAAAATCCCCACACTCCTCGACATAAACAGTAACCTCGTCTTCCAATTTTCCCTATTACCTAGGCACAAGAATATACCCCCATCCCTTATATTCACCATAAACACCCCCCTCCCCGCCTGGTCTCCGCCAAGCCGAGAAAAACACCCATATCAGAAGATTACTCGTATCCATTCTCGCTATTCCATCACCTCGCAACGAGGTGAGATGAATGGCTCGCTCGTACAAGGACAGAAATTTCGTGTCCGCGTGTATGGCATCTGTTCGCTCTAAGAAAAAGAAAAGCCCTGGATACAAAACAATCGGGATCCGTGACACTTCCCGACTAATATGTGTCTCTCCTCCAACCATCCGATTAGCCCACCTCCCCATTCGCCCCTCCCTCCCCCCCACCCGTCCTCCTCCTCGTCCTCAGCGGCGCCTTCTTCCTTCTCGCCACCTGCCCCTGATCATATCCCGCTGCGGCCGCCACCACGCCATTAGCACTAACCCCCATCACAACCCCTTCCGGATCTCCGCCGTAAATCTCATGCCATCGCGCACTCTCATCCAGCTCGTTCATGTCCGCGGGGCGCATTCTGAGCCATTTCATCCGGGGGCCTGTTCTCGATCGTTCCGAGACGCGGAAGCCGTAGATGCGACTTTCGTGGACTTTTCCGGGACCGAGACCAGGGGCAAGGTTGGCGGTGGAGACGCCGTTGATGTGGGAGGGTTGATTGGGGGGTGGGGGAGGGATTTCGGGTGCGGCGGTTGTTGGGGGAATGGGAGTTGAGTTTAGGGACGAGGAGCGGGAGATGGTATTGTCTGTTGTTGTGGGTGTTGGGAGGCCGAAGACGGGGTTTGTAGCTGCGAGGCCAAGAGGGTCGCCTTTGGCTGAGACGTCGAATTCCGGGAAGGTCATGAAAAAGAGGCAGCCAAAGGTGGTGCCGAAAAAGGCGCCGTCGACGGCTTGGAAGCGGCTGTTCGGTGGCGTATAGACGTCTAAGCAGCTGGGGCAGAAGAGCTTGACGGTTTCTTGGCCGGGGATGTCGCTGATTCCCACAGGAAGAACCCGGGCGCTGTTGCAAAAGACGCGGGGGCATATGCCGAAATGTTGAAGCTCGTATTTATCCGCCATCTGTTGGATGCCGGGTCGAGAGGTGATGTAGCGTTGGTGTATTAGGCCATAAAGAAGTTCAGCAGAGCTTTCAATTATCTGCAGGTCGTCTGGAATCCGATTTCTGCGCTCGTTCGCCCGCCTGTAGCTCCCTGGTAACTTCTCCCCGTCTTCACCGCGCATAGCGACATCCTGATCTTCGTCCTCCTCCTCTTCTTCCGGCTCCACGTCTAATATCATTTCCAGAGCTTCTTTGTACATTGGAACCTGATTTTGCAGGCCTGTTAGGTTGAAGTCATCTTCGATGAAGTCTTCCGAGACTTCGGCGAAATATTCATGGCCGAGGAGAGAGCAGAAATTAGAGATCCAAGATTCGGGGGTGCCTGAGGAGGAGGACATCATAGAGGTAATAGAATGGGTACCGGACAGAGTAGAGGTGGATGCGTCGGGTGACGCCAGCGTAAGATTCTCAAGCCCAGCCAGTAAAGACGAGTCCCCGTTGGCAGACACGATGGAGATTGGGGAAACGTGGCCCCCAAGAACAGTGGGCGGTTTCTGTACGCAAATCTGTTTTATAATTCGAAGAGTCGGAGCGCACGGCAGCGCCAGATGCACGCTCGTATGTTTCCGTTATTTGAGAAGCGTGGCTTAAGACGCAGTAACTGTTGGGAACAATGATTGCTGTTCCAGGTAGACGGCTGAGGTTGCCTTGCGGTCAGGAAGCATGGCGCGTACTGCGTCGTGCCTAGAGTACCAAGACAGGAAACAGCTGGAGTGTGCGCGACTTCCTCTTCTGGGATCGAGAATGCTCTGCGGGATCAGCAGGTTAGCCCCTCGTTCTTCACTATTCAGACGAACAGAATCTGACGGGGATTCACACTTCTGTAGGAATTGGAGATACGCCTAGTTATAACGGGAACATATAGACTGGAGAGCGGTCCTGGACTCACAAGAAGGGTTCCTGTGGTCTGGTAGGGTACCGGTATGGTTCAAATCTCCAAGTGTTGGTATTTTGATAGATACTGTACGGAGTAGTGGGGCTCAGCCATTCTGTCGCAGCCGCGTCGCCTAAAACCCTACGAATCGCAACAATTCCCGAGCATACTTCTATGAATCTCTTGCCTGGCTACTCTGTTCCTCACCGGCGGCATACTTCCTGTCTCTACAGCAGCGATCCTAGTACTCAGGGGAAGCTGCGGTCGCAACCTACCGAATGCTTCAGCTCTCCGTGCTCAATATTCCAACCACTTGGAGTTTATCTTTCGGCCGGCGGATCCTCAGGCCTTCCACCTACTACTATGACAAAAGAATACCTGTATCAGAATAGTTTCACTGGAGGTGAGACTCATCCAGGCCCGAGCGGACCTTATGCATCTAGTACCAAATAGAATATCTAAGTCGCAATTCAAGTGATGCCACTCTGGATGCCGGCGTACCTAAGCTTCTGTGGAGTGATGAATTCTACGGCAAATGGCTCTGACAGATTTCTTGGTGAAGTCCTCCATATTTGACCGCGAGGCCATTGTTTTTACCCCAGATGCCGAAATCGTTTGCTCTCCTTGGTGTTGCAATACTGCCCTTGTTTATGCTTTCATTGTCTGCGCTTCATTTTGTCTCCGTTCATGAACACTACTTCACGATCCTCGTGTAAGCTGCCAGTTTTCTATACTCTCTTCATGTTGTGGTAGATGGGATACCTGTAATTGGGGAATGGGTGCGAATAGATCTCATCATCCGTACTTTGTAGCCGACTGATCTTTGACTTATGCGCCGCCACGACCTACTGATACTTCTGAACCATTTCTTTGCAGACTGATCATGTGTAGATATCATGGAGAATTGACATTGCTTTTTTAATCGTGTCTAATCAAGTCTATCGAGAAAACTTGTAAGAACGCAGCAATCTCCACCTATCCACATGGTGTCTCTCGTCAAGCATCCAGTACGATATCTGACCGACGGTTCCATTCCTCAAAACCGATCTTCCATACCCCCGAACTTGAATAGCCCCAAGGTTCAGGCCTAGAGGCGCGCTGGAGGCCCATCCTGGCAGGCACACCCGGTGGAAGTACAGACCTGGCAGATAGGGTGCACTGTTGCCTCCGCATCTCGCTTCTCCTTGAAGATTGTACCACAACCACAATTTCCATTTGCATCACAGATATCGCAGACCGGATTGATGACCCGCTTCTCTGCATCACGCTTGTCCTTGTAAATTGCGCCACAGCCACAGTTGCCGTGGACATCACAGATGTCGCATACCGGAGGAATACTTTCAACCGCTGCCTCACGTTTGTCCTTGAAAATCGTACCACAGCCACAATTACCATTGGCGTCACAGATGTCGCATACCGGATTGATGGTTCTCTTCTCTGCTTGACGCTTGTCCTTGAAGATTGTACCACAGCCACAATTACCATTGGCGTCGCAGATATCGCACACCGGGTGAATGATCTCCTCTGCTGCTTCACGCTTCTCCTTCTTTGCTACTGCACATCCTGGAAAGTTTGGGCATAGCCCACAGTCGTTGATCGTACAGACTGGCCCGGGACCGCAATGGACTCCTGGAGGACATGCCAGGTCGGATGCAGGCATTCTAGCTTCAATGGAAGACAGTCCCTCGATTGGAGATGCCACAGGCGAAGCAAGCACACCTGAAGTTGTCGGATTAGCACTTAAATTTGAATGGTAACCTCAACAAGACATTCTTACCACAGGTGAGCTCGATAGCAAGCACCAAAACGGTAATAGAGAACTGCATCTTGGAGGGTAGAATGATAATGATCAAATCTGAATTACGTTGAGATGCAGACCGATGCCTGGAACAAGGAACTTCAGATGTTTGGTTAATCTTCTGATAAGTTGAGAGCAAAGAAACTGAGTTTTTATATGCTGCTTCAAGACAGCCCAGGATAAGCGAGCGACACAATTGGTGAATAAAGGCTGACAGTGTTAAGTGGTCCAGGCGGCCGCGTGTCCGGCTGAATGTATTCACGGAGCTGACAGATTCCTCGTTCGGTCCTTTCAATCCACTCAGATTATCACACCGTTCGGGAAAACTATCCACGTTTCCTTTCGAAAGCGCCAATCTTTGTTTGATGCCACTAGGCCGTGTCTTGTTGGGTCTTAAATCTCCAAAGTTCATCTTATATCTCAAGCCGTCAGGTCCTAAGCATCATCTTTCTTTGGCACCGAAAGGCTGTCATCCATAACAACAAGCTGTCTGAATGCAGAGATCCTTGTAAGGCGAAATCTGTTCGAATACTTCCAGCCGCAAAGTTACGATAGCACAGTCAGCAAATCTCCAACCCACAGCCAGGATTGGTCCAAAAACCAAGACCAATCTTCCGACGCCAGACTCCGGAAACCGTGAAATCCCTACTAACCAACATCCATTCTCCCTTTGTGCCGTACGAAATCGTAAGGACCAACAGATATGACTGGAGACCCGATGGATCAAAATCACGTATGCAGAAGTCGAACTCTGAAACAAGCTTACTGTAACACAGACCTATTGGCTACCAAATCATCTCAAGAACCTGGACGGCCTCATCATCAAACCCTGCACACTCGAAGAGGACCCTCAAATTGGATGTCCGCTACGATATCTTTCCAAAAATATGCATCCGCTGGGAGACTGACTGAAGCGGAGGTGCCGGACATTTTTGTTTTATCTAATCACCAGAGGTCTCATGAGCAGTGTCACTGGGAAAATATTGGAAGTCTTGGGGATAGTATACGGTTTTGAGCTCATATCACATACCGGCATCAATGGTTGGAATCATTCTGTAGGTGCACACCTCGCAGCAGCACCTTCAAATCCAACCGCGACCCGACAAGCAATCGCCGTTTCAATGCCAACACTACCTACAACAACCGCTCGGATCCTGCAACAAATCAAGTTAACCGCTCCGCCCCATTCCCCCCACCTCGGGAAACAAGCATTTAGACGTCTCAAAGCAGTTCTTTTATCACTATCAAACAACTCTGCTTGATTCGGTAGCAAGTGTCTAAAGCTAACTATTACTAACACTAAATACACACACAAGCTTCTGAGGCGGGTTTCCAGTCCTTTTCCACTAAATAATAAGATATCTCTCGACCACGTATTTCCTTCATCCCAACTTATATCCCACGATCCCTGACCGCACACCGTCCCCCTACTTCCAAATCTTAAGCTCTGCAAGGTCTATATGTGCTTACTGAAACCACCTGACGAGCTAGCAACAAACCGCATCCACTTCCGAGTTACCGCAACAAAACCCCATCAAAACAAATCCAATCAATACGCTTCCCCAATTCCGTCCCAGCTGTCGCGATGAATCCTCAAGAGCACCCTCCACACCCACCCCTCCATCTTGACATTTCAGTATTCGGAGAATCCGAGATTTGACATCCTGATCTACCCACGGAGCAAGAACGCTGTGGGTTTTGGGGGCATGCAATGGAAGTCAAGATTCAATCTCCGCCACCTTACGTGTCCCCTTTCAAACTTCTTATACAACCCCCCCCCCCCAGCCCCAGCAGAGCCATCTCCCTCCTATGTAACCCCACAAATAACCCCACCCTTCCCTCTTCCCCTCATCAATCCCTCCTAACCTCCTCCCCCCCTAATCCCACACCCACACTCCCTACCTATATAAAAGACCCCAAAAAACCACCCAATATCCTCATCCAAAAAAATTCTTAATCAAAGTAAATCTAAAAATAGCCGTTTTTTTTTAACAAAAACCCCGTCCCTTCAAACTTCAGATTAGCTTTCCGGGTAGCTTTTTTTATATCCCGCTTGATGATGAAGGGCTGGGGGGGTGGTGGGCTGGGTGAGGGGTATGAGTTTGGGAGGGGAGAGATGGGAGGAGGAGGAGGAGGAGGAGGAGGAGGAGGAGGAGGAGCAGGAGTTTTCGGTGTGGGTGAGGAAGGGGGGTTGGTGGTCATACATACAGTAGTACAAGGTTGCGGGCCGGGGGCTAGGGCTGGTGTGTGAGGGGATTTGGGGAAGGGGATTTGGGGAAGGGGCAGATCAAAGAAGGAGGGCGTCCTAGAATGGGGAAAAGCTTCACACATGATTCAGGGATCTCTCCAGGACTTTCAGTCCAGCTAATCGTGATAGTTTAGTAGCAACCGCTACGAAGCGCAAGCTCTCAGCTATCTGCCAAAACCCAGCACCATAACTCCCGTATCTTAGTGTCCGGCAAAACCTTTTATGCACGAGCATCATGTTCTCCTTGCTGCTTGAGACGCCGGGTATAACCCACCTCCCTACCGACCTCCGTTATCAGAGATATGATAACACTTACAACAGATGATGCATGATCCTCGAAAACTCCCCTTCATTCCCATATATCCCCTGCGCACTGCCCTCTCCCCCACCACCGCCCATCTCCGGCTGGCTCTGCTGAGGCTGCCCACCACCAACGTAAGACGACGCAATACCATCTATGATTTGCGGAGGATGCTGGGGATGATGCGCGTGCACCACATCGCCATACCGCCCGCCATTGACAGCAGCAGATGACGCCGCACCATTTGACGACGCCACGCCCGCGGCTTCGAAAAGGGTTGTGAGCTCGTAGCTCATCTGCTGCCCGTTCATAGGACTGCTCCCAATGGAACTCGCGCCCTGCGAACTGGGATATACGCCCATCTCCTGGACGGGATGGCCCGCCAGCCCCGCCATCGCCACGGCGGCAGAGCTATGCGGATCCTCATCGTCTCTGGTAAACGGTTGCCGAGACACGAGACCGAGTTTCGGCCCAAGTTCCTTGAGGCCTCTGATGGTGCGCCAGAGCCGCTGGCTGATGTATGATTTGGTGCTGAAGCCTTTCACGAGGTCGAGGGCCATGTAGAACTCGTCGCGGACCTGGCCGTTGAATTCTGCGGGGGCGTGCGAGACGGCAAGGAAGAGGACGGCAAGGGCGGAGATGAGGAAGTAGTTGAAGCAGACTTGTTGCGCTCTGTAAATGTCGCTCGTTTCGTTTAGGCGAGCGAGTACGCGAATGGTGTCTTTTGCTACCTCGACGGCCTTTTGCGCATAATTCCTGTTTTCCATGATGCTCGTCGCCGAGAGCAGTACTGGGCGGTAGATGAGTATGCGTACCTGGTTTGCGCGGACATACAAGAGAACCTTGAGACGGAGTTGAGTACGCGATTCGGATGCGGGCAAGGGGTGGGTAAGTTGGGAGGGTGAGAATCGAAGGGAGTCAGGGATGGTATTTTCCCATTGGAGAATTTGGTAGTCTAGATATTCCATGTCCTTTTTGATGTCCGGGGCATCTTCGAGGCGGGAAGTACAGCGCCAAACTTTAGAGGAGAAGCGAGCGTAGGTGATGGAAAGGGTAAGGTAAGGGGTGGAATCATCCTAGGACAGTGAGCAAATTTTTGCTCTCAAGATCAAACGAACTTGTACGTACTAATTCGGGGAGTAAACGGTCGATATCAGCGTCTTGGATCGCAAAGGGCATGCCTGTTGCGAAGCTAAATCGTCGATCGGCTACATAGATTGACCAGAATAGCTTCAGCGCCCAGATACATTCTTCTTCGGTAGTGAATGCCTTTGTAAGCGTTTCGCGACGATGTAGTCCCATCTCTAGGCATAAGCGAGCTGCGATACCGGTTATCCTATACGCCTGAACTTCATCATCTTGATTGAAGTGATATTGAGCCTGCAACTAAGGTAAGCATGGACCAAGAGCTACTGGTCCATTGATTCGTACCACAAGCGCTAGCTGGATCAAACCCTTGATCTCGACAGGCTCCCACATCCTACTTTCAACAGCCTTCCGGGCACTGTCGAAAAGAGCCTTCCCTAAATCACTTCGGCCGCCACCTTCAATGACAAGGGCGACAGCTAAAACGAGCCGCAAGATGTAGATGTCGTCATTTGATAAGCCTTTCGAGCTGTGCGGGTATCCGTTTGCATGCTCCCTTCCGGTTGGTTCGGTGGATGCAAAAAAAGATTTTGCATTCCGCATGACCTGTTCAATGTCATGCATGGGAGTCAGCGTTCCCATTTCATCTTCGTAGAGCCCGCATAACCTCAAGGCCTCGTCTAGGTCTACGCTCCATAGTGGATCTTGGGATTGCTGGGGGTTCATTGACAAAGATGAGTGATGTTGGCGTGGCGAATTGATAGGAGTCTTTTCAGGACCAATTAGTCCTTGACACATTGTTTCTTGGTCCGCGGTAACACCCATAGTTTGTAGACTCGAGTTAGCAACATCGAAATTGAACGCAGAGCTTGTGGGACCCTTGAACCCCGGATGCCTTCTATGCGATTGCGCTTCGCTTATGGGAATTGGATATGGACCTTGCGGAGTTGATCGAGTGAGCGACGGGTGATGCGGGTAGGTTTCTTGACTCTCATAAGGCGAGGTATTGCTATCCTGCGTATTTCGTTGTGCTTCGATGGTATGGTAGAGGTTATTGACCTGGTCCTGCAATGTCTGGATCGTAGTGCTCATTACACAGAACTCGCTGTACTCACTGGTCAGAAGCGACCTCGTTCTGCCCGTGGAAAGACTTACTCCGAGTCCTTGAAGCCACTGTTGCAACAATTCGGGGCATACAGGCACTCCAGCTGGAGGTTTCCGCATCGCTGGCACGGTACTTGACCATTGCATTTGATCTTTCGTCTCTTGCACTCATTGCTATCACGGAGTTCGTATTAGCAACTTTGACCGAGTAAGTGGAGAAGAGGGACAGACCATGCAATGGTGATGTAGCGGTTCCGTTTCGATCTCGTATGTGTGGTCGAGCTGGATCCATCCTCACTCTTTCGCTTGGTCCGGTGCGCTCCTTTCCGCTCTACCGGCTTGCTCTCGGTGTCCTGTCTAAGGTCGTTTATATTCATGGCTGGTGAGGATACGTCGAGTTACTTGTGCACATGCAGGAAGGCGGAGGAATACCGCTCTTAGGGGGATATCAGCTGTAAAGAATAAGCTAAACCCAGTTCCGTCGGTAAGATATTCCGCCGGGGGGTATTTATAATCACACGTGACACACCAAAACACCCTCATGGGGGCCAGGTGTAAACAGTTGATCCTTTGTACACCGAGTATTATGATCGATTAATATCATCTATAATCGACATATCTAGCTCGACCATTCGAGATTCCAGATTACAGAGTAGATATCTACTTAGTACAAATCTCCTCCCCCAGCGAAGAATTGCCAATAATTCCAGCGTACCTTAAACCCTGTTCACCACCTGGCTGATCCTATGGTTGACAGCCATGTTGATGTCAAGTAAAGTAAGCAAGCTCGATCTGACAATCTGCCGTAAAAGGCCCGGTAGGTTGACTAAACTTCCACCGTCTTTCCGCAACCTGTTCGCTCCCACAATGACAGCTACGAGCGCACAGATTTTTACTGCATTTCTTGCTCTTTTCTTTAATAGTCCTTTCCGAGTATATTCTAAATTCCAGTCACTCCATTTCGGAAACATGCACCTTAACGAAAAGTCGATCTGAGAATCTCTGTGTTATAGCGTTAGCGAGGAACGTAGTGTCAGATTGGTAGGAACAACTTACGGATATGCCGTTGCGTTCCACCCATTCGCTGTCTTGTACCAACTATGGCAGCCTCCGTTCATCCAGACAGTATCTTTCAACTTCTCCTGCATTTTCTTCGTCCAGCTGACCTCCGCCTCGTGCTTGACCTCAACCGTCTTCACGTCACCGTTTAAGATGCGCTCGATGAATTTAAGACTGTATTCAACCATGTTCTCACTAGCCAGAATCACGGAAGAGTGGCCAGTAGCGGTGTTGGGACCGAAAATAATGAAAAGATTCGGGTATCCATCCATTGCGGAACCCAGGTACGCTTGAGGTCCTCCACGCTCATCCCAGACGTCTTGCATTAACTTGCCGTCTTTGCCGTAGATTTTGAGGGGATGCAGCCATGTTGTGAGCTCAAAGCCGTTGGCAAGGATGATTGTGTCCGCAGGGAGCTTGATCTCCTCAGTGGGAGCTTTGCTGTCGGCGTCTTTGGGATCTGGGTAGGTTCGCCCCGGGCCAAGCGTGACTCCTTGTGGTTGGATGCTGGTAAGGGGTTGAGTTGTGAGGAGGATCTTGGGATCGTTCAAGCTTGGCAACCAAGTTGCGTCGAAAATCCGACGCTTACAGCCAACGCCGTAATCTGGGGTGAGGATCTCGTGGTATTTTTCTGGTACTGTTTTCTTCATGTGTTCGATAAGCTGAGCCTCTATTGGCTTCCTTTTTTCCTTGTACTTGTCTAGGAATATTGTATTAAAGTCAGATTCGGCGTACAGGAACAACAGAGTCCGAAGAGTCCTAGCTAGCGCTGGAACAGTACTGAAAAGCTTGGGAGCGTACTTTTCCCATTTCTCATGTCCACCGGGTGGTAATAATCTGGGAACTACCCATGGAGGTGACCGCATGACCTGCGTAACGGATTTGGCGTTATAAGGAGACTTCGTTAACATTGGCACAAATTGCGCTGCGCTGCATCCAGTACCAACAACAATAACATCTTTCCCGTTGAGGTCCACATCATAATTCCACCGAGCAGAGTGGAATACATCACCTTTGAACGAATCGCGTCCAGGGATCGGCTTTGGCCAGGAGTTTGGCTCAACCAGTCCACCAGCAGCACTTGCGACAATCTTCGCTCTAACGATCTCCTGCTTCAGATATACACTGTCTTGGCCCCGTTCAGCTATTCGCTTATGCCTGTCCTTGGTGCTCAAATCCCCGGTACCTGCGACCATGTGCGTCAGAGTGACCTCCCACTCCTCTTCATCCACAAGCCACCGCATCTCTGAAACGTCCGTGTTCAATTGTATCTTGTCGACGAGCTTATACTCATCGCAGACCGTGTATAGGTATTTGGCGATCTCTGGCCCGCTCGGAAAGAATGTGCTCCATGTAGGATTTGGTCTGAAAGAGAAGGAGTAGAAAACCCCTGGCCTGCAGGCAGTACAAGTCAGTATATACGGATCTACAAGACTTGGAAGGAGGCGTACACATCGCATGCTACACCTGGGTATCGATTTATCCACCAAGTTCCTCCTATGCCAGACTGGCGTTCGAAGATCCTGAATTGATCAAATCCGAGCTTCTCCTTCAACCGGCACCCTAAAGCTATGCCGGACTCGCCAGCGCCTACAACAAGGATGGGATAGTAGGTATAAGCATCTTTCTCATAGCCTTTTACCCTACGGATGGTGTTCTGGGGGTTTATTTTCATGGTATTGAATATTGTTTTATAGTCAACGAGGGGAACAGATGCGACGATAGGTTGGATTACCAGATAGAAAAGACCACAAAAAAGTATGAAGCCGGATGTCTATAGAAATAGAAAAGAGAAACACAGTGCCCTAGGACACGACAAGAGCTCGGGGAATCTTTCCTGCACTCGCCAAAGTTGCTGGATTTGGCGTTGCACAGCGTTTGTCACTTTCGACAGGGACTTCAACCTCGGCTGTTACATAAACCGTCATTACGGAGTATTCACCAGAGATACAGTACCCGGGACCACTAGGCGGACGCTTACATAGCACTAAACCCTTTTCCGGCCATATAGTAGCCGGTACAGGCTAGAGCATACCGGCTACTCCTTATAATATGTGTAACATAAGGTACCTTAATACTCCGTGTATGAGTGTACGGACATCATCATCTGAACCTTGCATAAAACTCTAAATAGTATCACACCATCAACTAGGGTCAGAATAAAACCGCTTTTTCTACAAAAAGCGTGTATAATACTTCTTAGCGGCTTTTTTGCTTCGCTTTTTTGGTATCTTATTATCTAAGCATACAAGGGTCATTGATTGGAGGATTACCCTGCTGTTAACCCCTCGCTGTCGTCAGTTCTACTAGCTAACCTTGCAGACCCCTACCTCTCTACCTCCAGCAATGCCTCCGCAACGTGGCGGTAGGCCTTTGAACCAGCTCGTCGTCGATAACTTCCAGCAGATAATCGTACCTGGAAGGCTTACTACTGTTCGGTGCCGTCACTGTCATATGGCCGGAACGAACGCTTAATCGGCCGAAGGACCTAAAAAGAAGCTTCGCTATACACAGGGCATTGAAATCGATGAGGAGGAGCTTTTGGATATGAAAGATAGACTGCTGCAGGAGGAAAATGCTATGGCTAGGCTAAATCCTTCAAACAATGAAGGTGCTGGAGGAATTTCTGAATAGCATCATCGACGGCCAGGTGGCTATGGAGCATCCAAATAACTGATGCTATTTATATAGACCCCTGTGTTTAATACAGGTTTCAATAAACGTGTATAAAACATGCTTTTTGACTATCCTAATTAGGTTAGGCAATAAGCATGTTTAATACAATTCTGACCCTACCATCAACGAACGAATACCTTACCTTAGGCTCGGTCAAGTTCGGAGAATTATAGCGAGATGGTGGGGTTACAGCTGGCCGGGGGGTTGGAAAAGTTGAGCCGAGGTCGGAACTTTTTTTGTTTGGTTCCGGCCAACTTTCTGCATATGCTAACCATGAGTTCAAAATCATTCCAACCCCGGCTCAGCTTTCTGCAGATGCTAATCATGAGCTGAAGAATTGATATTATTTAGCTAAAGTACGGAGTAGCTACGAGACAAATAGAATAGCAAGAGCGAAGAATTGATGCCGTGCATATGCACAAAACATGCGAATCATGAACTCCACTTGTGACATGCCCATCCACAAGCTATCGCTCACGTTATCTTCGTCAGACCTTTCTCGTGCGTTTTCTTCTTCGTTCTCGTCGTTCTGCTCGTGATTTGCACCATCGCTTTCCTCATCGTCTTCGACATTTGCATTGATGAGCGAGCTGAGTTTCTTTTTAGTATATGCGCGGCATATGCGGACTGCGACTCTCACCTCCAAACCATTTAGCCAACCTGTTATCTCATCCGCTCGATTTTCAGCGCCGATGCTTTCGTCGTCCATCGATATTTCTTTATGCTCAGTTAATGCTGCGCATATGAGGCCTTAGTGATTTTTGTGGCCTCGCTTAATGGTCTTGGCATATGCTTTGCATAGGCTCCGGAGCTTTTCCAACCCGACGCCGAGAATTTTGGTGGTGTAGCAACTTGTGAGCTTCGTTTGCACTTTCGCTCTTCTCTATCGCTTATCTCGTATGATCACCAGAAGCATTGCATTGCGCTTCGCCTTTAGAACCGCCCAGTACGCTCGTTTCTACTCGACACCATCAGCATGGTCCCCGCTAAAAGTCCTGGATGACAGCAGCTTGGAAGTTTTCCGTAGGGAAGCATTTTCTCCCTCAGTGCCGGTAGTTCTACGCCGGGGCCATTTTCTTGAACTTCCAGCTGTACAGAAGTGGTTTTATGTCTCGGACGATAAGGAAAACCTATATCTCAATCATGACTATCTGTCCGAATTTGGCGATATCAATGTTCCATTGGAATACACATTACTAGCTACCTCATCTACCTCAGAGGCTGTTGAAGGAGCATTTCAGCGCTCGGAAGTACCATTCAAACTATTTTTGAATTGGGCGAAGCATGCTACGACTGAGACTCCTAACCGGCTTTATCTTGCGCAAGCGTCGTTCAACGACCTTCCCAAGAAGTTGGTGGGTGATCTTCCAATACCTGAAATTGTGATGAGGGCGGGACGTGGGGATGTCTACGATACGAACCTATGGATAGGAGTTCCGCCCACGTATACTCCTCTACACCGGGATCCCAATCCGAATCTGTTCGTGCAAATCGCAGGCCAGAAGAAAGTGAGGCTACTTGCGCCAAAGGAAGGGCAAGAAGTCTTTATTTCTGTTCAGACAGCATTGGGAAGATCGGCCTCTGCAAGCTTTCGTGGGGAGGAGATGATGAAGGGGAAGGAGAAGGCATCGCTTGAGGCGCGAATATGGGACGATGCATCTGCTGACGGTCATGCAAACGTGTCTGGGTACGAAGCCTCTCTCGAACGCGGAGACGGGCTTTTCATACCTAAAGGCTGGTGGCATAGTATCAAGGGTGTCGGTCGCGGTGTAAATGGATCGGTGAGATGAGAGCCCCTTGTGTCACTGAACTGCCGCTGATTACTTCTCTACAGGTCAATTGGTGGTTCAGATAGGACTCCTTCTCGGTCTCGAGTGAGGTCATAGTAGAAGTGAGATTAAATATGAATTAACATTTCCATTCATCTCACCTCACTTCTTCATAGTCTTATCACTAGCAGCCACATTTCCACTTATGATGAATACCTAGGCATTCACCCTTCCTTGACCTCCACTTCTGGTGTCCGAGAACTATAAGGTCCTTCTCTGCCCCCCACATTCTCCTTCTTTCCAACACACCACATACTCTTCCGCATATGTATTCACTACTCAAGAGTCCTATCTATTCATACCTCACTAAATTCCATTTTTCGACATGGACACATCATGCCAATCGAACATCTCACTCATCCTAGCCGCCTTCGTTGAAATGTTTCTCCACACCGATCGATCTGCGTCTAGCTTGATCTGTGCATATATACAATCTCATCGGCTTCCAGACCGCAGTACTGTACTATCTGGAACTCTCTCAGACTGTGATTGCGACAACTGTAGCCCAGATTCAGATGCACTGTATTCGGCTAAGTGGAGCCTTCGGCAACTGACAACCTTTCAGTCCGAAGAATCATCCTCAATTTACAAGTCTTCGAACTATGACTGACTCGAAAGCACGAATTCAACAGTGGCAATAATGAGGAACCACGCGAGGGAAATTTCTATCATGACTACTGCCTCACCTGTAGAAAGAGTGATTTCTTCGGCAAGGATTATGGCAATGTACGCCAGATCAACAACCTGATGACTCGTCAATTCGACCAACTGACAAGCTGGTATGGACTCAGAGGTTCCTTGAGGTTCGAACACATCTGGCACAAAATCGAATACCTGAGTATTTATTCACAACTCGTTCAGGCCTCTTAACCAGGACTCGAACTCTAAAGAGCTATTTGAAAAAGATTCAATTCAAGCCTTCAGCTGGACAAAATTTCCACCATAAAAAAAGTCAATAGAACTTCCCTAGACGCACAATCTATACCTGATCCCTTCAACAGGCTATCTTCGTGAAAATCTCGACAACCTTTCACGTCAGCAAATGAACTTCAAGGTGGTCTGACAAAAGCTACGGTCTTGAAATGGATCTTAGTACCCAAGACGCAAGGCCATTGGCCTGTGCAGTGCGAGTTCAATAAAGTCAATACCTAACGATCAACAATATTCTCAAAGGCGTTAGGCTGGGTTTAGATCCCGCCGATTCAACACCACACTATCAGGTCCTGATTTATTTTCATTTTGCAGAACTCACCTTCTGTCTATGTTCTACAACACCCTTCTTCTGCATAACCACAGCACCAGAGCCCTAGAGAGACGTTTGAAGAAGCGGGCATATAGCAGAGTATAGAGTCAAGGGAGATATGAGACTTGCCAAGAGGATGATATGGGGAGAGATTTTCGTGTAGGGCCCACTAGAGTTTCTTATCGAGGCACAGAACAACGAGAATTGTGAGATTTGATTTGCAAAAACTATGCCGCCCACTCGAGTGCTTAGCTGACCGGTCCAAAGGGAAGGACTATGTCCGCTAAAGAGCAAATCTGTTCCGGCTTTTGGGCAAGATCTAGAAAAAGGTTCAGATATACACAAGCAGCCCTCCGATGCCTGTATGATGGTTCCCAAAGTGATGGCTTTGTCGCTCAAAGATATTGTGCTTCACGAGATGAAAAATGACTCGCGGTACAAAGATCTCCTAAGCGTCCATCGACCGAAGCAACTAGCCAGATATGCAGTGGCCGAAGCACTCACCTGCAATATTCAGCCACGCTTTCTGGTACTCTCGGGTTTACAGCCAGAGACATCAAGAGTGACCACGCCGTCCTCTTCTACTCTGGGCTGATGTCTGCCAAACAAATGACTCTATCCCCTTTGCGATCTGACTGGCTGTACATTATCTATTGAGTTGGCACACTACCCATGCTTCTTCATTGCCGCCAAATCCAGCCGTGTATCAAGGGCATCGAGGGCCTGTGTGCTGCGCCTCTCTAATTTTCTCGAATCGGATCTCTCAAAGACGGGTCACAACATCGACTTGCAAGAAGGAGATATAATCAAGCACTAAAACATATATTACACCGTCGACTGTTGCGCTGTCTACAAAGTGGACAACTTGGTTTCTATACGTTGTGGTTGGGGGAAGTATCAAGCTAGCTCTTGATGACGAAAATCGACTAAGCTGATCTCATGGATCTCCTATCGGACTGGTACAAGGGTCTCTTCAGCTATCGCTAGGAAGTCTAACTGTTCGAGAACAAGGAAAATTGGACCACAGCCATTGCACATGCTTCTCAGCTGTCTCGGAATTTTCGAATGGCTTATATCGAGAGACTGAAGACCCATGTTGAATGGTTTTAAATACCTCATCACGCTATCTCTTGTGAAAGCTTGGTGACGAAGCGGGGACTAGTAGATGAGATCATCAAGAACAGAGTCAGACACCGAATTGGTGTTTTGGCTAGAAAGATAACGTTCAGATCTCCCAAGGCTGGACTGGAATACTTGAGATGAAGGTGCATGGTACACTGGACTCGACTGTTACATCGAGTTCAGAAACGGATTACACCACCTGGCCGTACGGCATCCAGAGTCTACCACTTTGCTCTCTGCTCAACTTCTGAAAATCTCATCCTGGAAGTTGGAAGTCCGGGGGCTCAACGCCATGAGTGGGCGCGCTTCCTGTCCGATTTTGAAGAAGCGGAAACTTACCCCTATCTATCAAGCCTGAAGGCATGCTCGAAACAAGGACACGCAAAGCACAGCATTTTCTCGAGCCGAGATCAACGCACAGACGAGCGAAGGCTTCCAACGACACATCGACTGCAAAGTTAGAGGCTTACTTCGACAAGTGTAAGCGTCTAAGCTACACCTTCACTATCCAAATACTCCATCATATAGGAAACAATGCTGTTAAATATCATCAGCGCTGGTGGAGAAATGAAAAACAATAAAAGCTCTAGATGGTTAACAAGTTCAATCTGAGAGTGATCAATGTTCAGCTCAATGTCGATATTGATGGGTTGCGGGTTTCGGCTTAGAAGATGAATGGGAGACTGAACTGCTAGATCCTCTTGCATCATCTATCAAGAAATCTGGTCTCGGAATTGTTACCGCTTCTATGGTCGGTAGATTCGCATTTTTTGGAAAGGCGATACGACTTGCGCTGCGACAAGCTGCAACTTCAAGGAGAGAGGAGCTTGAGCTAATAGTCGCGAAAGACGAGTATACGGAGAGAGATGGCGTGATTGCGGCCAAGAATACTGGAGTTTCACTCAGAGAACATAAAATTGATGAAACGTTTATCATCGGCGAATCAAAAAATTTCAGGATCTGCTTTCTCTTGAGAAGTATCTTGTGATCGCATACGCGCGGTCTAACATTCTTAAAAAAAGAAGACGAAAAGTGGTAATCATTTTCACTTTCTACGATACTTCGAAAGGAGCACCTCGATAAAGGGATTGCATGCCTAGAGCGCGACTGAATAGCTGAGACCTGGGCATGCATACCGGATTCTATGAAACCCCAGGCCCCACCCCCTGCTTGCGAGATTTATACCTTCAAATGGCAATCTCATGTCTGCCTTACGTTCTGCGCAATGCGATGATTGCATCTTAGAACGACAGTCTGATGTCTACCTCACATCATTCGCAACATGAAAACTCTACCCTCGACAATCTGATGTCTACCTCACATTCTCCGCAACTTGGAGAGTCGACCGAGGTATCCGAAAGAAAGCGCGGCAACTCAGATCTTAACCTTATCAACTGAAAGGACCATGTTAAGACCTTAGCAAATTCGAGCCCAGAACGTTGTCTCTGTGGCCGACCTCGTTCATGATGACAATCAAGGTCCCTCGCACCGTCGTCAACAGAGAGAACGTAGCCCGCTCGACAATCTGATATCTATCTCACATTCATCGCAACATGAAGAGCGGGTTTTATACCCTCGAAGTACAATCTGATGTCTGCCTTACATCCTTCGTAACATGTAGAGCCGACCCTCAACAATCTCACATAGTATGTATACCATTGCGTGAGCCATTGTTTCATAATAGAAATGGGCCAAATGCTGGCTACCCAAATCTCTGTACTTTCTGCACTCGGTGCATTCCTATTAGACATCCGAAAAGCGATCAGCTATTGCCACCGCCTTCTTCCGAAGATCCTGGGGGCTCCGAACTCAAGAACTTGCAAATCAGGACTTGCCAGAGCCTTGTGCCGGATCTTTTATCGATTATGGTCCTATATCAACAAGATCGCTAAAGCTGCAAGACCTCCACCCAGGTACTATCACAACGAAAAACATGATAGGCACAGTGGGTCCTGGACTTTCAGGTGTCAACTTGAAGATGCTTGCAATCACTCGGCTCTCAATGTATCAGATGGCAGCAGTGAATCGAAACGTGTACAGAGCTAAACCTCTGGGTTCTGAAATTTCGATGGGCACCAGCCTAGCAGCGACATGTGTGGGTCGGCGTAGCCGAAGAATTGAAACGGCTTCGCAGAAAGTTGCTGACCTCGAAGGGTTTTCAGTAGGGGGACGAAGGGTTGTAAACAACATGAGAAGGTGGGATGTGCATGTTCACACTCAACTCAGGAAGGTTTGGGGTTAGCAAAGCGTCTTTAAAGGCAGAAGAGTTACGATCTCGAGCCCATGGGCCGAGCAGCCGTGAAGAGACTCCTCTGGAAATGCGAAATCCATGTTGCGCTCCCAAAACCCATGCTCACCGAAGAAGAGCCGCCCAAGGACTCGGGCAACATGGACCCAATTTCCTCGTCTTCACCGACTGAAATTCTCAGCAACACCCACACCCCCATACAGAATAAACACACCCCTGACTCAACCATGACAGAAGAGGCGATACGAAATCGAACGCTTCAATGTTCCTCGAAAGCTGGCCAGAAGCGAACCAAATCGTTCTTCTGCCAGCAGCGTTGTCCCCTGAATCAACGCAGATAGATGTATGCGAGTCTTAAGAAAAGAAAGACTTGTAGAGCCTCGAGACCAGTCAATAGAAAGGAGGAAGAAAATGACGAAAGGGCTTACGAGGATCGGAGTCAGGAACCAGGATTAGCAGACCAATCCACTAGCTAAGAGACCCTTGGAATGGGTCTTCTCGACCACCCTTTACAACGAATACTTGGTCAATTTGAATGACCATCTCCACCATCAAAGTAAAGACTCATCGTGGATGTGATAAAGCAGGATAACCTACAGGCTCAGAACCTAATATCAAAAGATGATTTTGCGCACAGCAGAGATCCTCATCCTCTAGTTGAGAAATGTACATGCCTGGTCGATCTTCTGTGATATGTGACAAGCCGAACAATAGTATCAACCGTCTTCAAATCTCATTTTTACAGTTGTGTGCAAAAGATGGAGTGAGAGAAAAGAACTCATCGTCATCCGAGCGTTATTTAAACCCCGACGACATTACGTCGAAGACTATATCCAGAGTCCTCGTTAGCACTGCAGCTCAAGATGACTTCCACAGATTCCCAATCGTCACGCAGCGTCAACCGCCACCAAGCCTTACTCACATGCGCGTCAATCACGACATGAACCAGAGAAACTTCACAGCCATCCCCAAGGCCAAACCTTCTCATCTCGCAGTCCCACCAACATTCGTCAAAAAAAAAAGGAAACCGAAACCATTAAAATCACGATATCATAGTGGAGTTTGGTACAACAACAAAACATTGACAGCCATAATAAAGAATCGGGGGATTCATCGCCATCTCCGTGTTCCCAGGACCTACGTTGTCAAGGGGGGGAGAACGATCCGAATTAATGGAGTTGATATACATAGATCAGGGGGGTTTTGAGGATGGGAGGTCGTGGTGCGGTGGTTGATGCAGGAGCATTGGGCGTGCGTAAGGCATCTACTGTACCTTAGCTTGGTCATGTCTACCAAAACCACGATCAGACGCCCGAACCAGCTGTTCTCGCAGTCCATTGCGTAGCTCGCTCAGTCCGTCCGCTTTCTATAGTAGCAATGAACCTATCATGCTATGCCCCTCTTTCACCTGCCTTTCCTCCCTCGTTATACACACCCCCTGGCATCGCATTTCCCTTGAACAAGCTGAGCAGGTTTTCCAACCAAAAAGCGCTTGGGATAATCCCTCCTTAAAGACTAGCCTGACCATTACTCGCTCAAACGTCCAACCTCCCTCCCACCTCTCTCAATCTACCAAACCACATCCTCCCCCCCCCTACCTCCACGCACACACCTCCACACCACCTTCAAAGCAGCCACCTCCCTCCCGTCGAGCAAAAACCCCCCCAACCTCGACCGCACCCCCCTTATCCTCCAA
>JAABVA010000063.1_pt1 | contig 129755 bp, 111 predicted proteins | sample 5560331 | NCBI WGS metagenome assembly JAABVA01 (sample SAMN12812661, study PRJNA571458) | rock metagenome | isolation source: Antarctica rocks | place: Antarctica: Victoria Land, Mt New Zealand sud | collected 2016-01-07 | reverse complement strand
TGTCGCAGCGGTCCGGTTCCCTTGAGCCAGCCGAAGGTCTTCTCCACGAGCCAGCGGCGGCTGAGCGAGCGGGCATAGCCCGAGTGCCTCGTCGTTCTCCGGTCGATGCGGGAGCGGCGCCCTTTCTCGTTCTTCTGCACATGTACGGTGACGTTCAACTCGCGTGCGGTGGCGACGAAGTCCTCGGTGTCATAGGCCTTGTCTGCGCCCACCGTGATCCTCTGATAGCGGCTCTTCTGCCGCTGGTCCAGCATCAGCAGCGCGGCATCCCGCTCGGCATGGCCGTCGGCCTGCGTAGCCATGGCGGCGGCGATCAGGCCGTTACGGTTCTCCACCAGCACGTGACCCAGATAGGCCAGCTTCGACTCCTGGCCGTAGCTCTTCTTGTACAGCCGCGCGTCCGGATCCGTGGTGGACTGGTGCGTGTCATTGGACCGCTTCTGGCCGCGGAAGTTCGTGCCGTCGTCATCATCGGAGCCGTCCTTGGGACGGAAGCTCTTCTGCGAGGCCCACGCCTGGATCAGCGTTCCATCTACCGTGAAGTGTTCATCGCTCATGAAGCGCTTCGCCAGCCGGTTCACCTCCGTGAAGAACCGCTGCGCCACTTCGCTGTTCAGCAGCCGGTCGCGGTTCTTGGAAAACACGGCGTGATTCCACACCGCGTCATCCATGCTCAGACCAACGAACCAGCGAAACAGCAAGTTGTAGTCCAGCTGCTCAACCAGTTGCCGCTCCGAGCGGACCGAGTAGAACGCCTGCAGCAACAGCGCCCGCAGCACATACTCCGGTGCAATCGACGGCCGCCCCGAAGCCGCGTACAGCCCATCGAACTCCGCGCTCAAGCTCCGCAGCACCGTGTCCGTCAGACGGCGAATCTCCCGCAACGGGTGATCCTTCGCCACGCGCTGCTCCAACGTCACACAACTGAACATCTCATCCTGAAACCGCTCATCTCCACGCATACCCCTAAGACGAACTCAATCCCACCTGCGCCTGTGGATCAGTACCTATTTCAACAAGCTCCTAGATCAATATCCGGCCACTCGCCCCGGTTCTCATTCAGAAAGCGCTCGAAGAGCAGGTTCATACCAACCGCATCAATTGCAGTAATCCCAAGCGCATAGCACACCACTGAGTCAGCGGCGCTGCCCCGTCCCTGCACTAGTATGTCGCTCTGCTTGCAGTATTCAATGATGTCCCAGACGATAAGGAAGTAACCCTCGAACCCGAGCTGCTGGATCAAAGTGAGCTCGCGTTCTGCTTGCGTTTTGGCACGTTCCATCAAGCCAACATCGCGCTTAGGTCCGTATCTCTTCTGGATTCCCTCCACGACGCGCTTCCTAAGAAAGCTGTCCATTGATTCGTCTTCAGGAACTGGATAGAGAGGAAATTTCTAACCAAGATCATTCAGTTTAAATTCAAGCCTCTGCGACAGCAGCGCCGTATTGGCAAGAGCTTCAGGAAGATCCTTGAACACGACCGCCATACGCTTGCCGTCCCGAAGAAAACGTTGTGAATTACAAGACAGCAGACGGCCTGCGCGCTCGAGATCAGTGTGATTGCGAATGCACGTGAAAACATCCAAGATTTCACGCTCCGCCTACGTCGCGTATCGCACACCATTGGTGGCAAGCACTGGAAGTTGGAGCGATTCCGAAATGCTTAGGGCGGCCTGATTCCTCCATTCCTGCTCCCGCTGGCCGTGCCGTTGCAATTCCACATAAACGTTTGAATGACCAAATATACTGACTAATCTTTCAACGAATTGACGACCCCCAGCCTCCCCACCCTGTGCCAGAGCGCTCGCAAGCGGTCCTTCATCCCCTCCCGTGAGGCACACCAGTCCACCGGCGAACTCCTCTATGTCTGCGAGAGTTGCAGTACCTTCGGCTTTCGTGGATTCACGCATTTTGAACCGCGTGACTAGCTGACAAAGATTCTGGTACCCGGTGCGGGAGGTACAGAGGAGAGGCAGGCGTGAAGGTTCACCCGCACACTGATGCGGCAGCCAGGCGGGCGGCTGGATTCGAGGTAGCAGATCGGATATGGCAATCTCGGCTCCAACGTGGGCTTTGATCCCATTTTTCTCCGCGATGGGGTGAAAGCGAGCAGCCCCATAGACGCCGTTGCGGTCCATCAAAGCCATCGCAGGCATTTCCAGCTTAACGGCCCTCTCAATTAGGGTTTCCGGTAACGAAGCAGCTTCGAGAAAGCTAAAAGCACTGTTCGCGTGCAGTTGGACGTACTCAGTCATAGAGCGCTTCAAACTCAGTCATAGAGCGCCTCAAGTTCCCAAACTTTGCGCAAGCGATCATGCGCGACAACACCGAGCAGAAGAGATCCATTCTGCGCCAGTGCTGCAGAATCCCATGCTTCGATGGACCACACCTGCGCGGACCACCAATCTCCGCTCGCGCACCACGGTCCGTAAAGCCGGCATACGCTATACCAAACATGCTCATGCCAGAGCGCTTTCAGGCGTCCATGGAAAAGTTCGACCCTAACCGCGGAGGGTGGCCGGAATCGCCGGTGCGCAGGTACCGATTGTGAAAGCTGAGGCCTGATATGCGCTGCACTCGCCGGGGTGAACCGCTCCATAGTAAAGCTATCGCTCTGGTGCGTATCCTTCAGAACGGGACATCCAATGCGGCCTTCACCGACAATGGCCGAGGCGCGGGCAAGAGTCACGTCAAGACGCGTAGGTTCCGGCAACTGCGGAGAAAATAGTCCCATTTGCACTTTGGTGATCGACCCCGGAGCAGCGTTAAGGCGTACCGAAATCACGCCGGCAGACGGCCCGTGCGCTTGGAGGTCGAGCTGCAGCAGCTTAAGTAGAATGTGACGATCTTCGGTCGGCAGCGCAGGACGAACACTACGGGTGTGTGGAGGCGCGTTCTCCAGATCGCAAACCAACGTTAACGAAGCGACGGCCAAAGAACGGGATGACGCGCGCTGCAGTAAATATTCGAGCATCGGATGAAGGGCAAATAGGAGAGATTCCAGCGTCTCCACAGGTGCCTCAAATTCAACGAACTCTTCAAGGAAAAAGGGCGCCTCAATAGGACAAAATAAGTGCGTTCGCTCTCCCCTGGCGAGCTGCCATAAACGCTTGCCTTCTTGTCCAAGTCTGGCAATCAAATCGACCTCAGGAAGCTCAGCCAGCTCGCCTAAGGTTCGGATCCCCCATCGAGAAAAAGTCTCTGCATTCTCTTTGCTCATCTCCAGTGAGCTCAGTGGAAGTGGGTCGAGGGCCAGCCTCACGGTCCCATCCTGAACATGGATGCTCCGCCTCCGCGCCGACCTGGCAAGGCACAGGGCAGTATGGAAGTTATCCGAAACGGCGACTCTCACATGGAAACCACTTTCCGAGATGCAGGAATGGATTGCGTCAGATGCCTTTTGAAGGCAACCTAGAAGCCGTTCCGTCCCACTCAGATCCAGCACATACGCCCATGCGGTATCACCAGCTTGCTCTTCGATTCTGGGCGTAAAAGCTGCAAGGCAGCCCAGGAGAATAGCCTTCGCCGATGCCTCTTCCTTTGCAGATCGTCGAAGCAGCGGAATGGTGAACGACTCCGCCTCCGCACGCACCATCCCGGTCTGAACACCTATACTTCGTGCTTTCGTGTTCATGCTGCAAATGCGTTCAAACGGACGCTCGCCTTCCATAACAGCAATTGCCTTGCCGCGTAGTTCACTCCGAAGACGCAGCAGCGCCTGCGTCGGAAGTTCAGCAACGTGGACGGCGGCATAGACCTGCATGGACTATCGTCTCCCGACCCATGTTGTAGGCGCACTCCAAGCCGCAACCTCGGCGCGCTGTGGCGGCTTACGCAGAAGTACAACATTGCTTGGTGCTGGGCGAAACCGCTGGCGCAAAATCTCTACGGCGAACGGGAGAGATGTCATCACAGTTCCAGCCTCAGGCATTGCTGCATGGGTGCGAAGTACGATCTCTGCGCTGCTCTGACTGCACGGATGTTGTGTGAGAAGTACAACCGAAGTTCTTGTCCGGTCGGCAGCAGAGCGAAAGCGAAACCATGTCGACATTGGGATTCGGTTCACCAACTCAGGAGCCATGCTGCCTAGGTCCAACACCAGCGCGCCAAATCCACCTGCTTGCATAAGCAGGTCTATGACACGCAAAGCCTGGTCGATGCGGTGCGATGGATTGGACTGCCAGAAGGAAGCAGCGCGCGCTACTCCAGACATGGAAGCAGCGGTCCGTTTATCTTTTCGATAACCAACGGGCCTCTGCTTGAGTTGGGGCTCCGCACACCGAGGTTCAAACGAAGCACGATCCTTCAGCAGATGCTCCCCTCGCCGGGCTGGCAAACGGTCCGTCGCTATCTGCTCTATCCGGCTACTCGATCCAAGACTGCGATTCGACGCTCCCGGCGTGCCCATCTTCTGATTGTTCCGCACCAGCCTCTGACTCGACAAAAATTCGTCAACGGCCTCCGGCAGTCCCTGAACTTCATTTCTAGGGTGAGGACTGCTACCCGGGGGCATAGGCTTTGAATGAGCGAAAGGGCGTGACACGCGATCGGCAGGGGCACGTCTGGATACCAGATCCACCTCCGCGCCTCCGCAACGTACTAAAAGCAACTGACTAAGATTAATTCCATTTGCAGCAGCCGATTCCGCATCGAAGCTGTCCGAACTGTCAATCCAGGCGCACACTTGTCCTCGCTGAATCACCTGCGAGACAAAAGCATGAGCGCAAGTGGCGCGCGCACTGCACGGCCCGCCAACGATCTCCGTAATGGCCCCCACCGGCAGCCCACCGGATAACAACGAATCGATTTGCTCGATTCCAGTTGGGGTCACGGCCCGCTCGGTATGAGGAGCCAGCGTCAGCGCCGCACCAATGCGACCAGCCAAAGAACTTTCAATCTGATCTTGCAGCAACCGCTTGGATACAGGAACCATCTTCGCTCTATCTTCGCCTTAAGAACCGGGGGGATGTCAACTCTCATCCGAGATGGAAGACGTAAGCTGCACTTCCCAAAGGAGTAGCAGGGCACGGCAAAGACACGGGTGAGAGGATCATCCCCCACCCGCTTCGTTATGACCGATTACTTCTTTGGAGGTGTAGAGGTGGACGGAGGAAGACTGTTTAGAGATGGAGGAGCCGAGCTGGCGGGGGTAGTTTGCTTTACAAAATCGGCCACCATTTGGCGAAGCTGGGGCTCAATGGTGGACATTCGCTGTTGCGTGAGAGCGAGCGACTTGCTAGCGACTTCAGGAGACTTGTTCAACATGGTTTGCCCGGCGGGCGACTTGTAAAACGTGAGAAAGCTGTCTACCTCAGGCTCAGTGTAGGTATCACTGTAGAGCTTGAGAAAGTCGGGCTCCACAGTCTTCCAACCGACAGTCTGTTGAACAAGTCCATCTACGCGAGCCTGAAAGTCACCAAATTGCTTCTGCTGCTCGGCCGTGGGCGTGGCGCCAAATTGGTGCACGCTCAAGCCCTGCATCTGGCGATTGAGGTTGGCTAGGATTTGCGTCGAGATCTGGTCAACGTGGAGCAGAGTGAAAAGCTCCTGAACTTTAACCCGCTTGCTAGCGTCATCTGCGCGAGCGACTGTGACGAGGGGAAGAAGGAAAAGCAGGACGGCGATGCGCTTCATGTAGAACTCCTTGATTAAGTGTACTTGAGGGACATTTCCCTTCAGCCGAGGGATTCAGTGGCGTGACGATCGATCAACTTGGGAGGAGAGAGGTCGGTGATTACACCCGATACAACTCAAGGGGTTCGATTACGTTGTGAAGGTTATTGTAGGAGACCGGGTGGTTGAGCGAAGCCTTGCGACACGGGATGCCGATTGTCCATTAGAGGTGCACCGAGTGCGCTGCTCATTCAGGTTCGATCGCCGAGACGATGCGGGTCTTTTCGACTGAACCGGTGCCGCAAGCATGTTGAACGTGCGGGGCAGCGGCTACGCGGAAACCTCCCTCCCTTCGCTCACAAGCGCACGGCCTGCTCCAATTGCTTGAGATGGCGGTGGAACTGGGCTACGGCAACCGCCGCAACTGCGGCGTTGCTGCTGATGGTTTTTTCTTAGCCTTCCAATCCGCCATAGGGTGGGACACAGGCGCGGAGATGTCGCCATCCAACCGATATCGTGCAACGCAGGGAGCATTGACCACCCGGTCCCGAGAATGTGCCGGGCAGGACCGGATGCGCTGATATGCTTTGCAGCGAGGCGCATTTGCCTCCTTGTGGAGGCTGGAATGAGAGCACTTGCGGCAGTGTTGGTGGTGGGAGCTTTGTGGAGTGGAGGTCACTCACGGGCTGTGGGACAGAGTCCGGATACCGGCACAGGTCAACGGACCTTGACGAATCCTCTAAAGAACTCTGGGCCGGACCCCTGGGTTGTGACGCGGGACGGGTGGTACTACTACATGAATTCAACAGGGAGCAATCTAACCATCTGGAAAACGCGGCGGATTGAAGATTTGGCGAACGCGGAGAAGACAGTAGTCTGGACGCCGCCTCAGGGGCAGACCTACTCGAAGGATCTGTGGGCTCCCGAACTCCATCAGATCGACGGCAAGTGGTACATCTACTTCGCCGCGGATACAGGGCATAACGAAGACCATCGAATCTACGTTGTCGAGAATGCATCGCCGGATCCGACACAAGGCACGTGGATGCTGAAGGGTAAGGTAGCAGACGCGACGGATAAGTGGGCTATCGACGCGACGATACTTGAGCCCAGTAAAGCGACGGGCGGAAAGATGTACATGGTATGGTCCGGGTGGGAGGGCGACACAAATGGCGTCCAGTCGATCTATCTTGCCCAATTGAAGAATCCGTGGACGATCGAGGGCAGAAGGATACGGATCTCGATACCCGAGTTTGCGTGGGAGAAGGTGGGGGATCTGGACGCGACCGATGGGCGAACCATCCAGGATCTTCCCCATGTGGACGTGAATGAGGGGCCGGAGGTGCTGGAGCATGGCGATAAGGTCTTCGTCGTGTACTCAGGGAGCGCATGCTGGACGAACTACTACGAGCTGGGTATGGTAACGGCCACACTCGGCTCAGACCTGCTGAATGCCGCGAGTTGGAAGAAGTCGGACGCGCCGGTTTTCCGACAAGATCCGGCCGGCGGAGCTTTTGGGACGGGTCACAATGGTTTTTTTACGTCGCCGGATGGTAAAGAGAGCTGGATCATCTATCATGCTAATCCGGGGCCGAATCAGGGATGTGGGGATCAGCGGTCGCCCCGGGCTCAGCCCTTTACATGGAAGGCGGACGGGACACCTGACTTCGGAAGGCCAGTGCCCGTGGGGCAAAGCATTGCGGCTCCTGGCGGGGAACAGTAAGCGCCGCGGCTGCGGTTTAAGAGGAACATCCTGACATCGCTCTCGTTTTCGGAATCTCTGATAGATAATGCAGCGTATGCTAAGACCCTGTTTTCTGGTGATAGACCGGGAGTACCCCGGAAGTATCTCGACCCGTAAGCTGGTCATTGAGACGGCAAAGATCAACGTGTTGACGGCTTACAGTGCGACGGAGGCTCTCGAGATGCTGGAGCGATTCCCCGCCGTCAATGGCATCGTGGTAGAGATCGGGATCGATGACATGACTTCCGAGGATTTGGTTCGTGGTATCAAGAAACTGACACCCAAACTCCCTGTAATCGCAATTGCAGCACCCGGAGTGAGCGCATTTCCAGATGCAGACTTCCACTTGGAGTCGTTCCAGCCTGCGAAATTACTCGATCTGTTGAAGAAGTTGCAGCCTAAGGAAACGGCGGAGATTGAGAAACGTAATGAACAGCTGAGCCGGGATCAGGGTGCGTCGTAGCCAAAGAATTACTCAGCCCTCGGACGAGTACTGGGTGAGCAACGTGCCTCTCTGGGGGGCATCCTCAGACAACTTGTTCGGCGCGCCCAGCCGAAGCTCGTCAGGCTGCATCGTATGACTACCCGGAGCACAACCGCTTTCACCATCTGGGAAGGAGCCGAACATGATCAGCCAGCCTGCCTTGAGGATTTCGAAAGACACACTGCCTCGGTCCGTAAGCATCTTCCTGTCCGTTTTCCTGCTCTACACTGCAATCACCTGGATCTCGTGTTTTGTTCACTATCGTTTAGGTCATAGCCAGGCTTATTCCAGTCCCTTCATTCATCAGAGCTGGGACCGTTTCACGGACTACCGTACCTACTACACACGTTTCGCTGTTTATTTCCATAAACCCGAGTTCTTCCAGCAATACAATCACAGAAATTTTTCCTATTTCTCCTACCCCGCTCCTGCAGCCGTTGTGTATTGGTGTTTTTACCATCTCTGGCACTACATCGCGGCTTTCGTGGGGCTTGCGGTCGCCTGGAGTGTTGGCCTCACCTATGGCCTGTTCCGAGTTCTCGAGCGTCGCGGCGCAAGTCGCCGTACAGCAGCCGGCATTTCGTTCATCATGCTTGCACTAGCGTTTCCCGTCGACTTCATGATTGAGCGGGGAAACATTGAGTTGGTGGTGTGGATCGCCGTTTTTATTGGCCTATATCTCTATTTGAGAGGTCGCAACGGCGCTGCAGCTGTACTTCTGGGCGTCGCAGCCTCGATCAAAATATTTCCCGTCATTTTCTGCGGGATTTTACTGCAGCGCCGGAACTATAGCGCCGTGCTGTTGGCTCTACTTACGGCAGCAGTTGTTACCTTTCTTTCGCTCTGGTTCGCGGGACCGACCATTTCGATAGCGTTTCATGGCTTCAATCACACGGTCGCGAACTATCAGCAGAGCTACTCTATTCCAGCTCGAGCGAGCGACGGTGGTATGGATCACTCATTTTTCGCACTAACTAAAATAGTTGGCCGGCAGCTAGGTCTTAACTATCTTAGTTGGTTGCATCCTTATTACGTCATAGCGGGCTTTTTAAGCCTCGCGCTATTTTTCGGACGTGTTCTTCAAATGCCCGTTGCTAACCAGCTACTCTTTATAGTAATCATGGCCGTCGGTCTTCCGCCAAATTCATTTGATTACACCCTCGTCTATCTCTACGCTCCGTGGGCGGCAATGTGTGTAGTAGCTTTCGAAGCACACCGTCGCGGCGTGTTAGTTCCAGGTCTGACGGCGCTATTCTTATGTTTCATTCCACTTCTTGCTCCGTTCAGCCTTTTCGTCCGGCACGATGTCCGCTTTGGGGGCCAGATTCAAACCATAACGTTGCTCATTCTCCTCAGCTTGGATCTCATCTATCCGATTCCGGACGACATGTGGCTTTCAAAGGATCGGCTTTGGAAGGCGGTTCCCCCAAGTTCAGGAGCTAAGCATGCGAGCTTTGAGAAGGCCGCAGAAGTATGACAGCCTCCTGGTCATTTGAACGATCATGTGGTCGACACTTCAGCACATCTTTGTGTTTATCATTTGCAATCAGGTAGAAGCGCGTAGGTGGCAGTGACGGACAAAAGTTCGTTTATAGTCGGTGCATGTTCAAATTTGTGATCCGGTTTAGTCTCGCTGTCGCGGTGACTTTCAGCTGCATTGATGGGGTGGCACAGAGTAGCCCGGACTTGCTGGTCGTGAATCAGGGCGACCGCGATGTAAGCGTCGTCGATCTGGCTGTGGGACGGGTCATCGGTAAGGTGCCCGTGGGCGGGGTTACAGGACACGAGGTCGCCGTGACGCCGGATGGGCGTACGGCCTTTGTGCCCGTGTACGGGAACTCTGGGGTGGGGCGGGCGGGTACGGATGGGAACTCGATGGCGGTGGTGGACGTCGAGAGGCGAATGGTCAAGGGAACGGTCGACTTCGGGCATGGAGTGCGCCGCACTGTGCGGTGTACGACGTGAAACGTGGTGTGCTGTACGTGACGACCGAGCTGGATAAGAGTGTTGCGGTCGTAGATCCGCGGACCCTGAAGGTGGTGGCGTCGATACCAACAGGGCAGGCCGAGTCGCATATGCTGGTGGTTTCTCACGATGGGCGGCGGGGGTACACGGCGAATGTGGGGCCGGGAACGGTCTCGGTGCTGGATCTGGAAGGGCGCAAGACGTTGGCGGTCATTCCGATCGCGGCCCAAACGCAGCGCATCTCGATCTCGAACGATGACAGGATGGTATTTACGGCGGACCAGGGACAACCGCGGCTAGCGGTGATCGACACGGCGACGAACAAGGTTTCGCGGTGGATTGCGTTGCCGGGGGTGGGGTATGGGACGGCGGCGACGCCCGACGGCCGGTATCTGCTGGTGACCTTGCGGGAGACTGGAAGGCTGGCGGTGGTGGATCTGCGGACGTTGGCCGTGGTGCGGACGCTCGATGTGGGGAAGGGGCCGGTGGAGGTGCTTGTTCGGCCGGATGGGCGGATGGCGTACGTCTCGTGCTCGCCGGATGCGAAGGTGGCGGAGCTGGCCATCGAAGGCAAGGTGGGCAGCTGGCGAGTGACGCGGATGCTGCCGGCCGGGGTTGGTGCGGACGGGCTGGCGTGGGTGGGAAAATAGGGCTTAGGAAAGGAGGGTGAGGGAGTGGGCCCAGCCGAGCATTGGGCTGAGAAGGGTGGGGCTGTGGTGGATGGCGGCGCCCAGGGACAGGAGGCCGAGGTAGAGCGCGGGGAGGAGGGGAAGGTCGGTGGGACGCGGGCGGGACTGTGACATGGTGTACCTCGGGGAGTTCGGTATCTGGTACTACCTGAGAGCACGTTGGAGACCATCGACTAAGTCACTGATTCCACGTGTAGGCGGGCCGGTGTAGGAGCATGGACGGAAGATACTTTCCTTTTCAGCTTCCCGCCGCACCTTTCAATGGAGAGGGGGTGTTCGGCTTGGGTAGGGGTACCCCCTCCGGCAATCTTAGGTAAAGTCTTCATCCAGCAGGACATAGGCGGATCGCCGCTCGCAAAATCTTCCATTGATTGGGGTTAGGGCTAAAGTGTTGTTTCCAAACGCTTAAGGACGCTTGTGTGAGTGTACTTAATTCTCCGGCATATCCAGTATAGGAGTTTGCCCAGGGGATATGCGCCAAGCCTAAGCGATCGGGGTATTGGCAATCTGCCCTGGCAGTAAGGAGGAGAGGATAGGGCAATGAAGAAGGGGATGCGGTGTGTACTTCTGTTGGCGGGTCTTTGCGGTTTGTTGATGGTCTCGGGAGTGGTAATCGCAGCCGAGCATCCGGATTGGACGACACCGATCGCTCCGTTCCGGATCGCCGACAACCTGTACTACGTGGGGAGCCGGGATCTGGCGGCGTACCTGGGGGTGACGCCAGCGGGCGACATCCTGATCAACTCTAATCTCGAAAGTTCGCCACCGCAGATCAGGCGGAGCGTGGAGCAGATGGGTTTCCGGTTTACGGATATCAAGGTGCTGCTGATCGGCCACGCGCACTGGGACCATGATGCGGGCAGCGCCGAGGTGAAGCGGCTGACCGGAGCGAAGTACATGGTGATGGATGCGGATGTGCCGGTGGTGGAGAGCGGCGGGGCGAAGGACTTTGCCTATGGGCGGAGCGGTCCCCGGTATCCGGCGGCGAAGGTGGACCGGGTGCTGCATGACGGGGACGAGGTGAGGATGGGCGATGCGGTGCTGGTGGCGCACAAGACGCCGGGGCATACGCGCGGGTGCACCACGTGGACGATGCGGGTGACGGATCACGGAAAGCCGTACAACGCCGTGATCGTGGGGAGCTGGAATGTGAACTCGGAGTTTCGGCTGGTGAACCGGCCGGGGCGGGCGGCGTCGTACCCGGCGATTGCGGCGGACTTCCGCCATACGTTCGCGGTTCTGAAGGCGTTGCCGTGCGACATCTTCCTGGGAGCGCACGGGCTCTACTTCGGGATGTTGGAGAAGCTGGAAAGGTCGAAGGCGGAGGGAGGGTCGGGCGCGAATGTATGGGTGGATCCGGCGGGGTACAGGGAGGCGGTGGCGGAGCGGGAGCGGGCGTTTGAGGCGGAGTTGAAGCGGCAGAAGGGTGGACGGTAGGGGGAACCCATAGGGAAGGCGACAGATTTGTGGCAGCTTGGTGCGAGAGTGAGGGGGCTTCTCGATGTAATGTTGCGGATGTGACGTGGCCGCGCCGAGTGATTTGGATGATCCTGCAACATGTCTACGTGCTACGGGGAGAAGATGTGGAGAGCGTCCCAAAGCAGTAGCAGCAGTTTTGAGGCTCGCAGCCGTGGGGACAGTCTGGCCAGAGTCGCTCGAACTCTCGCAGGACAGCGTAGTAGTCTTCTTCGCTCCACGCGGAACGACCGCCGGCCCGCATCGCACGGTTGCCAGCGTCGACACTTGCGGAATAGGCGATCTCTCGCGTCATCCTTACGAGCGGCATAACTTTTGGCCCACGACCTAAGAGTTGGGGTCGTACGCCGAGGCCCTGAGTGCCCAAGGCGAGTACTGGAAATCCGCCACACGCACGGTTGTCCATCTTTGGCATAAGCTTACCTATCTGAGTTGTTGCATTTCCTATGATGCTCACTGTGCCAAGCGAACTGAAGATGTCCTGGAGTTCGCTGTGTGAATGATGATACTCCGCACCCAAAACAAACAGATCGAAGATAGCCGGAATATCGACACAGCAATTGGAAGGTGAAGCCCGAAGTCACAATCAACTATTGTTCGCCTATGCTTTATACCAGCAAGTCACAATTAGCTCGCGTCATGAGTGAGTCCTGGATGACCAGCAACGGGTACTGCCTGGCTTGTGAAAGTGATCGCATACTGCCCACCAGAGCGAATACCCGAGCCAGAGACTTTGAATGCGAGAGTTGTGGACATCCCTACGAGTTGAAGAGTGGGTTGAAGCCATTTGGGAAGAAGATCGTGAATGGTGCATTTTCGTCAATGATCGGTCGTATCGAAGATGAGAGCGTATCAAGCTTCTTACTCTTGCGATACTCTTCCTTCAATATCACAGACCTTGTCGCGATTCATCGTTCCTTGGTGACTCGCGAAATCATACAAGAGCGCAAACCTCTGTCGCCTAGTGCCATGAGGGCAGGTTGGGTGGGCTGCAATATTTTGCTGAGCTGTATACCTCCTGAAGGTCGAATACCACTCATTCGAAACGGAGTGGCTCTTCCAAAAAGGAGAAGTCGTGCGCTTTTTTCGGCAATCGAGAGTCTAGGAAAGAAGTCCGCGAGTAGTCGTAGCTGGTCGAGGTCGCTTCTCACGTGTCTCCACAGATTGCCGGTGACTACCTTCACGCTGAAAGATGCCTATAGCTTTGAAGATGAATTGTCGCTGTTGTACCCGGAGAACAATACCGTTCGTCCGAAGATTCGTCAGCAGCTTCAGGTTCTTCGCGATGCGGGGCTCGTTGTGTTTGAGAAGCGTGGAAACCTACAGTCTGGTTTATCGAGCAAGCGATACTGGGGAGGCGTTGTTATGACCGTAGACCTGAAAATCGATTGGTTTTTGAACCGTTACCGATGTGAATATTGTTTTCATGCCTGGGATGATGCATGGTCTTCTATGTGTGATGACGCGTGCCCTGTGTGCGATACCACTATGACACCCTTCAAGTGTGTTGACTTAAGTCGGGTGCCAAACGAGGTAGAGTTGGATGGCGCGAAATGTTATTTACCTCTGCCGCTCTGGCCACCTGACGCGGCTAGGTACATCCAAAGCAAATGGGAAGGATGACGATGCTCCCGGGAAGCCGAGATAGCCTACTTACTTTTGGTCTTAGACATCTCGTCGGATAGTTCCTTGGTGGCTTGCTCCAGTTGGGGTTGGAGGTTGGCCATCTGCTGTTGCATGAGGGTCATGGTGCGGGTCATGAGTTGGGGGGTCTTGGCGAGGAAGGCTCTGCCGGCAGGGGAGCGGTAGAAGTTAAGGATGCCGTCAATCTCGTCTTCGGTGTAGGTTTCGTCGTAGGTCTGGATGATGATGGGGCGAAGTTTGTCCATGCTGAGGGACTGCGCGATGATGCCGGAGATTTTGGTGTTGAAGTTGTCCTGAATCTGCTGCTGCTCGGGGGTGAACTGGTACTTGGCGGCCCCCTGGGCGGCGGCGTTCTTCATGGCGGCGGACATCTGGTCGAGCATCTGGTTCATCATCCCCTCGGAGTTGGTGAGGGTGATCATCTCCTGAATCTTGGCGCGTTTGGAGGCCTGATCGGCGTGGGCCAGGGGAAGGGCGAGGAGGAGGACGGCGGTGAGGGTGACAAATCTGCGGAGCATGGGTTTCCTTTGCGGCGAGTGGTTGACTCAGTTGCGAGGTTGATGCTCGGCGATTTAGTGCTGATTGTCGAGGGGTTTTCTGGCGAAGTAGAAGAGGCTGTAGGCGAGGGCGGCGAAGGCGAGGACGGAGACCCAGTCTTGGTGGAGGGGGTTGGTGTCGGCGAAGCGGGGGATGGTGTGGTCGGTGGCGGCTTCGTAGAGTTTGACGCAGACGCCGAGGAGGCCGATGATGCCTCCGGCGGCGATGAGGCCAGACGCGTAGAGGGAGCCGGGGGAGATTTCAGATTCGCGGTCGAGGGCGGGGGTGACGGCCGTGGGGACGGGGAGGCCGGTGGCGGGGTCGAGGTGGTCGGGGTTGGTGGGGTCGAAGTGGGGATTGCGGGCGAGCCAGGCGCTGCGGTCTGAATGGTAGAGGGCGAGTGAGGTGTGATGGGCGGCGGCGGCGAGTTTGGCGGCGTGTTGGAGCATGGCGCGGTCGACCATCCAGCGCATGAGGCCGCCGATGAAGATGGCGAGGGTGGTGGCGATGGAGAGATAGGCGCCTACCGCGAAGGTGAGGGACCGGATGCCGAGGAGTTCGACCGCGATGACGAGGAAGACGCCGAGCAGGACCAGCGACCAGGGGAGTTTGCGGGAGAGGATTCCGTTGATGACGGTGGCCATGAGGCGGCCCTGGGGAGCGGCGGCTTTTTCGGAGCCGATGCCCTGGATCCACTGGACTTCGATCTCCCGGGTGGAGGGGTTGTAGAGGTATTTGCCGTCTTCGAGGGTGGTGGAGCCGATGGCGTTGAGGAGGATGTAGGAGCTGGCGGCGGGAAGCTCTTCCTTGCCAGAGATAGGAGCATCGGAGGCGACCGACGAGCCCACCTTAGACGATAGAGCTGTCGAAGGTGGGGCACCCGCATCTGTCGGGAGGGTGCCGATGGTGCTGGCGGATGGGGCGGGGGCTTCGGGAGGAGTGGTGACGGGGGTGTTGGGGATGGGGGACGGGGTGGTGGCGGTGGCAGGTGTGGTGGCGGTGGCAGGTGTGGTGTGAGGGGTACCGGGGCCGGTGAGGGTGACGTGATCGCGCTTGAAGGGGCCGGTGTTTTGGACGCCGTCGGGGAGGGCGTCGAGCGAGAGGGGGATGGGGCGGGGAAGGCGGGTGAAGGTTTCGAGGCCGGTGTTCATGGCGTTGAGGGTAGCGCCGATAGAGATGGTGGAGATGATGACGCCGATCATGATGGCGAGCTGCTGCTTCCAGGGGGTGGCACCGATGAGGTAGCCGGTCTTGAGGTCCTGGGCGGTGTCGCCGGCGTTGGAGGCGGCGATGCAGACGATGCCGCCGATGGTGATGGCGAGGGCGCCGAAGGCGGGTGCGGTCCAGCCCTTGACGAGGAAGATGGCGGCGGTGGCCATGAGGGTGGCGATGGTCATTCCGGAGACTGGCGAGGCGGAGCTGCCGACGATGCCGACAATGCGGGCGGAGACGGTGACGAAGAGGAATCCGAAGACGACGACCAACAATGAGGCAGAAAGGTTGGCGAAGGCTCCAACCTGGGCTCCGGGGACGGGGTGGAACTGGAGGAAGATCCAGAGAAGGGCGATGAGGAGGGCGGAGCCGCCGAGGACGACGATGGGGGGGAGGTCGTGTTCGGTCCTGATGGTGCTCGCCGCACGGTCGGGAGCTTCGGTGCTTGCCGCACGGGCGGGAGCTTCGCGTGGCTGTCCTGATGACGTACTGGAGAATGACCCCGATGTTTTGGACGCGTTTTTATTTTTGCGGATGGTTTTGAGGCCGTCGGTAAGGGCGGAGAGGATGGTGGGAAGGGTGCGGCAGAGGGTGATGAGGCCGGCGGCGGCGACGGCTCCGGCGCCCATGGGGCGGACGTAGGTCTTCCAAAGGTCGGAGGGGCTCATGTCGTGGATCGGGACGGTGCCGGGGTAGAGGGGGCCGGGGAGGTGGGAGCCGAAGAAGTAGATGGCGGGCATGAGGACGAGCCAGGAGAAGGCGCCGCCGGCGAGCATGATGGCGGCGACGCGAATGCCGATGATGTAGCCGACGCCGAGGTATTCGGGGGTGACATCCGCGCGGATGGCAGAGCCTCGGAGGAGGTGCTGGGCGCCGAGGTCGGGCTGGTAGTTGGGCGTGGAGGGGAAGAGGCCGAAGAGGTTTTCGTTCTGGAACAGAGTGTAGAGGCCGCCCAAGCCGAGGCCGAGGAAGACTCTGGAAGCAAAGGAACCGCCGCGTTCGCCGGCCTGGAGGACGTCGGCGCAGGCAGTGCCTTCGGGGTAGGTGAGGGTGTCGTGCTCGTCCACGATGAGCTGTTTGCGGAGCGGGATCATGAAGAGGACGCCGAGCCAGCCGCCGAAGAGGGCGAGGGCGAAGATGCGCGTGGACTCGAGATCGAAGCCTAGAAAGATGAGGGCGGGGAGGGTGAAGATGACGCCCGAGGCGATGGATTGGCCAGCGTTTCCGGTGGTCTGGACGATGTTGTTCTCGAGGATGCTGGCCTTACCGAAGGCTCGGAGGATGGAGATCGAGAGGACGGAGATGGGGATGGAGGCGGCGACGGTGAGGCCAGCGCGGAGGCCGACGTAGACCGTGACGGCGCCGAACAGGATGCCGAAGAGGGAGCCGAGGAGGAGAGCGCGGACGGAGAGTTCGGGGCGGGTCTCGGTGGCGGGGACGAAGGGCTTGAAGGTGGTCCGGCTGCTTGCGGCCATTGGCGTTTGTGTCTCCCGTGGGTGTGCGCTCTGAAGTTGAGGGTGAGTGTACCAAGGGGCTCGGGTGGCGGGCGGCGGGGTAGATTGGAGGCATGACGGAATGGAGAACAAGGCTGCTGCATGATGAGGTGAACGTACCGGGCGGGTTTCAGTCGATGGCGACCCCGGTGTATCGCGGATCGACGGTGGTCTTTCCCAACGCGGCTGCGGTTCGGGAGGGAAGGCGGCCGGAGCGGGATGGGTGGACGTACGGGCTGTATGGAACACCGACGTCGGTTGAGTTGGCGGGGCGGATCTGCGCGATGGAGGGTGGGGCAGGGACGATTCTGGTGCCGAGCGGGCAGGCGGCGATCGCGCTGGTGAACCTGGCTCTTTTGAAGGCGGGCGACCACGTTTTGATCCCACACAACGCGTATGGGCCCAGCCAGAGGATGGCGCGTGAGATGCTGCCCGGGCTGGGGATCGAGGTGGGATTTTACGAGCCGATGGCGGGAGCGAAGATCGAGGCGTCCCTGCGGGATACCACCCGGCTGGTATGGTGCGAAAGCCCGGGATCGATCACGATGGAGGTCCAGGACGTGCCCGCGATTGCGCGGGTGGCGCAGGCGCGTAGCGTGCTGGTGGCGATGGACAACACATGGGCGGCGGGGGTGCTGTTCGACGCGTTGGGTCATGGGGCTGATGTGACGATGCAGGCGCTGACGAAGTATGTGGGTGGCCACAGCGATCTGTTGATGGGGAGTGTGACGGCAAAGGATGAGGCTGTTCTCGATCGGCTGGAGTGGGCGCGGTGCCAGTTGGGGATCGGGGTTTCCCCGGACGATTGCAGCCTGGCGCTGCGCGGTTTCAGGACCATGGCGGTGCGTCTCCAGGCGCATGAGAGCGGAGCGAAGGAGGTGGCGGATTGGCTGAGCGATCGGCCGGAGGTGGAGCGGGTGCTCCATCCGGCCTTTGACAGCTGTCCGGGAAATGAGCTTTGGGTGCGGGATTTCGAGGGTTCGAGCGGGCTGTTCTCGTTTGTGTTTCGAGAGGGCATCGGGTTTGAGGCGACGCGGGCCTTTGTAGATGCTCTCAAGCTGTTCAAGCAGGGCTACAGCTGGGGCGGGGTGGAGAGCCTGGCGCTGAACTACGATCTCAGAGAGGTTGAGGGCAAGAGGTCCGCGTACGGGTTCCGGATTGTGCGGTTGCATATTGGGCTCGAAGATCCCGGAGATTTGATTGCGGATCTCGAGCAGGCGCTGGTGGCGATAGGTTGCGGGTAACGGCGTTGGTTCGACCCGATGGTTGCCGGTTCGGCGATGTGCCCTTATACTGCGGATAATGGCGCGGTCTGATGGCCTGGAGCGCCGTGCGGGTGAGGTGAGTCTTCAGCGAAAGCTTGAATGACATGTCGCTCGGGAGGTCTGCCGGTGCTCCAGATGGCGGGCTGCCTGGTTTGAACAGAGGAGACGCGGGCCGGCGTTCCGGTGGATTCGCGCTGTGGAGGCCCGGGCGTGCAGTTCGGGCGTTGGCGCGCGGTGCCCTAGACGATTTCATAACGACATTGTTCCCAGGGGACTGCCGCGTTTGCGAGGCGGCGCTGGTGCGTGCGGGAGCGACTCCGGTGTGTGGCGACTGCCTGGCGCGGGTGTTGCCGCAGAACGGGTTGCTGTGCCAGGTGTGCGGAGAGGCTCTGGTTACCGAGAGGGGAATGGAGAGCGAGCGCTTTGCGGAGAGTTTCGGTGAGGCGCGGATGTGCACGCCATGCCGGAGGGTTCCACCGGAGTTTAGGCGGGCGGTGGCGTATGGGGTGTACGAGGGGAAGCTGCGGGAGATGGTGCATCTGCTGAAGTACGAGCGGATGACCGGCCTGGGGCAGCCGCTGGGAAGAATGCTGGCGGGGGCGATGGAGCTGCTCGGGGACGAGATTTCGGCGGCCGTGGGTGAGGTGCTGGTGGTGGCGGTGCCACTGTTTCGGGCGAAGGAGCGCGGGCGTGGGTTCAACCATGCGGCGATGCTGGCGGATGGAGCTTTGCGCGAGTTGAAGCGGCGTCGGCCGGAGTGGAAGATGCGGGCAGCTCACGATGGGATCGAACGGGTGCGCGAGACGGAAAGTCAGTTCGGCCTGACACCGAGGGCGCGGAGGTTGAATCTGCGCGGTGCGTTCGCGGTGCGGGATGCGGATAGGTTCCGAGGTCGGGACGTGCTGCTGGTCGACGATATGTACACGACGGGAGCTACGGCGCGGGCGTGTGCGCAGGTGCTTCGGCGGGCGGGAGCTCGGTCGGTGCTGGTGGCGACGGTGGCACGGGCGCAGGTGGAGTCGGTGGCGATGTGGGATGCTGCGGTTGTGCAGCGTTCGCCGACCGAGCAGTTGGAAGAGATTGCGATGGGAGCCGGAGGGCACAGGTGATGCAGTCGGGAAAGGTACGCAAGGCGAGAACCGGGAGCAGGACCGCGGCGAGCGGACGGCATGCGGGACACCTGCATGGGCGGCCGGCGACGGAGATCGATGTTCGGGTGGGCGTGTTCCGTCAGCCGGCCATGCAGACTCCGGTGCTGGTGCTGAACGCGAGCTACGAGCCGATCAATATTTGCGGGGCGCGACGGGCGCTGGTGCTGGTGCTGAAGGGCGTCGCGAAGACGGAGGAGGAGCAGGGGACGACGCTGCATGCGCAGAGGTTAAATGTGCCCATGCCGAGCGTGATCCGGCTGCTGGAGTACCGGAGGATTCCGCACCAGACGCGGGCTCTGAGCCGGAAGAATATTCTGCTGCGGGACAGGAATGCGTGCCAGTACTGCCAGGTGGTTCTGACGGCGGGAGAGCTGACGCTGGACCATGTGATTCCAAGGTCGCGTGGGGGGCTGTCGACGTGGGAGAACCTGGTGGCGTGCTGCCATAGCTGCAATCGGCGCAAGGGCAACCAGTTGCTGCACGAGCTGGCGGAGATGAAGCTGCTGCGGGAGCCGCGGCCGTTTTCGCTGCACACGTCGCGGCACATCATGCGGATGATCGGGAGCGCGGATGCAGCGTGGCGGAAGTATCTGTACTTTGAGGCTGGGGACGCGGCCTAGATGATTGGTAGGCAAGTAAACGGCGGAGAGTCTGAAAGGACTCTCCGCCGTTTGCTGTTGAGCGCGTTGTGAGACTTACCCACTCGCGCGCTGACTTATGCGACTTTGGCTCTGGGGTCAGCTACGGTATCGACCCAGGGATCGATGACGATCTTAGTGATGCCGTCTTCCTTCGCCTGCCACTTCTTGTAGAACTCGGGGGCCTGATTGATGCCGATGCGATCGGAGATCATGAAGCTGGGATCGATCTGTCCCTGTTCAACGCGCTCGAGGAGGGGCTTTAGGTAGCGGTGCATGTGGGTCTGGCCCATGTTCATGTGGATGCCCTTGCCGAAGGCCGCGCCGAAGTTGACCTTGTCGAGGACGCCGCCATAGACGCCGGGAATGGAGAGGGTTCCGCCCTTGCGGATGGCCTGGATGGCCTGGCGAAGGACGAAGGGGCGATCGGTCTCGAGCATGAGCGCCTGCTTGACCTTGTCGTAGACGCCGACGGCGGTGGCGGAGTGCGCCTCCATGCCGACCGCGTCAATGCAGCTATCGGGGCCGATGCCGCCGGTGAGGTCGCGGAGGGCCTCGATGATGATGACGTCGTCATCGGTGTAGTTGATGGTGGTGGCGCCGACGTCGCGAGCGAGTTTGAGGCGCTCGGGGAAGCGGTCGATGGCGATGACCTTTTCGGCACCGAGCATGTACGCGCTGGCGATGGCGAACAGGCCGACCGGACCACAGCCCCAGACAGCGACGGTGTCTCCGGGCTGGATGTTGCAGTTTTCTGCTCCCATGTAGCCGGTGGGGAAGATGTCCGAGAGGAAGAGGACCTTTTCGTCGGGGAGGTCGTTCTCGATCTTGATAGGTCCGACATCGGCGAAGGGGACGCGGGCGTACTGCGCCTGTCCACCAGCGTATCCGCCGTAGATATGGGAGAAGCCGAAGAGGGCGGAGCCGGTGTAGCCGTACATGGTCTCGGCGATATGGCCGTTGGGGTTGGTATTGTCGCAGAGGCTCCAGAGCGTCTTTTTGCAAAAGAGGCAGCTGCCGCAGGCGATGGTGAAGGGGACGACGACCCGATCTCCGCGCTGGAGCTTTTTCACCTCGCTGCCTACCTCTTCGACGATGCCCATGAACTCGTGGCCGAGGATGTCGCCGGACTCCATGGACGGGATGTAGCCACCGTAGAGATGGAGGTCGGAGCCGCAGATGGCGGTCCGAGTGATGCGGATGACGGCGTCGTGCGGGTTAATGATCTTGGGGTCTGGGACCTCATGGACTTCGGTGGATTCACTTCCCATCCAGCAGACAGCCTTCATGATGACTTCTCCATGTACTCGGCTTCCTGAGCCGGTTGCGTTTCTTGAACGGTGATCTAAGAGTATTTCCGGAATTAGGATTGCGCGCTGGTTCCAGGAGGCGTGGGGTTGGTCTCCCCGAGTGCCCACTCCTTGACGTGTCCGGTGACGCCCCGTGGACCGTGCGGCTGCCCTTTGACGGACGGGATCTCGCCGGACTCGACGAGCTCCTTGAAGTGGCGCAGGTTTCCTACCACGGTCTGCTCGGGGCTGCGCTTGGCGACAGCTGCGGCGGCATTGCCGACCAGGCCACCAGGAACTTTGACGGTCTGGATAAGAGTGACGCGGGTGCCGCTGAACTCCCCTTTTTGGATCGCGACGAAGTTGACTTCACCGGTTTGCTCGACGTCGCCTGCGATGGAATGCCAGGCGATGCGGCTGCCGGGCGTGGAATCGGTCTCTTCTGAGTCGAACTCGATGCGTTTGCCGTTCGGGTCTTCGGGATTGCCCATGATCCAGTGACTGACACGATCGTCGATGCGCCTGACGGAGACGACGTGCTCCTGCCAGAGCGGGATGGATTCGACGTCGCTCCAGAGTTTGAAGAGGGTTTCGGGGTCGGCCAGAATCGTCTGCACGGCGTGCGCGGTGATGTGGCCGTCCTTCTTCGCCTTGGGAAGTGGGACATATTGTTCGCCCTGGGATGAGGCTGTCGTGCTGCCCTGTGGGCTGTTGGCGGAAAGAACCGGCATCTGCTAACTCCAACTCCTATGGATTTGCATTCCGCTGGACGCGCGTTGCGGCGCAGGAGGGGTCTAGCTCATATGGATGGCGCATGCTGCCGCGGGGTCGCCCGGCGGACGGAATCGATATATAGGAAATTTCGTGGAGCTGAAAGCTTATGCGGCGGCACAGCTTGTAAGCGCGTTCGGACATCGGGTCAAGGGGATGCCGCATCACGCCCGGCTCAACGACGTAGTGAGGCCGCGGTTCCACCCCCTGCTATCTCCTAAGCTTTTAGTTGATGCGCCTTGGATCTCAGGCGTAATGTCCTAATTGTTTAGGAGATGATCCTGACAGGGAGGTGCGATGGGCGAGGCTGACAAGGACTCCTTAACCAAGCTGGAGCTGCAGATCATGCAGGTGATCTGGAGAGAGGGCGCGGTTGGGGTGAGCGCGGTGCAAGAGGGACTGGAACAGACGCTCGCGTATACGACGGTGCAAACGATGCTGAACATTCTGCACCGCAAGGGCAAGTTGAGACGCAAGCTGCGGGGGCGGGCGTTCGAGTACAGCGCGGCGGTGACGGAGGCAAAGGCATCGAGCCACGCGGTTCGCGATCTGGTGGACAGGATGTTTGGGGGATCAACCGAGCAGCTGGTGATGAGCCTGATCAAGAGCCGGCAGATCGATGCGAAGCAGCTGGCCAGGCTGAGCCGCAAGCTGGAGGCTGAGGGGGACGATGAAGTTAGCAAGGAGAAAGAAACCGAAGGAGACCGGCGATGAGCGCAATGGAGAGCTTTTTGCTCGATTACCTGCTGAATTCTGCGTGGCAGGTGCCGCTGTTGTTCGCTGCGGGATGGGTGGCGTGCCGGCTGATGCGTCGATTGGGACCGCAAGGGGAACGCCAGATGTGGGTGGGAACACTGGCGGCGGCGGCGATTGTTCCCGCGTGCAATCTCCACTGGCTGCGACCGGTTGGCGCGATCTGGCGTATGTGGGGAGGCGGCGCCGTGGTGGCGCAGGGCGGAACTACGGCGCGGTTGACCGTGGGTCCGGTGGACGTTGCAGGAGCTCTTCAGGTTAGTCCGGAGATCGGTCACGCAGTGGTGGTGGCTTACCTGGCGGTTCTGCTATACAGCTGCGGGCGGCTGCTTTGGGGGATAGGGCGTGGCCATGCCCTGCGCCGCGATGCAGTTCGGTTGGGGCTGCTGGCGGATGCGGAACGGAGCTGGGAGCGGTGCTGCCAACGGTTCGCGGTGGCGGATGCCGAGCTGGCGAGTTCGGCCGAGATTGCGGGTCCGGTGACGGTGGGGATCTGGCGAAGGTTGCTGCTGGTGCCGGTCGGCTTCCTTGAGGCTGCGGATCCAGGTGATCTCGAGGCTGCGCTGGCTCACGAATTCGCGCACATGCGGCGGAGGGACTACGGGAAAAACCTTCTTTACGAGGTGCTCTCGTTGCCGGTGATCTTCCATCCTTTCATGCTGCTGATCAGGTCGCAGGTGGCGCAGAGCCGGGAGCTCGTGTGCGATGAGATCGCAGCGGGTGCGATGGGCCGGAATCGGGAGTATGCGAAGTCGTTACTGCGGCTGGCGACGATGATCTCGATCGCATCGCCGGCCGGAAACCTTCACGCCATCGGGATCTTCGATGCCAACATTCTGGAGAGGAGACTTATGAACCTGACAGTGAAGCGAAGAGAGATGAAGGCGATGATGCGGCTAGCGGTGGGAGTTGCGTGTGCCGTGTTGGGAGTAGCGGCTTGCGGGACGGCGATGGCGCTGCGACTTGAGGTGAAGGCGGCTGCGGCGAAGGCACGGGACAGCCAAGCTCCAGCGAAACATGCTGAGGTGCCGCCGGCAGAGATGGCGGGGGAGGTCATCTCCCGGGTGGCGCCGGTTTATCCAGCGAAGGCGAAGGCCGACAAAGATACCGTTGATGGGCCGGTCGTGATCGGAATCACCGTAGATAAGGATGGAGTGCCGAGGGATTTGCACCTTGTCAAGAGCCTGCGCGCGGACTATGACGAGAGCGCTTTGACCTCGGTGAAGGCCTGGCGCTATAGACCGTATCTGCTAAATGGGGAACCGGTCGCCGTGGATACAAGCGTCACGATCACCTACTCGGCCCCTCACTGAGGCCGGCTGCAGACGAGAAACAGATTCCTCGCTTCGCTCGGAATGGAAGAAATACAGGCGAAGCGAGGGAGAAGGGCAATGGAAAGAAAGCGGGCGAGGGCGCGAATCAGGTGCGTCCCGACCTCGCTTTGCTGAGCTTCAACTCCCGAATGCGACTACTTTGGCGGCTGTTGCGGCTGTGGGTTGGGTGGTGGGGTGGGGTTCGGGCTTGGAGGCTTTGCGGTGTTGGGATCGGTGGTGTTATTGGTGATGTCCTGGCCGTCGTAGATGATGCGGCTGGTGGCGCGGAAGCGTTTGTAGTCGGTGTAGCGGACGACGTTGCGGATGTGGACGGTCTGGCTCACCGTGCCGTTGCCGCCGGTGAAGTGGAGGTCGCCTTCGGCCTTGGTGTAGGTGGGGAACCAGTATTTGCCGTCGATCTGCTCGTAGTAGGTGGTGTAGGGGGGTGAGAGGTCTTCCTGGCCGCGCTTCTTGTTGTCGGGGACGGATTTGCCGTTGACGAGGACGATCTGGAGGTCCTGCTGGTCGACCCAGACCCTGCCCTGGAAGTAGCGCTTGTTCTTCTCGAGGGTCTTGGGCGAGGCCTCGAAGACGTAGGTTTCGAGATCGTCGACCTTTTGTTTGCCGAGGTAGTTAACGTTGTACTGGGGGAGGTCGTCGGTGGTGAGAATGAAGGGGAGGCGGTGCTCGATGTCCTGAAAGTCTGCGGGGGACATGCTGACGCGCTCGAGGGTGTTCTGGGGGGCGAAGACGACGTGCTCGTCGCGCTTGCCGGTGCGATCAAAGGTGATATCGGTGACCTGCTGGTACTCGCCGTCGGGCTTTCCGGTGTCTTCGGAGATGGTGTCGACTTTGACCGTCTGGCGGAAGGTGTAAGCGTCGCGCGCCTGGGCGAACTCGGCTTCGCGCTCGCCGAACCTTTTGATGATGTCGGCCGGGGTGATGCCGGTGGGCGGCGAGGGGTCGAGGGGGCCGAAGCCGGCGATGGAGCTATCCTGCGCGAGTGCCGGGAGGGCGGCGAGGAGGAGGGTTGCGGCGAGAGAGTTGAGGAGCTTCATGAGGGTTGGCCGATTCCGAGTTGGCGACTACCAAGGACTACCAGGATAGACGGGTTCGAGGCCGGTTTGTTTGCCTACAGATGTGCTGAAGAGAGGCCAACCGGTGTGGTGGCGAGGCCGGAGTAGACTTGCGCGATGAATGTGCTTGCGAGGCTGGTGGTTTGTGCGGCGATGGTTGGAGCGGCGATGGGTGGATTGGCGCAGACGGCTGAATCAGGGTCGAAGGGTGCGGACATGGGGCATCCGGTCACGGCTTCGGCGGGTACGCGGCCCATGACGTTTGCGGACCTGATGGCGATGAAACGGGTGAGCGATCCGCAGATCTCGCCCTCGGGCAAGTGGGTGATGTTTTCGGTGATGGAGGTGTCGCTGGAGAAGAACACCAAGGTAAGTAATCTGTGGGTGGTTCCGATCGGTGGGGGTGCGGAACGGCAGTTGACGTTTGGTGTGGTGAACCAGACGAATGGGCGGTTTTCGCCGGATGGGCGGTGGATCCTTCTGGTCTCGGCGGGCGGGGGTACATCGCAGATATGGACGGCGAAGTGGGATGACGCGACGGGAACGATCGAGAAACCGCATCCGCTGACAAGTGTGGCGACGGAGGCGGATGGAGCGGTGTGGTCGCCGGACTCGAAGCGGATTCTGTTTATGTCGAGTGTGTATCCGGAGTGCTCGGACAAACCGGACGGCTCTCAAACGACATGGGCGGAGGAGGACGCGTGTAACAAGGCGCGAATGGAGGCGGAGGCGAAAGATCCAGTAAAGGCGCAGGTGTGGGATCACCTGCTGTACCGGCACTGGAATGCGTTTACGGGGGAGCGGCGGAGCCATGTGCTGATGGTTCCGTTCGCGAATGGGGAGCAGGTGCGGGACCTGACGCCGAGGAGTGCGGTCGGGGACGCGGAGACGCCGACGTTCAGTTTGGGTGGGCCGCTGGGATATGCGTGGGCTCCGGACTCGAAGGAGATCGCTTATGTAACTAATCTTGATCGGGTGCCGGCGGCGAGTACGAACAACGATGTGTTTACGTTACGTATCGACGAGGCTGGGGCGAAGGCGGTGAAGGTGTCGACGAGTCCGGGGTCGGATGATGGGCCGCAATATTCGCCGGATGGCAGTTGGCTGGCGTTTCGGTCGCAGGCGCGGGCGGGGTATGAGAGCGATCGGTTTCGGCTGATGGTGATGGATCGGCGGACGGGAGCGACGCGGGAGTTGATGCCTAAGTTCGATCGGTGGGTGGACGAGTTTGTCTGGGGGCCGGATTCGAAGGCGATCTATTTTGCGAGCGGGAATGCGGGGCAGGAGCTGATCTACAAGGCTGCACTCGGAGAATCTAAACCACGCCCGTTGACGTTTATTTGTGCAGGTTGCGCGGGGGACTGGGAACCGTCTGAGTTAGGCGAGCTTGGTGTTGCTGCCAACGGGACCACAGTAGTTGCGACACGGATGACTGCGGCTGCGCCGGCGGAGGTGGTGAGCTTCTCTGCGGAGGACGTCGGCGGGGCGTGCAGTGCGTGTGCTGTTTCGCCGTCATCGAAAGCTGCTTCCACGTTTCTATATGCGGGGGCAGGTCCTGGCCTGGGCTCTCTCTGGAAGCAGTTGACCCACCTCAACCAGCCGTTGCTCGACCAGATTCAACTGATCGCAGTTGAACCCTACATCTTCAACGGAGCCGAGGGGGTGGCGGTCGAGGGATTCATGCTGCGGCCGCCGAACTTCGATCCGAAGAAGAAATATGCGGTGAAGTTTTTGATTCATGGCGGGCCGCAGGGGGCCTGGGGGGATGCTTGGAGTTATCGATGGAATCCGGAGCTGTTTGCGGCGGATGGGTATGTGGTGGTGATGGTGAATCCGCGGGGGTCGACGGGGTATGGGCAGCGGTTTGTGGATGGGGTGAACGGGGACTGGGGCGGGAAGGCGTATGTGGACCTGATGCGCGGGCTGGATGCAGCGGAGGCCAAGTTTCCGTTCATTGACAAGGGCCGCGAGTGTGCGCTGGGCGGGAGCTATGGCGGGTTCATGGCGAACTGGATTCTGACGCATACGGATCGCTTCAAGTGCATCGTGACGCATGACGGGATGTATAACCCCGAGAGCGCGTACGGGACGACGGAGGAGATGTGGTTCAACGAGTGGGAGTTTCGGCGGGCGGGTGTCGCTGGGTCAAAAGATGACGGGCCGGGGCAGCCGTGGAGGTATGCCGCGGGGCCCGTGGCGGAGGATCCGTTCAGGAAGTGGTCGCCGATGCTGTCGATCGACAGGGCTAAGACGCCAACGCTGGTGATTCATTCGCAGAAGGATTATCGGTTGGATGTTTCGGAAGGGCTTCAGTTGTTTACGGCGTTGCAGCGGATGGGAGTTCCGAGCAAAATGCTTTATTTCCCGGATGAGGGGCACTGGGTGCTGAAGCCGCGGAACTCGGAGCTCTGGTACCGGACGGTGAACGATTGGTGCGACAGGTGGACGCATACGGGGAAGTACGCGGCTTCGAACTGATGGCGAGGTAGAGGGCATCGGTTCTGAGGCGGGTTGTTCCCTGTGCAAGTTCGAGATTAGACCAGGAAGGGGGATCAGACGTGGCGTTTGCGCGGCCTAAGAAGAGGGAGCCGGTGGGGGAGGAGGGGCTGTTCGAGTATGCGGTGGGGTCGCTGGCCCGGCGAATGCGGACGGTGCGGGATCTGCGAAGGTTGATGAAGGCGCGGACGGAAGAGGGTGAGGCGGGGGAGCGGGCGATGGAGCGGGTGGTGGCTCGGCTGATAGATCTGCGGTATCTGAGCGACGAGCAGTTTGCGGCGGACTACACGCGGCTGCGGAAGGAGGGGCAGAAGTTTGGGCGGCGAAGAGTGGAGCAGGATCTGGCGATGAAGGGTGTGGGGAAGGAGCTGGTGGCATCGACCATCGCGACGGCGTATCAGGATGTGGATGAGGCGGAGCTGGCGCGGCAGTTCTGCGAGCGAAAGCGGATTCGGGCACCGGGGAACGAGAAGGAGACGGCGAGAGCGATGGGTCGGTTGATGCGGGCGGGGTTCAGTTCGACCGCGATCTGGAAGGTGCTGCGGGGGTGGCGGGTAGCCGTGGACGAGACAGAGATCGAAGGGAGCGCGGGCGAGGAGTAACAGTGCGTGGATCGGACACGGAGATGGGCGGGGAGTTGGTCTGAGAGTTTCTGAGCGTCGAAGATGTCTGCTCTTTTGCCGCATAGAGTACGGCGCGGCATAACTGGTGTGGATCTGTGGATCTAAGCGAGCCAGGGGACGCTCTGCGCGGGGGAACTTCGGTAGACTCTGTGCATGGCCGTCATATTCAAGGTGCGGGGCACGCGGGACTTATTGCCGCCCGAGACCGATCTTTGGAACCACGTGGAGCGTACGGCGCGAGCGGTGTTTGGGCGCTACGGCTTTGGGGAGATCCGCACACCGATCTTTGAGGACACGCAGCTGTTCGCAAGGGGTGTGGGGGAGGAGACGGACATCGTCTCCAAGGAGATGTACACGTGGGAGGACCGGGCGCGCGCGGAGAGTGAGCGCGCTCAGAGTCTGACGCTTCGGCCGGAGAATACGGCCGGCGTGGTGCGGGCGTACATCGAGCACAAGATGAACGACACGGGCATGCTGCAGAAGCTTTTCTACATTGGCCCGCAGTTTCGGCGGGAGCGTCCGCAGCGTGGAAGATACCGGCAGTTCTGGCAGATCGGCGCCGAGGTTTTGGGGCCGGCTTGGTCCGGTGCGGAGAGCCCGCTGCGGGACGCGGAGCTGCTGGAGATGCTGGCGACGCTGCTGAACGAGCTCGGCGTGAACGGCTGGCGACTGGAGCTGAACTCGATCGGATCGGCGACGGACCGACCGCGCTTTATCGCAGCGCTGCGCGAGGCTTTGGCGCCGATCAAAGATCGTCTCTGCGAGGATAATCGACGGCGTGCGGAGACGAATCCGTTGAGAGTTCTCGACAGCAAGGCACCTGAGGACCAAAGGCTGATCGAGACGCTGCCGAAGATTGCGGACTTCCTGGATGAGGAGTCTACGGAGCATTTCAAGCAGGTGCTGGCGGCGCTGGACGCGTGTGGTGTGCCGTACCACGTGAATCCAAGGCTGGTTCGGGGTCTCGACTATTACACGCGGACGACGTTTGAATTCACGGCTTTGGATGGAAGCGGTTTAGGGACGCAGAACGCTCTGCTTGGCGGAGGGCGGTACGACGGTCTGAGCGAGATTCTGGGTGGACCCAAGGCTCCGGGGATCGGCTTTGCCATCGGCGAGGATCGCCTGATTCTGACGCTGCAGGCGCAGGCGGAGCGGGACGGAGCGGTGGCGGAACGCAAGCTTGACGCCTTTGTCGCACCGATGTGCATAGCGCAGAACGCGGCCGCTCTTGCGCTTGCGAAGGAGCTGCGCGCGGCCGGGCTGTCGGTCGAGGTAGGGGACGGAATGTTTCGTCTTAGGAAATCATTTGAGACGGCAGATAAGCTGGCGCACCGCATGGTGATCGTCGGCGAGGATGAGGTCAAATCCGGCATCTTCACGGTGAAGTACTTTGCGGCGGGAGAGCAGAGCAAAGTTCCCAGGGCCGAGCTCCCGAATGCTTTGAGGGGTCTGGTACCCAGCGGTGTTGCCGGCGGTTAGTGGCCGGCGGAGCTGGAGGCATTCTTTGGCGGGCGGGGAATCAGGAACACCAGAGGGAGCATGCAGGCGCAGAAGATGGTCAGGTATTGAATGATGTCCAGGTAGGCCAGCATCCCAGCCTGCCTGTGCATCTGGTTGTAGATGTTTGCCTGGGCTGCGTGGACGGCCTGGGACCCGTGCCCGAACAGGCCTTTGAGGGCGCCCACACGAGAATTGAAGGCGGCACTGGACGGCGTGAGGTTGCGAACCATGTTGGTCTCATGGGCCGCGCTGCGCCGTGTAAGCATGGTCGCGACGAACGCTGTTCCGCAGGATCCGCCGATGTTGCGCGCGAGGTTGGTGAGGCCCGAGACGTCGTTGTTCTCCGATTGCTTTACGCCTATGTAGGCGATGGTGTTGATCGGAATGAAGAGAAATGCCAGACCCGAGGCCTGGAAGACGCGGAGGAAGACCAGGCGGCCGTAGCTCACGCCGAGATTGAGCGTGTGCATGTCGATGAGCGCCGACGTGAGCATGATAAAGCCGAAGGCGATCAGTTTGCGGGGATCGACTTTGCTCGAGAGGATGCCGACAACGGGCATCATCGCCATCATCATGAGGCCGGCGGGAGATAGGACCAGACCGGCTAACTCCGCGGTGTATCCGAGAAGGGTTTGCACGAACTGCGGGATGAGGATGGTGGTGCCGTAGAGCGAGAATCCGAGAACAAACATCAGGCAGAAGCTGATGGCGAAGCTGCGCCTTTTGAAGAGCGTTAGATTGACGATGGGCCGGTGCCCCTCGCGGAGCTGCTTGAGCTCCCACCAGATCATGAGGATGAAGGCGGCGATCATCGTGATGACGAAGAAGGTAATGAGATTGGAGGAGAGCCAGTCGTCCTCCTGGCCTTTATCGAGGATGAACTCGAGGGATCCGAAGGTGAGGCCGAGGAGGCCGAAGCCGAGAAAATCTAGCTTGATGCCTCCCTTCTGGGACTCCGCGACCTGTTTCTTGACGTACGGCGGATCTTCGACGATGCGGGATGTGAGGAAGAGCGAAACGAGGCAGATGGGGACGTTGAGGAAGAAGATCCATCGCCAGTCGTAGTTGTCGGTGATCCAACCTCCGAGCGTCGGTCCGATGGCCGGAGCGACGACGACGGCGAGACCGTACATGGCGAAGGCCTGCCCTCGTTTCTCGGGAGGAAAGGTGTCGGCAAGGATCGCCTGCTCCGACGGAGCGAGGCCTCCGCCACCGATGCCTTGAAGGATGCGGAAGAAGACGAGCAGGGTGAGGGATGGGGCAAGACCGCAGAGCGCTGACGAGATCCCGAACAGGGCGACGCAGATCATGTAGAACTTCTTGCGGCCGATGAAGGTGGTCATGTACGCGCCGGCGGGAAGGATGACGGCGTTGGCAACGAGGTAGGCGGTGAGCACCCAGGTGGCCTCGTCCTGGGTCGCGCCCAGACCTCCCGCGATATGGGGAAGCGCCACATTTGCGATGGAGGAATCCAGAACCTCCATAAAGGTCGCGAGCGTCACGGTCATGGCGACGATCCACGGATTGATGCGAGGCCGCCACGGCAGTGTCGAGCTTGGATTTTGGACGCCTGACGCGTCGAGGGTCGTGGTAGCCATGAGCGTTCGCTCTGATTCAGAGTGGGTCGCGGGGATCGGGGATTCAGGAAGATTTGGCTATTGCTGAATCAGCTAAGTGAAGCTACACCGGAAGGTTGAGTGCCCACCAGGCGAAGGACTCTTTCTGCTCATCCGGGTAGGCCATTTTCAAGAAGAGAGTTCGAGACGCGCGGGATGGCCTTTGCCGAGCTGTACGGGCCGGGAGATGGCGCCCACTTAAAGCGGAGGGGGCGAACGGGAAGTGGGGTTGGCCGGGTCCCATGCTAGACTTCGACTTCCGTGGAGACGCCGCTGCCTGGCACCCATGGGTGGAGAGTCGATGCATCCAGATTTAGAGAAGCTGATTGTGTTGCAACGGCTTGACCTGGAGCTGAAGCGGATGCGCGACGAGATTGCCCTGCTGCCGCGGCACCTGGCGGATCTGGCTGCGCGGTCGGCGGCGGCTCAGGCTTCGCTGCTGGGGGTGGAGGAGTCGCTAGCTAAGGAAGAGAAGCTTCGCCGATCGCTTGAGAGCGACACCAAGGATCAGACGCAGAGGGCTGCGCGGGCGAAGCGCCAGATGGACGTTGTGACCACAACCGCCCAGGCCAATGCGCTGGAGCATGAGATTGCCTTTGCCGGGAGCGAGGTCCAGCGCCTGGAGGATGCGGAACTGGAGAGCATGGAGCGGACAGAGGCTCTGGAGCAGCAGAGGGCGCGGGCGAAGGAGGATGCGGGATCGGCGGAGACCATGCTGAAGCACGAACGCCTCCGTTCGGCCGACGTGATCGCGAAAGGTCAGCAGCGGATCAGGGAACTCGAAGCGGAACGCGCCGGGGTTCGGCCGGGGATTGGCGAGGCCGCGCTGGCCACCTACGATCGGGTAGCGAAGTCAAGGGTAACGGGCCTGGCCGAGGGAGTCGACCAGAAGTGCTCGGCGTGCCAGATGATGGTGCGACCGCAGAGGTGGAACGATCTGCGCGACCGGAGCAACGATCAACTTCTGATGACCTGCGAGAGTTGCGGCCGTCTGCTTTATTGGGATCCGGCACGGGATGCTCCAGTGAAGAAGTCGGCAGGGAGCGTAGCGAAGACGGAGAGCGGCGGGAAGGCTGAGGTGCGGTGAGCGGACGGGCAGACAGGGCCGGAAAGAAGCGTATCTGCATCGACATGGATGAGGTGATTGCGGACGCTGTAGCGGAGCACCTTCTACGTTATAACCGTGATCACGGGGAGCGCCTTACAAAGGCGGATCTTGCGGGCAAATGGATCTGGGATCTGGTCTCGGCGGATCGTCATGACGCTCTTGAAGCGTACCTGCGTTCGGAAGATTTCTTTGCCGTGCTCGAGGTGATGCCGGAGTCGCAGCGCGTGCTTCGGCGTCTGCAGGAGCACTATGAAGTTTTTATCGCCACGGCTGCCATGGAGGTGCCGACCTCCTTCACGGCCAAATATGAGTGGCTGGAAAGGCATTTCCCGTTTATACGGGCGTCGCACATCGTCTTCTGCGGCGACAAAGGAATTCTCGACGCGGACTTCCTGATTGACGACAACCCACGGCAGCTGCGCCGATTCGGTGGGGAGGGAATCCTGTACAGCGCTCCCCATAACGTGGCGGTTACTGGATTTAGAAGGGTGGCGGATTGGATCGAGGTGGAGCGGATGTTTCTGGGAGATTGACCGGCGTTGCTTAGGCGTAGAGCGCGGACTCGAACTGCTGCAGAGCTTCGTCGCTCCAGGCATGGGTGGATTTCCGCCAGGTGTCCCCGGCGCCCTCGAGAAAGTTGGGAAAATCGGTGCGGCAGAAACCCTTGTGAGCTGCGAAATCGAAGAGGGCCTGCGCGGTTCCATCCAGGTAGAGAACGGCTTTTTGGCCATCGCTAGACCACTCGACACTGGCCAGCCGATGGGTCTCACGATCTTGCAGGCTGGAGACGTTGTAGATCAGCATGGCGTCGAGGATGCTGTCTTCCTGGGTCTCGCGGGACCGGTCGCAGGCGTAGAAGTAGCCGGCAACACCCTCATCTTCAAAGACGACGGTCCACGGAACGACGGTGGAGTTCACGGAAAGAAAAGCCTGGCCCGGAGTGAAAGAGAGCGACTGCATAATGCTCACGATACACTTGAGAAGCGCCTGAAAAGAGGCCTTTGGCGGCTGGCTCGCCTCTTCCAATGAACTGATGCGGGATCTAGTTCAGCGCCCCGAAATTGCCCTGTTGTGCTTCAAGGAGACCCAAGCTGTTGAGGCTGCGTCGTTTTCAGATCGGCCGGCCGCAGCAGCTCGCAGCGTTGCTTCTGCTTACGTTTCTGACGGAGTGCATGTGGGTGATTGGGCGGCAGCAGCTTTCGCCGGCGGACTACCGCTTTGCGCGCTGCGGACGTGAGATGTGGGAGCGGCCGTCGCCATTGACGGGCTACTTCACCACCTGCGGCAACTTGAATGGCGACGGGACCTTCGCGTACCGGCTGGCGGGGCTTCCGCTCACGTTGCAACGTCTGGCTTTACTGGGATCCGATAAGCTGCGCAAGCCGGAGAACCGGGAGTATGCGGGCGGATCTCTAGCCGGGTCTACGTGGGAGGCGCGGCATGAACTGGGGGCAATCAAGTACCTTCTGCACCTTCCGTTTGCCGTGTTTGCGATGTGGCTGGGAGCGGGTCTGTGGTGGGTGTCACGGCGTCTTTTCGGGAACCAGGGCGCGTTCCTATCGCTAGGACTCTATTGTTTTTGTCCCGACGTGGTGAGGTATGCGGTGGTGCCCAATAATGAGGTTCTGGCGATGTGGGGGCTCTTCGGTCTGATCTACACGGCGATCGGCGTGGCGCACGCTCTGCATGGTCCCAGGCGGCGATGGAGGCCTCGTATCCTGTTACTTGTCATGGCCTTGGGGCTCACCGCCATCGCGCATCTGCTGGCTGCGATTGTGGGATTCCTGGCTGCCGCGGGGCTGATGTTGTATCTGGCGGAGCGGCGGCGGAGTTATGTTTTGCCGATCCTGATCTTCTCGGCGATGGGTGCGCTGCTGGTGGTGTTTGCGTCCTATGCCTTGCGTTTACAGCCATTTAGCTATGTGTTTACGGGGGGTGGAGCGAGGTTCTGGATGTCGCTTCAGCCGGCAAAAGCGTTCTTTCTGGATGTTTCCCATGGACCGATTGTGGTGGCGGTGCTGGTTTCCGTGGTGCTTTGGATGGGAGTTCGACGGAGCCGATACTTCGGGAACACCGTGCCTCTGTTGATGGCGGTCCTGCTGTTTCCCCTGGTGACGACGCAGACCGTGACTGCTCCATGGCTGTGGGCGATTCCGTTTCTGCAGACCTTTGCCGGAGGGGTGTTTGCGGACGCGCTCGAGACCAGGCACCGGAGGCTATTTCTGGGTCTGTCGGGTGCGGTGCTGGCGACGCAGGCCCTGGTCTGCCTGGCGTCGCTGCCGGGGCTGGCCCGCATGTAAGCGTGGATCGTGTCGTGCTGCGCCCTTCGAAGGACGGACTGGGTCCGTGTATATAAGAGCAGACGGCAATGTTTTTTGTGCGCGAAAAGGCTGGTGTGGTTTGGAACGACGAAGGCTGGTCAAGCGGGTTGGGTGGGTATGCGTTACGGCGGCGGTTCTTCTGGTGGGGGGTTGCCGGCGGCATCGAAAGACGACTTCCGCTCCGAACACGGCTGAATATGCGAGTAATCTGCAGGCGCTGACCGCGCAGAGCCAGATTCCGATGCTGCGCTGGCCCAACTACACGGACTACCAGGCAGATGTGAAGACGTTTTACGACGACCGCAACTATGAGGTGGCGTGGACGCGGAACGGCAAGCCGACGGCCGCCGCTTCGGGTTTCATCGAGGCGTTCCAGGGGTCGGACGCGAAGGGACTTCGGCCGGATGACTACGATGCCGGGCGGTGGGGCGAGCGGGTGACGAAGCTGCGGGGCAAAGACGCGGACGCGATTGCGCAGTTCGACGTGACCATGACCGTGAACGTGATGCGATTTATCTCGGACCTGCGGATTGGTCGGGTGAACCCGTCACACTTCAACTTCGCGATCGATACGCAGCAGAAGAAATACGACCTGCCGGAGTTTGTGTCGGATCAGGCGGTGGATGCGACGGATGTGGCGAAGCTGCTTACGGGAGTGGAGCCGGACTCGGACGAGTACCGGAGCACGGAGACGGCGCTGGGGCAGTACGTGAAGCTGGATCAGCAGCAGAAGGCGGCGGGTCCGTTGCAGGAGCTGCCGACGGTGACGAAGGCGCTGAGTGTGGGCGAGCGGTATCCGGGTGCGGCTGCTCTGCGGTCGAGGCTGGCGCTTGAGGGCGATACCGGGAGCGAGACTGCGGGCGATGCTGCAACTGGCGCGAGCACCTCCCCGGCGAGCTTCGACGCGACGCTGTCGGAGGGCGTGAAGATCTACCAGGAGCGGCATGGGCTGAGTGCGGATGGGAAGCTGACGGCGGGGACGGTGAAGAGCCTGAACGTGCCCATGTCGGATCGGGTGCTGCAGCTGGAGAGCTCGCTCGAGCGCTGGCGATGGCTGCCGGATCCGTACACAAAGGCTCGCCTGATGGTGAATCTGCCGGAGTTTGTGCTGCGCGGATACACGCCGGAGGGCAAGCGCGAGTTCACGATGCGGGTGGTGGTGGGAAAGGTGGTGGGCGAGCATAAGACGCCGGTGTTCGCGCACATGATGAAGTATCTGATCTTTCGCCCGTTCTGGAATGTCCCGGTCGACATCGTGAAGAAGGAGCTGGTGCCTCACATGCAGGTGAAGGCCGGGTATCTCGAGGCGAAGAACTACGAGGTGACGAACAACAAGGGCGAGCTGCAGACGGGCTACTCGGTGGAGCGGGTGGAGCACGGGGGCCTGCTGGTGAGGGAGAAGCCGGGGCCGACGAACTCGCTGGGCCTGGTGAAGTTCATGTTCCCGAACCAGTACGACATCTATCTCCACTCGACGCCGCAGACGTCACTGTTCGACCGGTCGCGACGGGACTTCAGCCACGGGTGTGTGCGGGTGCAGAAGCCCGAGGACCTGGCGGCCTGGGTGCTGCAGGGGCAGGACGACAAGGACGGGCAGCCGTGGGACCTGGAGAAGGTTACGGAGGCGATGCAGAATGGCCAGGACAATAAGCAGGTGAATCTGAAGACACCCTTGCCAATCGTGATCTTTTACCTGACCGCACATGTGGGCGACGACGGAAAGGTGGACTTCTTCGATGATATCTACGGCTACGACTCGGAGATGCAGCAGGTTCTGGAGAAGGGGCCGCCATATCCATCGAAGCCGGAGCCGGTGAAGACGACGACCAAACCGGGGGACACGGCGTAGGGACGTGGATGTGCCTCGATTGTGGCGGCTCGCTCCAGTTACCCTCCGGGCGAGAGCTTCGGGGGGCGAGACCTTCCGAGCGAGCTCTGTTAATGAGAGAGGATTCCGTGCGGGTGTGCAACTTCCGGTATGCGGCGCTGAGTAGAATGCGAAGGGAATGGCGGGCCGCCCCAAGACGAAGCATCGGGTGTCGATTGAGGCGGAGCGATTTCGAGCTCTGCTGATGAAGTGGTACAGCCGGCATGCGCGGGTGCTGCCGTGGCGCGGTGTGAGCGATCCGTACCGGACGTGGGTGAGCGAGGTGATGCTGCAGCAGACGCGGGTGGCTGCGGTGATCAGGCATTACGAGGAGTTTCTGCGGAGGTTTCCGACGATTTTGGCACTGGCGCTGGCGGGGGAGCCGGAGGTGCTGGCGGCGTGGTCTGGCCTGGGCTACTACCGGCGCGCGCGCATGCTGCACAAGGCGGCGCAGTTCATCACGCGGCAGATGGACGGCGTGCTGCCCACGACCTCGACGGAGCTGCGGACGCTGCCGGGAGTTGGGGAGTACACCTGTGCGGCAATTGCGAGCATAGCGTTTGGCGAGAGCATCGCTGTGGTCGATGGAAACGTTCGGCGCGTGATTCTGCGGGTGACCGGGCGGCCGGAGGATCTGACGGCGGACGGAAGGGGATTTGTGCAGGTGCAGGCACAGTCCCTGGTTCCTCCGCGGCGGGCGAGATCGCGAGGGAATGCGGCGGGGGACCATAACCAGGCGATGATGGAGTTGGGGGCGACGATCTGCCTGCCGAAGTCCCCGCTGTGCCTCCAATGCCCGGTGTACTCGATCTGCCAGACGCGCGGGGAGCACAAGACGCCACTGCGGGCGGCACAGAAGAGTAAGCAGGCGGCGTATCTTCTGAGCCTGCGGAAGCACGGTACGGCGACCGAGGTTCTGCTGGAGCGGAGGCCGGCGGAGGCGAGCCTGATGGCCGGGATGTATGAGCTGCCGCCGCTGCCAATGGACGCGGTGGAGGGCAGGGAGCCGCTGCTGCGGGTGCGGCACGCGATTACCAATACCAACTACTACGTGCAGGTGTTCGCGCCGAGGGGGCGGACGGATGCGCTGGAGGCGGCCGTGCCGGCGGCGGCAAGCGATCTGGAGTGGGTGCGGACAAAGGTTCTGGCGGAGCTTCCGCTGACGGGCCTGGCGCGCAAGGTGATGCAGCGGCTGGATGTGATGGCGGTGACGAGGCCGAAGCTGGCGTAAGCGGCCTGGACCGCGCCTGGACGCCGGAACGCCTGCACTAGCGAGCCCGCTTATACTTAGCCGTTGCGAATCGAAGGAGCGTGGTTGTGAAGAGCGTTAGAGTGGGCGTGTTTTCGGTGATCTGGCTGGCAGCGATGGGGAGCTCGGGTGTGGCGCAGGGGACGGCGGGAGGTGGTGCGGGAGCGGGTACCGAATCGGCTTCGGGGCAGGGGAAACTGAAAGCGGCGGAGGCGTCGATCGACCCGGAGAAGATTCGGGCGCATGTGCGGTTTCTGGCGGATGATCTGCTGGAAGGGCGGGGGCCGGGGCTGCGCGGAAGCGAGCTGGCGGCCAAGTACATCGCAACGCAGTTTGCGCTGGATGGACTGAAGCCTGGTGGGGATCACGGGAGCTACTTCCAGCAGGTGAAGTTTGTGGGGATGAATGCAATTCCAGCGAAGACGCGGGTGGAGTTCGAGCCGGGGAGCGGGGCGGCCATCCCCCTGACATACGGGGACGACTACACGGTCAGCAATCGCCGGCTGACGGCGGTGGCGGATATCGATGCGCCGATCGTGTTTGTGGGGTACGGGGTGACGGCGCCGGAGTTCGGGTGGAATGACTTTGCCGGCGTGGATGTGAAGGGAAAGGTGATTGTGTGTATCGTGGGCGATCCGCCGTCGGACGATCCGAAGTTCTTTGGGGGAAAGGCGCTGACGTACTACGGCCGGTGGACGTACAAGTTTGAGCAGGCGGCGCGTATGGGAGCGGTGGGGGCGCTGATCATCCATCGGACGGACCTGGCGAGCTACGGGTGGGATGTGGTGCGGAACTCGAACACGAGCGAGAAGACGTACCTGGCGGAGGACAAAAATCCGCAGCTGGAGGCGGCGAGCTGGATCCAGCTGGAGGTGGCGCGGAAGCTGTTTGCCGCGAGCGGGATGAATCTGGATTCGGAGATGGCCGCGGCGGGAAAGAAGGGCTTTAAGGCGGTGGAGTTGCCGGTCCGGATGAAGGCGCATCTGGAGAGCACGGTGCGGCCGTTTGAGTCGCCGAATGTGATCGGGATACTGCCGGGGGCGGGAGCGCCGGGCGGGGAGAGAGCGGTGATGTATACGGCGCACTTCGATCACCTGGGATTCAAGGCGGGGATGGCCGGGGACAATGTTTACAACGGCGCGGCGGATAACGGGACGGGCTGCGGGATTCTGCTGGAGGAGGCTCGGGCGTGGGCGCAGAGCGGGCTGAAGCCGCCGCACTCCATCGTCTTCGCGGCGGTAACGGCGGAGGAGCAGGGGCTGCTGGGAAGCGAGTACATGGGCCAGCACCCACCGGTTCCGGCCGGTCAGATCGCGCTCGATATCAACTACGACATGATTCTGCCGGTGGGCGTGCCGCAGGAGATCAACGTGAACGGGGCGCAGCGGACGACTTTCTATCCGGTGGTTGAGGCGACTGCGAAGAGGTTTGGGCTGGCCATCGTTCCGGATCCGCGGCCGGAGGCGGGGTCGTACTACAGGTCGGATCACTTCAGCCTGTCGCGGGTGGGGATACCGGCGTTTTCAATCGACCTGGGAACGCTGTATGAGGGGCACGACCGGGCGTGGGGCGTGGCGCAGGAGAAGGAGTACAACGAGCATCGATACCACAACTTTCCGGATAACTACACCGAGGATATGGATTTCCGGGGCAATGCGAAGCTGGCGAGACTGGGGATGGAGCTGGGGTGGGAGGCGTTGACGGCGCCGGGGATGATCCAATGGAATGCCGGGGATGAGTTCGACGCGGCCCGGAAGGCGAGTCTGCGATAAGAAGCTGGGCGCCTCCGGTCTTCGGGAGTGCCCAGCTTTTCACTGCGGACCTGAACCTTATGTCCCGGGGCTAGGTTCTTGGGGATGCGGCTTTTTCGGATTCCTGAATGGACCTGTCGGCGTGCTTTTTTGCGTTCGCCTGATCTTTGGCGGCCTTGGCACTTGCCTTTGCGGCGTTTTCTTCGTGCTTCTGCTGCTTTCGCTGGGCCTTCATCTCACTTTTGGTAAGAGAACCTGAGGGTACGGCGGTTTCGGTGGTAGTGGTGGTCGTTTGGCTGGTGATGGGTGACGGTGTACTGGTCTCGGTTTGGGTTGAGGTCTGGGTTGATGTGGGCTCCTGGGCAGAGAACGGCCCGGTGCCGAGAGCCAGGAAGAGTGCTGCGAGAGCAGCAACGGAAGGCTTAGAGGTCATGAAAACTCCTTCGAAGTAGGGACCGCCTAACGCACTGCGGGATTCCTACCTCTAGATAGATGAGTATTCCGGAGCGCGTGATGCTCCGGCGCAGATGCGGGGGGCTCCCGGCGTCTGCTGTTCCGGAGAGATTTGCCCGGGTTCTCGCAGCGGCTTTTCCTGTGTCGTTCGCGAGGGAATGGCATCGAATGGAACGGCGGTTGAAGGCAGGCTGGCCCGGAGGAGAGACAGGATGGATCGTAGCGCGAGCGCAGTTTGGCATGGCGGGTTGAAGGACGGCAAGGGAAGGCTTTCAACCCAGAGCGGAACCTTGAAGGAGGCGCAGTACAGCTTCAGCACACGGTTCGAGAATGGTGTGGGAACGAACCCGGAGGAGCTGATTGCGGCGGCGCATGCGGGCTGCTTTACCATGGCGCTGAGTGCGCAGCTAACCGACGCAAAGATGGTTCCGGACACCCTTGAGACGTCTGCCGTTGTGACCATGGAGAAGACCGACGACGGGCCGACGGTTACGAAGATCTACCTGACCACGAGAGCGAAGGTCCCGGGGGCGGAGAAGGAGCGGTTCGACGAGCTGGCGAAGAAGGCGAAGGAAGGATGCCCGATCTCGCGGCTGCTGAAGGCGGCGGAGATTACGCTGGACGCGCAGTTGGTCTAGCTGGCTTAGCAATGGCATGACTCTGGGGCGCGGATCTGTTGGCTGCGCCCCAGAGACGTGCCTGGGCAATGGCCGTCAGGATGGTTTGTGCTCGGAGGCGGTGTCGTTTCGACCGGCGGCGTGCCGGGTGGGGATCCGGGTCGCCTCAAAGTTGGTGATCTTCCAACCGCCCGCGGGCAGATGCTGATAGATGCGGGTGTAGCGGAAGTCTCCGTTCATGGGAACGCCTTCGGTGGTGCCCTCAACGAACGCCCGGACGGTGACAATGGCGACCTGGCCGACGAGTTTGACCTTCATCTCACCCAGATCGATCCGGGTGATCACAAGGGCGTGACTCCGAATGCGACTCAGCTGCTGGGCCTTGGTGTTGACCTGCCCGGTCATGGAGATGCCCACGTAGTCGTCCGAGAGCAGTTTATCCATGGTGGCGACGTCGCCCGCGAGCTGCGCGGTACGCCACTGGTTCTCTAGCAGTTCCACCTCACGCTTGTAGTCGTGTTTCTGGTGCTGGCCACCGAAACCCATGGCCATCAGATACGGGCCTGAGACCAGCAGAAGGAGCAGGAAAGCTCCGATGCGGAAGGCTCGCGGATTAGGACCACGATCAGACATGACTTACCGCGGATGGTAGAACGCGGCGGGATCAGGAGTCAAAACAACTTTGGTGTGAGCGTGCCCGCGCCGCGGAGATCCGCAGGGATCATCGCTATGAGAAACAAGCTTTTCGCGAGGAAGAAACTCAGCCCTTCACGATGGGAGCCCAAAGCCTCCGCAGGCAGATCTTCGGTCAGACGACGGCGACCAGGTTTTCAATCTGCCGGTCGAGCATGCGCTGGTAGAGGCCGCCGATAGCGTATTTCTTGAAGTGCGGTGTGCCCCGATGAAACTCAGCCGCGGCGTCATCCTTATATTGCTCGTAGATGAGCACGGTGGAGGAGTCGCTGTCGACGAAGTGCGGGACGTAGGTGACGCATCCGGGCTCCCGTCGTGAGGCGATGGCGAGCTCCGTGATGAGTTCCCGGATCTGCAGGTGATCGTTCCCATTGAAGCGCATCCGGACGATAAAGCTGACCATATCTGACCTTACCTCGTTACGGGCGAGTAGATCTACGGCAGGTGTCGGCCTTCCCGCGTTCAGGCGAGAAGCAGGTCCGAGAAGGCGGGCAGGGTCATGGTCTGCTCGCGGTCGGGGCCGGTCGAGATCATGCCGACGGTGGCTCCGGACTCCCGTTCCAGAAAGTTGATGTACTCCTGCGCGAGCCTCGGGAGCTTGTCGAACTCGGTGATGCCCTCGGTCGAGCTGTTCCATCCCTTCAGGGTGGTGTAGACGGGCTCGATGGAGCTGAAGCCGCGCATGTCGGCGGGGATGGAGTCCGTCAGTTTTCCATCTACTTTGTAGTGGGTGCAGACGGGGATGTCGACGCACTCGTCCATAACGTCCATTTTGGTCACGACCAGCCATTCCGTCCCGTTGATCATGTTGGAGTAGCGGAGCAGCGGGAGATCGAGCCAGCCGCAGCGGCGTGGGCGGCCGGTGACCGCGCCATACTCCTGCCCGCGCGCGCGGAGGAGGTCGGCGGAGGAGTCGTTGATCTCGGTGGGAAACGGGCCTTCGCCGACGCGGGTGACGTAGGCTTTTGTGACGCCAATGACAGTGCCGATCTTTGTCGGGCCGACGCCGGTGCCGGTCACGGCTCCGCCTGCTGTCGCGGAGGAGCTGGTCACGAAGGGGTAGGTGCCGTGGTCGATGTCGAGAAGGGCGCCCTGGGCTCCTTCGAACATCATCTTCTCGCCATTTTTGAAGGCTTCGTTGAGGAGGACGGCGGTATCGGTCACGAAGGGCGCGATCTGCTCCGCGGCGCGGGCGTAGTCCTCGTACATCTGCTTGGGATCGAGGGGCTCGGTGCCGAAGAGCGCGCTGGCGATGGTGTTTTTCTCGTGGCAGGCGTTCTGGATGTGGGTGCGAAGGAGGTGCGAGTTGAGCAGGTCGACCACGCGCAGGCCGCTGCGGTGCATCTTGTCCTCGTAGGCGGGGCCGATGCCGCGGCTGGTGGTTCCGATCTTGGTGCGGCCGGGGGCGTTCTCGGCGGCGAGCTCGATCATGCGGTGGTACGGGAGGATGACCTGCGCGCGGTTGGAGACAAAAAGCTGGCCGCCGGGACCGCTTTCGATGGGGAGGCCGGCTTCCCTGAGCTTGCGAAGCTCGGAGAGGAAGGCCATGGGATCGAGGACGACGCCGTTGCCGATGACGCCCCGGCACTCCGGGCGGAGGACGCCGCAGGGGATGAGCTGGAGGATGAACTTGCGGCCTTTGATGATGACCGTGTGACCGGCGTTGTGGCCGCCGGCGTAGCGGGCGACGACGTCGAATTGCTGGGAGAGGACGTCGACGATCTTGCCTTTGCCTTCGTCGCCCCACTGGGCACCGAGGATTACCGCTGATTTGCGCTGGGTCACGGTTGAGTCTGGCTCCGGGAAAGGGGTGTGCCTCGGAAGCCGAGGCCCACGGTCGATTTTACCCTGCCGATGGATCCGGGCCTGCGTGGGAGGTGCTCGGCGGGGGGCGGAGGCAATCCAGGAAGAGTGTGCCCGGATGTGCCGAGTGTGGCTGATGTGTCATCATGCTTGCTGGTCAGCCGGGCCGGAGAGAGGTATCCCTTGTCAGATCCAACAGCAGTGCCGGAAGAGCAGGACGTTCCCAAGAAGAAGGGCCCACACGATCCAAACGAGATCAATCCGAAGCTCGCGTCGGATATCCATTACTGGGCCGAGGAGTTCCATGTAACTGGCCAGCAGTTGCATGAGGCCATTCGGGTGCATGGCAGCCATGTCAGCAAGGTGCGAGAGGCGCTCAAGCACCACAAGCATTAGGCAGACACGGAAGCGTTGTTTGGCGAGGGAGTCGTGATGATGAACGCTGAGCCGTCCCAAAGTGCCGCGCCAGGAGCGAAGTTGCTTCGCATGGGGATCAGGCGCCGAGTTCTCGCGTACGCCTGTCTGGGCGCGTGTGTGGGCGCGGGCAGTGTTGCCGCGGGCGGGCAGATTCAGCAGCCGAGGCCAGCGCCTCAGCCGGCGCACGCGATGACGGCCCGCGAGGTGATTGAGCGCATGGGAACGAGCCTTGCCGTAACCCCGCCAGCCGACACGGTGGACACAATTAAGGCGGGTGACGCGGCAACCGTTGTGACCGGGATTGCCACGACGTTTACCCCGACCATGGCCGTGCTGCGGAAGGCGGTTGCAGATGGCGAGAACCTGATCATCACGCACGAGCCCAGCTTCTACAATCACCGGGACGACCCTGCCCTGTTTGCGAACGATCCGGTGTACGGGGAGAAGATCGCTTACATTCGGGCGCATCATCTGGTGCTGTTCCGGCTCCATGACGGATGGCACCTCCGGCAGCCGGACGGAATTGCGGAAGGCTGGGTGCACAAGGCGGGTTGGGACGGGTTCCGAAAGCCGGGCGAGCAGTTCTTCTTTACGCTTCCGCCGACTACGCTCGAAGCGCTGGCGCAGAGCCTCCAGACGAGCTTTGGAGCACGCATTGTCCGGGTGGTCGGGGACCCCAGGATGAAGGTGACAAACGTGGCTTACCGGCCGGGCGCGTCGGGCGAAGAGAAGCAGGTCCGGGCACTTGAGCGAGGAGACGTGGAGGTGCTGGTGGCGGGGGAGTCATCGGAGTGGGAGACGGTCGAGTACGTGCGAGATGCGATGCTTCAGGGACGGTCGAAGGCGCTGATCCTGCTTGGCCATGACACCTCGGAAGAGATTGGGATGGAGACCTGCGCGGTGTGGCTGAGGACGTTGCTGCCAGGGCTCAGGGTGGAGTACGTGCCCGCCGGGGAACCGTACTGGCTGCCGGAGCATCCAGTGGCAGCGCGTTAGGTGTTGAAGGAGGTGCTGTGCCGGAGTTGCCGGAGGTGGAGACGGTCGCGAATGGGGTGGATGCGCGGGTGCGCGGGCAACGGATTGTGGCGGTGTGGACGAGTGGGAAGCCGCAGACGTTCAAGAGCCTCGAGAGTGACATTGAGGAGATCCTGACGGGGGCGCGGATTGCGCAGGTCCGGCGGGTGGGGAAGACGATTGTGATGACGCTCGCCAGGGATGAGGTTACTGCGGAGTTTCTCGTACATCTGGGAATGACAGGGCGGTTGCTGGTGAGTGCGGCGGAGGTGCCCGTGCCGGCGCATACGCATGCCGTGCTATCGCTCGCGGACGGGCGCGAGGTGCGGTTTGTCGATCCGCGAAGATTTGGGCGGCTCTCGGTGCAGGCGCTCGAAGCAGTGGAGACCGGGTATGCAGGGCCGGGGGTGGAGCCACTGACGATCTCCGCCGAGCAGTTTCGGAAGCTGTTTCGAGGCAGGAAGACCGCCATCAAAGCGGCGCTGCTGAACCAGTCTCTGCTGCACGGGGTGGGAAACATCTATGCGGATGAGGCGCTGGCGCGAGCCGGGGTTCGTCCCCGCAGACAGGCTGGCCGGCTGACGCGGGCTGAGTCTGCGAGGCTGCACGCGGCGTTGAGGGAGGTGCTGACACGCGCGATCGAGCTTGGCGGGTCATCGCTATCGGACTACGTGGATGCGGATGGGGTGCGGGGATTCTTTCAGTTGGAGCATCGCGTCTACGGGCGGGGCGGAGATCCGTGCCGGGTATGCGGAACAGCGATCCGGAAGATCGTGGTGGGTGGGCGTGGGACCCATTTCTGCCCGAAGTGCCAGCACTAGAGGAGGTGCTTGCGACGGCCATTCTATTGCGGGATGCGGGGACCTCTGCGACATCCGGGGATCTGCTCGGCCTGGGGGATGGTGACCATCTTGCCGCGCGGGAGGAAGCTGAGCCGTTCGCGTCGGCCATCCCCCTCGCGCAGGGTAAGGGTGACCTCGCGCTCGGCGTTGCCGTTCCAGAGCGAGAAGCCGCCGAGTAGCTGGCCATCGCGAACTCCGGCCTGGTAGGCGTTGCTTCCCTGCTGGACCCCTTGGACAATGCGGTGGGACGGAGCGAAGCGGTATCGAAGCCGAGATCGAAGGTCCAGGCGGGCCGATCGTTGAAGGCGACGCACGCGCCCAGACTGCCCGGGGAGACGGGCACGGGAACGCCGTCGAGGGCGAAGGCGCGCATCCGGGCGACGGTCAGGCCATCGACGAAGCGGCCGGCGGTGGTGAAGATGCGGTCCGCGTGAGGGGCTTTGACCGCTCGTCGCGAAGGGCAAGCAGGAGGTCGGTGAGGGTGGCAGACCGGCGAAATCGAAGGTGACGCGGACGGCGTCGGTTCCGGATATCGATGGGGCCACGAGCCCGTTCTCGCCAGTGAACTCGAAGAGCGTGGGTTGCAGCCCGGGAGCGAGAGCACCCGGTACGGCTTCGGGTAGCGCACGGGTCGTACAATATTGGGAGATGGCTAGAACTCCGACCTACGGGAAGCGTTTTCGCCACGGGCGTCGCGACCGCGGCCGCTTCTAACCATTCGCCCCCTGCCCTGCCCCAAAGTTTGTTACGCTTTCCTTCGCTCCGCCTCCTGCGCTTTCGCGGCGTGAGCAACGGCCGCTCCACGGAGCGCTTTCTGGAGATTTGATCAAATGTCAGCCGAAGTTACGCCCCATCCTGATTCGTTTCACAGCGCCGCAACCATAACCGCCGCGAACCAGACGATCCGTATGTTTCGTCTCGATGCTCTGGCGGGTGAGGGGATCGACCTCGCGCGCCTGCCCTTCTCGCTCCGCGTGCTTCTCGAAAATCTGCTTCGCAACGAGGATGGCCGGACGGTCACCGCGGACGACATCCGATTCCTGGCCCGATGGGATCCGAAGGCCGAGCCCTCCCGCGAGATCGCCTATATGCCGGCGCGGGTGCTGATGCAGGACTTCACGGGTGTTCCCGCAATCGTCGATCTGGCTGCCATGCGCGATGCGATGCGCGAGCTGGGCGGCGACCCCGAGAAGATCAATCCGCTGCAGCCGGCTGAGCTTGTGATCGACCACTCGGTGCAGGTGGATGAGTTCGGAACATCGCAGGCCTACGACCTCAACGCCGCGCTCGAGTTCCAGCGTAATCGGGAACGGTACGCCTTTTTGAAATGGGGGCAGACGGCTTTCCGGAACTTCTCCGCTGTGCCGCCGGGCATGGGAATCTGCCATCAGGTGAATCTCGAGTACCTGGCGCGGGTGGTCTTCACGGCGGAGCCCAAACGGGATCTTGACGCGGTCGGGGTCGAGAGCCACAAAGCCAGCGTGGAGAAGACGGAGGTGCTTGCCTACCCGGACACGCTGGTGGGCACCGACTCCCACACGACCATGGTCAACGGCCTGGGCGTTCTGGGATGGGGCGTGGGCGGTATCGAGGCGGAGGCAGCGATGCTGGGGCAGCCGGTCAGCATGCTGATCCCGCAGGTGATCGGATTTCGCCTGACGGGCAAGCTGAAGGAGGGCACAACGGCGACCGACCTGGTTCTGACGGTGACCGAGATGCTCCGCAGGTTCGGTGTGGTGGGCAAGTTCGTCGAGTTCTACGGGCCCGGCATTGCAGAGCTGCCGTTGGCGGATCGCGCGACCATCGCTAATATGGCTCCCGAGTATGGGGCGACCTGCGGAATCTTTCCAGTCGATAAGGAGACGCTGACCTATCTTCGACTGACCGGCCGCACCGAGGAGCACATCGCTTTGACGGAGGCGTACTTTCGTGAGCAGGGGCTGTTCCATACGGCGGATGCGCCCGAGGCTGAGTACACGGCGACGCTCTCGCTCGACCTGGCAACCGTGGAACCGAGTGTAGCCGGACCGAAGCGCCCGCAGGATCGCGTTCTGCTGTCAGAGACTCCGGAGAGCTTCCAGAAGCAACTGCCGTCGCTTCAGGGGCCGAACTCCGATCGAAACTCCGCCAGGCAGATGGTCCGGTGGGAGGGCGAGGGCGGCCATGCCAGCGCGACGGGCGATGTGACCAGCAGCATGGGAGCGCCCGCACCCGCCAGACCGGTTACCGTGCAGGTCATCACGACGACGCATGACGATTCGCCACCCGCGATTCAGCGGGCGATCCTCCATGAGCCGATGACCAGCGTGCAGCAGCGCTTCGGCATCGATCCAGAACCTTACCTGCGCGATGGATCGATCGTGATCGCGGCGATCACCTCGTGCACCAACACATCGAACCCTTACGTGATGATGGCGGCGGGCCTGTTGGCGAAGAAGGCGGTCCAGAGAGGTTTGCGCACGCCGCCCTGGGTGAAGAGCTCGCTGGCTCCGGGATCGCGCGTGGTAACCGACTACTACACCCGCGCCGGTCTGCTGCCGTATCTTGACCAGCTGCGATTCCAGGTGGTCGGGTATGGATGCACGACGTGCATCGGCAACTCGGGACCTCTTCCGACCGATGTGTCGAAGGCCATCGAGGATCACTCTCTGGTCGCGGTGAGTGTGCTCAGTGGAAATCGCAACTTTGAGGGCCGGATTTCGCCGGAGGTTCGCGCGAATTACCTGATGAGCCCGCCACTGGTCGTGGCCTACGCGCTCGCCGGCCATATCGAACACAACTTCGGGAAGGAGCCGATTGGCCGCGGCAACGATGGCCTGCCAGTCTATCTGCGCGATATCTGGCCGACGCAGAAGGAGGTCTCCGAGACGGTAAACGCGTCGATCGACTCCGAGATGTTCCGGCAGCAGTACGCGACCGTCTCGGACGGCGACCAGAACTGGCAGCAGCTCAAGTTCCCGTCGGGGAAGACTTACGGTTGGGAGCCCGATTCGACCTACATCCGGAAGGCGCCGTACTTCGATGGAATGCCGGTACATCCGGCGGAGGTGCAGGAGATCCATGGAGCGCGTGTGCTGGCGGTGCTTGGTGATTCCGTTACCACCGACCACATCTCGCCGGCGGGTTCGATTAAGCTGAACGGGCCCGCGGGCAAGTACCTGGTCGAGCACGGGGTGAAGCCCTCGGACTTCAACAGCTATGGCAGCCGGCGTGGGAATCATGAGGTGATGGTGCGGGGCACCTATGCGAATGTGCGGCTGCGCAACAAGCTTGCTCCGGGAACGGAGGGCGGTGTGACACGTCTGCTTCCAGACGACATCCCGATGTCGATCTACGAGGCGTCGGTCGAGTACGCAAAGCGCGGAACTCCACTGGCCATCCTTGCCGGTAAAGAGTACGGGTCAGGGTCGTCGAGAGACTGGGCGGCGAAGGGTCCGCGCCTGTTGGGGATACGGTTTGTGATCGCGGAGAGCTATGAGCGCATCCATCGATCGAACCTGGTCGGCATGGGGATCCTCCCGCTGCAGTTTCTGCCGGGGCAGACAGCCGAGTCGCTGCACCTTACCGGCGAGGAGGTCTACGCCGTGGGCCATGGAGTGTTAGGAGATGAGGCCGGACAGCTGAAGGCGATGCTTCATTCGAAGTTTGCCGGCGGGAGGACGATCGCGGTCGTGGCGGAGTCGGATCTGGGTAAAACCACTGAGTTCAACGTGACCGTGCGGATCGACACGCCACAGGAGATCCTGTACTACCAGCATGGTGGCATCTTGCAGTATGTGCTGCGGCAGTTGGCGGCGAAGGCGTAATTCGAGCGGCAGAACAAGATAGGAGTTCGCAGGCGCGGTCTCCTATGTATCTGTGAGATCCGAACGGAGTTCGATCATGTCTTGCTGGCTTCGCAGAGCTCTCCTCTCGTCACTCGTCTTTGCGGTCGGGACGCCGCTCTTCGGACAGGATCGCGTGGAGATCGATGCCACTGCTCCCCTCACTCCCTTTCCCCATTTCTGGGAGCAGATGTTCGGCTCCGGCCGGGCTCACCTCATGTTGCGCGAGAGCTATCGGGAAGATCTCCGCGCGGTCCACGCGATCACTGGTTTCCGCTACGTTCGCGCGCATGCGATTCTGCAGGACGAGAACGGCGTGTACACCGAGGACGAGCACGGAAATCCGGTCTACAACTTCGCTTATGTGGACCAGATCTATGACGGACTCTTGAAGAACGGTGTGCGTCCGGTCGTCGAGATCTCGTTCATGCCGAAGAAGCTGGCGTTCAATCCGGACGCGCTCCATCCATTCTGGTACAAGCAGAATGTCTCTCCGCCGAAGTCGCTCGAGCGCTGGGATGGCCTGATCTCCGCGCTTGCCCAGCACCTCGTGCAACGCTTTGGCATCGATGAGGTCGCGCAGTGGTACTTCGAGGTATGGAACGAGCCTAATATCGATTTCTGGGGCGGCATACCGCGCGATCAATCCTACTTCGAACTGTACGATCACACGGCGCACGACCTGAAGCGCGTGAGCCCACGTCTGCGAGTCGGCGGCCCGGCCACGGCCGCCGCCGACTGGGTCAACAGCTTTCTGGTCTACACCAGGGAACACCAGACCCCGGTCGATTTCGTCAGCAGCCATGGGTACGCCGATGACACGATCGCCAACCTTTTTCCGGATGACAAATCGGTTCCCCGCGATACCCCCGCGGACCAGCGTGTCTGCCTCGCGATCCGCAAGGTCCGCAAGCAGATGAACGCCGCCGGCCACGATCGAACGCCGCTCTTCTGGACCGAGTGGAACGTTCAGGGGCAGTCGCAATCGCGCGACACCACCTTTGTCGGGCCGGCTGTCGCCAACACCATTCGCCAGTGCGATGGTCTGGTGGACACCCTGAGCTACTGGACCTTCTCCGACGTATTCGAGGAAGGCGGACCGATCGCCCAGCCCTTCAGCGGGCAGTTCGGTCTGCGCGCGGAGGGTGGAATCAACAAGCCTTCGTTCTACGATTTCGCGCTGCTCCATCAGCTTGGCACGGAGCGGCTCGCCAATGCCGCCGAGAATGTGATCGTCACAAGAGACAGGGATAGGGGGCTGGCCATCGCCGCCTGGAACATCGTCGATCCGGCACCGGACGGGCAGCCGAGCTCCACCCTTCATGCGCCCTCGCGCTCCCTCACCCTGGCGTTCCGGAACATCCCTCCAGAAGCGCGGGTGACGATTGATCGCGTCGACGACGAGCACGGTGATGTCCTTCCGATTTACACCCGCATGGGAAAGCCGCAGTACCCCACTCCCGAACAGGTCGTGGCGATGAACAAAGAGACGGCTCTGCCCGCGCCCGAGATCACACGCCTGAACAGCGGGCAACTTAGGCTCACGCTCGAGCCGAATGCGCTGGTGCTGATCCACGTGAGCGCGAAGTAGTTGGCGCGCAGCCCTCTTCAGCTTCGTTGAGCACGATCAATGGGAGTGGCTTATTAATGGTCAGACGCCGACAAAGGTCCGTACCTTGCCCCACACCCACTGCGGCATCACGACCCGTGCCATGTGCCGGCGCAGATCCTCGTACGTCGCAAAACCCATGGCGTACCCGCAGAGCAGCCGCAGCAACTCCGGATCGGCCTTCGCTCGGCGCATCAGGGAATCAACGCGGCCGGCCTGCGTAAACAGCCGTCGTTGGATCGAGACAGAGTGGCGCAGCTCCCCACCAATCTCACGCTCCCATGCCGCTTGGTAGCGGCTCATCTGGCGCTCGTCGAAGCGGTTCGCCTTCACCGCTGCAAATGCCGTATCCGCAGCGAGATCCCCGCTCACCATAGCGAAGTAGATTCCTTCGGCGGAGAAAGCGTTCACCATCCCCGCCGCGTCTCCGGCGAGCAGAGTGCGATCGGCGTAGGTCTTCTCCATGGGGCCGCTGATGGGGATAGGAAAGGCGCGGTAGTTCTCCGGGCGGCTCTCGCCCGCTGCGAAGCCTCGGCTCTTCATCCGCTCGACAAACGCGAGATGGTGTTCCTTCGCTCGTCCGCGTACGTTTTCGACGAAGTACTCCGGACCTGAGCCGAAGCCCAGGTTGATGTGCGTCCGCTTCGGAAATATGTAACCGTATCCGTAGCTTGTTGGAAGTGTAAGGAGGAGAGTGACACGATCCCTGTACTTTGTATCGAGATCGGCATACGGCGTCTCCTCCATCATGTCCACCGCGTACTGGCCGTGCACTTCGCCGGTACGAAGTCCGCTTATCCTGGCGACCACGCTGTTTGCGCTATCCGCACCGATCACCATGCTGGCGTGGAACTCGCGACCGTCCGCGCACGACAGGCGAACGCCTTCCGTATCTGTAGCCATTGCCGTTACAGTTGCACTCAACGCAACCTCGGTGACGGCGGCGGCTCGATGGAAGAGCGCGAGGTCGAACTCGATGCGGCGCACAAGGTAGAGGATGGGCTCGCCCGCGGGATCCTCGTACTCCATCCCCGTGCCGTCCGGGCTCTCGAGGTACATCTTGCTGAGGGAGTTCACGGAGATCTCGTCGAGCACGTCGCGAAGATAGGGCAGGCGCCTGAGAGCGCGGGCCGTGATGCCGCCGCCACAGGGCTTTTCGCGAGGGAAGCCCTTTGCCTTGTCCATCAGGAGCACATGCAGGCCAGCCTCCCCCAGCTTCAACGCCGCGGTCGCACCCGCGGGCCCGGCACCCACAATGGCAACGTCATACCGATTGCTCAATCGATAGTCTCCACGAGAAACTGCTCAATCTTCCCGTCGGGCATGGTGTAGGTGGAGAGGAAGAGGGTCTTCCCGGTGGCGTACTTCACGCTGTATCCGCGAGCGGTCATTCCGCCGCGCAATGCCTTTTGGGTCTGCTTGAAATCCGTGATCGCACCCAGGGGTGAGAGGCTGCTGGCAAAGTCTCCGATCGTCTCAGAGGAAAAATAGGAGCTGCAATCGGGGGTCAATTGAGATCGATCAAGCCTGCCCTTTGCGAGATCTGAGAGCATGGTTCTCTCCTGAGATGTCGCGGCGAGATCGGCGGCGCCACTGGTTCCGTCGCCGAGCAGCAAGGGCTCAATTGCGCGCGCGATGGCGCTCGCCGCGGAGCTCGCCTCCTGATTGGTGAGGACGGCTACCGCGATCTTGTCATCGGGGTAGATCGTGTTCTGCGCGACAAAGCCGCCGACCTCGCCCGAGTGAGAGATCTCCCTGTGGCCATCGCGCATGCGCACGTCGACGGCTAAACCGTACTGGCTGCCGGTGCCATCCTTCAACTTCACTTCCGTCTCCATGGCGATGTAGCTGGCCGGCTTCAGCAGCGCCCTGTCAATAATGCTGATGTCCCAGGTCAAAAGATCGGCTACGGGCATGGCCGGAGTTGCATCGCCGAAGTACCAGCCCGGCGCCTCGAGAGTGGCCGGGCGCAGGGGCCCGAGTGCGTTACGCATATAGCCTTGCGGTGCCAGTCGATCGCGATCGGTATCGAGATTCAGCACATCTTTGAGGGCGAGTGGACGAAGAACGCGGCTTTCCAGAAACTGCCAGAAGGGCATGCCGCTGACCTTCTGCACGATGAGCGCGGTCAGAACGAAGTTGGTGTTGCTGTACTGCCACTTCGTTCCGGGTTCGAAGTCGAGCGGCTTTCCCGCCCACTCACGAATGATCTTCTCGGGATCGACAGGCTTCGTCCAGGCGGGAATGGTGTAGTCCTGCGGAGCGTAGTCGGAGTATCCACTGGTGTGCGAGAGCAGCATGCGGATCGTGACGTCGCTGGCGCGCGTGAGCTCGGGATACCAGCGAGAGACAGGGTTCTCGAGAGACATCTTGCCATCCTCGACGAGCAGGAGAACGCAGGCCGCCGTGAACTGCTTCGAGATCGATCCAACCGGGTATTGCATGGTGACGGCGGCAGCAACATCGGGCTGCAGCCGCGCCCTTCCGTACGCTGCGGTGTAGACGATCCGACCCTCGCGCACGATGCCGAGTTGCGCGCTTGGAACTCCGGTTGCCGCCAGGACCCTTTGAGCCGCGGCGTCAACGCTGCGCTTCAGCTCCGGCGGCATTTGCGAATGGGCGGCCGAGCCGCAGGCCAAAGTCACCGACGCCACCGCGGATGCGAATTCTACCCAAAGCCTTACCTGTGCGCGCATACACTTCAGTATCGCCGGTGTAGGTGCTTTCGTGCGCATCTGTGTCTGCGTCGCGCGGTCAGCTATTTCATCGGCTGCTTAAGCGATAGAAACGCCTGTGAGATCCTCACAAATTCGCCATAGGCGCCCCCATGCCTCGACATCCCGAGCCTGTCGGGCAACTCTGGCGGGACCGGCATCGCCTCCGCGCATCTCCGCGAATCCCTGCGGGCCGTAGTAGCCGCCGCCCTCTACCTCCGGAGGGGGAGCGGTCGCCGCGAACAGCGTCGGCAGAGCGCCCTCAGCATCGGAGTTCAGAAGCAGCCCAACCGCGTGTCCGAAAGCTTCGCGGACGAATCTCTCGGCTGCTCCAAAGTCGCCAACCTGAAAGAGATTGGTGTTCGCGACGCCGGGGTGCGCGGCCACACTCAGGATGCGGCTGCCTCTCGCACGCAGGCGGCGATCGAGCTCAAACGACAGCGTCAGGTCCGCGAGCTTCGACTGTTGATAGGCCCGGGTGGGGGTGTAGGCAGCACGGGATTCGAGGTCTTCGAAGTTGATTGCGCCCCGCTTGTGTGCGACGGAGGCGATCATCACGACGCGAGGTCTTTCTCCACCGGCCGAGCCAGCGCGTTCCAGCGCCGGCAGAAGAAGGCCGGTCAGGGCGAAATGTCCGAGAACGTTGGTTCCGAACTGCAGTTCGAAGCCGTCTTGGTTTCGAGGCGCTTCGCCGGCGCGAAGACACCGGCGTTGTTAATCAGCAGATCGAGGCCGATACCGCGCCCCAGCTCTCGCTCGGCGAAGGCGCGAACGCTTCGCAGTGACGCCAGATCCAATTGGCTGAACTCGATCCGGGCTCCCGGGACAGCGTCCCTGATGCGAGCGATGGCCGACTCACCCTTTGTCCGGTCGCGCGACGCCATCACGACTGTCGCGCCGTGCCGAGCCAGCTCCAGAGCAGCCGGGTAGCCGATGCCGCTATTTGCTCCGGTGACGATCGCGCGCCGGCCGGCCTGCTGAGGAATCTTCGCTGCGGTCCATCGTCCGTTCATAACAGACTTCGATGCGCGACCTCTGCGGGTCTCTCGATCCAGAGGGGTCCGGATGCCACCGAAATGATGGCTGAGGTTAGTTCGCCACGGGCCCCGGGCGAGCTACCGCGGCCTCAATGCCTGCGTTGACTTCGGCCTGGGCGAACTCCGCCGCCACCCGGATTCCGTTCAGGATCGCCTTCTCGTTCGAGGATCCGTGTCCCACGATGCACACGCCTCGCACACCCAGCAGCGGAGCTCCACCGTATTCGGTGTAGTCGAGCCGCTTCTTGAAAGACTTGAACGCGTTCTGCGAAAGCAGAGCGCCGATCTGGGAGGTGACGGTGGATCGTAAGCTCTCTTTCAGGGAGGAACTCACCAGCTTTGCCAGACCTTCGCTCGCCTTCAGAGCGACGTTTCCGACAAACCCGTCACAGACGATTACGTCCGCATGCCCATTGAACAGATCACGTCCCTCGACGTTGCCGATGAAGTGCATGGAGGAGGCTCGCAGGAGCGGAAATGTCGCCTTGGTCTGTGTGTTGCCTTTAGAATCCTCTTCGCCGATCGACAGCAGACCGACCCGTGGTGTCGCGATCCGGAGCACGTTGCGGGCGTAGAGGTCGCCCATCAGGGCAAACTGCAGCAGATGTTCCGGGTCAGAGTCGACGTTCGCACCGACGTCCAGAAGCAGCGAAGGATTGCCGTTCATGGTCGGCAGGATCGTGGCCAGCGCTGGCCGATCGATGCCGGCGAGCATACCCAGCACCATCTTCGCCGTCGCCATGGCAGCGCCTGTATTGCCCGCGGTTAGAAATCCGGCAGCGCGGCCTTCGCGCACCATCTTCAGGCCGACGCGCATGCTGGAGTCGCGCTTGGAGCGGACGGCCTGGGCCGCCTTCTCGTCCATGCCGATCCACTCAGCGGCATGAACGACCTCTATGGGGAGGTCCTCGCGCTGCAGTTCGGCATCGAGCACCGGACGAAGCCGATCCTCCGGACCTACAAGGCGGACGCGCACGTCGAACAGACGGCAGGCCGCGATGGCGCCGCGAATCTCGGATTCGGGAGCTTTATCCGAACCCATCCCGTCTACAGCGATGTCGATCGGCATCAGCAGCGTTCCTGGGCCGGAATGGGTGGTTTAACTGGCTTCTTTGACCGTCAAAACAACCCGGCCCTTGTACTCGCCACATTTGCGGCAGATATGGTGGGGCAGTTTTCGCTCGTGGCAGTTGGGGCAGTCGGAGAGCCCGGTCGGAACGAGGTAGTCATGGCTGCGGCGCTTGGCAGTCCGTTGCTTGGAGTGGCGCCGTTTCGGATTAGGCATTGTGGTATCCCTTTCAATCGGCCAGCCGCAGTTTGCGATTGGTACGCGGGCGCGATCAGACAAATTTCGTTCTGAAAATCTTGGAAACTCTATCGGACAGACTTCCCAGCCAACTCCTGGGCGAGCCCCGCCAGTGCATTCCACCGCGGGTCGGCCGGAGCCGCGTTGCAGCGACACTTTGCCTGATTCAAATCCTCTCCACAGTGCTGGCAGAGGCCTTTGCAATCCGGCTGGCAGAGCGTACGCGCGGGAAGGGAGAGCAGCACCTGTTCCCGCACCACATCCTCCAACAGAAGCCCGATCTTCTCATAATACCCGATCTCGGTCTCTTCTTCGGAGATGGCGCGCTCCCTGCCATCCCCATCGACACTTTCCGGCCGAAAGATCAGGTCAAAGTCCCCGGAAAGGCGCTCTGTCCTTGGTTCCAGACAACGAGCGCAGAGAAGTTCGAATTCGCCCTCGTACCCCGCACGCAACCGGATGTCCTCGACCGTCTCCTTATGCCCCCGGTTCTCCACAATCAGATCTGCTTGCCCCTTAACGATCAGGGGTCCGATCTGCCGGACATCGGGGGTGTAGTCCATCGCTTCAGCGGGCAGGGTCTCATTCAGCTCGAGCGGTTCATCTTGTAAATCGATCGGTTTAATCAGCATGGCACTGTTTGTATTTTCTCACGAAGGCGAGGCGCCTAGGAGGCGTGACCGCGACGCTCACCCCGGGCGCGGTCTATTTACCGGTTCGCCTGAACGACGCTGGCCGCGTGGCGCTCCTTGGCAGCATGCTGCTCCTGGTCCAGCTGCTGGAAGCGGAGATTCGCCTGCTCGGCCTTGGCGCGATCTCCGAGAGCCCGGTAAGCCTGCGAGAACAGGCGCTGGACGGAGGCTTCGTCCGGCGCGGCCTTCTCCGCAATCTCAAGATCCGCCAACGCCTCTCCGGGCTTTCCCGTGCGCAGCAGCAGACGTGCCCGTTCGGCATGGGCCTGAGGCAGAGCGGGGCAGCGCTCCAGAGCCAGGTTGATCTCGCGCATGGCGTCGTCGGTTGCGTCACCCATCTCGTCGAGGGCGTTTGAGAGCCGCCAGTGCGCCACGCAGTTGCGGGGCTGCCGCTTCAGCAGCGCCTGGCAGCTATCCCGCGCATGCGCCCAGTCCCCGGTGCTCCAGTAAATGCTGGCCAGGTGCTCCATCGCACCCACATCATCGGGCTTCGCGGCGATCGCCTGCTTGTACTCGGCGACGGCTCCCGGCGTGTTCTCCATGCTTTCCATCACTTCGCCGGCGAGCTCATGGGCAAGGGGCGAGTTCGGATCGATGGTTTGAACCTGCGAAAGGGCGTGCTGCGAGAGCTGCAGGTGAAGCTTGCCCAGGACGTACCACGCCTCCTGATCCCGGGGATCAGCCTTCAGAACGGCTTCAAGCTGCGTGACGGCCTCCCCCGGTCGATCCGCGGCGATCAGCGCATGAGCCAGGGTGACCCGGGCGAAGCGGTCGTTCGGCATCGCCTGGACACACCCGCCTGAAGGGGAGCGATCGCGCTGGCAGCCTGCCCGAGCTTCTGGTAACTCGCGCCCAGCATCACCTCGGCTCCGTGCATCCCGGGCGCGATGGCAAGACCCTGCTTCAGAACGGGGACGGCCTCCTCGTACCGTTCCAGGTTGTAGAGGAGCCGTCCGAGATTGTTGTAGGCCTGGGCGAGGCCGGGAGCGAGCTTCAGGATGCGGCGGTAGTCCGCTACGGCTACTTCGGGCGTGTTGGCGGCCTGGGCCGCGCGCGCATGCTCGTACAGCGCCTGAACCTCGGGCGAGACCGTCTCCTGAGCTCCGAGCCTGGCGGCTGCGGGAAGAGAGAGAGCGCACGAGATTAGCACCAGGAGAACGGGACGCATCGCGGCTACCAGTATAAAGGCGTGTCCCCGGGGAGATCTCCCCCCCCCCGGGACATTCAGGTCCCCACTCCATCTTCAAGGCCCGGCCCTTGACACGGGGACCGGGGCTCAACATCAGAAGGTAAGTCGGCCGCTGAGTTGACCTTGGCGCGCGCTGTTCTGCTGGCCCGAGTTGACCAGACCAAAGTTGCTGGTGTCGTCGATGTTCGTGTTCGGGTCATTGAACCGAGTGCGGTTAAGGAGATTGAAGTAGTTCATCTCCAGCATGAAGTTGACGCGTTCTCCGAGAGCGCACCTCTTCGACGCTTTCAGGTTCTCGTTGTAGTTGCCCGGACCACGGAGCTCGGCATAGTTGCGCACCGCATTGCCGAGCTTGAAGGTGCCGGTCGTGCTCACGAAGGCGTCTGTGCTGAAGATCTTGCGATTGCTTTGACCACTGGCGAAGTTTAGGTTTTTGTAGTTGGTGGAACTGCGGCTGACGTTCGGGACCTCATTGGGACGGTTGAAGCAGCCCGCGCATCCGAGCGGGTTGTCGTTCTCGGAGATGCCGAACGGGTGGCCGGTCTCGTAGGAGAGGATGAAGCCGATCTGGATTCCGCCAAGGATCTGTCCCGTAATCCCTTTGTTGTTCACGAAGGACTTACCCGGGCCGATCGGCAGATCGTAGACTCCGCTGATTTTGACGTTGTTCAGCTCGTCATTTCCACCTACGGTGTACTCCGCCTTCTGATTAAACTTGTTCTCAGGGAGCGAAGCAAACGTTGAAAAGGCGCTGTCGACGTTGGACAGGGACCTTGACAGCGTGTAGGAGGTCAGGAATGACAGGCCGTTTGAGAAGCGCTTTTCGAGGCTGAGTTGCAGGCCCTTGTAGCTGGCTGCGCCGCTCAGGTCGAAGTTGTTGTAGACGTTGGAGTACTGGGGAAAGGGCGAGAGCGCGTGGGCGACGGTCGCGTTTCCAGCGAGGTCCGTGGTGAAGTTGGCGTAGGGAGCCGAGACGCCAGCGGCAATCGCCTCGGGGCTGCCGACGCCAGCTGAAAGGGCGCTGCCGTAGCGAAGAATAGAGGGATCCGGCTGGCTGATGGGGTTCAGCTGGCCGTCGAGATGCAAGGCTCGATTGCCGATATAAGCCGCCTGGAAGAAAGTGTTCCAGGGCAGCTGCCGCTGGATGTTGACGTTCCACTGCTGCAGGTAGGGAGCCCGGCCGCTTCTTGCCGGGTCGAAGGCGCGAATCGTTGTGCCGATGCCTAGCGCGGGGCCGACCGGAGCAGCGACCGGCGTTGGAAGTGGCTGCGCATCCCACGATCCGTATCCCGGGACCACGCCGCCAGTGCTGTTGGCGTCGAACGAGCCCTGCAGCAGGTTGCCGTAGCTGGTTGCGACCTTGCTGGTGCCGTACTCGTAAGCGCCGCCGTTCAGGTAAGCGAGGTTATAGCCTGCCTGCACAACCGTCTTGTCATTGATCGCGTCGGCAAAGCCGAGGCGTGGGCCGAAGTTACGGAGATGGATATCGGCCCGGGTCACACCGCCCGAGGCGGAGTTGAAGCGGTTGGCGGCGCCAGGCAGATTACCCGCCCGAGGGTTGAGTTCGGTCTGGTTGAGGTAGACGACCTGATTGCCCTTCTCGGTGAAGGGAAGCATGATGTCCCAGCGCAGGCCGACGTTGACGGTCAGCTTGGGCGTGACCTTGATGTCATCCTGGATATACGGAGCGATCAGCAGGTTGCGCAGGCTCAGCTCATTCGCGAAGATGCGGTCCGCGCTATCCACCTGACCCAGAAGGAAGCTCGCGAAGGCGCTGCCGGTCGATCTCAGCCTGGCGGGGTCGGCGGTGTTGCGCTGGCGGAAGTTGAACTGGCCGCCGCAGGCCTGGCACTCGTTATCGTCCTGGTAGCTGCGCCGGGCCTCGCCACCGATGTTGAAGGTGTTGCGTCCTTTTGACCACAGCCAGTTGTTGACGGCGGCCATGCCAAGCTTGCGGTTGATCGACTGCGTCCATCCGGAGCTGGTGCCCCAGCTTGTGGGCGCATTCTGGCCGTTGAAGGTGATGTTGGGAAAGATGTCGCTGATAAGGCTTGGAGCAACTCCAGCAAACTTAACGCCATGCTTTACGTTGAACTGGTTGTTGATCTCGCCGATCCACGAGACCCCCGCCGTCGCGACCAGCTTTGGCGTGACCGCGTTGACGTAGTTGAGCAGAAAGACCGATCCAAGAGCCGGATTGTTCTTCGCGCTCTGCAGGATGTTGTCGGTGCCCACGATCGGAGGATTATCGAAACCGGTCGAGGTAAATGAGTTGCGCCACTCCGCATAGTGAATCGACTGCTTGGCGGTCAGGTTGTGGTCGATGGTGAAACCCCAGTTGTGGTCCACATTGGGGAAGGCATTGGGCGCGAAGTTCTTATTGGATTGCAGGCCCGGCCGGTCGGGGTCCGGAATGAATGGAAGAATGCTGCGGGAGATGGCGCTGATGCGCGCAGGATTGATCACGTTCAGCCTGCCCTGGTATTGGAACTGCTGACCGGTGACTGGATCGTAGATCGGAACCAGCTTGCCCTTGTCGTCCACAAAGTCGGAAAAGTCGCCGGTCTTCTCGATCGCCGAGGGTACGGTGCCGATGCGATTGTCGGTGTTGTTCTGCTTCCAAAGTCGAGCGCGAACAGGAAAAAGGTGCGGTCCTTGCCGTTATCGAGATGGGGAATCGCGACCGGTCCGCCGACGGTGAAGCCGTAGTTGTTTTCGCGGTCGATGGGCGTCGTCCTGTTGAAGTAGCCGCGGGCGTCGAAGTAGGCGTCGAAGTACTCGTTGCGATTAATGAAGAACGCGTCGCCGTGATAGCTGTTGGTGCCCGAGGCCGTCTGGTAGGTGACTGCGCCCTGGGCAAGGCCGTACTGCGCGGAGAAGGTGGAGCGTTCCAGGCGGAATTGGTTGACGAGCTCGAAGGGCGGGTTGAAGTTGTTGGAAAAACCGGCGGTCTCGGACTGTGGCGCGGGTATGCCGTTGTAGAGGATCTCCTGCTCGAAGTCGACGCCGCCGTTGATCTGGTGGGAGAAGGTGTCGCCCTGCACACCCGGAGCGAGGAACTGCAGCGTGTCGATGGATCGTCCACGGCCTCCGCCAATGGCGACCGGAAGCGCGTTCACGACCGCGGGCTCGATGGTGGTGCCGAGCTCCGGCTGGGTGGTGTTGAGGGAGATAAGTGGAGCAGAGACCTCGACCGTGGTCTCACTTCCGCCGGCGTTGAGCGCGAAATCGATCGTGGCCTGGGTGGTGACCTCGACGTTCACATCATCTTTGACGGCCTTGCTGAAACCGGGCGCGGCCAACCGTGACCTTGTAGCGTCCGGGCTGGAGCCCGGTGACCGTATACTGGCCGGCCGATCCGCTGACGACGTTGAAGGTTTGCTGGGTCGCGACGTTGACGATGGTCACGTTCGCGCCGGGAACGATGGCGCTGGACGGGTCGGTCACCGTTCCGGTGATGCCGCTTGAGGCCTGCGCGAAGGAGACGGAGGTGCCGGCGCAGAGCACAAAGGCACCCGCCAAAGTGAGCCCTGCCGGGCGAGCTACGGTAGAAAGAGCGAGAATCGCTCTTCTGAGAAGGGGGGATGTGTTCATAAAGCCTCCGGAGGTGCGGCAAGGGAGAGTGCTAGGGGGAGTTGCAATACTTTTCTTCGTTTATGGCTCACAGGCCTGTCAACCCAGTCTGGCTTATGGTATTGGTCAAGTTTGCGGTTCGCCGTCAGACTTTACCAGTACCTGGCTTATCCCTTGTAACTGCCAGATTTTACCGAGGTTTTGGACGAGCAAAATCAGGGCCGCGCCTCCCCGTTTGGAGTCTCCGTATTAGAGTGCGAGCCGGCGAGGCGCGCGACCTCCGCGAACTCCGCCGCGGCTTCACTCGATTTGCCAAGCCGGCGATAGATGCGGCCGAGCATGAAATGTGGCTGCTCGGCTGCCGGAGCGAGCTCAGCCGCGCGCCGCAGGGGGGCAACCGCCTCCGCGTATCGCCCAAGAGCTTCAAACGCCAGCCCAAGCTCCTGATGGGCGAGTGCGTTCGATGGACCGGCCTCCACTGCCTTACGCAGCGGCTCCAGCGCCTCCGGTGCGTTTCGCTGTGCCAGAAGCAGTATCCCCAGATCAAGGAAGGGTTGCGGGTCCTGTACGCCTTTCTGCCGCTGCCAATCGATGGCGGTCTTGTAGGCGAAGATCGCGTCGTTCGGCCGTTGCAGCTTCTCATAGGCCAGCCCCAGGTTGTACTCGGCCCGGCTGTCATGGGGACGGAGGCGGAGGCAGTGTTGAAAGGAGGCCATCGCGTCCGACGGGTGGTCCTCGTTGTACTGTGTTCGTCCGAGCAGATACCAGGCCATGGCATCTTCGGGAGCGTTTGCAGTCGCTCGCAGCAGCCAGCGCTCAGCATCCGCATAGTCCTTGAACAAGATGTAGTCGGACGCGATAACGGTCAGGTCACCCGCGTTTGGCTCCCGCAGGCGTGCAGCGGCGGTGTACTCCGCCAGCGAATCCGCCGCCCTGTGCTCGCGAAAGAGCACGTAGGCCAGAAGGTATCGGGCCTCCGCCGCCGATGGTTGTGCTTGAAGCAGACCGCGAAGCGACCGCTCCGCGGCAAGGATCTGTCCGTCCTCAACCAGGCGTCTGGCCCCGGCTAGATCGGTGGGCTCTTTTGGCCCAGGGGCCTGGCTGCCAAGCAGAGGTGTAAAGACCGCGGACCCCAGCGCGCAGAACACCCACGCAAGCCCCGCCCAGGCGATCTTGCGCTGCCGCGTGCCGGAGTGAGGGGGCTCGGTGGGGCGTGATCCATGCATCGACGGCTAGTGTAGCTCCCGAGCAGGCCGCAACTCGCTGCTTTGGAAATTGGGGAAAGACGCCACCGGGCCCTCCAACACCATAACCGCTGCCTTCGCCAAATCAGAAGGCAGACAGCGCAGCGACACCAGGGGGCCGAGGGGCTCTAATCTGGCGCTCGTTTGTGTCTCAAATCTAATGGGACGACCAGTTAGCGCCAGCCGCGGCCGCATTTGCTACAAACGGGTGGATGCACACCGTTGCTCCACTCGGAACAGAAAGGGAGGGAGCTTCATCAACGGTCTCACCGGCCACGGGCACCAGGTTCACCGGTGCGGTATTCCCATTTGTTACACAGAGTTTGCCGGCGCTGTTGAACGAAGCCGAGTTGGCATCCAGCAGAGATATCTTGTACGGGGAGCGACCGTTCGCCTGGATAGCTCTGTCGGACGGGAGTTGGCTGTAGCTCGCGGAAACAGTTGTGAGCTCCGTTCCGTAGACACCTTTGAATCCCGCTCTTTCATTGCTCACGTACAGCGGTCGTCCCGCCGCGCTGTTCAAATGAATTCCATCGGCAAAGGCCGAGCCCGCACGGGCATTGGCCGCGCCAAGACTCGGCCATGCGGCTAAATTGTCCACCCAATCGAATCCCTCTGCGTTTGCGAGCAGCTTGGCGTTGTACTCCCGGGCCAACTGATCGCCCGGCTCACCGTTGTAAACAGTGAGGCACGCGCTCATCATCGTGCTGACGACAACTCTGTAGCCCAGAGCGTGCGCCTTATTTGTCCATTCCAGCACGTCTTGAAAGGCGGCCTCTGGGGGTTCCAGAAAACGGGTCACTCCGTTCACCACACCTCCGTGGTAGGCGATATTTCTTGGAGCTTGCGGATGAAATACCCTTCCGGCGCGATCCTGAAAACCCGCACTCATGTCCCTTGGAGGCTGTCCCGACTGGCTGAAGTCGCTGATCGTGCAAGGAAAGTCGAGATTCAGCAGACTGGAAGTCCTCACATTGCCGGCTTGAAATCCTTCGTCGATACTTGTCCCATCGATGGAGCAGGACGAATCGGTTGCGCTCGCCGGTGCCACCCCGAACGCCACGCCTAGGGACCGTAACCGCGCGACCTCAGACGAGGTTCGGGACGCTGCCCTGCTCACCGTATCGACCTTTGACGTTCCCCACACGCTGTAGATCGTCACTGGTGCGCCAAACTGCAAGCCGTCACCGCCTATGATCCACATCGGCGCGGTAAGCTGATGGCCACCGACGGTGTCGGCGCTGCTTCCCCGCGAAAGATAGTGAACTTCAGCACCATCGACGATGATGTGGTCGAGGCTTCCACCAGCTACTCCCTCAACGCAGTGAATTCCAGAAAAACCATCGGACGACAGCGTTACGGCTGCTCCATTCGAATGGCCGATCTGAGGGAAATATGCAGACGCGCCGTGGAAGATACCCTCGCTTGGACCATAACTTGTCCCAAGGTTCGCTCCGTTTTGGCCTTCCCCGGTCCCAAATACGGCGGAACCATAAAAATACGCCCCGTTATTCGGCATTCTGCCTGCAGGGAAGTAGGCACAGATCCCAAACGACGCCCGGCCCGACGCGTTCGGAAGGGTGACCGTCTGTTGGTTTGGATTTAGCCCTGCCAGTCCCGGCCATGCTGCAGCGATTCCCGCTCCAGAGATCGTGCCATCGTGTCCGTTCCCAGTCACGTCATTCACAATCGATCCCACACCATCTGTGAACGGAAGCCAATAGTCGAGACCGTACATGGCGGGCCATTCGCTGGTCAAACCTTGTGCCGGGCTTCCGATAGGTGCGATCGGCAGCGCCCAGTTCGCCGGGGGGGGACGCCAGTTCAGGCTGAAAAGGTGCGAGGGGGCCAAGGAGATCGAAGATCTGGGCGACGTTCTGTGTGGGGTAGTGGATCAAATTCAGTGCAGCACCGATGGTGTCGGTCGGGGCTCTCCCACCAAGCGGGGTCGTGAGCTGAAACAGGCGGCCGCAAGCGCTTCCATCACCCGCTGACCCACCAGCAGAATTTACACATTCGGCAAGAATGTCCCCAAGCGTTTGAACGGCGGAACTGGAGGCTTCATATCCCGGGGGGAGCGCTGGTCCAGGTACAGCTCCTGAACTCACGTTGACGAACTTATCCACGTCAGCAAAAGCGGCCTGCAGAGCAGGGAGGTCCGATCCATCGGAAGCTATCTCAGCATACGAAGTCGCGAACTTTGCGAGGGCCGCGATGGAACCCACTGTCGTCAGCTCATTGACGTTGACAAAGTTGGAGTCGGAGAGACTTCCGCAAGTTCCAAGTGCGGCCATCAGGCTAAGGTTTGGGTTGCTGCTGCCCGGCGAGAGCCCAGGATTTCCTCCGGTGGCGACTAGGTAGACCTCCGTCAAAAGAGATGGGCAGAGGTAATCGTCCGCAATCGTGAATTGCCCCAAAGGGAGAGAGTTGAATTTGTTTCCCGCATTAGCGTTTGCATTCTTTGAATCGCCGCTGCCATCGCTGGTTGTCGCTAAGTGGGATAGGAGAGGTGCAGCAGCTGATCCATCGCCACCCGTTCCCGCTGCATAGAGTTGTACGGTTGCACCCGAGACTGGCTGCTGACCACCCATCGCCCGGCCCGACACCTTCGCCGCTCCAAGCAGATCTCGTGGTTGCGAATAGGTTGAGCAACCCGTTAAGGCAAAGCCGATAAAGGGGAGCAGAGGTGTGAATCGGAGTAGGTTTTTGCGCGACATCGTTCTGCTGGCAGCATAGCCGAGAAGTGTTCTAAGTCGTTCACCTATTCAAGGCGTCTGTCCGATTGGCTCTATCTTCAGATCCGTGATCGTTAGATCGCCTCCTTCGGAAAAGACGGAAAGCGAGCTCAGGCTCGGTTCAGGCAGGCGGTGGATCAGCGTTCGGCTGCCGTTGATATCGAGATCCGCAATCGTTCCCTGGACAACGAGTTTAATCTTCACCGGCTTCGCGAGTTCCTCCACTCCATCCAGAGAGGGCGGAGCCGCCGCGCCAGACGTCGGCATGCTCTTCCACGCGACTCGGCGATCCGATGGATTGATCTCGAGCGTAGACCCCCCTGTCCCGGATCCCGAGGCTCCAAAGCTGAAGCCGTACCGCGCAGCCCCCTGCCCCGGTATCAGGGTCGCGCTCAGCATGAAGTTTGCCGGACGGCCAATGCTCGCTGACGCGGAGGAGCCCTGTTGCGGCCTGAGGACAATCCTCTCCGCGGTGATCTCCACGTTGCCCTCTGCGGCCTTGACGGCAGGTTTAGTCTGGGAACTTCCGTGGGGCGTCATCTCCCGTGGAAAGCTGGTGCGCAGCGTGCCGTCGGTCGATTGCAATATCTCCCGAAAGACGAGGTGGCCGCCGAAGCCGCCCTCTGGAACGAATGCGACACCGATCCGCCGGTCTCCGGTAAAGGCTGCCGTCTTCATCACACGGGCTTCCTTGCCGTCGAACACATCGATGCTCGGCGTGGTCCATGGACCGGAGCGGCTGCGAGACATGCGGTAGTGCGCCTGGCCATCCTCGGAGAAGAGGAGGTAGTACCAGCCGTGCCAGAAAAACAGGTCCGAGCACTCCGGATCGGCAGCGTAGCCGGTGATCAGGAAGGGCGCCGGTTCCACCTTCCACGCCTTCAAGTCGGCCGACGTGAGATGCTCGAGCGCACCGGCTGCATCGGGGCTGGCCGGTGCTGCAAGCGATGCCGTCACAATCATGTGGAAGTCGTTGCCCTCTCCGAAGACGAAGGGATCGCGATTCGGTCCGCGACGATAAGGTGGCCGTGGCTCATCGAAGGGCGACGGCAGCAGTTTATGAAACGCAATTCCGTCATCGCTGACCGCCATGCCCAGGTGCTCGCTCCGGTCGGGCATGCGAGTGGCATAAAACGCGTAGAACTTCTTATCCTGGAAGAAGACGGATCCCGTGCAGATCGAGGCCTCCCCCTCATGCTCGATCGTGAGGGCGGCCGGGTAGGTCTTCCAGTGAATCAGATCCCTGGTGGAGGTGTGGCCCCATTGGTGCGCGCCCAGACCCCATTTGCTTTGGTGATGGCGCCTGTCCAAAAGAAAGAAGAGGTGCAGCACGCCATCGTGGAAGAACGGCATGGCATCGCCCGCGCTGGTGTTGTATCCATGCGGACGCCAGTACTGCATGGGAGCGGATACCGGACCGAAGAATTCTTGGTCACGCTTCGCAATGGCGCGTCCTCCTCCGTTCTTCTGCTGGATCGTGCTGTCTGGAAGAGTGCCTAACCAGATCTGCACGTCGGCGATCGAGGAGGTCGCCTCCGCGGAACTTGTGCCTTTCGCCGCAACACCGCCTATGGGCCACTCCTGATCGGAGAGCACGCCATCGACGAAGAGGTCCAGGCGATATCCCAGATCGCGAAGCACCAGATCGTGCCGAGCGGATCCGTCGAGCAGCTTGACCGGTAGCCCTACCGTGAGGGGCTCGGGGCGGAAGTCGGTGATCACACGGAACTGGATCAGACTTTCGTAATTGGAGGTCCCCTTTGGAGTCACGACCAGCTGTATCGCCGGTTGCCCTCCCGTGTCCAGGACCTCGAATAACGTTCCCGGATGCTGCAGCGCTCCCGGCCGCAGGTGGATCTCGATCGAGAAGTCCCGGCCATTGCTGCCAAGCAGCCCAGCAGCGACAGGGAAGCGCTGCATGCCGCCCTTCTCCGGCACCGCCATCCGCCAAACGGGACGGACAGATGCATTGGTTGAGTCGGCGAAGACTGAAGGGGGAAAAAGCAGAAGCGCAAGCAGAATGCGGCATTTCATCCTCTGCATGGTACCCGTTTGCCTCTGCGCCAGCTCCGCTCAGTTCAGGGGCGCGATCTCATCGCCGGCGCGGTCCGCACCTCCCGGCGAGCACAGCGGCATAAATCTTTCACGGGATTGGATCGAGGCTCTCCCGGGGGGATGAAGTGTTCGAGAGGTTCGCATCTATTTTGCAGAGACCGAGAGGAGGGCATCAACGAATGAGGGGCGATAGAGGGAATCGGAGCGTGTGGCGTGGTGTGCTGGCAGGCAGTGTCGGAGGGCTGCTGGGATCGTTGGTCATGAAGGCGTGGATCGTCGGCATGCGAAGGGCGCAGACCGGTGCCGGCAGGACGGAGCTGGATCAGAGCGGCCCGGCCCACCAGGTTGCGGAGATGGCGCAAAAGGCAACTGCCACGTTTTTGAGTCAGAGGGGGCGAGCGGCTTGCGGAGAGATGGTCCACTATGCCTTTGGCGCACTTGTGGGCGGGTTCTACGGAGGTCTTGGAGAGTCCTGGACGTGGGTGCGCTGGGGTAGCGGAACCCTGTTCGGAACAGGTGTCTTTCTAGCGGCGGACGAGTTTTCCTTGCCGTTGCTGAACCTGGGTAACAAGCCGGGCGACGAGACGCTCCAGGCCCAGGTGCAGCATTGGCTGGCCCACGTTGCCTTTGGGGTCTCCACGGAGCTGGCCCGGCGCGCCTTGGGAAGCATGCTGGAGAACCATTCAGATGATCGGAGCCGCGGCGCCGCAGCAGAAACAGTTCTGGATACGCGGAGCGACGGAGCGCAACGGTAAATCAGCTGCTGTAATCTAGAAGCATCGACGGAACGGGGATCCAGGACCTAGGATCCAGGAGCCCGGATCCAATATCCAGGAGCTAGGATCCAGAAAGCCCGGAGCGAGGGTCATAGGTCATGCGCCGGATCGCGTATCGGCAGCGGGAGACAAAATGCTATTAGAACGCAGAGATCTGGTGAGATTGCTGGCTAGCGCCGGAAGCGGCTTGGCCCTGAACTCCAAACTGGCTTACGGGCTTGGGCAACGATACCTGGGCAAGCAGGCCTCGGCCGGGAAGAGTCAGTCAACCTCAGGGAGCATGCCGCCTGCCGCATCTTCGGCCCAAATGGCCCAGATGGCCCAGGTCGTGAAGAACAAGGCTCCTCTCGCACCAAACGCCTTCTACACGCTTCCACTCGGCTCGGTAAAGCCAACGGGTTGGCTGCGGAGTCAAATGCAGATTCAGGCGGCGGGCCTGGGCGGGAATCTCGACGAGACCTGGAAAGATGTCGGAAGCACCAGCGGTTGGCTCGGCGGCTCTGGAGAATCGTGGGAGCGCGGCCCTTACTTCGTGGACGGTCTGTTGCCGCTCGCCTATCTGCTCGACGACGATCGCCTGAAGGCAAAAGCACAGAAGTTTGTCGAGTGGACCCTGACCCATCAGGCCGCGAACGGGATGATCGGCCCCGCCAGCAATGACGACTGGTGGCCGCGCATGGTGATGCTGAAAGTCCTTGCGCAATATGGGGAGGTCACCGGAGACCCGCGAGTGATTCCGGTCCTGTCCCGCTACTTCGAGCACCAGCTTCAGGCGCTTCCAGGCCGGCCGTTGCGCGATTGGGGCAAGTTTCGATGGCAGGATAATGCGCTGGTTGTGATCTGGCTCTACAACCGGACCGGGGATCCGAAGCTGCTGGACCTTGCGCGGCTGCTGCATAGCCAGGGCTTTGACTGGCAGGCTAACTTCGCCGACTTCAAATACACCCAGGTGGTGACGCCGGAAGCGATCAAGCTGAACGAGGGCAGGGGTCTCGGCGACATCGCGCTCGCCACCCATGGCGTCAACAACGGGCAGGCGATCAAGGCCGCGCCGGTCTGGTCAATCGTCTCCGGAAAGCCATCCGACCGCGCAGGCATCGGACAGATGCTCGCGGCGCTCGACAAATATCATGGCCTTCCGAACGGAATGTTCTCCTGCGACGAGCATTTTGCTGGACGCAATCCATCGCAGGGATCGGAGCTCTGCACGGTAGTCGAGACCATGTTTTCGCTCGAGCAGTCCCTTGCCATCACCGGCGACGCAAACCTTGGAGATCGGCTGGAGGTCATCGCTTTCAACGCCCTGCCCGGCACCTTTACCGACGATATGTGGGCGCACCAATATAATCAGGAGCCGAATCAGGTCGAGGTCAGCCTCCATCGCAAGCCATGGACGACCGACGGGCCAGAGTCCAATCTCTTCGGTCTGGAGCCCAACTTCGGCTGCTGCACGGCCAACTTTCATCAGGGCTGGCCGAAGTTCGCCGCCAGCCTGTGGATGGGATCTCACGACGACGGTCTGGTCGCCGCCGCCTACTCCCCGTGCGAAGTTCACACGACCATCGGCACAACCGCCGTCCGCCTGGTCGAGGAGACGGAATACCCGTTTCGGGGAGACGTTCGCATCAAGGTCGATCCAGCAGCGCCCCTGCGCTTTCCCTTGCGGCTCCGCATTCCGGCGTGGGCAGACGGAGCGACGATCCACATCAACGGGCAGCCGCAGCAGATCTCCAACACCGCCGGGTTTGCGAAGATCGACCGCACCTGGAAGTCCGGGGACGTGGTCGATCTGCGATTCCCGATGCTTCCGCGGGTCTCCACCGGCTATAACGAATCCGTCTCGATCGACCGGGGCCCGCTGGTCTTCTCCTATCCGATCGGTGAGGATTGGGTGAAGCTGGCGACGCGCGGCATGACGGCGGACTGGCAGGTGTTCCCCTCGTCCTCATGGAATTTTGCACTAGACCTCAGGCAGAGCGATGCGCGCGGTCTGACTGTGCAAGAGCTTCCCGTGAGCGCATCCCCGTTTTCGCTCAGCAACCCACCCATCAAGCTGCAGGCCGCCGCTCGCAAAGTTCCAGCGTGGCGAGCGGTGGACGGCGTCGCGGATCCGGTGCCGCGGAGCCCTGTTTCGAGCGAGGAACCGGAGGAGCGAATCACGCTCGTACCCTATGGGGCCGCCAAGCTGCGCATCACAGCCTTCCCCGTGTTGAAGGCGTAGAACCTTTGCCTCATGCGCTGGTCACGGAAAGTAGCAGGCAACGAACATCCATGAAAGCAGCACGGTTCAGCCGAGCCTTATCTCTATCTCCCGGACTGCTCGTGTCTGCGGTCGCCCACGCCTGTACCGTCTGCGGCTCCGAAACGGGGCGCCAGGTCCGAGCCGGCATCTTCGACGGCCACTTCCTGCACCACCTGTGGGCAGTCGCTCTGCCCTTTCCCATCCTTGCCATCGCAGTCGCTCTCATTCACTTCGGTATGCCAGACCTTCGGAAAGACGAGGCTCTTCCCTGAGTCATCGGAAGGAGAGACGATGATCCCAAAAGCAGCGACGCGCCCCCTGGTCACAGCGGGAACGATCCTTGGCATCGGGATGGGAGGGTTTGTCGATGGAATTCTCTTCCACCAGATCCTCCAGCTCCACAGCATGGTCTCGAACTGGATTCCGAGAGATAGTCTCGTCCACGAGCAGATCAACATGTTCTGGGACGGTCTGTTTCACGCGTTCACCTGGATCGCCGTGTCGATCGGCATCCTTCTGTTGTGGAAGGCCGTTACCCGGCCGGGGGTGATCCTGTCGGGCAGGGCGCTCTGCGGGGCGATGCTGCTCGGATGGGGCCTGTTCAACCTCGTCGACCACGAGATCCTGCAGGTGCATCACGTCTATCAAAACGGGAGCCACCTCCTCTGGGACATGGTCTTCCTGGCCTCAGGAGTGATCTTTATCCTTGTGGGAGCTCTGATCGTCCGTCGCGGATTCGCCTCGGAATCTCGGGCTGGAAACCTCTGAACGGGAACGGTCTCGACGACCGGCCGCGATGCGATCGCCGTAGCCGCCGCGGTTCAGGCACCGTCGTCCATAGCCTTCTGAGTCGCAGAAAAACCCAGCCGGAACGTCAATGCGTCTTCCGTTCGGGATCGCTCCCCTCCGCCCGCATACAGTAAAGCTGTACTGCGCGGCGCCCATTGCTCGCGAGAAGAGATCCCCTATGAACCCGCCAAATCGCCGCTCCTTCATCACCCTCCTTGGAAACACGCTCGTAGCAACCACGCTCTTCGGCGCCACCCTCCTCGTTCACGGCCAGGGCAAAAGCGAGGAACGCGGCCACGGCAACGACGACCACAACGACCACGGCGACCCCGGCGGCGACGACGACCAAAAAGACCACGGCAACCACAACGACCACGGGCACGGCCATGAGAACAACGGCCGCGGCAACGAGCATGGCCGCGACATACCCCCGCCTTACTTCCGCAGTCAGGACTACAGCTACCTGTCCCGCTACTACAACGGCCCCCGCAACCTTCCGCCCGGCCTCCGCAAAAAATACGTCCGCACCGGCACCCTTCCACCCGGCTGGCAGAGCCGCTTCCAGCCCATGCCCGCCATCGTCATCCAGCAGCTTCCGCCCATCCCGCCCACCTACCAGCGCGGCTATCTCGATGGGTACGCCGTCGTGGTCGATCCCCGCACCCGCATCATCGTGGACGCTGTAGACATCCTCAACGCGGTCACCCGCCGCTGATCCGGGCGCTGGCGCCTACCGCATCTTCACCTCGAAGTGGTCCTTCTCCTGCCACACCGGCTTCGCCGCCGCCGGATCCGCCAGCCGGAACATCGTCGCTTTCATCTCGTTCTTCCCCAGCTCGAACCGGATGTAGTGAAAATTCGGAAAGTCCTTGTCCTGGTAGAGATCCTGCGCCGTCCGATCCACCTCATACGGCCGGGCCCCGCCACCGCCCGATACCAGGTACGTCACCCCGCCCTCCACCGCCCGCTCATAGTTGTGGATGTGCCCGGCCGTCACCACCATCTGCGCATGCATCCTCGGCTGCACCGCCGTCAGGTAGTCCCTGAGCGCAATCTCGTTCGGCCGCGGATTATGGTCCACCTCGATCCTCGTCTGCACATCCGCAACCGGCGGATGATGGAGACCGATCATCACGAAATCCACCGCCTTCGGCAGCGCCTTCAGCTGCGCGTCCAGCCACATCCTCTGCGCACTTCCATCGGTCAGGTCCGACGTCGAATCCATCTCAATCATCAAAATCCGTGACCCCAGCGCCACCGAGTACCACCGCCGGCCCCGCAGCTCCGGAAACGCCTTCCACCAGTTCTCCACCCCCGCCGCCTCGCCTCCGGCCAGCTCATGGTTCCCCATTGCCGGATACACCCGCAGCCCCGCATCCCTCCACGTCGCGCTCTCCACCCGGTAGACGTCGTAGTCCGCCCCGTCGCTGCCACGGTACGGAACATCGCCCGTCAACTGCACCGCCGACGGCCTCTCTTCCGCAATCCGCGCCACCAGCTCCTGGCGCGCCGCCGGATTCGCCACCGTCCCGTTCGACGGATCATGAAATCGCATATCCCCATACGCGATCACCGTCACACGTCTTCCCAACGCCGCATCCGTCACCGAGAACGTAGGCGCCCCCGGCCCCTGCCCCAGCACCCCCACCGCCTGCAACCCCACGGCCGCCGCCAACACCACATACCGCATCGAGATCATGCTCGCAGTATAAAAGTCGGGGAAGACACATCGGTCAACAACAGGGTCAGAAGCCGTCCAACTCACGCGGAAGCCGCTCACACATACCTTTAATCAGCTCCAGCCTCGCTACCGCTCCGCCATCTCCACCGCCTGCGCCACCGTCGTATCCGCCGCAATCTCCTTGAAATCTCCATGCTCCGAGTGCTGCTTGCGGCTGATTGCCTTGAAGAAAATCGCCCTCCCGTTGATGTCCGTGTCGATCAGCGTCGTCTTCCACTCACCCGCCGCGGTCGGTTCCCGCTCCGTCGTGAACCGGCTTCCCGCATGGATCGTCGCCAGGATCCCGAAGCCGATACTCACGTCCTCCGGGAGAGCTCCCTCCAGCCGGTGCAGCCGCACCGACTTCGGCTCCACCAGCATCGACCCGCTCATCGCATGCAGCACCCGCTCCTCCAGGCTCTGCGGCTGATACTCGGGATTGGGCCGGAAGTCGATCCGCTCGTACCCGCCCTCCATCCGCGCATTCTCGAACAGAAACGCCTTCGGCAGCAGCTCCAGCATCTTCCGCGCCTTCTCCTCGTCGCTCTTCAGCGCCTGCTGCTTCCTCCCGAAACCCTCCGGATCCGCCACAATCCCCGCCAGCCGCCCGCGCTCCTGCGAGATCCGGTCCCCACTCAGCGGAGCTCCATCCTCGGCCACCACCATCCGCACCTTGCCCTGCCGCGTCTCCACCACCTTCTCCGTCCACTCGTGCCCGCCCGTACGCTCAGACCGCTCCTTCGACAAATATTGATACATCCCCTTGTGCCCCGACGCGTCCCGCTCATGCACCAGCAGCGTCTCCACCATCTCCTTCGGGGAGACCACCTGCGCCACCGAAACCCCTGAAATCAACACCGAAATCAACACCGTCAGGCACATCCACCACGCGATCGATCGCGCTTCTCCATCCATCCCCATCCGTGACCCCGATCTCCCGCTAAACTCCGCAAAGCATACACGCGCCGCGCTTAAGCTCGCCTGAACTTCGCTTCCCGACGCTACACTGCAGGCTACCCCATGCCGCCCCCATCTCCCCAACCGGCCTCGCCCAGACCTGGCTCTCCCGAATCCGGCGCGTCCGAACAGCCCAACCCAGTCCTCACCGAGCCCGAGCTCGTCAGCCCGGACGTCGCCTTCCCCCCGCGGAAGTCCGGCGGCGGCGCGCCCCGCCGCGCCGCCGCCACCTTCATCTTCCTCACCGTCACCCTGGACATGCTCGCCCTTGGCATGATCGCCCCCGTCCTCCCCCGACTCATCACCGGCTTCCTCGGCGGCAATCAGGTCTCCGCCTCCCAGATGATCGGCGTCTTCGGCACCCTCTTCGCCGCCATGCAGTTCTTCTTCTCCCCCGTCCTCGGATCGCTCTCCGACCGCTTCGGCCGCCGCCCCGTCGTTCTCCTCTCGAACTTTGGCCTCGGCGCGGACTACATCGTCATGGCCCTCGCCCCCACCCTCCCCTGGCTCTTCGTTGGTCGCATCGTCTCCGGACTCACCGCCTCCTCCATCCCCGCCGCCTTCGCCTACCTCGCCGACGTCACCCCCCGCGAGCGACGCGCCGCCGCCTTCGGTGTTCTCAACGCCGCCTTCGGCATCGGCTTCGTCCTCGGCCCCGCGCTCGGCGGCATCCTCGGCAACATCAACCCGCGCCTGCCCTTCTGGGTCGCCGCCGGGCTCTCCCTGCTCAACGGCTGCTACGGCCTCTTCGTTCTACCAGAGTCGCTCCCCCAATCGCTCCGCAGCCCCTTCTCCTGGCGCCGCGCCAACCCCGTCGGTTCGCTCGCCCTCTTCCGCGGCGCCGCGGGCCTCCTCCCCATCGCTGGCCTCCTCCTCCTCGGATACATCGCCCAGCAGTCGCTCGCCAACGTCTTCGTCATCTACGCCGACTTCCGTTACGGCTGGACCGACCGCACCGTCGGTCTCTCGCTCGCCCTTATCGGCATCTTCACCGCGCTCTACGGCCTCTTCCTCGTCAAGCCCGCGGTCAAGCACCTCGGCGAACGCCGGACCATGATCATCGGCTTCCTCGGCGGCAGCCTCGGCTACCTCTTCTTCGGCCTCTCCAGGACCGGCCTGCTCTTCTGGATCGGCATCCCCCTCCTCAACCTCATGAGCCTCACCTGGCCCTCCGCCCAATCCATCATGTCCCGCTCCAACGGCCCCTCCGAGCAGGGGCAGCTCCAGGGAGCCATCAACTCCCTCCGCGGCATCTCCGGCCTCCTCGGCCCCGGTCTCTTCACCTGGATCTTTTCGAAATCCATAGGCCTCCACCCGCTCATTCACACCCCCGGCGCCCCCTTCTACACCGCCGCCGCCATGCTCCTCCTCGCCCTCCTCCTCACCTCCTCCTCCACCCCAGCCAACTCACTAGCACAGCCCGGAAACGCCCTTTAACCGGGTCCTCCCAAAGCCTCTTTTCTGTTCTCACCTCCCCGGAGCTTTGCCCTCCCGAAAACGAAAGGCCCGCACAAAGTTCTGTTGTCATCCTGACCCTCGAGCAAAGCGAAGGGGAACGGACCCGCACAGATTTTTTGTTTGTCATCCTGAGCGCAGTGAACGGACCCGCTTCCCTACCCAAAGCCCCACACCCACCCCAACCCCTTCTTTTGCCACCCCGAAAGCGAAAGGCCCGCACAGATTTTTTGTTTGTCATCCTGAGCGCAGCGAAGGACCCGCTTCTCTACCGGTCCGCCCAACTCACCACAAACGCGCTCGTTATCCTGAGCGCCATCCGCCCTCACCCCCGCCCCACGCAAATCTTCGCGCCCCGAACCCACCCCATACTCCGCAGCCCCCAACACCGCAACCCCAAAAAACAGTGCAGCCGCCTGGCCCACACGCAGGTCCAACGCATCCGCAAACAAATTTATGCATCAAAACTGATGAATAAAGTTTTCAACAATGATATGTTGGATCTGGCACAAAAAAACCGCAGAGGTCCCGGAGACGTGCTAGCCGCTACTCACCATAGCTACGACCCAAACGACGAACCCAAGTGAGTCACAGGAGCACAAACTACATCCCATGTCGACCGCCCTCATCACCCCTTACCTCGCACCCCACATCGCCGGATACGCCCCCGACGCCTCCCAGGACCTCTCCAACCCAGACGTCCGCCGGCGCCTCTCCCCCGCCGCCATCGAAGGCTTTCTCCGCCTCATGGATCTCTGGAAGATCAAAGACGCCGACGCCCGTCAGCTCCTGGGCGGCCTCTCCACGGGCTCCTTCCACGCCTTCAAAAAACAGGAAAAAAGCCGCACCCTCGCCCACGACACCCTCACCCGCGTCTCCCTCCTCCTCGGCATCTTCAAAGCCCTCAACATCCTCTACTCCGAGCCCCTCGCCGACGCCTGGATCTCGCTCCCCAACCGCAACCCCGTCTTCCGCGGCTCCGCCCCCCTCGCCTACCTCCTCCAGCAGGGCCTCCCCGGAATGCTCGAGGTCCGCCGCCTCCTGGACAGCCGGCGCGGAGGCCAATAACCGAGCCATGCCCTCCCCCGAAAACAATCCCCATTCTCCCCAGCCTGCATCCGTCTCCAGCGCCCCGGCCCCTAAAGATCGCGCTCCCAGGATCCCCACCACCGAGCTCCGCGTCAAGGATACCCACCGCCTCATCGCCTCCAAATACTCCGAGACCGGCACCGTCCTCTCCCGCCTCACCCCCAACCCCGACACCCTCACCAGCCTGCTCGAGATCGACGACGCCACCAACGACCGCTTCCTCGGCGAAGGAGGCCTCCTCCCCGGCATCGGCATCCACGAGCTCGTCTACGGCATCCGCTACGCCCACATCGTCAACGCCGCCTTCACCCACGCCTCCCCCGCCGGCGGCCGCTTCAACTCGCCCACCCGCGGCGCCTGGTACGCCTCACTCGATCGCCAAACCTCCGTCGCCGAGATCGCCTTCCACAAGCTCCGCGCCCTTGAAGAGATCGACTGGCCCCACGAAGAGATCTCCACCTCCGACGACTACCTCGCCGACATCACCAGCCCCTTCCACGACCTTCGATCCCCAGACCCTCGATCCCCAGACCCTCGCTACCCAGACCCTCGCTACCCAGACCCTCGCCACCCAGACCTTCGCCACCCCACCCACCCCGGTGCCCCACGTCCGGCCCTTGAGGACGTCGGCTGGACCACCCCCGAATCTCGGGGCCACACCCCCACCCCCGCTGCACCCTCCCTCCAAGCTTCCTCGGAGCGGCTGCCGTCCGCCCCGGAACCCCTCATCTCTCCGGCGCATCGGCACGAAAGCCCCTTCGCCCGATACCTCCGCCCCGACCCCATCCCCCGCTGCTACCTCCGCCCCCAGCACCTCGCAGACCGCCTCCTCACCCGCCGCTCCAACGGCATCATCTACCCCAGCGTCCGCCGCCCCGGCGGAACCTGCCTCGCCGTCTTCCGCCCCGCCCTCGTCTACAACGTCCGCCGCGGCGCCCGCCTCGAACTCCGCCTCCACCCCAACCGACCCTTCCGCCCCTCCCAGGCCCGCGAAGTCCCCATCCCCCAACCCTGACTCCTCCCATTCCCACAGCATTTGGCCACCCAAGTGCAGAGACCGGCCCAAAGCATTCTGTTTGTCATCCTGAGCGCAGCGAACGGACCCGCTTCTCTACCCAAAGCGCCCACCCCACCCCAACCCTTTTCTGTCCTCCTGACCCCCGAGCTTGCACAGCGAACGGGCCCGCTTCTCCACACACCACACGCAAACCCCACACCCGATCCCCGTTTCGCTTACTGTGGCAGAGCCGCTGGCGAACCCTCCGGCGCGGACCACGACAACGCCTATGACCTTCCTGCCCATCACCGCCCTCCTGCTCTTCCCCGCGATGCTCCTCCTGCTTGAAGTTGGCCGCCGTCTTCGCAATCGCCGTTCAAACGCCGAAGGAAATACCGCCACCGAAAACGCCGTCTTCGGCCTCTTCAGCCTCCTTCTCGCCTTCACCTTCTCCGGTGCGGCTGCCCGCTACGACGCCCATCGCGCGCTCCTCACCGAGGAGACCAACGACATCGGCACCGCCTACCTTCGGCTCGACCTACTTCCCCCTCAGGCCCAGCCCCAGCTCCGCCATCTCTTCCGCGACTACACCACCTCGCGCCTCAATCTGTTCGACGCCCCCGGAGCCGAGATCTCTGCCGAAACCCTCCGCCTACAGGCCGAGATCTGGCAGCACTCCGTCGCAGCCTCCGCTTCGGCCACCGCCACGCCCGACGCCAGGCTGCTCCTTCCGGCCGTCAATTCCATGATCGACATCACCTCCACCCGCCAGAACGCCTTCAACATGCACCCACCCGTCATCGTGTTCCTGCTCCTGATCGTCTTCAGCTGCGGAAGCGCGTTCATCGCCGGCTACGGACTCAAGCTCAAGCATCGCGACTGGGTCTACTCCGTCGCGCTCGCCGCAGCCGTAACCCTCACCGTCTACGCCACCCTCGAGATCGAATACCCCCGCCGAGGCCTCATCCGCTTCAACCATCTCGACCGCGGCCTCATCGCTCTCCGCAACTCCATGAACTAACCCGCTTCCTCAAGAAGCAGGCTCGCCCTCACGACCCGGCCAGCGAATCCTTACCCGAACCCTTCTTACCCAAAACCTTGCTGCCCGGAGCGGCCTTGCCCTTCGCCGGCTGCTTCGCCGCCGCGTTCGCTGCGACCGCCACTGTCCGCGTCTTCTCTCCACCGCTGGCAGCCTCGGCATTCGCCCGTGTCCGCGTCTCCTGCTTCTTTCCCGCCTTCGCCGCGAGGGGAGCCGTCTCTGCCTTGGAAGTCCGTCTCGCAGCCGCCCCCGTACCCGGGCCCTTGCCCCGCGGCTTAGACCCCACCGCCGGCGTCGACTTCGATTCCCCTTCCGATTCCGATTCCGAAGCCAGGTACCGCTCCACCGCATATCCCGCAGCAGCAGCCGCAGCCTTCGCTGCCCCGAAGCGCCGCTTCACCTCCGCCGCCTCCCCGGTCGCTACCGGCACCTTCTCCGCCGCGCCAATCAGTGCCGGGACCTCCATCCACCACAGCAGCTCCTCAAACGCCTCCTTGTTGAAGTAGACCCGACCCTCCGACTCGTTCACCCCCGCCATCCAGCGCACATCCCCATCGCGCCAGAACTCCTTCGATCCCCCCGGCATCGGCCCCGGCACTGCCCCGTCCTCCACCAGCAGAATCCGCACCCGCGCCGCCGCCCGCCAAGCATCCTCCCCCATCACCCCCAACCCTGAGAAGATCTCCGCCAGCGCCGACCTGAGCTGCAGATCATCGAACCTCCGCACCGCCTCCTCCGAACCTTCCCTGCCGGCTCCCGCACCATCCCGCGGCCCAAGCTGTCGCAGAACACTCCATCCCAGAATCGTCGCCCACGTCGCCATCCCTAGATCGCCCGAATCCCTGCCCGGCAGAATCGCCGACGCCGCATCCGGCCACACCGGCGACGCACTCTGCAAGCCGGGCAGCTGCAGCATTGCATCCAAACCACTCCTCAGTCGCGCCGTCCGCCCTGTCTCCCCCGCAGGGGAACTAACTCCCATACCAGATCCTGATCCCCCGTCGCTCCCCTCCAACCGCCGCCGATCCTCGCCCGCCCTCTCAAAGAATGTCTCAGCCCGGCTCAGCACCTTCGCGATCCTCGGATCCATCAGCCCGATCACGCCGGTCGGCCCAATCGGGGCGTTCGGATCCACGCTGCTCTCCGCCTTCCCAGCCTTGGAGCCCTTCTTAGCCGCCCGCTTCACCCCAGCCGGCTTCGCTCCTGCCATTACCCCGTCCACAACGGGATTGCCCGGCGTCTGCTCCGCCGCCGCGATCACATCCCCGATCACCTCCGCGCTCAGCATCTGCCGCAGAGCATCGTGCACCGGCCGCAGCCGCAGCTTCAACAGCGCCTCCTCGAGGTGGTACACCCCCGCCCCGTTCAGCGCGTCGCAAAGCCGGTCCCACGGCTGCTCCGCCGTCGCGCGCATCTCCCTCCACTGCTGCAGCACCACATACTGGTACCCGCGCAGGTCCACCGTGAAACCCTCGTCCCGCAACCCGCTCGCCCGCCGCAGATACTCGAGCCCGCTCGTCATATCCCGGTACGCAATCAGCGCCGCATCATCGTTCGGTAGCTGCATCGCCTCCAGCAGCCTCCGCTGCCGCAGCGTTCCCGTCGACTTGTCCATCGACGCCGCCGACACGTGGATCGTCCCCCGCGTGCTCCCATAAACATTGTTGTAGAGCACCAGCGACCGCTCGCCCCACGACAGGTTCGAGTACGCAAACACGTTCTCGTCCACGCCCCCGCCCTCCGCCCAGAAGTCGTACAGCACAAAGCTGTCGCTCTCCGCAAACATCCATCGATGCTTCAGCAGCGGCGCAATCTCCCTCTGGTGCCGCCCCACCAGCTCCTCGTTCGGGAACTCCTGCATCCGCGCCTGCTTGTACTCCATGCCGTACTTTTCCGTGTACCCCTCGATCTGCCCATGCCCAAACATCGGCAGCCCCGGCAGCGTCGCCAGCAGCGTGCTCACACCGAAGTACTTGTCGCCCGTCCCGAACTGGTCGATCGCCGTCCGCTCATCCGGATTGCTCATGAAGTTCACATACCGCTTCAGAATGTCCGGATCGAACTCGATCGTCTTCTTCAGGTACGACCTGTACTTCGCGTTCTCCTCGTCGCGCAGCATGTTCATAAACGCGGAGTTGTACACGCGATGCATGCCCAGCGTCCGCACGAAGTACCCTTCCAGCAGCCAGAACGCCTCCGCCAGCAGCAGCGTCCCCGGCACCTCCGCCGCCACCCGGTCCACCACCTCGCGCCAGAACTCGTTCGGCATCAGGGCGTCGAACTCCTCTTGGCTCATCGCGTTCTCGGCCCGCGACGGAATCGATCCGCCCGCACCCGGCAGCGGAAACCACAGCCGCTGCACATGCTTCTTCGCCAGCACCATCGCCGCGTCAAATCGAATGATCGGGAACAGCCGGGCCACACTCAAAATCGCCTGGATGACCTGCTCCCGCACAAACGCCTTCGAGTAGTCCAGCTGCGCCGTGTCGTTCCACGCAAACGTCGTCCCATCATTGCCGTGGTAAAGATACTGCGTCCACCCCGAGCTCCGTTCGCGCAGCCGGAACGCCACCGCCGCATCCGTCTGGTCGTAGTAGTGGTCCTCGATCTTGATCTCGAACCGGCTCTCCGTCGACAGGTCCGGACCATTAAATGAGTAGCTCGGAAACGGGCTCTCCGGCCGCGACACAAACCAGTCCGGATGATCCGTCACCCACGTCGAATCGATGCCCATATGGTTCGGCACCATATCGCTCGCCAGCCGAATCCCCGCCGCTCCCGCACGGTTTCGCAGCACCTCGTACGCCGCCGTCCCCCCCAGATCCTCCGCAATCCGGTAGTCCTTCAGCGAGTAAGCCGACGCCACCGCGTCATGCTGCCCGCGCAGCCGCTTGATCGTCTGCGACGCCGTGCTCCGCTCCCACAATCCGATCAGCCACAGCCCATTGATCCCCCAGCTCGCCAGCAGCTCCATCTCCTCATCCGGTATCTGGTCGAGCCTGTGGATGTGCCGCCCATACTTCTGCGACAGCTGCTCCAGCCACACATACGTGCTCTTCGCCATCAGCACCACTGTCGGCATCCACGCCTGGTCGGGACTGAACGCCTCATACTCGTTCAGCGACGGCGTCTGCTGCAGCCCGCGCCCTCTCCCCCCTGCCCCAAAACCGACAAACTCATCACCCTCAAATCCTTCATCTCGCCATCCGCCCGCGCCGTGCCGTCCCCCATGCCCCCGCCGCGATCCCATTGGATTGAACCGCATCCAGATCGCAATCTCCTCCTCGTTCAGCACATCCGTCGCCAGCAGGATGCGCCGCAGCTCGTCCCCCAGGTGCTCCACCCAGTTCTCCCGGATATACGCCAGCTGCCCCATCAGCGAGTCCGGCGACGCCAGCATCGGCGCCCGCAGCACATTCAGCAGCGACCCCTCCGGGCCAAACGGCGGCCGCGTCCGGATGTACTCCCCAAAGTCCGCGATCACATTGCTGTAGATCGTCCCCGCCTTCAGCTCCCCGTCGTCGAACAGCTCGCGAAACGGGGCAAACGCCGGGTTGATATTTGCCAGGGACAGCAGCAGCAACTCCTCCGTCGCCGCCTCCCTGTTCTCCATCCCATCCATCGCCGCCGCCAGCCACTCGGCCGCCGTCTGCTCCCCCCTGTACACCCCCACATTCGGGAACCGCTCCGTAAACCGCAGCAGCAGATCCTCCAGCTCCGCAGGCTGCGCATTGCCCGCGAACCATCGCAGCGCCCCGCCAAGCACATCCGGATCCACCTCCGCCCGGTACTTCGCCACCATCGCATGGCTCAGCTCGTCGATAAGCCCCATCGCAAACAGCGCACCCGCATGCACCGTTCCCCCATCGCCCGCAGCCTCACGCACGTCATTGATCTGCTTGGCCAACCTCCGGCTCGCCGCAATATCGGCAAACACCACATTCCCGGAGTAGCTGAAAAGAAGCTCGTCGACGCCATACTTCTCTCGGGCAGACCGCGATACGTGAAATTCCATGCTGGGAGGTCCTATCTCATTCGGGATACATCCAGACTATCGCTTCAGCCCCCGCCGCGAAACCTCCACCCCACTCCCACCACCTTAAGCCACCCTCACTCGCACCCTAAATGCAGCGAACCAACCCGCCCACATCTCTTTGTCATCCTGAGCGCAGCGACCGACCCTCCCAATTTTTTGTCATCCTGAGCGCAGCGAACGGACCCGCTTCTCTACCCAAGAGTTCGACTCGCCACAGAATCGACCCACCCACCTCTCTGCTTGTCATCCACACCTCTTTGGCATCCTGAACACAGCAAACGACACGCCCAAGGGTGTTGTCATCCTGAGCGCAGCGACCGACCCTCCCAAGCTTTTTGTCATCCTGAGCGCAGCGAACGGACCCGCTTCTCTACCGAAACGCCGGACTCGCCACAGAATCGACCCACCCATCTCCCGTGTCATCCTGAGCGAAAGACGGACCGCACCTGCTGCACCGCTGCCGTTGCTCCGCCTCAGCTTGACCGTTGCCTTATCTTGATCGGTGCCCTTGCACCGCCTTCTCTCTCATCTCCCTCTGCCCAGGACCGGAGTGAGGCCGAGCCACCTATCTATCACCTTAGCCTTAGGTCCGCTCACCCCAGCAACCCCTACTGCCCCCCACCCGCACGCACTCCCCCATGCGCCGCCACCCAAGCTCTCGCCGCCACCACCTGCGGCAAACCCGCATCCGCACCCTCCCAAGCCGCCAGCATCTTCCCAAACGCAGCCGACGCCCCCGCCTCATCACCCGCCCCCGCGGCCGCCCGAGCCATCCCGTACAGCGCATACCCGGAGTTCGGCCGCTCCTTCAGCGCCATCGCATAAGCCGCCTTCGCCTCCCCATACCGCCCCGCCCGCATCAACGCATCCCCGCGCGTCTCCGCCACCGGCCGGATGTAGTTCGGCGGCTCATGGTAGCCAAGCGCCGCCTCCGCCTCCACCGCGTTTTCAAACGCCGCCTCCGCCTCCGCCCGCTTGCCCCCCGCCATCAGCACCGACCCCCGCAGCTCCCTCGCCGCCACCTCCATAAAGCTCCGCACCGGCTCCATCTCCATATCCTTGCTTCCAGCCCCCGCCATCGACGGCATCGGATGCCCGCCCATCCCCTTCATGCCCGCCCCCCTGCCTCCACCCGCCGGCTCCACCTTCATCGCCGCGTCCAACCCATCGCGATGCCGCGCCGCCCCGGCCACATCCCCCGCCTCCAGCGCCGCCATCCCCCGAACATACTCGAGCAGCGCCCCGCGCACCCACACCATCGTCCGCGATCCTGCATCCGGCTTGCTCCTCTCCAGCATCGCCGCCGCCCGGACCCATTCGCCCCCGCGCAGCACCACGGGCAGCGCCACATCTAACCGCGTCAGACCATCCCGCGTGCTGAACCGGTAGAGCGTCGCCGCCGTCTCCCCCCGCGCCGCATTCAGCTTCGCCGAAACCGACGTCGCCTCCGCCACCCGTCCCTCTTCGAGCAGGTCCGCAATCAGGTACATCAAGTTGTGCACATAGTTCCAGTCATGGTCGACCCCGACCTGCTGCTCGCGCATGTAAGCCTCTTCCACCGCCATCGACCGCTCAAACGAGGCCCGCGCCCGCTTGTAATCCCCCGTCCGATAGAAGATGTGCCCCGGCATATGCACCATGTGCCCGCTCGCAGGCACCATCGCGCCTAACTTCCGTGCACTCTCAAGCGCCCACTCCGGATGATTCCCCGGCTCGACCGCATGGATCCAGTAGTGATTTGCAGCCGAATCCTCCGGATGCCCCGCCAGCACCTCCCGCAGCACCGCCTGTCCCGCCGCCGTCCCGGCCTTCGGCGTCCCATCCCCGTTGAACCCGTCCATCAGCGACTCCGCCAGAAATACCTTCGCCTCCACCTCCTCCGGCCGCATCGCCACCAGCTTCCGCAGCGTCCCCGTAGCCGTCGACTCCTTGAACTCCTTGAACTCCTTCGCCTCCCTCGCCGCCCTTGCCGCCGTCCCCTCCGTACCTCCCTTATCGGCCGCCGCAGCCTTTTCTTTATCCCCGGCCTTGCCCTCCCTCTCCCGCGCCTCCTCTTGCTGCATGGATGCCTCGATATACAGCCGCTCCGCCAGCCCCACCCTCTCCCTCAGATCCTTCGCCCGCTTCAGCGAAACTTTCGCCGCCGCCGAGTCGTCATCCCGAAAGTGCTGCGCCTCCGCCAAACCCACCAGCACATCGCACACTTCGGATCCAGCCGCACGCTCTCCCGGAACGCCCGCTCCGACTCGTAGTCCCAGAAATCATGCAGCAGGTTCAACCCCTGCAGAAACCAAACCCGAGCCTCCGCACTCGAAGTCGTCATCTCGATCCGAGCATTCCCAATCCCCTCCATCCGCACCGGCCTCCCCGCCCCCTCAGCCGTCGCCCCCATCCCACCCTTCGCTTCCATCGACGCCCCCGGCGCACACCCCTGCCCCCAAACCTCTCCATCCACTCCCATCGCAACCATCACACCCACGCAAACCACGGCCAGAAAACGCCTGCCACAATCCATCGCCGATCGCCTCCGCAGCCCCACCCTACACCCCGAACCCAGCTCCCCGCTCAATCGCCCGAGGAGGCTGCTTCAACCAGAACCGCCCTCTCAGCATCCTATTGGCGACTGCAGAAAGCCAGCCTCCCCTCGTAGGCCCTACACTGTCCCTCTGCGTTGGAGATCTCCCGTGCGCTTCTCCTTATCATCGCTGCTCCCGTCACCGCTGCTTCCATGCATCATCTTCGCTTCCACCTCGTCGCTCATCGCTCAGAGTGACGTCAAACCGCAGCCGCCCGTACTGCACGCTCAGGATGGCGGCACCAGCGGCGTGATGGAAAGCATCTTCATCCCGCCCATCCTTGCTGCTCCCTTTACTCTCACCCTGGTCACGGAGTGGTCGCGGCCCCTCCCGAACGGCGGCACCGTCACGCTCGCAAACAAGCGGCGCATCGCCCGCGACGGAGGGGGACGGATCTACCAGCAGCGCTGGCTCCTCGTCCCCAAAGGCAGCAAAATTGAGTCCCAGATCGACGTCATTCAGATCATGAATCCCCACGAGCACACCCTGTACAACTGCTTCGTTCGTCAAAAAGCCTGCGAACTGGTCCGCTATTCCTTGGCATCCGACACCGTCTACAAGCCATCCATCGGCGTCACCGGCCCGCTCAACAACGGCATCGGCTTCTCCCTCCATGAGGATCTCGGAGTCAGCAACTCCGCCGGCCTTGACACCACTGGCTATCGCGAAACGACCACCATCAACCCCGGCGTCCTCGGAAACGACCAGCCCATGGTCACCACCCGGGAGTTCTGGTACTCCTCCCACCTCCAGATCAATCTCGTCTCAAAGATCGACAACCCGCAGAGCGGAAAGCAGGACTTCACGGTCAGGGAGCTCACCACCTCCGAGCCGGATCCGAAGCTCTTCGACCTCCCCGAAGACTACAAGGTTGTCGACGGTCGCAAGTCTGAGGCAGGCCTCAAATAACCAGCGCTGGTCCACGCCGCTCCCTCCCCGCCGCACCAGCCCTCAGCCAAACATCGAGAACCGGTAAGCCCAGTCGCCCCCGCTCCACTGCGGATAGTTCGTCCCCCACGCATTATTAAACAGACTGAAATGCACGCCACCCGCCATCTTCGGCTGCTCCAGCGAAAAGTTGATCGGAGACCTCTCCCCCACCGCCACCACCGGCGCATCCATCGTCCGAACCTCGAAGCTCTTCCCCTTCGCATCCGTGTACCGCAGCCCCTCCGCCACCGCATGCATCGACCGCCCGCCTCCCCGCACCACATCCGCCACATCGATCCGCTCGCCCACCTTCTCGAGCCTCCACCCCTGCACCCCCCCGACGTTTGAATTCTTCCCAGGCTCTCTGCCCCGGGCATCCCCCACCACCGGATCGAAGCTCAGCCACATCGCCTCCGGCATCCGGTTCGCCTCCTTCCCCAACGTCGTCAGCCGCACATCCACCCGCGCCTCCGCCTTCGGCATCCGCAGCTCCAGAAACATCTCCCTCGGCCAAGCCACATTTCCCGTCGCCACAGCAGCACTGTTCTTGATCGACATCCGCAGCACCAGCCGATCCCCATCGCCATCACGCGATCTCCAGCACTCCTCCAGCCCCGGTTGCCACTCCCGCGAGACCGCGCCGAACGCCTCAATCCCCGGCTTGCCAAAGTCCCGCGGCGCCCAGTCCTCCTTCGACTTGATGTACCGCTCCCGGTACGCCACGTAGTCCGCCTCCGAGAGCGTCTGGTACGTGAACAGCGCCAGCGGATGCTCAGCCGTCGCCCACTCCCGACCCGACACCCGGTTCCGCAGCCGCGTAAGGGCGCCCGTCTTCCCATCGATCCCAATCGTGAAATGCGCAGTCTCCACCAACCGCGAAGCATCCCATCGCGTCATCCCATCCGTCGCTGGAGCCGTCGCCCGCAGCTCCGCAAACCTCTCCGCCGTCTCCCTCTGCAGCCCCTCCGGAAGCGTCGCGACTCCCGCCCCGATATCGTCGCGCTTCTCCTTCCAGCTCACCTCCATCACCTGGTATCCCGGCTCCCCCAGCACCCCCGCCAGGTCCTTCGGGCGATAGTGCTCGTTATCCAGATAGCTCTTCGTGTCCGTCCCCCACGTATGCTCCACCGCCAGCAGCAGCCGTCGCAGCAGCTTCCGATCCGTATCGTCGCCCGCCGCGAATCGACCGCCCTTCACCCACGCCCTCCGCAGCCGCGCCACCTCCCTATACTGCGCCACCTTCACCGGATCGCTCGCCACCCCGTAGATCCACGTGTCGCCAATCTCCCCCGTCACCACCGGCAGCGTCGCCCGCACCGTATCCACCACCGCCGCCACCTCGTTCAGCGACGAGGCCTCGATCGTCGCCCCCGGAAACTGCGCCCGCAGCTTCGCATACATCGCCCCGATCTCCGCCGGCGTATGCGGTCCGCTGTTGTCGTTGCGCACCTCCACATCCACCGCCACATCGGTCCCCGGAACTTGCAGCACGCTCCCATAGTCATGCCGGTGATACATCATCGCCAGCGACCCGCCCGCCGAATCCTTCCACAAAAACAAATCCGGAACATCCGGCGGCGTACTTGCCGCATTCACTCCTATATCCAGCAGCCGAACTCCATGAGCCTCGAGCGGAGCAATCATCCCCCGCGAGTGCCCCGGCACATCCGTCATCTTCGCCCCGATCGTTTTCCGCCCGAAACGCGCATCCATCCGCTCCGAAAATCCCAGCGCCCCCTCAATCATCGACCGGTCCAGCATCTCCGTCTGCCAGCTGAACGGAAGCGCATGCCACGTAATATCCCCCGCTCCGACCGCCTGCTCCATCTCCTTCCGCTCAGCCGTCGAAGCCTGCTCCAGATACTCGTACAGCAGCCACGATCCCGTCGTCCAGACGTACCGGTCGCCCCCCGCCCGCCGAAGCTCCGCCGCCGTCTTCATCGCCGCCGGGTAGTACACGTCGAAGTACCTCCGCATCACCTTCGCCTGCGTCATCGTGAACCCGACATCGAGATGACACTTCGTTACCAGCAGCACCCGCCTCACCGTCCTCGCCGCAGCCCCATCCGCCATCGCTCCCAGCAAAGAAGCCCGCGTCCCCACCGCCCCCGCCGAAAGCGCCGCCATCTTCAACAACGTGCGTCGATGCACTGTCCCTCCCCCAAAACCCAGCTCAACAGCTTCCGAACCGAAAACCTATGCCGCCACTCCCCCCGTGTCAAACATCAAGCAGCCGCACCCCCTCACCTCCAATCAATCACCCGCCAACAGTGGTATTCCACCGCCCCCAAACATTTGTCATCCTGAGCACAACCAAGAACGCGCCGTAGTTAAGTTGTCATCCTAAGCACAGCAAAGAACCCGCCCCACTTGAGTTGTCCTCCTAAGCACAGCAAAGGACCCGCCTCAGTTTGTTTGTCATCCTGAGCGCAGCGAACGGACCCGCTTCTCTACCGGAACGCTGACCTCACCCCAACCCTGTTTGTCATCCTGAGCGCAGCGAAGGACCCGCTTCTCTACCAAGACTTCCCGCGAGACCGTCCTAACACGAGCCCATGCCGAGAGAACATCACTACTACGTCTACATCCTGTCCAGCCGCTCCCGAACTCTCTACATCGGCATCACCAACACTCTCGTCCGCAGAGTCGCCCAGCACCGCGACCAAAAACCCGACTCCTTTACGACACTGAATCAGATCAACCGTCTCGTCTACTCCGAGCACCACCGCTACATCCTCAACGCAATAGCCCGGGAAAAGAACTGAAAGGTTGGCTCCGCGCAAAGAAGGTCGCACTTATAGAAGAGAAAAACCCCACCTGGGAAGACCTCTTCCCTCACCTCGAGCGTTGGCCTCTCACCTTCCCCAAACTTTGTCATCCTGAGCACAGCGAAGGACCCGCTTCTCTACCCATACCTCTCACCTCCCCCCAAACTTTGTCATCCTGAGCGCAGCGAACGGACCCGCTTCTCTACCCAAAACTCTCACCTCCCCCCACTTTGTCATCCTGAGCACAGCGAAGGACCCGCTTCTCTACCCATACCTCTCACCTCCCTCCTCAAACTTTGTCATCCTGAGCGCAGCGAAGGACCCGCTTCTCTACCAAGAACTCTCACTCGCCCCCAGACTTTGTCATCCTGAGCGCAGCGAAGGACCCGCTTCTCTACCCAAAACTCCTCCCCGCCCGAACTCCCAAAACCCCCAGCATCTCCCGCACCGTCTTCCCCAGCACCGGATGCACCATCTCCGGCGCGATCTCCGCCAGCGGCTCCAGCACAAAGCGCCGCCCATGCATCGCCGGGTGTGGCAGCGTCAGCCTCTCCGTCGACACCACCCCCTCCCCAAACAGCAGAAGATCGAGATCGATCACCCTCGGCCCCTTCTCCACCCCGCGATCCCGCACCCTTCCCATCCCCCGCTCCACCTCGAGCAGCCCCTCCATCAACTGCTCCGCCCCCATCCCCGTCTCAAGCAGCAGCGCCCCATTTAGAAATCTCGGCTGCACGACCGGACCCACCGGCTCCGTGTCATAGAAATTCGAGACCGCCACCACCCGCCCCAGCTCCCCCAGCCGCACGATCGCCTCCCGCAGATTACCCGCGCGGTCGCCAAATCCCGACGCCATGTTCGATCCCAGCGCGATCGCAGCAAGCGGGGCCGCCGCAGGCCCCTCTTTGTCAAGGGCCGAATTGGAAACACTCATCGCACCACACTTTCACCACCCGGAAACCACACTTCCACCACGAAATCACACCCATCCAGTGTGTCTAATCTGCTACGCCACTGGTTTCAGCTAAATTTCTACGCCACCGCCGAGGATATCTCTTCAGCCTGCGACGCCGCCGACCCCTCATCCCGCCCCCGCGACATCTCCCACGCGGACCTGTCCTGCATAAGTCTCTTCACCAGAGCGGTATGCATCGCATGCCCGGCCCTCTCCGCCACCACCCTGCCTTCGATCCGCCGGCCCGCCAGCGCCAGGTCACCAATCAGGTCCAGCACCTTGTGCCGCACAAACTCATCCGGAAATCGCAGCGGCCCATTTTGAACTCCGCCCGCGCTCACAATAATCGCGCACTCATCGGACACCCCGCGAATCAGCCCCATGTTCCGCAGCATGGGCTCGTCCTCCTTGAATCCAAACGTCCGCGCCGGGGCGATCAGCCGCGAATAGTCGTCCTCCAACTCCCCCACAAACCTCGCCCTTCCGATCGGTGGCGGAAAGTCGATCTCGTAGTCGATGCTGTACCCCGGTCCCGGATATAGCCCGATGAACTTCGTCCCGTCCCGCACCTCAACGTCCTTCAGGATTCGCAGGAACTCCCTCCACCGCCGTTGCTGCTTCAACCCAACCCGCTCAAAACACAACACATAGGGAAGAGCGCTGCCATCCAGAATCGGCACCTCCAGGTTGTCCACCTCGATAATCACGTTGTCGACGCCCATCCCGATCAGCGCCGATAGCAGGTGCTCCGTCGTCGAGATCAGCACGCTCCCCCGCATCAGGCTCGTCGCATAGCTCACCTTCGCCACATTGCGCCCCGTCGCCGGAATCTCGAAGTTGTCCAGGTCCGTCCGTCGGAAGACAATCCCCGATCCCGCCGGTGCTGGCAGCAGTCGCATCTGAACCTGCGCCCCGCTGTGCAGACCGACTCCCTCGAATTCCACCGCCTCGCGGATCGTGCGCTCAAACTGAAGCTGCATCGACATCCCCCAACCGCCACAAGTTACAAGTCCCGGAACACCCCATACCGTGCCATTTCCACCACAGTAGCCGCACCGGAAACACCACCACGGCCCACACCTGCTATAAAAAAACGCAAGCATGAATCTTCAGACCCTTCTACATCAAGCGAGCCAGCAACTCCCCTGGATGGAACAGCATCTGCGCGATCTGGTGCTGGTCGAGTCTCCCACGGAGGACAAGGAGGGGGTAGACCGCGCCAGCAGGCTCGTATCCGGGGTGGCCCGCGACCTCGGATTCATCCCTAAGCTCCACAAACAAGACAGCTTCGGGGACATCCTGGAGCTCTCCATCGGAGCCCCGGAACCTCCCCTTCTCATCCTCGGCCACCTCGACACCGTTTGGCCTCGAAACACCCTCCCATCTATGCATTGGGAGGTAAAGGAGGGACGCTTCTGGGGACCAGGTGTGCTGGACATGAAGGCCGGTGTCGTAATGGTCCTCGCAGCCTCCAAACTCCTCAAAAAAATAGGTTTGTCCTCCTCCTTCCGAATTCTTCTTAACTCCGAGGAAGAGGTTGGCAGCCCCGTCTCCCGGGAGATCACGGAACGGCTGGCGCTCGAATCGAAAGCAGTCTTCGTCCTGGAGCCGGCACAGGGCCTGGCGTACAAGACCGCGCGCAAAGGCGTCGGACACTATGTGATTGAGGTGAAGGGCGTTGCAGCCCATAGTGGGGTTGATTTTGACTGCGGTCACTCCGCCATTCGAGAGCTGGCGCGGCTGGTGGAAACCATCTCCAACTTCACCGATTTGAGCAAAAAACGCACCGTAAACTGTGGAGTCATCGCTGGTGGAACACGGTCGAACGTGGTCGCCGAACATGCTCGATGCGAGATCGACGTTCGCTCCGCCACCGCTGCCGATGCCGCTCAGGTCGACGCTCTCTTCCGCGCCCTTACACCCACAGATCTCGCCTGTTCTCTCCTGGTTACCGGCGGGACGAACCGTCCACCCATGGAGAGGTCGGCGGGAACGGCAAGGTTGTTCCACCGGGCGCGAGACCTAGCTGCGCAGATAGGTTTTCAACTCGACGAGGCCGCCAGTGGTGGCGGATCAGACGGCAATTTCACCGCCGCCCTCGGGATCCCAACCCTCGACGGCATGGGCGCGGTCGGGGCCGGAGCCCACGCTGCCCATGAACATGTCCTGATCGAGCACCTGGCCCCAAGAACCGCTCTGCTCGCCGCTATGATCGCCGAAGCAAGTTAGCTAAGCCGTTCTCTTGCCGTCCTTGTCCGGTATCAGCGAGCCTTCTTGGCCCTTGCCTGGGCCTCAGCGATCAGCGCCACCGTACGTGCGATCGGCAGACCGACGACGTTGAAGTAATCGCCCTCGATCCGCGGAATCCAGCGCGCCGCGTATCCCTGGATCCCATAAGCGCCAGCCTTGTCGAGCGGCTCTCCCGTCCCGAGGTAGTAGATGAGCTCCGGCGCCTCGATCACGTTGAAGGTTACGTGGGTGATCTCGACGTCCGCGAACGACTCCTCTGCGGTGATCGCAGCTAAACCCGTGAGCACCTGGTGAGTACGTCCCGAAAGAAGCTCGAGCATCCGCCGGGCATCTGCCCGATCCCTCGGTTTGCCAAGGATCTCCCCCTGGCACAGCACGCACGTGTCGGCGCCGAGGATCACCAGAGGATCTCTTCTCCGCCCATCCTCGCCGGCTGTGTCGGCGTCGCGCCTTGCCCACACCGCTTGCGCTTTTGCCTCCGCGAGCCGCAGGACGAAGGTGGCCGCGTCCTCATCCGGCTCAGGAATTTCGGGAACGTCGGCGGTCTCAACCAGGAAGTCAAAACCCGCTTGGGTCAGGAGTTCGCGGCGGCGAGGCGAGGCTGAGGCCAGAACAAGCATCTACGCTTCGATGCCGCCTCCGTGGATCCGCAAAGTCTCATCCGGAAAAGGCAGCCGTACCCGGATCGTCCTCCCCTTGCCAACCTCCGACTCCACCTGCAGCGCGCCCCCGTGTCTCTCAACAATCTCGTGGGAGATGTAGAGCCCAAGACCGTTTCCAAGATCTCCCTTCGTACTGTAAAAAGGCTGGAACAACTGCTTCTGCACCTCAGGGCTCATGCCACTTCCAGCATCCACAACGATCAGCTCGGAGCCATCTGCCCTCTCCCTCGCCTCCAGCAGAAACTTTCCTCCAACCGGCACCGCGTCAAGCGCATTTGAGACCAGGTTGGTCAGCACCTGCCGCAACTGGCCTACAGCTCCAAACACCCGTACCCCCGCTCCTTCGGCAATGGAGACCGTCACACCTCGATTCCGGATCTTACCCGCGAAAAGCCGAAGTGCATCGTCGAAAAGATTTCCCGCCGACGTCCATTCCGCCCGTTGTACGTCCTCGCGACTCCACCGCAGGGTCTGTTTCGTGATCCCTGAAATGCGTTCTAATTCGCTCTCCGCCAGCGCCAGGTATTCCTGTGCCGTCGCATCTTCCGTCATCCTTCCTTTCAGCAGATACACGAGATTCGCGATCGCTTCCAGGGGATTGTTGATCTCATGCGCAATGACGCTCGTCATCCTTCCCGTTAGCGCCAGCTTCTCTGTCCTGCGCAGCTCCAGTTCGCGCGCGTGCCGATCCGTAAGGTCCGTACACGTCCCAACCCATCCCGCGCGCGTTCCATTCGCTCTTGTAAACGGTGCCGCCCGCACCAGATTCCATCGCTCAGCGCCATCCGCTCCCACGCGCAGACGAACCTCTTCCTCGAACAGACGTCCCTCCGAAACCGCTCGGTTCCAAAGTGTCTGGCAGCTCTCGGCGTCCTCCTTGGCCACCCCCTCCGCGTCAAACCAGCAGCCATGCTCCCTCAGGCCCTGCTCTCGCCAGCGCTCGTTGACATAGGTCAGATATCCGTCGTCGTCCGACGTCCAAACCAGGTTCGGGATCGCGTGTGTCAGCTGCTGAAACCGCGCTTCACTCAGATGTTCAGCCTCTTCCGCACGCTTGAGGTTGATCATCAGAACAGCCGTGCGAAACTCGCTTGCCGACTCGACCTCCATCTCGGTCCACGGCATACACTTGCCCCGCACCGTCTCCTGCCAGGTCGCGAACGACAGCCTCGGATGAAGTCGGTGGCTCGCTTCGGCCGGCTTTGCAGGCTCGCCCGCCCACCGCACCGTTCGAACCACCTCCGGCCGGAACCACAGAACATAGCTGCGCTTCACGTCCGAGATCCGGATAGCAAGCATCCCGCTCGCGACATCGCTGAAAGCGCCCGCCCAATCCAGATCCTTGCCTAATTCGCTGCTCTCAAACAGCTCCAGAGCGGGCCTCCTATCTAGCCACTCCGCCATCCGCAGAAGAGCTGCTTTCAACGGCGTCTTCCCCGAACAACAGATGCGTCCCTCGACCAGAAACGCGATCCCCTCCGCAGCCGTCACCTTCATCAGATCCTCGATCTGAGATTCCATCGCGGCAACATAGTCGTTCTCGGCCGCCATCTGGGTCAGGATCCGACGGTGCACCGCATGGAAGCGAACCTTGGTCTGCAGCTGCGACGCCGCCCGAAATGCCCGCGGCTGCGTCGCAACAACCTTCGTCAACAGGTCGCACGCGCTTCGAATCAGGAACGGCACAGATCGGGGCGTAGCGTGATGGGCACTGATCAGGCCCCACAGCAAACCATCGCACACAATCGAAATCGACATCGATGAGAGCGTCCCCATGTTCCGCATGTACTCGATGTGAATCGGCGAGACACTGCGAAGCACACTCTGCGAAAGGTCCAGCCGTTTCACGCCAACGCTTGGAAGCCCTCGCAGCGGGGACGGTGTGTACATGGCATCCGGAATACACCGGGTCGTATTCAGCACGTAGAGAGCGCGAGCCTGGGCAGGAATATCGCTTGCCGGAAATCGCAGGTCCAGGTAGCTCGGCAGCATCCCGGAGTTCTCCTCCGTCAGCACTGTTCCATGCCCCGCCTTATCGAAGCTGTACAGAAGCACACGGTCAAATCCCGTTAAGTCTCTAATCTGCTTCGTGATCGCCTGGCAAAGCTCCTGCTCCGATCCGAGCCTGCTCAGCTTCCCCACAAAATTCGTGATGACGACATTCATCAACTCCGGACTGACCAGCCGGTCGAGCCTCTCAAACTCAAGCACCGGCAGGCCATCGGCCCTGTGCGTTACCAGGGTGCAAAGTTCGCCTTGGACCCGGAACGCACCCAGGTAACTCGACGGGCTTCCCTGATCCTCGGAGGTCGAGAGCGCCTTCAAGGCAAGTATCGGCTCTCTCTCCAGCAGCGTGTCCAGCGGCGCCCCAAGAAGCACCTTGAACGGCACCCCGAGAAAGTCCCCCGCGTTCTCGCTCGCGGCCACAACGTGCTTTGACTGCTCATCCAGCACCAGCAAAAATCCGTGCGTCTGAATGCTTCCCGGAATGCGGATCTCCTCGTCCTCACACCGCAAAAGCTCAGGCGTGGATGGGTCCAGAGGAACTGTATGGAGGGGGATCGGCACTTCCGTCTCTTGTATCACCGTTACTGGCTTCTGTCATCGCTCATTCCAAGAACTTCAGCCTCTCCAGCAGCCGCTTCCACGGCGCCGAGCATCCACTCCCCGAAACTTCGAAACATCCTCTGAGCCGCTGAAATCACGCTGCCCGTCTCTTCGTCGGGAACTCGCGTTCGGAGAACCTCAAGCACCTCTCTCCACATCGCCGCCGTCTGCCCGCCGCCCCTCGGAAATAGGCGTCTCCCCGGCCAGCCTCCAGCCCCAGCACACCCTCTACATGCTTAGCGATCATCAATCCCCCAAGCCGCGATCCCTCCATCACATACATCGCGCCCAGAAACTGGGCATCGCTCCCAAACTCGGGCAGCCTCGGCGCATCTCCGTCCGGCAGCTCCGATCCCAGGTTGCGAAGATCCTCCTCCAGCAGCGCCCGCCGCTGCCGCTCCTTCATCATCGGCTGCATCCACCGCGGTCCGTCCCGCTCGCAAAGCCTCTCCCAGGCAGCCACCATCCCGTACATTCGGCGCAGCACCGCAACGTACTCCCCCAGCACCAACCCGCTCTCCATCAATGGGATCGCGCCCTCGACGGCGGCGTGATCCTCTGCCGTAGCCCGTCGCAGCAATTCAATATCCATAGCGTGGCCCCTCCATCGATCGGCGATCCCACCCGCTCGCGATGCGCAGGATCGCCAGGCCGGAAGACCCTGAAGGTCGCGGGCCTGTTGACAGAAAGATAGAAGCGCGAAGAGGTCCTCGCAGCTCCCCTCAGCCATTGCGTTCAATGTCAACGTGAGCCCAGGTGCACCGTTCGGTGCACCCCGATACGCGCTTAGTTCAGGATCTCCATCGCCGAGACTTCCGGGCCGGCAGCAATGCTCGCAAACGCATTGTTGATCGTCTCCTGCGTGTTCCGCGATGCAACATGAAGCCGCCGCGTGGCTTTCGACGCCGTTTGGCAAAGCTTGTACTTGTTCACGATCTTCTCTTCAGCACGAAAAATAATATCCGAACGCACCCAGATCTCCTGTTCCTTTACGGCGTCTCAGAAAAGGTTCGTCTGAATTCGCAGGTTGAATACCCGCTTCTCTACCACGGTATAAACTCTTATCGGCCCCGCTACCCCGCGATGCCGGGAACACTCGCCATAACCCGGAATTGGAGGCGCTCCCTCTCGGTGCGACGCCCTGCTTACAAGGAGTTAGATCGAGTCTACCTCTTCGCGGACCTCTGCGCCGCCTCTCTGCGAGAAGATCCGATGCTTTCCTTACACCTTTTGGGGAATAGCCTCTACGGCCAGCGAAGAAACCGCCGAGCAGCCGCCGTACCTCTTCAGTGCGCGGCATGACTCGTCGGGTATCGCGCCCGGACCTAGCTCTGCCCCGTTTGGTTGGAAACAGGAGTGTCCATCGATTGCCTGTCCCTTCGATCGTCAGGCGCCGGGTTCGGTTCAGGCAAGATGCGGCCTTTGAATTGTTTAGAATGAGATCGGGATTTGAAGGTGGCGCGGATCACACCCGCTTGCACGTCCTCAGTCGTCACTTCTTCATCTGATCTTGTGGAATCCATTGCATAGCCTCCGATTACTGCTCTGTCGGTTTAAGTGCAGGCCAGATTCATCTGAACTTCCAATTCGACTCCCAGGTACGCCATTCCCCCGAAATTGGATTGGTCCTATGTTATAAGAGTCCCTAATCCGCAAAAGCGTTACCCGGCAAGAACCGGTCAGCACACGTGCCAGTTCTCCGGACCCACCGTAAGCTGCTTTGATTGAGCGAGTTATGTCTCTGCCGCCGCGCCGGCCTGAACCCAGGCGCCCGGCCGGCGTTCCGCACAGGAGTTTCCTCCGCTCCTCCGTTACCATCATCCCTGATGCCAGCCCACCTCTCCGCAGCCGCGCTCCGCTTTCTCCGCGGCCTCAAGCGCAACAACGACCGCACCTGGTTTGAAGCTCGGCGCGACATCTTTGAAGGGGAACTGAAGGCGCCCATGCTCGCCATCCTTGGAGAGATCAACGAGGCCTTGCTCTCCTTCGCTCCCGAGCACGTCCGGCCCCCGCAAAAGGCCCTGATGCGCATCTACCGCGATATCCGCTTTTCCAAGGACAAGCGCCCCTACAAAATCCACACCGCTGCCTGGTGGTCTCGCGCCGGCCTCGAAAAAACCTCCGGAGCCGGCTTCTACTTCGACGTCAACTCCACCGAGATCACCATCGCCGCTGGCTGCTACATGCCCGAACGTGACCAGCTCCTGGCTATCCGCCGCCACCTCTCGGCTGCCGGAGCAGCCCGTCATCACGAGTTTCGCCGCCTTATCTCCAGCCCCCGCCTTTCCAAAATCATGCAGCCTATCGACGGCCAGCCCCTCACCCGCGCCCCCAAGGGATTCCTTCCGGAGGATCCCGCTCTCGACCTCATCCTGCAGCGCCAATGGGGCGTCTCCTCCGTCCTCCCCGCGGTGCACGCTACCCGGCCAACCCTCGTCAGCGAGATCGTTCACCGGTTCCGACTCGCCGCCCCCCTTGTGGCCCTCCTCAACGAGCCGCTCACACCCTCCAGAAAGCGCCCTCTCTTCTGAGCGTCCCTTCTTGGGAGGTTCGGCGGGGCCGAGTTCTAACCACCAGAGAACATCCACAGAACATCCACGGAATCGCCTCAAGTTCACCACGGATCCTGGCTCTAGTCTCCGCAGGGTAAAGCCCAAAGTATCGATCGAATGCCAGTGCGAAGGTATGGTCTACGGAACAAAACCCACAAAAACCCACAGATATCTGTGAAAACCGCTGAAAAGCAATTGACAAACTCCTGGAAAGAGCTGATGGTGAACTTCGGAACGTTCTCCAAACCCGCATAAACACTGTGCATTTAGCTCAGAAGCGGTGGGGGAACCCCAAATTTTGGGCAAGAACAAGGAGAAACACATGGCAAAGGGAATTACAAAGACCGCACTGATTCGCCATATGGCTGAAAAGGCAGAACTTCCGAGCAAACAGGTAGCCTCCTTCTTCGATCTGCTGGCCGAAACCGCCGTCCGGGAGACCAAGAAAAATGGCGAGTTCACCATCCCCGGCATCGGTAAGTTAGTGAAAGCAGAGAGGAAAGCTCGCCTGGGCCGCAATCCTCAAACCGGGGAGACCATCAAAATTAAGGCGAAGACAGTGGTCAAATTCCGCGTCGCCAAAGTTGCAAAGGATACCATCGCTCCCGTAAAAAAATAAGTAGCTTCGGCTATCAGCCAAGCCTAAGTGCAACCGTTCCTTAAATTTGACGGTGTGCGACAAACACCCGGGCAGAGGCGCGCGCGGCCTTGGATGTCAGCGGGCCTCTGCTTTGGGCATCAATCCCCTTACCACGATCGACAAACCGAATGAGACCATAACGCCCTGCAGAATCAGGACCGCGCTGTAAGTCGACCCGAATACTGCGAACGACATGGTTGTACCCCACATGTAAATCTCGCCTGCAAATGCTCGTGGCCACTGAGCCCGTGAGGGCACCGCACCTTTGCCTCGTGCGATCCGCGGAATCAGCCGAGGTACCTGCCTCCTGTACTCGCCGTACTCCGCACCCAGCTTTGAGACCAAATACCGCTCCTCAGACGTGATGAGCACGACCTGCAAGATCACGATGGCGACGATAGCGAAGGCAGCTCCCTTCCAGGACATCAACACCGACAGCGCAACCGTGTGAAAGATCGTCCCCAGGTAGAGCGGGTTCCTGAGGTATCGGAATGGCCCGCTGTCGGTGAAGTCGCGGCTCTGGATCTGCGGATCGAACACTACACTCCGTCCAAGATGAGCACCGCCCCAGGTACGCAGGAAGGCTCCCAGGAACGCAAATAGAGTGGCCAGCGCTGAAGTAGCGATGATCGCGCTCCGCAGAGAGACACGCAGATTCGCAGTCGCAGCCAGCGGAAGAGTGAGCCAGAGACGCTCTGCGCCCGCGCCACGCGAATCTGCCCAGGTCATAGCGAATGCAACAAAATAGATGAGTACGTGAAGCCAGAACCGAATGCGAAAAGTTAGATCCAGGAGACGTGAAGCCAAGGTTGCCGCCTATTCCAGTGGGCCGTCCAGTTTACGTCAATCTACTTTGAAGCTCCGCCGAGGCTTGTCAGCAGGGAATCGAAGTCTTCTAAGCCCGAGTACTCGATGATGACACGGCCTTTCCCCTTCTTATCCTCGATCACGACTTTGAGCCCTAGCCGGCGTTGCAGCATCTCCTGCGCCTCTCGAACATTCGGATCGGGCGGCACATCGCCTCTTTGACGCTTCGTTTTTTGCTCAGGGTTGAGAAGACCTTGCACGTAGGATTCCGTCTGTCTCACGGACATCGAGAGTGCCAGGACCTTCCCCGCCGCCGAGCGGATGCGATCCGCCGACTCCAACGCCAGCAGCGTCCTTGCATGCCCAAAGGTTAGCGCGCCCTCCTCGACACTAGCCTGAATCTCCCTAGGAAGGCGCAGAAGCCGCAGGAAGTTGGAGACGCTTGCCCGATCCTTTCCGGTTCTCAACGCGATCTGCTCCTGCGTCATCTTGAACTCCTGACTGAGCCTCTGGTACGCGCGAGACTGCTCCATTGGGTTTAGGTCGGCCCGCTGGAGGTTCTCTACGATGGTCATCTCCATCGCTTGCTCGTCTGACGCCCGCCGCACGAATGCTGGAATCGTGAGTTTACCGGCTTTCTTTGAGGCAAGCAGCCGCCGCTCACCGGTGATGAGCTGGTACCTACCGTTTTCTGCCGGACGCACGACGATCGGCTGCACCACGCCACTCGCAAGGATCGATTGGGTCAGCTCCTGCAACTGGTGCTCGTCGAAATGCGTTCGCGTCTGAAATGGATTGCGGTCGATCAGCTCACACGCGATCTCGAGCGGCTGCCCATTGCTCGGTGCTGCCTGGGGTTCAGGGGCGGCCACCTGTCTTTGGGGAAGTAGCGAGTCTAGGCCTCTCCCGAGGGCTCTTCTTTTCGGTTCATTCGATACTGTCATCACGATCCTTCACGTTCGGAAGTCAACTTGTGTAGGGCCAGAACCGAACCTTCTTGTCCTGTATGGGAGCGGCGCGCGGGTCAGCCTGCTTCTTCTTGCGCGGGCTCTCCGCTCCGTTACGCTTTAGAATTTCGCTGGCCAGGTCGCGGTAAGCCTCAGCCCCCCTGGACCGAGCGTCGTAAAGCTCCACGGGCAGTCCATGGCTCGGAGCTTCGGCTAACCGGATATTCCGCGGAATCGTCGTCTTCAGAAGCTTGTCGCCGAAAAAGTCACGTAGATTCGCCGTGACCTGCTGCGAGAGATTGGTCCTGTCGTCGTACATCGTGAGAAGAACCCCTTCCAGTGATAGATTCGGGTTGAACGCCTGAGAGACGCGATCGAGCGTGCTCATTAGCTCCGATATCCCCTCCAGAGCGAAGTACTCTGCCTGCATCGGGACCAGTAAACCATCAGCTGCAACCAGCGAGTTCAAGGTAAGCAGGTCCAACGCCGGCGGGCAGTCGAGAAGAATGTAGGAGTAGCTCTCGAGGACCTTCGATATAGCCTCACGAAGGCGAAACTCACGTCGATCAAGGCTTACAAGCTCTAGATTGGCGCCGATAAGGTTCTTGCTTCCCGGAATAAGAAACAGGTTTTCGACATCTGTGGGCAGAGTCGCTGCCTCCGCGGAGACGTCGCCAACTAGCAGCTCGTAGACGCTCAACCGGTCCGGGTCACGGGGAAACCCCAGCCCTCCCGTGGTATTGGCCTGGGGATCGCAGTCAATCAAAAGAGTGCGGAAGCCTTCACGAGCAAGGGCGGCGCTCAAGTTGATCGCCGTAGTAGTCTTGCCCACTCCGCCCTTTTGATTGACGACCGCGATGACCTTGGCTGTATTTGCCTTCGTTTGTATAGATTTCTGGCTGCTCATCGCTCCGATGAAGCCTACCCGCTTGAGCGCTCAACTGCAAATCGCGCCGGCTTTGTTCCACGTGGAACTACTTAGCGGGTTCTTCAACCCTGTTCCACGTGGAACTATCCCGTTCTATCCGGAACAGAGACGTCAGCGTTCCTCCAGGTAGAGGGAACTCCTCCACTACCCTGCCTCCTCCAATCGGCATCGCTCCAGCCGCTCGCGACCCAAGCAGCCACACATCACCTGCACTCAGTCGCAGAGCAAACTCGAGAGCATCGCGGGACCGATCTACGGACCGGAGAACAACCATGTCAAAGGATCTTGAGGGCTTCATCTGCTCAGCCCTGCCCGCAAACACCTCCGTGGATAGAGAAAGTGACCTGATCGCCTCTCGCAGGAACGTGGACTTCTTCAGCTGCGACTCGGCCAATGTCACCTTCAGATGTGGGTGCCAGAGCTGGATCGGTAATCCCGGGAACCCCGCCCCGGAACCCAGGTCGAGAAGCGTCCCAGTCCCGGGTACATGGCGAGCAGCAAAGAGGCTCTCGCCAAAATGCCTCTCTACGATTGCACGCGGATCGCGTACGGCCGTTAGGTTCATACGCCCATTCCACAGGGCTAGGAGGTCGAGGTATGTGGAAAGCTTGTCCAGGAGTTCTGGCCGCTGATGATGCCACGCAGCCTGTTCCATAAGGTACGGTTGTAGCAGTTTGCCTATCTCTTCAGGCGTAAGGTGCGGCATGACTTAGCACTCTCGCGTGAAGTTCGCGGAGATCTCCCGGGCCGCTACTGCTTCCAGAAAGCCCCTGAAAATCCCTCGAGACGTCCCGCTCACGTCGACACTGCGCTCCGGATGCCACTGAATCCCAACCACAAATTCCGGAAAGCTGCCGCATGGCACTGCCTCGATTGCCTCGATCACTCCGTCCTCAAGCGAAATCGCAGCCACTCGCAGACCATCTCCCACCCGCTCCACGGACTGGTGATGGCTCGAATTGACAGCGAGCCGCATCTGCCCGAGCTTCATAATGCACTCGGAACGGTCGATTAGTCGGTCGAGGATACCTCCCGCCACGACAAATACCGAGTGCGCGACCGCCACGCTCGCACCAGCCGAATGGTTCACCGGACTACCCTGTAGGTCCTGAACCAGCGTCCCACCTCGCCATACGTTCAGCGACTGCGCCCCGAAGCAGATCCCCAACACAGGCTTTCCCTCAGCATAAGCTGCCTCCAGAAGGACCTGATCGACGATCTCGCGATGCTCATCGGCTCGCGCGCAAGCGGCCTCGGCCTCCTGTCCATATCGGTGTGGGTTTACATCCGCGGGGCTTCCGGGCAGAAGAACGCCCTCGCACGCCCTCGCCAGTTCCATCAGCGCTCTTAGGGAAAGCCCAAGCTCCACCCGAACCGGAGTTCCACCGGCTTCACGAACCGCGTTCGCGTACATCGGCCAGGACCTGCGGTTGTACTCGAAGTCGGCACTGGTTGAAACTGGTATCGCGATGCGCCGTTTCTCGTTCAAGCTAAGCCTCTTCGCCGGCATAATGCAGGTAAGTTCGTGTAATCACATCGAACGCCCGCTGGGTCAGCATATCGGCATCCCGCGTTGTCATCCCCGTCGTAGGCATTGGCTCGCCGATAACAACCAGTAGAGGTCTTGGGCGAAGGTGGTACGTGTGGATCGGAAGCAGCTCGTAGGTCCCCACAAGGGTCACTGGCACCAGAGGGACTTGCGCACGGATGGCCATAAACGCACCCCCGGATAGAAAGCTCTGGGTACACCCCGTCGCGGAACGGCCCCCTTCCGGAAAGATCACCAGGGGAAGCCCCGCCTTCAAGGCCGAGACCCCCACCCCAAGGCTTGCGATAGAGGACCGTGCGCTCGATTGGTCAACCGCCACCTGGCCCGACCTACGCAGGTGCCATCCGATGAATGGCACCTTCCAAAGTCCGCTCTTGGCCAGGATCCGAAACTGGAATGGCAGCCTGGCGAACAGTACCGGCGTGTCCATGTAACTCAGGTGGTTCGCCGCATAGACTGCCGTTCTCGGCCAAGGCAAACTGTCCACTCCCACCAGCGTCACCGGAGAGAGGCCAATCTTCAGCATCACACCGGCCCACGCCCGAGCGACCGCGTGCTGCTGCCGTCCGGAGCGATCCCACACGGACGTCAACAGAGAGACAAATCCGAAAGAAATGGTCGCAAACGCCATCAAAGGAATGAAAATAAGGTAGCTGAGCCAGCGAAGGGATGCCCTCGTTGCAACCTGCTCGTCAACGTGCGGGGTTGACAGACTCACGCCAGCTCCTGCGCTAATCGCAAGACCTCACCAACCAGGTAGACCGAGCCCGTCGCGACGATGACCCCACCCTCCGGGGTCATCTCGCGAGCCTGCGCAAAGGCCGCCGCAAGGTGGGGCGCCGCGTGAGCTGGGACATCTAAGCGCTGGGCCGCAGCTCGCAGATCTTCAACTGCCGCCGCCCGGGGGCTGTTGATAGGAGCGAGCACAATGTGATCGCCGCTGCGATCCCTGTCGCCAGAGGTGGAATCGAAAAGCGGAAACAGGATCTGTGTCATCTCCCCGAGGTCTTTGTCACGCAGGCAGCTGAACAGGAGCGTTCTCGGCAGCGACGTTGGCACCTGCGCCAGCGCCGACCGAAGCGCCCATGCACCTGCCGGATTGTGAGCAACATCCAGCAGCAAGGTACACCGCCCTGGAAGATCTATCGTCTCCAGCCGTCCGGGCCATGAAGTCTCACGAGCTCCGCGCTCAATGGCCTCATTCGATATCTTGTAACCTTTCTCGTTACGCAATTCAACGGCGGATGCTAACGCCAGAGCGATGTTGCGCTGCTGGTGTTGCCCCCGCAATGGAGACGCGATAAGGAGGGGATGTCCCTCCACATCCACCTTGTAATGGCTCCATGGAAGAAGGTTCGGATGCGAGCCTTTCTCGAGATCGTCGCCCGTGGCCGTTCGGATGTGGTCATTGGACACCGAGGTTGGATCGGCAAAGTTTGCGGGCGACGGCACCAGGGAAGCGGCGGAGACAGCCCGAAGTCCAGAAAACTCTGCGGCCACTTCACCCAGGACACGATTTGTCTCCGGATGCTGTGGCAGCGTGATCAGTGTTCCCCCCGCCCGAAGGATGCCGGCCTTCTCCCGCGCAATCTCGGCAAGGGTTGATCCGAGATAATCCTGATGATCCAGAGCGACGTCCGTAATAACCGAGAGCAGCGGATCAACAATGTTAGTCGCGTCCAGACGTCCGCCGAGACCCACCTCCAGCACGACAATGTCCGCGCGGCGCTCCGAAAAATACAGAAAAGCTAAGGCCGTAAGTACCTCGAAGAAGCTGGGGAAGTACGGAAGAGCGCCACTGTCCACAAGTCGTCTCGCCGTCGAGTCAACGTGAAAGTAGTTCCGCGCAAAATCCTCATCGGCAATCGGCGTCAGCGTCGAAGGCCCGGCGCTTGCTGGGAACTCGGCGGAAGAATACTCGGAAGGCAGCGCCGGAACACTGAACTGAAAGCGCTCATTGACTCGAATGAGGTGAGGCGAAGTGTAAAGTCCCGTGCGGTACCCGGCACACGCAAGAACCGACGCCAGCGTGGCCGCCGTCGATCCCTTTCCGTTCGTCCCAGCAATCAGGATCGAGGAAAAGCTCTGTTGGGGATCTCCGAGTGAAGCCGCAAGAGTGCGCATGTGCGCCAGATCGAACTTGCGCCGGGGTGCCAGCGGATCGACGGATGCAAGCTCCTGGCCGAGCGCGTAAAGCTGGTCAATCGCTTCGGCGTAAGACATGAAATTCATTCTAGGCGAAGTCCCTGCCCCGACACTCTCCGCCTCCGTCCGCCGCAAAGCTTGGGAGCGCCATCCCCCATACGTCGTACCGTGTTGATGCTCTGTGGGATTCATGCTTCCATCGCCACCGCCGATATTAGGGGGGTGCCAGACGAGATCTCGTGGACGAGAGGATCTCGATCTGAGCCAAAGAGCCCGGGATGTTGCAAAGCCCACGGGCAAATGAGGAGACAAGCATGCATGCAGCATTGGCAGTAGCATTTGGATCGATCGTGGTTGCCCCGTTTGTAGGTCGGTGGCGTGCAAATGTTTGGCTGAGGACAAGAGCACAATCGCATCGTCCGTTGCCGAAAAACGTTATCGAGATCGCATAAGTTTCCGCGCAGTCCACAGGTACGGCAGGGTCGTATCGCTCTCGATGCGGCCCCCCCTTTTTGCGACTGCTCTCAAATCGGAGCGGCTGTTGGAGTCAACCGGTCCTTGTATGGTCGTCCGGTGCCCGAAACGGGCGCAACGCATCCGGCAACACATCGGCCCGGCCCAATCTGAGCTTAGCTACCCCGAGTTTTGATCCCGAGCGGATATGCTTGGAGTCGTGAGCACGGATACGATCTCCATACAGCTTCCGGACGGCAGCCTGCGCGAAGTTCCTCGCGGAACAACCCCCCTTGATATCGCCATGAGCATCTCTCCGCGCCTCGCTGCGGCTGTGGTCGTTGCGCGTCTTCGACCCCTCAACGCGTCGACGGAGAGCGGCGCCACGGCAGACTCAGGCGCCAGTGAAGAGGCGATGTACTCCGGAGACCCAGGTGCCGAAGACGGGATACGGCTCACCGACCTGTCCGCTCCGATTAACGAGAACGTCGCTCTGGAACTGCTCAAAGAGACCGACACAGACGCCCTCAAGGTCGTCCGGCACTCGGCCGCGCACGTCATGGCAACCGCCATCCTGGAGCTCTTTCCCGAGACCAAGCTCGGTCATGGCCCGGCTACCGATCAGGGTTTCTTCTACGACGTCTATCGCGAGACGCCGTTCACCGAAGACGATCTCTCGGCAATCGAGCGCCGCATGGCAGAGGTCGTAGCCCGAGATGAGCGCTTCGTCAGGGAGGAAGAACCGCGCGAGAAGGGGCTACGGAATTACGCGGCCCAGGGCGAGTTCATGAAGGTGCACTTCATCGAACGGTTTACCCATCCAGGGGAAGAGATCTCGCTCTACCGCAACGGAGACTTCACCGACTTCTGCCGCGGCCCGCATGTTCCTTCAACCGGCCGCATCAAGGCCTTCAAAGTAACCAGCGTCGCAGGTGCCTACTGGCTCGGTGATGAGAACAATCAGCAACTCCAACGCATCTACGGCACCGCGTTCTTCAACGGTAAGGATCTTGACGCGCACTTCAAGCGGCTCGATGAGATCAAGGCTCGAGATCACCGCGTACTCGGCAAGCAGCTCGATCTCTTCTCCATCCAGGAGGTCGCCGGAGCCGGTCTGATCTTCTGGCATCCCAAGGGCGGCCTGATCCGCAAGATCATGGAAGACTGGATGCGCGAGGAGTGTATCCGTCGTGGTTACAATATGGTGTACACGCCCCACATCATGCGACGCGATCTGTGGAAGATCAGCGGCCACGAGGGCTTCTACGGCGAAAACATGTATCCGCCGATGGAGCTGGACGATGCCGAGTATCGGCTCAAGCCGATGAACTGCCCCGGACATATCCTCATCTACAAAAGCCTGCCCCGAAGTTATCGCGATCTTCCTATCCGCTACGCCGAGCTCGGCAACGTCTACCGCTACGAGCGCTCGGGGACAATGCATGGTCTGCTTCGTGTCCGCGGCTTCACCCAGGATGACGCACACATCTTCTGCACGCCGCAGCAGATCGAGGACGAGGTTGTGGCCTGCATCGACTTCGCCCAGAGCGTACTCGAAACCTTCGGCTTCGCAGATTTCAAAGTCGAACTCTCCACCTGGGATCCGAACGACCGCAAGAGCTACACCGGCAGTGAAGAAAATTGGCAACTCGCTATTGCCAGCCTGAAAAACGCGCTCGGGAGAAGGGGCATCCCGTACAGGGAGATCCCCGGCGAGGCCGCCTTTTACGGCCCCAAGATCGATGTCAAGCTGGTCGACGTCCTCGGCCGCCTTTGGCAGCTCTCGACCGTGCAGTTCGACTTCAATCTGCCCGCCCGCTTCGAGTTGGAATACACCGGCGAAGATGGCGAGAAGCATCAGCCCGTAATGGTCCATCGGGCCCTGTTCGGCTCCGTCGAACGTTTCTTCGGTGTGCTCATCGAGCACTACGCCGGAGCCTTCCCCATGTGGCTCGCGCCCGTGCAGGTGGGAATCGTGCCCATCTCGGAGAAGCACCTGCCCTACGCCGAAAGCGTCAGGGCGAAACTCGAACAGGCAGGTCTGCGCGTCGATCTGGATGCTCGCAACGAAAAGATGAACGCCAAAATTCGAGAGCTCACCCTCCAGAAGATCCCCTTCGTCCTTGTGGTCGGCGATAAGGAAGCAGGGAGCGACGCAGTCAGCGTCAGGACCCGCGGCAAAGGCGACGAGGGCAGCGTCGGCATGGACGATTTCCTTCGTCGTGCCTCCACATTGGTCAAAGATCGCTCGATGACTTTGTGATCGCACGACGGCTCGCAAGCCCGTAGACGCCACGTCACCGCGCCCCGCATCACAACAAATGCATGTTCACCCTCCAAGACCAGACCGTCGTGCACGCCCCGCTCGAGCGCTGCTTCCTTCTCTCGACCAGCGTAGCCCTCGTCCAAAAGGAGCTGCGGATGCACCCCGTGGCCGGCAGAACCACAGGCTTCGTCATCGGTGGAGACACCGTGAAATGGCAGGGCTGGCAACTCGGTCTCCCGCAATTTCACGAGAGCCTCATCAGCCGCTTCGAGCCCTCCAGCTTCTTTCAGGACACCATGGTTGCGGGCCGATTCGCCTCCTTCCAGCACGATCACGCCCTCACCGAAAACATCGACGGAACCGTAACCCTCGCGGACGAACTCCGCTTCTCGATGCCGTTCGGTAGGGTCGGTTGGTTCGTCGGCCGATTCATCATGGTGCCTCACATCCGTCGTCTGCTCAGGCGACGCTTCGGTTTGCTCAAGCGCATCGCCGAAGGCGAGGAGTGGCGCGGCTACCTGCCTTCCGGGCAGGCGCATCTCACCGTCTGAGGTGGCCGATGAAGGCAATTGTGCTGCACGAGTTTGGCGGCCCGGCAAAGCTCCTTTACGAGGACGTTGAGGATCCGTCGCCTGGGGCGGGAGAGGTTCTCGTTCGACTCGCCGCAACCAGCGTCAACCCGGTCGACTTCAAGCTGCGCTCCGGATCGCTGCAGGCCTACATGCCACTCCAGCTTCCCGCCATCCTCGGTCGGGACATCGCCGGCGTCGTCCGGCAGGTTGGCCCCGGGGTCACCGGATTCGCAGAAGGCGACCGTGTCCTGGCTTTGGGCGAGAAGGCCTACGCCGAGCTAGTCCTCGTCAAGGCATCTGACCTCACCATCGCGCCTCCCGACCTCAGCCTGGTCGACGCCGCCGCTCTTCCCCTCGTCACCCTCACTGGCGAGCAGCTGATCTCCCGCGGAGCAAAGATCCAGGCCGGGCAGACAGTTCTGATCGCAGGTGCGGTCGGCGGAGTCGGTCGCGCAGCGGTCCTCACCGCCAGAAAGGCCGGAGCGATCGTTATCGTCGGCGTCCGCAAGAAGCAGATCGATGCCGCGAAGGAACTCCACGCTGATGAGATTCTCGCGCTCGACGACGACACGGCGATGGAAAGGCTCGGCTTCATCGATGCCGTCGCCGACACCGTCGGCCACGACACCGCCGAGCGCCTGATCGCAAAGGTGAAGCAGGGCGGCGTCTTCGCCTCCGTGCTCGGACCCCCCGCAAATGCGAAGTTGCACCCCACTGTTCGCGTCGAGTCCGTGCGTGTCGTCCCGGATCCGGCCATGCTCCGTACCCTCGCCGACTCTTTCGCGGCAAAGCGGCTCGTGATCCCGATCGACCGCATGGTTCCGCTCTCCGAGGCAGCCGGGGCTCAGGCCGCCGCCGAAAAGGGCGGCATTGGCAAGGTGCTGCTGCTGGCCTGAAAAGTGCTCCTGACCGGAACGTAGCGGTGTGGAGCGATAGCTCCAGGCAAAGGGACGAACTTGCAGATCATACGATTGACTACCTTGATTGACGCTCCCGTGGAGCGCTGTTTTCTGCTGTCGCTGAGCGTCGATCTCTACGCAGAATCCTCTCGCAAGACCAGAGAAAAAGCAGTAGCCGGGACCACCTCTGGCCTCCTTCGCGCGGGCGAAACAGTCACCTGGTCCGGACGCCACTTCGGTCTGCGCCCGGGCCACACCAGCCTCATCGACGCGTGGCGCCCCTACACCTACTTTCGTGACCTCGTGAGCGAGGGGCATGTCGCGCACCTTGAGCACGAACATCACTTCGCGCCAATGAACGACGGAACTCGCATGCGCGATGAGCTTCGGTTCGACCCGCCTTTCAGCGTCTTCGGCCGGCTGTTCCAAAGCAGGCTCCGCAACCATCTCAGGAACTTCCTGGCTGAGCGGAATGCCCGCCTCAAGCAGGTCGCCGAATCAAACGAGTGGCACACATATTTGGACGGGCAGCCGCCATTGGATCTCGCGCCTCGATACGTCAACACCGAACATACGAGACGTTAAGTCGCCGAGGCACTCCTCCCCGACGCAATCCCTCAACGAGGACGAAACGCGCTGCGTATCACCTTGGCTCGGCCCGCACCATCGTCGACCAGACTCTTCGAACCTGGAGCTTGCTCTGGTGGATACAGAACGACAAACCGTCTCGCCGCATCCCCGGAAGATGCCGTCCGCAATCCCGATTTCGCCAACTCGAGGTGAAGCATCCGACGCTCTCGCGAATTCATCGGCGGAAAGGAATACGGCTGTCCCTTCGCCCTCACCGAGGACAGAGCTCTCTCCACCGAATGCTGCATCTACAGAGCTCTTTTCGCCTTGTACTCCTCAGCATCGAACGAGATCAGGTCGTGCTCCTCAGGATCGAGCCGAAGCATACTCGTCGCCAAGCTCTCCATAGCTCGGAGAAGCTCGGCGTTTCGGGCGACCAGAAGTCTCGCATCAGGACCGCTGAAGGTCACAGCGAGCCGAACCCGCTCCGACCCGCTGCCTACCATGAGCTGGAAGGTAAGCTCCATCCCGCATGTGCTGACAAATACCTGCAGGAATCGGTCGATTGTCTCAGCTGCGGAGGCCCAATTCATGGTGTACGGCTCACCCGAAATCATTAGGGATCAGCGTCTCCCTTGGATCGTCGTCCCTGTCCCGGCCTTGCGTCGAGCTCGCTTCGCTGCAATCTCACGCATCTCGCGGCCAATCGACGTCCGGTTCATCACCGCCTGCTGTGCGATGCCAATCAGGTTGCCGACCGACCAGTACAGCGCTAGCCCCGAAGCGTAGTTCCAGGTCATGTATCCGGAGACGGCGGGCATCATGAAGGCCATCATCTTCTGCTGTTGCGGGTCCACACCCGGAGAAGGCGTGTAGTACTGCACCAGGAACTGGCTCACAACCATCAGGATCGGTAGGATGTGGTACGGATCCGCCGCGGTCAGATCAGGCAGCCAGAACCAGTGCGCCTGGCGAAGTTCGACCACCTTCGGCAGCATGCCGAAAAACGCGAACAGCAGCGGCATCTGAATCAGCGTGGGGATGCATCCGCCAAACATGTTCACGCCGTTGTCCTTTTGCAGCTGCATAATCTCGGCGTTCATCTCGTTCTTCTTCGGATCCGTCACCTTGTACTTCTTGTACTTCTCCTTGATCGCGTCCATCTGTGGCTGGATACGCTGCATCTTCAATCCGCTCTGCATGGTTTTCACCCGCAGCGGAAGAATAATCAGGTTGATAAACACGGTCAGAATGACAATGGCCCATCCCCAGTTGGAAGCGATGTGCGCGTGAATAAACTGCAGAGCGAGAAACAGATATTTGCCGATGATGCCGAAAAACCCAAACTCCAGCAGCGGTTCGAGCGTCACTCCAGGATTGGTCGCGTGGATGTTCCGCAGGATATTCACCGCCTTCGGACCCGCGTAGATCCGCGTCAGCGTATGCCCGCTTGCATCCCCAAGCGCGGCGCCCAAAATCGGCACATTAATAGCGCCCTTGGCCGGAGACCCGCTCCCCAATCCTGTGCGCCGGATTGTCTTCGCCACATCCAGCTCGCTATGCAGGGTCGCAAGGGTTGCGGTCGAAGGCTGGTCCGGTAGAAAGATCGCCGCAAAGTACTTGTCGCTCACACCCACCCAGTCAAACGGCCCGTTCAGCGTCTGCCCGCCCGAGACCTTCTTCGGAGCCTCGTGCTGCTCCTTCCCGTTCGACATCGAATCCAGCTGTGCGCTCCCGTACAGATCCGCGTTGTCCTGGTCGCCAAACCCGCCCGGCCAGCTCAGCAGAGCTCTCACCGGCGCTCCGTTCCGCGTCACCTGAACATCCGCGTGAACGACATAAGTCTCGTCAAACGAGAACGTCTTCCGAACCTCCGTCGTGCCGTCGGAGTAGGTAAACGTCAAAGACCCCGGCACTGCCATCGTCCCCGTGGCGGAGGGAACATACAGCGCCTGCTGTAGGCCCGCCGTCAACGCCGGCTCATACGTGTACAACGACATGGGATACCCAAACTGCTTCGCCGCCTGCTGATGCACCAGGTCCAGCGGCTTTCCGTCGCTGTCCTTGAACGTAGAGTTGGGGGCGTCCGGACGCCGCTTCAACTGCCAGCTAATTGCCAGTGCCCCGCGATTCGAAAACGTGATCCGGTAAAGCTCATTCTCGACAACAGTCGTCGCCTCTACAGCTGCTTGCACCGTCGGCTTTGCCGGCGATCCTGTAGCACCCGCCCCTGTCTGTGTTCCGCCGGGAGTCGAGCCGGCTGCCAGCATCGACGGCGATGGTTGCGCTATGCCCGCCGCGGTCTGAACTGCAGCGACATTGGCGTTGGGCGAAGCGGTCTGCGGATTCTTCTTCGTGCGAAAGTACTGCAGGCCAAAGAAGACGGTCACCATGACCAGCGCCATGACGAGCAGGGACTTGTTGTCCTGCCCACCTTGTTGATTTGGATTCTTGAACTCTGCCAAGCGAGGCTTCCTATCGGGTGCGGAGGCGCGTGGAGCGCTCGGTCTATGGTAAACGGTTTGCCTCTGCCGGTGCGGGTGGTACCGGGTCCAGCCCACCCTTCGCAAACGGATGGCATCGAGCCAACCGCCAGAGCGCCATCAGCCCACCCCGAAACACCCCAAAGCGCGTTGTCGCGATATACGCGTACTCCGAGCACGTCGGCAGATATAAACATTGCGTCGGACTCAGCGCATGCAGCGCCGGGGACAGCAGCCCCTTGTAAACCGACAGAAAAGCCCTGACAGGCAGCGCGGGCTGCTGTCCGCTCATCGCTGTGCCCGTAGCTTCCCCGGCGCAGCCTCAGCACCGGCCGCCCTCGTCTGCGGCCCGCGGCGCACCATCCGCTCCACACTCCGGAAGACCCCGGCAACCTCCCGGTCCAGAGTGGCGAAGTCCAGATCGATCACGCTCCGCCGCGGATGCAGCACCACATCCACAGATCCCGGTAGCAGATCGAGATTCCGTCTCACCGCCTCCCGCATCCGCCGCTTGATCCTGTTCCGGTCAACCGCCTTCCCCATCACCTTGCCTACCGTCAGACCAACCCGTGGGCTCAGAGGATCGGCGACTCGAAGCGGCCTTCCATCCTTCCCAGACTCCGGTCGCACACTGAAGAAGTAGCTCATCTGCTTCGCGAACTGCTTTCGGCTCGAGCCGTAAACGCGCTTGTACTCAGAGTGTTTGCGGAGCCGGTAAACACAAGTCTGAAGCATGGCAGAAAATCCTCAACCTACGCCACCACGGTCGACGCCCAGCAATCTAACCAAGCTGCTCCGCAATCGACCGCGTCACCGCCGTCTCTTCCCCGCCCGTGTGCAGCGTCGTCACACTCTCGATCAACGCAATCAGCGTCTCGACCACCGCCGAAGTGTTGTGCCGGACACCGCGCGGAACCACGAAAAACTCCCCCGCCTTCAACACCACCGGTCCACCATCTGCATCACCACGCCCAATGTGCAGTTCACCGCGAAGAACAAGAAACATCTCGTCCTCGTGCTTATGGGCGTGCCAGGGAAACTCCCCTAGCACCTTGGCGACTTTGATGTATTGATCGTTGACCTGGCCCAGAACCCGCGGCGACCAAAGCTCGGGAAGAGCGGCTCCCGCAAACTCCAACGAAATGGGCTTCTCCTGCAGCACGGTCGAAAGGGAACTCAGCCTAGTCCCGGAAGCCAGCGCTCACAGCAATCTTGTGACGGCCCTTCGCTCGACGGCGATTCAGCACAGCGGCTCCCGCCTTGGTCTTCATGCGAGTCAGAAATCCGTGGGTCTTCGCCCGGTGGCGGCGGTTGGGTTGAAAGGTGCGCTTCGGCATGGTGCAATTCTCCTGATCGGGCCGTGGCTCACGATCGAATGTCTTCGCTGTTGCAGCGATTTCTGAGTATACAAGAGCTCCGTCCTATCGCCTACACACAGCACCGCAACTCTTGCCGATGCACTCTCCTTGACCAGCTTCTTCCCCCCAGATTTCAAGCTTCACAAGGAATGGTGCAACTCACTTTTTATCGCGACGTGGCCCAAAAACCCCTCGCTCTTCCGTGCTAGTATCAAACCCGCTTCGCAAGACTTTTCCCCGATGTTCCCAGCTGTTTTTGAGGCCTGATCTGCACTGAACAATCTCTCTCCTAAGCGCCTCACCGCGCCAGGCGGAGGCTTCCTCAAGCCTGGAATTCCTCACTCGCAACGCAACAGCGGGATGGAACTCTATTTGCTTTTTCCGCCGCACCTCTCCCCGGATTGCACCACCTTCAAGGCTGAACGTCAGGACTGCACGCGCACAACAAGGAAGTAGAAAATGTCCTTCGTTCCAATGAGTACTGCCGTTCTCAGTCAAGACAAGGACCTCTGGGTCCGCATCCTGGCCGCACTCGAAAAAAAGATTAATCGCCAGTCCTTCGAAACTTGGCTGAAGCCCACGCGCTATGCGCGCGTCACCGATAAAACCCTCTTCGTCCGCATCCCCTCGAACGACTTCTCGCACATCGGCGATCGCTACGGCGATCTCATCCAGGAAGCAATCGAACGCCTCGGCCTCGAGATCGACAGCGTCACCTTCGAGCCGCCGCCGCCCATCCCCGCGCCATCACGCGCCCGCGACGATGGCGGATTCGCCCCTCTTCCAAGTCACAGCCCCAACGCCCCTCGCCCCTCGACCGGCCCGCAAGGCAGCCGCCACTCCACTGGCAACAGCCCCGGCCCGGAGCAGGCGCGCTTCGACTGGAGCTCCGCCTCCCATCTCAATCCGAAGTACCAGTTCGACGCCTTCGTCACCGGCAGCGGCAACCAGTTCGCCATGGCCGCCTCCCAGGCGGTGGCCGAGCGCCCTTCCAAGGCCTACAACCCGCTCTTCCTTTACGGCGGCGTCGGCATGGGCAAGACCCACTTGATGCACGCCGTCGGCCACGACGTGAAGCGCCGCCAGCCGCACGCCTCCGTCTCCTACGTCTCCGGCGAAAAGTTTACAAACGAGATGATCAACTCCGTCCGCTACGACAAGATGACCGGCTTTCGTGACAAATTCCGCAACGTCGACGTCCTGCTCATTGACGACATCCAGTTCCTCGCCGGCAAGGAGCGCACTCAGGAGGAGTTCTTCCATACCTTCAACACCCTCCACGAAAGCATGAAGCAGATCGTCATCGCCAGCGACCGCTCGCCCAAGGAGCTCGCCGGCTTCGAAGACCGTCTGCGCTCCCGCTTCGAGTGGGGCCTCATCGCCGACATCCAGCCGCCCGACCTCGAGACCAAGGTCGCCATCCTCCAGAAGAAGGCCGAGACCGAGAACACCGCTCTCCCCACCGACGTCGCCCTCTTCATGGCCTCGAACGTCCGCACCAACGTCCGAGAGCTCGAGGGCGCGCTCGTCACTCTCATCGCCTGGTGCAGCATGCGCGGCGTCGAGATCACGCTTCCCACCGCCCAGATCTGCCTCAAGCAGTTCATCGATACCCAGGTCCGCAAGATCTCTATCGAGACCATCCAGCGCACCGTCGCCGAACAGTTCGGCATGCGCGTCGCCGAGCTCAAGCAGAAGAACAACTCCCGGCAGATCGTCGTCCCCAGGCAGATCGCCATGTACCTCGCCAAGCAGCTTACCGAGGCCTCGCTCCCCGAGATCGGACGTCAGTTCGGCGGCAAGCACCACACCACCGTCATGCACTCCATCTCTAAAATCGACGAGGGCAGACGCGCCGACAAGGACCTCAATCGAACCATCAGCAAGCTCATGGAGACGCTGAGCTAAAGCGCCTCAGCTCCCCCGAGCCTTTTGCTCTTCTTCCCTCCACCACTCCAGCATTATCCAGTCAGCTCCCCCGAGCCTTTGCTCTCCTTCCCGCCACCACTCCAGCTCAATCAGTCAGCGCCACAACCTTCTACTCTTCGTCCTGGCCCCTTTTTTCAGCATCATGCAGTCAGCTCCCCGAGCCCTTGCTCTTCTTTCTTCCATTCCGAGCAAAGCGAGGAACCTGCTTCTCCACCCGCCACACCTTCAGAAGCCCGCCCGTCAGCCCCTGCCGAGCGTTGCCGTAAACTCCGCGCGCAAGGGACACGATATCCTCGCGAACTCTGCCAGACCTGTGTAAAGCAGAGGCTGTGTAACTGCCTCCGTGTCAGCCCTTTGCTTCACCTTCCCACACTGCGGGCAGCCTCGGTTCCGCCTCTTTCCACCGCCGTTGTGCAAATCGGGTATAAGCTCCACCCAAATCTCGCATCGTCACCCAGCAATCCGAATCATCCGCTCCAGGCCGTCCAGTTTTGTAAATCAGGACAGCCCGCAAACTCCTGCCGGACCACCACATAGACCTGTCATCCACATTTCCAGCGCAAACGACTACGGCTACTGATCTTTCTCTCTTTAGAAGTCCTTTCTTAGAAGTACCCATCGCACCGAAGCATCTTGAGGCACCGCGGCGCTGCACACATATCCTGCCCCCTTTCCCACAAAACAAAAGTTCGGAGGCAAGGCAGGACCATCGCTAAAATCAAACTGCGGGAGCAAGGCGCAATCGCACCACGGCATCAGCGCTTTCGGTGTACAGTTTGGCCAGCCCCCACAGGAACTTCCGGAGAGAATCACCGTGACGAGTGCGACGCAGGAGTCCCAAATGACCGCAGCCGCAGCCCCCACCGGCAACCTCGAGATCACCGTCTCGCGCGCCGAGCTGCTGCGGGAGCTGACCGCCGCCCAGAGTGTCGTTGAACGCAAGACGACGATTCCCATCCTGTCGAACTTCCTCTTCGAGGCCGTGGACGACCGGCTCACCATCACCGCCACCGATCTCGATCAGAGCCTTAAGACCAGCTGCCCCGCCCGCGTCAAAAAGCCCGGTGCCTGCACCATCCCTGCCCGCAAGCTTTACGACTACATCAAGCTCCTTCCCGAAGGCGACATCAGCATCAAGCTGATGGATAACCACTGGGTCCAGATTCGCGCCGGCCGCTCCAACACCAAGATGGTCGGCATGGCCCGCGCCAACTTCCCCCAGGTGTCAGAGTTCCCCGAAACCGGAGCCTTCAAGCTCTCGGTCGCATCGCTACGCAACATGGTCGCAAAGACCATCTTCGCCATCTCGAACGAGGAGAGCCGCTACACCCTCAACGGCGCTCTCCTGGTCCTCAAGGCCGAGTCCATGGCCATGGTCGCGACCGACGGCCACCGCCTCGCGCACATCGAGAAGTCCGGCGAAACCCTCGACGGCGTCTCCGGCGAAAAAAAGACCCTCATCCCCCGCAAGGCCCTCTCCGAACTCTCCGGCCTGCTCGGAAGCACCGACTCCGAGACCCTCGACTTCGCCGACGACGACCAGACCCTCTTCTTCCGCGTCGGCGGCCGCGTCCTCACCAGCCGCAAGCTCACCGGCCAGTTCCCCAACTACGAGGCCGTCCTCCCACGCGACAACAACAAGTTCGTCATAGTCCGCTCGGAAGACTTGATGGCATCGATTCAGCGCGTAGCGCAATTCGCGGACGAGCGCTCCGGAGCCATCAAGATTCGCCTCGAACAGAACGAGCTCAAGCTCTCCTCCTCCTCCACCGACTCCGGAGAGTCCGAGGACATCATCGAGACGCCCTATAACTACGACCTCCTCGTCGTCGGCTTCAACAGCTCCTACCTGATCGACTTCCTCAAAGCCATCGGGGACACCGGCGAGGTCCGCCTCGAATTCAAGGACGCCCAGAGCGCCGGCCAGATGCGCCCCGAAGACGGCAACGAGGACGTCCGCTACCGCTACATCCTCATGCCCATGCGCATCTGACCCCCTGCAGTTGCCTTAGCCTTTCTTTCCGGCATTTCCGCAGGGAACCTGCTGTTGGCCTTCGCTCTTCTTTTTGTCATTCCCGCAGGGGAACCTGCTGCGCCCTTCTTTCTTCCATTCTGAGCGAAGCGAAGAACCTGCTGTTGTACTTGCCTCTGTCATTGCCCGCTCCTTGCCTGTCATTCAGGAGCGAAGCCGAGGAACCTGCCGCCGCCTGTGCTTTTCTTCCTGTCATTCCCGCAGGGAACCTGCTTCTGCCTTTGCCACTGCCCGCTCTTTTGCCTGTCATTCTGAGCGCGGCAAAAGAACCCCCGTATTTCGCCTTCCCCCTTCCATGACGCTGCAAGGCCTTCGCCTGATCAAAAAGCCATGGTTCGCACAAGAGCAGTCCTCATCAATCCCCAAATCGCAAATCGCTGCGATTCACCCGGGTCCACACGTGGCGCAACCACCCTCGCAACAGGGCTATCCTGAATACAAAGGTGATCTCGAACGCTTTGCTATTAACCATACCCGGCCGATCCTCCATGGAATCAATACTTTCCTCACAACTCCTCTGCTTACAATGCTTTACCGTTCCGGTACCAACCTAAACCCTTTACTTCGAAGACTTTGCAATCAAAGTAGGGGGGTGGGAGGGTACCTCCGGAGGTCCTACTGCCGCAACTCCACGATCGTCGCACCCTGCCCTCCCTCATAGTGCGGCGGCTCCGTCACCCCGGTGACATGCGGATGCTTCTTCAGGTACTCGCGCAGAGTCCTGCGCAGCACCCCCATGCCGGTCCCATGCACGATCCGAACTCGCGGCAGACCAGCCAGAAATGCCTGGTCGAGATACCGCTCCACCTCACCTTCAGCCTCGTCTGCCGTTCGCCCGATCACATTGATCTCGGACGCGACATAATCAGCATCCTTCATCGTTACGCCACCCCGTTTCCGCCCCGCCTCTTCCGCCGACACCGCCCGCACGGGGGTCACGTCCACGATGTCGCTCCGCGGAACCCGCATCTTCATCTGCCCCATCGCAATCTCGAACATCTTCTCGCCCAACACCCGGTTCACACGGGCCTCGCGCCCCAGCGATCGGATCTTCACCAGGTCTCCTACCCGAATCTCCACCTCGCCCCTGGCCCGCTTCGGACCATCCCCCCTGTCCGCCCCCGACACATGCGCAACCACCGTCGAATTAAACTGCTCCGAAAACTCGCGCTTCAGCCGCGCAATACGTGTCGCGGAGTCGCGTGCAATCTTCTGTGAGATCGTCTTGTCCTCGATCGACTTCACCGTCTCCCGCAGCTGCACCGTGAAATCCTCGAGCAGCGTATTCAGCTTGCCCTCGAGTTCCCGCGTCCGCTGCTTCTGCTCGTTGCGGCCCTCGAGTTCTAGCCGTGATCGCTCTCTCGCCAGCTCGTGCTCCCGGCGTCGCAGGCTGTCACGCTCCGCCGTCGCCGCCGTCAGCTGGTCGTGCAGCTGGTCCAGGAACTCGCCGATGTCAGCAGTCTGGGTCGTCATCTGCGCCCGAGCTTCCGCGATGATCGCCGGCTCAAGCCCCAGGCGCTCAGCGATGTTCAGCCCCGCCGATGCGCCCGGCACACCAAGCCGGAGCTCATACGTAGGTGTTAGCGTCTCCCGATCGAAGCCGACGGCCGCATTGAGCACACCCGCATGATTGGCCGCATACACCTTGAGCGACGTCAGGTGGGTCGTAATGCCGCACCAGCACTCCAACCTGAGGAAGTGAGAGGCCACCGCCACTGCCAGTGCCGCCCCCTCTTCCGGGTCCGTTGCCGACCCCAGCTCATCCAGCAGCACCAGCGACCCCCGGTCCGCCACCCTCGAAATCTTGTCCAGGTTCACCACATGGGCCGAGAAGCTCGACAGGTTGCGTTCAATCGATTGAGCATCGCCAATATCCGCGAAGATGCTTGCAAAGAGCGGCAACGTCGCCGTCTCCGCCGGAACCGGGACCCCGGCCTGCGCCATCAGCGCCAGCAGCCCCAGGGTTTTCAATGAAACTGTCTTTCCTCCGGTATTCGGTCCGCTGATGATGAGCTGCCGTGAACCTGACGGGATGACAATCGTCAGGGGAACTGGCCTGGCACCCTCGCCCGATCCCGCACCCCCGGCCATCGCTGCCGCCCTCATTCGCAGCTCCAGCAACGGATGCCGCGCCGCCGTCAGAGCCAGCTGGCTCGCAGGATCGGCATCACCGGCAGGAAAGAAGCTGGGCCGCACACAGTTCATCTGGATCGCAAAGCGCGCCCGCGCATAGTGCGCCTCCGCCTCTGCAAGCACGCACGTGCCCAGGTGGAGGGCGTCCGCATGTTGCGCGATCGATCGCGTCAGAGCGACAAGGATGCGGTGTATCTCGGCCTGCTCCTCGTCAAGCAGCCGAACCAGTTCATTATTCTGCTCAATCGTCTCAAGCGGTTCCACAAACACAGTCTGTCCCGTGGAGCTGGACCCATGAACCACACCCGGAACGCGCCGCTTGAACTCCGCCTTGACCGGAATGACGAAGCGTTCCCCCCGGACCGTGATCACATCATCCTGCGTAGCCCCTTCGTCGCGCAGTCTCCGCGCCGCCCGCCGCAGACTCTCCTCGATCGCTCGATGTTGCCGCTCCATTGCCCGCCGGATCCGACGCAGCTCCGAGGAAGCATCGTCCGACAGGTTGCCGTCAGGCTCTATCTTTCCCCTCAGAGTCCGCAGAAGCGGTGCGAGATCTGTCTCCAGCATCGGAGCGGAAAGCTCGGCGATTCCGGGCCAGGTGTATCGCCCGCTGCTCCTGTTGCCATCGATCATGCTGGTCCACGCAGCCACCCTCTCGATCAAAGCCAGGAGCCTCAGAATCTCCAGACCTTCGAGTGCCACACCCTCCACGCGAGCCTCTTCAAGCAGGGCAGATGGATCGAAGAGACCATGAAAGTCGAAGCTACCCCCTGCCGAGATCATGGATCGCATCTCCGCAGTGCGCTGGTGCTGCTGTTCGATCCACCCCAGATCAAACGAGGGCTCCAGCGCGAGCAGCCAGGCCCGTCCCAGCGGTGAAACCGTGGCTCCGGCGAGGTGTTCCCGCAGCCTAGCCCATTCCAGTGACACTGCTCCCGTTTCATGTAGCGGAGAGGGTGTATTTGGCAACAATTCTAAAGCCATTACTGCTATCGTAATCCGCACCGAGGGAACTGGCGTAGGTACGCTGCGTACCAGGCATTGGCCCGGATTTCACCTCAGGAAGTGTGCCATGGTTCGTCAAGCATGTAACGCCCCAATCGGCTCAGACGTGCGCTTCTGCCTAAATGCGGTGCCCCTGCCCTCAATCAGCCATTCCCTCCTCCGCAGGTCTCTGCATCCGGGTACCCTCCGGCCTATGCAACGCCCTATCAACAGCACCTTCGGGTGACCCGTAATCTTCAGGCCTTGGGTGTCTTGTGGTATGTCTTCGGCGCTTACCGGATCGTCGCCGGGTTGATCGGCATGTTCTTCCTCCGTGTCGTGGCGTCGCAAGCTTTCGGCGGGGGCTGGCTCTTTAACGGCCACATGCCATCTCAGTTCCCTCAAGCTTGGATGGGCTTCCTTCTGCCTATAATAGCCACCCTGACGGTAGTCTCCGCAGCCCTGGCCTTTGTTACCGGCTTCAGTCTTCTTAGCCGGCGCCCATGGGGTAGGATCCTGGCCTTCGTTGCCGCCGTTCTCGCGCTGTTGAAGTTTCCACTTGGTACGGCTCTGGGCATCTATAAACTCTGGGTACTGATGCCGGCAGAGTCGGGCATGGAATACGATTCGATCACCGCCCAAAGCTATACTGTCTGACCTTCCGTTCCTGTCCTTCGCCGTAGACTGAAGGGCATGAACTTCCCAGCTACGAGGCTGCGCCGCCTGCGCCGAACTGAGGCTCTTCGATCCCTGGTCCGCGAGACTAGGCTCGTGCCCAGCTCTCTGATCTACCCGATCTTCCTCTGCCCCGGAGAGGGCATTCGACGTGAGATCAGCTCCATGCCTGGCGTCTTCAATCTGTCCGTCGACGAAGCGCTGAAGGAAGCGGAAATCTGCGTCAGTCTCGGCCTCGGCGGGCTCTTGCTCTTCGGCATTCCCACCGAGAAAGATGAACAGGCAACCGGAGCCTGGGATTCCAGCGGCATTGTTCAGCAAGCTCTCCGCGCTTTCAAGTCCGATCGCAGGCTCGATTCACTGGTGCAGATCGCCGACGTCTGTTTGTGCGAGTACACCGCCCACGGGCACTGCGGCCTTGTCATCCGCGATGGCGAGCATTACGAGGTCGAGAACGATGCGAGTGTTGGAGTCATCGCAAAGACCGCCGCTTCGCTTGCCCGGGCAGGTGCGGATATCGTCGCCCCCAGCGACATGATGGACGGCCGCGTCGCCGCGATTCGCACAGCGCTCGATGCTGCCTATCAGCAGCAGACGCCCATTCTCAGCTATGCCTCCAAATTTGCCTCTGCCTTTTATGGCCCCTTTCGGGAGGCTGCGGACTCTGCTCCGCAGTTCGGCGATCGCGGCAGTTATCAAATGGATGGAGCGAACCTCCGCGAGGCCATGCGCGAGATCGAGCAGGACCTTGCCGAAGGGGCCGATATGCTTCTGATGAAGCCCGCCATGCCTTACCTCGACGTGATCAGCGAAGCGCGCCAAAGATTCGATCTGCCGATTGGCGCGTACCAGGTATCAGGCGAGTACAGCATGTTGCAAGCAGCGTTCCAACGGGGCTGGCTTGAACCCGAGCGCGCCATGATGGAGTCCCTTCTCTCAATCCGTCGCTCTGGCGCTGATTTCATCGTGACCTACTTCGCGAAGGACGCAGCCAAGCTATTGAACTGATTCGAGTCAGCTGGTCCGCTTGCATCGTCGACCCGGTCCGCCACATCAAAATGGACGGGCTAGAATACAGCGTTAGCACCGAAAGAACGGAGCATCTCTTTGGCAGACACAATCTTTGATTTAGTAGTGGTGGGCGGCGGTCCCGCCGGATACACCTGCGCCATTCGCGCGGCGCAATATGGGCTCAAGGTCGCCCTGATCGAGAAGACCGATAAGCTCGGCGGAACGTGCCTTCACTGGGGCTGCATCCCGACCAAGTCCATGCTCTTTTCCGCCGAGATTTGGGACCACCTGAAACACTCTAGCCGATACGGCATCGACGTCACTGGCGCAAAGCTGAACTGGAAGGGCGTGCTCGATCGCAAGAACGAGGTGATAACAAAGCACACCAAGGGTCTCGAGTTCTTGATGAAGAAGAACAAGATCACAACGTTCCAAGGCTACGGCCGTCTCACCGGGCCAGCTAAGGATGGTGTTCACGTGATCGACGTGGATCGCGACGGAAAGAAGGAGACCGTAAAGGCGAAGAAGGTTGCGCTCGCGACCGGCTCTGATGCCCGCATGCTCCCCGGCTACAAGCCAGACAGTACGGTCCTCACCAACATGGAGATCCTCACAATCGACCACGTGCCTAAGTCAATGGTTGTTATCGGTTCGGGCGCCGTCGGTGTCGAGTTCGCCTCTGTCTTCAACAGCTTCGGCTGCGAGGTCACGATCATCGAAGCTCTTCCCCGAGTCGTTCCAGTCGAGGACGAAGATGTTAGCAAGGAGCTGCTGCGCGCCTACAAGAAGCGCGGCATCAACATCCATGTCTCAGCCAAAGTCGACAAGATCGAGAAGACGAAGGATGGCGTCAACATTCACTTCACCAAGTCTGACGGCAAGAGCGAGATCAAAGCGGCGGAAAAAGTTCTCGTTGCTGTAGGCCGGGCGCCTCGAACCACGGACATCGGCATAGAAAACACGAAGATCAACCTCGATCGGGGCTTTGTCACCACGAACGAATGGATGGAGACGACCGAACCCGGCGTCTACGCTGTCGGTGATGTCGTCGCCGGCCTGCCCCAGCTCGCTCATGTCGGTGCCATGTCCGGCCTGGTGGTCGCCGCCAAGCTAGCCGGCAAGTACGCCCGTCCCATACGTCGAGACCGCATTCCCGGTTGCACCTACTGCGATCCCCAGATCGGCTCGGTGGGTCTCACGGAAGCGCAGGCTAAGGAAAAGGGCTTTCAAGTCAAGGTGGGCAAGTTTCCCTTCGTCGGCAACTCGAAGGCCACAATCCTGGACGCTCACGACGGCTTCGTGAAGGTCGTAGCGGACGCCAAGTACGGTGAAGTGTTAGGCGTGCACATCATTGGGCCGAACGCCACGGAGCTCATCGCAGAGAGCGTCACCGCCATGGAACTCGAGGCCACAGTCGAAGAGATGATGTTCACCATTCACGCGCATCCCACCCTCGCTGAAAGCATGCTCGACGGATTCTCGAGCGTCGAAGGCATGGCCATCAACGTCTAGCTCAACCATGCTGGTCCACCTCCTCAGTCTCGGCCGCGTCCCTTACCCAGAGGCGCTTGAGATTCAGAGGCGTGTCGTCGAAGCTCGCAAACAGGGGCGCATCGGCGACACGCTGCTTCTCCTTGAGCATCCCCCTGTGCTCACTCTCGGCCGTAACGCCACGCGCTCCAACATTCTTGCTTCTGACGAGTACCTCACCCATCGAGGCGTAGAGATCCACGAGATCAATCGTGGTGGAGACGTAACCTACCATGGCCCGGGCCAACTCATCGGCTACCCAATCGTCGACCTGCGCGGCGATCTCCCTGACAAGCGCGGCCCGCACCTCGGCCCGGTCGACTTCGTCCGCCTTCTCGAAGAGGTACTCATCCGCACCTGTGGCGACTTTGGCGTGCTCACACAGCGGATCTGCCGTCGCACTGGCGTTTGGACTCTCGCAGGCGGCTCGATACCTGAGAAGAAGGTCGCCGCCATCGGCGTTCATGTCTCGCAAGGTGTCACTTCGCATGGCTTCGCCCTCAACGTCTCAACCGACCTCCGCGACTTCGATTGTATCGTTCCCTGCGGCATCTCCGATAGGCAGGTGACCAGTCTCGACCTCGAAAGCCCCGAGGACCTGCCCCATGACCGCCAACCCACCATGGCAAATGCCTTCAATGTCGCCGCACGAAATTTCGGACGCGTCTTTGGTCGTCAGATGCTCTTGGTGGCGTCGCTCGACGATCTCCTGGCCTCTGCCACACCCATCTCCGGAGCCGTATAATCCTATGTTGCGCGGCCTTCCGCACACTCAGCCAGAATCGACACAAGGATCCCCATGCCGACCGAAGTAGTCATGCCCCAGATGGGCGAGTCCATCACCGAAGGCACCATCACCAAGTGGCTCAAGCAGCCCGGCGAGAGCGTCGAGCGCGACGAACCGCTCTTCGAGATCTCAACCGATAAGGTCGATGCCGAAATTCCCTCGCCCGCGGCCGGCACGCTTCAGGAGATCAGGACGCCGGAGGGATCCACCGTTCAGATCAACACGGTGGTAGCCGTCATCGGCGAGGCAGGCGCGAAACCAGCCGCTGCTCCGCAATCCGCAACACTCGCAAAGACGCCCGAAACGGCGGCCGCGCCAGCCGCAGACTCTGCAACACCCGCAGCCGTGGCCGCCCCGGCTCCCGATCTCGGCAACCCACCGGCAGCGCCCGGTACCGAATCTGGAGCGCCATCCACGGCCCCACCCGATCAAGCGTCCTCCGGCACTGAACTTCTCATGCCTCAGATGGGAGAGTCCATCACCGAAGGAACGATCACCAAGTGGCTCAAAAAGGTCGGCGACACCATCCAGCGTGATGAACCGATCTTTGAGATCTCTACCGACAAGGTTGACGCCGAGATCCCGTCGCCCGTGGCCGGTAAACTCTCCGAAATTAAAGTTCAGGAAGGCCAGACCGTTACGATCAACACCGTGGTCGCCGTCATCGGCGGTGGTGGTGGCGCAGCCCCGTCCACGAAGTCCTCGCCTGTAGCCGCCGCATCTGTTCCCGCAGCCGCACCCGCGCAGCAGCAGAACGGCAAGCCGTCCGCTGCTCCTATCGCGTCCGCCTCTCAATCAGAGCACATTCGTTCGTCGCCGCTCGTCCGAAAGATCGCCAAAGACAACAACGTCGACCTCGGTCAGCTATCAGGTTCGGGGGCCTCCGGTCGTATCACTAAGGGCGACATCCTTGGCCATCTTGAAGGGGGTGCCACAGCTCCCTCCGGGGTCCAGGGGTCCCCGTCCCCAACCCAGTCGACCTCGGCGCCGACCCAGTCTGTCCCCGCCACCTCCGCCCAGCCAACCTATACACAGGCGGAATCTGCAAAGGCCACCACAGCTCCCGCCAAAGCAGCAAGCGCAACTCCGCCGACGCCCGGCGAGCTCGTCCCCATGTCCCGGATGCGCTCCATCATCGCCCAACGCATGGTCGAGTCCAAGCGCACCAGCGCTCACGTCCACACCGTCTTCAAAGTGGATATGACCCGCATCGTCAGGCTGCGTGAGAAAGAGAAGAACAAATACGAGCAGCGCAATGGTGTGAAGCTCACGTACATGCCGTTCATCACACGAGCTGCGGTTGCCGCTTTGCGCAAGCACCCCATCGTCAACTCAGCTACCGAGGGCGATGCCGTCCGCTACAACAAAAACATCAACATAGGCATCGCCGTTGCTCTGGAATGGGGCCTCATCGTTCCCGTCATCAAGCAGGCAGAGGAGAAGAGCTTTCTCGGCATTACGCGTGCCATCGTCGACGTAGCCGATCGCGCCCGCAACAAGAAGCTCGCACCCGATGAAGTCGCCGGAGGCACCTTCACCCTCACCAACTCCGGCATCTTCGGCGAGCAGTTCGGAACGCCCATCATCGCGCAGCCGCAATCAGCCATCCTCGGCATCGGCGGTCTCAACAAGGAAGCGCTGGTCCTCACCGATAAGGATGGCCAGGACACGATCGCGATCCGCAGCATCCAGCGCTTCACCCTCGGCTTCGATCACCGCATCATCGACGGCGCCGATGCAGGCAAATTCATGTCCGATTTCAAGGCCTACCTCGAGAACTGGACCGAAGATATCGGCTAGCGAAGCTGAATCCTAAAATGAAGCGGCAGACCCGATCTTGAGTCTGCCGCTTCGGTTTGCTCCACATCACGTTACAGAAGCAGGGCTTGCGCCCGCAGCACCCGCTCGACCGCCTCATCCGCCGTCATGCCGACCGCAGAAAGATGGCCCATCTTCCGCCCTTTTCTTGGCCGCAGCTTCTCATAAAGATGCAGCCGGACCCCCGGCACCGTAAGCGCCTCGTCAAATCTTGGCTCGATAGGTTGTCCATCCTTCAGCCAAAGATCGCCCAGCAGATTCGCGATCGCAGCCGGCTGAACTACATCCGTCGCTCCCAGTGGGAGATCACACACGGCACGCACCAACTGTTCGAACTGGCTCGTCACACAAGCCCGCTCGCTCGCGTGATAGCTGTTATGCGGCCTCGGTGCCAGCTCATTCACCAGCAGCTTCCCCTCTGTCGTCACGAACATCTCGGCCGCCAGAATGCCCTCGAGTTGGAAGGTCTCGGCCATCTCTTGTGCCAGGGCCTGGGCCTCGTCGCGCAGCGGATCAGAGATCGGAGCCGGCATCACGCTCCAGGCAAGAATCTGGTGCTCATGATGATTCCAGGCCACCGGATATACCTTCACCTCGCCTCGTGGAGATCGGGCCACCAGCACCGAGATCTCCCGCTCAAGTTCTACGGCCTTCTCCACCACCCCCGGCCCCTCTCCCAGTGCCTCCCACGCACCACGCACCTCATGCTCGAAGTCGACACGGGCAGCAAACCCCACCTTGCCCTGGCCCCGACCGTCGTAGCCGCCCTGTGCGCTCTTGCAGAAACACCGTCCGCCCAGTTCGCCGATAGCAGCGCGTAGCTCATCCCGAGACTTCACGGGACGGTACTCGCCTATAGGAAAGCCATTCCGCCGCAACCAGTTCTTCTGCTCGATGCGATCCTGGATCACGGCCAGCAGGGCACCTCCTGGCCGCACCGGAGCAAAGCTCGCCGCCGCCTGCATGCTCGCCGCTGAGATCTGCTCGATTTCGAGCGTCACCACATCGCAACCACGCGCAAGATTCGCGGCCTCGCGGCTGTCATCCCAACCGGCCTCAATACAGCCATCCACGACAAACCGGGCCGGACAGGCCGGATCAGGATCGAGCACCAGGATCCTGTAACCCATTCCACGAGCAGCCATCGCAGTCATTCGGCCCAACTGCCCTCCGCCAAAGATCCCGATCGTCGCTCCAGGCAAAATCGGTCGGCCTGCTATCAACTCGGCTAAGCTCACGACGTCTCACCCTCGATCTCCTGCCGCAACACTTCCTCGGTCCGTTCTGCCCGCCACGCAATCAGCCGGCCCTGAAGCTTTGCGTCGGTTGTCGCCAGCATAGCGATCGCCAAAAGTCCCGCATTCATCGCCCCGGCAGATCCAATCGCAAGCGTTCCCACCGGAACGCCTTTAGGCATTTGCACAATCGAGAGCAGCGAATCGAGTCCCTGAAGTGAAGTCACCGAAACCGGCACGCCCAAGACCGGAACGACAGTCTTTGCAGCAATCATTCCCGGTAGATGCGCCGCTCCGCCTGCACCAGCAATAATCACGCGCAGCCCCCGCGCAACCGCCGCGCTCGCGTATTCGAACAGCAGATCCGGCGTCCTGTGCGCCGAAACCACTCGAACCTCATGGGCAACCCCAAACTCCGTAAGCACCTCTACCGCGCTTTGCATCACCGCGTAGTCACTGCGGCTTCCCATCACCACTCCAACCAGAGGCTCGGCGTCCATCGCCCGATTATACGAGCGCTCCAGATGCCGAGCCCCATCGTCTTAGCCTTGTGCCTCACCCAAATTGCTGGCAAGCTCCTGCTCGTCCACTCGCATCAGTGCCGGCGAAAGTAGTCGATCGCCAAATGCACGATCGTCAACGCTCCTCCGGCAGCGCCTGCCATGCCCTTCATGCGCTGCATCCCTTTCTCATGCATCTCCACTCGCTTTTCCAAGTGGATGATGCGCCCGGGCTGCCCGATCCCCATCAATTGACCCATTTGGCTCTTCAGCACACTCAAATCCGCTAATACCTGCCCTTCGAACTCGGTCATCACTTCACCTCCTCTCTCTTTCCAATCAACCGACTGGAATGTCGGTGAAAATTGCGCTCGATAGACGTGAGAACACGGGGGGCGTGGATCCGTCATACATCCTCACGTAATACCGCTCCACCTGCGCCTCTCGCGGCACCGAGAAGCTCCGGACTGGGCTCCGCAACACCAGGTCCTGATTCACCCCAGCTCCAAACGCCCCATCGCGCCGCCGCATCTCGAACCCACCTCCGGAGGGCGGCACAACACCCGCATCGATCACGAGCGCCGTCCCGCTTGCGCTCACAAGGGTCAGGTGCTGCAGATCGTCCAGGTAATTACCAGGTGCCACCTGCGCCGCCTCCGGCAGAATCACATCCGTTGCCACCGCCTCCGACAGCTTGATTCCTAAGCCCTCCGCCCACTCACTCGCGAAAGCAACGTGATAGGTTACAAACTCCGGTGCCGCCATCCCATCCTTGATCGTCACGCTCCTCACAAGTGTGTTCACGGTCTCGCCGTAACGACTCACGGAGAGCACGTCCCCAGGCCACATGTCTTCAGGATTTTCCGCAACATACGTTCCACTCATCGTTGCCGCCCGGTCCGACGCCACACTCAGCAGGGCCTGCGCGGCGCTCTCGCAATCTGCCGTGGATCGAGCTATTGGGCGCACGACCTTTCCTCTCCACTGCGACATTCCCGAGATCCCTCCCGCAGCCTCGGCCGCTACGCTCGCCGGATCTTCCAATCGAGCAATGGCTCTCTGGCCCGATCGATAGCTCACCGTCACGAGCTCGCCTGCCTGTGGCACGCGGCCTGCAAAGAACGTCACCTTTCCGGACGACGAGATCATGCAATCCACACCTTCACCCGCGCTTCCCGCCATCTGCGTCGTCTTCACACCGGCCGCGGACACCTTCGTCACCCAGGCCGACCCCGTCTGCGTCGCTCGGCAATACCCCACGGTCCCGATAAGCTGAATGCTGTTTACGGGAGCAAAGCTGCAGCTTGCCGGCGAGTTCTGCACCGTTCCGTCATAGAGAACCGTTGCTCGAGTATTTGACGATGCACCTGTGTCCAGCAGATCGAACACCAGATCCGCCGGCGCGTTCACAAGACCTCCTCCGAAGCTCCTCACCACACCGTCGACCATTGCATAGAAGATCTGTCGCACCCTCTGCGCCTCCACACAGTGCACCCGCGCGCGCAAGGTGTAGGCATGTCCGCTCTGGAGCGTGTACACCGTGCCCGCTTCAACCCCATTCACTAGTGGTACGACAACCGTTGCACCCTCACTTTGCCGCACGCTATAGCCCGCAAAGCAGCTGCTCCGGCTGATGCCCCC